>OIWU01000001.1_pt1 | contig 399841 bp, 382 predicted proteins | sample 1587711 | NCBI WGS metagenome assembly OIWU01 (sample SAMEA3888909, study PRJEB22519) | human gut metagenome | biome: human gut; feature: human-associated habitat; material: faeces | place: Denmark | collected 2010 | reverse complement strand
TCAGGCGATGATAGACAGCAGGATGTTAGAGCCCGGGGAGGATGATTTCAACCAACTGCCTCCGGTGTACATCATTATGATCATGCCCTTTGACCTGTTCGGATACGGGTTGTACCGGTACACCTTTGTGGAACAGTGTCTGGAGGTGCCGGAACTTCGGCTGGACGACGGGGCGGTAAGGATCTTTCTGAATACGAAAGGGACAAAGGAAGAGGGAGTGAGCCCGGAGCTGGTACAGCTGCTGCAGTATATGGAGCATACCAACGACGAGAGCATTGTGCTGGAGGATGAGAGGTTAAGGAAGCTGCGGGAGAATGTAAAGAAGATCCAGCAAAACGGAGAGGCAGGTGTAAGGTATATGCAGTTATGGGAAGAACTGGCGGAACAGCGCAACGAGGGCAGAGAGGAAGGTCGGGAGGAAGGAAGAAAAGAAGGACGAAAAGAGGGGCGTAAAGAAGGCAGGCGCGAGGGAAAGCGAGAGGGAAAACAAGAAGGCAGAATCAGCGAATGTATGGAATTTATCCAGGAATTTCTTGAAGAGCTGGGGAAGGTGCCGGAAGCGCTGCAGGAAAAGATCAGAGCGGAGCGTAATCTTGCGACCCTCAAGGACTGGACGAAAAAGGCGGCGAAGGCGGAGTCCATTGAGGCGTTTGAGAAAATGATTATGGGATAAGGCAGGGCGGCGGGAAAGGACTGTTTATAATAATAGCTGTTTTGCTGCGCGTCAAAGCGCCGTTATGCGACCTCAATAATCGGAATAATGACATATACGTCATAGGTCTGATCTGCAATGGTGGAGTACATACCATGATAGGCTTCGGTAATGGATTTTACATTTTCCAGACCGTATCCGTGAATCAACGAATCGGTCGCATCATTTTTTTCATCGGTTTTAGGCGGGATCGTATTGCCCAGGTGGATGATGAAGGTATCGTTGGCGTCAATATAGAGCTGGACCTGAATACGACGTTTTAAGGGAGGTACAATTTTATGACATGCCTGAAGACTGTTATCAAGCAGGTTCCCCAGAATAACGCACAGGTCATAATCTTTGACCGGAATACGATCCGGGTCTACATGAATATCCGTGTCGAATTGAATCCCTTCTTCAGCGGCAATATCCAAATAACTGCTGACAAAAGCGTCGATGACAAGGTTGCCGGTATTGATCTTGGCATAAGTGTTTTCCAAATCGGTAATGGCTGATTTCAGATATTCGTCCAGCTTGTCAAATTCCATATTTTTGATATGGGATTGGATACTGAAATAATGCTTCTTCGTATCATGGACAATACTTCTGGATTTCCGGTAGGCGGCGGATAACTGCTGGTACTTGTCCGTCTGGAACGTAATCTGCTGCTGCATATGAATGTTTTTGGCGCGCAGCTCTGACAGCTGTACAACATAATCCAGCATAAAATAGTTGACAATATTTAAAATAATCAGACTTGTGAACAGGGAGATATAAAAGCTGTTCAGGTTTAGGGAAATCATCCTGGATGACGGAATGGACAGGGTAATAAAAAGCGTGATCGCAGGAGTGACGAACAGCATCAGGTTATAATTGGGAATACTGTGTTTCATTTTTCTGTCCCAAAAGGCGATGCAGATCAGCACCAGAAGCAGAAGAATGAGCTTGGAGCCCAGATTCATAACGGCGCTTAACAGCACATCGTTTAATAACAGAATGTCTGTTTTGAATTTTGTAATGATAATGGAAAAGATACCTTCCCCGAGCAAAGCGAAAATCTGAAAAAGCAGAGAGGTAAATAATCTGTGCCTTACGGTGGTTTCATACAGGAAGCATAATGCAAAGGTCGTAATGAAACTGATCAGGGAAGTGATAAAAAACGAAGCGTTACTATGCGCTCCCGTAAATATTACGGAAGTAATAAACATGATACATTCCATGAGAACAAAAGCGCCGTAAAAAACGGGCGCGGGAATGTAGTCTTTCTTCTTTTTCAGCACATGGTCAAAATAGATCAGCAGGATAAACATATCAAAGACATAATTGATAATATTGATGAATACGCTCATGATCAAAACCTCCGGCAAATTTTAGTAGTTTTTCAGGATGACAACGCGATTGAGATAAAGATCCCGCAGTTTCTTTTCATATTTTCTGCTCATGGGGAGACGTTCTCCGTTGCTGAGCACCAGGTCGCCCTGATCAAAAAAATGAATATGAACCAGATTGACCAGTAAACCTCTGTGGCATAAAAGGAAATTGTAGTCTGCAAGTTCTTTTTCCCATTTGGTGATGATGCCGCGGGTGTTAATACAGCGGTCTTGAAGATGGAATTGCAGCAATTCCTTTTTGCCGTCCGCGGTTTCTATGTACAGGACGTCTTTTAAATTGATGGTTTCTTCGGACTGATCGTTTTGTATCAAAGTACGCAGTACCTTTTCGTCCTCGATATCCTGGATAATATTGTTCATCAGATGAATGACCTTTTCCAGAGAAATCGGTTTCTGCATATAGTAATAGGGATGGACGGAAAAACTTTCCTGCATATATTTGGGATAATTGCTGACAAATACGATCATGACCCGGCGGTCCCGCATTTTCCGGATCAGCTCGGCAGTCTGGATGCCGTTTAACCCCGGCATTTCCACATCCAGAAATACCACGTGAAATTTGCCCGGAGAGGTATAGATATCCAACAGCGATTTCCCGTCGCAAAAGCTTGCAAGCTGCAAATCGATGTTGTTCATCATTTGAAAAGTATTTAAGTAGGAATAGAGTAATGACAGCTCGTTTTTGTCATCGTCACACATTGCTATTTTCAAAATCATAATACTGCTCCTTTATATTTACAAGAATGCCGATTATCTGATTTGCCAATATGATTGCGCTGCAGGCGGAGAGAACCCCGCAGCAAACGCTCTTCTGACGGGCAAATAGTATCAGATAAAGGATACTGATGGCGGTTAAGTAGAGAAAACAATATTTTTTCAGCCGTTTCTTTTGCGTTTCCGTATAGCGCTTGTTTTTGGTGCTTACGGGCGCTAACAGGATAATAAAAATATAACATATAAAATAAAGCGATAAAAGAAGAAAAGGCGGAAGCTGCGGCGCTATTTGCGGAACGGAGAGCATAACCGTCAGAAAAACGCCGTAGGAAACAATGTCGCAGATCAAAGGCGTAGGCGCGTGTACGCCTCCGGCAAGCATCTTGGTAGGAGACATAATCGATATGTACAAGAGTGCAGCCTGAAAATTGCCCAAGATTGTACCGATCAATAAAATACTGAGATTATAAAAAATCAGATCGGCAAGAAATCCAAAACAATAGGAATAGATTTCTTTCTCACTTTCTTTAATCGTACCTGATTCGCTCAGGCATTCAGCGACATAGTCGCACATAGAATCTGTCCATTTCATACAATTGCATTCCTTTCTAAACTACTTGTATTATTATACAACGAAACGTTGTCGGGACTTTGCGGGAAGGACGAGTGGTAAAAAATGGGGGATAAAGCGGCGCTATTTGCAGTTTTTTGCCACTCGTCCTCTTATTTTGTCGTTTTGTCCCGATTTTTTCAAGTCCGTTTTGAAATGTGGTAGTATGATTTCGACGACAAAAGTCGACATGTGGTCTGAAACAAATGAGAAAGGAGGGGGAGCTATGAAAGAAAAAGTAAAAGCATTCATTCAGAAATATGGAAGACAGCTTCCGGCAATTGCATTAGCAGTAGCGTCTGCAGCAACTATGTGCTGCCGCGGTGATTGGTATCAGCCTGAGGAACCCGAAGGACTGAGCGATTTCGCTAAGACAAAATAGGAAGCGTATCTGATCTGCGCTATGTAAAAGGGAAAAAATAGAAAAGAATACGGCTTTGCAAAATAGCACCCGTAATATGACACACTGTTGTCATATTACGGGTGCTATGATGTTTTCATAGAATTTAAAGAAGGAGGGATACAATGGAATGGATCAGAATTACTCCAAAAAATCTGGAAACGGAGCATATCTGCTGTGCCATTGCGGGGAATAGGGACTGCGGAGTGGCGGCAAAAAAAGCGTGGCTGAAGGAACGGCTGAAAGAAGGGCTTGTGCATAGTGTCTTCTGCGGGAAAGAAAAAGAAGCCTTTCGCCATAGAAAGCGGATATTTAAAGCATCAGGGCTTTGTTATAGCGGATGAGGCAGAGCCGGATTTCGCACTTTGGTATCTGCCTTTTGAAAAGCCTGCCGATAAAAAGGAGAAAGGAGAAGGGACCGAAGGGGCGAATCCCCGCTTCAGGGTTGGGGCAAAGCACCCGGGAGTGGAAGAAAAAGGTTTCGTACTCTATTACACGCATCAATGTCCTTTCAGTGAGAAATACGCTTTGTTACTTGAGGAGGCGGCAAAGGAGAACGGAGTTCCTTTTCGCAGGATTCACATAAGTACCAGGGAGGAGGCGCAAAATGTTCCCGCGCCATCTGCGGGCTGGGCGCTGTTTCGGGACGGGAAATTTTTGACAAATGAGATTTTATCCCCCAAAAAATTTGCAGACATGTTAAGATGAAATACAGGAAGGAGCAAAGCATGGCTTTTGATTATAAAAAAGAATATAAGGAATTTTATCAGGCAAAAAGCAAACCGGAAATCATTCAGGTGCCGCCTATGAATTATATCGGAGTAAGGGGAAAGGGAGATCCCAACGAGGAGGGCGGCGCATATCAGGAGTCCATCGGGATTTTATATTCCCTTGCCTTTACCATAAAGATGAGCCCACGCGCCGGATATGAAATCGCGGGTTATTTTGATTATGTGGTGCCACCGTTAGAGGGCTTTTGGTGGCAGGAAGGCGCGGACGGAATCGATTATGACCATAAGGAAACATTTCAATGGATTTCCGTGATCAGGCTGCCTGATTTTGTGACGGAAAAGGACTTTCAATGGGCGGTGGAAGAAGTCATGAGAAAGAAGAGAACGGACTGTTCCAGAGCGGAATTTTTAAGCGTAAGCGAAGGCTTATGCGTACAGTGTCTGCATATTGGTTCTTATGACGATGAGCCGGCGACCATTGCGGCAATGGATGTATTTTTGCAGGAAAACGGTTGCGAAACGGATTTTGGAACCGGCAGACGGCGTCATGAAATTTATTTATCCGATGCAAGAAGGGTTCCGCCCGAAAGACGCAAAACGGTAATCAGATATCCCATTCGGAAAAGAGAGGCTTAAATGCAGATCAATCGGCTATTTGGAATTGTTTATATTTTAATGGAAAGAGAAAGAGTAACGGCAAAGGAGCTTGCGGAGCATTTGGAAGTGTCCCCAAGAACCGTCTATCGGGATATTGAGATTTTGTCGGGAGCGGGAATCCCCGTGTATATGTCAAAGGGAAAGGGCGGGGGCGTTTCCCTTCTTCCGGAATTTGTGTTAAATAAGACGATAATTACAAAGGAAGAAAGAGCGGAAATTCTATCGGCGTTAAAAGCGGTGGATGCTGTAAAGACCGGAGAGGAGGAAGGCGCCCTGCGAAAGCTGGGGACGCTGTTTGGAAATACGGGACCCGATTGGCTTGAAGTGGATTTCGGCTGTTGGACGGGCGGCAAAAGAGAAGAAACCTTGTTTTTGAATATAAAGAGAGGGATTCTTGAGAAAAAGGTGCTTCGGTTTACCTACGTCAGCGTAAAAGGCGAGGAGACCGAACGGCGGGTGGAACCGCTGAAACTCTGCTTTAAGGGAGAGGCGTGGTATTTGTACGGCTATTGCAGGCAGAGGGAGGAATGCCGCTTTTTTAAACTGAGGCGCATCCGTAAGTTGATGATAACAGACGAAGCCTTTCAAAGAAGCTGTAAGGAGCGGGTAACCAAGGGAGAATATGATTCCTGCGCCGGGGAAAACGTGAAGCTTAAGCTGAAAATAGCCAAAGAAGCGGCTTACCGCGTCTATGATGAATTTGAAAGCTATGAGCGGACAAAGGACGGCGGTTTTCTTACGGAGCTTTGCTTTCCGCGAAACGAGTGGCTGTTTTATTATCTGATGAGCTTTGGAGCATATCTTGAGGTCCTGGAGCCCGAAGAAATGCGTGTGCAGCTGCGGGAAAAGCTGAAAACAATACTGGAAAAATACGAAGAGAATACGGAGAGATATAGGAACGGATGATAAAGAGAAAAATCGAGCATTTTGATCTGGACCAGATCTGCCGGTCGGGGCAATGCTTCCGCATGGAGAGAAAGGATTGCGGGAGTTACCGGGTAATTGCGGGCAATCGCTTTTTGGAGCTGGGGCAGCAGGGAGACGAATTGATGTTTGACTGCAGTGAGGCGGAATTTGAAGGCTTCTGGAAGGGGTACTTTGACCTGGAGGGGGATTATGAATCGTATTTAAACGGGATCAGTCCCCGCGACAGTTATTTGAAAAACGCCTCTGCATACGGCTCTGGTATCCGGATTTTGCGGCAGGATCTGTGGGAAATGACCGTCTCTTTTTTGATTTCCCAGCAAAATTATATTGCCAGAATCCGACGCTGTATTCAAAATATCTGTGAAGGATACGGAGAAAGGCTGACAAGCCGGGACGGGGAAGATTATTATGCCTTTCCTTCCCCGGAAGCGCTGGCGGGACTTGGGGAAGATGATCTGAAGGCGTGCAATTTGGGATACCGGAGCAAGTATGTGGTACGCGCGGCGGCAAGTGTTGTATCAAAAGAGACGGATCTTGGGGAAATTGCACAAATGCCCTATGAGGAAGCAAGGGCGGAGCTGTTAAAGCTCTACGGCGTGGGAGAAAAGGTGGCGGATTGTATCTGTCTGTTTGCGCTTCATCACCTGCAGGCTTTCCCGGTGGACACGCATATCAATAAAGCCATGACGGAGCATTACAGACGGGGGTTCCCCAAAAAGCGCTACAGCGGTTATCAGGGCGTCCTGCAGCAATACATATTTTACTATGAACTGTATGGGAAAAAATAAATGGTAGCAGAGGAGCCCCCGATTGCGTGTAGATCGCGGAAACACACAATCGGGGGCTTTTGCCGTTACCGTTTGGCTTTTTAATTTGTCTTCTGCATTTTCTTTAACGTTTTCAAATACAAAACAATGACCAGGAGCGTTGACAGGATGTCCGCGACGGGCTGTGCCCAGACCAGACCGTCGATGCCTAAAAACGCCTGGAGAATAAAGAGCGCCGGGATGTAAATGAGCCCCTGTCTGCTTAAATTGACAATCAGCGCCCTGGTAGCCGCGCCCATGGACTGAAGGGCGTCATGGGTCTGTCCGATAAAAAACGTATCGGCGAGATTGTAGATCAGGACCATGATCATCGCCGCCATTGCCGGAAGGGCGTTTTGCAATACGGCACGGGGAACGGGCGCTTTTTCAAATATATTTTTTGCTTTGTCGTTTTCCATAGAGTCAGTCTCCTTTTTATTAAAAATAAATTGTAGCGTGCTACATATTTGAGGTAAAAAATATCTGTCGGAATCTTTATGCAAGGATTTTAACAGATATTTGTATAAAGGATTTCAAGCATCCGGTGTAATTCTTTGATTTCGTCCGGCGACAGATTGGCGGTCAGACGTTTCTCTGTTTCCTTCATTCCCTCCGAAAGCACGTCGCCGAGGCGGATTGCATTTTCCGTGGCGCAAACGATTTTACTCCGCTTGTTGCCGGGATCTAAATAGCAGAACAGAAAGCCGTTCTTTTCCAGCCTTGAAATAATCCCTACAACGGTGGGATGCGCTACGCCGAGATAGTCTTCGATTTCCTTTTGGGTTGTTTGGTTTCCCTGAGAAGAAATAAAATTTAAAACTCTCGATTGAGAGAGCGTGAGGTTATGCGCTTTTAAAGCGGCGTCTGCATTTGCTTTTAAATGATCGTTAATCATTTTTAACAGCGCGCCGATATCATATACCATATTTATGCCTCCTAATTGTAGCGTGCTACAATTATAGAGCGGATTTTTGGGCTTGTCAACGGATTTTCCCAAGATTTTTTCTTCATATTTTGATTCTTTATGGCTGAATGGAGGAAGATGTGGTATACTAGCAACGATATTTTAACGGCTTTGACCGGAAAAGAGGAGATCTGTTATGGCAGACCGCTGCGACACATGTGTCAATTACATATATGACGAAGATTATGAATGCTATTGCTGCGACTGCAATCTGGATGAGGATGAAATGAGCAGGTTTTTAAGCGGCAATTACAAAGAGTGTCCGTATTATCAGTTGGACAACGAATATCTGATCGTGCGGCACCAGATGTAAAAATTGAGGAAACAGTGGGAGATAACAAATGATTCGTGCAATGACATCGGAAGATTATGACAGCGTCCATGCTTTATGGATGAAAATAAAGGGCTTTGCAATCCGCAGTATCGATGATTCCAGAGAGGGCGTGGAGCGGTTTTTAAGCAGAAACCCGGGGATCAGCGTCGTGGCGGAGGAGGACGGCAAAATCGTGGGAGCGATTTTATGCGGACATGACGGCAGAAGGGGATGTATGTACCATGTGTGCGTGGACCCGGCATACCGGCTGAAGGGAATCGGAAAGAGCATGGTCGTCTTTGCCATGGAAGCCTTGCGAAAGGAAAAGATCAATAAGGTTTCCCTGATCGCCTTTACCCAGAATGACGTCGGGAACGCGTTCTGGAAGGGAATAGGCTGGACAAAAAGGGAAGATTTGAATTATTATGATTTTACCCTGAATACGGAAAATATAGAAGCGTTTAACCGGTAATCTGCAGACGGCGTTCAATGATGGCGTTTAGCGGCGTTTGGGCGGGTATCATAAGCGCCGGGCGAAACGACGATAAGGAAAAGAGGATATAAAATGGAACAAAGAGAAATGGAACAGGTCATGGCAAAAGCGGAGGTTTTGATCGAGGCGCTCCCTTACATACAGCGGTTTAACCGCAAAATTATCGTGGTAAAATACGGCGGTAGCGCCATGAGCGACGAGGAACTGCAAAGAAACGTCATCAAGGACGTGACGCTGTTAAAGCTGGTGGGTTTTAAGCCGATCATCGTTCACGGCGGCGGTAAAGCGATCAGCAAATGGGTGGGAAAGGTCGGAAAGGAAGCCGAGTTTGTAAACGGGCTACGCGTGACCGACGAAGAAACCATGGAAATCGCCGAAATGGTGCTGGGAAGGGTCAATAAAAGCCTTGTGACCATGGTTGAGGAGCTGGGCGTTAAGGCGATCGGCATCAGCGGCAAAGACGGCGGAATGTTAAAGGTGGATAAAAAATATGCAGACGGGCAGGATATCGGATACGTAGGGGAAATCAAATCGGTGGACCCTCAGATACTTTACGATATGCTGGAAAAGGATCTGCTTCCCATTGTGGCGCCGATCGGGCTGGACGACAATTTTGACACTTATAATATCAATGCCGACGATGCGGCGTGCGCCATTGCCAAGGCGGTAGGGGCGGATAAGCTGGTGTTTTTAACGGATATCGAGGGGCTTTACAGGGACATCAATGACAAGAGCAGTTTTATTTCCAGACTGACGGCGTCCGATGCCGAAAAGCTCATTAACAGCGGCATCATCGGAGGCGGTATGCTTCCCAAACTGAATAACTGCACGTCGGCAATCAGAAACGGCGTCAGCAGAGTGCATATTCTCGACGGGCGCGTGCCCCATTGTCTGTTGCTGGAGATCTTTACCAAACAGGGTATCGGAACCGCCATTATATCCGACGACGATAATCTGGCGAAGGGGATTCACAGGGATAAATTCTGTCAGGAAGGCGACTGACGCAAAACATGGAGAGGAGTAAAATGATGGGTGAACAGATGAAAGCGTATATTGATGAAGCGGAACAGGCTCTGCTTCATACCTACAACCGTTATCAGGTCGTGCTGGATAAGGGCGAAGGAGTGTATTTATATGATATAGAAGGAAAGAAGTATCTGGATTTTTGCGCGGGCATCGCCGTATTTGCATTGGGATATGGCAACAGGGAGTACAACGACGCTTTAAAGGAACAGATCGACAAGGTAATCCATACTTCCAACTACTATTATAATGTGCCGGCGATTGAGGCGGCGAAAAAGCTGAAAGAGATTTCCGGGATGGACAGAGTATTTTTTACTAATTCCGGAGCTGAGGCTGTGGAAGGCGCGATAAAAGCGGCGAGAAAATACGCTTATAATAAGGACGGCAGGACGGATCATGAAATCATCGCGATGAACCATTCCTTTCACGGGCGCACCATGGGAGCCCTGTCCGTGACGGGCAATCCTCATTACAGAGAGGCGTTTGAGCCGATGATTGGCAATATAAAGTTTGCGGACATGAACGATTTAGAGAGCGTGAAGGCGCAGATTACCGATAAGACCTGCGCGATTATGTTTGAAACGGTTCAGGGCGAGGGCGGCATTTACCCGGCAACAAAGGAATTTTTGGAGGGCGTGCGCGCGCTTTGCGACGAAAATGATATTTTGCTTATTTTGGATGAGATCCAGTGCGGCATGGGCAGAACCGGTTATATGTACGCATGGCAGAAATACGGCGTAAAGCCCGATATTATGACGACGGCGAAAGCGCTGGGCTGCGGCGTTCCGGTGGGCGCGTTTCTGCTCAATGAAAAGGTGGGAAGCGCTTCTCTTACTGCGGGAGACCACGGAACCACCTACGGCGGCAATCCCCTTGCCTGCGCGGCAATCTGCAAGGTCATCGAATTGTTTGAAAAACAGCATGTGCTGGAAAATGTAAGAGAGGTTTCCGTCTATCTGGAAGAAAAGCTGGATGAGCTTGTGGCGGAATATGATGAGATTCAGACCCGCCGCGGCGCAGGACTGATGCAGGGGCTTGTGTTTGATAAGCCTGTGGGAGAGATCATAACGAAGGCGCTTGAGGAAGGGCTGATCCTGATCAACGCGGGAAGCAATATCATCCGTTTTGTACCGCCTCTTGTGATCAGCAAAAAAGATGTGGATGATATGCTTGTGATTTTGAGAAAATGTTTATCATAATGAAAAAGGAACGGATATGACAAAAAAGATTTATTCTATGCTTCTGGTAATTGTGATGACGGCGCTGGTCGCCCTGGCGGGACTCTACGGAGGAAATGCGGCGGACGGCGACGGCGGGCTGTTTCACAAAAAAGAAAATATTATCATCTGGTACACGGATGACGCTTTAAGCGACTATCTGGCAAGAGCCGCGCTGCAGTATTACGAGGAAAATGATGTGCGCGTGACGCCGGTGCTGGTGTCGGGGCTTCAGTATCTGGAACAGATCAACGACGCCGGGATCAACAACGAAGGCGCGCCGGATCTTTATATTATCAGCAATGATACATTGGAAAAAGCCTATTTATCCGGTCTTGCTGCCGAGATTACCGATCCCCGGGGGATCGTGAACGATCAGAAATTTTCCGACGCCGCGCTGCATGCGGTAACCTATGAGGACAAGCTGTTGGGATATCCGCTGTATTTTGAGACATCGGTATTTTTGTACAATGAGACGTATTTGAGAGATATGTCTGTCAAAACCATCGAATCCGAGCAGGACGCTGCGGAAGGGGAAGCGGCTATGGAGCTTGCCGACGCTGCGGAAAGCGACGGGGAGCTGGAGGCGCTGGTATCCGCAAACGACGCGGGACAGGCTGCGGAAGAAATGACCGAGGAACAGATTGCACAGAAGGAAACGCAGCTTCTCCCGTCTACCATAGACGGCATTCTGTCCTTTGCAGACGCCTATGATGCGCCGGAGACCGTAGAGGCGGTGTTCAAATGGGACGTATCCGATATTTTTTATAACTATTTTATTGTCGGGGACAGTATCAGCGCAGGCGGAGAGGACGGCGACGATCCGGCGCAGATTGATATTTACAATCAGACGGCGGTAGAGTGCATGTCCCTGTATCAGCAGCTTAACCAGTTTTTTTCCATCGATACCAAGGCGGTAACCTATGATTCCGTTTTGCAGGAATTTATGGACGGTAAGATCGTGTTTACCGTGGCGACCACGGACGCCATCAGCAAGCTGGAAGCCGCCAAAAGGGACGGAACCTTTGCTTACGAATACGGCATGGCTCCGATTCCCCAGGTAAGCGATACGCTTTCGTCCCGCAGCCTTTCGGTTACCAATGCAGTAGTCGTCAACGGCTTTAGCGGGCAGGGAGAGCTTGCCAATGATTTCGCTTCTTATCTGATAGAGCATCAGGATAAGGATTTCTATTCCATTACGGATAAGATCGCGGCAAAAACGGATATTGTATACGACAATCCGGCTGTCGCCGCGGCGCTTTCGGAATATGCGGCGTCCATTCCCGTGCCGAAGATGATGCAGACCTCCAATTTCTGGGCGCAGTTGGAAATTGCTTTTACAAAGATCTGGACGGGCAGCGACGTAAGCGAGGTGCTCTCGGAACTGGATGCGGGAATGAAAAGACAGGTTTCGGGCAATTCCGTACCGTAACTGAAAGAATAATTTATACCGGGCATGGGTAAAATAATCCAAAGAATGATTTGGAGGGATACCCATGCTTGGTTTTTTTATTGCAATTTTATCCGGTGCGCTCATGAGCATACAGGGCGTGTTTAATACGGAAGTGACAAAAAATTCATCGATCTGGAGCGCCAATGCCTTTGTGCAGCTTACGGCTTTGCTTGTCTGCCTTGGCGCATGGCTGTTTACGGACAGGAGCAGCTTTATGAACGTGGTTAAGGTAGAGCCGAAGTATATGCTTTTGGGAGGCGTGATCGGAGCCTTTATCACTTATACGGTCATTATGAGCATCGACAGGCTGGGACCGGCAAAGTCGGCGATGTTTATCGTGATCGCCCAGTTGATCGTGTCCTATGTCATTGAACTTTTGGGCGTCTGGGGCGTGGATAAAACGCCGTTTTCCTGGGGAAAGGCTGCGGGAATGCTGGTTGCCATCGCAGGCATTGTAATTTTTAAATGGGAATAGAAACGGGAACGGGATAGATTTCCGGTGTTTTTCGGGAAATCGTTCTTGTAAAGTCGTTTTTTTTGGACTACAATAGAAACACGATTAGCATAGAAGGACCTTCTGTTGATGCAATAGGAGGTTATGTTATGAAGCGCAAAACAAAGAAATCAGGAATGAATAGTCGGAAGGCTTGGTGCGTCGGCGTGCTGTCGGTTATCCTTGCTTTATCCGGCTTGTTTGGGTGTGGCAAAACCGAAGAGTACACCGTTGCCGTGGCGCAAGGCGGGATATCCGATCAAACCGGAACCGGTTCGGAAGAAAGCACCGGAACACAGGCGCAGGAAGCCGGTGCGGATTTGGAAGAAGCCGCCGGAACGGAACAAGCCGGGGAAACGGAACAAGCTGCAGCGGCAAAAGACGCGGTTATCTATGTGGATATCGGAGGAGCCGTCTGCAATCCGGGCGTCTATGCCCTTGCCGCGGATGCGAGAGTGTATGAAGGCATAGAAGCGGCGGGAGGTCTGCTTCCCGAGGCGTACACGAAGGCGTTAAACCAGGCGCAGCTTTTGAGCGACGGAGAAAAGGTTTATGTACCCACGGCGGAGGAATGGAAAAGCGCGGGACAGGAGAATGCGGCGATTGAGAGCGCTTTCCAGACGCAGGAGCAGGACGACGGACTGATCAACATCAATACGGCGGACGCCGGAAAGCTGTGCGAACTGCCGGGCGTGGGAGAGAGCCGCGCACAGGCGATTATCGCATACCGGGAGGAGAACGGACCGTTTACGGACATCGCGCAGATTCAGAATGTTTCCGGTATTAAGAGCGGGCTTTTTTCAAAGATCAGGGACTTGATCAAGGTACAGTGAGATAGATTGAAATAATAGGAATGTGAATGGAGAGAGAAAGATGAGTAAGAGGGTTTTGGTTGTTGACGACGAAAAACTGATTGTCAAGGGAATCCGTTTCAGCTTAGAGCAGGACGGAATGGAAGTTACCTGTGCCTACGACGGGGAAGAGGCGCTGGAAATTGCCAGAAAACAGGAATTTGATATGATTTTGTTAGATGTGATGCTGCCGGGGCTTTCCGGCTTTGAGGTGTGCCAGCAGATCAGGGAGTTTTCCAACGTCCCGATCGTTATGCTGACCGCAAAAGGCGAGGATATGGATAAGATTCTCGGGCTGGAGTACGGAGCGGACGATTATATTACCAAGCCCTTCAATATTTTGGAGGTCAAGGCGCGCATTAAGGCGATCATGCGTAGAACCGGAAGCAAGGAAACGGCGAAACCGGCGGAAGATACGGTGATTAAAAGCGGCGATATGACCATCGACAGAGAAGGCAGGAGAGTTTACATCGAGGATAAGGAAATCAATCTGACGGCAAAGGAATTTGACGTGTTGGAGCTGTTGGTTTTAAATCCCAATAAGGTGTACAGCCGCGAAAAGCTGCTGACCCTTGTCTGGGGAGAGGATTATCCCGGCGATGTGCGTACCGTGGACGTGCATATCAGAAGGCTGCGTGAGAAGATTGAGAAAAATCCCAGTGAACCGAGATATGTGCATACCAAATGGGGCGTAGGATATTACTTTAAATAAAGGGTGTTTGAGTGAAAGCGGATATTAAATTATTTTTCAGTAAACTGATTTCCCACATACGTCCGGCAAAAAGCCTGCGCTTTTGGATTTTTTGTATTGTCGTCGTAGTAGGCTATGTGCCGACTTTGATTATGCGCTATGGTATTTTGCAAAATTATGAGGACCGCGCGGTTTCCGTCCGCACAATGGAAGTGGAAAATCAGACGATGATTCTGGCGAATCATCTGGCGGCGAACAATTATTTGCAGGATACTTCTTCGGAGACGATCAACGCGGAGCTTTCGCAGTTTTCCAATTTGTATGACGGCAGAGTGCTGGTCATCGACCAGAATTTTAATGTGGTAAAGGATACATACGGGATCAGCGAAGGCAAGACCATCATTTCGGAAGAGGTCATCAGGTGCTTTAAAGGGAAAAATATCAGCAATTATGACAGCACCAACCAGTATATTGAAATGACGATGCCGATTACCCTGTCTACGGACAATAAGGAAAAAGAGGTCAAGGCTTTACCGGGAATCGGAGAGACGGAAAATAAGATTACGGGCGTGATGCTGGTCAGCGTTTCTACGGACAGCATTACGGCAAATATAGAGATTTTGAACGGAAAAGCGTCCATATTGCAGTTTCTGATTACGATTCTGGTGGTTGCGTTTGCCTGGATTGTGTCAAAGCGTCTGGTAAAGCCCTTTGAACGGGTAACGGCATCGATCAGCGCCGTCAGGGACGGCTACGAGACGGAGGCGGAAGAGGTTTCCGATTATCAGGAAACGGAGCAAATGATAGCCGCTTTTAACGAGTTGTTAAAGAGAATGAAGGTTTTGGACGAATCCAGACAGGAATTTGTATCCAACGTATCCCATGAGCTCAAGACGCCGATTACCTCCATGAAGGTGCTGGCGGATTCCCTGATTGCCCAGGACGACGTCCCGGTGGAGATTTATAAGGAATTTATGACGGATATCGCGGATGAGATAGACCGGGAGAATAAGATTATCAACGATCTGCTTTCTCTTGTGAAAATGGACAAGACTGCTGCGGATCTGAATATTGAGTCCGTGAGCATCAACGATCTGATCGAATTGATTTTAAAGCGGTTAAGACCCATTGCGGGGCAGAAGGATATCGACGTCATTTATGAAAGCGTCCGGGAGGTAACCGCGGAGGTGGACGAGGTAAAGCTGACCCTTGCCATTTCCAATCTGGTAGAAAACGCCATCAAATACAACAAGGAACACGGTTATGTCAAGGTAACGCTGGACGCGGATCATCAGTTCTTTACGATTGTTGTGGAGGACAACGGAATCGGTATTCCGGAAGAATCCAAGGAGCATATTTTTGAACGTTTTTATCGTGTGGATAAATCCCATTCCCGCAAAATCGGCGGCACGGGGTTAGGGCTTTCCATCGCCCGCAACGCGATCCTCATGCACAGAGGCGCGATCGGCGTGGAGAGCGAAGAGGGCGCGGGAACCGCTTTTTATGTAAAAATTCCACTGACCTATGTATCCAAGTAGACGGAAAAAGGAAAGCAGTATGAGAAAAATCAATCTTTGTCTGATCTGTCTTGCGCTTCTGCTTCTTGCGGGCTGCGGCGGCAATACGGATGAACAATCAAAAGAATATACAATCTATTATGTGGATAAGGATGAAAATAAAGTGTCGGGAGAGGACATGAACGTGGAGGAAACCGAGACGAAAGAGGTGCTATATACGCTGTTTCGTGCCCTGAGGACGCAGCCCGAGGATGCGGCTTACCGAAGCGCCATTCCCGAAGGCGTGACATTGGAATCCTTTTCCTTTGCGGACAATCAGCTGGTGTTAAATTTCAGCGAGGAGTATCTGTCCCAGTCGACCACCGGGGAAGTGCTGTCCCGAGCCGCAATTGTCAGAACGCTGTGTCAGGTAACGGACGTCAATTATGTGGCGTTTCAGGTGGCTGGGGAGCCCCTTGTCAATCTCAGCGGAGTTCCGGTGGGATATATGACTGCGGAACAGTTCGTCGATAATGCGGGGAATGAAATCAACGCTTATGAAAAGACGACGCTGACGCTTTACTATGCCAATGTAAACGGGGACAAGCTGGAGGCGCACATGGTGGACTGCGTATATAACAGTAATATTTCCATGGATAAGCTTGTGGTGGAACAACTGATTGAAGGACCCGAGGATGAAGAAAACGGGGAAAACGGTTATGCGACAATTTCTCCCGAAACAAAGGTTGTCAGTGTAACGACGCGGGATGGCGTGTGTTATGTAAACTTAGATGAGGGATTTCTGACGCAGCAGGGGAATGTGACGCCGGAGGTGGCGGTCTATTCCATTGTCAATTCGCTGGCGGAGCTGTCCGGCATCAATAAGGTACAGATTTCCGTGAACGGAAGTACCGATCTGGTTTACATGGAGACCATACCGTTGTCGCAGGTATTTGAAAGAAATCTGGAGATTATGGATAATGCACAGTAAGGAGTACGATGAGAAGACCATTATGTCTGCTGTGTGTGTTTTATGTTGTAACGGTTATGATTTTTCCGCGGTTGTTTTTGCCGCGGGCTTCTGAAAAGATACCGCCCGGGGGCGCTTATGTGGTCTACACGGGCGAGGTATATGCCATAGAAAATCAAGATGACAAATCTGTCGTTTATTTGAAATCCGCTTCTGCGGCGGATTCGGAAACGGTCTTAGTATCTGATATTATCTGCTATTTTGGAGATACTTCTTTTACTTCCGGGCTTAAAATCGGGAATTGGGCGCGTATCGGCGGGACATGCAGACCCTTTCGGTCCGCCGCAAACGACGGGCAGTTTGACGCAAAACAGTATTACCGGATTCTGGAATGGGATTTTGCGATGACCGGCTGCGAGGGAAGCGTAACGGACGAGACTTACCGGGCGGGCGCGCAGGCGTTGTACCTGATCCGGGAAAGACTGGCGGAAAGCTTTGACCGGGGACTGCCGTCCGAAGATGCGGGCGTGATGAAGGCAATGCTGTTGGGACAGAAGAAAGATCTGGACGATGAGATCAAGGGACTGTATCAGCGCAACGGGATCGCCCATATTCTCGCCATATCAGGATTACATATTACCTTTCTCGGGATGGGGATGTACCGGCTGTGTAAAAAAGCGAAGCTGCCGTCTGCAATTTGCGCCCTGCTCTCTTTGTGTTTTATCATCGGGTTTGGCAGGATGACGGGCTCCGGCGCGTCCACGGTCAGGAGCATTATCATGTTTTCGCTGTTTCTGCTTGCCGGGATCTGCGGGCGCACTTATGATATGCTGACGGCTGCCGCGGTATCCGCGGCGGTTCTGCTGATATACAGACCGCAGTATGTTTATCACAGCGGCTTTCTGCTATCCTTTGGGGCGATTATGGGAATCGCGCTGGTCGCTCCTTTTTTAAGAAGTATTTTTCCGGAGGAATCTCCGACCAAACGGATGCTTCTGCCGAAAAATCAAAAGGAAAAATTACAAAAAAAGCTGCATAAGAAAATCAGTTCGTCTCTGATAACAGGTTCGGCGGTTCTCATAGCGACGCTCCCTGTCCAGCTATCCTTCTTTTATACGGCGTCGCCTTATTCCTGCTTTTTGAATCTGCTGGTGCTTCCCTTTACCGGCGCGTTGCTTGCCGCGGGATTTTTCGGAAGCGTTTCCGGCTGTATTTTTCCGGGAGGCTGTCCCGTATTTTTGCTGCCGTGCCGGATCATTTTATCCTTATATGAAATGCTGTGCCGGGGCTTTGACAATCTGCCGGGCGGACAGCTTGTGATCGGCAGTCCGGCGGCATGGAAAACGGCGATCTATTACGGAACGCTTCTGGCTCTTTTGCTGTGGGGAAAACGTCTTCATAAACGGGTGCGGGCGGGAATTTTAATGGCGGCTCTGCTTTTGCTCTGTATCCGGGTCCGGACCGTGACAAGCTGTACGATGCTGGACGTGGGGCAGGGCGACGGTATCGTCGTGGAAGAAAAGGGAGGCGGCACGGTTATGATCGACGGCGGCAGCAGCGACGTTTCCCAAGTGGGAAAATACCGAATCGTCCCCTATCTGAAAAGCCATGGAATCGGCAGACTGGATTACGTGTTTGTGTCCCACGGGGACCGGGACCATATTTCCGGCATAGAGGAAATTCTTGAAGATTCCAAAAATCTGGGAGTCAGGATCAATTGTCTTGTGCTGACCAAATTTGCGGCGGAGGATGAGGCGTATGAGGAGTTGCTCGTTCTTGCAAAGCAAAACGGCGTCCGTGTGCTGTTGATCGGCGCCGGAGACTATATTGCGCTGGGTGAAACCCGTTTTACCTGCGTATATCCGGAAACCAATGAGTTAGCAGAGGGTAACGATCAGTCCATGGTGCTGATGATGGAGTGCGGCGGAATCAAAACCCTCTTTACCGGAGATCTGACGGAAGAGAAAGAAGCCGGCAGGAAATGGGAGGATGTGGATGTTTTAAAGGTAGGACACCACGGTTCCCGCTATTCTTCGGGCGAAGATTTTTTAAGACAGTGTCAGCCGGAGGTGGCGGTCATTTCAGCAGGGGAGGATAACAGCTACGGACATCCCCACGAGGAGACGTTAAAGCGGCTTGTGGAGGCGGGAGCGGAAAGTTTTACGACGAAGGAAAGCGGGGCTGTTACGATCCGATACCGAAAGGGAAAATATTCTGTTTTTACCCACGGGAAAATGTGATATACTTATGGCAGGTCAGGAAAATCCGGAGGAGTCATGCAGCGAATTAACGAGGATATCAAAACGGAAAATTTCAAACAGATGTATCTGCTTTGCGGCAGCGAGGACTATCTTCGCAGCCAGTACCGGGACAGGTTGAAAAAGGCGTTGATCGGGAATGGGGATGCGATGAATCTTTCCTGTTTTGAAGGAAAGGACATCAGCCAGCCCCAACTGGTGGATCTTGCCGAGACCATGCCGTTTTTGGCAGAGCGACGGGTCATCGTCATTGAGAACAGCGGCATGTTTAAAGGCGGCAGCGACGTGCTTGCCGATTATCTGAAAGAGGTTTCGCCCACCGCGTTTTTTGTTTTCAGCGAAAAGGAAGTGGATAAGCGTAACAGGCTGTACAAGGTTGTCAAGGATAAGGGGTATGTCGGCGAGTTTGGCGAACAGGATGAAGCTACGCTGACCCGATGGGTTGCAGGGCTGGTCAAAAAGGAAAATATGGAAATAGACAGAGCTGCCATAGCGCTTCTTTTATATAAAACAGGCACCGATATGGAAAATATCCGCAGAGAACTGGAGAAATGTATCTGCTATTGTCTGAAAAGGGGCAAAATTACCGCGCAGGATGTGGAAATGATCTGTACGGAACGCTTATCGAACCGGATATTTGATATGATCAATTTTCTCGCCGCAGGCAAGCAGGAGCAGGCTCTGAAGCTGTACTATGATCTGCTGGCGTTAAAGGAGCCGCCTATGCGTATCCTGTTTTTAATCTCCAGACAGTTTAACATGTTGCTGCAGACCAAAATGCTGCGGGAAAAGGGCTGCGATAAAAGGATTATCAGCGAAAAACTGGGAGTAGCGCCTTTTATCGCGGGAAAATACATGGATCAGGCGGCACATTTTAAACGTTCGGTACTTCGTAAAGCGCTGGAAGACTGCGTGCAGGCGGAAGAGGATGTCAAAACCGGCAGGATCGGCGACGTTATGAGCGTGGAATTGCTGATGATAAAATACAGTAGCATTTCATAAAATTGATAGGAGAAGAAAAATCTTTCAGCGTTTTAGAAGCGCCTGGAAAAATTCTGATGAAGAGGGAGAGAACAAATGATGGGGTTTGTGAATTTAATTATCGTATGTGTCATTGTTGTCGCAGTTGTTAAGAGTGCGAAAAAACAAAACGAACAGGGCGGCGCAGGAAGGAATAACCGGAATGTGAGAGGCATGCAGTCTGAATACCGTCAGACGACGGGAAGTTATCAGCCGCAGCGAAAACCCGTTTCCGGACAGCCTCCGAAAAGAAGTGTGAAAGCCGGAAACGCATCGGCGCAGGCGGGAGGAAATTCATACGGGAAGCCCTCCGGCGGTAAAAAAGAACAATCCACTACGGACTATCTGAACCAGAAGGCAGAACAGGATCAGAGGGAGCATGAGATTGAGAAAAGGCAGGAAAGGGAACGGGTGGATCAAAAATACGGCAACAGACCCGTCGGCGGCAGATATATGCCGGGCGACCCGGTACCGTCGGGAATGCAGATCGTCTGCTGCGAATACTGCGGCGCCGAAAACCTTGTAAAGATGGGCTACCGGGGCGATCGAAACTGCTATTTCTGCCGGACGCGTTTGGAGGAATAGAAAAGAAATGGTTTGACGATAACAAAAAAACGAGATTGCAAAATAGGTAAGACCGTGTTATGATTTTCTGAGGAGAGTAACTGTGTACAAGGTGGTAGCCTCCCAACTGGAGACAGAGGGGAGGTGGTGCGGATGGAAATGTTTTCATTTCAGGACTTGCTTCTGTTTGCAACATTTTTAATTACACTGCTTGCCTACATAGATAGGAACAACAAGCAAAAATAAATAAGCCATCCTTGTCTTAGCCGGCAGGATGGCTTATTGACCATTATCGAGGCTAACCACTTTGTGGGAGGTTGCTCTCTTTTTATGCTCTTATTATAGACCGGAATGCGGAAAGTTGCAAGAGATAACTTAACCCGGTATTTCTTTGTAACAAAATCCCGCTTTTTTGCATTAACGGATAGATAAGGGGAAGGAGGTGCGGGAATGGAGCCGATGGACGAGATCTATCAGAGACATGCAAAAACGGTTTACCGATATCTGTTGTCAAAAACCCATAATGAGGATTTGGCGGAGGAACTGACCCAGGAGACCTTTTATCAGGCTGTCAGGTGTATCAAAAGATACGACGGGTCCTGTAAAATTTCCACCTGGCTATGCGCCATTGCCAAAAATCAGCTCAAAGAATATGCGCGAAAGCATCCGCCCTATGCGGGGATCGATGAAATGAATGAATGCGTCCTGTCCGCAGAGGACGACTATTTTAAAAGCGCGGATAAAATCGAGCTGATGAAACGGCTCCATGCCTGCCCCGAACCCTTCCGGGAAATCTTATATTTAAGAATATTCGGCAGCCTGTCCTTTCGGGAGATCGGCGAGATCATGGGGAAGACCGAGAATTGGGCGAGGGTTACGTTTTACAGGGGAAAAGAAAAACTGCGAAAGGATGTGAGCGATGATGAAACATAACATACCGTGCGAGGTCATACAGGATTTATTGCCTTCCTATATCGACGGGCTTACCAGCGCCGTGACAAATACAGAGATAGAAGTCCATGTAAAAGAATGCGCTTCGTGCAGGGCGGTTCTGGATGCAATGAAAAATCCGGATGCGGAACCTGTGGATTATGACGGCAGAGAAGAAATTGATTTTCTGAAAAAAACGAGAAAGAAAACAAGGCGTATGATTGCGGTCGCTGCGCTTTGTGCGCTGTTATTTGTTGCGCTCGTCCTTTTGGCAAATTTCTTTTTGGCAGGGCGTGAAATCAACAGCGATTATCTGGTTTATGAATTGGAGGTGTCGGGAGAGCATCTTTCGATAAAGGGAAACGTCACGTCGGATACGGGGATTCAAAAGGTGGAAATTTCGGAAAGCGACGGTATTGTGCAAATCCGTTTTATGGGAACGGAAAGCAATTTCATCTATGACGGCGCCTTTGAAAAAGAATATACGTCATCGGAGCAGATCCGGGAGATCCGAATCGGGGAACGGATTGTATGGTCCCATGGGGAAGCGATTTCGCCGATGACCTCTGCGGTGTATCAGACCCGCCATGCTTATGTGGGGGATATGCCGGCGAACGGGCGTACTGCGGAGGCGCTGAATGTGGGAGGGTGTTTTGGAGATTATATCAATGAGCTTCAGACGGACGGGGAACCCTATGGCTGGAAACTGATATTGGGAAATACTTTCTCCGGCAGCAGGCGAAAGGCAATGGAAGAGAGAATGCGATCCTGTGCGTATGTCATGCTTGCCGTAATCGAAAATCTCGGAGAGGTTACTTTTGAATATGAAACGGACGGCGAAGTCTGTACGCTGACTGTAGACGCAGATGAAGCGTCGGCATACGCAGGAGAGAATATCAAGCTGGTCGGCGAAGACGTTAATCTGTTGGAGAATCTGATGAAAAAGGCGGGATTTTTGGAAACGCGGAGTGCGGACGGGGAAACGATGTCATTTTCCGGCGCCATGATGAAAATCAGTCTGGTAAATTTCGCCTATGATGAAATAGCGGCGATAGATATGACCTATTCTGCCCAAAACGAGGTCCTCGGATTTCAAGGCACGAAAAATGCAAACGGATATGCGCTGGCGCAAGGGCAGATTGTAGATTTCCAATTGATTCCGGAAGACTTTGGAGACGGCTTTTCAAAACAGTCGGAAGCACAACTGGAATTTACCGTATATGATTCTGCGGGAAACGCATACCCTGCAGAAGGGAGCGCCGCCGTCAGGATAGAGTCCGGCGGCAGCTATGGGTTTGAATTATATGGGAACGCCGCAGACGGATACAGAGTAAAGACCCGGTAGTTTCTTGTGCAAAAACACATCCGTACCGGAAAGTAATTGATGTGTCAATTACTTTTAGCATACAAGTTTAGAATAATGCTCGCATATGGTTGTTGCGATTTTCAATACGGCATGTTATAATAAACGCATACAATATTTGCTTTTTGTGTGCGGAAAGTTGGCGCTTGCTTGAATAAAAAAGAAATTTTAAAAACGGTAATTGAAAATAACGGCGGCATTGCAAAAACTTCAGATTTTGCAGCTAACGGAATAAATAAATACGAGGTAGCGGCTTTTTGTAAAGAAGGAATTATTGAAAGGATTCGTAGAGGATTTTATCAACTCCCTCAAAGTAAAAGTATTACAGAAGAACAGCTCATTCGGGAGCTTCTTCCGCAGGGAATTATTTGTGTGGAGTCTGCTTTATTTCATTACGGATATAGTGATTTTTCTCCCCGTGAATGGTCGATTGCTGTGCCGAGAACAGCGACCCGTGCCGTAAAGAACATTGAAGAATTTCCGATGAAGGCTTACTATATACAAAAGGAATTTTTAGATATAGGTAAGTCCACAAGCGATTTTAACGGAGCAATATTGTCTGTATATGACCGTGAACGAACAATATGCGATTGTTTTAAGTACCGCACAAAACTTGACAATGAAATTTTTAATAAGGCTGTCAATGCATATGTTGCTGATGAAAAAAAGAACCTTGCAAATTTGTCTAAATACGCAAAGGAAATGAAGCTTTATACAAAGGTTATGAATGTGATGGAGGTGCTGCTTAATGGCTGATATAGCTGCGTCCGTGCTGGCACGGCTCAAAAACAAAGCTTCTGAAAGCGGCAGAAGCTATCAGCTCTGCTTGCAACTCTTTTGCCAAGAGGAATTTTTGCGCCGTTTGGAAAAGTCCAGGTATGCCGAGAACCTCGTGTTAAAAGGAGGCTTGTTCCTCTACTCTCTTACTGACTTTGATAGCCGAGTAACAGTTGATGTAGATTTTTTGCTTCGGAAAATACCTAATACACCGGAACAGTTAAAGGGCTTACTTGAGGAAATTATTGCAGTCCATACCGGTAATGATTTTGTGACCTTTGAGATAAAGGATATTGCACCTATTGCCGTTGCGAAGAAATATGCCGGCATAGGTGCTTCAATGGTCGCTCGTATTAAAAATACTCGCACACCGTTTGGCATTGATTTCGGTGTTGGCGATGTCATTGTGCCGAAGCAGGAAAAAAGAAAAATTCCTACTCAGCTTGATGATTTTATTGCACCTACAGTTAATACTTATTCCATCGAAACGACCGTTGCTGAAAAAATTGATGCAATTCTTAGCCTGATGGAATTTTCCAGCCGTATGAAAGACTATTATGATATTTATTATCTTGCCAATAAGTTCGATTTTGACGGTAATGTGCTGACCGAAGCACTCAGAAAAACCTTTGCGAACCGTGAACACAATTTCACAGTAGAACAGTTTGAACAGGTTGTGTGCTTTGATAATGATGCGGCAATGCAGAAAAAGTGGAAGGCTTTTGTCCGCAAGATTGGCACCAAAACTGATGATTACGGTACCGTGTTGAAAACAATAAAGACCTTCTTGACAAAACCGTTTACAGCGGCAGTCGTAGGTAAAGAATTTAATGACAAATGGTCTGCCACTAATGTCGAGTGGGTGTAATAGGAGGAATCGTATTATGAGTAATCCAATTATAGACGCATTTGATAAAGCATCCTTGATTAAAGATATAGACGAAAGAAATAGTATTATTTTTAATTATCAAAGATACGGATTGTTAGATAGAGATGCTGCGATTAAAAAAATTCAAGAATTAAGGATAAGCAATGAAGATATAGCGGCAGCTACTGCTGTAAAGCTTTCCGCATCTTCTATACCTTTTAGTCAGTCAACAAACGATCAAATTGTTGGGGAGTTAGCTATGCAGAGGGATTTTTTGCAGGCAAAGCTGATTAAGAAACAGGCGGAGGAAAACAATGAGCATTAATATATCAAAGTCAAGACCACCGGCTTAGCCGGTGGCTTGCACTGCCCCTATAAGGGGCTATTACCTGCTTGCGCCCGGAAGGCGCACCGAAGGTCTGCCAACTGCACCACAGCTACAGCTGCCCCTAAAGGGGCTTTTTCAGTGCTTCCTTATTCCGGCGCAGCCCCAAAAGGGGCTTGCTGGTTTGCTTTGACTTCCTACTACCACTCCAAGTGGTTTATTTCTTGTTTTTCTTCACTGGCTCACCCGTAAACGGGTCGATATACTCTACTAGCGACATTTGATCGTATTCCAAATCTTCCTTCAACTGATTCTGAATATACGCTTTGATTGCCGCAGTGTTCTTTCCCACTGTGTCTACATAGTATCCACGACACCAGAAATGTCGATTTCCATACTTATATTTTAAATTCGCGTGCTTTTCAAATATCATCAGTGAGCTTTTTCCTTTTAAGTATCCTACAATTTCTGATACCGAATATTTCGGTGGTATTTTTACTAGCATATGGATGTGATCCGGGCAGCACTCTGCTTCGATTATTTCAATTCCTTTTCTTCTGCATAATGTTCCCAGTATTTGTCCTACATCCGCTTTTATGCCTTTGTATATTACCTGACGACGATACTTCGGTGCAAAAACTATGTGATACTTGCATTCCCATTTTGTATGAGCTAAACTGTTATTGTCCATTTTTAGGACCTCCTGTGCTATTTTATTTGTGGTTTGCAGACCCACTCTTATTCTAGCACAGGAGTTCATACTTATATCTAAAGATCTGCCCTCCCCCTGCATAGCAGGGGGTTTATTTTTACTGTGACACAACAAAAGCGTGAGGAATTGCTGAATAAAATCAAAGAAATTCGCAACTATATCGCTGCTGCACCGCAGGATGAGAATACGGGTAATCTTCTGTCCTACCTTTCCGATCTTGAAAGAGATGTGAATGGTAAAAAATATGGTCTTGTTTTTGAGGAACACCGTGAAGAAATTGACGAGGTGTTGGATACACATACACCGGTACTAACTGAGGATCAAGACCTTCTCATTGATAATGGCGGACAGATGAATTTTCTTATTGAGGGAGATAATCTTGCTTCACTAAAGCTGCTTGAAAAAACACACAAGAGGAAGATTGACCTTATTTACATAGATACATTACTGCAAAAGATCTGACCGATAGGAAGAAAGACATCACAAGTTCAGAAAAGGTTGTATGGCTTGATTCATTTGAGGATTTGAAAAATGGAAACTACAATATTATTTTCAAGTCCGCAAAATACAATCATGTCCGAAATGAAATTGATACCGAAACAATGACCGAACTGGGTACCCGCAAACGTCAGCAAGATGGCGATGAAGAGAAGACACATTTGTGCATTCGTTATAATGCTGGTGAGTATCGCTTTCTTGCAGTTCATGAAAGTAATCATTATGGCATAACATTAAATTGTATCGTTGACTATTTAAACACTCAATTTATTAGCTATAATGAAGATACTGACGATGAATATCATTACTCAATATCATATGAAATCATGCCGGGAGAGGATTTTCTTTCATCAATTAAAAAGGCGAAAACTATGTCAGTGTTAAAACTTGTAGTAAGCAAAGAAGATATCAAGGATGATTTTATGATGTTTGCTGGAAGAAATGACATTGCTGATGAAGTTGAAATATGTCTTAAACGTCCCACAGGTGCTAAAAGATTTCCTGACAATCTGATACAAGCCTATTTTGATAACTCTCAAAATAAGGCAACAGGAAAAATCAAGAAAATCACTATCAGAGGAACTAATTCATCTGGTCAATTTGAAGTTGATACTGAGCTTATGAAAATGAAACATTATTTGTCGGTCGTAGCTGAAGCCGTAACCAATGAAGTAAATAGTTCGGATTCCTTTGGAAAGGCGCAAGAATTTATAGAAGAAACGAGGAATAAGACATGAAAAATATAATTTTTGTTCCAATCAAAGATTATTTTATTTCAAGGAAAAAGGTCTTTATCAAATTCCTCATTCCAATGCTGGTTGCCTTGACCGCATTGCTATTAGCGATATTTTTTAATATCGGCAATTCAGAAAAAGTTTTGTTGACTTTTTCTGGGTTTATAGATACACAGATAAACATCGTAGCAATTTTAATTTCTTTTTCCGTAGCGATTATTACAATTTTAGTATCTGCGGACAACAATAATATACAGTGCCTAAAAGAAACCGAGTCAAACAAAAAGCAATATAAGCCGGTTAATGGAAAGCAATTATCCTTATTTCAGATTTTACTTTCTAATATAGCTTACAATGTTATTGTTGAGATTATATATTTAGTAGGGCTTATTGTGATTTCTCTAATGCAGAATCTTTTACCGGTTGTAACATTAAAATACATTACAGCTATCTGTATCTTTATTATTTTACATATATTGTTTGTGTTGCTTGAATCGGTTGCTCAAATGTATCTTACTTTTTGGGCAAATAAAAGGTGATAAGTGATAAATGAGGGCAGGGAATTTGATACTCCCTGCCCTTATTCATTGCTGTTAGTTGTAAATTAAATCGTTATTTACGATTTCCGTGACTCTGCTACGAATGTTGTTCATCTAACAAGCCCATTCCATTTGATTCTCTGCTTTGGGTTGTTCGGTCACGCCTTCACGTCTGCCATCTGATTTACCAGCCAAAGGAATATATTTTCTGCCTGTTTGTCAATATCAGCAAGATAATTGTTAAGCCTGCCGCTTGTCAGCAAATTCATATACAACACTCTATAATTTTTCTTTAGATAGTGGCTGTGGCATTGTCCCTATACCCTGATTGGCTGTGCTTCTTCTTCGGATAATTCCAAACAAGGCAAATAATAATCTCCTCGTTTGTCATACCAAAGACTGTTCTTTTCATCGTAAATTCTGTTTTCTATTATGTAATTCTCCAAATGTATTGATTCTCTTACAAATTCAATCATACCGGTCGACTACAAAACTGAAGGGAGAAGCTATTTCCTTACATAGTCTCTCCTTAGCATTCTTATTTTGTGTTTATATAAGTATTGAGAAAATCAAACAGTATGCTGCAATCCTTAGCCTGATGTTCGATTCCGGCGGCATGGTACGCCTGCGCCATGTTTTGCATCATAGCTGTCCAGTCAAACTTCTCGTGCAAAAACACATCTGTGCCGGAAAGACTATGACAATATCCGATTTCACTTGCATTTTTGCCGTATACTTTAAGTTGCTGATACAAACCAAAGGTTCCGCCGTTTGCGCTCCCTGTTTTGTCAGCGTAACTAAGTAATGCAAACATTTCAAGCTGTGTGGCGTTGTTCGGATCAACCATATTCACATCTACATTGTAAATTGTTTTTTTCCCGCCGAGATTAGAAACCACTTGAACAATGGGGTGATCCGGCGTTCACTTATCACTGAGCACCGCTCTCATACCATAAGTCATGGATTGCCCTTCTTCCGGAATCATGGTAAGTCCCAGAAATGCTCCGGTATCTTCTGTCTCTGCTATGGATACGGCGCTTATTCCGTTATTTGCGTCAATACCGGGTAATGTGCCTTTTGTATTTTCTGTATCCGGCGCGCAAACCAAATTTTTAAAGGTATCACCGATTTTGTTTACTTCCTTTTTGTACAGGCAAGCCGTGTGAACGTTCCGACAGTCCACAGATGGATAGCCAATATTGGGCGTTCTGTTAATCTGCATAATTTTCCTTTCCGCGATCCGCTTCTCATCCGTGAAACTATCATGCTCTCCATAGCTGATTTTTAAGTTTATTGTATCAATACCTGATACCTATCATTTTATAAATATTATCGGATGGATTTAACGGCAGGTTTAGTACGGTAACAATTTTTTGCTTAAAAAATTTTATGTGCTATAATAAAAACAAAAGTAACCGCTTCTTTTTGCGGCGGTTTCCGTAAAAATAAAACCTGCAGGAGAGAATCATGACATTAGAAAACGGAAGACCAAAGGATGAAACGGGAAGGCTTGAAAAGGAAATCCGGGTATATGATCTGCTTGACCGGCTGCATGTGGACTATCAGAGAGTGGACCACGAAGCGGCGGATACCATGGAGGCGTGCCTTGCCATAGACGAGGTTTTAGCGCCCGCCGTAATATGCAAAAATCTTTTTCTGACCAATTCGGCAAAGACGGAATACTATCTGCTGATGCTGCGGGAGGATAAAAAATTTAAGACGGCTGAGGTTTCAAAGCAGATCGGCAGCTCCAGAATGTCCTTTGCAGGACCGGATAAAATGGCGGAGCTTTTGGATATCACGCCGGGATCGGTCAGCGTGCTGGGGCTTATGAATGACCGGGAACATCAGGTAAAGTTGTTGGTGGATGAGGATATCCTGCGCTCGGAATGGTTCGGGTGCCATCCTTGTGTAAATACGTCAAGCCTCAGGTTCCGTACCGCGGATTTATTTGAAAAGATTTTGCCGGAGCTTGGGTACGATTATCGAAGCGTTATGATCCAAAAGAAGCTGCCGGAATAAAAACGATAGGAGAAATGATACAGGGATAAATAAATTTGACTTGCAACATAAAAAGAGTTACAATTATAAAAATGTGTTAGGTGAAAAGATGAAAGAATTTATTGAAAAAACTTTACATCAAAAAATAGAACTTGTACCGTTTGATTGTGCAGATTTATTCCCTTTGGTTTTGCAGGCAAATTATGACTGCTATACTATGAAAACTGACAGACAAGAATGTATTCTTGCTGTCCTGAAAGAGGATATCAACTTGTCCACGATTAGAAAACAATATAAAAGAATTTCGCAAATAACAGGGAAGTATTGTGTTCTATATCTGAAAAAGTTGACCCATTATTCAAAAAATAAGATGCTGGAAGAGGGAATCGCATTTATTTGGGAAGGACGGCAGGTTTATATACCGTTTCTGGGATTATTGCTTCAAAAGAATGAAACCAGAGATATAAAACCCTGTTTCAGGATCTCCTTTCTAACACAGAAATTATTGCTGACAGCAATCTATGATGAATGGGATAACGTCTCTGTAACGGAAGCGGCGGAAAGACTGGCTGTTTCTAAAATGTCTATCACAAGAGTATTTGATGAAATAGAGAGTCTTGATATTCCGGTATTAAAGAAAACCGGCAGATTCCGGAGATACGCACGAATTGGCAATAAAAAAGAAACATGGAAAATAATTGAAGTATTTCTGCGATCACCCTTATTGAGAGAGTATCATTTGGAAAATGAATTTTCGGAGAAGTTAATGAAAAGCGGAATATCGGCATTAGCAGAACTGTCTATGTTAGGAGATAATCCATATCCTACTTATTGCATTACAAAATATGATATCAGAAAAAAGAGGATAGACAGGGAACAAGAGGTTCCAAGAGGAGAGCTGCCGGGATGTATTATTCAGGAACTGGGCTATTGTATCCCGTTTAAAGACGGCAAAGTAGTTGACCCGTTGACAGTTTATTTGCTCCTGAAAAAAGAAGAAGATCCAAGAGTTGAAATTGCATTGGAAGAAATGATGGAGAAGTATGTATGGTAAAGGGAATGGATGTATTCCGTGACTATTTTAGTGAGTATATGGACCAATATGTATTGATTGGTGGCGCTGCCTGTGATATTTCGTTCCATGAAAATGAGATGGATTTCAGGGCGACAAAAGATCTGGATATGGTGCTTGTGGTGGAGGCTTTGACGTTTGCCTGATGAGGTAAGAACGGACATGCTGAAGTTTATAGAAACTTTTCATGTCACAGATGCAGAATTGAAAACTCTGAAAATAGCAGGAGTGCACGAAGCTGATATAAGAATAACGTTAGAAAAAACATTCGGATTACGGTAATAAATTTGGGCTTGAAAAGGAAATCCGGGTATACGCTTACTTGTTTTTTCCGCCGTCAGGTGCGATAATAAACGAAGAAAGATTTTGGAAGGGAAGGAATGGAACATGAGTAAAATTGATGAAATCAGAGCGCAGATGGTAACGGCAATGAAGGAAAAGGACAAGGAGAGAAAAGATTCCTTATCCATGCTGTTAAGCGCTTTAAAAAACAAGGCGATCGATAAGCGCGCGGATCTGACCGAGGATGAGGAAAACGAAGTGATCAAAAAAGAAATCCGTCAGACGAAGGAAACGTTGGAAGCGGCTCCCGCCGACAGAGAGGATATCAGGCAACAGTGCGAGAAAAGGCTTGCCGTATATCAGGAATTTGCGCCGGAAGACCTGAGCGAAGACGCGATCCGCGATATCATAAAGACAGTTCTTGCCGAGCTTTCCATTGAAAAAGCGACGCCCAAGGATAAGGGAAGGATTATGAAAGAGCTGATGCCCAGGGTGAAAGGAAAAGCGGACGGCAGCGTTGTAAATAAATTAGTCGGAGAATTTATGGCGTAAGACCGTTTTATGGTACACACCTCCTGATAGAATAGAGACAAACAAAGGGTCTTTATTCTGACAGGAGGTTTTTTTATGAAAAAAAGAATTGCATATTTAGGAATTACAATCGGTTTGCTGACAGTTATATTTTTCTGTTTTTCGACGACGGCGTACAGCCAGTCCGTAGAGAAGGCGGCGTTTGCGGAAAAAGAGCGTATGGATTTGCAGGAAAAGGAATTTCTGCATAGGATAAAGCAGGTCATGGAGGCGTACGGCTGTCCTGACAGCGGCGTGACCATGACAAAGACTTATACGCAGGACGGGGACCGGATTTACCGGGTCATTGTCCATCACAGAAATCTTTCCTATCTGAGCGACGGGGAAAGGGAAGAGCTGCGCGACCTGCTGGAGGAGCAAATGAAACGACAGACGGAGCAACAGTCTGTGTCGCAAACAGGGCAGAAAAGCCAAACCGGAGCGCATACGGAATTTCATTTTGAGCTTACGTATTCCCTGTGAAGAAATTTACATATTCTTCCTGAGGAAAACACATGACAGTAACAGGGTTTGGGATTATAATAAGAGTAGTTTTGATAAAGGAGCTGCGAGTATGAGAGAAAATCCAAAACCCTTTGAAATATATCGGCATTTTAAAGGAAATCAGTATCAGATCATAACGCTGGCAAAGGATTCCGAGGACGGGCGCGATCTTGTGGTATACCAGGCAATGTACGGGGATTACCAGGTCTATGTCCGGGACCTGACGCAGTTTATGAGCCCGGTTGACAGGGCAAAATACCCGGATTCTTCCCAGGAGTACCGCTTTGAAAAGCAAAACAAGGCGCAGGGCAAAACCGAAAGCGGCGCAGCGGGGAACGCGCGGGAGACTGAAAAGGAGACCGCACGGGAGACTGCAAGAGAGACGGTGGAAACAACCGCGCCGGCGGATGGGGAGGAAGCTTATCTTGATCCTGCCGTTGCAGCGTTTCTGGATGCTGATAGTTACGATCAAAAACTGGATATTCTGGCGGGACTGCACAATCGGATTACCGAGGATATGCTATCGATTATTGCCGTGGCAACGGATATCGAATTAAATGAAGGCAGCCTGGAGGAGCGCTATAACGAGCTGAAAAACTGTCTTCTGACCATGGAAAAATTTGAATGCGACAGAATCAGATAGCGCCATAGATGCGTGACCGCCATAACAGCAAAGGGAGGCGGTTATATGGCATTTAATCTGACGGATAAGCTGGTCATCGGAGTCAGCAGCAGAGCGCTGTTTGACCTGACAAAAGAAAGCAATATTTACGAGACGGAAGGCGTCGAAGCCTTTTGCCGTTATCAAAGAGACCATGAGAATGAGATCCTTGCGCCGGGACCGGGATTTCTGCTGGTTAAGGCTTTGCTTAACCTGAATGAGCTGCCCGGACAAAAGAACCGGGTCGAGGTCATCATTATGTCCAAAAACAGCGCGGATACATCGCTTAGAATCTTTCATTCCATCGAGCATTACGGTTTGCAGATTACGCGAGCCGTGCTTTCCAGCGGCGCGTCGCTGACCCCGTATCTTTCGGCGTTTCATACGGACCTGTTTTTATCGCACAATGAGGAAGACGTGCGCGGGGCGCTTGCCGACGGCATCGCGGCGGGGATTATTGTGGATAACGGGATGCGGACGTATGATGAAAACGGCGATATCAGCCGGATCAGGATTGCTTTTGACGGAGACGCGGTACTGTTCGGTGCGGATTCGGAAAAAATATTCAGAGAGCAGGGGCTTTCGGCGTTTGAGGAAAACGAAAGGCTGAATGCCAACAACCCTTTGGCGGCGGGACCCTTTGCCAGGTTTTTGCAGATTCTTTCTTCCATCCAGCAGGAATTTCCCGCCGAAAAGGCGCCCATCAGGACGGCGCTTGTCACTTCCAGATGCGCGCCGGCGCACGAGCGGGTAATCCGCACCTTGCGGGCGTGGAACGTCAGGATAGACGAGGCGTTTTTTCTGGGAGGGATCAGCAAAAGCGAAATCTTAAAGTCCTTCGGGGCGCATATTTTCTTTGATGACCAGGAAGCCCATACGCTGCCCGCTTCCCGGGTGGTTCCGTCGGCGAGAGTGCCTTATGGGGACGATCCATAGGAGGAATTGATCTGTGAAAATCGAATGGGATATTGTAACGCCGTTACTGATATGGTATGACAGTCATAAGCGCATTTTACCCTGGCGGGAGGATCAGAGCCCCTATCGGGTCTGGGTATCGGAAATTATGTTGCAGCAGACCCGGGTGGAGGCAGTGAAGCCGTATTTCGACCGTTTTATGAAGGAACTTCCCGATGTGACGCAACTGGCGGCGGCGAAGGAGGAGCGGCTGTTAAAGCTGTGGGAAGGGCTCGGATATTATAACCGGGTCAGAAACATGCAGAAAGCGGCGAAGATCATTACGGAGGAATACGGAGGCAGTTTTCCGGAGGAATACGATCTGCTGGTAAAACTGCCCGGGATCGGCAGTTATACGGCGGGCGCCGTTGCCTCGATTTCCTTTGGTCAAAGGGTGCCGGCGGTGGACGGCAACGTGCTGCGGATTATATCGAGGCTGATGCTCTATGAAGAGGATATCTTGAGCCAAAAGGCGAAAAACGAAGTAAGGGACGCGCTTTTACCCATGATGCCCCGTAAACGCAGCGGCGATTTTAACCAGGCGCTGATGGAGCTTGGAGCCACGGTATGCGTGCCAAACGGGGCGCCCGGCTGTAAAGCGTGCCCGTGGAGGGAAATGTGCCTTGCTTATCAAAAAGGAAACTGGCAGGAATACCCTAAAAAGGCGGCGAAAAAACCGAGAAAGACGGAACAGAAGACCGTTTTTATCATCGGGGACGGACGCAGGCTTTTGCTTCATAAAAGACCCGACAAAGGGCTTCTGGCGGGAATGTACGAGCTGCCCTGTGCAGACGGATGGCTGGATGAAGAAGGGCTGATTGCAAAAGTAAGGGAACTGGGCTTTTCGCCGCTGCGGATTCAGTTTGCCGGAGAGGCGAAGCATATTTTTACCCATAAGGAATGGCATATGAAGGGATATCGGGTCCTGGTGGAGCCTTTTGATTTCAGAGAGGATTCTAAGGCGGCTTTACAGGCGCAGCCGCAGGGGGATTATGTCATGGTAACCAAAGAAGAAACCGAGCGGGATTATCCGATTCCGTCGGCTTTTTCGGCATTTAAAGAAAGCGAAAAGGGATTGATAAAATGAAATTATTGACGATCACGGTACCTTGTTACAACTCTGAGGACTATTTGGAAAAATGTATCGAATCTTTGCTGCCGGGCGGAGAGGACGTGGAAATTATTATCGTTGACGATGGTTCCACGGACAAAACGCCGGAAATGGCGGACCGCTATGCCAAAGAATATCCTTCGATGATCAGAGTGATCCATAAGGAAAACGGTGGGCATGGCTCTGCGGTCAATACGGGGATTGAGAATGCCACGGGCGTTTATTTTAAGGTGGTGGACAGCGACGACTGGGTAAGGCTGGATTCCTATATGAAAATATTGTCTTCCCTGCGAAACCTTGTAGGCGGACACCAGGTCATCGATATGGTCATCAGCAATTTTGTCTACGAAAAGGAAGGAAAAAAGCGCAAAAAGGTTGTGGCGTTTAAACATGTGCTGCCCAATGAAGAAGTCTTTACCTGGGATGAAGTGGGACATTTTAATATGGCGCAGTATTTTTTGATGCACTCGGTCATTTACAGGACAAAGCTGTTGATTGAATGCGGGCTCAAGCTTCCTGAACATACTTTTTATGTGGATAATATTTTTGTATTCAATCCGCTGCCTTACGTACATAATATGTATTATATCGATACCAACTTTTACCGCTATTATATCGGCAGGGAGGATCAGAGCGTCCATGAAAGCGTGATGATTAAGCGGGTGGACCAGCAGATCAGGGTCAACAAGCTGATGATCGATTATATAACGTCTGTCAAGGTGGAAAATAAAAAGACCTACAATTATATGGTAAAATATCTGGATATTATCACGACGGTTTCTTCCATTATGCTGATCAGGGCAAAAACCGACGAGGCGCTTGCAAAGAAAAAGGAATTGTGGGCATACTTAAAGAAAAAGGATAAAAAGCTGTACCGCAGGCTGCGCCACGGATTTATGGGAAGCACGATGAACCTGCCGGGAAAGGGCGGCAGACGGGTTTCCACGGGACTTTACAAAATTGCCCAGAAGTTTGTACAGTTTAATTGACATTTTTAAAAAGAGTTTATATAATGACATCAAATGGCGATGACGAAGAGAAGTAGCGCAGATTATCGTTTCCAGCGAGCGGGGGACGGTGCAAGCCCTGCAAAGTGAATTTGCGTGAATAACACTTTACCAGCCGCAATCCGAAAGCGAAAGCAAGTAGGTGCGCCGTCTGCCGCGCGTGAGTCGGCAAGGGTTGAAAGACCGGTGAGTGACTGCAAAGGCAGTAATTCAGGTGGTACCGCGGACTTAACTGTTCGTCCTGAAACGAAATGTTCGGGATGGGCAGTTTTTTTATGCTCTGACCCCGGCGGCGTCTTTGACGGGCTTAAAAATCCGGACATAAGATATAAAGGTAAAGGAAATAAAAATGCAGGAGGAGAGACAATGAATAGTGCTAACATTTATCGTGACCGCACGATAGATCAGATTTCGGAGAAGGACGTGGATGCAACGATCAAAATTGCGGGCTGGGTTGAAAATATCCGTGACCACGGCGGCGTGTCTTTTGTGGATCTGCGCGATATGTACGGCGTGATGCAGGTGGTTATGCGGGATACCGCTTTGTTAAACGGTCTGAACAAAGAGGATTGTATCAGTATCGAGGGTGTGATCCAGCATCGTGATGAGGAGACCTACAATCCCAAGATCCCCACGGGAACGATCGAGCTGGAGGCTCATAAGGTAGAGATTTTGGGCAAGGTATATAAGCAGCTTCCCTTTGAAGTCATGACTTCCAAAGAGATCCGCGAGGATCTGAGACTGAAATACCGTTATCTGGATCTCAGAAACAAAAAGGTAAAGGACAATATCGTTTTTCGTTCCCGCGTTATCAGTTTTTTGCGGCAGAAAATGACGGAAATGGGATTTTTGGAAATCCAGACTCCGATCCTGTGCGCTTCTTCGCCGGAAGGAGCGAGGGATTATATTGTTCCCTCCAGAAAATATAAAGGTAAATTTTATGCGCTGCCCCAGGCGCCCCAGCAATACAAACAGCTTTTGATGGTTTCGGGCTTTGACAAATATTTCCAGATCGCCCCCTGCTTCCGCGACGAGGACGCAAGGGCGGACCGTTCCCCGGGAGAATTTTATCAGTTGGATTTTGAAATGGCGTTTGCGACCCAGGAGGACGTATTCCGCGCAGGCGAGGAAATCCTGACGGCTACCTTTGAAAAATTTGCGCCGGAAGGAGCGAAGGTAACCAAGGCGCCTTATCCGGTTATCAGTTACAAACAGGCGATGCTTGAGTACGGTTCGGATAAGCCGGATCTTCGCAATCCCCTTAAAATTGTGGACGTAACCGATTTCTTCCAGAGATGCACCTTTAAGCCTTTCCATAAAAAGACGGTGCGCGCCATCAACGTGCACGCGAAACTGTCCAAAGGACAGCACGAGAAACTGTTGAAGTTCGCGCAGTCTATCGGTATGGGAGGTCTCGGTTATCTGGAGGTACTGGAGGACAAGAGCTATAAGGGACCTATCGATAAATTCATTCCCGACGATATGAAGGGAGAAATTGCAAAGCTTGCAGGGCTGGAAGCGGGAGACACCATTTTCTTTATCGCGGATAAGGAAAGCCGCGCGGCGAATTATGCGGGACAGATCCGAACGGAGCTTGGCAACCGTCTGGGACTCATTGAGGAGAACGCGTACCGCTTCTGCTTTATCAATGATTTCCCGATGTATGAATACGATGAAGAAGAAAAGAAGATTATCTTTACCCACAATCCTTTTTCCATGCCCCAGGGCGGACTGGAAGCGCTGAATACGAAAGACCCGTTGGATATTCTGGCTTATCAGTACGATATCGTATGCAACGGCGTCGAGCTTTCTTCCGGCGCGGTCCGTAACCACAATCTGGACATTATGGTAAAGGCTTTCGAGATCGCGGGCTATACCGAGGAAGATTTGAAACAGAAATTCGGCGCGCTGTACAACGCGTTCCAGTTCGGAGCGCCGCCGCATGCGGGGATGGCACCGGGCGTTGACCGTATGATCATGCTGCTCAAAAACGAAGAAAATATCCGCGAGGTCATTGCGTTCCCCATGAACGGAAACGCGCAGGATCTGATGTGCGGAGCGCCGGGCGAAGTGACCGAGCAACAGCTTCGGGAGGTCCATATCAAAGTAAGGGATTAAATACTGCTGCGCTTATAAAAAACGGTGTTTCCGTGACAGCTACACCGTTTTTTATAAATACAATAACCGTTTACCTATTATACGCTTTTCAGGCTTCCTTCCACCTTCCAGATATCCACGATCCGGTCGCCGCGCTTTACGTACATCTGCGGGTACAGATTTACGGTCGTACAGCAATGACCGGGGATCATCCACACCTGATCGCCGATTTTGGCGTGCAGGTCGGAGCCGTAAATGCCGAAATGTTCTTCGCTGACGACATATTTGTAAGTTTCATAGCCCTTGCAGACCGGCAGTACCTGGTCCAGACCTAAGCCCTTGGCACCCGCGTCGAGAATGATGCGGTCCGGGGACTTACTGATGACCGTTGTCAGCAGGAATAAGGAGTTATGGTAGGGGAGCGAACAGTTTTTAAAAGCAGCGTCCATATACACGTAGCTGCCCGCCTGCAGTTCCGTATAGACGCCGTGCCCGGCTTTCAACAGGGAAGTATTGGTGCTGCCGCCGCTGATCTGGTTCATTTTTATGCCCCTGTCTTCCACATATTGCTTTAATCCCGCCAGTTTTTTCTCGACGGCGAGGATCTGTTCTTTTTTATATGCCACGTTTTCTTCGTGGGATAATTGCCCGGCATATGCCTGGATGCCTTCAAAGCGCAGGTGGGGGCATTCGCTGACCAGCTTTGCAAGCTCGTAAAAGGCTTCATAAGTCGAAACGCCGCATCGGTTCATCCCTACGTCAAATTCAATATAGATATGGATGGTGGAGCCGGCTTTCTCTGCCGCTTCGTTAAGATCCAGAATATTTTGTTTCTGATCCGCGCAGAGAGTCAGCCGGGTCTTTTTGGCGTATCCGGCGGCTCGTTCTATTTTGGATTTTTGAACAATCTCGTTGGCGATAAGAATATCCGGCACGCCCGCTTCAACCAGTATTCCGGCTTCCGACAGCTTGGAGCAGGTAATTCCTTTCGCGCCCTTTGCAAGCTGCCTTTTGACGATTTCGACGCATTTGCTTGTCTTGAAATGGGGACGGAGCTTCACGGGATGACCGTCCAGAAAGGATTGCATAACCGCCATGTTTTCCTCCAGAATATCCAGATCCAAAACCAGCGCGGGCGTTTCGATGTCAGATAGTTTCAGGTCCGATAAACCGGTGCCTGAAAACTTCGTGTCCGTAAGCATTCTATTTGATAAATTCATAGGCGCAACCTCCGGGGATTTTTTCTTTTATTGTATACCGTATCCAGAAAAAGTCAATTTTAAATTTAAAAACGGGACATAAAATTTATCAGCAAAGCACAATTTACGGGACGCAATTTGCAGAAAACAGTAAAATTTTTCCGGGGAATGGGACAAATCATGATTGACATTGGAAAACAATAATTGTATCCTGTATACATAGGGGTAAAAGCGTCTGGGACGCAAAAAGCACGTGAATCTTATCGAAATGTCCGGTATGCCGGGAAACGACATACGCGGGACAGACAATTTCAAAAGAAAGAGGTAGTATTATGAGCGAGAAGTTTGTAGTTTCCATTACGAGACAATTTGGCAGTCTGGGAAGACCTATCGCCAGAAGGCTTTCGGAACTGTTGGATGTGGAGTATTACGACCGTGATATTGTGGAGATGGCGGCGAAGGAAATGGGACAGCCTGTTTCCGTTGTCAGCGACATTGAGGAGACGTCGAACAGCTTTTTTTCCAAAATGAAATTTCCGCTGGGAACCGGCGAAAAGGCGATGAAGGACCGGCTGTTTGATATTCAGAGAAGCATCATTACCAATATTGCGGACAGGGAATCCTGCATTATTGTAGGGAGATGCTCGGATTATATTTTGAAGGATTATAAAAATTGCATTAAAATCTACATATATGCGTCCTACGAGCACAGATACGACAACTGCATCAACGCTCTGAATATGACGCCGAAGGAAGCAAAAAGGATGATTGCGGAGGTGGATAAGGTAAGGGACGAGTATCACAAGACCTATGCCAATTTCCTTCCTGCCGATCCGAAGTACAAGGATTTGATGATCGACAGCAGCCTGTTGGGGGTAGAGGGAACCGCACAGATTCTTGCGGAAATTATCCGCATGAAATTTTCATCCGAAGAATAGGGAGGATATGGAATGAAAACGGACAATCGACCGGTGATTGTAAAACCTGTTTCTCTGTCAGAGCAGGCGTATGAAATTATCAAGGAAGAGATCATTACGAACCGGATCAAGGCGGGGGAGATATTGACGGAGGAACAGCTTGCCTCGAGATTAAATATCAGCCGCACGCCGATCAGGACGGCTTTGAAGCAGCTGGTGCTGGAGCATCTGGCTGAGGTCAATGAAAATAAAAACGTAGTGGTGTCCAATATCACGGCGGAGGACGTCAAAAACGTCTGCGCGGTCCGCAAGGCGCTGGAGCCGCTGGCGGTGGAACTGATTACCGATCCCGCCGTCGAAAAGAAAACCAAGGAACTGAGAAAGACCATCAAGGCGCAGAAGGCGGCGAAAACCCACGAGGAATTTTTAAGCGAGGAATATAACTTCCATATGGGCATCGCGTCTTTGGCAAAGAACAGCTTTTTGTACGACATGATAGACAGAACTAACATTATGATCAAGCGCTACCTGATTTTATCCGGCACGCTTGATAAGCATTCCGACGAAGCGTTGAGCGAACATGAGGCGATCGTGGACTGCCTTGAGAAAAAAGATTTTCCGGCGGCAAGGGATGCGTTGAAGCTGCACTTGAGCAATGTTGAGGAAAGAATGTTCTTATAAGAAAAAATTTTGAAAAAGTTGCAAAATTCCTTGACAACAAAAAGATATGCTGTATACTGTATACAGATGGTAACGAAGGCGTTATTACCTACGGGTAACGACGCCTTTTTATTTATGGGAAAAGAGGTATGAGTATGGAGTTTCAATTTCAGGTACCCACAAAGATTATTTTTGAAAAAGGCTGCGTCGGAAATCATATGGAGATATTTACTTATTGCGGCAGCAGGGCGGCGATTGTAACCGGCAGGCATTCCGCTAAGGAAAGCGGAGCGCTGTCCGATGTGGAGCGTGTGCTAAAGCATGTGGGCATCGCCTATGAGATTTATGATTATGTGGAAAACAATCCTTCGGTGGAAACGGTTACGGATATAAGCGAAAAGGCAAAGAAGTTTCGCGCGGATTTTGTCATCGGCATCGGCGGAGGTTCTCCGATGGATGCGGCAAAGGCTGTGGCGGTGCCTGCGGCAAACAGCTTTAAGGCGGTCAATTTGTTTGCCAATACCTTCAACAGGGCGCTTCCTATTGTGGAAATCCCCCTGACCTCGGGAACCGGCAGCGAGGTAACGCCTTACAGCGTGCTTTTGAGAAAAGATCTTCAGACAAAGGTCAGCTTTGGAAATCTGCATACCTATCCGGCATACGCGCTGTTGGACCCGGATTATACCAAGTCCATGAGCAAAACCTCTACGGTCAGCACGGCGGTGGATGCGTTTACCCATGTGCTGGAGGGATATTTTGCCAACCGGAGCACCAGCTTCAGCAATATGACGGCGTTGGAAGGCATCCGCGTATTCGGAGAATGCCTTTCCCGGTTGGACGGACCGGAATACGATGATGAAATCAGGGAGAAATTGATGTATGTATCTTTGCTTGGCGGGCTGACCATCGCTCAGACCGGGGTAACCCTTCCTCACGGCATGGGATATTGCTATACCTACTTTAAAAATATTCCTCACGGAATTGCCAACGGGCTGTTCCTGCGCGAATATATGAAACTGATCGAACCGTCGGTCAAGGAAAAAACGGCGACGGCTTTAAAACTGCTGGGATTTGAATCCGTGGACGCGTTTGCGGACAGGCTGGAAACGCTGATCGGTAAGCCGCCGAAGCTGACGCCGGAAGAGATCACGCAGTATACGGAGCTAGCGCAGATTCAGAAGGGAAGCATGGCGAATACGCCCGGCGGCGTAACCGCCGATACGATCCGTTCTGTCTGGGAAAAACAAAATGAATTAGCGTAGAAGGAAGCGAGGGTAAAAACATGGAAACATTATATGAACGGTGTCAAAAGGTCATGCCTCCTGCGGCAGGCAGAAGCACGCAGCTGGGGATCAGGGAAGGGCACGGATGTTATCTGACCGCGGAAGACGGCAGGGAATATCTGGATTTTGCCAGCGGCGTTGCGGTGTGCAATATCGGACATAACCATCCCAAGGTAGTCGAGGCGGCAAAGAAACAGATTGACGCGCTGATACACGGCGGGCATAACGTGGTATATTACGAATCCTATGTGAAATTAGCCGAAAGACTGGTGGAACTGACCGGCGGCGATACGATGGTATATTTCAGCAACAGCGGCGCGGAGGCAAATGAAGGCGCGATTAAACTCGCCAAACATTATACAAAACGTCCCGCGGTCATCGCTTTTCGGGATTCCTTTCATGGTAGGACGCTGGGAACGGTTTCCGTTACGGGCTCCAATTCTTTATACAGACAGTTTTATGAAGGATTGATGCCCAGCGTTTATTTTGCGGAATATCCCTATCTGTACAGGAGCCCTTATAAAGAAGAGGGCTATCAGCCTTATCTTGATAAGCTGAACGAATTGTTCCATACGCTGGTGGACCCGTCCATGGTGGCGGCGATTATTATGGAGCCCGTGCAGGGCGAGGGCGGCTATATTGTCCCGCCGGAAGGTTTTGTCCGCGAGATCCGGAAAATCTGCGATCAATACGGCATTATGTTGATATTTGACGAAGTGCAGACGGGCATGGGCAGAACGGGCAAATTATTTGCCTATGAGCATTTCGGCGTAAAGCCCGATATTTTATCCTGCGCCAAAGGAATTGCGTCCGGCTTTCCGCTCAGCGCGGTCATTGCTAAAAAGGAAATCATGGAAACGTGGAACGCGGGCGCTCACGGCGGTACATTCGGCGGAAATCCCGTTTCCTGCGCCGCGGCTCTGGCGACGCTGGAGGTCCTGACAGAGGACGGCGCTCTGGATAACGCTGCAAAAATGGGAGACTATTTTATGAACAGGCTTCTCGACCTGCAAGAAAAGCACCGGGAAATCGGAGACGTCAGAGGGCTTGGACTGATGATCGCCATGGAGATTGTGGATGAAAACGGCAATCCCGATAAGGAAAGAACCGGTCAGATTGTAGCCGGGGCGCTTCAAAGGGGATTGATCCTGCTGACCTGCGGCACCAATAAAAATGTGATCCGTTTTATTGCGCCGACCACTGTGACAGAGGCGGAAATCGATCGCGCCCTTAAGATCGTGGACGAGGCGATGGCATAGATTTGCAATTGAGCCGGTATAAATTGGCAGAAGGAAAAAACAAAAAGGTATTGACATCATAGCTCGGACACTGTATACTGAATACAACGAAAGAAACAAGCATAACAAAGGCGTTATTACAATGTAATAATGCCTTTTTTTCTGTTTTGGAGGCGGAAGATGAAGCTGAAAGTACTCAATCCCGACAACACGGGACTGACCCCTGAAATGATTAAGCTGCGGGAAGACCGCATGAAATCCGTTGCAAGAGAGGATACGATCATTTCCATGGAGGTGCAGACAAAAACAAAAATCTGTGTGGACTGCGCGCTGGATGAAGCGGTTACGGCTTTGGAACTGATTGAAAAGGCGGTTCAGGCACAAAAGGACGGATACGATGTGATCGGGCTGTATTGTTCGGGAGATCCTGCGATCGATGCGATCCGGGAGGCGGTAAGCATTCCGGTAATCGGAGCGGGGCAGACGTCGATCCAGATCGCTATGGGGCTGGGTGGCAAATTCTCATGGATTACGTCGGCGGATTCTACAGTGGCTGCGGACGGTTATGTGAGAAGATCCGGCGTTGACTACAGCAGGCTTGCTTCTATCAGAAAGGTGCCCGTGGATATTGCGACGGCGGGCGGCGCCGATCAGGAGGCGCTTATCGAGCGTCTCGTGGAATGCGGAAAGCAATGTATCGAAGACGGCGCGCATGTGATTATCCTGGGGTGCCTGGTCTTTGCGGGTATGGGACCGAAAGTATCCGAAAGGCTGGGCATACCGATAATTGATCCGGCATATGCAATAGTTTCAATGGCGGAACTATTGCATTACACCGGGTTATCCCATTCAAAGCTCTGTTATCCGAATCCGGCAAAGCAGGTCCGGTCATGGACGAGCGGAGAACTGGTTCTTTAGCGGTTAGTTTGGTAGTAAAAGTTTGGTAGTAAAGCGAAGGCTTCACTATAGAGGAGTTGAAAACAACAGTTTCAATCAGAAAGGATGAAAAAATTATGAAAAAGAAAAAGATGTTATCGATTTTGTTAGCGGCAGCTATGTGCTTTGGCTTGCTTGCAGGCTGCGGCAGCGATACAGCCGGGGAAAGCGGAACGGAGACGCCCGCGGAAAGCGAAACGGAGACACCCGCAGCAGAAGAAGAGGCGGAGGTTGCGGAAAGCGCGGCAGGCGAAGGAGAGGAGAAACCCTTAGACGGCGTGCATTTAAAGATGGCGATCAACGCCGAATATGCTCCCTTTGAAAGCGTCAACGAAGACGGCGAGATCGTCGGCTTTGATGTGGAGTTAAATGAACTATTAGCCGAGAAACTGGGCTATACCTATGAAATAGACGATATGGACTTTACGGGACTTGTGCCTGCGATCCAGAGCGGACGTGACGATTACTGCATTTCCGCATTATCGACAAATGAGGAAAGAGAAAAAGTCGTTGATTTTACCGAAGGCTATTATACGCCGGTAACGGTTATCCTGGTGCCCAAAGGAAGCGAGATTACATCGGTTGCGGATCTGTCCGGCAAGAAGGTAGGCGTTCAGCTTGGTTCTGAGTTTGAGGCTTATGCAAATTCGCTGGAAGGCGCGGAGGTCATCAGCTATGAAAGCGTAACGGGAGCCGTAAAACTGATCGGCACAAGCGAGCTGGATTGCATCATTACCGACAGCTCGGGAGCGTTCGGATATATTGGGACTTCCGGAGACACCCTGGAATACAGAGTCATCAAGACAAGCGAGACGGAAGGGTATTTCCACCCTTACTGCATCGTGTTCCCCAAGGACAGCGAATATGTGGAAATCTTTAACAACGCTTTGGACGAGCTGGTAGCCGACGGCACCATGGAAGAGCTGCAGGAAAAATGGTTCGGCGAGGATTACACAAGCTCTTTAGAGGAAGCGGAATAGAAAAAACAAATACGGGGGCGGCTTCGGGTCGTCCCCGACCGATAAACGAAGAACAGGAGCGGAGGATACTATGACATTCCATTTTGATACAGTATTTGAATATTGGCCAATGTTTTTGGAAGGATTTAAAAATACCATTTACGTAACGGCAGGATCGCTGGTATTTTCCATTATCCTGTCCATCCCACTTGCCATGATGAAAATTTCAAAGAGCAGGATTTTAAGCGGATTCGCATTTATTTATACGGATATTTTCAGGGCGCTGCCCAGTCTGGTGCAGATTTATCTGGTCTATTTTGCCGCGCCGTCGCTGATCGGCGTTACGCTGACGGCGATGACTTCCGCGTTTATTACGTTATCCATGAATGCGGCGGCATATATTTCGGAGGCGCTAAGGGGCGGTATCCTAAGCGTCAATCTGGGACAGAAGGAGGCGGCGAAGGCGCTGGGACTTAGTAAATTTGATACGCTGTTTTATATCATTCTGCCCCAGGCGCTGAAATCCGTATTCCCGTCCATGATCAACGAGACCATCGGATTGTTGAAGGGCACTTCTCTGGTATCGATTATCGGCGTTGTGGACCTGATGCGTGCCTGCAGGCAGATTATGGCGGACTCTTATTTGTCCTTTGAGCCGTTGATTACCGTGGCTTTGATCTATTACGTACTCGTCAAGCTGTTGAGCTTTGCGGGAAACAAGGTGGAAAACAAGATGAGAGTCAGCGAAAGAAGATAGCGGGGTAGAGGATATGAGTAAAAATGTATGGCCGGAAGGAAAAAGCAGTGCGTTTATGTTTTGCTTCGACATGGATTCGGATCTGATCTGGTTTAATAAATTAAAGATCTATGAAAACGGCGCGGAATTTATCAAAGGTCCCTCCGTGGGACAGTACGGACCCAAAAGGGGCGTGGACCGTATTCTGAATCTGCTGGAAAAATACGGGATCAAAGCGACTTTTTATATCCCGGGCGTCAATGCCGTGAAAAATCCCGATCTGGTAAAGCGGATTGTGGACGGCGGACATGAGGTGGCGCATCACGGGCTTTATCACGAACCGTCTTACGGAGATACCGTGGAAAAGCAGATGGATATTATCAACCGCGCCCAGGAGATGCTGGAAAAGACGGCGGGGCGCAGAGCCGTGGGGTTCCGTTGTACCGGGGGCTTACTGCCGGAGACAAAGCGCATTTTATTCCGTGATCCCAATACATTATATACCTGCCAGGGCGAAAGCGCGGAATATCCGTGTTTCGAGACTGTGGACGGAGAAGAGACGGATGTGGTGCGGATTTCGTGCCGCCAGGAGGTGGACGATTATATCCAGATGGTATACAACGCCTTTCCGCCGATTCCTTCGGGGCTGCCGAGGATCGCTCCCTATGAAGACGTGGTATCAAATTTCCTGGATGAGATAAGAGGAAACGCAAGGTTTCAGGGCGCGCTTTCCACCGCATATCACCCGCAGGTGTCCGGATCGCCCGGCAAATCCAAAATTTTGGAGGCGCAGCTTGCATACATTTCCTCCAACCGGGAAATCTGGTGTACAACCTGTGAGGAAGTCGCACTGTGGGTTCGTAAACAGAGGAAAGCAGAGAGGTAAGACCATGTATAGAGAAGAAGCAAAACTGCCGGAGGGAAAAAAGAATGCGGTCATGGTATCCGTCAACTTAGACGCCGAATACTGGGGAATTTTCATGTACCCGGATACCGAACCGGAAGGCTCCGGATTTGAAGAAATGGCGAAGTTCGGCATGGAGGAAGGGTTGCAGCGCCTCCTTGAGACCTTTGCAAAATATCAGGTAAAGGCGACTTTTTTTGTACCGGGAATTGTCGCAAAAAAGTACCGGGACGCCATCGCGTTAATCAAAAGCTACGGGCATGAGTTTGGCGTTCACGGATACCGTCATGAAAATTTCGGTCTGCTTTCCGAAGAGGAACAGGAAGAGGCGATGAAAAAAAGCGTGGAAGCTGTTGAAGCAATCAGCGGTCAAAAACCCATAGGATTTCGCGCCCCTGAAGGAGAATTGACGGTCAAAACCTTTGAAATTGCAAAAAAATACGGGATTTGCTATTCCAGTACCCTTGGCAACGACGACCGCCCCTATGAGTTTACGCTCGGAGGCGGGGACAGTATCCTTGAAATCCCGTTTCATTGGGCGATGGCGGATACGCCGTATTTTGATTTTCATTTCTGGCCACAGGTGCCCTACGGGCAGGACCGGATTTCCTGTTTCAGAAAGGTGCTTCATAACTGGAAACAGGAATACGACGTATTCCGCGAGGAAGGCTTATACTATGTGTTGTCCTTAAATCCCATGACCATAGCCGATCCGGGAAAAATTTATATTCTGGAGGAGCTTTTGGAATATATCAAAAAAGATTCCGACGTCTGGTTCGCAACGGGCGGGGAAATCTATGATTTTTTCAAACATCATCAATAAGAGGAAAGACTATGGAAAAGTGGCAGGAACACAAAGCGGGCGCGTTTCTTTTTTGCTTTGATGTAGATGTGGATACCATATGGAATCAAAAGATCGTTCCATATCCCGGCGGAGAGAATTTTATCAGATCCAGATCGGTCGGGCTGTACGGAATCTTAAGGGGTGTGGATGAGATCTTGAGCTTGCTGGATCGATACGGCGTGAAAGCAAGCTTTTTTGTACCCGCCGTGATCGCCGAAAATTATCCCGATAAAATACGGGAGATCGCCGAAAGAGGGCATGAGGTGGCGCATCACGGATATTACCACGAAGAGGATTACGGCGCGACAAAGGAGGAACAGCTTCGGCTAATTGAGGACAGTCAGGAGATATTCCGTAAGGTTGTGGGGAAACCTGCGGCAGGGTTCCGGCTGACGGGAAAATTGCTGCCAAAGACGCAGGAAGCCTTATTTAACCGGGAGGACGTCCTCTATATCAGTCAGCAAAACGGCGATCCCGACGTCCATTTCGTACAGGCGAAAGGAAAGGAAACGCGGGTCGTCAGCATTCCCTGTAAAATCGAAATCGACGATTATATCCAGTCGGTATATAACCTGTTTCCTCCGGTTCCCAAAGGGCTGGACCGGATTGCCGCCTATGAAGACATCGCGCAGAATTTCCGCCTTATGGCGGATGCGGCGGCAAAATATCATCAGGCGGTGGCGACGGCATTTCATCCTCAGATTTCCGGCTGTCAGGGACGGCTGACCGTTTTGGAGGATCTGATAAGCTATGTGACCTGGCGCGGCGACCTTTGGACCGGACGCTGCTGCGATCTGGCGAAACGGTACAGAGAGCAGGAGTAAGAGTACGACAGGAAAGGAAGGGCGGCGGACATGAAAGAACAAAAAGAACGGGAAGCGACGGTCATGATCTCTGTTAATATGCACGGAGAGTTCGGCGCGCTGTCCTATTATCCGCAGATGGAGCTTGCAGGCTCCGAGCAGGAGGACGCGGCGGAATGTATCCTGCGCCCCGGGACTTTGCGTATCCTGGAGCTGTTTCACCGCTATCACATCAGGGCGACGTTTTTTGTCCCCGGCGCTGCGGCGGTTAAATATTGCGAGCTTTTGCGCGAGGTAACAAAGCGCGGACATGAAATCGCCATAGAGGGATATTCCCACAAAAATATGGGGTTTATGAGCGAAGAGGAGCAGAGAGAGGATATCAAAAAGAGCATGGACGCTGTAAGGCGGCTGTTTTCCATAGAGCCTGCGGGATTTCGCGCCGCGGAAGGGGAGCTGACATTGCGGACGCTGGAGATTGCAAAGGAGGAAGGAATCCTGTATTCCAGTTCCCTGCAAAACTATGACGCGCCCTACTGGAACCGTCTTACGGAAAGCGGAGAGACCCTGTTGGAAATCCCGATGCTTTGGAGCTTAAACGATGCTTCCTATTATCAGTATTATTTTGATCCGCCGATTCCCTACGGACAGAGCCGGATCGCCAATGCCTTTGGCGTATTGGATAACTGGAAAAGAGAGTGGGCGGTGTGCAAAAGGAACAAAGGATGCCTGGTTTTGCAGATCGATCCGGTCATTTCGGGAGAAACGTCAAAACTGATGATTTTGGAGCGCTTCCTACAGGAGTTAGCCGATGCTAAGGCACGCATTATGACGGGAAAGGAAATCTATGAATATGCTGACGGCGACAGGGAGCGTTTTCAGACCCTGGACTGTTTTTTGAAGCAATATTGTAAGAAATAAGGCAAAAAAGGAAAAGATACAAAGAAAAGACAAAGAAAACGAAAAACGGAGGATATGATATGGGAATCAAAAGTGCAGAGGAGTATCACAAGGTATTGAAATATTTTCCGCCGATTCCGGAACCGGCATTTGAAACGCCGGAAATGATGAAACGGGTCTGGGACAGACAATGGGGCGCCAACAGTGAGGTCGGGACCCTGCGCGTGGTCCTGATGCACAGACCGGGCGACGAAATGAAGGTCATTACGGCGGATCAGTGGGACGATGAGGTCGGAGCCATTGTGGGGGAAAATTATTCCTGGTACTGGAGATCGACGACAACGCCGGATCTTTGCCGGATGCAGCGCCAGCACGACAACTATGCAAAACTGTTGAGGGACGAGGGCGTGGAGGTCGTTTATCTGGAAGACGTACCGTTGGAAAACGGCACCCAATATATCAACACCAGAGATCAGGGCGTCGCGGTGCCCGGAGGGCTGATTGTCAGCCGCTTTGCGCCGGCAATGCGTAGAGGAGAGGAAAAAGCGGTCACAAAGGCGGCTGCCGGGCTGGGTATGCCGATTATCCGGACCGTCAACGGAACGGGAACTTTTGAAGGCGGCAATTTTGCCTTTATCGATCCGAAACATGCGGCGGTCGGCTGTTCCCAGAGGACGAACCGGGAAGGCATCAGGCAGCTTAGGGAGATTCTGGAGCCTATGGGGATTTCTCTGACCGTGGTTCCGATTACCGGTTATTCCTTGCACCTTGACGGCGCTTTTACCATGGTGGACGTGGATAAAGCGCTGGTAAACGTAACGAAACTTCCTTATGAATTTATCGATATGCTGAAACAGGATCTGAAACTGAAGGTTATCGAAGTGCACCCCGACGACGACTGGTTTGCGATCAACTGCCTTCAGTTAAAGCCCGGTCGGGTCATTCTCTGTAAGGGCGCGGAGCGTACTGCGGACCGCCTCGATAAAGAAGGCGTGGAAGTGCTGCAGATTGAATACGACGAGGTAATGAACGGAGGCGGCGGGCTGCATTGCACGACGCTGCCGTTGATGAGAGATTATTTGTAAAAAGAGTGGGTAAGAGACTGCGCCATAACGCTCACAGCCCGGGTATCACGGAAACACATTTGATACCCGGGCGGTGAGCGTTATGACGCAGTCCCTTTGTATCTGTTTTTTGGGGGAGCAATTAGTCCGATAAACTGGAAGTTATCTTCGTATATAGATTAAATCTGTCATGCCATTATATGACTGTGTATTAAGTAATCTTAACTTAATCTCATGTTTTGCATTTTCAAAAAGCCGAATACCTGAACCCAAAATTGTGGGAATGATTGTAATGTAATAGTAATCAATCAAATCTTCCCTCACCAACTGCTGAATAAGATTTGCACCACCGCATATCCAGACATCTTTTCCAATTTCTTCTCGTAGTTTCTTTACCAATTCAACAGGACTTTCATCAGTAAAACGGATTTTATCAGAAGATGCATGTTTGTTGTGTGTCACGACATAAGTTGTAAAATCATCATAAACCCATTCGTTGGGGGAAAGCTCAGTGGTAATTTGATAATATGTATTCCACCCCATCAAAACAGTATCAATGTCTTTCACAAATTCGGAATATGCGTCGATATTCTCATCATCATTCCCCTGTCCAACTAGCCAATCAACACCACCCTTGCTATCTGCAATATATCCGTCAAGGCTCATCGCAATAAACAAACTAATTTTTCTCATGTTTCTGTATCTCTCCAAATTCCGATTTGTTGATCCGTTTTATTCAATATTCGGCTCATTTGCGTTCTTATATTTATGCTACATCAATGACATTACGCCAGAAAGGATTGCCGCAAGAAGCGGATAACCGATAACCGTTCCGATCCATTTCTTTATCAGAGTTTTCTTAGGAATATAAGGCATCAGTTCCTCGGTACCGGGAATATACCACGCTTTTGTTTTTCCCACCCAGTACCAGTCTATAAAAAGTCTGTCAAACAAACCCATGATCAGAAAAATAACCGTCATTTGTAAGAAAATGTCCCAAAAGCCTCTTGCACCATTGATAAAATAAACCATTGCGGGTACAAATAATAAAATCGGTACAAACAACGCAATTCCTGCAATCGTATACCCTTTCTTTATTTTCTCCTTTGTTGTAAGACCTAATTCGACAACCTTTTCCTGCACTTCCTGCTCATAAAAATATACAGAACCTACAGGACCATTTGCTATCCCTACTACACATATTATTAGCAATAGGAAACACATCGCTATACTTTCTAATAAAATCAACATACCTTTGTCTCCATAACGATAATTTTATTGGAAATATTTCTGACTGGCGGGATTATTCCGATTACATGATAAATTGGAATGATTTTTTTCATTCCTTCTACCAGGCTGATTTCTTTTTTATATGTAAATTCGGGGATCAACGGTTGTAATTCTTTTCCGTTTTTTATACCCCAGGTAAATTTTGCATTGCTTCCTTCGATGGATTTTTCCTTAATATGCTGTACACAAAATGGAGACATTGTCTCAATCATAACGGTAGCCTGCTTAAATGTTTTTTTAATAATAGCAAAAATCTGTTTAATGTCAGCTTCCGTCAAATACATGGAAAGACCTTCAATTATCACTAAAACATTTTCGTCATGATACATGATATCATCAGTATAAGTTACATCCATAGCTGATTTTGCAATTTGATATATCGGTCCGTTTTCAGTAAGAAATTTATCTCTTATCTCAATTGTCTCAGGAAGATCAACATTATACCAACGCAGATATTTGCCTTTCATTCTGTAACACCTTGTGTCCATACCGCAAGCGATATTTATAACAAGCGTATCCGGATGCACGCTTAAATACTCATTAACCATATTATCCAGGACAATAGTTCTGGCAATTACGCCATATTCCATTGTCTTATCACGATCAGCATTTGAAAAATCATAATCCAGCTTCAATACAATCTCTACTGCCATGTCATCTTTAATCTTTGCTTTCTTTTTTCCTGTCTCTTTAGCTCTTGCATACAAGGTCTGGATCATTGTTTCCGGGACACCTGTTACATTCACTTTTTCTTTCATATTTCATTTTTCCCTTTCATTTGCCCCCTGATTTCATTCTTTCTTTGCAACCATATGAAACCGGAATTTTTTCTGTGCCTCGAGAGTGACCGGTGTCAGTCCCGCTTTGGTTATCATCTCCATATATTCGCTTTTTTTATAGACACGGACGTCCCCGTGACCGACCAAATGTGCTAAAGGCATTTCCACATGATTCATGAGCCATACCATAAAATCCGAGGAGGTATAATCCCTGAGAATCAGCCGTCCGCCTTTTCTGAGGACACGATATACGCTGTCAAAGAAATCCTGCGGATTGGGATAATGATGGAAACTATTCGTGCAGATTATGACGTCAAACGATTCCGGCTCAAACGGAGGCTTTTCACAGTCACCGACGATAAATTCGGTATTGGGCAGCTTTTTTGCCTGTGCTTTGCTGATCATTTCCGGGGTAAGATCCAGACCGGTATAATGCTTATCCGGATATTTGGAATGAATAAGCTCAATCATAGGTCCGGTGCCGCAGCCGCAGTCAAGAATATCTGTAAAAGGTTCCTTTTCCAGCTCTGCGAGAACCGGAGGGTAATCATCTTTGCACATCTCATAGATGCCTGCGTGACCGCTGTCATAGATCTTTGCCGCTTTGGTAAATTCCTTGATTGTCAATTCCTTATATTTTCTTTCGCTCCATGCCATGGTAGTTTACCGTCCCTTCTATAAAGCAATGTAGGAAAAATCGAGGGTTAGGAGTGACTAACCATGTATATTATACATCAAATTTACGGAATTACAATAAAAATTTTGATTTGCAGAGAATGGTCAAAAATAAATCGTAACTAAAATCTCATACAGCCGGGCGATTTCCCCTCAAAAGAGACGGCATAGAATGCTCCCGGTCCGGGTATCAAAGGAAACCTTTACAAGCACGCCGGTACTTAAGCCGCGTCCTTTGCGGATTTACGTACCGTTGCGCGTTTGCAGAACGCAAGTGTGTTTCCGTGATACCCGGGCTGGGAGCATTCTATGCCGTCTCTTTTGAGGGATTGCCTCTTTTGAGGGAACTCTCATCGGCTATTTTACTGAAAATAATACTTAACCGTCTCCAAAATCAACTTAGGAAGCACCCCAAAGGAATAAGACTTATTAACGCGCTCGCTCCATTTGTGGGCGTCCTTTCCGTACACGCCATAGTTGACGGCGGGGATATTTAACGCCTTGATCTTTTTTACGGGAACCGGGTACAAAAGATCGAACTGGGGAAAGTTGGATAACAGCAGAGAGAGACTTTCCTCGGAGTCGTCGATTTTCAGATAACTGCTGTCGCTTAAACTCGGGAAAAACTGCAGAATTTCATAATTCTGGGTATGGTCCCCGTCAAAGGAATTGAGGATTTCTTCAAGCTCGCAATAGATTTTCTGTTCTTCGGGAAGCTCCGATTTTAAGGTGTTGTGAGGACAATAGGGAGCTGCAAAAAACAGGACGATGACCGGATCTTTTTTGTCGGACAGCCGCACCAGGGTTTCGGTCAGGCGGAGTGCAATTTCGCGTTTGTCCGTACCCTTTTTCAGCTCCAGGGAAGCGATCTGCGCCAGTACCGCATTCAGGTCCCCGTCATAGGTTTCCGCCACGGAGCGGTACAGCTCGTCGTAGGTCACAACCTGCAGCGGATAGTCATAGGGGGCGTAATCAATATGGGAGAGCCTGCAAAAGTCCCGGTATCTGGCATTGTGCTCGGCAAGCACATTTTCCAGCGCCTGTTTTGCATAGGCTTTTAATTCTTCGATGATGACGTCCATGGATTTATTATGTACAAAGTAATTGAAATATACATAAGCGCTCTGGGCGGTCTGGACATTATAAAAATCCTTCAGATCCCGCATTTGCAAAACAGAAGGCGGAAGCGTATATTCATCGTGGTAGCCGTCGCAGGAGGCGGGATTTAAGGAGATCAGGCGCACCAGCTCCGCAGCGGCGCGGGAGGCGTCGAACCCTTCAAAGCACTGTCCCACATGAGTTTCTTTTCCGTAGATATAAAAACAGGGCAGCAGCTTTCCGACTGCGCCGGTATAGATATAATGATGGGGGTCCGAAGGGTACAGCGGACAAATATAATCGTTGTTGATCGCCATGTAATAATTTAAGCCGTACTGTTCCTTTAGCCGGAGCAAAAAATCCAGTCCGTCGATGATGCCCGTATGCTGGTTTTCTTCCACGGGATTTAAGGACAACAGGATATTTCCGTCTATTTCCCCGGGGTGCTCGGACAAGTATTTTAATACGATGATAAAGACGGCGCCGCCGCTTTTCATATCACAGGCGCCGCGTCCGACCATGTAATCGCCGGATTCCAGATCCCTGCGGATTTCGTCGGACAAATCCAGCTCCAGCATTTGTTCAAGCAGGGCGTCGCAGTCAAAGGCATAAGGCTTTAAAGTGCCGTAGTCCTCCACGCCGACAGTATCGATATGCCCGTGAAAAATAAGCGTATCCGGAGAGGAACCTTTTTCGCCCCGAAGCAGGGCGAAGATATTTTTCCGCTCGAGGGCGTCGTCCTTTAAAGGCTGTGAAAATAAATATTCCGGATGTTTTTGAAAGTAAGGGAATGCACGAAGCGTTTCATATAAAAAATCTGCGATATCCTTTTCCCCGTGGGGAGAACTGTTGACGCTGGGAATCGCTACCATTTGCTTCGTCAACTGTTCGATTTCTTCATACATAGAGTCAGTTTCGTTATACATATCATTATCCTCGATTCATGAAAGCATTTTGGAGAGAAACGTTTTGGCACGTTCGGATTTGGGATGATTGAAAAATTCATCGGGCGTCGCGTCCTCCACGATCACGCTGTCGTCCATAAAGATGATGCGGTCGGCGACCTCTCTGGCAAACCCCATTTCGTGGGTGACCAACAGCATCGTGATCCCGGTCTGGGCAAGCTCTTTGATAACGTCCAGTACCTCCGATACCATTTCCGGGTCCAAAGCCGAGGTGGGCTCGTCAAATAAGATGACCTCCGGGTCCATGGCAAGCACCCTGGCAATTGCCACACGCTGTTTCTGACCGCCGGAAAGCGTGATGGGATACACGTTTGCCTTGTCTTCCAGTCCGACGCGTTTAAGTAATTCCATGGCTCTTGCGGTCGCATCTTCCTTGGATATCTTTTTGACCTTCATCGGAGAAAAAATCATGTTTTTTAAGATTGTCATATGGTCGAATAAATTAAAATGCTGGAAAACCATGCCCACCTTTTGGCGGGTTTCCCGGACGGGCGCGCCCTTTTTGGTAATTTCGCAGCCGCAGACGGTAATGCTGCCTGCGGAAGGCGTTTCCAGCATATTGATACATCTTAATAAGGTGGACTTGCCGGAGCCGGAGGGACCGATAATCGCGATGACGTCTCCCTTTTGCACGTCCAGGGAAATGCCGTTTAATACTTTCAGATCGCCGAAAGATTTATGCAGATTTTCAATGTGTATCATAGGTTCCATAGCGTATTCCTTCTTTCTTTATACAAGTTAGTTATGGTAAAAATCGGTGCCAAAATAAAAAACGAAAGCGTTGTCCGGTTGTGACCAACACCTTCGTTTGTCTGTATACAGGATACCAAAGAAATGTAATAAAGTCAACATCAAAATAGAAATAAATTTATTTCAAAAAAGTTTTGCGGAGGTGTTGACATTTCATTTTTATGACCGTATACTGTATACAACGAGACAAAGGTGTTGCGTTTGCGGCGCTTTGTCTCGTTTTTATTTTGTAACCGTTATTTTTGAATAGAAGGAAGGAGTGTTAATTATGCCGTTACCACAGGACGCATATCACAAAGTATTGGAGTTATTTCCGCCTACGCCCGCGCCGGCGTTTGAAGAACCGGAGCAGCTTATCAAGCATTGGGGCAGGCAATGGGGCGTAAACAGCGAGATCGGAAAGCTGAGGATGATTTTGCTTCACCGTCCCGGAGAAGAAGTGAAATGTATCAAAAAGGAATTATGGAACGACGAGGTCGGGGCAATGATCGCTCCCGATAAAACATGGTACTGGAGGAGCGAAGAGGAGCCCGATATCGATAAGATGATTGAAGAACACGAGGCTTATGCAAAGGTATTCAGAGATCACGGCGTCGAGGTCGTCTATCTGGACGGCATTGATCTGAACAGACCGAAGGCGGTCAACGTCAGGGATTTCGGTACGGCGATTCCCGGAGGCTTTGTAGTCGGACGTTTCGCGCCTTTAATGAGACGCGGCGAGGAACAGAGAGGCATGATGAGCGTTGCGAAACTGGGAATGCCCATTATCCGAACCATTACCGGTACGGGCACCTTTGAAGGCGGCAACTTTATGTTTATCGACGACAAGCATGCGGCGGTGGGATATTCGTCGAGAACCAACGAGGAAGGCATCAGACAGATGCGCGAGGTCCTTGCGGGAATGGGAATTGAGCTTTGGGCGATCCCGCTGACCGGATACCGGCTGCATATCGACGGCACTTTTATGATCGTCGATCATCACAAGGCGATTTACCAGCCTGAAAACGTCCCTTATTTTATTATCCAGAAGCTGAAGGAACTGGGCTTTGAAATGATCAAAACGGATATCAGGGATACGGGAAGCCCGATCAACTGCGTGCCTTTGGAGCCGGGGAAAATTATTATGTCCGAGGGAACCGACTACACTGCGGATCTTTTGAGCAAACACGGCGTAGAGGTAATCCAGGTAAATTACAGTGAAATCCAGAAAAACGGAGGCGGGCTTCATTGCTCCAGCCAGCCGTTGATCAGAGATTTTGTTTATTACGACTGACGATTGCAAAAGCGCCGGAAACTGACGGAAGGATGGAGAGAAGAATAGGATGGAAACTTTAGGTTATTATAACGGAAAGATCGGAACGCTTGAGGAAATGACGATCCCCATGAACGACCGGGTGCACTGGTTCGGGGACGGCGTTTATGACGCGGGTCCCTGCAGAAATTATCATATTTATGCCATTGACGAGCATATCGAACGATTTTTTAACAGCGCGGGGCTTCTGGAAATCGAAATGCCTGTTTCCAAAGAAGAATTAAAGGCTTTGCTGAACGAGCTGGTTAAGAAAATGGATACCGGCGATCTGACGGTATACTATCAGGTCACGAGAGGAACAGGGCTTCGGAACCACGTATTTACCGAAGGACCCGGCAATCTCTGGGTGATGCTGATGCCGGGACATATAGCGGATATCTCGAAGCCGATGAAGCTGATCACGGTTGAGGATACCAGATTCTTTCATTGCAATATCAAGACCCTGAACTTGCTTCCTTCCGTTATGGCAAGTGAAAAGGCGAAAAGGGCGGGCTGCGATGAAGCGGTACTGTACAGACCGGGCGGCAGAGTCACGGAATGCGCCCACAGCAACGTCCATATTATCAAAGACGGAAAGCTGTATACGGCGCCGACGGACAATCTGATTTTACCCGGTATCGGGCGGGCGCATCTGATCAAAGCGTGTAAAAATCTGGGCATTCCCGTCAGCGAAACGGCGTTTACGCTGGACGATCTGTTTGCGGCGCAGGAAGTACTGGTCACAAGCTCCAGCCATATCTGTATGCGCGCAAGCGAGATTGACGGCAGACCCGTAGGCGGAAAAAAGCCGGAGCTGGTAGAAAAGCTTGGCAGTTATCTGATGGATGATTTTTTGCAGGCGACAGAGTAAACAGGCGGAAAGTCGAGGTAGAACCATGAATACGGATATTTTAAACGATTATGTAAAGGACAGCCCGGAGTACAGAGTCGGGCTGACGATGGACGATGTCAGAGAGGATTATTTCCTTGCGGATTTCAGAGACGATATTTGTAAAATGAACGAGAATGAAAACCTGTTAGGCGTCTCTCCTAAGGCGATGGAGGCGATAAAAAATAACCTTGAGACCATCAATTACTATCCGGAAGGCACGGGTAAGGCGGTCAGAAGGAAGTTAGCGGCGCGTTACGGCATGACGGAATACAACTATATGATCACGGAGGGAGCCAGCGTCGCGCTGAACTTAATCGGAGAGGTCTTTTTAAAGCCCGGCGAGGAGGTCATCATCCCTTCCCAGACCTACGGCGCTTACCGGAATGTGACCAGAAGGTACAAGGGCGTTCCGGTAATCGTACCAAACAAAGCGGATAAGGCGATTGATCTTGACGGAATATTGGCGCATATCACGGACAAAACGAGGCTGATTTTTATCTGCAATCCCAACAATCCTACGGGAATGTCCTGTGACGATGAGGAATTGCTCGCATTTATCAAAAAGGTGCCCGAAGACGTGATTGTCGTTGTGGATGAGGCGTATTTCCAGTTTATCCGCAAACAGGATTACTGCACGGCGATGGAGGCGATTGAAGAGGAACATTGCCATACGATTGTGGTGCGGACTTTTTCCAAGGTGTACGGCATGGCGGGAGCGAGAATTGGCTATATTGTTTCCAGCCTGGAAATCATCCGTTATATGAGCCGTATGGTCAATTATTTTTGCACGAATAAGCTGGCGCTGATCGGCGCGGCGGCGGCTTTGGACGATCATGAATTTGAGGAAATGACGCTGACGACGGTGGCGGCGGAGCGCGAATATCTGACAAAGGCGTTTGAAGCCATGGGCTATTACGTATGCCCTTCCGACACCAATTTCATTTTCGTGGATTTTGGTCGGGACGCTCATGAACTGTGCGAGGATATGCAAAAGAAAGGCATTATCCTGCGCGGCGATTATGATTACGTCCGCATTTCCGTCGGGACGAGAAAGCAGGACGAGCGCGTGCTACAGGCGCTGACCGAATATTTGAAAGGCTGAATGAAAGGCTGAAAGATGAAAATATTATTGTGCGATTATCACATTTCAAATCATGGAGAAAAGGAACGCGCCTACTTAAAACAATATCTGCCGGAGGCGGAACTGGAGGCATATGAATATACGGACGAAGAGGGGCTTATGGAAAAAGCTGCCGACGCCGACGTGATCATGACCTGTTTTTTAAAAATCGGGGGCGACGTGATCCGTCATGCGCCGCGTTTAAAAATGATCAGTGTCGACGCTACGGGCTATGGAAATATTGATATGGAAGCGTGCAGAGAACGGGGCGTGCTGGTGGCGACGCTGGGAGATTACTGTACGCAGGAGGTGGCGGATCATGCCATGGCGTTAATCCTTTCGCTGGAAAAAAATCTCAAGGCGTATGATAAAAACGCGGTACAAAAGAAAGAATACAGCTTTCAGAGCCTGCCCTGCAGGCACCGGCTTTCCAATCAGGTGCTTGCCGTCGTCGGATACGGCAGAATCGGAAAAGCAGTCGCACTCAGAGCAAAGGCGTTCGGATTCAGGGTCGTGGCGGTCACAAGACATCCGGAGCTTATCGGCAGCTCGGACGGCGTCGCGGAATATGTTTCCCTGGAAGAAGCGCTGGAGAGCGCCGATGTGATTTCCAATCATATGAATCAAAATGAAGAAAACGACAATTATTTTAATTTGGAAAAATTTCAAAAAATGAAAAAACAACCTCTTTTTATCAACGTATCCCGGGGCGCCTGCGTGGATGAAACGGCGCTTGTTTATGCGCTGCAAAACAATCTGATTGCGGGAGCGGGGTTAGACGTACTGAAGGATACAAAGCCGGACGGGGAGCTCATTGACCTTCTGGCGGGAGACAATGTGATCCTAACGCCTCATTCGGCTTTTTATTCCAAAGAGGTTATGGAGTTTCTGGATACGGCGGCGATAGAAAACGTCGTTTCATTCTGTCTCGGGAGGAAGGAAAAAATAACCCATATCGTATCCATGACCTGATAAGGAGTGATCCGTTTTGCGCGGTGCACAAAAAACCAAAGACACGCTTTTGGACTCGTCGGTAAAAAGCCTGCTGACCTATGCGCTCCCTTTGCTGATGAGCAATATTTTTCAACAATTCTATACGGTCGTTGACTCGCTGATTGTGGGAAATTATCTGGGGAAGGCGGAGCTTGCAGCCGTCGGCACCTCCGGCACGATTTCTTTTTTCGGGATCGGGATTTTTACAGGCATTGCCACGGGAGCCGGCGTCGTGATCGGAAATTATTATGGAGCCGGAGACGACAGACGGCTGAAGGAAGCCGTACATACGTCCATTGCCCTTGGCATTGCGGGCGGCGTGATTCTAAGCGTGGCGGGCGTTTTGTTTGCCAGACAGGTGCTGATATGGATGGATACGCCAAAGGAAGTGCTGCCTTATGCGATGGTTTATCAGCGGATTTATTTTGCCGGGCTGGTGTTTGCCGTTATCTACAATATGGGCACCGGGGTTCTGCGCGCCGAAGGGGACAGCAGCCATCCGCTGTATTATCTGATCGTGACCACGATTATCAATATCCTATTGGATCTTGTCATGATCGTCGTGCTGGAAATGGGCATTGCCGGAGCGGCGCTTGCCACAATCCTGTCGGAAGCGGTATCGGCGGTCATGGTCATGTATCATCTTTGCAGGCAGCCGGAGCCGTTGAATGTCAGGCTGGGAGAAATCCGGATGTATCGCGGCGTTACCGGAAAGGTCGTCGGAATGGGAATCCCTACGGGAATCCAGACCGGAGTCATCGCCTTTTCCAATATTATTGTCCAGAGCTTTATCAATCAGTTCGGCGTGGATGCGGCTTCGGGCTGCAGCGCCTACATTAAAATCGACGGGTTTGTCCTGTTGCCGATTACCAGTTTCGGGCTGGTGGCAATGACCTTTACCAGTCAGAATATCGGCGCAGGGAAAACGGATATATTGAAAACGGGAGAGCGGAAGATTATGGCGGTCAGCCTAAGCTATACGGTTATCGTATCCTTATTGCTGGAGCTGTTTGCGAAAGAGTTGATCGGTATGTTTAACCGAGACGCGGGCGTCATTGAGGCGGGCTGCAAAATGCTGCGGATACTGGCGCCGGGATATTGGATGCTGGCGATTACCCATATCCTGGTGGGGATGTTCCGGGGCAGCGGCAGGTCGCTGTTAGCGATGATGATTATGCTGGTCAATCTGGTTGCCTTCCGGATTGTATTTCTGGTCCTTGCCGTTCCAAGGGTCCATACGCTGGACACGGTATTCTGGTCCTATACCATAACCTGGGTAACGGCGGTCGTCAGCGCGCTATTTTTCCGCTTCAGGATCTCATGGGACAGGATCTGGACGGACGAGGCGAAAAGACTGCAGGGATAAGAAAAATAACGATAAAAAAATAAGGATAAAAAACAGCAAGGATAGAGGACAGGAGGAGCGGATAAGTTTGAATGAAATGATAGCGTTATTGACGCAAAGAAGGAGCTGCAGGAAATTTCTGGATCGGGAGGTGCCGAAAGAACTGATCGATCAGGTCATCGAGGCGGGACTTTACGCGCCCTCCGCCGAAAACCGGCAGTCCACAAAATGTATCGTAATAAAAGACCGGGAGGTCATTGCCGATTTGTCCCGCATTGACGGCGTCTTTGACGGCAATTTAAGAGGAGATTCCTTTTACGGGGCGAAGACGGTCGTGCTGGTGGTTTCTGACCGGACGCAGAAAACCTGGGTCGAGGACGGCAGCCTGGTCCTTGGCAATCTCCTAAACGCCGCCCATGCGCTGGGGCTTGGAAGCTGTTGGATTCATTGGGCAAAGGAAACCATGGAGACCCCTTACGGGCAGAGACTGAGAAAAAAATGGGAGCTTCCGGAGGAATACGCCGGCGTCGGCTTTTGTATCCTCGGTTATCCCGAAAAAGAAAATCATAATAAGCCTCCGAGAAAAGAAGGCAGAGTCAAGTTTGTCTAAAGTCGGATTTGACTAAAAAAAGAAAGTCAGGCTGCTGTAAAAAAATGACGCATGTCAAAGGAAACCCATATTTGTTAATAAAACACAACTCATGCGACGTATATACATCTTGTTCTTACGGAAAAGCTATGGAAGGGGCTGTCGCATTTATAAATTTTTTGTATTGATCACGGAAACACGCTTTCGCTCTACAAAAACGCAACGGTACATAAATCCGCAAAATACGCGGATTAAGTACCGGCGTTTTTATAAAGGTTTCCTTTGATCAATACAAAAAATTTATAAATGCAACAGCCCCTTTGTTATATTCAGAGTATTATTTGCTTTGCTGGGAATGCTAGGACTGGTGTGAAATTTATAAGGTGAAATTTATTAAGAGTTTACGTTGACATTATTTCAGCGTGTGATATAATTAAAACGGGAAATAAGTAAAATAGTCGAGAAAATTATTTCAAAAAAAGAGGTGATTATATGAATAAGCCATATATAGAATTTGTGTGTGAGCTGATGACAATGCAGGAAACCGGGAAACCCATCTATGTAAATGAAATCAGTAGCTGTGTGGCAGAGACATATAATATACCATTAAAAAAAGCAGCAGGCGCAGTATCTGTTGCCTGTAAGCGCATTATGGATGGAAATCTGCTTCCTGAACTAAGGTTTTATCAGAAAGGTATTTATTATCGTGTGACTTTAACTCCATTTGGTGAAACCGGTATAGATAAGGAACAACTCATAGAAGATAAGTATTTGAAAAATAATGCCGGGTATGAAACCGGACTGGTTGTGTTACACAGACTTGGACTTACCACTCAGATACCTAACGAAAGAATCCTTGCAACAAACAGGGCGGGAGATTGTGCAAGAATGGATAAGAAACTGGGGGTTGTGATACGTCCTCCTAAGGTTGAGGTTAATGCAGAAAATAAACAGTATCTGAAAATTCTGGATGTACTGGACATTCTTGATCATGCGCCTGTAGATGCGGATCATCCATATAATATTATTGGTGAATATATTGAGCGGTTGGGACTGGAATATGTCAAATTGCTTGCGCTTGCCAATAATTATTACAATCGGAATACGGTTTTGCAGTTAGCTCATGTGGCAGGAGAAAGATTATGAAATTGCATGAAGATGTAAATGCTTTTGGAGTATTGATAAATGATATTCATGATAGGACAGGATATCGCCTTGATGTACTTGAAAAGGATTATTATGTAGTATTGATGCTGGAGGAACTGGCAAAAAAACAGAAAGAAGGACTGCCTGCATACTTTAAAGGTGGAACAGCGTTGTATAAAGCGCTGCACACAACCAACAGATTTTCGGAAGATATAGATTTATCTGTTGATACGAGAGGATGTAGCAGGACACAGAATGATAAAAGACTGGAAAAAGCGACAAAAAAATATATATCATTGGATCGTGATGCCAATCAGGGAGTTACAAACCGTTCAGAGGTAATTGCGGTTTATTCCTATAAACCGATAACGGATTATGACAGGGAGGACACATTGCAGAGATTTGGTAAATTGAAGATTGAGGCTACTTCCTTTACCATTAGTGAACCGGTTACAAGTATGGAAGTTGCAGCTATGATATATGAACTGGCGACTCCGGAACAGAAACGGATTCTGGAAGATATGTATGATGTGAAACCATTTCGGGTGCAGACAATTACATTGGAAAGGATTTTTGTTGATAAGCTCTTTGCAGCGGAGGCATATGTCAGAAAAGCAGAAGTAAGGGGAAAGGCATTTGAAGCGGCAAAGCATATTTATGATTTGGCAGTTATGGGAAAACTGCATCAGATTATTGATTTAATCAATAATGAAGAACCATTGGACAAATTGCTTAATATCAGAATGAAGGAGGAAATGGGCAGATTGGACGGGATTCCCGGAATGGCTCCAAAAGAATTTACATTCTTTGATACTATCAAAGATAACAGGCTGGTTATCGGTGCATATGAAACAATGCAGAGGCAGTATGTATTAAGAGAGTGTGACAGGATTTCTTACGAAGATGCACTTAACGCATTGGAAAGTATCAGGCAGGCTTTAAAGAAAAATACTGCATGGAATATTGCAATGGTACCGGAAATAGAAACATAGGATAAGGTGTTGTCTAAGTAAGATGCTTCAAGTCATGATTGCAGAAGGTAATAAAGTATAGTAAAGAATATAGACACCATCATGGTTAAATTTTTACAGTTAAAGATACAGCAGGAAGTCATTTGTGATTTCCTGCTGTGTGTATTTAAGAAATTAACTCGCTTTTTTTTACAACGACAGAGCTTGCTTTTTCGCAAATGTCTTTTTGTCAGTGTATAATATGCAGCAATTCCTCATTTTCTGCTTCCTGCGCTGCGGCGGCTTTTGCTTCCGGCAGATAGTAGACCAGTCCGTACATGACGAGAGCCATGACGGTTCCGGTAAGGACGTCGAAGGTGGAATGCTGTTTTAAAAACATCGTCGATAAAATAATCGAAAAACATAAAATATGAGAACCGGCGCGCACAACCTTGTGATTGCTCAACTGCCGCGACTTCTGAATGGCAAAGTCGGCGGCTAAGGAATTGTACACATGGATGCTCGGAAATACATTGGTCGGGGTGTCCGTCGCATACAGCATCTTTACCATATCCAAAAAGATATTGTCCCTTGTGAAATATTCCAGCTTGGGACGAAGAGGCTGCATATTGGGAATAAAATACGAAACCAGCAAAAATACGGTCATTCCCGTGCCCAGGGTAATGCAAAGCCGGATGTAATCTTTTCTGTCCGAAAAAATAAAGAAGACCACAGTGGCGGCAATGTATATAAACCAGAGCAGGTAAGGAATGATAAAATATTCGCAGAAAGGAATATGCGAATCCAGCTCCATCTTAATAATATGAAATTCCGTGACCGGGCGTTGTTCAAGCCATGCAAAGGCGGCAAGATAAAAAAGCCCGTATGCTACGGGAACCAATATCCTCAGTATCAGTTCTGTTTTTGGAGAAATTTTGATACGCTTTCTCCGTTTTTGCAGTTTCACATAAAGACCCCTTTATAAAAATATTTATAAGAGAGTTTATACTACAAAAACAAAGGTTTGTCTAGAGGTATTTTAAACCATTTTTCTGACAGAAAAGGGTAATTTTCTGCTGTGTTCCGCAATACTCCCCGTCCGCATGGACGATCAGGGCAAGATCCGTCTCGACGGTCAGCGTGGCGCTTTGGAAAAAGTACACGTTTTTTGCCTTGGTATGCAGACCGAAAAAGGCGAGAGGCAGCAGATAAAGCGCTCTCCATTTACGCAGTCCGGCAATTACCATAATGTCGAATTTTCCGTCCCGGCAGTCGGCGTGAGGCGCCATTTTGATACCGCCGCCCTCGTAAGGGTGGATCATAGCCACGGCAAACAACAGCCTGTCAAAGTGCTTTTTTTCGCCGTTATCCAGCGTCAGATCGCAGCTTGTAAGCGGCGCCGCCACGAGTTGTTTTAAGGCGATCCCGGCGTAGGTCAGCTTGCCGAGCCCCAGGCGGTTGAGCGTATCCTTTAATCCGGAATGCAGCGCTTCCCTGCAAACGGCGGCGTCCAGACCGATGCCGCAACTGACGCAGAAGCGGCGTTTTTTGCCGGAAGGTGTTTCTACGCAGCCTGTGTCTGCGGTGTGCTCCGCCCGGTTTTTGATCCGGGCGATTAACTCCTTTGCAGACGCTTCGATATGTAAGGCGCGGGCAAGATCGTTGCTGGAACCTGCCGGGAGGTAGGTCAGGGAAAAACGGTCGCGGTCGGGAAAGGCGTTTATCACTTCGTTGAGCGTACCGTCTCCGCCGAGCACGCACAAAAGCGTTTTTGCCTCCGCAGAAGTTCTTGCCGCAATCTCTTTGATACAGCCTGCCGCGCCGCTTTCTTTATTGGTAAAAAATACCTCGTATACGACGGCGCTGCGGTTTAGTTCTTCTTTCAAAAGCTCCCATTTCTTTTTGCCCAGTCCGGATTTGGAAGCGGGATTGACGATGACATAGAGCATAATGGTTCTCCTTTGTTTTGCCGGGCTGAGAGTCCCGGTCCGGCTGTTCCGTGAAAAATTTGTAACTTTAAGCCAATTTTATCATATTTTGCCGCAAAGCTGCAGATTTCTTTTCAGATTTCCCGTTTTCACGGTAAAAAAAGTATGCTATACTTAACGGGATACGATCGGAGAAAGTCGATGAGGATTTTCCCGCGACAGGAAAGCAAGGAAAACAGGAGGGTAAGAAATGTATTCTTTAGACGAAGTAAGGAACGTAGATCCCGAGATCGCTCAGGCAATCGTGGACGAACAGGAAAGACAGAACAGCCATATCGAGCTGATCGCTTCCGAAAACTGGGTAAGTAAGGCGGTTATGGCGGCAATGGGCAGCCCGCTGACCAACAAATATGCGGAAGGCTACCCGGGAAAAAGATATTACGGCGGCTGCCAGTGCGTGGACGTTGTGGAAGATCTGGCAAGGGAGCGCGCCAAAGAGCTGTTTGGCTGCGAATATGCCAACGTACAGCCCCATTCCGGCGCACAGGCGAATCTTGCGGTGCAGTTTGCAATCTGCAAGCCCGGCGATACGATTATGGGCATGAATCTGGATCACGGCGGACATCTGACCCACGGAAGCCCGGCGAATATTTCCGGCACTTATTTTCATATCGTACCTTACGGCGTAAATGACGAAGGATTCATTGATTATGATAAATTAAGAGAGATCGCGCTGGAGAGCAAACCCAAGATGATCATTGCAGGCGCTTCCGCTTATGCGAGAACCATTGATTTTAAGAAATTCCGCGAAGTGGCGGATGAAGTCGGCGCGGTATTGATGGTGGATATGGCTCACATTGCGGGTCTTGTAGCGGCAGGGCTGCATCCAAGCCCCATTCCCTATGCGGACGTGACGACGACCACGACCCATAAGACATTGCGCGGACCCCGCGGCGGCATGATCTTAAGCAGCCAGGAAGCGGCGGACAAATATAATTTCAATAAGGCGGTATTCCCCGGCATTCAGGGCGGTCCGCTGATGCACGTGATCGCGGCGAAAGCGGTCTGCTTTAAAGAGGCGTTAAGCGATGAGTTTAAGACCTATCAGAAAGGAATTGTGGATAATGCCCAGGCGCTTTGCAAAGGGCTGATGGACAGAGGCATCAAGATCGTTTCCGGCGGTACGGACAATCATTTGATGCTCATGGATCTGACCCCCTTTGACCTGACTGGCAAGGCGGTGGAGAAACTTCTAGACGACGCTCATATTACGGCAAACAAAAATACGATTCCCAACGATCCCAAATCTCCGTTCGTTACCAGCGGTATCCGTTTGGGAACGCCTGCGGTTACCTCCCGCGGCATGAATACGGCGGATATGGATAAAATTGCGGAGGCGATCGCGCTGGTTGTCAAGGGCGGCGAAGAGAAAGTACCCGAAGCAAGAGCCATTGTGCAGAAACTGACGGATCAATATCCGTTGATTTAATAAAAAGTACTCTTAGGGGCTGCCGCATTTATAAAATTTTGTATCGGTCAAAGGAAACCTTTGCAAGCACGCCGGTATTTAATCCGCGTCCTTTGCGGATTTACGTACCGCTGCGTGTTTGCAGAGCGAAAGCGTGTTTCCGTGACCGATACAAAATTTTATAAATGCGGCAGCCCTCTTTTATTGTTGGCAAAAATTGGGGTATAGATCGTGGCGCGTAAGGTTGACACCAAATGCCGGATGTGCTATTTTTAGTGTACTACACGGAATAGTACACAAGTAAAACAGCAATACACGGTAAGAAGATATGGGGAAAAGATGAACGAAAGACAGCGGCGCAGAAGAAAAAGACGGATGAAGGTATATTTTATGCGTGCCCTGACGGCGGTTTGTGCAATCGGGATTTTGATATTGCTCATTCTGGCTGGGAGAGGCATCTATAAATTGTTCCATAGAGAAAAGCAGGAAGCCATGGCGGTTTCGGACGAGGAGATGGAGCTGGTTGACGAGTTGAAGGCGCAGATGAAGGGAAAGGACTTTACCCTGATTCTGGATGCGGGACACGGCGGCAACGATGTGGGCACCGGAGATTCGGACTATTATGAAAAAAATATCAATATGGATATTGTCAAACAGATGAAAGAAATGCTGGAGTACTGCGGCGTCCATGTGATTCTCACAAGAGACGGCGATGAGACGGTGGAGCCTGCAGAACGTTCGGCAATGGCAAACGAAAGCGGCGCGGACTGGTTTGTCAGTATCCATTGTAATTATTGCGAGGAGGATGCTTCCGTAGGGGGATTGGAATGCTATTACTGGTTTGACAGTATGGAAGGAAAGGCATTTGCCGAAAAAATCGTGGAGGTCGCGGGCGAAAGCGGCGAAATCGCTGTCAGGGGTACGAAAACCGAGGATTTCCATGTGCTTCGGGAAACCAATATCCCTGCCGTACTGGTGGAAACGGGCTATATCTCCAACAAAGAGGATAAGGCAAACCTCTATGACGCCGAATACCAAAAGACCCTTTCCTTGTATCTGGTAAAAGGCATTATAGAAGGTTTTATGCAGTCTGAGGGGTCAGCGGGAAAATAAATTTGTAAAATATCAAAAAACACCATAAAAACGGCTTCCGTTGTTCGTATTCTTAATAGAAGGGTATTTCACTTGTAAGCGGACAGGAAAGGCGGGAAGCATATGAAGAAAAGGAAAACACTGATTCTATTACTGATTGCGGTTCTGGCAGTTTGTGCTGTCATTGCAGTAATCCGTTTTCAGTCAGAAAGCGGCAAACCATCGGATGAAGCCGGAATGGAAGAGAGCGCTGTTCGGGAAAGAGACCCGGAGTCAATCAAGGCGCATTTGTCCGGGTATTCCAACGATTATGAGGAATTGCTCTATTCCGGGGCATATGTGGTTGTACATGGAAAAGAAGAGTGGGGAACTGTCTATCTGGAAGATTTTTTGGAAAAGGTAGAGCAGAAAAAGCCGGCAGAGATGGATATAATTCAATTTACGACGGAAGGGGATGCCATTGTCTATTATTTGAATTATAATGGGGAAGATTTCTATCTGGTTGAAGATTTTTCCCGGGATGCGTTTAAAGGGAACGGACCTTCTTATGAAGAATGGACGTTTCCTTATCTGAAAATTTTTGAAGTTACAGGCGAAAACGGGGAAGAATACCGGGAATTTTACTTGACGGAAGATGACGGCGCAACGTTGGATGAGATCAATGCGTATGATTTTGGAGAGGAAGAAGACTTAAAGTATCTGTATCTTATGATTGTTGAGGACTTTGCGGAGAATGACGGTATGAACGGAGAGGTACAGCCATAGTCTGATAGCGGGATAGCGCTGAAACAGGTATCGGTCGGATGGCGGAGATATTTCGGTAAAACGGGCTCTTTTTAAAGGAAGCCGTTTTACCGGAATATCTCTGTTTTTTTATTTTGTAACCTTTTGCTCTTTTTTATCATCTAATTTGTGTAAAAAACATTCGATCGGATCGTTGCAAAAAATCATAAAAACAATCTACAAAAATATGCAGGAAACTATGCAGACAAGAAAGGAAAATCATGGATAAGGAAGCGTTTACCGCAGAAGTGTTAGCGGCGGAAAAGACGATGTATCATGTCGCAAGGTCGATCCTTGGCAATGATGAGGATTGCGCGGACGCCATGCAGAATGCGATACTTTCCGCTTACAGCAAATTACATACGTTGAAAAACGATGCGTATTTTAAAACGTGGCTGATTAAGATACTGATGAACCAGTGCTATCAGATGCTCCGTGAAAGAAAAGACGTCGTTTCCTATGAGGAGTATATGGAAGGACAGTTTGAAAAGTCTTATCCCGCGATGGAGTCGGGGACGGAGTCGGAGGTATTTTTGGAAGTCATGAATCTGCAGGAAAAGTACCGTGTGCCGTTTGTGCTCCATTATGTTGAAGGATATTCGGTCAGGGAAATTGCACAGATGCTGGAAATCTCCCAGCAGAATGTAAAGGTACGGCTGCACCGGAGCAGAAATCTTTTGAAAGTCAGACTGAAAGGAGTATACGAATATGGGACTGCACAATGAGGAAAAAGAATTGGAACAGGAATTTTTTGAGATGGGACAGGATTTTCCCGAAGTTCCGGAAACGATTCATGCTGTAGTCATGGATACGCTGGAAAATCTGGATCATGAAGAAATCCTGCACGGGAATGAAGGAGGAAACGGTATGAAAATAAAGAAAAGAAGAATTGTATGCGCCGCGGCGGTGCTTGCGGCGATGTTCGGAACCACGGTAGCGGCAGCGGAGCTGTTTCAGTGGAATGAAAAGGCGGTGGAATCATTTAACAACCCGCCGCAGGAAATCCAAAACGAAATGGCGGCAAATAATGTTGCCGAGGAACAGACGGATTCGGCGACAGATCAGGGAATTACCGTATCGGCGGTACAGACCATACAGGATGAGAACAGGGTGTATATCCTGTTAAAGGTAGAAGCGGAGGACGCGATTATTGACTTCAATTCCTTTTTTGATATCTGGAAGGTAGGGACGTCGGATACGGAGGCGTTTTGGAATCTGGGAGCAGGCTTTGCCCAGGGAACCGGAGTAGAAAAATCAAATCAGGGATATTATGAAATCAACGCTTTAAAAGCCCCGGACAGAGAATGGAAGGAAGACTGCATTGAACTGGAGCTGGGCGAATTTGGCTATTATACTTATGAAGAAAGCACGGCGGGTACCGCGCATATGGTGGGCGGAAGCTGGAAACTGACGATACCGTTAGGCGAGCAGACAAAGGCTCTGACCCAGGTATACGAGCCGGGGCAGCAGGTCATGGTCTCCGGCTATCCCGTAACCTTAAAGGAAGTAAAGCTTTCGCCTATCTCGGCGGTCCTTTCTTTTGACCTTAAGGAAGAGCAGGAAATGATCGAACATGTATATCCTGATGAACAGGATGTGTTTGTCTATGACTTGCAGTTAAGGGGCTTTGTCTACGAGGACGGAGAAAAGGTCGCATGCGGCAATAACGGTTCAAGCACCTACTGGGATACGGAAGCGGACAGCGACGTCCAGCAGATCGCCCTGTCAACCGTCATCAGTCCCGAAAAAGTAACGGCGGTTTTACTGGGGAGGGCGGAAACTCCCTTAGAGGAATGCACGCAGATTGAATTAAAATAAATTTCACACGATAAATTTCATATGGGACCTAAGCCTTATATGAAACACTTACAATAAAACCGCAATCCTTGTGAGAGCAAGGGCTGCGGTTTTTCAAGTTGTGGATATCAGTTTCCGCAAACTGTAATCTAAAAGTGAATATGTATTCCCAAATTCCCTATCTGCCGCTAAGAAGTGATAGAAGAACAGAATGCTAATGAAAGATAACTTCTCTTATGATATAATCAGTTTGGAGTAAGAGAAAACTTTGAATTTCATGGAGGTCATAATTGAAAGAATGTTAAAAAATAACGGGGAATTTGTGGAAATAAATCAACACAATATTCATAAATTACTCAATGTATGTTCCGGGAATAATCGTTGTTTAACTCACGAAGAGAAGGAGCAACAAAAACTTTTAAGAAATAGGAATGCATTCAATATTTGTTATATCAATGAGGCAAAAGAAGTATTAAAAAATTCAGTTATTGTAGATAAAGCAGGTAATGTAGAATGCCCGGCTTTGCTGTTTACGTCAAACGGAAAGCAAACATCAAAAAATTGGATTGACAACCAGCAGGAGTTTGCAAAAATAATGAATGCAAAGTTGATTTGTTTTGATTGCGGTCATTATATTCACTATTTCAAAAGTAATGAGATTTGCAGTGAAATAAAAGAATTTATAAATAAAATAGCCAAATAAACAGTGGAGGGGTTTTATGAAAATATACATATACAGAATATGGCAATGCACATGGGGAATATTACAGACTCTTTTAGGATTGGTATTATTTTTGAAGCATTATCAGGATAAACATTATTATTATCATGGAGCGGTTGTTACGGTATGGAAAAGTAAAACGAGTGTATCTCTGGGTATGTTTGTTTTTGTCACGGCGGAACCTTTTTTTGCAAAGAAATTTGAAGGGGAGATAAGTGTTGAAGAGCTTTCCGGCAGGCTTTTAGTACATGAGTACGGTCATACAATTCAATCACTTATACTTGGTCCGCTATATTTAGTCATAATCGGAATACCATCAACATTGTGGGGATTTTTACTGGGAAAGAAACGAAAAGAGAAACAGATACCGTATGGTGCTTTTTTTACAGAAAAATGGGCAAATAGCCTTGGGGAGTATGTAACAGGAGAAAAGTCTATCGGAAATCTTGTGATAGAATGAACTGGTAGTCTTGACTATGGGGAGCCGGGTAGAAGAATTGATTGAAACTTTTGGATTTTAAAAAAAGCAACCGGAAACGGATGGGGAATGTACAGAGATGATTGAATTATTAAAAATAAGAGAAAATGAAAATATAGCAAAGCAGGCAGCAAACTGGTTTCACCAAAAATGGGGTATTCCATTGGAGGCATATCAGGAAAGCATTTGTGATTGTTTGAAAAATAAAAATGTGTGTGCCGTTTATGTTGATGAAGATTATCGCTGTCAGGGTATTGCTGGAAAATTACTGCAATATGTATGTGATGATATGAAGGAACAGGGAATTGATACACTTTATCTTGTTACGGATCATACTCCCTTTTATGAAAAATATGGATGGGAATTTTTGTGTATGGTTCAGGGAGATGGAGAGCCGGATATGACAAGAATGTACATACATCACATCAGTTAAAATCAAATTATGATAACAAAGTATAACAGTTATTAAATCCCTTAGATTTTTAAAAAACCCAATCGGAATTGGTAGGAGAGGTAACTATGTCAAGAATACCTGCTGGTGAATGTGAACATATGGATATGGAATGGTATGGTGTTGATAGAAAAGGTAATATCGCTGTATTCTGTAGCGGAGGAGCGGGAAATTTACCGGAGTTTGTTTGTGAAAATCGAGAAAGGGCTGATAAACTGGTTGATTATTTTGATATGCTCAAAAAAATGACAAGCAGTGTGTTGATGTTTCCTCAAAGCAAAGGTGCGGAACAATGTGCGCGGGACTTTTCTGATAAAGGATTATATTATTTCGATGCAAATGATGGAACACGACCTGGGATTTGCACCTTTCACGAATATTATACAAAGCAGTCCTATCCTCAGTTTCCGCTGAAATATAAGCAGCTGCCAGAAAAAAATCCAAGAAATCCTGAAGTATAATTTCATGGAAATTGAGGGTTTTTCACTCGTCCAAACCATACATGTAAATCACGCTTATAAATAACAACTCCCAATTTGCCATAGGAATAAGCTAAATTACAATTGATATCCGCCGCCGGAATTATAGTGACAGATAGAGGATACCGAGGAGCGGGAAGATGAATTGCTTGGGTATGCGGAAGGAATACAGCAGTAAGAAAACGGGCGGATATCAAAGGAAGGCGTGTTTCCGTGATATCCGCCCGTTTTCTTACTGCGGCGCCTCCCGGTTTTTCCGCAAATTTCCACAGAACCACTTGCATAGATTTGTCTATTGTGCTAGAATATCCCTCGGTGGCAAACAGTTGTCCGCGGCAGAAAAACAAACGCGGAAATGTCCGCGGTGGAAGCGGGATATTTGCAGGAGGCGTTTTTCATGTCAGAAACACCGAAATATTTTGTGGTCAGACAAAAGGCTTTGCCGGAGGTGCTTTTAAAGGTTGCCGAAGCGAAGCGCATGATTGAAACGGAAAGAGTGACGTCCGTACAGGAAGCGACGGAACGGGTCGGCATCAGCCGCAGTTCCTTCTATAAATATAAGGATGATATTTTTCCTTTCCATGATAATACGGAAGGGACAACGATTACGATGACCTTCCAGATGGACGACAGACCGGGGCTTTTATCGGATATGTTAAAGATTGTGGCGGAATACGGAGCCAACATTCTGACCATCCATCAAAGCATTCCCATCAACGGGGTGGCGTCATTGTCTGTCAGCATTCAGATCCTTGCCGATACGGGAGATTTGTCGGGGATGATCGAGCGGATGGAAGCGCAAAAAGGTGTACATTACGTAAAAATAATAGCTAAGGAGTAGAGAAATGGCAAAAGTAGCAGTCTTAGGATACGGCACGGTAGGAAGCGGTATTGTAGAAGTAATCAAAACAAATCAGGAGCTGATCAATCAAAGGGCGGGAAAGGAAATCGACGTGAAATATATCCTGGATTTACGGGATTTTCAGGGAGATCCCTATGAAAGCATGATTGTCCACGACGTGGACGTGATTATGAACGATCCGGAGATCGATATCGTCTGCGAGGCGATGGGGGGAACCGGCGCGGCATACGCGTTTACCAAAACGGCTTTATCCAAAGGGAAAAGCGTCTGCACCTCCAATAAGGCGCTGGTAGCGGAATACGGTACCGAATTACTGGAGTTAGCAAAGGCTAATAATTGCAACTACCTGTTTGAGGCAAGCTGCGGCGGCGGCATTCCGATTATCAGACCGCTTAGGACTTCTCTTTCTCCTGAAAAAATAGTGGCGATCAAAGGAATTTTAAACGGTACTACCAACTACATCCTGACTAAAATGGAGCAGGAGGGCGCCGATTTTGACACGGTATTAAAGGACGCCCAGGCTCTGGGCTATGCGGAGGCGAATCCCGAAGCGGATATCGAAGGATACGACGCCTGCCGCAAAATCGCGATTCTTTCCTCTTTGGCGTTCGGAAAGACCGTATGTTATCAGGACGTGTATACAGAAGGCATCACAAAAATCACAGTGGATGATTTTGCTTATATGAAACAGTTAAAAGCGACGATCAAGCTGCTTGGCATGAGCAAAGAAGTGGACGGAAACTATTTCGCCATGGTTGCGCCCTTTGTGCTGACCAGAGAAAATCCGCTCTACAGCGTGGACGACGTTATGAATGCGATTCTCGTAACGGGAAATACTTTGGGAGACACCATGTATTACGGAGCGGGAGCGGGCAAGCTGCCAACCGCAAGCGCCGTTGTTTCCGACGTGATCGACTGCGCGATGCACGAAGGCATTCATCTTGCGTGCAACTGGAAGCCTGAGAAACTGCCTTTATCCGATATGGACCAGGCGGAGAGAAAATTCTTTGTGCGCGCGGCGGATACGGATGAAGCGCAGATCAAGGAATTGTTTGGAGAAGTAAAGATGCTGGAGCCCGTTAAGGCGGATGAAACGGCGTTTGTAACTCCCGTTATGACGGAGAAGACATATAAAGAAAAAGCGGCGGCGCTGAATGTGATCAGCATGATCCGCGTGGAGGTTTCCTTATGAAATATGTAATAGTGTTAGGCGACGGTATGGCGGATGAGCCCATTGAAAGCCTGGGGGGCAAAACGCCCCTTGCATATGCAAAAACGGCGGCGATGGACGAACTCAGTAAAAAAGGAGAAATCGGTCTGGTGCATACGATTCCCGACGGCATGAAGCCCGGATCGGATACGGCGAACCTTTCCGTGCTGGGATATGATCCGAAGATTTTTTATTCTGGACGTTCTCCGCTGGAGGCGCTCAGCATCGGCGTGCCTATGAAGGATACGGACGTTGCGCTGCGTTGTAACATCGTGACCATATCCGACGGGGACGAACCTTTTGAAGAAAAGACGATTATCGATCACAGCTCGGGAGAGATCAGTACCGAGGACTGCGCTGTTTTGTTAAATGCAGTGAGAAAGGAACTGGAAAACGAGACCTATCGGTTTTATGTAGGAACCAGTTACCGTCATTGTCTGATCTGGGATCATGGCGAGGTTGTGGATCTGGTGCAGCCCCACGACGTGCTGGGACAAAAGATCGGTCCGAACCTTCCGAAGGAAGCGGATCTTCGCAGGATGATGGAACGAAGCTACGAGATTTTAAAGGACCATCCGTTAAATATAGAAAGAAAAAAACAGGGGTTAAACCCTGCTAACTGCTGCTGGTTCTGGGGCGCAGGCACGAAACCCATGGTCGGCAACTTTGAGGAAAAGACTCATAAAAAAGGCGCGATGATCTCGGCTGTGGATCTGCTCAAGGGTATTGCGGTGGGCGCTGGAATGGCGGTCATCAACGTAGCCGGGGCTAACGGCGGATTAAATACCAACTATACCGGCAAAAAAGACGCCGCCGTAAAGGCGCTGACCGAAGACGGCTTTGATTTTGCCTATATCCATGTGGAGGCTCCCGATGAAATGGGACATCAGGGAAGTGTGGAGAAAAAGGTAAAGGCGATTGAAAATATCGATACCTATATCGTAGGCCCCCTGGTAAAGGAATTAAAGGAAAAGGGCGAGGATTTCAGGCTGTTAATCCTGCCGGACCACCCGACGCCGATCCGCGTCAGGACCCATACCTCCGATCCGGTGCCTTATCTGTTATATGATTCCACGGCGGAGGAAGACCATACGTGGAACTACAACGAGGCGGAAGGCAGAGAAAGCGGCAATTATGTCGCGCAGGGACACGAAATCATTGATCTGTTATTTGCAAAATAAATTTTGATAAAAATATGCAGGAACCGAGGAGATTAGAGTTATGAAAAAGGTAGTAAAATTTGGCGGCAGCTCTCTGGCGAGCGCCGAACAGTTTCAGAAAGTGGGAGAAATCATCCGTTCGGATAAGGACCGCAAATATGTGGTGCCTTCCGCACCGGGAAAGCGCAACTCCAAGGACACGAAGGTTACGGATATGCTTTATGCGACCTATGCCTATGCCGAAGCGGGAAATGATTTTACAAAGGCGTTAGCGCAGATCAAGCTGCGTTATCAGGAAATCATCGACGGCTTGGGACTGGATCTGTCTTTGGATAAAGAATTTGCGGAGATTACCGAGCAATTTAAAAAGAAAGCGGGAAGCGATTACGCCGCAAGCCGCGGGGAATATTTAAACGGCATTATTATGGCGAACTATCTTGGATATGAATTTATCGATCCTGTGGAAGTTATTTTCTTTAATGAAAACGGAGAGTTTATGGCGGATAAGACCGACGAGATACTTTCGGAAAGGCTTGCAAAGACGGAAAGAGCCGTTATTCCGGGATTTTTCGGGGCAAAAGAGGACGGAAGCGTCAAGACCTTTTCCAGGGGCGGTTCCGATATTACGGGTTCCATTGTGGCAAGAGCGGTCAAAGCGGATATTTATGAAAACTGGACCGACGTTTCGGGCTGTCTGATTGCCGATCCCCGTATTGTAGACAACCCGAAGCCGATTCAGACGGTTACCTATCGGGAGTTGAGAGAACTGTCCTATATGGGCGCAAGCGTGCTTCATGAGGACGCGATTTTCCCGGTCCGCAAAGCCGGTATTCCCATCAATATCAGAAATACCAACGCGCCGAAGGACCCGGGCACGTGGATTGTAGAAAGCACTTGCCAGAAGCCTGTTTATACGATTACGGGAATTGCGGGCAAAAAGGATTTCTGCGCCATCAACATTGAAAAGGATATGATGAATTCCGAAATCGGATTCGGCAGGAAGGTGCTGCAGGTGTTTGAAGAAAACGGAATTTCCTTTGAACATATGCCTTCTGGCATCGATACGATGACGATTATCGTCCATCAGTCCGATTTTGTGGAAAAGGAACAGAGAGTGCTTGCCGGCATTCATAAGCTGGCGGAGCCGGACTCTATTGAAATGGAATCCGATCTTGCCCTGATCGCGGTTGTGGGAAGAGGCATGAAGGCTGCAAAAGGAACCGCGGGCAGAATTTTCGCTGCGCTGGCGCATTCCGGGATCAACGTAAAAATGATCGATCAGGGTTCTTCCGAGCTGAACATTATCATCGGAGTCAAAGAATCCGATTTTGAGACCGCAATCAGACAGATTTATTCGATCTTCGTGGATACGGTGGCATAAAATAAAGACGTTTTTATCAAAAAGGGTGTCGCATTTATAGATTTTTGTATTGATCACAGAAACACGCTTTCGCTCTACAAAAACGCAACGGTACATAAATCCGCAAAATACGCGGATTAAGTACCGGCGTTTTATAAAGGTTTCTTTTGATCAATACAAAAATTTATAAAGGCGATACCCCTTTTTTGATTTGTAAATATCAGTTTCTGTTATTTTTTTAGCTTCAGCCCGTCTTTAAATGCTTCGCCGACTCTTTCCGTCACTTTGTAGTAACCGTGTGTGTATGGATCAAAGGCGATTGCATTTACCAATGTCATATCAACCTGATTTCCGTTCATGACGCTTTCGTCCGCCGTGACATTGACTACTTTACCGATCACGCCGCATCCGTATGCTCCGTCCTGGTATTCGATAAATTCGCATTCCAGACAGAGCGGAAATTCATTGATTACCGGAGCGTCTACTGTTTCGGCTTTGCTTGCGGTAAGTCCGCTGTTTTCAAATTTATCAGCGGACTGGTTGCCTGATACAACGCCGAAATAGTCAGCCTCGACTACGTGCGCCGCATCTGCGATGCCTATGGTAAAGGCGCCCCTTGCTTTGATATTCTTTACAGTCTTATGCGTTTCTGTCAGATTAAGCGCGACATAGTTTCTTTCCTGCATGGTTCCCCAGGCGGCGTTCATGACGTTTACGCTGCCGTCTTCGTTGTAAGTTGCTACCATCAAAACAGGCATCGGAAAGATGCCTTCCGTTATGTTTAGTTTTTTTCTCGTTGTGTTTACCTCATTTCTTGTATGGATTGATTTTTCCGCGCCCGAAATACATGGCTTCCCGTGCTCCTTGTCCTTGCTGCCTGCATACCGCATTAAAAGCCCAGCTCTTCTCCTACAAGGAATACTTTGATCCGCCCTTTGTGTCCGCTGCGGCGGGTAATGACGAACTGATTGCACATACACTCGTCGGAAAGACATTCCCCGCATCGACCGATCGTGGCGCAGGGCGTGGATTTGTTCAGGCGGACGCCGTTTGGCGGGCAAGCCGCAACGCGGGTGCGTTTTACGCCGTCTTCCACATCTTTAACGACTTTATTCATGCCGGCGATAATGAAAACATGTTGGGGACCGTGGATCAAAGCGGCTACCCGGTTGCCGTTTCCGTCGATATTGACCAACTCGCCGTTTAAGGTAATGGCGTTGGTGCTCATAAAGAAATAATCGCACATCGCGGTCTGACCGAAAACTTTGCGGCGTTCTTCGGGAGTCGCCGCCTGTAAACGGTCGATCAGCTCAAAGCTGCCGTCCTGTTCCAAAGCCGTAAGCATACCGCTTTCCTTAAAGGATTCGGAACCGCCCCATGCGACGGACGAACCTTTCTCAAGCATGGGCATGATGGTTTTGACCAATTCTTCTTTGGTAGGGCAGTAAAAGCCTTCCATATTTCTTTTTTCCAGATTAGAGATCATTGTTTTTGCTGTAATCGCAAAAGCGTCCTGTTTTGCTGACATCATAATACCTCCTTGGACTTATATAATTAGACTTATGTAATTAACAAAAGTATAGCACAAGATATGGAAAAATGAAAAATATATTCAATTTATCAAAAGCCTTTACCAAAAACCTTTGCCGGAGCTGTTATGGGAGCGACGCAGGGTTTTTGGATTGTATAAATTTACCAATAAATCGACATACAAATTGTTTAAAATGCGAAAAATAAAATAATTAACAAAAAAAGAAAGAAATTTGAGAAAAAGTGTTGACAAATGTCGGACTATTCATTATAATTAAGACATACTTAAGATATACTTTCATATAGATATCCTAATGAAAGAGAGGTACAGTCCACCTAACACATGATTTTAAGTACAAAAGAAAGAGGAACTAAAGACAAGATCTGAATCGAGTACATAAGAAAAAGGAGCAAGGTACCAAAGATAACAATTGGAGAAACACCTGCTACCGTACCAAGGGTACATGATAGAAAGTGGAAAGAGAAGAAGATCAGAAGGAGGCAGGCAAATTGGAGCCTACACATTAGCGGCGGGTATGAATCAAAAGTGATTGATACCCGCTGCTTCTTTGTGCTAAAATAAAGGTGGAGGTAGATAAATTTGAAAAACGACAAATACAATTTATCCAAAGAAGAATTAAGAAGATTGAGAAGGAAAAAAGAAAGGACCCGCGCATTTGCGATTTTAGCCGCCGTGATTCTGGTTGTGCTGGTTGTTTTAGGCGGCGCGGGATTCGGAGTTTATTCCTTTTTACATAGACAGCCGAAAGAAGAGCCGGAGGTCGCGGTACAGCCCGAGCCCGTAGCGGAGCCGGAACCGGAGATTGTGGTATCCGAAAACGAGCCGGAACCGGAAATCGTTGTTTCCGCAAACGAACCGGTGCAGGAGGAGCCTGAGGAACTGACGCAGGAGGATAAGGATGCGATCCTTGATGAGACGATTGCAGGATATCTTGCGAATATGACGATTGAACAGAAGGTGGCGGGACTGTTTTTTATTACGCCTGAGGAACTGACGGGCGTAAACGACGTCACGGTGGGAGGCAGCACCTTAAACGCTTCCTTAAACGAATATCCCGTGGGCGGATTGCTTTTGGCGGAAAGCAATATGGAAAGTCCCGAACAGTTAAAGGAAATGATTTATAATATCAAATCCTTTACCGCCAATGAAATCTTTATCGGCGTGGAGGAAACCGGCGGCGAAGACAGCGTCTTTGTCACTTCGGGGCTGACGGATGCGGTTATCAGCGGTCAGAACGAAATCGGCGAATCCAGAGAAAACGCGGGAGCCTATACGGCGGGAATTGCCATCGGCAATCTGATGAATGAATACGGAATCAATACGGTGATAGGACCGTTGGCGGACGTGGCGATTTCCGAAGGCGGCTATACCTCGGCGCAAAGCTTTGGCAGCGATCCGGTGCAGGTAAAGGATATGGTCAGAAACATGGTCCGCGGGATTGAAGATCAGAATGTGAATACCTGCGTGAAGTTTTTCCCGGGATACGGAGATGTGACCAAGAGCCCCGAGAGCGCGAGACCGACCTCTTCCAGGACAAAGGAAGAAATCGTAGAAGAGGATTATCCGATTTATGAAGACGCGGTTGACGGCGGAGCGGATTTTATCATGGTTTCCCAGATCGCGTACCGGTCCATTACTGGAGACGTGCCCGCGTGCCTGTCGTCGGAAGTGGTAACGGATATGCTGAGAGGGGAACTGGAATACGACGGCATTATTATAACGGATTATATGGATACCCATTCTTTGATCATGCACTATAAACATGCGGATGCGGCGGTCATGGCGATTGAAGCGGGCGCGGATATGCTGTTTTGCTCGGGAGATTTCAAAAAGGCGTATAACGGCATTCTGGACGCAATAGAAAGCGGAGATATCACGGAAGAAAGAATTGACGAGTCCCTGTACCGGATTTACCGCGTAAAATACAGAAACCTCATCGATTATGATGCGGTTGCGGCAACCCGTGCGGCGACCGGCGCGGAAGAATAAAAAAATAAAAATTTGTGTTGACAAATCAGAATTGCTTTGCTATATTAGTACTTGTCCGTGAGAGCTGCGGACAAATGCACGAGTGGCTCAGTGGTGGAGTATCGCCTTGCCAAGGCGAGGGTCGCGGGTTCGAATCCCGTCTCGTGCTTAACAAAAGCCTGGCAGATGCCAGGCTTTATTTTTGCGCTGTTTCTTTCCGCCGTCCTATTGATAAATGGAGCAGCATCCTTTTCCCCGCTTTTTTGCCTGATACATCGCTGAATCGGCGCGGTTGAACAAATCCTCGAAGGTATCTTCCCTGGAGGATCTGGCGGAGATACCGATGCTACATTTTAACGGTTCCTCCAGATTGGTAATTTGTTCGGAAAGTCTGTGGATCAAAGTGTCCGCGCGGCTCTCGACCAGCCGCAGTTGTTCGCCGGATATAAAAATCACAAATTCGTCTCCGCCGAAACGGGAGAGAATTGTATTTTCGCCGAAACAGCCTTCCATCACATGCGCCGTTTCTTTTAACACTTCGTCGCCGAAGGAGTGACCGTATACGTCGTTGATGTTTTTGAAGTTATCCAGATCTACCATTAAAAGGTGCGCTTCCGCGGTGGGATTGGAGGCAAGCCAGCGGGTAATCTTTTCCGTAGCGGCGCCTTTGTTGTAGAGCCCGGTCAGATAGTCGGTCTCAACCCTGTGGATCATCTTCTGGCGCTCGGTGGCGGATTTATGAATATTGTTGATCTTGCCGAGGACGCTGATGACTTTGCCGTTTGCGTCCGCAATGCTGGAATAGTATGTTTTATGCCATTCAAACTGATCCGTAGTGACTTTGCTCAGATATTCCAATTCGCCTCGCGTGGGAGTCATGGCTGCAATTTCCAAAACATCCATAAATTTTTGCAGATGATCGGGATGGACCAGAGGCGAGTGTTTCATGTACTCGTGGTAATGATCGATTTCCCGGCGGCTTTTATTGTCCGGAAAATTATAGTTGAAAATCATTTTATCTTCGGCGGGCTTGTACTCAAACAAAATAGCGGAGGTGGTCTCTACCAGAATCTGGTAGCGCTCCTTCATGATTTTGATTTCCGCTTCCAAAGCCCGGATTTTCTGTTCATAGCTGTCTTTATCCATTTCTGCATGTCCCCTTTTTTCCAAGATGTCTTTAGACATTATAAGATTTTTTCAGCGATTTCGCAACTTGAAAAGCCGCTGTCAGATGAGAAAGTCAGATGAGAAAGTGTTGTTTGGATGCAGGCAAAAATGCTATAATAATGATATGCAGGTTTAGAAGCAAGGCTGATGCGCCGAAGGCGGATAAAGGGCTGCGGGAAAAATCATTACAAAAGCGTAGAAGGGGGAACACAAATGAAGGAATTGATCAGGGCTGTCGTATTTATCATTATGATGGCTGCGGGAACCAATCAGGCGGCAGGAAACGGCAGTATGTCGGAGTATGACAGCGCGGCAGGAAGTAAATACGGGACGGAGAACGATTACGAGGCGGAGAGCGGTTACGGGACGAAAGAGGACCGGGGTGATCAAACGGACCGGGGTGATCAAACGGACCGGGAGGCGTGGAAAGACGTCTATATCGATTATATTGCTGCGCTTGAAAAAGAGGAAGGCGGGACAAACGAGGAGACGGGCGATTATACGTATGCTCTGATTTATGTGAATGATGATGATATACCGGAACTGGTGGCGGACAGCGGCTATGAGGCGGGCGGCTGTCAGATCGTGACCTTTGACGGCAGCGAAACGGACGTTTTGCAGACTTCGAGATTGTATTTTACTTATGTGGAACGGGGAAATGCGCTGTGCAATTCCGACGGGAATATGGGATATTATTACGATATGATATTTGCGATCAAAGACGGAAAATGGGTCAAGGTGGCGGAAGGGAATTATCATGATCCCGACGACGGACCGCAGTCGGATGAAAACGGAGATTTTATATATGAATATGAATGGGAAGGCGAGTCCGTTACCGCTTCGGAATATCGTGATAAGCTGGAAGCGTTATATGATATGGGCAACTCCGCGGAACCGGATTGGCATGGCTATTATATCAAAGATGAGATACTTTCTTATCTGGAGACGGGGGCGTGCCGTTCGGCAGGGCACAGGTATGAGCTTGTGACGGAGGACGTGACCTGGAGCGAGGCGAGGGAAATCTGCGAGGAAAAGGGCGGATACCTTGCTACGATTACTTCCTGGGAGGAATGGGACACCGTGACGGAACAGATCAGGCGGGAAGATAAGACAGGAATACAGTTTTTTGTGGGCGCGGGAGCCCGCGACGGAGAGGAAGATCTGATTGGATATTACTGGTTGGAGGAAAACGGCAGAATCAACTGGCTGACTAACTTCAATGTATTTTATGACTTCTGGCTGCCGGGAGAACCCAGCTATATCATGACCGATGAAGCGGGGCAGGAGATAGAGGAAGATGCGGTGACGCTGTTTTTCCGCTCGTCGGACGACCGGTTTTACATCAATGATGTGCCGGACGATATTTTATCCGTGACGCCGGAAGCCGAAGGCAGAATCGGATATATATGTGAATATAATGATTAGTGTAGTGGGGAAAAGAACTCCGAGGGGCGGTAAAGCTGTGCAGGGATAAAGCGGTGTAGCCGGAGACATTTTTGTTTTCACGGCTGCATGGTTGTGGTAAAATAAAATACAACGAACGGGGTATCTTGGGATTGGAGTGAAGACTATGAAACTGACATTTATCGGCGCGGCTCACGAGGTAACGGGGAGCTGCCATTGCTTACAGGTATGCGGCAAGACGATTTTGGTGGATTACGGAATGGAGCAGGGCATCAATGTGTTTGAAAACGCCGAGCTCCCGGTAGATCCGGCGTTTGTGGACTATGTGCTGCTGACGCACGCGCACGTGGATCATTCCGGTATGCTGCCGTCTTTATATGCCAAAGGCTTCCGGGGGCAGATTTTTATGACGGACGCCACGGCTGATCTGTGCAGCATTATGCTGCGAGACTGCGCCCATATACAGATGCAGGAAGCGGAGTGGAAGAACCGGAAGGCGAAAAGAAGCGGAAGTCAGATCGTGGAACCGGTATACAATATGGAAGATGCCGACGGGACAATTAAACTGATCGTGCCCTGCCATTACAATACGGTTGTGACGGTATGCGACGGCGTAAAGATCCGCTTTACGGATATCGGTCATTTGCTTGGTTCCGCAAGTATCGAGGTATGGGTCAACGAAAACGGACTGGAAAAGAGGATTGTATTTTCCGGGGACATCGGCAATATTGACCAGCCGCTGATCAAAGATCCTGCGAAGACGGCGGAAGCGGATTACGTAGTGGTGGAGTCCACTTACGGGGACCGTTTACATACTGCGGAGCGACCCGACTATGTGCGGGAGCTGACGGATATTTTGCAGGAGACCTTTGATAAGGGCGGTAATGTAGTGGTTCCTTCCTTTGCGGTGGGAAGGACGCAGGAGCTGTTATATTTTCTGCGCCAGATTAAAAATGATAAGCTGGTAAAGGGGCATGAGAATTTCCCGGTTTATGTGGACAGTCCTCTTGCCGTGGAAGCGACGGGCATTTTTCATAAAAACGAATACAGCTGCTTTGACGAGGAAGCCATGGCGCTGATCCGGCAGGGAGTGAATATCCTAAGCTTTCCGGGGCTGCATTTATCCATTACCAGCGACGAATCCAAGGCAATCAATTTTGATGAGGAGCCCAAGGTTATTATTTCGGCGTCGGGTATGTGCGAAGCGGGACGGATCAGGCACCATTTAAAACATAATCTGTGGAGACCCGAGTGTACGGTTCTGTTTGTGGGATATCAGGCGGTCGGCACTCTGGGCAGGTCGATTGTGGACGGAGCAAAGGAAGTAAAGCTGTTTGGAGAGCCGATCGAGATCAGGGCTTCCATCAGGAAACTGGCGGGGCTTTCGGGACACGCGGATAAAAACGGGCTGATCGACTGGTTGTCCGGGTTTGAGAAAAAGCCGGAGAGAGTATTTGTGGTACACGGGGAAGACAGCGTATGCGAATCCTTTAAGGAGTGCCTGATCAACGAGCACGGGCTGAACGCTTACGCGCCTTACAGCGGCACCAGATTTAATCTGGCAAGCAATGAGGTGGAATATGCGGCGCAGCCGATCCGTCTGGAAAAGAAAAAAGCGAGAGCCGCTTCAGATGTGTTCCAGCGCCTTGTTGCCGCCGGACAGAGGCTGCTTGCGGTTATTCAGCATAACGAGGGCGGAGCCAATAAGGATCTGGCGAAGTTTGCGGATCAGATCAATTCCCTCTGCGATAAGTGGGACAGATAGACCGGAGACGGGATAACTAAAAATCAAAGACGAGGATATAAAAATGAGTTACGCGGATACAGTATTTATCGATATGTGCAAAAGTATTTTGGAAAGCGGGACAAGCACCGAGGGAGAAAAGGTAAGACCGCACTGGGAGGACGGCACGCCTGCCTATACGATCAAGAAATTCGGCGTGGTAAACCGCTATGATCTGTCCAGGGAGTTTCCGATCCTGACGCTTAGGAGGACCGCGTTAAAGAGCGCTACGGACGAGCTTCTTTGGATCTGGCAGCAAAAGTCCAACAATATTCACGATCTGCACAGCCATATTTGGGACGAATGGGCGGACGAGGACGGTTCCATCGGAAAGGCATACGGTTATCAGCTCTCGGTTAAGCATCAATATAAAGAAGGCATGATGGATCAGGTGGACAGAGTGATCTATGATCTGAAAAATAATCCGTTCAGCCGCAGGATTATGACGAATCTATATGTGCATCAGGATCTGCATGAAATGAACCTGTATCCCTGCGCTTACAGCATGACCTTTAACGTGACCCAGAAAAAGGGCGAGGATAAGCTGGTGCTGAATGCGATTTTGAACCAGCGTTCCCAGGACGTATTGACGGCGAACAATTGGAACGTGGTCCAATATGCGGTGCTTGTGCATATGCTGGCGCAGGTTTGCGATATGCAGGTGGGCGAGCTGGTGCATGTGATCGCCGACGCCCATATTTATGACAGGCATATACCGATTATCAAAGAACTGATTGAAAGAGAACCCCAGCCGGCGCCCAAATTCTGGCTGAACCCGGACGTGCATGACTTTTACGACTTTACAAGAGACGATGTGAAGGTGGAAGGATATGTGACGGGGGAGCAGATTAGGGATATTCCGGTGGCGATCTGATGCGGAATCATGGAGGAGAATGGAAGATGAATTTGATTGTAGCGGTGGACAGGAATTGGGGAATTGGGAATAAGAATAAGCTGTTGGTCAGCATTCCCAATGATATGAAGAATTTCAGGAAACTGACGACCGGAAATGTGATTGTCATGGGAAGAAAGACGCTTGAGAGCTTTCCCCAGGGACAGCCTTTGGGAAAGCGGATCAATATTGTGCTGACCGGTAACCGGGATTACCGGGTCAACGGCGCCGTGGTGGTAAATTCTCTGGATGAATTGCTGGAGGAATTGAAACAATATGAGGACGAGCAAATTTATGTGATCGGAGGAGAGAGCGTTTACCGTCAGCTTCTGCCTTATTGCGACAAGGCGGTTGTGACTAAGATCGACGAGGCGTATGAGGCGGATACGTATTTTCCCAATCTGGACGAAATGGAGGAATGGCAGATCACGGAGGAATCGGAAGAGCAGACCTGTTTTGATATTTGTTATACATTTACGACGTATGAGAAGAAAAAGGTATAACCTCAGGTAATAGGCGTCGTGTCAGATATGCCTGAATCTTGACAAGTAAAAGAAAAAGAATGATAATGAGAAAGATGAAACTATAAACGGTTGTTTTCCCGAAGCGGAAAACAGAAAGGAAGAAAAACATGGAAAAGAAAGACATTGACTGGTCTAACCTGGGATTCGGATACATCCAGACCGACAAAAGATTCGTATCCAATTTTAAAGACGGAGCATGGGATGAAGGTACATTAACTTCTGATGCGAATGTGGTGATCAGTGAATGTGCCGGCGTGCTGCAATATGCACAGACATGTTTTGAAGGATTAAAGGCATATACCACGGAGGACGGAAAAATCGTATGCTTCCGCCCCGATTTAAACGCTTCCCGCATGAAGGATTCCTGCGAGAGACTGGAGATGCCCGTATTCCCGGAAGATAGATTTGTACAGGCTGTTGTGGACGTTGTAAAGGCGAATGCCGCATATGTACCGCCTTACGGCTCGGGAGCAACGCTTTATATCAGACCTTATATGTTTGGAAGCAACCCGGTTATCGGCGTTAAACCGGCTGACGAATATCAGTTCCGTATGTTTACGACGCCCGTAGGACCGTACTTTAAGGGCGGCGCAAAGCCGATTACGATCCGCGTTTGCGACTATGACCGCGCGGCGCCTCACGGAACGGGACATATCAAGGCGGGCTTGAATTATGCGATGAGCTTATATGCGATCGTTGACGCGCATAAGCAGGGCTTTGATGAAAATATGTATCTGGATGCCGCTACCCGTACAAAGGTAGAGGAGACAGGCGGAGCGAACTTTATTTTCGTAACCAAGGACGGCACGATTGTAACGCCCAAGTCCAACAGTATTCTGCCTTCGATTACCCGTCGTTCCCTGATGTATGTTGCGGAACATATTCTGGGCATGAAGGTTGAGCAGAGAGAAGTATACTTTGATGAAGTAAAGGATATGGCTGAATGCGGTCTCTGCGGTACGGCGGCTGTTATTTCCCCGGTAGGAAAGATCAACGACCACGGCAAGGAAATCTGCTTCCCGAGCGGCATGGAGGAGATGGGACCGGTTACCAGGAAGCTGTATGATACGCTGACGGGTATTCAGATGGGTCGTATCGAAGCGCCGGAAGGCTGGATTAAAGTAATTGAATAATCGGACAGAGCGGCAAAAGAATATGCTGCCTCTATATTGACTGTTTGAAACTGGGATTCCCGTTCCGGGCATAGGCTAAGATCATTGCTCCGGAGCGGGAATTTTTTTGGCTATTTTGAGGAAAAGATTGTGCGGGAAAAGGAAACTGCAAAAAAATCTAAAAAAAGTGAGAAAACGGTATTGACAACCGGCTCTATATTGTGTATTGTACTAAGTAAGTAGTACAACAATACAATGAAACAGTGATTTGACACCTGCCAAACACTGAAAATGTAGTAGAAAGGAGCGGGCACATGGCTTGGAATTTGGATGGGGATCGTCCCATTTATATCCAACTGGTAGAAATTCTGCAAAATAAGATTATTGCCGGCGAGTATAAGCCGGGAGAAAAACTGCCCAGCGTCAGGGACTTTGCCCAGGAAGCGGGAGTGAATCCCAATACGATGCAGCGTGCTTTTGCAAATTTGGAGCAGATGGGACTGATTGTTACGATGAGAACGAACGGAAGAACGGTAGCGGATAATCCGGGCATTATTAGCCGGACAGGAAAGGCGAAGGCTGACGCCGAAATTGAACAGTTTTTTTTGAAAATGGGAGAACTGGGCTATGACAGAAAGGAAGCGCTTGCAATGGCGGGCGCGAAATTGAATGGAGGGGAAGAACATGAATGAAATGAACAACCAAGCGCCCATGAACGGGGCGCCGGTGAACGGAATGCCGGCGGGACAAATGCCGGTAAACGGGGCGCCGGCAAACGGAGCACCGGGGAACGGGATGCCGCCTTACGGGGGACCGGTGTACAGACAGCCGGTGGAATTTATTATGGAGCCCATGCCAAAGAGCGGGGACGGACCGTCGCTTTTGGAATGCAGGGATTTAACGAAGTGCTATCTGCCGGGAACGCCCGCACTGAACCATTTCAATCTGCGGCTTGAGAAAGGACATATTGTAGGGCTTTTGGGACCCAACGGAAGCGGCAAGACGACTTTGATCAAAATGATTAACGGGCTGTTGGTGCCTACGCAGGGACAGATCCTGATTAACGGGAGCGAGCCGGGACCGTATACCAAATCCATTGTGTCCTATCTGCCGGAGCGTACCTATCTGGAGGCGCAAAAAGATGTGAAGAGCCTTGTGGCGTTTTTTGACGATTTTTATGAGGATTTCCATGCGGACCGCGCCTATGCGATGCTGCAGGCGTTGGGGATTCCGTCCAATGCAAGGCTGAAGACGCTTTCCAAAGGTACCAAGGAAAAGGTGCAGTTGATTCTTGTTATGAGCAGGGACGCGCAGCTTTATATTCTGGATGAGCCCATTGCGGGCGTTGATCCCGCGGCAAGGGATTACATTATCCGCACGATCTTAAGCAACTACAATCCGAACGCGACGCTTTTGATCTGTACGCATCTGATCTCGGATATTGAAAATATACTGGACGATGTTGTTTTTATCAAAAACGGACAACTGGTGGTACAAAGTACCGTCGATAATATCCGTGCGAGATTCGGCAAGACCGTGGATGCTTATTTTAGGGAGGTGTTCGCATGTTAAAGAAATTGATCAAATATGAATGGAAAGATACGCGGACTGTGGGGATCATCTGTAATGGGATTGTACTGGCGCTGGCGGTTATCGGCGTGCTGCTCTTTTCACTGGATATCTGGAATGAGTCCAGCTTAAGGAGCGAAGTGATGGCGGAATTAACCGGGGTTACCATCGTGTTATATTTTGTTATGATTGTATGGGGAATTGTAGCCGCATGCCTGGTAGTAAAATATTATTTCTTTTACAGATATTACAAAAATTTATTTACGGATCAGGGATATCTGATGAATACCCTTCCGGTCAAGAGTACGGAGCTGTTAAATGCCAAGCTGATCGTAGCGTCGTTATGGCAGTATATTACGATTATCGTGATAGCGGTTTCCATATTTGCTCTGGGAATCAGCATGATCGGAGGGATCGGGGATCTTTCCGTCAAAGAAATCCTGAGAGACCTCTGGGAAATAGACATTAACTGGGATGATGTTTTCCAGACGCTTCCGACGAGCATCAGCTATATTATTTATATACTGATTGCACCCATCGGTGGTATGCTTTGGACCTATACGGCTGTATGCCTCGGACAGACGACGAAGAAGCACAAACTTTTAGTATCCGTGCTGATCCTGATTGGCTTCAACCTGCTGCTCCAGGTGGTTGTATCTTATATGACCCTGCCGTTTTCGCTGATGATGGAGGAGCCAAGCGTTACGACGGTAAATATCGTATCGGTAGTCCTGTTGGTTGTTTATATTGCGGTGATCATCGGGCTGTATTTTATCAATAAATATTTTCTGGAAAAGAAATTAAATCTGGAATAATGTATAAAAATAAAAACCTCTGCATATAGTAGTAGAAAAGTGCAGAGGTTTTTTATGCCTGAAAACATAAATACAGCAAGGGGACAAATTATCATAGAGACGGTCAGCGCCCTGGGACTGATCCCCGTACAAAATGCAAACGTGCGGATTTACTATACATTGGACCCGGAAACCATACTGGAAGAAGTAAGGACCAATGAAAACGGACAGACGCAGATATTGACGCTGCCGGCGCCGCCTGTGGAGCTGAGTCTTGAGCCGCAGGAGATCAGACCCTATGCGGAATATAATATTTCGGTAACCGCCCAGGGGTATGAGCCCGTGACGGTAACTGCGAGCGAGCTTCTGGCGGATGAGGTATCCGTTCAGAAAATTACGATGAACCCCATAGAGGAACCGGATATCGTAAGCGACGATGTGATGATTGCGCCCCATACGCTTTATTATGATTATCCGCCGAAAATTCCGGAGGATGAAATCAAGCCCATTGACGAAAGCGGGGAAATCGTTTTAAGCCGCGTGGTAATACCGGAATATATTGTAGTTCACGACGGAAATCCCAACGATAATTCCGCGCCCAATTATTATGTGCGCTACAAGGATTACATCAAAAATGTGGCGAGCTGCGAAATCTATGCGACCTGGCCGGAAGCTGCGATCTACGCCAATATTTTGTGCATCATGTCTTTTACCTTAAACAGGGTATATACGGAATGGTACCGCAATCAGGGAAAGAATTTTACGATCACAAGCTCTACGGCGTATGATCAGAAGTGGATTTACGGGAGAAATATATATGAAAATATTTCTTATCTGGTAGATTCCATTTTTAACAATTTCCTGTCGCGTCCCGGCGTCAGCCAGCCGATTTTTACCTCTTACTGCGACGGCGTGCGGGTAACCTGCGACGGACTTAAGCAATGGGGATCGAAGTATCTGGCGGAGGAAGGGTATTCGGCGATTGAAATCATCCGGTATTATTACGGAAACGATATGTATATCAACTCTACGGTTTTTGTATCCGGCGTTCCTTCTTCGTTCCCGGGATATAATCTGAATATCGGGGCGCAGGGCGCGAAGGTACAGCAGATTCAGGAACAGTTAAACAGAATCAGTCAGAATTACCCGGCGATACCGAGAATTGTGGCGGACGGGATATACGGAGAGAGAACCAAAGAAGCGGTGGAAGCCTTCCAGAGGATTTTCCAGCTTCCGGTAACGGGAGTCGTCGATTTTCCTACATGGTACGAAATTTCGGATATTTATATAGGAGTAACCCGTATTGCGGAGCCGGGCGGCTGACGGGCTTAACAGCCCAGCGCCTGCCTGATTGCCCCGATCAGTCTCCGGTTATCCTCGCGGTTCATAAAGCATATGCGGATAAAGCGGTCGCCCAGGGTGGGGAAGGTAGCGCAGTTGCGTACCATCATGCCCTGGCGGATCAGAAGGTCGAACAGCTCTTTGGAGGTCGGAGCGCCGTCGGGCAGTCTGACCAGCACAAAATTGGCGTTGACCGGATAGGTGCGAATGCCGGGGATCGACGCAAGGCTTTGGAGGACATATTCTTTTTCCTGTTCCATGGTGTATCTGACCGAGCGGATATAGTCGGCGTCCGTAAACATGACGGTTCCTACCAGATCCGCGGCGGAATTGATATTCCAGGGGTCCTGGGTTTCGGACGCCTTGTCCGACAGTTCGCGGCTGCCGGTCAGGGCATAGCCGAGCCGGAGCCCGGGCGTTGCAAAGAATTTGGAAGTGCCGCGCAGCACAATCAGATTATCATAGCTGTTTGTCAGTTCCGCGGCGGAAATCTCGTCGGAAACTGCGGAAAATTCCACATAGGTTTCATCGACCATCAGCCGGATATTTCTTTTCTGAAAATTTGCTAAAACGGTGGCGAGGTCTTTTTTGAGGACTGCGCCGGAAGTGGGGTTGTTGGGATTGCAGAGGATGACCAGATCGGTTCCGTCGGGCGTCTCGTCCATGATCCGTCCGGGCGTCAGCACGAAATCCTCTTCTTCCTTTGCCATGATATAGCCGGTCTTGCAACCCCGTCTTTTTAAATCCTTTTCATATTCCGAATAGGTAGGACCGGCGATAACGGCTTGCTGCGGCTTAATCAGATCGATAAACAGCATCAGCAGTTCGGTCACGCCGTTTCCTAAAATAATACGATCGGGCGACGCCTTCGTATAGGCGGAAATCGCCCTTTTCAAATCCGTATATTCCCGATCGGGATAACGGGAGATAACGCTTAAGTTGTTTTTCAGCGCTTCCGCGGCTTTCGGAGAAAATCCCAGCGGATTGACATTCGCCGAAAAGCTTATGATCTTTTCTTTGGGGATTCCGTATATATCTTCTATTTTTTCTAAATCACTTCCGTGAAATGCCTGGTTTGTCTGATTCATCTCTAACGCCTCTTTTTTATGACTTTATTGGAATTGCATTTGACTTATGCTATAATTTATTATAACTGGTTTTGATGAAAAAACAATCCGTATGGGGTGATTAGTCAGATGAATTCCGGAATGGAACCATTTCAGGAAAGCGAAATTGCATATGGAAACGGTACGCTGGAATTTGATGTTCCTATGGTGCGAATCGAAGTGAACGCCGGGGGCGAATACCGGGGCTGTTTTCACATCCGCGTTACGGCAGGACCGGAAGCGGCGGGCAGAATCTGCGCGGCGGATCACAGGATCGAGTGCCCGGAGGGCAAGTTTAAAGGGAAAAATCTGGAGGTCCCCTTTACTTATGACGCTTCCGGTATGGAATACGGGGATTCGGCAAAGGGAGAATTTTGCATTATTTCCAACCGGGGAGAATACTTTCTGCCTTACGAAGTGCGGATCATGGGCGCGGTTGCGGACGGAGAGCTGGGCGAGATCAAAAACCTGTTTCATTTTGCCAATCTTGCGAAACTGAATTGGGAAGAGGCGTTAAAGTGCTTTTACAGGGAAGAGTTTTCGCAGCTTCTGACCGGAAACAGCAGACAGTACCTGGAGGCTTACCGGGCGCTTGCGGAAAACGGAAGGGAAAGCGGAAAGCCGGAATTTGCCATGGAGCAGTTTCTGATCCTGATCCGGAAAAAGCAGGCGGTAAGCTATGAGTGTCCCGTCACCGAGTTTTTCTATGAAAAGGAAGAGGCGCCGGATACCGTCGAAATCAAAGTCAGGCGCAACGGCTGGGGCTATACGTATCTGGAGGTCGCGGCGGACGGAGAGTTTCTGCGCCCGGAGCAGGAGAGTCTGTCGGCGTCGGATTTTGTAGGCGACGAAGCGGTATTAAAAGTAAAAATTGAGAGGGGAAAGCTGTACGCAGGGAAAAATGTGGGAATGCTCCGGCTGCGGAGCGGTTCGGACAACATCGTCTGCAAAATCTGTGTGGACGCCCGGGCGGCGGTTTCGGACGAACAGATCAACCGCCGCAGAGACAGGCAGCTGACGGACTGCATGATGCGCCTGTATCTGGATTACCGCACGGGAAGGCGCCCTGTAGAGGAGAGCGTCGCCGCGGCTTCGGAGCTTTTGGAGCATGTGCGGGGGATGAACGAGCTGATGCCTGCGTTGTACCAGGCGCATCTGAAGCTTTTGACCGGTCGGATGAACGAGGCGGTCTGGTTGTTGAACCATGCAAAGCGGATGATGGAAGGAAAAGAGGTATCTCTGGATATTTACGGCTATTTCCTGTATCTGACGGCAATGTCGGAAGGCGAGGATAAAGACAGGGCGGGAGAACTGATTGACAGCTATGTCGAACAATATCCGGGGCACTTCGGAATGTATTGGGGCTATATGCACAAAGAAGGGTTACAGGTCAAAAATCCGGGCGCCGTTTACAGGAAATTAAAGGAATTGTGGGAAACGGGCTGTTTTGGACCGGTTCTATATCTGGAAGCGGCAATGACGGTTATGGAGAATCCGGCTTTGTTTGCGGCGATAGGACCTTTTGAGATTCAGCTTTTGCTGTTTATGGACCGCTATGCGCTGATCACGGCGGATTTTACGGAACAGATCTATACGGCGGGAGAAAAGCTGAAGGGGTACCATCCGTTGTTGGAAAAGCTTCTTTTGAAATACCAGTCCGGGGACCGGAAGAAAACGGTTAAGGTCATGTGCCTTTTGTATCTGCGCGGCGGTATCGGCAAAAGCGCGGCGGCGGACTGGATGAGAGAGGGCATCGGTCAGGACTGCAGGATTACGGGACTTTATGAGGCTTACATATACGCGCTGGATTATGAAAAAGGGGTGGTTCTGCCCGAGGAGGTTGTGCGCTACTTTGCCTATGATACGGCGATGGACGAGGGGCATCTTTCCTATGTATATGCCGCAGTCATCAGGCAGCAGGCGGAGATTTCGCCGGATTATGAGAAGCGAATCCGGCTGTTTGTGCAAAAACAGCTTTCTGCGTGCCGGATTGACGAAAATCTTGCCTATCTGTACAAGCATATTCTGATGCCGGAGGATATGACGGAGGAAATCCAGGAGGAGCTGTTGGAGCTTGCTTTTGTCCATGAGGTCGCCGTTTCCGAACCGGATTACAGATACTGCATTGTCCGCCATGGAGGCATCAACACGCAGGAGCGGGTTGCCGTCAAGGGAGGAAAGGCGCTGGTCAGACTGTATTCGCAAAATTATGTGCTGTTGTTTGAAGACCGGGACGGATTGTGCCATCTGGCGGAAAACGGCTGTGAAGTCCGTTCGTATCTGGGGTTTGAACGTATGCGCCTTTTGCTGAAGGATTGCAAAAAGATCAGCTTCGGAGCGCTGTTTTCCAGGTTCTGCCACAGACCCGTGGAGCGCATGGAAAGCCGGGAGGAATTTGCGGCGGTATCGCAAAATTATCTCTGGCTGCTAAAACAGAAAGAGTTATCCGAAGACTTTCGCAGAGAGCTTGCGGGCAGCCTGCTGGACGCTTATATAAAATGGGACATGGACGAAGAAGCCGATGCGTTTTTGGAACAGGTAAAGGCGTCGGATTTTACCTGCAGGGACAGGGCGAAGTTTGTGGAGCTTTTATGCGCGAGGGGATTATATAAAGAAGCTTTTGAAGCGGCGGGCTTTTGCGGCTATGAAAAGGCGGACGACAAGGTGCTGGCAAGGATTTGCCGGTTTATGATAGAAGAAGCGGAAGGAGAGTATGACGGCAGGCTTTTGAAGCTGGTCTATCAGGTGTTTGAACGGGGCAAATATACGGAAACGATGATTGCCTATCTGAAAAAATGGTTTCAGGGAAGCGTCAAACAGATGAGAAATGTATGGAAAGCGGCTGTTGCCATGGAGATTTCCGCGGTGGGGCTGTCCGAAAGGATATTGGAGCAGATTTTATATACCGGAGCTTATACGGCTGACCGTGAAAGGATTTTCCTGTATTATTCCGAAAACGGCGGCAGAGGGGACCTGATCCGGTTTTATCTGTCCATGAGGGGCGAGGCGTATCTGGTCAGGGAAGAAGCCGTGGAAGAGAGCATGTTCCGGACGATGGAGGAACGGATGCAAAACGAAGAGCCCTTTCCTTTGGGCGCGAAGCTTTCTTTGCTGAAATATTACAGCAAAAGCCCCGGGGAACTGACGGAGCGGGCAAAACGGCTTTGTATGAACCTGCTGGGGGAAAGTCTCGGCGAGGGCGTTTATTTCCCTTATTATAAGTCCTTTCAGGAGTTTTATCCGCTGTTAGAGACCTATGACGAGTATTGTTATGTGGAATATCATGCGCCCGCAGGCAGCCGGGTCGTGATTCACCATATCCTGGATAAGCCGGGGCAGGAGCCGGAGGATTATTATAAAGAAGAGATGGCGGAAATCTATCCGGGCATTTTTCAAAAGGAGTTCCGCCTGTTCTGGGGCGAGCGGCTGCAATATTATGTGACCTGTGAGCAAAACGGCGAGGAACAGTTTGTGCTAAGCGGCAGCCTGGAGCAGAGAGAGGCGACGTTTGACAGCGGACACGGCAGATTCCAACTGCTCAACGATATCGCGCTGTCCATGGAACTGCAGGATTATGATACGGCGGATCTTTTGGCGCAGGAATATGCAAGGAACGGGTTTTTGACAAAAGAAATGCTCAAGATTCGATAGAAGGTGTAACGATGGAAGCGGAAAACAATTATGTGATCGGGTTTGATCTGGGAAAGCGGTACGCGCAGATCAGTTATGTGAGCTTTGAAGGAGACGAAGGGGATCTTTATAATATCCCGGTCTGCCTTTGCAAAAGGAACGGGGCGAACCAGTGGTTTTACGGAGAGGAAGCGTTAAAATTTGCTGCGACGGGCAAAGGGACCCTGGTCCGCGACCTTGCAGAGCTTGTCAAAAAAGGCGAACCGGTCCCGGTGGATGACCGGGAAATGGACCCCGCGGATCTGCTTGCCCTGTTTATCAGGGACAGCCTGTCCCGGATGGGCGCTTATGAGGAAGGGGTCGGGGTAAAGGCGATGGTATTGTCCGTGGACGAGCTTTCCCCGGTTATGCTGGAGGCGCTGAAACGGGTGGAAAGCGCCGTTATGGCGGATTTTGCAGGGGTTTATTTTGAGGCGAAGGTGGAAAGTCTCTTTTACTATACGATCCACCAGCCGAAGGAGCTGTGGAGCTATCAGGTGGTTGTACTGGATCTTTCGGACGGCTTTTTAAAGCTGTACCGGGTGGAGATGAATCACAAATCCAGACCGATTTTGACGACCATTGAAGACAGCGTGGAGGAAGATATCGTTATACCCGAGGAATTTCCTTCCATTATGGAAAAGGACCGGTACCTGGAGGAAACGGATGAAAAACTGTACCGGCTGATGGAACAGTTTTTGGAAGGGCAGATTGTGACGAGCATTTATCTGATCGGAAAGGATTTTGAGAAGGAATGGTACCCCAAGACGCTCAAGCTTTTATGCAGGAACCGAAGAGTTTTTCGGGGCAGCAATCTGTACAGCAAGGGAGCCTGTCTTTGCGGCATGGAAAAAATCGCGCCGGGCGAGACGGCGAAAGCCTATTTATATTTGGGCAGAGAAAAACTGAAATCCGATATCGGCGTGGTAAGAATGGATCAGGGAAAATTAGTAAAGGAAATCCTGATCCGGGGCGGCGCCAACTGGTTTGAAGCGGGCGCGCAGTTTGCGTTTCTGCCGGGAGAGGATTATCATCTGCCCATCATCATCGAGCCCCTTGACCATAGCGGCGGGAGAGTGGTGCCCGTGGTGCTGCCGCAAATAAAAGGGCGGGATATCAAAAGCATGAAATTTTTGTGCAGGCTGTCTATGAAATCGGAAAAAGAGCTGCGGGTGGAGATCGAAGACGCGGGAATGGGCGCTTTTTATCAGTCCGCCGGAAAGCGGTATGAAGAGATCATATCCCTGGGAGGAAGTCTATGAGCTATGTGATTTTTTGTAAAGGAAAGCGCGCCGAAAAGCCTTATGTCATAGAGGACTTAAAATTGCGGATTTATTCCATGGAGGAGCTTTGTTATTATATTTACAGCAATGTGTCCCTGTGCGACCGGGAACTGGTAAAAACGGAACTGCCGGCATGGATCGAGCGCCAGTGCGGACTGCCGGATCTGGCGGAAAGCATACGGGCAGTATTGCAAAAGGACCCCGACGCCGGGCGGGTCGCGGCGCAGATATTTGCTTATACCGATTACCTGACCAGGCAGGAGAGGGACGCCGTCTGCGAGCGAATCCGCAAATATTCTATGCTGGGGCGAAACGAACGGCGAAAGATGCGCGGCGATTATTTCTATCTGGGAGGGAACTACCGGGACGCCGTCAAAAATTATGAAGAAATGCTGGCACAGGAAGCGTATGACGACGACAGGATGCGCCACAGCCTGCTGTACAATATCGGATGCTGTTACGGCTCCATGTTTTATTATGACATCGCCTACGGCTGGTTTTTGCAGGCGGCGGCAATGGATATCGCCAAGGGCGAGGATATCATGGCGGCGCTGTTTTGCGAGAGAATGAGTCTAAACGAGCGGGAATGGGAAAAATATCTTGCCAAGCATCCCGATTTTGCGGCGTTTGCGCCGCCGATGGAGAAACAGAGAGTGCAATTGATCCGGCAATGGGAAAAGACGCCGGAGGCAAAGGAACTGTTATCCTACGGAAAGGGCGGGGAGAACCGCAAAAAGGAATATGACGCCTTTATGTGCCGGTGTCTGGAGACGTGGAGGACGCAGGCGTAAAACAGAACCGTAAAATGCCGGAAACGGATCGGGAATGGAAAGAACGGGAAAACGATGAATTTTTTTAAAAAATTATTTAAGAGACGAAATGAATACGAACCCCTTGAGGATGAGGCGTGGGAGGAAGATGCCGGGGGACTGGCGGGGCGGGAAAATCTTGACGTGACGGACGGCGCCCAGCGCAGAAAATATGTGGAAGGATGCCTGGAACAGATGGGAGAAGCCGCCGGGGAGGTAGAACGCCTGCAGGAGGAGTACCGGCTGGTCAACGCATATCTGAAGGATATGGAAGAGATCGAAGCGCTTCCCGAATATGAAAAATCTTTGGTGGAGGAACACGCAAAAGCGATTTCCGTGCTGGATTCGGAACGGGAGAGCTACCGGGAACGGGGCAGCCATATGTCCGAAAGCGACTACCGTAAGATGGAACGCATGGAGGACGAGGCGGAGCAGGCGATGCAAAAGCTGCGGGAAGCGGAAGAATATCAGGAGAAGATCAAGAAAGATTTGCAGCGGCTGGAAGGAGGAAAGCACGCCTGCCGGTACCGCATGGACGAAGCGCAGACGGCGCTTATGAATACGAGAGGCATGACGGTCATCTGCGTCATAGCGGTCGCCGCGTGCGTCGTGATCCTGCTGCTGTTGGAGTTTGCCCTGGAAATGGATGCAAGGATCGGGTATCTGCTGATGGCGGCGGTCGCCGCGCTTGCATTGACGGTTCTGTTTGTCAAATATAAGGAAGCGGACAGGGAGCTGCATGCGGCATCCCGCAGTTATAACAAAGTAATCGTATTGCAAAACAAAGTAAAAATCCGGTACGTCAACAATACGGGACTGTTGGATTATCTCTATATGAAATATAATACCGACAGCGCCGCGAAGCTGGAAAGCCTGTGGAAAAAGTATCAGGTGGAAAAGGTGGAACGCAGGCGCATGGAGGAGACCGAAGAGGATCTGGATTTCCACAGCAAACAGCTTGTGCGGCAGTTAAAGAATTATCAGCTTTTTGATCCGGTGATCTGGGTGCATCAGACGAGGGCGCTGTTGGACCCGAAGGAAATGGTGGAGGTGCGCCACAGCCTGATTTTACGCAGACAAAGCCTGCGTAAGCAGATGGATTACAATCAGGAGACCGCCGACTGCGCCAAAAAGGAAATTATGGATCTGGTAAAAGAGTACCCGCGCTATGGGGAGGAAATTCTGGATATGGTATCTGCATATGAAAAAAGATTCCAAAAATAAAGCGAAATAAAATGCAGCGGGGATTTTTGGCGCAATTTGCGGCATGGTTTCCGTGCGGTTTCCGGCGTGGGGGCTGCGGCGCGCATTGACAGAAATACTTTACCGTGGTAATATGACAAAGTAATTGCAGCGGTTTTCCCCAAAGAAGGAAAACCCGGACAGAGGAGGAGCATATTATGAAAAAAGCATTGGCATTATTATTGTGCGGCGTTATGTCCATGGCGCTTCTGACAGGCTGTGGAAACGATGCGGCGGCAACAGACACGAATGCCGCAAATGAGGAAGCGGCAGACGAGACGACAAATGAGGCAACGGTAAGCGATGACGCCGAAGAAGCGGGAAGTGAAAGTGAAAGAACCACGTTTACGGTAGGCTTTGACGCGGAGTATCCGCCTTACGGCTACATGGATGACAACGGCGAGTATACCGGTTTCGATCTGGAGTTAGCACAGGCTGTATGCGATCTGGAAGGCTGGGAGCTTGTTAAGACCCCGATTAACTGGGATTCTAAGGATATGGAATTAAATTCCGGTTCCATCGACTGTATCTGGAACGGCTTTACCATCAACGGACGCGAGGACGACTATACATGGTCCGATCCTTACTGCGACAATAGTCAGGTTATCGTCGTAGCGGAAAACAGCGGCATTACGACTTTGGCTGATCTGGAAGGCAAGACGGTGGGCGTACAGGCGGCAAGCGCGGCTTTGGACGTATTATCCGATGAAGAGCAGCAGAAAGCGCTGGCGGATACGTTCGGCACCTTACAGCAGTTTTCCGATTACAATTCGGCATTTACCGAACTGATGGCAGGAAGCCTTGACGCTATTGCAATTGATATCGGCGTGGCGAATTACCAGATCGAATCCAGAGGCGAAGGCTATGTGATCTTGGATGAAAAATTAAATTCCGAACAGTACGGCATCGGCTTTAAGCTGGGCAACGAGGAGCTTCGCGACATCGTAAACGCCGATCTTGTGAAATTGACAGAAGACGGTACGGTAGCAGAGCTTGCAGAAAAATACGGCATTTCCGATATGATTTGCTTAGAGTAAGAATAAAAGGGGACTGTTGTAGGCGCAGCAGTCCCCGTGTTTTGTTCATCAGTCAGAAAAAACGAACGCTTAACGGGAGGTTATTATGGATTTTATGACAATACTACAGCAGTTAGGAGACGGGATGGTCAAGACCATAGGGATCTTTGCATGGACCCTGGTGCTTTCCCTGCCCCTGGGACTGTTGGTTTCCTTTGGAAGGATGTCGAAAAACCGGGTGGTGGCATGGATCTTCCGCATCTATATTTCCGTGATGAGGGGAACGCCCCTGATGCTGCAGCTTCTGGTCGTATATTTCGGTCCGTATTACATATCCCTGTTTGTGTCCGAACATTTTCCGTCCATGGCTTTTCGCGTCAATATCTCGGGCGGATATCGTTTTATAGCGATCATTGTGGGATTTGTGTTAAACTATGCCGCCTATTTTGCGGAAATCTACCGCTCGGGCATCGAATCCATGCCGGCAGGGCAGTATGAGGCGGCGAAAATTCTGGGCTATTCCAAAACCCAGACTTTTATGAAAATTATTCTGCCCCAGGTGATCAAGCGGATACTGCCGTCCGTGACCAACGAAGTCATTACGCTGGTAAAGGATACTTCGCTTGCTTTTTCCCTTGCCTATATGGAAATGTTTACGATCGCGAAGCAGATTGCCGCGGCGCAGACGACGATGATGCCCTTTGTGGTGGCTGCCGTATTTTATTATGTATTTAACCTGGTCGTGGCGTCCGTTATGGAGCATATAGAAAAGCGTCTCGCGTATTACCGGTAGGAGGGAGCAGGATATGAATATTTTAGAGATCAACCACATGAGAAAAAGCTTTGACGGCTTGGGTGTTTTAAAAGATATCTCCCTGACGGTAGAAGAAGGCGAGGTAGTATCGATCATCGGACCTTCCGGATCGGGGAAATCCACGATTTTACGCTGCGCGACCATGCTGGAAAAAATGGACGGAGGAGATTTGATCTATCTGGGAGAATACGCCGCCAGGGATGAAAACGGGAAAAGCGTATATGCCCGCAAAGCGGAGCTTAGGAAATTCCACAAATATTTCGGGCTTGTTTTCCAGAATTTCAATTTGTTTCCCCATTACAGCGTCCTGAAAAATATTGTGGACGCGCCGATGAGCGTGGATAAAATCAGCAGGGAAGAGGCTTACGAACGGGCGGACAGGCTGTTAATGCAGCTGGGGCTTTCCGATAAAAAGGACGCTTACCCGTATCAGCTTTCCGGCGGGCAGCAGCAGAGGGTTTCCATTGCGAGGGCGCTGGCGCTGCAGCCGCAGATTTTATTTTTTGACGAACCCACGTCGGCGCTGGACCCGATGCTGACGGCGGAGGTATTAAAGGTAATCAGGGAGTTAGCGGAGGAAAACATGACCATGATCATTGTGACCCATGAGATGGAATTTGCCAGAGAGCTTTCCGACAGGATTATCTTTATGGAAGACGGTATGATACAGCAGCAGGGCACGCCGGAGGAAATTTTTGCTTCCGAAAACCCCCGGATTCGTGATTTTATCGGTAAATTTAAAAGTTAGCCGATGATTTTTGGCATTTTCAGTTATTGAATTATAGCAGGCGATTGATTATAATGTGTGCGTAAGGTCTGCCGCTTTCGGGCAGAACCATATAGAAATGAAGGAAAGGTACAGGGTGACAAAGATGAAAAAATTGAACCAGCTTTATGAAGGAAAGGCAAAGAAAGTATTTGAGACAGATGATCCGGATATTTTGATCGTGGATTACAAGGATGATGCGACCGCTTTTAACGGAGTAAAGAAAGGTACCATCGTAGGAAAAGGCGTGATCAACAACCGTATGACCAACCATGTATTCCAGTTGTTGGAAAAGGAAGGCGTACCGACGCATTTCGTAGAAGAATTAAGCGACAGGGAAACGGCTGTAAAGCGCGTTGAGATCGTTCCCCTTGAGGTTATTATCAGAAATGTGGCGGCGGGAAGCTTTTCCAAGAGACTCGGCGTGGAAGAGGGTACTCCCTTTGCCGAACCCACCATTGAGTTTTCCTACAAAAACGACGATCTGGGTGACCCGCTTATCAATAGTTATTTTGCAGTAGCGTTAGGACTTGCTACCTGGGAAGAAATCGAAACCATCAAAAAATATGCGTTTAAGGTAAACGATGTGTTAAAAGCATATTTCTTACAGGCGGATATTAAGCTGATCGACTTTAAGATTGAATTCGGTCGTTATCACGGACAGATTATCCTGGCGGACGAGACAAGCCCCGACACCTGCAGACTGTGGGACGTACACACCAATGAAAAACTGGATAAAGACCGTTTCCGCAGGGATTTGGGAAATGTAGAAGAAGCCTATAACGAAGTATTCAAGAGATTGGGATTATAAAAGATGGAAAACAGCCACAGACAACAGGGAACGGACGACCACATCAAGGAAGAATGCGGCGTCTTCGGCATGTATGATTTTGACGGCAATGATGTTGCGACCAGCATTTATTACGGCTTGTTCGCATTGCAGCACAGAGGACAGGAAAGCTGCGGAATTGCCGTGAGTGAAACAAACGGTCCCAAAGGAAAAGTATCCGCTTACAAGGATATGGGACTGTTAAACGAAGCGTTTACCCCCGATACGCTTGCGTCCCTAAAGGGCGATATCGGGGTAGGGCATGTGCGTTATTCTACTGCGGGAAGTTCTACAAGAGAAAACGCCCAGCCCCTGGTTTTAAATTATGTGAAGGGCACATTGGGACTGGCGCACAACGGAAACCTGATCAACGCGCCCGAGCTTCGCAGGGAGCTGGAATATACCGGGGCGATCTTTCAGACGACCATCGATTCGGAAGTCATTGCTTACCATATCGCAAGGGAGCGCTTAAACTCCAAGACCGTCGAAGAGGCGGTAGGGCGCGCGATGAAGAAGATCAAGGGAGCTTATTCCCTGATCGTCATGAGCCCGAGAAAGCTGATCGGCGCAAGAGATCCTTTCGGGTTCCGCCCCCTTTGCATCGGCAAACGGGATAATTGCTATATTCTGGCAAGCGAGACCTGCGCCCTTGATACCATCGGCGCCGAATTTGTCAGAGACGTGGAGCCGGGAGAGATCGTGACCATCAGTCCCGATAAAGGCATTGAATCCGATAAGAGCCTTTGCATTCCCAAAAACGAACATGCAAGGTGCGTGTTTGAATATATTTATTTTACGAGACCGGACAGTTATCTGGACGGAGTCAGCGTCTACCACTCAAGGATCATGGCGGGCAAATTTCTTGCCATGGATTCTCCGGTAGAAGCGGATATTGTAACCGGCGTGCCGGAATCCGGCAACTGCGCGGCGATGGGCTACGCCATGGAGTCGGGGATTCCCTATGCGACTGCGTTTGTGAAAAATACTTATGTGGGGCGCACCTTTATCAAGCCGAAGCAGAAAAATCGTGAGAGCAGCGTGCAGGTAAAATTAAATCCGATCCGCGAGGTTGTGGAAGGCAAGCGCGTAGTCATGATCGACGATTCTATTGTCCGGGGGACGACTTCCGACAGGATTGTCAAAATGCTTCGCGACGCCGGAGCGAAGGAAGTCCATGTGAGGATTTCGTCTCCGCCGTTTTTATGGCCGTGCTATTTCGGAACCGACGTTCCGGCGCGGGATCAGTTGATCGCTTATAACCGAACGGTAGACCAGATCCGCGACGTGATCGGCGCGGACAGCCTTGCGTATCTTGGCATAGAGAGATTGTCACAGATGGTAAACGGTAAGGAAATCTGTACCGGATGCTTTACCGGCAAATATCCCATGGAACCGCCCGAAGAAGATATTCGCGGAGAATTTGATAAATGATAATAAAGCAAGCGGCTGACTAAGCCTGAGCGGAAAAAGTGAAGGAGAATAACCAATGAGCAACGACAGATATGTAAGCCCTTTATCGGAAAGATATGCCAGCAGGGAAATGCAATACATCTTTTCCCCGGATATGAAGTTTACAACATGGAGAAAGTTATGGATCGCCCTTGCGGAGACGGAAATGGAATTGGGACTTTCCCAGAACGGAAAGCCCGTGATCACACAGGAACAGATCGACGAGATGAAGGCGCATGTCAGCGACATCAACTATGACGTGGCAAAGGCGAGAGAAAAAGAAGTGCGCCATGATGTCATGAGCCATGTCTATGCTTACGGACAGCAATGTCCCAAGGCGGCGGGAATCATCCACTTAGGCGCGACCTCCTGTTATGTGGGCGATAATACGGATATCATTGTGATGACCGAGGCGCTGAAGTTGGTAAAGAAAAAACTGGTCAATGTCATTGCGAAGTTAGCCGAGTTTGCAGATAAGTATAAGGAACTGCCGACCCTTGCCTTTACGCATTTCCAGCCGGCGCAGCCGACGACGGTGGGCAAGAGGGCGACGCTTTGGGCGCAGGAATTTTGTATGGATTTGGAGGACTTAAATTATGTCCTTTCCACCATGAAGCTGTTGGGCTCCAAAGGCACTACCGGCACTCAGGCTTCCTTCCTGGAGCTGTTTGACGGGGACCAGGAAACCATCGACAAGATCGATCCCATGATCGCGGCTAAGATGGGCTTTGAAAAATGCGTACCCGTTTCGGGGCAGACCTACAGCCGCAAAACGGATACCCGAGTATGCAGTATTTTAGCGGGAATCGCGGCAAGCGCGCACAAGATGAGCAATGATATCCGCCTGTTACAGCATTTGAAAGAGGTGGAAGAGCCTTTTGAAAAGAGCCAGATCGGTTCTTCCGCAATGGCTTATAAGAGAAACCCCATGAGAAGCGAAAGAATCGCTTCCTTATCCAGATATGTGATGATCGACGCGTTAAATCCTGCGATCACTTCCGCGACCCAGTGGTTTGAGCGTACTCTGGATGATTCGGCGAATAAGCGTTTGTCCATACCGGAAGCCTTCCTTGCCGTAGACGGTATTTTAGACCTTTGCTTGAACGTTGTGGACGGATTGGTTGTCTATGATAAAGTCATTAACAAGCGCCTGATGAGCGAGCTGCCTTTTATGGCGACGGAAAATATTATGATGGACGCGGTAAAGAACGGCGGAAACCGTCAGGAACTGCATGAGAGGATTCGTGAGCTTTCCATGGAAGCGGGCAAAAATGTAAAACAGCTCGGCAAAGAAAACAACCTGCTGGAGCTGATCGCGGCGGACCCTGCCTTTGGCATGGATCCGGAAGATCTGCAAAAGACCATGGAACCCGCAAAATATGTGGGACGCGCGCCTATTCAGGTAGAGAAATTCTTAAAAGAAGTCGTGGCGCCGATATTGGAAGAAAACAAAGACCTGCTGGGCGTTACGGCGGAAATCAACGTATAGTGTTTGAAGGATTTTCGGACGGGAAGAAAGCGAAATGAAAGAAAGCGGAGAGAAAAAACTTCATATTCTGCAGGTCCACAATTATTATCAGATTGCGGGAGGAGAAGATCAGGTCGTCAGAAACGAAGGCGGGCTTCTTAGAAAAAACGGACACAAAGTATTTCTCTACAGCAGAAGAAACGAAGAAATTTCCCGTATGAATCCTTTTAGGAAGTTTTTCCTGCCCTTTACGACGGTTTTTTCCCTGAAGACGTTTCGGGAAGTAAAACGGTTGATAAGGCGGAAACAAATCGATGTGGTTCATGTGCACAATACCCTGCCCCTTGTGAGCCCTTCGGTATTCTATGCCGCTTTTGCCTGTCATGTGCCCGTGGTTATGACGGTGCACAATTTCCGCCTCCTGTGTCCGGGAGCGGATTTTTACAGAGACGGACAGATCTGTGAGGAGTGCGTGCAGAAGGGGCTTTTCCGGGGCGTGAAATACGGCTGTTACAGAGGAAGCAGGGTCCAGACACTGATCTGCGCCCTCAGTATTAAAATACACCGTTTGCTTGGTACTTACGGAAGGCTTTACTACATCTGCCTGACGGATTTTAATAAAGAAAAGCTGCTTTCTTTCCGGCAGATTCCGCCCCGGCGGGTGTTTGTAAAGCCAAATTATGCCGTCTGCGGCGGGGAGATCGTACCTGCCGGATTGAGAGAAAATGTTTTCCTCTATGCGGGACGGATGGAAGAGGAAAAGGGCGTGAAGGTCCTGCTGGAAGCGTTTCGTATCCTGCAGGAACAGAATGCGGCAAAAGAAAAGGACGGCGCGCATCTCGTGATTTGCGGAGAGGGGAGCCTCAAAAAATGGTGCACGGACTATGTTGGTAAGCATCGGCTGACAAATGTTTCCGTCAAAGGCGGTATGCCCGGCGAAGTCGTCAGAAAGCTCATGAGCAGGGCGAAGGGTGTCATTGTGCCGTCGTTGTGGTACGAAGGTTTTCCGATGGTAATGGCGGAGGCTTTCAGCGTCAGGACGCCGGTAATCGGTTCGGATCTTGGCAATGTGGGAGCTTTGATTACCAATCAGGTCAACGGCATAACGTTTCGAGCCGGAGACCCGGCGGCTCTTGTGGATGCGGTCGCAGGCTTTGATTCCCATAGCTTCAGCTTTGAAACTGGAGAATCCGCGATGCGGGAATGGAACGAAGCGGAAAATTACCGGAAGCTGATGAAAATCTATGAAAGGTGTATGTCGGATGTTCGGAAGGCAAAAGAAAAATGATCTGTTGGAACTGAAATTGAAATCACTGCAGATGAATTTTGAAAATAACTATAAGGACGCGGCAAAATTAAACTACGAGGAATACTGGAAGCTTTTGGATAAACTGACGGCAGACGGAGCGCTTAAGGAAAAGCAGGCGGCATATTATAAGGAGCGCGGAGAAGCGCTGCGCGCGCAGATGGATAATTTTAACCATCAGAATAACGTGAAAACTTTTTAAACGGAGGCGCTCCGGCAAACAGCGTACAGGGCAGGCACGGAAACGGTGAAAAACGAGGGAACGGAATGAACACAAGTCTGGAATATTACAAGGTGTTTTATTATGTGGCGGAATATAGAAGTTTAACGCACGCCGCCGCGGCGCTTGCCATTTCCCAGCCCGCGGTCAGCCAGTCCATGAAGCTGTTGGAGGAATCCCTGAATACAAAGTTGTTTTTGCGGACCTCGAGAGGCGTTCGGCTCACGCCGGAAGGCGAGATCCTCTATGAGTATGTCAAAAGCGGCTATGAACAGATTGCCCATGGCGAACAGGTTTTAAAGAAGTTGTTAAACCTGGAAGCGGGCGAACTTCATATCGGAGCAAGCGATATGACTCTGCAATACTATCTTTTACCGTTTCTGGAAAAATATCATGAACGTTACCCTGCGATCAAAGTAAAAATTACCAACGGACCGACGCCGGAGACCATGCAGAAGGTCTTGGACGGCGGCGTTGATATCGGTCTGGTATCCACGCCCTTTGAACGGAGCGAGGGCATCAGCGTGACCGAGGTTAAGGAAATTGAGGATGTGTTTATCGCGGGAAGAAAATATACCCAGTTGAAAAATCATATGACCGATTTTAAAGAATTGCCTGATTATCCTATTATTTCTCTGGAAAAGAATACCAGCACCCGCAAATATATGGATGATCTGCTCGCTGCGAATCAGGTTATCCTGAATCCGGAATTTGAACTTGCCACCTCCGATATGATCGTACAGTTTGCATTGAGAAATCTGGGGATCGGCTGCGTGGTCAGAGATTTTGCAAAAGATTATCTGGAATCCGGCAAGCTGTTTCAGCTTCGTTTCAACAAGATGATTCCCAAGAGACAGATTTGCGTCATTACCAATCATAAAATGCCCATGAGCATTGCGGCTAAGGGGCTGTTGGAGCTTTTGGTCGGCGCATAAAAAACGGGGCGACCGGCTTGCCGGCGCCCCGTAAAAAATATTTTTGGTCAAATTGTTTTTCTAAAGTTAAATGTTATACGAAACTTTCCGTCACGTTTCTACTGCGGTCCGATGTAGGTGCTGTCGCCGAACGCAAGGATCGGCAGGAAAATAATGCCCAGGAAAATCATTCCTACGGCAAAACCGCCGCTCTTACCGAACGCGCCTGCAAGCTTTACCATGAGAATGATCATAATAACAACGTTTACAATCGGAACGAGCATCAGTAAGAAAAGGATACCGTTGCCCCATGCGATGTCAAACATCACATAGTAGTTGTAAAAAGGAATAATTGCCGCCCATCCGGGACGCCCCGCTTTTGTAAAAATCTTCCACCAGCATACGATAATGAAGATGGAAATGATAAGCGCAATAATGTAATAAGTGCCCAATGCTGCAAATAAAGCAGTATTTGAATCTGACATGTAATAAGCCCTCCTCTTGAACTCAAAAATATTTTTTAAAATTATACCATATACAATAGGATATGAAAAGAGAAGTTATGAATTGACATAAAGCCATAATATAAACAAAAATTATATCTAATATAATGAATATTGATTTTACTTATGTGTGGAATAGGGATATAATGAGATTGTAAAAATAGGCGAAGCAATCAAAGAAATTTGATATCTGAAACAGGAGGATTAGTATAATATGGTAAAAGCAGTCGTAGGTGCAAATTGGGGCGACGAAGGAAAAGGCAAAATTACGGATATGATGGCGGAAGACGCGGACATTATCATTCGTTTTCAGGGAGGAGCAAACGCGGGACATACCATTGTAAACGATTATGGCAAATTCGCGCTGCATACGCTTCCGTCGGGCGTTTTTTACGGACATACAACAAGCGTGATCGGCAACGGCGTGGCGCTGAATATTCCGGTTTTATTTAACGAGATCAAATCCATTACCGACAGAAATGTGCCGATGCCGAAGATCTTGGTATCCGACAGGGCTCAGATGGTAATGCCGTATCATATTTTATTTGACCAGTATGAAGAGGAACGGCTCGGAGGCAAATCCTTCGGTTCCACCAAGTCCGGTATCGCGCCTTTTTATTCCGATAAATATGCGAAGATCGGGTTCCAGGTCAGCGAATTGTTTGACGAGGAACTGTTAAAGGAAAAGGTAGTGCGTATCTGCGAGACGAAGAATGTGCTGTTGGAGCATTTATATCATAAACCGCTTTTGAAGCCCGAAGAGCTTTTGGAGACGCTGCATGAATACAGAGATATGGTGGCGCCTTACGTATGCGACGTATCCGCATATCTGGACAAAGCGATTAAGGAAGGAAAGAATATTTTGCTGGAGGGACAGCTTGGAACCTTAAAAGACCCGGATCACGGCATTTATCCGATGGTAACGTCTTCTTCCACGCTGGCGGCATACGGCGCAATCGGCGCAGGCATTCCGCCTTATGAGATCAAACAGATCGTGACCGTGTGCAAGGCATATTCATCCGCAGTAGGCGCCGGCGCTTTCGTATCCGAGATCTTCGGAGAGGAAGCGGACGAGCTGAGAAGACGCGGCGGTGACGGCGGAGAATTTGGCGCGACCACAGGCAGACCGAGACGTATGGGATGGTTTGACTGTGTAGCTTCCAAGTACGGCTGCAGACTGCAGGGCACAACGGACGTTGCCTTTACCGTATTGGATGTGCTCGGTTATCTGGAAGAAATTCCGGTATGCGTAGGCTATGAGATCGACGGAGAAGTAACCACTGATTTCCCGGTAACCCATAAGCTTGAGAAGGCAAAACCGGTACTCAAGACGCTGCCCGGCTGGAAATGCGATATCAGAGGCATTAAAAATTATGAAGAGCTGCCCGAAAACTGCAGAAATTATATCGAGTTTATCGAGGAGCAGATCGGTTACCCGATTACGATGGTAAGCAACGGACCCGGCAGAAAAGACATTATTTACAGAAAAAGCGCATTGAGCAAATAAGGCAGAGCTATGATTACGACGATCATTTTTGATATTGGAAATGTGCTGGTGGATTTTTGCTGGGAGGAATACCTCGACAGTTTCCCGTTCTCTGACAAAACCAAAAGGCGGATCGCGGAGGCGACTGTTTTAAACGATGCTTGGAACGAGTTTGACAGAGGGTATTATTCCGAGGAAGAACTGATAGAAAATTTTGTCCGCAACGAGCCTGAGCTGGAAAAGGAAATCCGCTTAATCTGCGCCGATATTCATGATATGTTAAAGCGGCGCGATTATGCGATTCCCTGGATCACGGAACTGAAATCCATGGGAAAGAAGGTTTACTATCTTTCCAACTTTTCAGAAAAGGCGGCAAGGGAATGCGCCGATACCATTGATTTTATTCCGTATACGGACGGCGGCATTTTATCCTATCAGGTAAAGCTGGTAAAACCTGATCCGGAGATTTACCGGCTTTTGATGGAGCGGTATCATTTGCGGCAAGAGCAGTGCGTTTTTCTGGATGACAGGAAGGATAACTGCGAAGCGGCTGAAAAGCTGGGAATCCATGCGATCTGGTTCACGACCAGAGAGAAAGCAATGGAAGAATTAAAAAAACTGGGGGTCTATGACTGACCCCCGGTTGCAACAAATCGATTATTCAATGACCATGTCATAATATTCTTCGCCGTCTTCCTGATCAATAAAGGGAGAGGCAAAAAAACGTTTCCCGATCAGTGTTCTTACATTTTGAATATCCGCTAAATGAAATGAGCCAAATTCCTGATAACAGACCGTTTCGCTTGTTTCGTTGAGCTCTTTGTAAAAATCCGTAACAAACAGATTGAAACGGTCCAAAAGTCCTTCGATAGGGATTTGCGTGAGATTGCGGGGAGAAGCGTTTTCCTCTCCGTATTGATCAGGCTCCATTTCAAAGGAAAGAGATGTAACGAAAATATCCGTAGCTTTTTAGCAAAGGGGGTAGTGATGGCGGTTTGATAAATGCCCTCTTCGATTTCACGGTAACCGGATTTTTTGTATTTTTCCGCTGGATAATTCTTAAAGTTTTTCATATCTTCCTCCATTCCCTGATTTATAGCTCATGTTTGCCTGCTTTCGCTTGCTTCCCGGTCCTTACCGTCCGGGCGAGTCATCGGTATTGCCGTCCGGGTCTTGACCGTCGGTATCGTCGCCTGTGACCTGACTGTCGGTATCGCTGCCTGTGATCTGACCGTCAGTATCGCCGCCGGCTTTAAGGTCCTCCATAAAATCGAAAGAAGCGGGCGTATGCTTCTGCTTCCAGACGCCGTACATCCAGATATAGACCCAGATTAAAATCGGAATGGCGATCGTGGCAAACAGACATGCCTTTAACAGGTTCCCGGTTCCGTCAAAGTTGAAAATGGCGGCGATCAGGGTAAAAAGGTAAAGCGCTGCCAATAAAATAATGCCGGCGAGCGCAGCAATTCTTTGCTTTTTTGAGTACATATGAAAACTCCTTTCCCTTGTAATTTATCACAGATCTGTCTATAATGAAAGATAATAATGCAGGCAATGAAGAAAAGCAATAGAAATTAAGGGGTTTGTATGGATGAATGAAAATCATAACCGTTTTGCGCTGGCGGAAGGAAGTATGCTCAAGGACCGGTACAGAATAGAGAAACTGTTGGGGAGCAACGGTCTGAGCATTACCTATGAGGCTTTTGATACGTTTCGCGAGCAGAGGATTGTGGTCAAGGAGCTTTTTCCGTCGACCGTTGCGGAAAGAAATCAGGATGATAAGCGGACCGTCAACTGCGTCCGTCTGATTCACGAGGGAGTTTTTACGCAGATGAAGGAGCATATGATCAGGGAAGCAAAGATACTGATCAAGCTCTATCCTTTGGAAGGTATCAGCAATGTGATTACCTTTTTCGAGGAGAATCAGACCGTTTATATTGTCATGGAATATATCGAGGGAATTTCCCTGACCGAATATATGAAAAAAATTCATATGCCGAGGCTTTTGCTGAAGGACGCTTTCAAATTGCTGAAACCGGTAATTGCGTCCCTGGAACAGACTCATAGCAGGGGCGTTGTGCACGGCAAGATCAATCCGTCCCTGATTTTTGTCAAAGAGGATGGAAAAGCCGTTCTGCTAGGCTTTGGCGATCCCATGGAGGATGCGGCGACGGCGGTTGCGGAGGACGCAACGGCGCGGGTTCCAGGCTATGCTCCGGTGGAACAGTATGTGGATCAGGGCGGTTTCGGACCGGCAACGGATATTTACGCGGTTGCGGCTGTTTTATATGAAATGGTAACGGGACATAAGGTGCCGGCGTTTTATGAGAGGCTTAGCGAGGAGAATCCCGGCGGAAACGATCCGTTGTTACCTCCGGCTTACTATAACGGAACCGTGATGGATTATCAGAGCAAGGCGATTATGAAGGCACTTTCCATTTATCATTTTGACCGATATCAGGACTTGGATTCCTTTGTCCGGGATATTTCGGAGGAAGAGTTTGCAGAAACTTACCAGATCAAAATGCGTGAAAAGCCCTTAAAATTTAAGGAGCGGATAACCTATTACCGCGTTATGGCGTGGGGAGCGGCAATCTGTCTGGTATTTTTGCTGATCTTTTTCGCTCCGAAGGCGGTGGAATATTTTCAGGAAGCGTCGGCGAAGCGGTTCTATACCGGACTTAAGACGGCGCAGTTGTATGAACAGTGCGAGATGGTAGCGGGGCTGTCGGAAAGTCAGAGGGAAAAATACGCCAATGACTATACGCAGATGGAAGAAGACGGAGAGCATGTGATTTATTATTATGATGAAGTCACAAAGCGGTTTGTCACCCGGGAACAAATGGATATGGAAGCGGATCTGCTGCGTTATATCTGCCTGGATTACCGCGCCAACCAGACGGCGATTTTGACTTTTGTGGAAGACGGCGCAAGCAGGGAACTGACGATTAAGCTGGAACCGGATGTGGAAGGCAATTATTCCGTGACCGAACGCATCAGTGGGGCGGAAACGGGCGACGGCGTGTATACCCATATCGCCCGGAAAGAGTGAGGCGGCGATCGCGCGGAAAAGATAGCAAACGCTTATCCTGACCGCATTTAATACTTGCAAGATTGAGAAAAGTTTTATATACTATTTCAAGTGGCAGCGGTAAGCTGCAGGAACCAAATGAAAAGTGCAGAAGGAGTACGAAAATGGCATTATTACAGTTGTGGAGAGATATGGCTTATGATGAGTCGGCAAATAAAGGAGATTTACAGAAATTCTGGGCTGACTATTTTAAAAAGGAGCAGGCTGTCTATAAAGAATTACTTGCAGACCCCGATACGGAAGTAAAGGGTACGGTCAGCGAGCTTGCGACCAAATACGGCATTGATCTGATGGCGATGACCGGCTTTCTGGACGGCATCAACGACTCGCTGGTAGAGCCTAACCCCATTGAGGAGATGGAAGCGGATACCGTTGTCAGCCTCAAGTTTGATAAGGAATTGCTTTATAAAAACATGGTGGCGGCAGATGCGGAATGGCTGTACGGACTGGAAGAGTGGAAGAAAATCTTTGATGAGGACAAGCTCAAAGAGCTTTACAAAGAACAGAAGAGATCTACGACGGTTGTCAAGGAAGCAAAGATTTATCCCAATGATCCCTGTCCCTGCGGCAGCGGCAAAAAATATAAAAAATGCTGCGGCAGAAATCAATAGAGCTTTGGCAGAATATTTGCGGGCTGGTGCAAGGAATGCAACAGCCCCTTTTCCATGTTTTTTAAAGAATTTTTAAAGGAAGTGCAGGTATGGGCGCAGAAAAGATGAAAGAGAATACGCAGTGCAGCAGGGTGGAAGAGGCGGTACAGTTGTTTATGAGCGGATTTAATTGCTGTCAGTCCGTCTTTGGGGCGTATGCGGATCTGTTCGGTATGGAACGGGAGGAAGCGCTGAGGCTTGCTTCGCCTATGGGCGCCGGTATCGGCAGGATGAGGGAGGTCTGCGGTACGGTATCCGCCATGGCGATGCTGTCTGGGTTAGCGGACGGTAACTCCGATCCGCAGGACGAGACAAAAAAAGCTGCCGTCTATCAGCGGGTGCGCGATATGAGCGATGCGTTTGCAAAAGAAAACGGCAGTATCATCTGCCGTGAGCTGTTGGGGATTCTCGGCAGGGAAAAAAGCGCCGCGCCGAGCCTCAGAACCGAAGAATACTATGCCGTCAGACCCTGTGTGAAATTCGTGCGCTGTGCGGCAGAGATCGTGGAAAAGAGCCTGCTTCCCGAAAGGCATTCCGGAGAATCGTCCCCCAAATAAGCGGGAAATAATCGGAAAAGCATTGTAAAAACATTACGAAAACATCAGAAAAAAGACTTTACAAGAAAGGCATTTAGGCATAAAATAACAGAGTCAGGAAATACTTGAAATAACACGTTGACGAGAAGAGTACGATGCGGAATGCAGCAGAGAGAAGCGCCAAGGGCTGAAAGCGCTTTTACAGGAAACATCCGAAAACTAACTCCGAGTGACCCCAATCCGGTCCGGTGATTCCGTTATCATCAGTTGAGAGGTCTTGTAAGCCGTCATTCGGCGCGCCATAAGCAAAGGCGCGCGATCCAAACGGAGGCGCAAAGGCAAGCAGGGTGGAACCGCGTAAATTACGTCCCTTACATTGCAATGTCAGTGTAAGGGATTTTTTAATGCCGGTTTTGCAATATATTAAGAAAAATACAGGAGGTCAGAAAGAATGAAAGAAAAATGGAATGATTGGAAAGAGTTGTTTGCAGAGGATACCGAGGTCACCGCAAGGGAATTTTGTCTGACCGTTGCGGTAGCGTTTTTGTTGGGAATGGTACTGGGAATGATTTTTTCTCCCAAGAAGCGCGTCACGATCGCGAGCAATAACGGCAGCAATAACATCGGCGCCTGCGATGATGATTGGGACGACGAATGGGAAGAAGAGGAATAAAAGATAAAAGGCAAGGATAAAAGAAAGGAAGACTGGAAATGAAGATAACGTTAAAAGACGGAAGCAGCAAAGAATATGATCAGGCGATGAGCGTATATGATATTGCGCTGGATATCAGCGAAGGGCTGGCAAGAGCCGCGTGCGCCGGGGAAGTGGACGGTAAGGTCGTGGATTTGAGAACTGTTTTGGACAGTGACTGTACATTAAATATTTTAACGGCAAATGACGAGGAAGGGCTCCGTACTGTACGCCATACCTGTTCTCATGTACTGGCGGAAGCGGTTAAGAGATTGTTCCCGGACGCGAAGGTTACGATCGGACCGTCCATTGACGAAGGCTTTTATTATGATTTTGACCATGCGCCGTTTTCCAGAGAAGACTTGGACAATCTGGAAAAAGAAATGAAAAAAATTATCAAGGAAGGACATAAGATCGAGCGTTTTACTCTTCCCAGGGAAGAAGCGATTCAGTTTATGGAAGAGAAGGGCGAGCCCTATAAGGTGGAATTGATCCGCGATTTGCCCGAGGGAAGCGAAATCTCCTTCTATGATCAGGGCGGTTTTGTAGATCTGTGTGCGGGACCTCATTTGATGAGCACAAAAGGTATCAAAGCGTTTAAACTGATTTCTTCTTCCATGGCATACTGGAGAGGCGATTCCAACAAAGCGCAGCTTCAGCGTATTTATGGAACGGCGTTTAACAAAAAAGAAGATCTTGCGGCTTATCTGGAGCATTTGGAGGATATCAAAAAACGCGATCACAACAAGCTGGGGCGTGAAATGGAATTGTTTACAACCGTCGATGTGATCGGGCAGGGACTTCCTCTGCTTCTTCCCAAAGGAACCAAGATGATTATGAAGATGCAGCGTTGGATCGAGGATCTGGAGGATAACGAGTGGGGATATGTCCGCACCAAGACGCCGTTAATGGCAAAGAGCGATCTGTACAAGATTTCCGGTCACTGGGATCACTATAAAGACGGTATGTTTGTACTGGGCGATGAGGAAAAGGATAAAGAAGTATTTGCGCTTCGTCCCATGACCTGTCCTTTCCAATACTATTGCTATAAAAACAGCCAGCATTCTTACCGGGACCTGCCGATTCGCTACGGCGAGACTTCCACGCTGTTCCGTAACGAGGATTCCGGCGAAATGCACGGACTTACCCGCGTGCGCCAGTTTACGATTTCGGAAGGGCATCTGATTGTGCGCCCTGACCAGATGGTGGAAGAATTTAAGGGATGTATCGCCCTTGCAAAGCACGTTATGACGACGCTGGGGCTGCAGGATGACATTACATGGCACCTTTCCAAATGGGACCCTGAAAACAGAGAAAAATATATCGGCGAGCCCGAGGTATGGGAGCAGACGCAGCAGCATATCCGGGATATCCTGATTGAACTGGAGCTTCCTTTTGTAGAAGATGTGGGAGAAGCAGCGTTCTACGGTCCTAAGGTTGATATCAATGCGAAGAACGTCTATGGCAAGGAAGATACCATGATCACGATCCAGTGGGATGCCCTGCTCGCGGAACAGTTTGACATGTATTACATTGATCAGAACGGCGACAAGGTAAGACCCTATATTATCCATAGAACATCTCTTGGCTGTTACGAGAGAACGCTTGCATGGCTGATTGAAAAATATGCGGGCAAATTCCCTACCTGGCTCTGCCCTGAGCAGGTACGTATCCTGCCTATTTCCGAAAAATTCTTTGATTATGCGGAAAAAGTCAGAAAGGAACTGGCGGCGAACGGCGTGGATGTAACCGTCGATACCCGCAGCGAGAAGATCGGTTATAAGATCAGAGACGCGAGAATGAATAAACTTCCCTATATGCTCATTGTCGGTGCAAATGAAGAAGAGCAGGGTACAGTATCGGTAAGAAGCCGTTTCGCGGGCGACGAGGGACAGAAGCCGCTTGATGAGTTTATCGATCAGATCTGCAAGGAAATCCGCACCAAGGAAATCCGTAAGGAACTGCCCGAAGAAGAAAAGAAATAAAAACAGCCGGTTAAGAGTGAACGAATAAACCGAAAAAAGAGTTGTTGCTTATGAGCAGGGAGTTGTTGCCGGAGCAGAGGAAAAATAGAAGCGGGTAACTGCGGATATAACGGCTGCAAAGGCAACGGCGTCCTGCCCGGTTGGGCAACGGCGCTCTGCCTTGGGGTGTGTCCCGGATTGTATAAGCGTTCTGCTCGGGGATGTGTGGGCGCTCTGCCCGGGGTGTAGGCGCTTTGTTAGGGTTTGACACGGCAGGGGAAAAGGTGTAGAATAATAAAGCTTGCAGATATGGTTCATCGGTAGAACGCTAGCTTCCCAAGCTGGAAAGGCGGGTTCGACTCCCGTTATCTGCTTAGAAAGAGAAATGCCGCAAATCCAAGGTTTCGTTGAAAAATCAAGGGTTTGCGGCACTTTTTATTTAAGAAAATTTAAAGCATATTTATATAGTATTTGTCATATTTAAAAAGTTTTTTGTCATGAATTTTGTCATGACAAAAGGGAGTTGATATAGTCTGCGGTTTGCTTCTGCATTTCTTCTTTTCTGTTGTCAAGCGCATGGCGGTAAATGGATTTTAAGGTTACCTCAGACTTCCAACCGCCGGATGCCATGATATACGCGTCAGGAATGCCCAAGGCGTGAGTTATAGATATGATAGGAGCCGGAGGGCAGTTACTTGATTTTCATGATTTATCATCCTCCCTATAAATGGGAATAAAAATGGCCGATAACTTGTATTTTTTTACTGGGGAATAATATAATTTACTTGCTTAGGGTTTACTATATCGGTCCGCCGGTATGGTTCCGGATTACCTCGGTGTTGGTTGCAGCGGGGGGGTTTGCGTTTGACAGATCCATAGATATTCACTATAATATGCTTAACAAGGGAGCCGGTAAGATAGATTAAGCCTATCCGTTCCGGCGAAATAAGTTAGCAGTTACAAAATAACCGTCCGACTCTTTAGCGGGAAGCAGGACGGTTATTTTTTGTGCTTTGACACAAGTGTGATAACAGCACAGAGCATAATAACAAAAGCAAATAAATCGCTATATGTAACCATGTTACCACCCCTTTCCGTAAGGTAACAGAACGGATGGCAGGACCGCCCTACCGGCTCCCCTGGTAAGCATATTATATTGTCGTGGTGCAATAGATTCTTTTTGATACGATATCCCTATAGCAAATACTATCTGCATATTTTATGTTGATTTATAAGCAGCAACTTTCAATTGTTTGACAGATTCATAGATATTCTCTATAATATGCTTAACAAGAGAGCCGAAAGCTAGATGAAGCCTAGCCGCCGGCAGTGTAATTTGCTAAAAAGCAGCGCCTTATCTTACCGGGATGAGGGCGCTACTTTTTACGTTTGATGTGTAATGCAAGAGTTACAACCGTACAAAGCATAATTACAAAAGTAAATAGATCACCATATGTAACCATTGTCACCAGCTCCTTTCCGTAAAGTTCGGCAGCTGGCATATCGCCCTTTCGGCTCCCCTGGTAAGCATATTATATTGTCATAGTTCGATTTAGTGTTGATTTCATGTTGTCAATTGTTTATAATATGCTTAACAAGACAGCCGATAAGGAAGGTTAAGGCTTCCCGCTCTGGCGAATATGTACTAAAAAATAGCGCTCATCCGACCAAAGACAAGGCGCTATTTTTATGTTTCATAACCAAAGTAATGATAGCACAAAGCATAATTACAAAGGTGAATAAATCGCTGAATGTAACCATTGGCACCAGCTCCCTTCCTTAAGTGTCCGGCAACTGACATAATCGCCCCATTGGCTCCCCGGGTAAGCATATTATATTGTCCAATGTACAAAAGATGTTGTCTTGTGAAAAAATGCACGCAGAAAACGCGCGTAAGGAAAGATATATGAGCAATGTGTAGAAAGAAAAGAATCCTGAGCCGGAAAAAGATATCTTCCGAATTGAAATGACGCCGGCTGCCAAGTGTTCTACGGGATAATCAAGAGTTTGAACCTAGACACTGGCAGTACGGGCGAACCGCACTCCTCCCGGAACCGGTGTCTGTGGATATTATATAACGGATTCACAGATAAGTACAAGATGTTTTTTCGATCTGTTACATTGGGCATCAGCGCGGAAAGGGAAAGGACCTAAACCTGCCGGTTTCATAAAAAACGATGCTTTGACAATTGAAAAAATTTATGAAAAAACGGCATATTCCTTTAAAAAGAAGCCAATACTATAGACGTAACTTTTTATTGACAGCACATGAAGGAGGCTTCTTATGGCACAATTAACCTGTGGTGTGATTACTTGCGGATATAATAAGGAAAAAAGATGCTGCAAGGGAGATATAATGGTAGGCGGAAGTCATGCGGAAATGGAAAAAGATACCTGCTGCGAGTCCTTCCGTCATGAGGGATGCGATTGCTATACAAGCGCGCTGGATCATCCGTGCCAGACTATCAGCATCGATTGTGAAGCGACAAAATGCAAGTACAATTCCAATTATAAATGTTATGCTGACAGCGTTTCCATTGAAGGCAGCCGGGCAAAGGAAAGCAAAGAAACCCTTTGCGGCACCTTTCATTGTAAGGAATAACCGGTTCGGGTCAAAAACGGTTCGGGGATGAAGCTTTGCATGATTCCCCGATACATAAAATGCCGGTAAAAAAACGCTGACTTTTCGCAGTAGGTAAAAAACGCTGACTTTTCGCAAACTTGCGCGATACCATAAGAAGGATTATAATAATAGAAAAATGCAATCCTAAAAAATACACGGGAGGTATTGCTATGAGTTGGTTTTTCTTATTGCTCCTGATATTTAGTCCGGCTATTCTGGCTGCGGCTGTTTCCATTTATTTGACGATTCATCATAAAAGGGAACAGATGGATGAGCTGGAATATCTAAAATCCATGACAGAAGAAGAAAAAAAGGAATATGAATTGCGGAAGAATCAGCTTTTTACATCGCAGCAGGAGTTTTATCGGATGAATGCAATCACTTCTAACAACCGGATTATCTGATAGGGCAGTTTGCGGATAAGGGCGCAAAACGCAGAATGGCAAAAAGCAAATGACAAAAAACGGGCAAAAGTAGGTAAAAAGTAAAAAATAGAGGTTGACAAAGGATATTTTGCATGATAATATACACAAGTGTGTGAAGCACAACAGCAAGCAGAGTATCCACTCTCACCCTGTGGCAATCGGGCTGACAGGCGTTAAACATTTTTCTTTTATAGTTTATAAATGAAGTTATGTTGTATTTTTGTGGATATCTGCGGATATCCATTTTTTATTGAATTCTTTTTGGAGGTGCACGATTATTAGCGATTTAATGATTAACGAACAGATTAGAGACAAGGAAGTACGTCTGATAGGAGAGAACGGGGAACAGTTGGGTATTATGTCGTCAAGAGAAGCCCAGAAGATGGCGGATGATGCCGGACTTGATCTGGTAAAGATCGCTCCCACGGCAAAGCCTCCGGTCTGCAAAATCGTGGATTACGGAAAATTCAGATATGAGCAGATCAGAAAAGAAAAAGAAGCAAAGAAAAAACAGAAGACCGTTGATATCAAGGAGATCCGTTTGTCTCCCAACATTGATACCAACGACCTGAATACGAAAATGAATGCGGCGAGAAAGTTTATTTCCAAAGGAGATAAGGTAAAGATAACGCTTCGTTTCCGTGGACGCGAGATGGCGCATATGGCAAACAGCAAACATATTTTAGATGATTTTGCAGAAAGCTTGTCCGATATCGCCGTGATTGAAAAAGCGCCGAAGGTAGAAGGCAGGAGCATGACGATGGTAATTGCCGAAAAGCGCTGATGAGCATAGTTTTTAACTGGTTTTATGAGCAGTTAAAATAGATAGGTACAAATATAGGAGGGAATTTAAAATGCCAAAAATGAAAACCAACAGATCCGCTGCAAAGCGTTTCAAAGTAACAGGAACAGGAAAGTTAAAAAGAAATAAAGCTTATAAACGTCATATCTTAACCAAGAAATCTGCTAAGACAAAGAGAAATCTTAGAAAGCCTGCAATTACAGACGTAACGAACGAGAAGAATATGAAGAAGATTTTACCATATATGTAAGATTGGTTAGGAGGAGAGTAAAATGGCAAGAATCAAAGGCGGAGTAAACGCAAAAAAGAAACATAATAGAGTATTAAAACTTGCAAAAGGTTATAGAGGAGCAAGATCCAATCAGTACAGAGTTGCTAAGCAGTCTGTTATGAGAGCATTGACATCCTCTTATGCAGGACGTAAACAGAGAAAACGTCAGATGAGACAGTTATGGATCGCTCGTATCAATGCAGCGGCGAGATTGAACGGTTTAAGCTACAGCAAATTTATGTATGGCTTAAAACTGGCGGAAATCGATATCAACAGAAAGATGCTTGCTGAAATGGCAGTCAACGATGCGGAAGGCTTTGCAGCATTAGCAGAAGTTGCAAAAGCAAAAATCGCTTAATCGGTTTCGGATAAAATGAATTGGAAGGGTTGTCGTATTTAGAAACAAAGGATAGTTCTAAATATGGCAGCCCTTTTTCAAACCGAATGATTTGCAGAAGGCAAAATATGATAAAAACAGAGAATTGTGATAAAATAATGGTAATTTGAAGGAGGACATGTGATGCTGGAAAATCTGGAACCGAAAAATGTATTTCACTATTTTGAAGAAATCTGTAATATTCCCCATGGATCGGGAAACGTGGACGCAATCAGCGATTATCTTGTGGCGTTTGCCAAAGAACATGACCTTTGGGTCAGTCAGGATGCGTTAAAAAACGTCATTATCATCAAAGAGGCTTCAAAAGGAAAAGAGGAAAAGCCTGCCGTTATGATACAGGGGCATATGGATATGGTTGCGGTAAAAGAGCCGGAAGCGGATATCGATATGACAAAGGATTCCCTCAGGCTTGCTATTGACGGAGATTATGTATACGCAAAACAGACCAGCCTTGGCGGAGACGACGGAATCGCCGTTGCTTACGGGCTTGCGTTGCTTGCGGACGAAACCATATCCCATCCTAGGATAGAGCTTGTTGTGACGACGGAAGAAGAGGTGGGCATGGACGGTGCAACGGGCATTGATCTTTCGCCCTGTCAGGGAATGAGAATGTTAAATATTGATTCCGAGGAAGAGGGACAATTTGTGGCGGCTTGCGCCGGGGGGCTCCGCATCGCCGGAACACTTCCCGTAAACAGAGTGAAAGCGGATGACAAGGTGCTTTGGAAAAAAGTTATGTTGACCGACTTTGCGGGCGGGCATTCCGGTACGGAAATTAACAAAAACAGTGGAAATGCCAATGTTGTTATGGGATGGTTTTTATCAGAAATAAAGAAAAAGGTTGACATAAGATTGGTTTCTCTGCGCGGGGGCTTAAAAGATAATGCGATCCCTGTGGAGGCGTGCGCTGTTATCGGACTTCCTTTGGAAGGAAAAGGTGCAGGCACGGGGGAAACGGATGAAACCAATAAACGGTTTGAGGAGCTGTGCCATCATTTAGAGAAAGAGATGCAAGAGCGCTTTGCAGCGACCGATCCTGATTGTAAGGTAATTCTTGAGGATATGGAGGATTGTGCACAGGAAAAGCCCGCGGCTTATTTGACGGCGGAGGATTGCGAACGGGTGCTTGCATTTTTGAGGGAAGCGCCAAACGGCGTGCAGTCTATGAGCCGGGAGCTGGAAGGCTTGGTGCAGACTTCGCTGAACATGGGCATTATGGAATTGACGGAAGACGGAATGCAGGTAACCTTTTCCCTGCGTAGCAGCGTCGCAAAGGAAAAGGACGAATTGGAAGAAACAGTGTGCGCGCTGGTGGAAAAATACGGAGGGACCGCCGCAAAATCGGGCGAGTATCCTGCGTGGGAATATAAAACAGATTCCCCGCTCAGGGAGCATATGATCCGCATTTATGAAAAACAGTACGGCAAAAAGCCGGAAGTGCTTTCGCTGCATGCGGGATTGGAATGCGGCATTCTCGCGGCGAAAAAACCTGGGCTGGATTGCGTTTCCTTTGGCCCGGATATTTTTGATATTCATACTACAAGGGAAAAGCTGAGTATTTCATCGGTCAAAAGGGTATGGGATTTCCTCGTGGAGGTCATAGAGACGTTATGAACAATCTGATACTAATCGGAATGCCCGGCGCGGGCAAAAGTACGGTAGGCGTTGTACTGGCGAAAAGTATGGGGTACCACTTTCTGGATTCGGATCTTGTGATCCAGGAGCGGGAAGGAAAACTCCTGCACGAATTGATCAGCGAAAACGGAACGAAGGGCTTTCTGGCAATTGAAGAAAGAATCAATGCCTCTATCGAGGCGGAAAATACCGTCATTGCTACCGGGGGAAGCGCAATTTACGGGCGGAAAGCAATGGAGCACTTTCAGAAAACGGGCAAAATCGTATATTTGTCTCTTCCTTATGAGGAACTGAAAGAACGTCTGGGGGATCTGAACGAGCGGGGCGTCGCCCTGCAGCCCGGACAGACGCTTCGGGAATTATTTGAAGAACGAAAACCTCTGTATGAACAATACGGGGAAATCAGGATTGACTGCAGCGGAAAGCAGATCCGGGAGATTGTGGCGGAAATCGGGCAGAAGCTGTCCCAGGATGCGGAGAGAGAAAATAACGGTTGAAAAAATGGCGATCGGGAGGAAAAACGGATGAATACCTTTGATTATATTGTAGATAAAATTGACGGCGATTATGCCTATTTAAAAAGGACTGACGAGCCTTCGGAAGAAGAAAAGATGGTAGCGCGCGCACTTTTGCCCCAGGAAATCGCCGAGGGGACGAAGCTGCACTATGAATTTATGATGTATACGATCACGGAGTAATAGGTCAGGAGACAAGGCGGCGCATAGTCTATTTCTTTCGTTTTGCGCTGCTTAGTCCCTTGGACATATGGTTTTGGTCGTTATCGACAAAACAGGCGCGTTTTATGGAGTCGTCTCCATAGCGGTCGCGGATCTGGTCAATGGCAGAGTTTAATTTGCTCAGCTTGTCCGTCTGGCTGCCGTCAAACATATCATATTGGACAAAGCTTTCGGAACTTGCCCGGGAGGTATGGACCCCGAGCTGGCGCAGCGGCTCTTTGTCCCAAAGCTCGGTAAAAAGCCCGCACGCGGTTTCATAAATCTTTTCGGTAATATCCGTGGAAGAGGGCAGTGTGGTCTGGCGGGAGGAGTGGCGGAAAGAGGAATCCACCACCGAAACGCTTACGACGCTGATATAGGCGTGATCGGCGCGCAGTCTTGCGCCGATGGTTTCGCAGAGGGAAAGAAGCACCATAAAGGCAGTATCCCGGTCCGTGATATCCGTGCCTACGGTAATGGAGTTGCCATAGCCTTTGTTGGCGGGCTGTTCGGCGGTTACCAGCGCGTCGTCCAGACCGTTAGCGGATTTCCAGATATCTTCGCCGTGCTTTTTTAGATGCTGTCTCAAAATATCCACATCTGTCCCGGCAAGGTCGCCGATTGTAAAAATCCCCAGATTATGCAGGGTGCGTGTGCTGGAACGTCCCACATAAAGAAGGTCGGAAACCGGAAGTCCCCACATTTTTTCCTGAATCTCGTCGGGAAAAAGCGTATGGACCTTATCGGGCTTTTCAAAATCGGAAGCCATTTTCGCCAACAGCTTGTTGGAGGAAACGCCGATGTTGACCGTGAATCCCAGCTCGTCCCGAATCATATCTTTTAATTTATGGGCGAATGCGACGGGAGGTCCGTAGAGAGACGTTGTTCCGGTAAAGTCGCAAAAGGCTTCGTCAATGCTGAACTGTTCTACAACGGGGGCAAAGCGCTTTAACAGATCCATCAATGCGCGGGATTTTTCCACATAAAGAGAAAAGTTGGGGGCGTAAGTCTTTAACCCGGGACACTTTTTGCGCGCCTGGGCGAGGGGTTCTCCCGTTTTGATGCCGAATTTTTTTGCAGGCGTGGACTTGGCGAGGACAACGCCGTGCCGCTGTTTCTCATCGCCGCCGATAACGGAGGGAAAAGTACGGATATCCTCGGTTTCGCCCAGGGTCTGAATGCGGTATATGGCTTCCCAGGAAAGGAAAGCGGAGTTTACATCTACATGAAAAATAATCGTATCTGCCATCTTAGGATCAGCCTGCCTTTGCTATCTACTATTGTACAAGAACAAATGTTCTAAATCAAGCGGGAATCAAAATTTTTAAAAACAATTTCAGGTAGCTTCCGTCGCAATAAAAAAGCCGTTCGGGATGCCATTGCAGTCCTATGATGGGAAGGCTGCAGTGGATAAAGCCTTCGACGACCCCGTCGGGAGCGTATTGGAACGGAAAAAGCGCCTCGGGAAGCTGATCCACACACTGGTGATGGGCGCTGTTGATTTGCGTAGGCAGTAAGGAGGCGCCATCAAGCTCTTTTAAAGAAGAAAGAAGAGGGAAAAATTTCTTGTTTTGGGGGAAAAGATAGGTGCAGCTGTGCTGATTGTCTTTAAAGCCCAGGTAAGCATGAATATTCTGCCCCGCGGGCGGCATATCCTGTACCAGAGTGCCGCCCAGCCCCGCATTGATAAGCTGCATTCCTTTACAGATCCCCAGTATGGGTTTCTTTTTTGATAAAAAATAGTGGAAATAAGCGAACTGGACATGGTCCAGAACGCGGTCGATGCTGCGGGAGCCGCGGTCGGGGACGTGAAGCAGGTCGGGAGAGATGTCGCCTCCTCCGGGCAGCAACAGCAGGTCGATCCGCGACAGTATACAATCGCGGAGGGAATCCTGATTTTGGAGGCATTCTTCCAAAAGATTCGTTGTATCGGTAACGACGGGAATGAAACCCGCGCTGCTGACGGCGTTTTTATAATTATCCACGGATTCGGCTCTGCCCACAATTAAAATAAAATGAATTGCCATTTTGGTTTCCTTTTGATAAAGTTATATCAGTATATGATGTTTCTTTAGAAAAATTGTGTTATACTGTATGAAAAGTGTGTCCTGCGGGCGCCGGAAGGTATGGGTAAAGACCGGCGGATGGCGGGAACAGGAAAAGAGGTTGGGGTATGTTACAGGAAGTATTTGAACTGATGATGCAGGTACACGACGGCATGAAGATCGCCTGCATCGGACTGATGGACGGAACAAAGATTCAGCGCCAGATTATCGACGACGGAAACCATGAGACCAAGGTTACGATAGAACTGGCATCAACGGATGTGGGATTCGCTATTTTTAAAAGAAAAGGCAGATCCAGCTACATATATAACGACGTGGTTACCGGAGAGACCAGCAACGAGACGAGGATCGCAGTGCCCTACAGCAATATATCCTTTGTGGAATTTACGGATGAAGAGGATTAAAATGATTCGGAGAGACCTGATCGACGGCAACCGGTTGTAAGGAGTGTGGAATTTGACGGCGTCGGAATATATTTCCATGAAGCAGGAGCAGAAAACCACCATGTGCGCGGCGCTTTTGTATCCTGACGGAGATGTGAAGGAATGTGTGAAAAGTCATTTAAAGACGATGATCGTTTCTCTTGGAAACGAGATCTGGGACCGGATACCGGAGAATGAATCGCCGCTGTTTTGGCTGACCGCCTATACGGGCGTCGTGCTGATTGATTATGAAAATCAGTTGTACAGCGAACAGTTGACGAAGGAGCAGGAGACGGCTTTGCAGGAAATGTACCGCGCCGGGATTTTGCTTGAGAATTTAAAAAATATTCACAATGGAAACCGTTATCTGGGAATCCCAAAGGCGGAAGCGGACGGCAAAAAAATATAGATAAAAATGTAACAAAAGGGATTGACAGAAACGAAAAAAACAGATACAATATCACTTGCGTGCAGGAATGGCGGAATTGGCAGACGCGCAGGCTTCAGGTGCCTGTGGTAGCAATATCGTGAGGGTTCAAGTCCCTTTTCCTGCATCTTTTCGCGGAAGTGTCGGAATTGGCAGACGAGCAAGACTAAGGATCTTGTGGCTATTGCAGTCGTGTGGGTTCAAGTCCCATCTTCCGCACTGATTTGAAAGGAAAAAGGTTGTCGGATTTCTAAATTCGTCAACCCTTTTTTATTTTGGTTTATCTGCTGTTTAGGGGAGCACAGGAAAGAACAGCAATGCTCATAAGAAATATTTTATATAAGTACATATCAAAATTGATATAACCGATGAAAGGAACGAGGGGGCATCATGAATACGCAATATTTCCGATATGCGGTGGAAATTGAAAAAACGGGATCGATTACCCGGGCGGCGCAGAATCTTTATATGGCGCAGCCCAATTTGAGCAAAGCGGTCAGAGACCTGGAAAATGATCTGGGATATGAGATATTCAAGCGCACGCCCGGCGGCATTAAAGTGACGGAAAAGGGAAGCGAATTTTTGTATCATGCCCATAAGATGATCGAGCAGTTGGATGAAATGGAAAAGATATCCCTGCGGGATGAAGAAGGCGTCAAACGGTTTAAGTTATCCATTCCCCGCGGGAGCTATATCGCCGACGGTTATACCGAGTTTGTGTCGGAGCTGGATATGAGCGAGGGCATGGAAATAACCATCAATGAAACCAATACGCTTCAGACGATCAGCAATGTCGCCGACCGGGGTTATCATATGGGGATTATCCGCTACCAGAAAGATCATGAAGAATATTTTCAGAAATGTCTTCAGAACAATAAGCTTGTCGGAGAGACCATATGGGAATTTGAATATGTGGTGGTCATGTCCGAACGGCATCCGCTGGCAAAAAAGGAAGCTTTGGAAAAACAGGATTTGGAACAGTATGTAAAAATAACCCACGGAGATATTATGATGCCCGTTGAAAGCGAAAAGCCTGCAAAGCAGAAGGAACGCGGGGGCAAAAAGAAGTCCGGGATAATCTATGTTTATGAGAGAGGAAGCCAGTTTGATCTGCTTACGAAGGTGCCGACGACCTATATGTGGGTGTCGCCGATCCCGGATAAATACCTGGAACAGTACCATCTGGTGCAGCGAGCCTGCAAGGTGGAGAACAATCGATATAAAGATGTGCTGATCTATAGAAAAGATTATCAATTGACGGATCTGGATATTCTGTTTCAGAAAAAATTGTACAGCGCCAAAGTGGAAGTTGCCTGCGAAAGCGTCATATGAGAATTCATATGACGCCTTTTTTATATTTATATTACCGCTTTTGACCGGGATTTGCTAAACTAACTGCGAAAGCAGAAATGACTGGCGCTCATCTGGTGTCAGGCAGAATGGATAACGGCGGGACGGATATGGACAACTTTTTATCAATTAAAAGCGCGGTAAATAAATATATTGCAGGATGCGAGGCTAAGGTAAATACGCAGGCAGGGAAATTGCTGTTAAAGGCGGTTCTTGCGGGAGCGATGATCGCCATGGGAGCTGCGGGAAGCAGCGTCGCGGCGCATTCCGTGGGGAATGTAGGTCTGGCGCGCCTTGCGGCTGCGGCGGTATTCCCCGTGGGACTGATGATGGTCATTACCATGGGCGCGGAGCTGTTTACCGGAGATTGTCTGATGATCATGGCTACGGCGTCTGGAAAACACAGCGTTAGGCGGCTGGTCAGGACGCTTGCCATTGTATATATAGGAAACTTTTTGGGCGCGGGACTGACGGCGATAGCCGTCGCGGGCAGCGGACAATTGAATTATTCCGACGGCGTTTTGGGCGCGTACACGATAAAGCTGGCTCTCGGAAAGGTCAATATGAGTTTCGGGCAGGCGCTGATTTCCGGCGTGCTTTGCAATATTCTTGTATGCGCTGCGGTTATGATTGCCATGTGCGCCAAGGATATCACGGGCAAACTGTTATCCGCATTTTTTGTTATTTTCCTGTTTGTGACTGAAGGCTTTGAGCATTGTGTCGCGAATATGTATTATATTACGGCGGGGATTCTGGCAAAAATGAATCCGGCTTATGTGCAGGCGGCGGCGCAGGAGTACGGTTTGGGCGCAGAACAGCTTGCAGAACTGAATACAGGGAGCTTTTTGTTTCATAATCTGCTTCCGGTAACCATCGGTAACATCATCGGCGGAATGGTTTGCGTCGGTATTCCGTTGCTGTATCTGTATAGAGAAAAAACTCAGGATATGAGAGTGGTAAAGGAGGATCAACATGAGCGCAGTCTGGTTTTTGGAAGAAATACTTCAGGTGTTGCTAATTGAAATGGCAGGAGTTGCGGCAGTCGCAGCATTGCTGTACGGATATGTCAAAGTTATGACTCCGAGAAATAAGAAAAAATAAATATTGCTTTCCCACCCACCCCGGACCTCGTGTACCCCCTACACGGTTCCGGGGCTTCATTTTTTTGCCGGCTTGGAATCGGAAATAGAATCTGTTATAATACCGCTGTGGCAAAGCGGTCCTGGACGATGCGCGCGGACTGCGGCGGACGCAGGATAGAGAAAAGAGGAGAAAATAAGATGTTAAAACAATTATCGGTTTATGCGGAGAATAAAAAAGGAAATATGCAGAGGATTACTTCAATCCTGGCGAAAGAAAAGGTCAATATCTGGGGGTCCGTAACGAATGACAGCGCCGAGTACGGTATCATCCGTATGGTGGTAAGCGAGCCGGATCTGGCGATGACCGCCCTGATCGACGCGGGATTTCTCTGCCGCCAGACGGGCGTAATCGGTGTGGAAATGGAGGACGAGGTGGGCAACCTGAACCGGCTGTTAGGCGCGTTGTCCGACAGCAACATTAATGTAAACTATATGTATTTGTCCTTTAACAGAGATTCGGGAAAACCGGTTATGGTTTTCCATGCCGAGGAAATCGGAGAAGTGGAAGCCTGCATTACGGCGAAAGGATTTCATACCGTATAAATGATTGACAGAAACTGATCCTTTAAAAGAGGAGAAGGAGCTACTGAAAGAAGCTATTTTACAGATATCACGGAAACACGCTTTCGCTCTACAAAAACGCAGCGGTACATAAATCCGCAAAATACGCGGATTAAGTACCGGCGTTTTTATAAAGGTTTCCTTTGATATCTGCAAAATAGTTTTTTCGGCAGTTCTTTTTTTGTTGCTTTAATTTGATCATTTTTTGAAGAATGGTCAAATTGATATGGATAATGATCCTGTTGTATGATACATTATTCTTAGGATGGATGACGTTAAGTAAAAGGATAACAGCCGCAAATGGGGAGATATGTCATAAAGATGTCGGTATAAATGGCGGAATAAATTGATCGGTATGAAAATGCAAAGAAAGGACGGGCGCGGTATTTTTTGCATAAAAAAGAAGCGGGTACGCCGCCTGAGTCAAAACAGACTGTACGGTAGAAAACCGCTTCTTGTTTGCTTATGCAATAAAAAATGGAGTATACGGGATTCGAACCCGTGACCTCAACAATGCGAATGTTGCGCGCTCCCAACTGCGCTAATACCCCTTAAAGATGTTGCTTATGTAATTGATTCCGTTAGTCATTATATCACGAACAGAATAAAAATCAAGCAAAAAAACAAGAAATAATTGAAAATCATTAAAATATTGCTATTTGGGACGGAAACAACAGGGGATGGGGCATATGATAGGGAAGAACGTAAAGATAGCGTAAAGATTTTAAACGGCATTCAAAATTTGAATGCTGTTTTTCTTGTGATTTGCAGATGTTTGGTGTAGAATAATTGCTTGGAAATGAGAAAGGAAGGAAGTACTTATGTATATACTGTTTTTCTTGTGCTGGGTTATCTTTAACGGACAGCTGACATTGGAAATCGGGATCATCGGCATATTTGTCGCCGCCCTTTTGTATGCTTTTATCTGTAAGTTTATGGGGTGGAGTCCGGCAAAGGATATTCGTGGGGCGCGGTATGCGCTTTTTATGATTGGTTATCTGTTTGTTTTAATCTGGGAGATTTTAAAAGCAAATCTGGATACCATGAGAATGATATTTACCTCAAAATATGAGAGAGAGCCGGTGCTTGTCACGTTCCATACAAAAATTAAGTCGCCGGTATTAAGGGTGCTGTTGGCAAATTCCATTACGTTGACGCCGGGAACCATAACCGTATCTCTGGAGGACGATAAATATGTGGTTCACGCGTTGGATAAGGATTTTGCAGAAGGGATTGAGGACTCGGTCTTTGTACGGATGCTGGAAAAAGCGGAAAGGATTGGGAAAAAGGATGAGTAGCGGGATTCAGTCGTTGGAAACAACATATCATTTTTTATTTGTGGGTGTTCTTATTGTGCTGGGGATTATGCTGTTTTTGTGCTTGATTCGCGCCTGCATGGGACCGACGGTTGCAGACCGCCTGGTGTCCGTCAATATGATGGGAACCATGGTTATGACCATTATCGCGATTCTTGCCGTTATGATGAATGAAAGCTATCTGGTGGATATTTGCATTATTTATGCGATGATCAGTTTCCTTGCGGTTATTGTATTGTCTAAGGTAATCATGGGTGTGCGGAAGGAAGAGGAATTGGAAGAAGAGTCCCATGAGCAGACGCAGCAGAAAACGGAAGAGATACAATCGGAAAAATTTGATAAAGAGGAGGACAAGTAGAATGGAGATTTTATTATGGATTCGCTTTATACTGGGAACCTTGTTCTTATTGGCGGGAATGGTGCTTTTTGTGGTTGAGATTATCAGCGTCTATAAGCTGGATTATGTATTGAACCGTATGCACGCCGCGGCGACCGGCGATACTTCGGGGATCGGGTTGTCGCTAATTGGTCTGATGATCTTAAACGGTTGGAACCTGACTACATTAAAATTGATGCTGGTTGTTGTGTTTTTATGGTTTTCTTCTCCGGTATCTTCCCACTTGATCGCCAAACTGGAAGTTGCTACCCATGAGGGAGAGGACAAATACGGAAAGGTGGAGAAGTAATGGAATATTTTATGTATATATTGTTGTTTTTTTTGATCGTCTGTGCATTGGCGGTCAGCTTTACTAAAAATCTGCTGAATGCTGTGTTAGTCTTTATGTCCTACAGTCTGATCATGTCCATTATCTGGATTTTGTTGGAATCGCCGGATTTGGCGATTACCGAGGCGGCGGTAGGAGCAGGCGTGACCAGTATTCTGTTTTTTGTTACCTTAAAGAAGATTGAAGCGATCAGAAAGGAGCATAAGGAAGATGAGCAGGCTGAAAAGTGACGAAGAATATGCAAAAACAAAAGCCTTTCGCTTTTTTCGCTGGATGAAGGGGACGAAGGACCCTTATCTGGATGAAGTGGAAATGCAGCCGGGAGTTCCTTATAAAGACAGTCTGACGCTGGAAGAGATCATGGCGGAAGAGCATCAGACGATTGAAAAGGTCTATAACCTCAAGGCAAATAAGTGGATCGGTTTTTTTCAGAAAGCCTATAGCGTTTGCGCGGTACTGTTTTGTTTTGTCCTTGCCGGGATCTTGCTGTATATGGTGGCTAATCTGCCAAAGCTCGGTACGGTTGACAGACCGGTAAATAATGAGGTTTCCCAGGTTTATATCGAAAACGGTCTGCAGGATACGGGCGCTGTCAATATTGTTACGGGTATGATTTTGAATTATCGTGCTTTTGATACTTTTGGAGAGACCTGCGTGCTTTTTATTGCGACGACCTGTGTCATGATTCTTTTGATGAAGGAAGAAGAGAAGATCCGTGCGGACAAAAGTTTAAACGATCGCCTTTACGAACCGAAAAATGACATTATTCTGCAGAAAGTGGCGTTTGTACTTGTGCCCATCATCTTCATTTTTGGCATTTACGTTATCTTAAACGGGCATCTGTCTCCGGGCGGAGGGTTTTCCGGCGGAGCGATGATCGGCGCGGGAATGATTTTATATGTCAGCGCCTACGGCTTTGATAAGATGCAGAAGTTTTTTAATGAGAAAACATATCAAATCGTAAAGGTGTCGGCTCTTTGTACTTATTGTGTCGTGATTACTTATTATCTGTTCATGGGAGCCAATGATTTTAACAATCATATTTCCCTGGGCGTGCCGGGCATGATTTTCTCTGCGGGGATTATCCTCTGGCTGAATATATTTGTAGGAATTGAGGTTGCATGTACCATGTATGCCTTTTATGCACTGTTTCGAAGAGGAGGGCTGTAGGATGTTTGACGGACTAATAGCCAATTACGGTGAAGCGGTCGCGGTTCTTTTGTTTACCATAGGCTTTGCCAATCTGCTGCTGCAGAAAAATCTGATTAAGAAAATTATCGGTCTGAACTTTATGGATACGGGCACTTATTTGTTTCTGGCAGAAAAGGGATATATAGCCGGTAAAATGGCGCCTATCGTCGTGGACGGCGTGCAGGATGTAAATACTTATATTAACCCGATTCCCAGTGGACTTGTACTGACGGGGATTGTAGTATCGGTATCTGTTACGGCGCTGATGCTTTCTCTTACCATCCGCCTGTACCAGAGGTATCATACCTTAAATATGGATGATATTTCTACCATTTTGAAAAAGGAGGAAATCTAAATGGAAATTTTACGTAATTTTCCCTGTTTCTCCTTGATTCTATCCATGTGTGCTTCTATTATTTCGTCTGGGTTAAAGGGGAAATGGGCGAGGCGGCTAAACATTGCGGTAATTTCCGTTATCGGGATTATGTCCGCGTGTACGCTGTATTTTACTGTTGTGACGAACCGGTATTACGTATATAAAATGGGACGTTTTTCAGCGCCGTGGGGAAATGAGATCCGCTTTGGCAATCTGGAAGCGCTTATGGCTCTGTTTTTCAGCGTGGTTATGCTGCTTTCCATTCTGGGCGGCAGAAAGCATTTGTTTGCGGAGGTTGATCCGTTTAAGGAAAATCTTTATTATGTGTTGATCAATCTGTTGATGAGCTCTCTTTTGGCGCTGATCTATACGAACGACCTGTTTACGGCGTATGTATTTGTAGAGATCAATACGATTTCCGCATGTGGGTTGATTATGATCCGGGAAAACGGGCATACGCTGGAAGCGGCGACCCGGTATATGTTGATGAGTCTGATCGGTTCCGGGCTGTTGTTGTTCGGACTGTGTATTATCTATGATATTACGGGACATTTGCTTATGAGCAATATCAAGGAGCAAGTACAGATTCTTGCCCAGACCGGGGAATATCATATTCCGCTGGTTGTGGCGATTATTTTTATGGGTGTCGGGCTTGCCATTAAGAGCGCGCTGTTTCCGTTTCATTCATGGCTGCCCGATTCCTATGGATATTCTACGGTTTCCAGTGCGGCGATTTTATCCAGCCTTGTATCAAAGGGATATATCTTCCTGCTGCTCAAGATATTTTACCGTGTGATCGGATTTGAGGTCGTTGCCGAAAGCAGATTGTTTAACGTGCTGTTTGTCTTCGGTCTCTGCGGTATGATTTTCGGTTCTCTAAGCGCTATTAAGGAAAACGATATCCGCAGAATGATTGCGTTTTCATCCGTGGCGCAGATCGGATATATTTATATGGGCTTTGGGCTTGGCTCGGAAGCGGGAATGCAAGCGTCGATTTTCCATATTTTTTCCCATGCCGCGACCAAGAGTATGTTGTTTATCGCAGCGGTAGGGCTGACCGACGCTTCCGGCAAGAGCAAGAAATTTATCGATTTGACCGGAGCCGGGTATCGCAATGTGATAGCTGGCGCTACCTTTACCGTCGGTTCGCTGTCCATGGTGGGCGTACCCCTGTTTTCCGGTTTTATCAGCAAAATTTTATTTGCACAGGCGGGCGTGTCTGCGGGTGTCAATAAGATGCTGCCTACGTTGATCGTGCTTGCCATCAGTACGATTTTAAACGCAATTTACTTTATGAAGACCGTTGTGCGTATTTATACGCCGGTAAAATCGGAGTATCCTTCTATTCCATGGAAACGGGATGTGCTCTACGGCGTCGTATGTATCTGCTTTATTATCTTAAACGTAATACTTGGTATGTGGTCGGAGCCGATCGTTGATCTGATCCGCTCGGGACTTGCCATGTTTGCATAAGGAGGGACGAAGGAAATGAATGAAAGCGTCTCATTATTGTTGGTAATTTTTGTTCCGATTATACTCGGAAGCCTTTTACTGGTATTGAAGGAAACAAATAATCGAAAAAAGCTGCTTGTCTATGTCGGAATCGTTATGGGAGTGACGGGGCTTCTGGTACTCAATGCTCTGACGCTCAAAGAAACGGAAATTGTGCTTTTTGAGCTGATGGAGAATGTGCCGGTTGTTTTAAAGCTGGACGGGTTCGGCAAGTTTTTTCTGGCTATTGTGTCCATAGTCTGGATTTTAGCGGGTTGTTTTTCTTTTACTTATATGAAGCACGAGCAAAAGGAGAAGAGGTATTTCGGATTTTATCTGATTACTTTTGGCATATTGATCGGACTTGGCTGCGCGGGGAATCTGATTACCATGTATGCGTTTTTTGAATTTATGACCCTGGCATCGTTTCCGCTTGTTATTCATAATCAGTCCAAAGAAGCGGTTATGGCGGGGTTAAAGTATCTGTTTTATTCCTTCTTCGGAGCATATATGGCTTTATTCGGGTTGTTCTTTCTGTGCAGGTACACGAATACGCTGACTTTTACGCCGGGCGGAACGCTGAATATGGAACTGGTCGCGGGGCATGAAAGTCTCTTGCTGTTGTCGGCGTGTCTGATGATTGTCGGGTTTGGAGTCAAAGCGGGTATGTTTCCGCTTCACGCATGGCTCCCTACGGCGCATCCGGTTGCGCCCGCTCCTGCATCGGCGGCATTGTCCGGTATTATTGTCAAAGCCGGCGTGCTTGCAGTTGTTCGCGTTGTTTTCTATCTGTTCGGAGCGGATTTCCTGCGGGGCACCTGGGTACAATATCTGTTTATGATCCTTTCATTGATCACGATATTTATAGGGTCCATGCTTGCTTACCGGGAAAAGGTATTAAAGAAGCGTCTTGCCTATTCCACGGTCAGCCAGTTGTCTTATATTTTGTTTGGCTTGGCGCTTCTGACGCCTGCGGGTTTCACAGGCTCCATGCTGCATATGGCGGCGCACGCGTTTATTAAATGCGCGTTGTTCTTATGTGCGGGCGCGATTATTTATAAGACCGGGATTACCACGGTGGACGGGCTGAAAGGAATTGGGAAGAAGATGCCCCTTACGATTTGGTGCTTTACGATCGTATCGCTGGGACTCATCGGCATTCCGCCGACGGGAGGTTTTATCAGCAAATGGTATCTTGCAACGGGAGCTTTGGATTCCGGCATTGCGGGATTTCAGTATGCGGGACCGGTCGTATTGCTGATCAGCGCTTTGTTGACGGCGGGCTATTTACTGCCTGTTACGATTAAAGGTTTTTTCCCGGGCGACGATTTTGAATATGATAAACTGGAAAAGTGTGAGCCGGATAAATGGATGACGGTTCCCATTGTGGTTTTGACTGTGTTGTCGGTTGTAATCGGGATGTTTCCCAACGGACTGCTGGATTGTATCCGCACGATTGCAGTCTCGTTGATGTAGAGAGGAGGAATGGAAGATGAATGAAGCATTTTTATTGATAATCGTGTTATTCCCCCTTGTTGCAGGCGTTTTGATACCTCTCCTGCCTTTTCAAAACAGAAGAGCAATGATGATTTATATCGAAACAGCGGTTGTGATCAACAGCATTCTGGTATGGCTGCTTTTGTTCAACCGTCCGGAAGGAACTTTTACGCTGTTGAAATTTACGGGAAATCTGTCCGTGACCTTCCATTTGGACGGTCTTGCCTGTGTGTTTGCAGGGCTGGTTTCCGCTTTGTGGCCTTTTGCAACATTATATTCTTTTGAATACATGAAAAAGGAAGAGCATGAAAAGACGTTCTTTATGTTTTATACCATGACCTTTGGCGTCACATTGGGAATTGCCACAAGCGCAAACATTTTATCCATGTACTTCTTTTATGAACTGCTGACGTTAGTAACGACTCCGCTTGTACTGCATACGTTAAAGCGTGAGGCTGTGCTTGCTTCGAGGTCTTATCTGTATTATTCCCTGGGCGGAGCGGCGTTTGCGTTTATCGGCATGATCTTTATTATTGTTTACGGCAATACGACGGACTTTGTCTATGGCGGCGTACTGAACCTGGCGGGATATACGGGCAATGTTAATCTGCTGCTTCTGATTTATGTCCTTGCCTTTATGGGCTTTGGCGTGAAGGCGGCGATTTGTCCGTTCTGCGGCTGGCTGCCCAAGGCGGGCGTGGCGCCGACGCCGGTCACGGCGCTGCTGCATGCGGTTGCGGTTGTAAAATCCGGTGCGTTTGCCATTATGCGTCTTACGTATTACTGTTTCGGGACGGAGTTTTTAAAAGGAACCTGGGCGCAGTATACGGTAATGGGAATTACCATATTCACAATTATATTCGGCTGTTCCATGGCGTTAAAGGAAAGGCATTTGAAGCGAAGACTTGCCTATTCTACAGTCAGCAATTTAAGCTATATTCTTTTTGGCGTAACGATCATGACGCCGCTGGGACTGGTGGGAGCATTGACGCATATGATCTGTCATGCGGTCATGAAAATCTGTTCCTTCTTCTGCGCCGGTGCCGTGATCTACAAAACGGACAGAAATTATGTGTATGAGCTGGATGGCTTTGGCAGGAAGATGCCGAAGACCTTTGGTATTTTTACGGTTTCGGCTTTGGCGCTGATGGGCGTTCCGGGGCTTTGCGGATTTATTTCCAAATTTAATCTTGCCAGGGCGGCGGTAGAAAGTGACAATGTGCTTGCTTATGTGGGCGTAGGCGCTCTTTTGATTTCTGCGATTTTGACGGCGATTTATATGCTGACGATAGTTGTCCGCGCCTATTTCCCGAAGCAGGATTTTGATTATGAGTCGATTCGGGATGTGGAAGATCCGAATTGGATGATGCTGCTGCCGCTGTTTTTGTTTGTTGCGGCGATGGTCATAATCGGTCTGCATCCTCAGCCGCTGATAGAATTGTTTCAATCCATTGCAAACGGGTTGTTTTAGGAAAGGAGTGTGGAAATGATGGAAAAAAATCTGATTCTTGCTTTTTTGGTCTTTTATCCCATTGTAGGAGCGGTAATTTCCTATATCATCGGGCGTTTTCATAAGACGTTTCGGGACTATTTTGCGGACTTTATCGTTGTCAGTGAGTTTGCATTGGTTCTGTACTCCTTTTGCAGCTTTCAGAGCGGAAGCCTCTTAAATTGTACAATAGAAGAGTTTGCGGGATTCGGACTGCATTTTACATTGGATGGATTCCGCAGCGTTTATACGCTGGTGGCGGCGGTTATGTGGATGATGACGACGATATTTTCCAAGGAGTATTTCAGACATTATCACAATAGGAACCGTTATTATCTGTTTATGTTGCTGACCTATGGAGCGACGATGGGCGTATTTTTATCTGCAGATCTGTATACGACCTTTATCTTTTTTGAAATGATGTCCTTTACCTCATATGTATGGGTAGCGCATGACGAGAAAAAAGGATCCTTGAGAGCGGCAGAGACGTATCTTGCCGTTGCCGTGATCGGCGGCATGGTCATGCTGATGGGATTGTTTTTGCTGTATCACGAGCTCGGTTCGCTGGAGATTAAGTCTTTTCAGAAGCTGGCGGAAGCTTGTGAAAATAAGACGCTGTTGTATGTGGCGGGCGCATGTATTACCGTGGGTTTTGGAGCAAAAGCGGGTGCGTTTCCGCTGCATATCTGGCTGCCCAAGGCGCATCCGGTTGCACCGGCGCCTGCATCCGCACTGTTGTCCGGTATTTTGACAAAATCAGGTATTTTTGGAATGCTGGTGGTAAGCTGCAACTTATTGTATGCGGACGGACAATGGGGCAGGGTAATTTTACTTCTTGGAACGGTAACGATGTTTATAGGTGCGCTGTTAGCGCTGTTTTCCGTAGATTTAAAGAGAACCCTTGCCTGCTCTTCTATGTCGCAGATCGGATTTATTATGGTCGGCATCGGGATGCAGGGGCTGTTGGGGGAGGAAAATGCCCTTGCCGCAAGAGGAACGCTCCTCCATATGGTCAACCATTCGATGATCAAGCTGGTATTGTTTATGGCGGCGGGAGTTATCTTTATGAATATCCATAAGCTGAACCTGAATGAAATCAGAGGGTTTGGCAGAAAAAAACCGCTTTTGAATTTTATTTTTCTCATGGGCGCGCTGGGAATCGGAGGAATACCTCTTTGGAACGGATATGTGAGCAAAACGCTTTTGCATGAAGCGATTGTGGAATATACCAATCTTTGTGCAAGCGGCGCGGTGGGAGGATTATTCACGGCAACCGGCATGAAATGGATTGAGTGGATATTTCTGATCAGCGGAGGTATGACCGTCGCTTATATGACCAAGCTTTATGTTGCCGTCTTTGTGGAAAAAAATGCCGATCCAAAAGAGCAGGAGCGCTTTGACGGAATGAAACAATATATGAATGTGCAAAGCAAAATTGCGTTGACCGTAAGCGCCGTACTGCTGCCGGTTATGGGATTTTTCCCCGGCACGGTTATGGACTTTATCGCAGATCGGGGTACCGACCTGATGAATGCGGGTATGCCTGCAGAGCCGGTACAGTATTTTGGTCTGACCAATTTAAAGGGCGCGGTCATTTCCATTGTGATCGGTGCGGCTCTTTACGGTCTGGCGGTACGTCCGTTTATGATGAAAAAGACGAAAACGGGACGGGAATATGTAAACAGATGGCCTTCCTGGATGGATCTGGAGGATTATTTCTATCGCCCGCTGATCGCGGTTCTTTGCGCTGTGGGAGGATTTGTATCCAGAGTCTGCGACAGCCTGACGGACGGTATCGTCGTGCTGCTCCGCAAGACTGTTTATAGAGATAAACCGCTGCCCTTTGAGCTGACGGAAGGAACAATGTTTACTTACTACCTTGGCACGCTGCTCAATAGGATAGAAGCGTATATGGAGCGTAAGTATCCGGATAGGGTAAGGAAACACCATGAGTTTGTCCACGAACTGGCGATGCTTCATCTGGAACTGCGTGAGAACCGGATGGTAATTTCCAGAAGCCTTTCCTTCGGTATGATTTTGTTCTGCTTCGGATTCATTCTGACGACGATTTATTTGCTGAGTGTGTATTGGTAGGAAAATCCATCAGGAGCGTCAGGGACGGAAGGATGGCACGTTTATGAGCGTGTTATGCGAATACATTGAGGCGGGAACGGCTCAATCATAAAATTGACATACGCTGATGCAAAAGCGCGGAGACTGCACGATAAAAAGTGCGGTTTCCGCGCTTTTTATATTGAAAAAAGACTTTGACAAAAAAGTCAATATCGACCTAAAAATGGGTCAACAAACGGGATAGTGCAAAGGGAAAAAAGCTGATAGCATAAGTCATGGGCAGAAGGAAAAACGGATTTGACGGGATAAAAGGAACGCTGCCCAAAGGAGGATCAAACGGGAGGTATCAGGAAGATGTATTCTTTATTGTTGGTCATTATTTATATTGCATTTATCAGTCTGGGACTGCCGGATTCCATTTTGGGAGCGGCGTGGCCCAGTATGCAGCCGCAGCTCGGGGTCCCGGTCTCCTATGCGGGCGGAATTTCGGTCATCATTGCAGGCGGGACGATTATTTCCAGTCTGTTCAGCAACTATCTGATTCATAAGCTGGGAACGGGAAAGGTAACGGCGATCAGCGTGGCGATGACGGCGGCGGCTCTTTTCGGATTTTCCGTATCAGGATCTTACTGGCAGCTTTGCTTGTGGGGGATTCCCTACGGACTCGGCGCGGGGAGTGTGGACGCGGCGTTAAATAATTTTGTGGCGCTGCATTATAAGGCAAAGCATATGAGCTGGCTTCATTGCTTTTGGGGCATCGGAGCCACGGCGGGACCTTATATTATGGGTTTTGCACTGACCGGAGGGCTTGGCTGGCATATGGGGTATCGTATCATTTCCGTCCTGCAGATCCTTTTGACCGTCGTGCTGATCGTGACGCTTCCGATGTGGAAGGAAAAGCGCAAAACGGGAAAGGAAGAAGGAGAGGAAGGCGCGGATGCGGTGCAGCGTCCGTTATCGCTCCGGCAGGTTATGAAGCTGCCCGGCGCAAAGGGCGTTATGACGGGCTTCTTTTGCTACTGCGCCGTAGAATCGACGGCTGGGCTGTGGGCTTCAAGTTATATGGTGCTTGATAGGAACATATCGGCACAGACCGCGGCGAAATGGGCGGCGCTGTTTTATCTGGGCATTACGCTGGGACGGTTTATCTGCGGCTTTTTGACGATGAAGGTCAATGATAAAAATATGATCCGCATTGGGCAGGGGCTTATTGTGATCGGTATTTTGCTGCTGCTCTTACCTTTCGGAAACGGCTTTGCTTTCGGCGGGCTGATTATGATCGGGTTAGGCTGCGCGCCTGTTTATCCGAGCCTGCTCCATGCTACGCCGGATACCTTCGGCGCAGGGGTGTCCCAGTCCGTGATCGGCGTGCAGATGGCGAGCGCTTATGTGGGAACGACCTTTATGCCGCCGCTGTTCGGAATGCTGTCGGAGGTGTTGGGAATCGGTTTCTATCCGATTTATCTGGCTGTCTTTCTGGTATTGATGGTTGTTATGCTGGAACAGGTCAACCGGGTCCGGGACGGCAGGACGGCGCAGTCATGAGAGACTAATGGGCACACGGGGCGTTATTGAGCGAGAGCCTTATTGAGAAAAAAAGCGGTTGACAAACCGGAAAAGAAACCATATGATTACAGCGTAATCAATTACAGTGTATTTGATTACGCTGTAATTGATTCTCGCCATTCCGTGGCACCGGGAAGCAGCGGCAGGCGGAAAAGGTGCGGCAGGCAGAAAACGGCGGCAGACGGAAAAAGGTGCGGCAGATGAAGCGGCGGCACCTGGGAGAGAAAAGGAGGGATTGCTATGGCGCTTCGGGACCATTCTTTGGATGAAAAGGTAATCAATTCGGCTTTTCGGGAATTTTTGGATAAGGGCTATCATAATGCGTCTTTGAGAAAAATTGCGGAAAATGCGGGCGTGACCGTCGGCGCGATTCAAACGCGTTATCCGACGAAGGATCAGCTTTTTTGCAGTCTTCTGATTCTGTTTACGCAGGAAATTGAGAAGGTGTTTCAGTCCTTAAAGACGGAATATTTTGCAATCGATACCCAAAAGGATCTGGTCTTATCTCTGAAAGCATCCATGCAGGAGGAGACGGATCAGATATTGCGGCTGATTTTTACGCATTATGAGGAAGCGCGCCTTTTGCTTTGCCTCAGTGAGGGCAGCAGCATGGAGCATTATTTTGACCGGCTGGTGTCTGCAAAGGTGGAGGAAAGCGTTTTGTTTTTTCAAAGGCAGGACGATGTGAAGATCGACCGGAACATTATGGAGCTTTTGATTGCATCCCAGTTTGAATGTTACCGGCAGATCCTGAGAAAAGGTTACGACATGGAAACGGCGAAAAAATGTATGGAAGCGGCGGCGGTTTACAGCTTCGGGGGCTGGTCGCTTCTTTTGCAGACAATGGAAAAAGAAAGCGGGGAACGACAATGAAGTATAACGGTTTTTATTATTGGCTTTTTTCAGGCACCATGAAAAAGGTATTGGAGGAAAAACACGGGCGCGCGTATGCCGGAAAAGTCATGAAGAAGAGCAAGTCCGTCTATCGCCGGATTGTAGAGGAAGCGGACGACATCGGCAAGGATAATCCGATGGCGTATAATGAAATGTTCGCCCTTGCGTTTGTGGCGCCTTATCTTGCAAGCAGCAGGGAAATATCGCCGGAAACCGTACAGGAAATGATGCGCCGCAGCCTCTATCATGTAAAGTGGTATTTTTCCGTGACTAATCTGAATACGGACAGGGGCAAGAACGCAAATAAGAAAAACATCGTAAAATATGTCAAGTGGTACACGCCGGAAAAGGAAAAGCAGTATCCCACCTCGTTTAAGGTTGATTTTGTGGGGCAGCCTCATGAAAAGGCGTGCTATTACCGCATCACAAGATGCCCGATCTGTACCTATTGCAAAAAGCTGGAAGTGGAGGAACTGATGCCCCTTTTATGCGAGCTGGATCATGTGATGATTACCCTGCAGCATGGCGTCCTCCACAGGAAACAGACCATTGCAGAGGGCGGGGAATATTGCGACTATTATATTACGGGCGACAAAGAGGACGCGCGCATTGAAACGCCCGGTTGAAACAAACGCGCGTATTGAAACGCCCGTTTAAAAGATGCTTTTATCTTCTCACGCTATCCGTTTTATGATATAATCAGCGTAGCTGCGGTTGCAGCGGGAAAATACAGACGAGAGGGAGAAAGAAAAGGTATGGGAGTTTTTAAAGGCGGTAAAAACAGTAAGGATAAAGATCAGGAGCCTGCGTCTCCGGGCTGGGACGCCATTGAAGAGGCTATTAAGAAGCGTTACAACGGAAACCCCAAACAGCTCGAGCATTTCGGTACGCTGGTTTCGTGGGAGCTTGGCGGCAATGATCCACTGGACGGGATCAGCATCCTGGACGGCGGGGACTATTATCACTTTGTGACCTTCGGATTTTCCGAGCTGCATGATAAGGAAACCGACGATCCCGAATACAGCGGATACGGCTTTGAGCTTACGGTGAAATTAAAAAAATCCTGCGTCAGTGAGGAAGATGAAGAATTTAGCTGTATGGCGGGGATTTTGCAGGCGATCGCAAGGATTACTTTTAACAGGGGAGATATTTTCTGCCCGGACGAGTATATCTATACCGGACAGACCGCCGGTATGGACAGAAGACAGCGTTCTAAGATTACCGGCTTTATTACCAAAGAGGACGAAATGGGCGAGATCATGACGCCCAACGGCAAAGTTCAGTTTGTCCAACTGATCGGGGCTACCGACGCCGAGCTGAAGATGCTCGTGGATAAGAAAATGACGGTTCCCGAGCTTGCCGCTAAGATCGGCACCGACCTGACGGATTACGACAGGGAATCGGTGATCTGAGCGTCCGTTTTCCGGTCTGCCGTTTCGGAATCTTGATATTGTTTTCTGTATTCTGCGGGGCTGCAATGATAGCGCCTGCTGAAAATCTTATTAAAATAGCTGCGGTTGTTGTATCCGAGTTGTTCGCAAATATCGTAAATGTTCTTATTTGTGTCCCGGAGCAATTCCGCGGCTTCTTTTAACAAAAAAAGACGCGCGTATTCCGAGAGTGTATTTCCGGTATGCTGTTTGACGATGCGGTTGATATAGTCTCCGTTATAATTCAGCGCCTTTTCGATTTCTTCTTTGGTAATCATTCCCTTTCTTTCTTCCAACAGCAAAGACACCCGGTACAGAAGGGTTTCTTCCTTTGACAGCTTCGCCTGATGAAAGGTAATCTCATAATGAGCGGGATTGCTGATCAGGGAAAAGAAACGGCAAAAGTACCCTTTCATAAAATAATTCTTGCCGGAACGGTTGCTGCCGATTTCAAGGATCATGGAATTGAGCAAACGGTAAAAATCGTTCACGGGATAAGTATCCTTTAAACGAAAGTCAATATATTCCTTGGAGCTGTAAAAGGATATGTTGTCGTTGTGCTTGAAAAGCCGGGTAAAAAAGCTTTTGTGGATATAGCCGTCTCCGTTTTTGTCATATAAAACGTCGTTAGCAAGAAGCGACTGCAAATATTCTTCCTGAAACATAAACAATACCACTTCCCGGTCCATATCCGTAGATTCCTTATGGTGAATATTCTTGTTGCAAAGGCAGCATTCGCCTGCTTTATAGGTAACCGATTCTTTTTCAATCTGCAGCGTAAAGGTTCCGGAAAGGACGATCGTCAGTTCATAAAAGTCATGAGAGTGCGCCGGGCGATCTCCGATGGCTTTCCAGTCCGACAGCTTGGAGCGGAAAATGTTTTTATTATCCTCCGTCAGTTCGATGCAAATGGTATTGCCGGTCCCGGTATCGATGGTTTCATAGAGAATCATATAAGGAGAGCTGATCTCCACATACTCCGAGATGCTGCTGCCGAAGTTGTGGTATGTCAGATGGGATACGGCAATCCCGAATTGTTGTAAAAATTCTTCCTGCGAAAGCTTCGTTTTCATACAAAATACCCCTTGTAAATAAAAAGTCTGATTTGGTTACAAAAACTAAAAATGAAATCTGTTTGCGACATTTTATGAGATTTATCTGCATTATATAATGAGAGCGTAAGGAAAGCAAGACATGTGTTGCAAAAATCGTGAATCTTCGACGGGAGATTTTTCACAGATTATGGATTTAGTCTGACCGGATACGGATACAAGGAGGAAAGGATATGAATGAGAAAAAATATCTTAATTTATTTAACAAAATAGGTTATGGTACCGGCGACTGGGCGGCGAACATGGTATACGGTATCGTAACGAGTTTTGTCATGATCTATCTTACCAATACGGTAGGATTAAACCCGAGTATTGTGGGTACTTTGATCATGCTTTCAAAATTTGCGGACGGCGTCTCCGACGTACTGTTCGGCACGCTGATTGACCGGACGCATTCCAAAATGGGCAAGGCAAGACCCTGGATGCTGTATTCCTATATCGGCAATGCGGTCTGCCTGATCGCGGTGTTTGCAATACCGGAGAGTCTTGGCGATACGGCGAAATACGCGTATTTCTTTATCGCTTATACCTTGTTAAACGCAGTATTTTACACGGCGAATAACATTGCTTATTCTTCATTGACGTCTTTAATTACCAAAAACGGCGCTGAACGCGTGCAGATGGGAACGTATCGTTTTATATTTGCAACGGCGGCGAATCTGGCGGTATCCAACTTTACGTTAAAGCTGGTGGAAGGCATGGGAAGCGGAGCGGCAGGCTGGAGAAACGTAGCGATTCTTTATGCGGTGATCGGTCTTGCCGTCAATACCTTCTCCGTATTTTCCGTAAAAGAGCTTCCTGAAGACGCTTTGGAAGAGGGTACTCAAAAACGGCAGGAAAAAGTCGGGCTGATCGAAACCTTAAAAACGCTTTTGGTAAATCCCTATTTTGATATGCTTACGGGATTGTATGTATTGGGTTATTTAAGCGTATCGGTTTCCATGGGCGTCGCGGTTTACTATTTTATGTATATCATGGGCGACGCAAATCTGTTCGGTACTTTTATGACCATGTATTCCATTCCCAGTGTGGTCGGGCTGATTGTGGTGCCGATGCTGGTAAAGAAATATAAAAACATCCGTAATGTAAACTTTGTATCTTTTTGTATCCAGATTGTATTTCGCGTTTTATTTGTAGTTTCCGCAGTCAGGGCGGATTATACGCTCATGCTTGTGGCGTATGGGCTGTGTTCCCTTACCAACTGTTCCATGATGGGGACGTTTAACGCGCTGGTTGCCGAAGCTTCGGAATACACTTATCGAAAGACGGGCAAACGCCTGGACGGTTCCATGTATTCCTGCACATCCTTCGGCATGAAGGTGGGAAGCGGTATCGGTTCCGGTATCAGCGGATGGTTATTGGCGGCAGGCGGTTTTGATTCGACGGCGCTTGTGCAGTCCGCATCCTGCAATCAGATGCTGATCTTTATGTTTGCGGGCATTCCGCTGATCGTCGTGATAGCTTCCACCGTCATCTACTATTTCTTAAAGGTGGAAAAAGCCAACGCAAAATTGCGGGCAGAAGAAGCGGCGCAATAAACCGGGAGTGCAAAGTCAGTGTGCAGTAATAAAAAAGGAGGTTCTTAAAGCTTATGGTTATTTATGTAAATGGTTCTGCGTCAAGGGAAGGTTTCGGAAGCAGAGAGATGCCTTTTAAAACGATTTCAGAGGCGGCGAAGGCTGCAAAGGCAGGAGACGAAGTGGTGGTAGCGCCGGGAATCTACAGAGAATATGTGGACCCCGTCAACGGCGGAACAAAAGACAAAAGGATCGTTTATCGCAGCGAGGTCCCTCTCGGCGCAGTCATTACCGGCGCCGAGGAGGCGAAGGGCTGGGAAAAGTATCAGGACACCGTATGGGTGTACAGAGTGGATAACGGCGTTTTCGGCTCTTATAATCCCTATACGACCATGATCGGCGGAGACTGGTATTTTGCGCCGGTGGTGCGGCATACGGGCGCCGTGTATTTAAACGACAGGCAATTGTATGAGGCGCAGACCCTGGAAGAATGTATCAGGGGAGAGGTATATGCGCCTTCCTGGGAGCCGTCTTATTCGGTATATAAATGGTATACCTGTCAGGACGGGGACCGGACGGTGATTTACGCCAACTTTCAGGACAAAAATCCCAATGAGGAAAAGGTTGAAATCAACGTCCGCCGCAATTGCTTTATGCCATCCAAAACGGGAGTTGATTATATTACCTTTGCCGGCTTTGACGTCAACAAGGCTGCCACCACATGGGCGCCGCCCGCCGCTTATCAGGACGGCATGATCGGACCCTACTGGTCCAAAGGGTGGATCATAGAGGACTGCGAGATCAGCAACAGTAAGTGCTGCGGGATTTCCCTCGGAAAGTATTATGACCCCGAGAACGATCATTATTTTACAAAAAAGCATGTGAAAAGTCCGACCCAGATGGAAAGAGACGCGGTGTGCCGCGGACAGTACCACGGTTGGTTAAAGGAAAAGGTCGGCAGCCATATTGTGAGAAGATGTCATATCCATCACTGTGAGCAGACCGGTATCGTCGGGCGTATGGGCTGTGTGTTCAGTATCATTGAGGATAATCATATCCACCACATTAACAATATGCAGCAGCTTGGCGGCGCAGAGATCGCCGGAATCAAGCTCCATGCGGCAATCGACGTCACGATGAGAAGAAACCATATCCATCATGCAACCATGGGGATCTGGTGCGACTGGCAGGCGCAGGGAACGAGGATTACCCAAAATCTGTTCCATGACAATACCCTGCCCGAGCATACGCCGATGGCGGAAGGGGCGATGATGAGCCAGGACATTTTTATCGAGGTGGGGCACGGACCTACGCTGATTGACAACAATATTTGTCTGTCCAGGTCGTCGGTAAGGATCGCGGCGCAGGGAGTCGCATGTGTGCACAATCTGTTCTTAGGACCGTTGACTTCCGTAGGAGGCGGCTCCGACATGATAGTAAACGGGGTGAACCAGCCCAGATATACGCCGTATCATATCAGGCACCGCACGGAGGTTGCAGGCTTTATGACCATCCTCCACGGAGACGACAGGATGTACAACAATATCTTTATCCAGAATGAGCCGGTAAAGGAAGCTGAGGTAAAGGAAGATATGGGCTTTATGATGGCGGATAATCAGGTAGTGGGGACCGGCGTCTTTGACGATTTTCCCACTTATGACGAATGGATCAAGCCTTTTGATCTTGACGGCGAACCTAATATGTTTACCATGCAGGATTACCACTATTCCCGGCTGCCTGTCTGGGTGGACGGAAACGCTTATTTCAACGGGGCAAAGCCTTGGAAGCATGAAAAATCCAATCTGGTTGACGAAAAAGGCAGGGCGTTTGTCACATTGACGGAAGAAAACGGCAAATACTTTATCAGTACAAATGTATATGAATTGCTGGGTGATTTTAAAGACGGCATTATTAACAGCGATATGCTGGGAGAAGCCTTCGAGCCGGAACAGCGGTTTGAGAATCCCGACGGCTCCGAGATTATATTCGACCGGGATTACTTCGGAGAACACCGGGGGCTTCATACGGTTCCGGGACCCTTCTGTTCGCCGGAGCAGTTAAAAAAGCAGGTTTGGTAAAGGGCTTGTCTGCAAAAAATCTGTAAGCAATGAGGAACAAGCCGGGCGGCGTGCTACAGCTCCACAATAAAGGTGCTGCCGCCGCCCGGCGTATCCTCTACCCGGAGTTTTCCGCCGTGCGCTTTGACAATGGAAGAGGCGATGGAAAGCCCCAGCCCGAAGTGTTCTTTCGTATGGCGCGCCTTGTCTGCGCGGTAGAATCTTTCAAAAATCCGTTTCTTATCCTCATCGGATATCCCGATCCCCGTATCCGCCACAGAAATCTGAAAACGCTTTTTAGCATAACGGACGCTTACCGTGATGCTACCGCCCGTTTCCGTATAGCTGACCGCGTTGTGCAGCAAAACGGAGAGCACCTGTTCCATCTTATGACGGTCTAAGCGGCAAAGCGGAAGCGGGTCCTCTGGCAGTGATGCTTTTAGGGCAATATTTTTTTCTCTTGCCAGAGGTTCGAAAGTCTCCACGCAGTTTAAGATCAGCGTGTCCAGTTCCGTATCTTCTTTTTGAAGTTCCGTCTTACCGCTGTCGGAGCCTGCAAGCGTCAGCATTTCCGACAACAGCCGTTTCATGACGTTTCCTTCCTCGGTAATGGTGTTTAAAAACTGTTGCTGTTCTTCCTCTGAGGCATGGGGGATCAAAGAGGCGCTTGAGAGGATCACAGCAAGGGGCGTCCGCAGCTCATGGGAAGCGGCGGCGACAAACAGGGTCTGTTTTTGCTGGTTTTCCACAACCGGGCGCAGCAGATACCCGGTCAGATAGTAAAAGAAAAGGTAAAGAATCGCCAAAGCGGTCAGGTCAACGGCGATAAATAAAACCCGCTGCCTTGTAATCTGCCCGTAAAAGGAGGAAACCGGGGCTAACAGGCAGACGTTCAGGCTGCCCTGCGCGCCCGCCAGAGTCGCAAAACAGGCGTAGTAGTCGGAACCGGTTGCGTACCTTGCTTCGGAGGTATAGGTAAATTCCCGGTGTCCCGGTGAGGAAGCGGTTTCTGGGGATTCGGACGTATACTGGATTTCATAATAACTTCGGACCTCGTCCCAAAGGGCGAACCGTTCTTCGCTTTCGATGATAGTTCCGTACAGCAAAAGAGAGCCGTTATCTTCCACAAAGACCAGATAGCGGTCTCCCGCCTCCAGGGAAGCGAGGTATTGATCGGAGATATAAGGCTGGTTTTCCAGGCTGTTTAAGATATTTTTTGCGTCGTTTTGGAAGGATGTAAAGTGATTGGTCTTCATATTGGTTTCCGATACGTAGAGGTACACAAACGTAATAGCGACGAGGATTGCGCCGATGACGGCGGTACATAACAGGGTAAGGCGCAGATGTACTTTTTTTAACATGACAGCCTCCTATTCATCCACAGCAAGGCGGTATCCGACTCCGCGCACGGTTTTAAGCGACAGGGCGCTCCCCACGGATTTGAGCCTTCTTCTCACAAAGAAAATATAATTGTCCAGGTTGCCGTCCTCCACATCGCCCTCCGGTCCCCAGACTTTGGATAACAGGACGGCTCGGGGCATCGTCTGACCGGGGTTTCGCAAAAAGATTTCAAACAGGCTGCATTCTCTTTTGGACAGCGTAAGGCTGCAAAGGGGACCGGTCAGCGTGCTTTCAAAAAGGCTGAGCGTCAGGTCGCCTGCGGTAAGCTTTTCCGTATCCTCCCATTTCGCAGGCCGTCTGTTTAAACAGCGGATTCGCGCCAGCAGTTCTTCCGGCGCAAAGGGCTTGACGAGATAGTCGTCGGCACCCGTGTCCAGCCCGTCTATTTTGTCCTGTAGCTGTCCCAAAGCCGTGATTAGAATAACGGGCGTCATGATTTTTTCGGCGCGCATTTTCTTTAGAACCGTAAGCCCGTCCATGGAGGGCAGCATACGGTCCAACAGGATGACGTCGTGCGCCTGTTCCCGGATGAAAAACAGAGCGTCCTCGCCGTCATGGCAGCAGTCCGTTTCATAACCCGCCTGCTTTAACTGCAGGGAAAGCAGGCGGCAAAGCTTTTGATCGTCTTCTATGATTAAAATTCTCATTTTGTCCCAATCCTTTCCTGATCTTTAGTATAGCAGAAATATCTTTAAAGAATCTCTAAGTTTTAGAGAAAAGTTAGAGATTGGTCTGTTATGATGACGGTCAGAAAAAGTCGATGATAAAGGAGGAGACTCGATGAAAATAGTTAAGAAAAAGCGCCTTGGGATCATATCCTTATTGCTTGCGTGCATGTTGGTCTTTATGACGGGATGCCAAAATAGCGACGGCGCCGTAAAAACGCAGGATGGAAGCGCACAGGAGGGCACAGGGGATGATGCAGATTCGGCGAAAAATGCCGCTGCAGCGGAAAACGGCACGGGCAGATATCTGGAAACAGACGTGGAGCTGCCCGAAGAAATCAGTGTGGTCCGCGCCATGGAAAAGCTGGACGACGGAAGGATCGCCTTATTTGACGCTATATACGGCTTGTACCTCTCCGAGGATAACGGGCAGACCTTTACGTACCAAAAGCTTGCCACTATGGAAGAGCTTATGCAGGAAGAAAAATATGTGCCCCATGCGGCGATTGCAGGAGACGGAAGCGTTGTTTTGGAATATTACGACGGTATGGACGGAGACGAAGTAAAATACAGATATGTCTATATCGACCGGGACGGAAACGGATCGGAATTTATCTGGGAAGCGCCGGAGTATTGCACCCAGTATCTGTTTTTGGAGGACGGCAGGCTTTTAGGCTGCGGCGACGGCGTTTATGTTATTGATCCACAAAACGGCGGTTCTGAAAAACTGTGCGACAGCCTGCACACGGTGGAATATATGAGACAGATCGGGGATCTGCTGTATCTTGTGGAAGCGGAAGGGCTGGAAATCTATGATCTTGCTGCGGGAGAATTTGAAACGGATGAGGTTTTGGAGGATTTTGTTAAGGACATTATGGAGGAAAATGCCGGCAGCTTTACGGAAGGCGCCTATCCGGTGCTGATGTATGAGGGAGATTCCGAGGATTCTTTGTATATTGCGACCTACAAGGGGCTGTTTCGCCATGTGTTGAAGGGAAACGTCATGGAGGAGGTAATCAGAGGAGATTTAAGCAGTATGGGATCGGCGGTTACGGTTTTAAGCGCCATGGTTTTTCTTGATAAGGAAAATTTGCTGATCTGTTATAATTCTTCTTTATTAAAAAGCTATCATTACGATCCCGACATATCCGCCGTGCCGGAAAATGAACTGGTCGTTTACAGCCTGGAAGAAAACGACGCGGTCAGGACGGCGACCAATTTGTACCAAAAGGAAAACCCGGATACTTTTCTTACGTATGAAGTCGGCATGTCAGGAGACGACGGCGTCACAAAGGAGGATGCGATCCGCAACCTGAACACGGAGCTTTTAAGCGGAGAGGGACCGGATATCCTGGTTTTGGACGGACTGCCGTGGGAATCCTATGCGGAAAAAGGGATTCTTGCGGATTTATCGGAGCCGATAGACGAAGGGTGTGAAGCGGGGGAATTTTATGAAAAGATCGTTACCACCTATGAAAATGAGCAGGGAATCTGTGCGGTTCCCGTTTACTTCGGCTTTATGATCTGCGCCGGAAAGGGAGCGGAAGGCGTCGCCGATTTGGAGTCACTTGCCGACAGGGTGGAAGAACTGCGCGGGGAATATCCGCAGGGCAGCATTACCGGTTCCTATCGGGAAAAAGAGGTGCTGTTGCGGCTTTATGACATTTGTTCTCCGGCATTGATCAAAGAGGACGGCTCCCTTGACGAGGAGAAGCTTCGGGAATATCTGACGCAGGCAAAGAGGATCTGGCAGGCGGAAGCGGCGGATCTGGATACGGAAAAGGCACAAAACAGAGTGAGTCTGGACGATGCTTATGGAAAGCTGATTGGCGCAAACGAGTGGTTTAACTACGTGAGTCAGCATGCGCTGGATTACGGTTCCGGTGCGGAACGGCTTTTGTTTGGCGAGCTGACAGGGGTGGATTTCAATTATTCCGAGGTAACGTCCGTGCTGAAAGTCCTCAATGAGGAGCCGAATGTGTCTGTTTTAAGCGGGCTTTCCCAAAATGTGTTTATTCCCCATACGGCAATGGGCGTCAACGCCGCGGGAACAAATCGGGAAACCGCGGAGGACTTTGTGATGAGTATGCTCGGCGCCGAAATGCAAAAACAGCCTCTGGGAATGGGATTTCCCGTAAACCGGGAGGCGATGGAAGCGGAACTGCAGAAAAGGAGCGGGGACGATGAAGAGGCGGGATACGTTTCCTGGATAGATGAGGACGGCAATATGGGAGACCTGGAAATTACCTGGCCGACAGAGGAACAGCTTAAGGAACTGGAGGCAATGATAGAAAGTCTGGATACGCCTGCAAGTACCGATGAAAACGTTAGAGACGCCGTTGCGGAATCGGGTGTTCCGGCTTTAAACGGAGAAAAGAGCGTGGATGAAGCGGTCAATGAAATTATCAACAAAGTACAGATTTACCTTGCGGAATAAAAAGAGAAAGACGGCGTGGAAAGAGGTGGTCTGCTTCCTCTTTCCCGGATTTTTGGGCGTTGCCCTGTTTGTACTCCTGCCATTTGCGGATGTGGTGCGCCGCTCCTTTAGCACGGCGGTAACGGGAGAATGGGCGGGACTGCAAAACTATAAGCAGGTTTTTAACAATCAGGCGTTTTTGCTGGCGGCAAAAAATACCCTTCGTTTTGTCGGGGTATGCCTGCCGCTTCTGATTACAATTTCTTTGTTGCTTGCCTACGGGCTTAGCAAGAGCAAATACCGGAATTTCTTAAAGTCCGCTTATCTTTTGCCCATGGCGATCCCGGCGGCTGCCGTAGTCCTGATCTGGAAGCTGTTGTTTGACAGGCAGGGATTGCTAAACGGAATCGCGGAGGGGCTTGGCGGGAGCGGTGTGGACTTTATGGGCACCGGCGCAGCGTTCTGGGTGCTGGTTGTAAGCTACCTGTGGAAAAATCTCGGTTATACGGTGGTGCTGTGGCTTGCGGGCATCATGGGGATTCCCGAGGGAATCCTGGAAGCGGCGCGGGTGGACGGCGCGGGAGAATGGACCTGTTTTTTTAAAATCATTCTGCCCAACCTGAAACCGACGTTATATACCATAACGGTGCTTTCGTTTCTAAATTCGTTTAAGGTGTTCCGGGAGGCGTATCTGGTCGCGGGCTCTTATCCCCAGGAAAGTATGTATCTGCTGCAGCATTTGTTCAATAACTGGTTTTTGAATCTGGAAATGGATAAAATGGCTGCCGCAGCGGTACTGACGGCGGGCGTACTGTTGATTTTTATTCTGCTGTTACAATTTTTGTGGGACAGAAAGGAAGGCGCGGAATGATAGAGAAAGAAAGAAGGAGAAAAAAACGGCTAGGAAAGCGGGCAAAAGCCGGAGCGTCAACCGCCGTTTTGATGCTGACGGCGGCGCTGGTCTGCATGCCCGTGGCGATGCTTCTTAGCGGTTCCGTGAAGGGCTTGGACGAACTGACGCAGGGGCTGGCTCCGGTGTTAGGGGATGCGGATTATATGGCGGAATTTGGGCTGTTGCCCCAATATCCCACCCTGCGCCATTACCTGGAGCTGTTGTTTGATACGCCGGAGTATTATGTGGTATTTGGCAATTCTCTCAAAATCGTGGCGGGGACCCTGATCGGTCAGTTTCTCGCAGGCGTGCCGTCGGCATGGGCGTTTGCCGAATTTACGTTTCCGGGCAGGAAGGTATTGTTTAGCGTATATACCGTTTTGATGATGATGCCTTTTTCCGTGACCATGCTGTCAAATTATCTGGTGCTGCAGAAAATGTCTCTGCTTGATAATCTCTGGGGTATTATTCTGCCCGGCGTATTTTCCACCTTTCCGGTCTTTATCATGTACCGTGGCTTTTGCGGGATTCCCAAGGAGGTTTTGGAGGCGGCAAGGATGGACGGCGCCGGAGAATTTCAGATTTTTATCCATATCGGTCTGCCCTTGGGATCGGCGGGGATCGGTTCGGCGCTGGTACTGGGCTTTTTGGAATATTTCAGCCTGATCGAACAGCCCCTGTCCTTTTTAAAAGATCCGTCTCTCTGGCCGCTGTCCCTTTATCTGCCCCAGATCGGTCTTTCGGACGCGGGATATGCCTTTGCGGCTTCGGTCGTGGCGCTGGCGCCGGCGGTCTTTGTGTTTCTGCTGGGGCGGGATTATCTGGAGAAGGGGATTATTGCCACAGGCATGAAGGAATAGCGGCGAAAACGAAAAAAGGAACGCGGGGAATTGAGCGACAATGAAGACGATCATCGGGTTTTTTAATGAAAAAGTGGAAAAAAAGAAGGCGCTAAAGGCGCTGGCGTGGTTTTGTGCGGGTCTGTTTTTGTGCGGCATGATATCCAGAGGAATGTATGGCGCGGCTCTGCCGAGAGTGGAGACGGAGGCGCCCTCTTATCTGAATCTGACCCATCAGGTAAAGGCGGAAGGCAGGCTGAAGGCGGAACGGGAAAACGCCGTTTACGGCACGGAAGGGCTTCGCGTGGATCAGATCCTGGTACAGGAGGGAGAAACGGTAGAGCAGGGGCAGAGCCTGCTGCAGTATGATCTGAAGGATCTGGACGAAATCATAGAGGAGCAGGAGCTGGAGCTTGAAAAGCTGCAAATACAGCTCGATACCCTGAAAGTTAATCAGGGGCTTACCGACGCGGCAAGGAATAAAGCGAAAGAAAGGGCAGGGGAGGATTACCGCGCCGCCTGCACGGATAACAGTTTTCGGGCGGGCGCGGCGCAGGATAACCTGAACCGGGCAAGGCAGGCATTAGACAGCTTTCCGGCAAAGGAGACCTATCTTGCAGAGCGGGGAGCCGTAGAGGGAACCGTATCGGGCAATGAGCTGGAGGCGGAGTGGAGGCAGCAGAAGGAGGCGCTGGAGCAGGCTGTCAGGGAAAACGAGCAGGCGGCGCGTGAGGTTGCAAGCGCCAATGAAGAATCGCTGCGGCAGGCAAAGCGCACCTTGGAGGACGCGATGGAAGCGCAGACAAGGGACAGCTCCCCCGCATTGCTGGAGTTGGAGATAGAAGTGCTGGAAAAGGAGCTTGCCCTTTACCGGGAGTTAAGGGAGGAAGGCGGCATGTTGACGTCGGAATATCAGGGGGCGGTAACCCGGATACTGATAGAGGAGAGCGGACGGGTGCCCGACGGAGCGGTATTTTTTATTGCGGATCAGGAAAACGGCTATGAGTTTGAGGCGCAGATTTCCAAAGAGGACCGGAAATACGTTACGGTGGGGGACGAGGCGAGCGTTAAGATCGGAACGGGAAAGGAAGCGGTAAGCGGTCAGATCTTATCCATAGAAGAGACGCAGTCGGAGGGCTATATCATGCTTATCAAAGTGGATCAAAGCGCGGGAAATCTGGGAGATATGGGTACGGTTACCGTCAGCAAACGAGGGGAGGCGCGTTGCCTTTGCGTACCGCTGTCGGCGCTTCATCAGGAGGACGGCGCAAAATATGTGCTGGTCTGCGAGGAGCGGCAGACGATATTGGGAAACGAAAGGGTCGCCGTCAAAAGGCTTGTGGAGGTAACGGACAGCAACGAAAGCTATGCCGCGCTTGCCGAAGGCAGTCTGTCGGATTCCGAGCCTGTTATCGTGGATTCGACGAAGCCTGTGGAGGAAGGCGATGAGATTCGCCTTTCGGACTCATGAGAAGGTATACGGCGTGGGGGATCGGAGGCGTTTTTGCCATGGGGATAGTGTTTTTGCTGATCCATGCCGGGAACCGCCTGGAGCGCGTGCAGTCTATGGAGAGACTGGGCGTATACGAACTGCAAACGTCTGTAGAGGCGAGGGAGGCGGAGCGTATCCTCGAAGAGGAAAGGAAGGAGACGGAAGCGTACTGCCACCGTCTGGTTTTCTTTGCAGAGCAAAAGGAAGAAATCGTGGAAAATACACAATGGTACCGTCAGACGGAAGCCGACGTCGTAAAGCTGTGCGGCGACAGCACGCTGTTATTTCCCTACGGGTATCCGCTGGAGCCGGAGGATACAAAGGGGTGTCTCATCGGCGAAGAGACGGCAGTCGCTTTATTCGGCGGCAGACAGGTAATCGGGGAACGGATCGGCTATGGGGGAGAACAATATGAGATCCGGGGAATTTTGCCGGATGAAAATCTGCTCGTCCTTCAGGCGCAGGGGGAAACGGCTGTATGCTATGCGGGCGTTTTGGGAGATACCCCCGCACAACGGGAAAAGGCGGCGGGATTGCTGCAAAATGCTTACGGGCTTGACTTGCGGGAGGTTCCCTTTCGCTTTTATGAAGCCGTCTGCAGGGCGCAGATAGCCGCGCTTTGTATGCTTGCCTATAGCGGAGCGGGCGTGTGTCTTTTACGGGTGCTTTCCGGACGCGGCAAAGAAGAGGAGCCGGAGGGAAAAGGCGCCGGATGGGGAAGGCATGGCGGGAAAGCATGGAAAAAGGTCAGAACGGCGGTCGCTGTCGGCGGCGCAGCGCTTGCGGCTGCCGGTATGATTTATATCCTGTCTTATCATGCGTATGCCATGCCGGATAAAATATCGGATCTGTCCGGGTGGGGCGGCTATTTTGGCGGCGAATGGACGGAATGGAAACGGTTCTTAAGCAGGGAAGAGATCTTTTTGCACAGAGCGTATTGGTAGTTTTTTGTTCTTCTCAAATTCTCTCAAACATGGTATAGTTAGCTAACGGAAGTAAAAGGAGAGGATAAAATGAAGAAAAAGCTTGCTTTATGTATGACTTTTATGATAGCGATACTGGCGACGGGATGTGCCGGGGAGTCTGCCGCCGTTTCGTCGCCGGAGGCTTCTGTGGAGGAAGAGGCTGCGGAAACGGCAGCGGAGGAAAAGAACGAAGCGGTAAGCGCCGTGATCTATTACGGCAACGCAAATGCGGACGGTTTTGACCAAAAGGAAGTGCAGCTTGAGGCGCTGACGCCGGAAAATCTGATTGCGGAGCTTGCAGCGGTCAATGTGGTTTCCATCGATACGGAAGTAAATTCCTTTGAACAGGAGGGCAAGAGCCTGAAACTGGATTTATCCAAAGGGTTTTCGGGCTATGTCAATATGATGGGCACCAGCGGCGAGTATATCGTCATGGGCGGTCTGGTCAATACGTTTTTAACGGCGTATGACGGAGAAGAGATTCTGATTACCGTGGACGGGAAGGAATTGGAAACGGGACATACTCTTTATGACAAACCGCTGCATTTCTTTGAGCCGGAGGCTGAGGCAAAAGAAGACACCGTGGATGCCGGAGAAAAGGAACCGATGAGCTACCGGTTAAGGGACGAGGCATACGAACAGGGCGGCGCAACAATCTATTATCCGCAGTTTACGGATATGTCCGATCCCTCTGTGCAGGAAAAATGGAACGAAGCGCTCCGGGAGCTTACCGTGGGCGTGGAAGAAAAGCGTGATTCGGACCCCGTCTGCCGGGTGGATTACCGGATTGCCTCCTGCGATACGGAATTTGTGTCCTTTGTCTTTACCAGGGAAATTGAAACCGGTGCAGAGACGACGACGGACATTTTTGCCGTCAGCTTTGATCTGGTGGAAGGAAAAAACGTCCGTTTAAGCGACTGGGGAGAAGCGATGGACACCGCCGCGTACAATTTGGCAAACCACGGTTATTATAAGATTTTAAGCGACGACGTGGACAGGGAAGCCTACGATGAAGCGATGAAAATGCAGGAGCCTGACGCGGAAGCGTATAAAAAGGAATTTCGTCAGTTTGATTTTGACCTGGAAGACCTCGGGCAGGAGCCTGCGGGCACCAGTTATGTAGAGGACGGCGAGCTGATTTTGATTATGGAAGTTCCAAAGGAGCTGGGCGGCGTTTTGGAAATCGGCACGGGAATTAAAGTCAGAGAATAATGACAGAAGGGAAGCGAAGCATACATGACACAGGTCAGTGAAAAGGAACAGTTGATATTTGATATTGCAAACGCGGAATGGGAGTTGTTCCAGTTGGTGCAGAATACGGGAGGAAGAGCGTCCTGTCAGAACGACTCGGATACTTTTTTCAAAATGCGTATGAGCCAGTGGATGGTTTTTTCCCGGGAAACCCTGGAAAGCTATATGGACGATTTGCGAAAAGCCGCGAAAGAAGGGCGCAATCCGATTTTTGAAAAATACGGATTTATGATGGAGACGACCTATCCCGAAGAATTTGAGGAAATTCGGGATCATTTGCCGAAGGTGTCAAAAGAGGCGGAGCGGTTGATCGATGAAATAGCCAAAATCCATGTAAAATGGGACCGTCAGGTCTATGAAAAATATCCCCATATCCGTGAAAACGGCAGAGTGTTTCAAAGCAGCGAGGACAGCATCATAAACGGATCTTCTTCGGAAAGCTATTTAAGAGGGGAATATAAGACCTATTCCTTAAAGACCTTAAAGCTGATTTACGAGCAGGTCAGGGAGGCTGACCGAAAGGGCGAAAACCTGTTGCAGCAAATCGTGGAAAACGAAGTGAAGTTTTACGGTTACCAATCCCTGGAGAAAGCCGAAGAAAAGCAGAAAGCGGCAGGGGTGAAATAAGATGCAGGATTTTAAGAAAAAAGAAGATTTAGTACAAAGATGGGAGAGCGCCGACGACAGCGCAGTCGCCGCGGTTATGAAAAAAGCGGCGGCAGGACGCCCGATTACGGTGGCGGCGCTTGGCGGATCTATTACGGAAGGGTTTCATTCATCCTGTCCGGAAAAATCCTATGCAGGCATTATGAGAAAATGGTGGGAGGACAAATTCCCCGGGACAGAAGTCCGTTATATCAATGCGGGAATCGGCGCGACGGACTCTTATCTGGGCTTGCACCGGGCAAGAAGGGACGTGCTGCAGGAGCAGCCGGATTTTGTCATCGTGGACTTTACGGTCAACGACCAGGCGGAGGAGTTTTATGAAAAAAGCTATGAAAGGCTGATCCGCACTTTGCTGGAAGCGGAGAGCAGACCGGCGGTGGTCCTTTTATTTATGACCATGGAGGACGGCACCAACGCCGCGGCGTTCCATGAAAAGGTCGGGGCAAAATACAATCTGCCGATGCTGCGGTACGGGGACTGTGTGCTCCGGGCAATCAAAGCGGGAGAGTATCAATGGTCGGATATTTCGCCGGACGACATCCATCCCAACGACAGAGGACATGCCATTGCCGGCAAAATCGTATGCGATTATCTGGATTTTGTTTATGATACTTGTGTGAAAGAACGGGCGGAAGGGAAGCTGTTAGACGCGGCCTGCGTGGAACCTGCGGCGGCTGGCGGCTGGAAAAAAGCGGATCTGCACCCGCATCTGCACGACGGATGGCTGGGCAGCTCCCTGACGGGAAGCCTGGAATTTAAACTGGAGTTTGCAAACCTTGGAATGACCTATTTTAAGTCCGTGGACGGCACCTTCGGAAAGGCGGAAATTTACGTTGACGGCGTATGCCAAAAGGTACTGGACGGGGATTTCTCAGGCGGATGGGGAGACTACGGTCAAAGCGACGAGGTTTATACCTCCAAGGAACGGAAAAAGCATCATGTAGAGATTAAGGTGGCGGGAGCGCCGGAGGAAGTAAAATTCGGCGTGCTGGGGTTGCTGGTTTCGTAGTGGGCAGTGAAAATACTGCGGGGTAGGAAAAAGCAACAGCGCCGTCACAGTAAAAAGGGTGGGTATCACGGAAACACGCTTGCGCTCTATAAAAACGCAGCGGTACGTAAATCCGCAAAATACGCGGATTAAGTACCGGCGTTTTTATGAAGGTTTCCTTTGATTCCCGCCCTTTTTACTGTGACGGCGCTGTTGCTTTTTTGGCTGAGCCGGGGGCTTTCCCCTGGCTTTTTTCTTTTTCGCTTTTTCCCGGCTTTTGTTTTTTCGGTTTTTTCGTTTTCCCCTGGCTTTTTTTCGGCTTTTTTGTTTTTCTCCTCTTTTTTGGGATTGTTGCGAACCTTTTTTGGGATATTACAATAATCGGATGAAGGGCAAAACCTTTAAGACGTCTTAAAAGAAAAAAACGGGGCGGGCGTTATAAACGTCACACCTGATGCAAAGCGGAAGGAATGATAAGAAACGATGACAATGACAGAACTGGAAAAGTGGATTCTGATCTACGGAAGAGAGATCTATTCCTTTTGCAGATACCTTGCCGGAAGTAAGCAGGAAGCGGACGACCTGTATCAGGATACTTTTGTGAGAGCGGTGGAAAAGTGTCATACAATGGACGGGACGCAAAATCCCAAAGGGTTTCTGCTGACGGTCGCCGTAAATCTATGGAAGAATAAAAAAAGAAAATTCGCGTGGCGTAACAGGATCGCGGCGGCGGAAAGTCTTGGAAGCGAAAAGCTGGAGCTGTTGGAGAGCAAAGAGGAGACGCCGGAGCAGACCTGTGTATCCCAAGAGGAGAGAGAGGCGGTATACCGGGCGGTTTCGCTTCTTGATGAAAAATATAAAAGCGTCATACTTTTATACTACATGGAGGATATGAATCTTTCAGAAATTGCGGAAATTCTGGATATACCCATTGGAACGGTAAAAAGCAGAATGCACAAGGCAAGAGCAATTTTAAAAAAAGAACTGGAGGTTGTTTTGGATGAGTAAGCAGATAGATGAACTTTTAAAACAAGCCCTTTCTCCGGTTGAACAGCCGGGGTCCTGTCTGAACGAACGGACGCTGGAAAGAGTAAAGGAGATGGAGCATATGAAAGCAAAAAAAGGAAAAGCGGGACGGCTGCCCATGGCGGCGGCAATCGCGGCGGCGGTATTTGTGCTGGGATCGGGAAGCGTTTATGCGGCATGGAGATATCTGACGCCGGCGCAGGTGGCGCAGGAAAATGAAATGAGTAAACTTGCGAAAGCCTTTGAAAGCGACGACGCGGTTATGATTAACGAAAAGCAGACAGCCGGAGGATATACGGTTTCTCTGCTCGGGGTCGCAAGCGGAAAGAATCTTTCGGAATATGTAGAAGAAGGCGATGTAAAAGATGATAAGACCTACGTAGTGGCGGCGATCGAAAAGGAAGACGGAAGCCCTATGCCGGATACGGACAGCGAGGCTTATGGGGAGGAAACGTTTTTTATGTCCCCGCTGATTAAGGGAATGGACCCGAACATGCACAATGCTGTGACTATGGGCGGCGGATACGCGGAATTTGTGCAGGACGGCATTCTTTACCGCCTGGTGGAATGCGACAATGTGGAAATCTTTGCCGATAAGGGACTGTACTTTAGCGTAAACGAAGGCACTTTCTATGATCAGCAGGCTTACGGTTATGATGAAGCCACGGGCGAAATCACGAGAAACGAGGCTTATGACGGCTTAAACGCTTTGTTTGTGCTTCCGATCGATGCGTCCAAGGGAGATCCCGAAGCGGCGAAGGCATATTTGGAGGAATGGGAAAAATCGATGGAAGGCGATGAAGCGGAGGATGAGGCGGAAATCCCCGCGGATATCGAGGAGTTTATGAACCGCCTCTATGAAAATCCTGAAAATCTGGAACTGTATGCCGACAGGATCGAATCCACGGTGCAGGTACTGACGCCGGATAAAGAGGGGGATGTCGCGTTTTCCTATGAACTTGAGGACGGAACAGCCGGAGAGGGAGAGTATTCTGTAGGGGAACTGTTCCCCGATAAAAAAGCCGGAACAATCCGTATCAGCGGCTGGTCCGGCGGTGAGACCCTGGATAGCATGGTAATAGACGTATTTACCTTAAATGAAGACGGTACGGTAACCTATGCGGTTTATGTACCGAAGATGGAATAAAAGGGAGTAAAAAGTCGGAGCTGACCGGGAGGCGGCAATCGGATCCGGCACGAAAACACGCTTTCGCTCTATAAAGGCGCAGCGGTACTAAATCCGCATAAAACGCGGATTAAGGACCGGCGCCTTTATAAAGGTTTTCGTGCCGGACCCGATTGCCGCCTCCCTGGGGAAGTCCCGGCTTTTTTTGTGGCTGGATTTTGTGACCGGATTTGGCGGCTGGTCGGGATTTTTTGGTAGTTATGAGGGGGAGGTATATGCTAAAAGTTGGAAAAATGTCTGATTAGAGAATTATGAGGTTGTAAAAATGTCTGATTGGCGCATTATGAGGTTGGAAAAGTGCTGTTTTTTCTTCTGAAACAGATGTATAAATGCAAAAACTGTGATATGCTTATAAGCGTCATAGTGCTTTTAGCAATATTACGGATTTGTCAAAGTTATCCGAATAAGAAATAGCAAGATCGGTTTTGAGGGGGAAAACGGATGGAACGGAAGCGTAACGGGATGCCTGAGGGACTTTGGCGGTTTTTGAAAATAGTCGGCAGGATTTTATTGTTTCTTTTTGCCCTTTGGGTCGGGGGAAATATGGGGCTGTACGCTTATTTATGGATGATGTACAACGCAGGTGTGGCTGATATTTTGGCATATGTCAGTATGTTTCTGCCCATTGCGTTATTCCTGCCGTTAATTATATTTAAAAATAAAAAAAGAGTCCTTATCATCTGGACATCATGCTTTGGAATCTTTCTGGTTGCGCTGTCCGTGAATATCGGTATGATAAAATACGAAGAAAGTATAACGGTCAACACTTCGCCGAATATCAACTGCGAGGAATATCTGCCATTTGATCAGGATTCCAAAATTGTGACCCTGGATCATGAAGCGGCTTTGCGGCTGGAGGGGGATTTGCCGGTAATCGACGGAGCGGCTGCGGTTTTTCCGGTTTATTCGGCGTTTGTCAACGCTGTTTACCCCGATACGGTAACGTTTCAGGACGACGTTTTCAAATATCAGAATACGGTTACGGGATATGAAGCTTTGGCAAAGCGGGAGACGGATATTTTCTTCGGGGCTTATCCCTCGCAGGAGCAGATTGCCTATGCGAAGGAGCAGGGAACGGAATTTGTCTATACGCCCATCGGCAGCGAGGCGTTTGTATTTATCGTACATAAAGACAATCCCGTGGATTCCTTAACCACGGAACAGATACGGGATATTTATGCCGGAGAGATTACCAATTGGAAAGAGGTTGGCGGCAGAGATGAGGAAATTGCCGCTTTTCAGAGAAATGAGGGCAGCGGCAGTCAAAGTATGCTGATCCGCTTTATGGACGGCAGAGAGCTTATGCAGGCGCCTATGGAGCAGTACAATGATTTCATGATGGGCATCATAGAAGAAGTGGCGTCTTATAAGAACAGACGCAATTCCATCGGCTTTTCCTTCCGGTATTATGTGGAAGGCATCATTCAGAATCCGGACATTAAAATGCTGAGCGTGGACGGGATAGCGCCTACGGTAGAAAATATCAGGAGCGGAAAGTACCCGGTTACCACACCTTTGTATGCCGTAACCTATGAAGGAAACGACAACGAAAATGTAGGTAAGCTACTGCAATGGGTACTGTCCGAAGAGGGACAGGAAATCATAGAAAAAACCGGCTATGCAGGGATTGGCGAGTGATTCGCCGATCCCTTTTGTGCATATTTAAAGATTACGAAAAGGCAAAGCAGTTGATTCAAAAGGCGATCGAGAGGACGAAAAAGGGGATTGAAGATAACTGAACCGATCAGTCTGCGGCGGGAAGCCCGTAATGGCATTTAACCGCTGGATTCAACTTCGGAATTTAGTCTCGAAATTTAACCTCGGAAAAAATAAAAAAAGGAAATAAAAGGATAACGCAGAATATGTAAAGTAGGCGTATGAAAATCGGAAATTTGTCTTATGAGGCAAAAAAAGGAAGAATCAGATATGACTATTCGGGAAAATCTGGAAAAATGGGAAAGTGAATATTTAAGTCCTTACGCCTGCCTGAGCAAAGATAGCAGGGGGCGGTCAAGGGAAGAGGAGCAATGCGATATCCGCCCTGTTTTTCAGCGCGACAGGGACCGTATTATCCACAGCAAGTCTTTCCGCAGGCTAAAGGATAAGACGCAGGTATTCCTGACGCCGGACGGAGATCATTACCGGACGAGGCTGACTCACACCCTTGAAGTGTCTCAAAATGCCAGGACCATTGCCAAGGCGCTGCAGTTAAACGAGGATCTGGTAGAGGCGATTGCCCTGGGACACGATCTGGGACACACGCCGTTCGGACATGCGGGAGAGCGTGCGCTTAACAGGGTCTGTCCTTTTGGATTTGAGCACAGCGAACAGAGCGTGCGGACCGTTGAAGTGTTGGAAAAGCACGGACAGGGATTGAATCTTACCTATGAGGTAAAGGATGGGATCAGAAATCATCAGACTTCTAAAATGCCCTCTACGCTGGAGGGAAAGATTGTAAGGCTTTCCGACAAAATCGCTTATATTCATCATGACATGGACGACGCCATCAGGGCGAATATTTTAAAGGATGAGGATGTGCCGAAAAGCATCGGCGCGGTGATCGGCTATACCCTGTCGGAACGCCTTGACAGCTTTATCCATGATATCGTGACCAACAGCCGCGGGAAAAACGATATTGTCATGTCGGAGCCGGTTGCAAAGGCAATGAAGGAAATGCGGCAGTTTATGTTTGAAAATGTATATCAGAACCCGGTTGCAAAGGGGGAAGAGGGCAAGGCGGAAATGCTGATGGAAGCTCTCTATGAATATTATCTGACGCATTTAGATAAAATACCCCGGGAGACACTGGATTTAATGGAGCGGGACGGCACGCCCAGAGAGCAGATTGTCTGCGATTATGTGGGAGCCATGACCGATAGATTTGCCATAGCGAAGTATGAGGAGTTGTTTATTCCCAAGACCTGGCATGGCTGACGGAGAAGAGATATGTATTATCCGGAAGAATTGATAGAAGAAGTCAGACAAAAGAATGATATTGTGGATGTGATTTCGGGATATGTCCGGATCAAAAAAAAAGGCAGCAACTATGTAGGATTATGTCCCTTTCATAATGAAAAGACAGGGTCCTTTATGGTCAGCAGAAACAAGCAGATTTATAAATGCTTCGGATGCGGCGCCGGGGGCAATGTCTTTACCTTTGTCATGGAATATGAAAATTTCACATTCCCGGAGGCGTTAAGACAGCTTGCGGAGCGTGCGGGAGTCAGGCTGCCCGAGGCGGAATATGACGAAAACGCCAAACGGCAGATGAGCAGGCGGGCGAAGATGCTGGAGCTTAACAAAGACGCGGCGAACTATTTTTATTATCAACTGCGGGCGCCTCAGGGAGCGACGGGATTAAACTATTTTCGGGACAGGCAGTTGTCGGACGAGACCATGAAGAAATTCGGTCTGGGCTTTGCCAATGTCAAAAGCAATGATCTGACGCAGTATTTAAAGAGCAAAGGATATACCGACGAGCAGATCCGGGACGCGGGACTTGCCACTTATCATGAAAAATACGGCATGAGCGATAAATTCTGGAACAGGGTCATGTTTCCCATTCAGGATATCAATCACAGGGTGATCGGGTTCGGCGGCAGGGTCATCGGAGAAGGAGAACCGAAGTATTTAAATTCCCCGGAAACGGAAGTGTTTGATAAAAGCCGTAATTTGTACGGGTTGAATTTTGCCAGAACAGCGCGTAAAAATCATATGATTTTATGCGAAGGATATATGGACGTCATCGCCATGCACCAGGCGGGCTTCACGGAAGCGGTAGCCTCTTTGGGAACGGCGTTTACAAGCGGACAGGCAAGTCTGCTCAGACGTTATACGGAAAACGTGATCCTTGCCTATGACAGCGACGGCGCGGGGATCAAGGCGGCGCTTCGCGCCATCGGCATTTTGCGGGACGTGGGACTGACCGGGAAAATACTGCATTTGGAGCCGTATAAGGACCCCGATGAGTTTATGAAAAATCTGGGCAGGGAAGCGTTTGAGGAAAGAATTGAAAACGCGGAAGACAGTTTTTCCTTTGAACTGCGGATGCTGGAGCGGGATTATGATATGAAGGTTCCCGAGAGCAAAATGAAATTCCGGCGCACCGTTGTGGAGAAGCTTTATCAGGTAGCGGATCAGTTTGAGGACGCCAAGCCGTTTATCGAAGTGGCTTGTGAGAAATATCATTTCGGTTATGAGGAAATGTGCAAGAGCGTGGCGGCTTTTGCCAACCGGCAGGAAATGAATGCCGGACTGGTAAGGCGGCGGGAGCCCGAAGAGGTGCAAAAGCAGGAAAAGCGGGACGAGCCTCTTTTGAAAAACCAGAAAATATTATTGACCTGGCTGGTGGACGAACCGCGTCTTTATCCCAGGATTAAACAATATATTTCTCCCGACGATTTTGCACAGGGGATTCACAGGAAGGCGGCAAAGAAGCTTTTTGAGGCGCTGGAGGCGGGGCAGACCCCGAGCCCGTCGGCGATTATGACGACGCTGCAGGCGGACGAAGAAGCTTCCGAAGAGGAACAAAAGGAGATTGCATCGCTTTTTTGTACCAAAATATCCGATCATATCAGGCGCGTGATGGGGATCAACGAGGTGGAGCTTGAGGATGAAACGTCGGAATTTGCCACCAAAGAGGAGAAGGAAAAGGCGCTTCATGATATTCTTGTCAGTATCAAGCGCGCAAGTTTACAGACCTGTATGGAAACAGGCGGCAGCGATAAGAATGCCTTTACCCGCATTTTAGAGGCGAAGAAGGCGCTGCAGGAACTGCAGAAAACGCATATTTCTCTGGATTAAGGTTAAAATATGTAATCAGAAATGGAAGGATGGAGCAGTAAGATGGATGAAAACACACAGGCAAAGTTTGATGAGAAAATGAAATCTCTCATGGCGACTGCGAAAAAGAAGAAAAATGTTCTGGATTATCAGGAAATCATCAATCATTTTGCGGATCTCGGATTGGAAGAGGAGCAGTATGATAAGATTCTGGAAACCCTGGAACAAAACGGTGTTGATGTACTGAGGATGACGGATGACGACGAGCCGGATGAGGAAATCATTCTCGCCGAGGCGGAAGAGGTAGACGTGGAAAACCTGGACCTTTCCGTGCCGGACGGCATCAGCATTGAAGATCCGGTCCGCATGTATCTGAAGGAAATCGGAACGGTGCCGCTTTTGACAGCCGAAGAGGAGATTGAGCTTGCTAAGAGAATGGAAGAGGGAGACGAGGAAGCGAAAAAAAGGCTTGCCGAGGCGAATCTCCGTCTTGTTGTTTCCATTGCCAAAAGATATGTGGGAAGAGGCATGCTGTTTTTGGATCTGATTCAGGAAGGAAACCTGGGTCTGATTAAGGCTGTGGAAAAATTCGATTACCGGAAGGGATATAAATTTTCCACCTACGCGACGTGGTGGATCAGACAGGCGATTACAAGGGCGATTGCGGATCAGGCAAGGACGATCCGTATCCCGGTGCATATGGTTGAGACGATCAATAAGCTGATTCGCGTCAGCAGACAGTTATTGCAGGAGTTGGGGCGCGAACCTACCCCGGAAGAGATTGCCAAGGAAATGAATATGCCGGTAGACCGTGTCCGGGAGATTTTGAAGATTTCCCAGGAACCGGTTTCTTTGGAGACGCCCATCGGCGAAGAAGAGGATTCTCATCTGGGCGATTTTATCCAGGACGACAACGTACCCGTACCGGCGGACGCCGCGGCGTTTACGCTTTTGCGGGAACAGTTGGGCGAGGTGCTGGATACTTTGACGGAAAGGGAACAGAAAGTGTTAAAGCTGCGTTTCGGTCTGGACGACGGAAGGGCGCGTACCCTGGAAGAAGTGGGGAAAGAATTTAACGTTACCCGTGAGCGTATCCGCCAGATTGAGGCAAAGGCGCTTCGGAAGCTCCGCCATCCCAGCAGAAGCCGCAAGCTGAAGGATTATTTGGATTGATATGGAATTATCGGTAAGATTACAGGCTGTTGTGAATATGGTTTCAAAAGGCAGGCGTGTTGCCGATATCGGCTGCGACCATGGATATGTGTCGATCTATTTATGCAGGCGTGGGCTGTGTTCCCGGGTGATTGCGATGGACGTCAGGCAGGGACCCCTGGAGCGTGCAAGGGCAAATATCAAAAAATACGGGCTGTCGGATTACATAGAAACAAGGCTTTCCGACGGCACGGGCGCTTTAGAGCCGGGGGAAGCGGACGCGCTGGTGATCTCCGGCATGGGCGGCAGGCTGATGATCCGCATTCTGGAAGAGGGCTTTGCAAGGCTTGGCAAATTCCCGGAGCTTGTGCTGCAGCCCCAGTCGGAAATTTTTCTGGTACGGGCATTTCTGCGGCAGCAGGGCATAAAAATAATAGATGAAACGATGGTCCTGGATGAAGGAAAGTACTATACCGTTATCAAAGCGGGCGGCGCGGGCGCAGAGCGCGGCGGTTACCGTCAGATAACAGAAGATTATTTCGGACCGGTCCTTTTGGTAAAACGTCCCCGGGTCTTTGAGGAATATTTGCAAAAAGAAGCGGAAAAGACGAAAGAATTGCTTTTGAAGGTCACAAAGCGGGAGCGGATCGAAGAATTGACGCAATATTTAAGCCTGGTGGAAGAAGCGATTGCCGGCGGGGACGATTGCCGGCAGGAGCAAGTCTGCGGCGGGCGGCAGTTTACGGCAGGAGGTATGGGTATGAAATGTGAAGATATCATGGGAAAGCTGGAAGAGCTTTCGCCGGCGCATTTTGCACAGGATTGGGATAATGTGGGCCTGCTTGTGGGAAGGACGGATAAAGAGGTGCATAGCGTTTATCTTGCGCTGGACGCTACGGATGAGGCGGTTGAAGAAGCGGTCAGGCTGGGTGCGGATATGATCATTACCCATCACCCGATGATTTTTAAAGGAATGAAGCAGGTGCGCGCCGATCATTTTATTGGCAGAAGGATTATCCGCCTGCTGCAAAATGATATGTGCTGTTTTGCCATGCACACCAATTTTGATATTATGGGAATGGCGGATGCGGCTGCGGATGAATTGAAGCTGCGGGGACGCCAGGTGCTTTTAAAGACTTATGAAGATGAGATTTCCACCGAGGGCTTCGGGCGTTTCGGGACTCTGCCCCGGATTATGACGCTGCGTGAATGCGCGGCGTTTGTAAAGGAGCGCTTCGGCATTTCCAGGGTCAGGGTATTCGGTGACGGGGATGCGGAAGTGGAAAGGGCGGCGATCTGTCCCGGTTCCGGAGGCAGCATGATAGACGCGGCGCTGGAGCTGAAGGCGGATGTGTACATTACCGGAGATATTGATCATCATGAAGGAATTGATGCGGTGGCAAGGGGACTATCCGTGATCGATGCAGGGCATTACGGGATAGAACAGATTTTCGTGCCGTATATGAAGGAATATCTGAAACGGGAGCTGCCCGGGCTGTTGGTTTATACAAAGGAACCGGAAGAACCGTTCTGGTATGTGTAAGAGGAAAAAGAGAAGACAGGAAGGTAATTTATGGCAGTTGTTACAATCGGAAGCGAAAGAAAAGAATATGAGATCGGAACCGCTTATGAGGAAATCGCAAAGCAGTACCAGCCGGTGTATGACGACATGATTGCGCTTGTCATGGTGGACGGAAAAATAAGGGAGCTGAGCAAGACCGTGGAGAAGGACTGTGAAATCAGTTTTCTTACCTTTTGCGACGAAGCGGGGCACAAGAGTTATGTGCGGACGGCGACCATGATCTTTATGAAAGCTTTGCGGGACGTGACGGACATGAGCAGGGTCACAAAGGCAAAGGTGGAGTTTACCATCGGCTGCGGTTACTATATTGATATCGAGGGAGATATCACGGTTAATAAGGATTTGGCAAAGCTGGTGGAGCGGCGGATGACGGAAATCGTCGAGAGCAACCATGAGATTACCAAAAAGGCATATCAGACCGCGGATGCGATCCGGATCTTTGCAGGGCACGGTATGAAGGATAAGGTCTCTTTGTTCAAATACAGGAAGAGTTCCACGGTCAATGTCTATGAATTGGACGGATATCATGATTATTATTATGGCTATATGCTTCCCCGGACCGGATATATCCGCTACTTTGAGGTGCTGCCCTATGAAAACGGGCTGATCCTGAATCTGCCGGAGAAGTATGCGCCCGGGGAGCTTGAAAAATTCGTTCCCCGCACCAAGCTTTTTAAGACGCTGAAACAGTCGGACGACTGGGGAAGAAAGATGGGCGTCGATACGGTCGGCGATTTAAACGACGAGATCTGCAAAGGACACCTGAACGATCTGGTGCTGGTGCAGGAGGCGCTGCAGGAGAGAAGAATCGGCGAAATTGCCAAGGAAATTTCCGAAAAGCCCGGCGTCAAGTTTGTGATGATCGCGGGACCTTCCTCCAGCGGGAAGACCACGTTTTCCCACCGTCTTTCGGTGCAGCTGCGTACCTACGGCATTACGCCCCATCCTATCGCTCTGGACGATTATTTTGTCAACAGGGAGAGGACGCCGAGGGATGAGAACGGGGACTACAATTTTGAATGTCTCGAAGCCCTGGATGTGGAGCTCTTTAACAAAGATATGGTTGCGCTTCTGGAAGGAAAGGAAGTGGAGCTGCCTACGTTTAATTTTAAGACGGGGCAGAGAGAATATAAGGGCAATGTTAAAAAGCTGGGACCCGACGACATACTGGTGCTGGAAGGCATACACGGCTTGAATGATAAAATGTCCTATGCCCTTCCGGTGGAGAGCAAATATAAGATCTATATCAGCGCGCTTACAACGCTGAATATCGACGAGCATAACCGGATACCTACCACCGACGGCAGATTGCTGCGCCGGATGGTCAGGGATGCCCGTACCAGAGGAGCGGGCGCAAAACGGACGATCCAGATGTGGGCTTCCGTCAGAAGGGGCGAAGAAGAAAATATTTTCCCCTTTCAGGAAGGGGCGGACGCGTTTTTCAATTCCGCTTCCATTTATGAGCTGGCGGCGCTGAAACAGTATGCGGAGCCGCTTTTGTATGAAATCGGCGAAGACGAGCCGGAATATCATGAAGCAAAACGTCTTTTGAAATTTTTAGAGTATTTCCTGGGCGTCAGCACGGAAAATCTTCCCAACAATTCCATTGTGCGCGAATTTGTGGGAGGAAGCTGTTTTCCGGTCTGACCGACCAATATTATGTGAGTGAAACAGATGATCGCGGCTGTCCGACCGAAAGGGGACAGGTGAGGAAAGTCCGGGCTTCACAGGGCAGGATGCCGGATAACGTCCGGTGGAGGTGACTCCAAGGCAAGTGCAACAGAAATGTACCGCCGGGAATTTCCCGGTAAGGGTGGAAGGGCAGCTTAAGAGACTACCGCCCTCCCGGTAACGGGAGGGGCACATGTAAACCCCATCCGAAGCAAGACCGAACAGAAAGCGATACAGTTGCCCGCTGTGCTTTCAGGTGGGTCGCTTGAAACTGTTGGCAACAGCAGTTCTAGATAGATGATCATCCAACGACATAACCCGGCTTACCGTTTCGCTCACATATACAGGCATATGACAGGGGCTGCACAATCTTTCTTTTTCCGTTCGGGATTTGAAAATGGGAATTTTCTGACAGAATGGGAAGATTTGTCTTTTGCACAGCTTACTTTTTTAGATATGAGGTATTTGTCATGTTGTTTAATTCGCTTGCTTTTGCTGTTTTTCTGCCTATTGTGTTTTTTGCATATTGGGCGTTGCCGCAGAAGTACCGTTGGATTGTGTTGTTGATATCCAGTTATTATTTTTATATGAGCTGGAATGTGAAGTATGTGGTGCTGATCTTATTCACGACCGCGATTTCTTATGCCGGCGCTTTTTTGATGGAAAAAACGGAAAAAAAGAGCGTGAAAAGGATGCTGATGGTCGGCGCAGTAGCGGCAAGCCTGTTGGTCCTTTTCTTTTTTAAGTATTTTGATTTTGCCCAGAATACCCTGGCGCGCGTTTTACAGTCCTTTGCCATTGAGCTGCATCCGGTCACTTTGTCGCTGATGCTGCCGGTGGGGATTTCTTTTTATACGTTTCAGACTCTAAGCTATGTCATTGATGTCTATAAAGGGGAAGTGGCGGCGGAGCATAACTTTTTTAAATACGCGGCTTTTATTTCCTTTTTTCCCCAGTTGGTTGCAGGTCCCATTGAAAGAACAAAGAATCTGCTCCCTCAGATCGACTGCGATCACCGTTTTACATATGAAAAAGGCGCCTACGGAATGAAGCTTATGGCGTGGGGCTTTTTTAAAAAGCTGGTTATTGCGGACAACCTGGCGGTATTTGTGGATCTGGTTTTTGACGACGTGTCGTCATATCACGGTTTTGCCCTTGTGCTTGCCGTTTTGTTTTTTACATTACAGATTTACTGCGATTTTTCGGGCTATTCGGATATTGCGATCGGGACGGCGAAGCTGTTTGATATCGATTTGATGACAAACTTTAAAAGTCCGTATTTTTCCGCTTCCATCAAAGAGTTTTGGAGAAGATGGCACATTTCCCTTTCCTCCTGGTTTAGGGACTATATCTATATCCCCATGGGAGGCAACCGGGTATCCAGGCTCCGTAATATCTGGAATGTGATGGTAACCTTTACTTTGAGCGGATTGTGGCACGGAGCCGCATTTACTTATATTGTGTGGGGCGGGCTTCACGGCGCTATGCAGTGTGTGGAAAATCTCCTGTTTCCGGCAAAAAAGAAGGGGATGGCTGCAAAAAAAAGAGGGCTTGCCTGGTGGATCAGGGTCGCCGTTGTCTTTTGTTTTGTGGCGGCGGCATGGTGCTTTTTCCGAGCCGGTTCCTGCAAAGAGGCGCTGTATGTTTTTGCCCACATGGCGGACGGGCTGCGGCAGCCCCTTGCCTATTTGTCGGCGGGGATTCACGCGTTTGATACCCGGCTGTTAAAGCAGATGATCGTTCCCGTACTGTTGCTGGCGGTTTATGATTATACGGCGCTTGATAAGGACCCGCTGTTAGTTGTGGGCAAATTGCCGGCTGCGGCAAGGCAGGCGGTGTATTACGCCTTTTTGCTGATGGTTTTGCTGTTGGCAAGCTTTAATTCTCAGGAGTTTGTATATTTTCAGTTTTAGGGAATGCGGTTGTGCAGGCTGCGCCGGAATAGAGAAAGGAGCCCGGGGTCATGTGGCGCCAGATTTGGAAATTAGTGTGTAAGTTCATAGGAATTGTTTTACCGCTGTTTATTATTCTGCCGCTTTACTGCGCCCTTTTTCCCATGTGGTATATGGATGAAGAATATGCCATGTACAGACAGCAGAAGGATTATGTGGTGGAGAACCGGGATGCGAACAGGGTGTTAATCATCGGCGATTCCCGCACGAAGGCGGGAATGATTCCGGACGAGCTGTCCGCGGACTGTTATAATCTTGCCCTTGGCGGCACGACGCCGATCGAAGGGTATTATACGTTAAAGGAATACCTGAGCGCGCATCCTGCGCCGGAGTATGTGGTCGTTGCGTATGCGCCCATGCACTATATGGACGTGGACGCCCTTTGGACAAGGAATATTTATTTTCATGTGATGAACCGGAAGGACGCCGGAGAGTTGTTTCAAACCGCGGCTGACTGCAGGGACAACGCAAACATTTTGATCGAAAATTACAGGCTGGAATACGCCATGTATGAGTTTTATATGCCCAACAAATACTGCACGGCGCTAAAAAACGCGGCTTTTATCGGCAGGCACGGAGCCAATGAGCAAAAATATGCACAGGTGGAGGCGGAGCGGGGGCATAACTTTTTCGGTACGGCAAACGGAAGCTCCGACGTCAACGGAGAGGCGAAGGAAGAAGATTTTGTGCCGTCGGACGTGATTACCCTTTACATGCAGAAAATTTTTGATCTCTGTAAGGAGCAGGGCATCCGGGTCGTGGTGGAACAGCTTCCGATGAACGAAACGTCCAGGGCAATTTTAACAGAGGATTTTAAAGATCATTACCGGGAATATATGCTGGAATTATCACAGGCGAATCCTACGGTGCAGATATTCGGGGATTTTTATATGTATCCCAACGACTATTTCGGCGACGCCGATCATCTGAATCAGACGGGCGCGTCGGAGTACTGCAGATTTATGCGGGAGCGTTATCCCGATATTTTCCACTGAGCACTGCGACAAGGAACTGTCGCATTTACAAATTTTTATAGAGTGAAAGCGTGTTTCCGTGATCGATACGAAAATTTGTAAATATGCCAATCCCCGATAAGAGAAAGGATTCATAATGAAAGAAAAACTGACGACGCTTTGTTATATTGAAAAAGACGACTGTTTCCTGATGATGCACCGGGTCAGCAAGAAAAACGACGTGAATGCAGGCAAGTGGATCGGCGTGGGCGGACATTTTGAGACCGGAGAGAGCCCGGAGGAATGCCTGCTTCGGGAGGTAAAGGAGGAAACCGGGCTGACGCTGACGGATTACCGGTTCCGGGGTATCATTACCTTTGCCACCGATACCTTCGCTACCGAATATATGTGTCTTTATACGGCGGACGGTTTTACGGGAGAGCTGACCGGATGCGACGAAGGAAAACTGGAATGGGTGCCCAGGGAGAAAATCCGGGATTTGAATCTCTGGGAGGGCGACCGGATTTTTTTGAAAATGCTTTTGGAGGACGCGCCGTTTTTTTCCATGAAGCTGTATTACGAAGGCGATAAGCTCATGAACGCCGCCATAGACGGCAAAAGCGTGGATTTAGACGGCGGAGAATAAAGAGAAAAGGCAGTTAGACAATGGTATTCAGTACGGTTATTTTTTTATGTGCATTTTTGCCGATTACGATCATCGGCTATTATCTGATGCCCGGGCGGGGAAAGAATGTTTTCCTGCTTCTTTGCAGTCTGTTTTTTTATGCCTGGGGAGAACCGGTATATGTATTGGTGATGCTTCTCTCCATTGTCTGCAACTATGTGTTCGGGATGGCGATTCATTCCTTTGAAAAGCAAAAAAAGCTGTGGCTGATCCTGGCGGTTGTGGTCAATCTGGGACTTTTATGCGTCTTTAAATACAGCGGTTTCCTGGTATCGAACCTGACCCGTTTTTTTCCGGGGCTTGTGAAGGTGCCGGAGATTGCGCTGCCTATCGGCATTTCCTTTTATACCTTTCAGGGGCTTTCTTATTGCATCGACGTATATCGGGACAGAAGCATTGTTCAGAAAAATCCGTTGAATCTGGCGCTGTATATCTCCATGTTTCCCCAGCTCATCGCGGGTCCTATTGTCCGTTACGGGGATATCGGCGAGGCGCTGACAAAGAGGACGCATTCTCCCGAGCTGTTTGCGGCGGGGGTGGAGCGTTTTATCATAGGCATGGCAAAAAAGGCGATCCTTGCTAACACCATGGGCGGACTGGCGGAGCGGATCATGGGAAGCGACGTAAGTTACATGGGTGTTTCCGTAGCGTGGACCGGCGCGATCGCTTATACGCTGCAGATTTATTTTGATTTTTCCGGTTATTCCGATATGGCGATCGGACTTGGAAAGATTTTCGGTTTTCATTTTCCGGAGAATTTCAATTATCCCTATATCTCCAAATCCGTCAGAGAATTTTGGCGCAGGTGGCATATGTCGCTATCCACCTGGTTTCGGGATTATCTGTATATTCCCATGGGCGGCAGCCGGAAAGGAAACGTCTATCTGCACCTGTTCGTTGTGTTTTTTGCGACGGGACTCTGGCATGGCGCAGCATGGGGATTTGTGATCTGGGGCTTGTGGCACGGATTGTTTTCCATTCTGGAGAGACTGGCGGGCAATCGGGCGGCGAAAAGGCATGAAAATGCCGGGGCGAAGGAACAGGGAGAGACTAAAAAGCGTACTGCGCTGCAAATTTCGGGATTTGTACGCGCTCTTTTGGGACATGTTTATACGATGCTTGTGGTCGTCATAGGCTGGGTATTATTCAAGCTTGTGGATCTTTCAGATACCCTGCGGTACCTGAAAGTCATGTTCGGTCTGTCGGGGAATACGTTTACGGCTTACGATTTGTCCTATTATATGGACGGGCGGACGACGTTTTTATTTGTCATCGCTTTGCTCGCCTGTTTCCCGTGGGTACCCTGGCTTGGCAGACGGCTGTCAGGCGCAAAGGCTTCCGGGGCGGCGCAGCTTGCGGACGGTCTTTTGTTTACGGCGGTTAAGCGGATCATTTTGCTGTTGCTGCTTGCTTTGTGTTTTGTATTTATCATTACGAGTACCTATAATCCTTTTATTTATTTCCGGTTTTAGGAGGCTTCATGAAAAAGAGAAAAAAAGCGGCGGATCTTGTGTTTGCGGTCTGCTTTGTGGCGATGATTTTCATACCGTTTTTGTTGCTGGATACGACGGAGAGCATCGATTCCGAACTGGAAAACAGGGCGCTTACCCAGTGGCCGGGGCTGCATTTTGATAAGCTGCATACGGAGTGGTACGGACATTATGCGGAAGACCGCGTGGCGTTTCGGGATGAGGCGATTATTTTAAACGCGGACATCAATTATCATCTGTTCGGGACGTTTTCGGAGGAACTGCATATGCCGGGAAAGGACGGATATATTTTTCCGGCGGACGAGGGATATGTGCAAAATTATCAGCGGCTGAATATCGACGAAGCCCTTATGGACGATCTGATGACTTACCTGGAGCGGACGGACGCTTATGTAAAGGAGCAGGGCGGTCAGTTTGTGTTTATGATTTGTCCCAATAAGTCCTCCGTATACGGCGAATATATGCCGGAGAGCATTCATGTGGATGAAAACCGGGAGAGCACGCTGGATATGGCGGCAAGAAAGCTCGATGAGCGGGGGATTGCCTATGTGATACCCGACGGGGCTTTCAGAGAAATAAAAGAAACGGAGCAGATTTATAATCGGAAATACGACTGCGCCCATTGGAACGATCTGGGGGCTTTTTATGGATTGAATATGGCGGAGGCGCTGATTCATGAGACTTATGCGGATGTTCCGGTCATGGAGGAGGCGGATTTTACCCGGAGTACGGAAACCGTTACGGGACTGGAGTTTTTTGCCACCAGCTCGGAGATTACGGATGAAATTCCCCGCCTTGTGTGCAGCAATCCTTCGGGGAACGGCGTAGCCACGGACAGCCCGTACCGGGTGGATGTGACGGTGGAAGCGGGAAACAACATGGCTTATTTTTACAATCCCGACGCGCCTGCCGACAGGACGATTCTGATTTTGCACGACAGCTTCCTGGATCAGCGGGAGACCTGGTATACCTACCGTTACCGGGAGGTGTACTTTACTTCCAGGGTCAATTATACCCATATCCAGGAATACATTGATCTGATTCAGCCCGACGTTGTATTGTTTGAGCTTGCGGAACGGTCCTTTGCGGACGATCTTGCCGCGTATACCCGGCTCGGAGATCTGGTATTTGAATAGGCGTATAAGGAAAAGCACAGATCAAACAGCTTATGCCGCAGCAGATCCACGCAGGCGCCTGTGACAAAGATCAGAAGGGCGCAGGCGGGAATATAGAGAATCAGCCATTTGGAATGGGTAAACGAGGCGCTTCGCAACAGCGTCTGCCACATATAAAAATTCAACTGCCCGTCATGGAGCAGATAGATCCCGAAGGTCGTGGAGGCTAACAGATTGACAAAGGGCAGCGGCTTTACGTTAAGAAAGCGGAAGCATAGAAACAGGCTGACGCTCAAAGCGACCATGGGCAGGGTGTTGGGGCGCCAGAAGTAATTGCCGTTTACGATGCCGATTTTGTTAAAAAAGGGCTGAAACTTTTCCATAATCACAATGGCGCATTCCATGAAAAAGAAGATAAGCGCCGAGATCCCCAGCCATTTTGCAAAGCTTGTGATCCTTTGGGGCGGGTAGAGACGGATATAGGCGCCAAGCATATAGACGATGAAAAGCCAGATAAAGCGGTTATAATAAAACAGTGTTTCCGTGTCGTTTTTGAGCGCGCCGTAGACGGTGGGAAAGACGCAAAAAAGGATCAGACAGACGGCAAGAAGACGTTGAAATTCTTTTTGCGATAAATGCAGCAACAGCTTATTGATATAGGGAGAAAGCACATAGATTAACAGATAAACGGTGGCAAACCAGTATTTATATTCGGCAATCGGGAAAAAGTTTGTCAGAACCGTGCGTTTGTCAAGAGTCAGCGTGCCGAAGTGCACGCATAAAAACACGCAGATCCAGTTGTAGAACTGCACTTCCAAAAGAAGGGTAATCAGTTTTTTGAGCTTGAATTTTCCGTAGAGCATATGGTAGCCGGAAATCAGGATAAACAGATTGACGCCCAGCTCCCCGAACATATGAAACGTCTCCACGACGAATTTGTGAAAACAAAATTCGGGATATTCAAATCCGCCCTCCCAGGCGCAGTGAAATGAAATGATCAGTAAAATAGAAAAAACGCGCAGCAATTCAAAATTGGAATCCCGCATTTCCGCGGTCTGTTTTTGTCCCGCCGGACAAATCTCTTTCGTTGTTTCCCCCATGATAAGAACCCCATTCTCATATTGTATTCAAATCTGATATTCAGTATAATACAGAGAGAAAATTTTTACAATCAAAAGGAATCTTATGAGCGGAAAAAATAAAACGCAAACAACTGAAAATCTGCAGTTTCGGTATTTGTACGGCTTCGGTATTTTATTTGTGGTCCTAAGCCATTGCGACAGCGGCGGGCTTACCATGCTGTCAAACTGGATGAATTTCGGCGCATTTCATCTTGCCATATTCGTATTCGGCTCCGGTTACTTTTTCCGGAGCGAAAAACTGGAACATCCTTTGGAGTATCTGGGGCAAAAGGTTAAAAAACTGCTGGTTCCCCTGTGGCTTTGGAACCTGTTTTACGGGCTGGCGCTTCTGGTGATGAAACGGTGCGGGTTTACCTTCGGCGAACCCTTTAACCTCCGCAATCTGCTTTTGTTTCCCATTAACAGTGAAAATCTGTATGTATTGAATCTGGGCAGTTGGTTTGTGTTCCCGTTTTTTATGGTACAGTTTTTATACGCGGCGGGGAAGCTGCTATCTGACCGGCTCGGTAAGCCTGTGGTAACGGGCCGGATCTTACAGCTTTTATTTATTGCCGCGGGGCTGACCGGCGTCTATCTGGCGGGGCACGGATACCATGAGAGCAATTTGTATCCGATATTCCGGATTTTATATTTTATGCCCTTTTACGCCGGAGGAATGCTGTATCGGGATTTTTTGGAAAAAAGCTATCAAAAAGCGCCTTCGTGGATTTGTCTGGGAAGCTGTCTTTTGATTTCGCTGCTGTTAAACACGCGGTTTGGCAGGACGGTTTACGCCATACCGGCTTCCTGCGATTATCCCTTCGGCGTGGCGGCAACCTATTTGGCGGGCTTTGTGGGAATCCTGTTCTGGTTGAAGGTATCGCAGATGCTTGCGGAAGGGTTTGAGTTATGTAAACCAATGGCGGTTCTGGGCAGAAGCACCTGGGAAATCATGATCCACCAGTTTGCGGGCATCCTTGCGGTAAAATGCTTTTTTGCCGGGTGTAACCGGCTGTTCGGATGGTTCGCGGATTTTGATTGGAACGCCTTTTTTGGCGATATCTGGTATTTGTACCGTCCGGGCGGCGTGCAGGAATATGCTTTCTGCTATGTGCTGGGAGCGGTGGGCGTGCCGCTGTTGATCAAATGGCTGTTAGGAAAAGGAAAAGAGCGGTACAAAAAAGAGCGGTGCGAAAAAGTGCGGCGCCAGACAGCGTCCGGGAGGGAAGCGCATGGAAACAAATCATAAGAAGGAACAGAAAACGGAGCAGAAAACGGGCGTCCTTGTGGGAGCGGCGCCCTTGGGAGAAGAGCGGGGGTTCCTGGAGGAGCTTCTCTTGGGCAAGAAGCGCCGCGAAACCATAGTCATAGCGGTGGACGGCGGCATGGATTTCTTTTGGGAGGAAGGCATCCTGCCGGATTACTGGATCGGCGATATGGATTCCGCAAAAGCGGCGCCCGGAGACAGGACAGCGCTGCCCACGGAAAGGATTCTTCGCGTGCCGGTACAAAAGGACGATACGGATATGGCGCTTGCCGTCGCCAAGGCGCGGGAAGCGGGCTGCGAAGAAATACTGATGTTCGGAGGAATGGGCGGAGACCGTTTCTCCCACACCATGGCGAATATTCAGCTTATGCTCCGGTCCGAACGGCAGGGCTGCCATATCCGCATGATTGCGGAGCGTATGCAGGCGGAGGTCCTGTACCGGGGCGTAAAGGCTTTTTCCCGGAGCATGAGCGGCTTTTTGTCCGTGATTTCTTTATCGGATGAGGCGAAGGAAGTGAAAATAGAAGGCTTGAAATACGAATACAGCGGAAACCTGTCAAACCAAAAGGCGTTGGGAGTCAGCAATGCCTTTATCGGAAAGGAAAGCAGGGTTTCCGTGGGAGAGGGGGCTTTACTCTTGATTTATGAAAAAGAAAAAATGGAAGCCGTTGTCTTTGATATGGACGGCGTTATCTTTGATTCGGAAAAACTGGTCATCGAGTGCTGGCAGGTAGTGGCTGAAAAATACGGGATTCCCAATATCGAGGAGGCGTGCCATGAATGCCTTGGCATCAACGCGGCGCTGACAAGGGAACTGATGCTTCGCCGGTACGGAGAGAATTTTCCCTATGACGCTTATAAGAAGGAGATGTCCGCGTTGTTCCACGAACGCGCCGCAGGCGGAAAGCTGCCGCAAAAGCCGGGCGTCAAAGAGCTTTTGGAGTATCTGAGACAGAAACGGGTCAAAATCGCCCTGGCTTCGTCCACCCGCAGGGAGGTTGTCCTGCGCGAACTGGAGGAAGGCGGTCTGCTGCATTATTTTGACCGGGTAATCTGCGGGGATATGGTAAACAGGAGCAAACCGGAACCGGATATTTTCTTAAAAGCGTGCGAAAGCCTCGGCGTGAATCCGGCGAACGCCTTTGCCGTTGAGGACTCCTACAACGGAATTCGCTCCGCTTACCGGGCGGGTATGAAGCCCGTTATGGTTCCCGACCTGTCCGAACCCACGCCGGAAATGGAGGAGCTTGCGTACCGCATTTTTCCGTCCCTGACGGCGTTAAAGGAGCATTTTGAGAAAGAAAATTACTTTTCCTAAAAATCTTCCAAACAAACCATGAAATCTTCCTTAAATCTTTTCGGAGAGGCTTTCTATTCCGTTTTTTCGGGTATATAATGCACATGATATCAAAAACACGGAGTGATTATATGAAAGAAAAAATATACCGTTTTATGCAGGGCAGATACGGAATGGACGGCTTTTCCAATTTTTTGATTGTCGCGGCACTGGTGCTGGCGGTGTTAGACGCCTTTACCGGGACGCATATATTGAATCTTCTTGCCTGGGTTTTGCTGATCTTTGCCTATTCCAGGATCTTTTCCCGCAACCACAGCCGCTGCGTGGCACAAAACGTATGGTTTTATAACAATACAAAGGGTATCAGGACGTTTTATCAAAAACAAAAGTCCAGAATGAAAATCCGGAAAACCCACCATATTTATAAATGCAAACAATGCGGACAGAAAATCAAAATTCCCAAGGGAAAGGGGAAAATTATTATAACCTGTCCCAACTGCAGAAATGAGTTTATCAAAAGGAGTTAGCCATGTTTGGGTATATTATCGTCAATAAACCGGAGCTGCGCGTTAAGGAATTTGATGAATATATGGCTTATTATTGCGGGCTTTGCCGTACCTTAAAATCCAGGTACGGGCTTCGGGGGCAGATTTCCCTAAGCTATGACCTGACGTTTCTGGCAATGTTTCTGACCGGATTGTATGAACCGGACACCAGAGAGCTTCCCTGCAAGTGTGTCTTTCATCCCCTGGAAAAACGCAGCAGAAAAGAAAACGAAATATTGGAATATACGGCGGATATGAACCTTCTTTTGACCTATTACAAATGTATGGACGACTGGAAGGATGAAAGGAAGGCGGACCGCGCAGCCTATGGCGCGTCGCTGAAGAAGGCTTACCGGGAGCTGAAAAAGAAATATCCGGAAAAATGCGCCGAAATGGAAATGCAGTTTACCCTATTGTCCGAAGCGGAAAACAGAGGGATCGACGATATTGATTATCTGGCGGGATGTTTCGGAAAGATTCTTGCCGAAATCTTTGTGTACCGGGAGGATGAATGGAAGGATGAAGTAAAACAGATCGGTTTTATGCTGGGCAGGTTTATTTATATTCTGGACGCTTACGACGATTTGGAAAAGGACGAGAAAAAAGGGAGCTTTAATCCGTTTTTAAAAAAATACAAAAATCCCGGATTTGACGAATGGATCAGGGATATTCTGACCCTTGCCGCGTCTTCCTGCGCCAGGGAGTTTGAGAAGCTGCCGATTATTGAAAATATAGAGATTTTGAGGAATATTCTGTATTCGGGTATCTGGACCAAATATGAGATGATCAGGTCCGAACGAAAAAAATAATGCAGGCTTCTGTTATTTTTCATGAAAATGTGCTATAGTACCTTAGTAGAAAAAAGGCGTATGCAAATACGCACTAAGGGGTGACTGGAGAAATGAAAGAAGAAGTAACAGAAGAGAAAGAGAAAAAGGGAAAGAAGATTTCCCTGATGCAGAGACTGTTAGGCATGTCGATCATACCGGTTGTGATACTTGCAGCCGTTGTGACGGTCTACGCGATTATCAGTATTGTAGACGGAATGCAGCAGGAGTTTTTGGCAGGTCTGAAAAATACGGCAAACTGTATGAAGGCGGCGTATGACGCGTTGGATGACGGCGATTACGCTTTAAACGATCAGGGCGAGCTGATGAAGGGCGGACTGAATGTCAGCGCCGGCGAGGATCTGATCGATTCCTTTGTGGAAGGAACGGACGTTGCCGTGACCATCTTTTACGGCGATACCCGCATGGCGACTTCCCTGGTCGATACGCAGAGCGGCAAAAGGATTGTCGGGACGCAGGCTTCCGAACAGGTGGCGGATGCGGTGTTAAAGCAGGGAAAGGAATATGAGTCGGTAGACCTGATCATCAACGGAGAAGATTATTACGCTTATTACCTTCCCCTGAAAAATTCCGACGGAGAAGTGGTCGGGATGCTTTTTGCAGGCGAATCCAGCCAGAGCATCAATAAGTTTATTATAGAGAAGGCAAGAAATATTCTGATATTATGCATGTTGATTACGGTTGTTATGGTATTTATCGTGATCGGGGCGTCTAAGAGGATTACCCGTTCCATTGAGGATACGGAAAAGATTCTGGTAAGGCTGTCCGAAGGGGATCTGACCGCCGCGGTGGATCAAAAAGCATTGAAGCGGTCCGATGAAATCGGTGTCATGTCAAGGGCGTTAGATACGACCCTTCAGGAACTGCGGGAAATTATTACCGATATTTCCACATCAGCAGGAGCCCTGATGAAAGAGGGAACCCAGCTTGAGGAAATGTCCAGCCAGACAAGCAACTCTACGGACGAGGTCAGCCGCGCGGTGGAAGAAATCTCTAAAGGAGCGGTTACCCAGGCGGAGGAAGTGGAACAGGCGACCCATCTTGTATCCGATATGGGACAGCAGATCGAGCATATCGTAGAGAGCATTAACGAGCTGTACCGGGTTTCCGAAAAGATGCAGAAGGCGGGAGAAGAAGCCCAGAACAACATGAATATGTTAAAGGATTCCAACGAACAGACCACGGCGGCAATCGGCAGGGTCGCTGAAAATGTGGAGAAGACGGATCAATCCGTGGCGGCGATTTCAGAAGCGCTGAGCATGATCACGGATATCGCCGATGAGACAAACCTGCTTTCCTTAAACGCTTCCATCGAAGCGGCAAGAGCGGGAGAAGCGGGAAAAGGCTTTGCGGTTGTTGCGGCGCAGATTCAGAAGCTCGCCGAGGAATCCAGCGCAAGCGCGGCGCAGATTGCGGAAATTATCGCAACGTTGTCCGCGGATTCCGCGAACACCCTTTCCGTTATGGCTAAACTGCGGGAAGATGTGGCGTTCAGCAGGAAAAGATGGTGGAAACCATAGAGAAATTCGATGCCGTCAGCGGAGGAATTGTTGCTTCCAACGAAGGCACTGCACAAATACATAAACAGGCATCTGATTGTGACGCATCCAGAGTGTCCGTTGTGGATATTATCCAGAACCTTTCGGCGCTGTCGGAAGAAAACGCAGCTTCCACCCAGGAGACGACGGCTTCCATGGAAGAGCTGAACGCGACGATCAATCTGCTCGCCGATTCTGCGAAAGGATTGCAGAAGCTTTCGCAATCTCTGGAAAACGATATGAAGATTTTCAGATTATAATCCGGAAAAGGGCGTAACATAAGGGTGCTACTATTTTATCAGTGAGGAGAAAATATGAAGGACCCTTATGAAGTCCTTGGTGTTTCCAGGGACGCGACAGACGAAGAAATCAAAAAAGCATACCGGAAGCTGAGCCGTAAATTCCATCCCGACGCCAATGTCAATAATCCCAATAAGGAGCAGGCGGAGGAGCGTTTTAAGGAGGTCCAGGCTGCGTATCAGGCGATTATGAACCGTTCCCAGAGCAGTCAGGGCGCGGGCGGTTACGGCGGTCAGAGCGCAGGCGGCTACGATGGCGCGGGCGGTTACGGCGGCTTTGGAGGCTTCGGCGGTTTCGGAGGCTTTGGAGATTTCGGCGGCTTCGGTTATAACCGGGGCGGGCAGCAGACCGCGGGCGAAGAGGACGAGGATACGATTTATATCAACGCAGCCTACCGGTATGCGGCAAACGGCAGGTACCGCGAGGCAATGAACGTGTTAGGGCAGGTCAAAGAAAAAAACGCGAGATATTATTATGTCAGCGCGGTGGCGAACGCAGGGCTTGGCGATCAGACGGTGGCGTTAGAGCATATCCGGATCGCGATCAACATGGAGCCGAACAACAGGGAATACCAGCAGTTTTTACAGTATCTGCAAAGCGGCGGGCAATGGTATACCACAAGAGGAATGGGATACGGCAGCCCCGTAAGCGGCGGCAACAATTTTTGTATGAAACTGTGCATCGCCAATATGATATGCAACCTGTGCTGCGGGGGCGGCGGACTGTTCTGCGGCGGCGTGCCCTATATGTAATTTGAGCAAACAAAAAAATTGTACAATGAAAAATCAAGAAAAGTATTGACCTTCCACTTTGTGGAAGGTGTATTTTTTATATAGTTCTTGAGAGGAAGGGGCTTGTCATGAGAATCAACGAAGTGGAACAACAGGTGCAGATCACCAAGAAAAATATCCGTTTTTATGAACAGGAGGGCTTGTTGTCGCCCAAGCGCAATCTCGGCAACGGATACCGGGACTATGCGGCGGAAGATGTGGAAACACTGTTAAAGATTAAATTTCTCAGAAAGCTTTCCCTGCCCATTGAAGAGATCAAAATGATCCAGAACAGGGAGCTGACCCTGCAGGACGCTCTTCACAGGCATTTGATTAAGCTGGAGCATGAGGAAAAGAATCTGAAAGAGATCTGCGAGCTGTGCAGGATGCTTTCCAAAGAAGAGGTGTATTACGAGTCTCTGAACGCCGCCGACTGTCTGGAACGGATGGGAAAAATGGAACGGGAAGGGGTGAGGTTCGTGGATGTGAGCGAACAGGATAAGAGGAAGAAGAGAACCGCCTTTGGCGCGGGACTTGCGTTTATAGCCCTGATGCTTTTTGTGGAAGCGTTTTTAATCTGGGCGTTTGCGGCTGACCCCACGGAGGCGCCGCCGCTGCCGGTCATGTTTGTGATCTGGCTGTTTCCGGTGGCGGTCATCGGCGGAGTAATCGCGGTGATCCGGGAAAGAATGAAAGAAATTGAAGGAGGAGAAGAAAATGAAGCTGTTAAATATTGATTATATTCCGGGAAAGGACCTGGAAGTGCTGGAAATCGTAAAGGGAAACGTGGTCATGACTAAGAATGTGGGACGCGACATTATGGCAAGCTTTAAGACGCTGGTGGGCGGCGAGATCGCCGGTTATACGGAAATGATGAACCAGGCAAGGCAGATGGCGGTCAAGCGTATGGTGGACGAGGCGGAAGCGCTGGGCGCGGACGCAGTCATCAACGTCCGTTACGCCTCCGCGAGCGTGATGCAGGGAGCGGCGGAAATCATCGCCTACGGTACGGCGGTAAAGTACAACAATTAAAACAGACGGTCGGTACGGACCATAAGAAACGGAACCTACGACCCCGGGCAGATGCAGAAGGCTGCCCGGGGTCGTATTTTTTCTAAAAAATAAAAAAGAAAAAAACAAAGAAAAATAAAAATTAGTGTTGACACCATACTATATTAGTGATATGGTTGATTACACAAGTAATGAACCAACAAACATATGAGAGGGCGTATGAGAAAGGAAGAGGGAAAACGTGCTGTGTAAAAATGGGATGCAAAAATGAGATGCAGGCTGAAAGGAAGGAGGAAACGAGAAAATGAAGGAGCTTCTGAATCAGGAAAAATCCATTTATATACAGATTGCCGAAATGATCGAAAACGATATTTTAAGGGATATTATCATGGAGGAGGAAAGGGTCCCGAGCACGAACGAGCTGGCGAAGATGTATACCATCAATCCGGCTACGGCGGCTAAGGGCATCAATCTGTTGGTGGATAAAGGAATTTTGTATAAGAAAAGAGGGGTCGGTATGTTTGTACAAAGCGGTGCAAAAGAAAAAATCAAAGAAGGCAGGAAAGCGGAATTTTACGAAAGGTTTATCAAGAGTCTGCTGCAGGAGGCGGGGAGCCTCGGCATCAGCAGGCAGGAACTCATACACATGATTGAAACGGAGGAGGGCAAATAAATGAGTCTGGAACTGAAAGGGATTTTTAAAAATTACGGGAAAAAGAAAGTGTTGGAAAATCTCAATCTGACGCTGGAGGAAGGGAAAATATACGGGCTGGTGGGCAGAAACGGAGCGGGCAAGACCACGATGTTATCCATCGCCGCCGCGCAAAATCCGGCAACCGCGGGAGAGGTGCTGTTAGACGGCGAAAGAGTGTGGGAAAACCAGAAGGCGCTGGATCAGATTTGTTTTTCAAGAGAAGTGGGCAATATGGTAAACGGCGTGCAAAACACCCTGAAGGTGAAGGAATATTTAAAGATCGCGGGTATGCTGTTCCCGTCCTGGGATAAGGAAATGGCGGACCGGCTCGTGGAAGAGTTTGAACTGGACCGCAAACAGAAGATCTTTAAGCTGTCCAAAGGAATGCAGTCCATGGTAACGATCATCGTCGCGCTGGCGAGCAAGGCGAAATATACATTTCTGGATGAACCGGCTGCGGGTCTTGACGTGGTGGCAAGGGAAAATTTTTACCGGATTTTATTGGATGAGTACAGTGAAACCGGCAGGACCTTTGTGATTTCCACCCATATTATCGAGGAAGCGGCGGAAGTGTTTGAAGAAGTGATCTTTTTGGATAAGGGCAAAATCCTGATCAGGGAAGAGACGCAGGAGCTGCTGGACCGCTGCGTGCATGTGAGCGGAAGAGCGGAAGACGTAGACGCGCTCTGCGCGGGAAAACAGGTTCATCATCCCGAAAAAATGGGGCGCAGCAAAGGCGTGACACTGCTTTTAAAAGCCGGGGAAACCTTTGATCCGGCAGGCAGGGACGTGGACGTTAGACCCATGAGTTTACAGGATGTGTTTGTAGCGCTCTGCGGCAGGGAGGAATCGGTATGAATGAGGGAATGAAACGTTTGTTAAAGTGCGACAGCGGGTGCCTGCTTAAAAATTTGGGCACGATGGCGGAGGTCGGAATCCTGTTGGTCGTCTGGTTCTGGATCATATACGGGAAGGTGCTCAATGTCATGTTTGCCGTGACGTCGTTTATGGGACTGCTGATGATCAGCGACGGAGTCAGGGACTGGCAAAATCAGATCCGGGTCTATATCGGCATGGGCATTACCCGGAAAACGACCTTTGCGGTGCTCGTGATCCGCGGTCTGCTGGAGGTGTTTCTCGGTCTGCTGCTGAATGTTTTGATTTCTGCGGCATTTTACCGGGAATACTTAAAGGGAGAAGTGCTGATCGGCGGTTTGCTGCTGCTTTTGTTTTGCAACGGCTGGGGGCAGCTTTCGGGAACCGTGGGCGTTTGCTGGAAATACGGCAAAGTTGTGCAGGTCATCGGTCTTATGATCGTGGGAGCGGTTTTTGGCGGAGGCTGTATGTTTGCAGTATATGAGAATGTGTTGGATGAAATGGTAAAGTGGCTCAATCCGGCGATCCTGACCGGCATGGGCGTGGTCTGCTGTATGATGTGGGCTGCAGGAATCATAACGGCGTATCGGCAATTAAAAAAATATACGGTAGCGTAAGGAGGCGGGAACGATGTTGTTAAAGATGATAAAAATGAGATGGGATGAATTGGTGCTTTATCTGGGGGTCGGGCTTTTCGGAGCTGTCTTCGGCGAGATTATTCTGGCGCTTCTTGCCTATATGGAGAGTGAAGATCCTATAAAAAGAGTTTTTCGTCTGGGTACGATATTTGCCATCGTCGCGATGCTCTTTACACAGCTTTTGTTTGGGATCTTCGGATTGGGACAGTGGTTTAACTATCAGGTGGCATTCGGCGTGACGCGGAAAAAATTTATCTGCTGCGACGTGCTTGTCAGCCTGATCTGGAGTCTGGCGACAGTGCTTTTTGCCGGAGTCCTGTATGTTGCGGAAGGCGGGCTTTTAAAAGTATTTTTTGCAGCCTATCCGGAGAATAATATTCTGGAAAGCCTGCATTTGTCTCCCGGGATGCTGGTAACGGTCATTTTGCTGGGGCTTGTCTGCCTGACGGCGTTAAAGGAAATGCTGGGAAGTCTGGTCATGCGTTTTGGCAATAAAGCGTTCTGGGTGATCTGGGCAATCTGGATGTTAATCTGCATCCTTCCGGCAAGAATACAGAGAATGGATGAGGGCAATCTGCTTTCTAAGATATTCGCAGGAATAGCAAGGTGGATCTCTCAGGTGCCTGCCGCGGCATGGGGAGCGGCAGGAATCGTATTTGCGGCCGCGGCGTTTGCCGTAACCTGGATAATTATCAGAAAGCAGGCGGTAGCGGCATAGAGGGCAAAAGCCGGAAAAGCGGATACAAAAACAGGATTGCGCTTCCCGTCCTCCCGTTATAAAATAGACGTGACACGAAAGCCGGAATAAACGAAAAAAAGGAGCAATCCGGCGGTTTTGGAGCAACGATGGAAAAAGTGATTTTAGTCGGACTGGATGTAAACGACAAGGCGGATTTTGAACATTCCATGGAGGAACTGGAAGCGCTGGCACAGGCGTGCGATATGGAAGTGACGGGCGTCACGACCCAGAAAATGCCGGCTGTCAATAAAGCGTTTTATATCGGAACCGGAAAGGTGGCGCAGGTACGGCGGCTGGCGGAAGAGTCAGGCGCCGGACTTGTGATTTTTGACAACGCCCTTTCGCCGATGCAGCTAAGGAACCTTCAGCAGGAGCTTTCTATGGCGGTTATGGACCGGACGACCCTGATTCTGGAAATCTTTTCACGGCGGGCGCGCACAAGAGAGGCGAAACTGCAGGTAGAGACGGCGTCCTTACAGTATATGCTGCCAAGGCTTGTAGGACTGCACGACGCCCTGAGCCGCCAGGGAGGTGCCAGCGGCGCCATGAGCAATAAGGGCGCGGGCGAAAAGAAGCTGGAACTGGACAGACGGCATATTGAGGCGCGGCTTGCCGCTCTGAAAAAGGAGCTTGCCCGGGTGGAAAAGGATCGGGAGACACAGCGCAAACAGCGGCAAAAAAGCGATCTGCCCCTTGTAAGCCTGGTAGGATATACCAATGCGGGCAAATCTTCAGTCATGAATGCGCTGGTGGATTATTTTGCGGACGGGGATGACGGCGCGCAGGACAAAAAGGTGCTGGAGAAGGATATGCTGTTTGCCACGCTGGAAACGACCGTGAGAAAAATGGAAGCGGGAGGCGGCAGAAGCTTTTTGCTGTCCGATACGGTGGGCTTTATCGATGAGCTGCCCCACAGTCTGGTCAAGGCTTTCCGTTCCACGCTGGAAGAAGTGAAAAACGCGGATCTTCTGCTGCATGTGATCGATTATGCGGACCCTTATTACAGGGAGCATATGGAAGTGACGAGGCGGACGCTGGAAGAACTGGGAGCCGGGAAAATCCCGGTTATCCGCGTGTTTAATAAAATGGATTTAAAGGAAAAGGAACAGGGCGCGGACGCCGGATATCCGAAGGTCATGGACCGCAATATCTTTCTTGCCGCCGGAAAGGGCGTCGGAACAGAAGAACTTGTGGCGCTGATCACGGATACTTTGTTTGGCGGGCGCAGAGAGCGGCAGCTGCTGATCCCTTACGGGGAAAGCGGCGTTTTTTCGAGGATACGGGAGGAGGCGGAAGTCCTCGCCTGCGAATATGCAGAAGACGGCATCCGCGTCAGAGCGGCGCTTGGCAAGGCTGCGGAAGGAAGATACCGCGACTATATTTTAAAACAGGGAGAAACGCAATGAAATTAGTATCATGGAACGTCAACGGGCTTCGCGCCTGTGTGGAAAAAGGATTTTTGGAAGTCTTTAAAGAATTTGACGCAGATATTTTCTGCGTGCAGGAGACCAAAATGCAGGAGGGACAGCTTGACCTGGAACTGCCCGGATATTACCAATACTTTAATTATGCCGAGAAGAAGGGCTATTCCGGAACCGCGGTTTTTACCAAAAGGGAACCGTTATCGGTTGCTTACGGAATCGGTCGTAAGGAGCATGATAAGGAAGGGCGCGTGATCACGCTGGAATTTGAGGATTTCTATTTCGTGACGGTCTATACGCCCAATTCCCAGAACGAGTTAAAACGCCTTCCCTACCGCTTAGAGTGGGAGGCGGCGTTTTTGCAATATCTGAAAGGACTGGAGGCGTCAAAGCCTGTGGTGTTCGCCGGAGACTTAAACGTCGCCCATAAGGAGATCGACCTTAAAAATCCCAAGACCAACCGTCATAACGCGGGCTTTACCGACGAGGAGAGAAATGCGTTTTCCGTGTTGCTCCAAAACGGTTTTGTGGATACCTTCCGCTATTTTTATCCGGACCGGACGGATATTTATTCCTGGTGGTCCTACCGCTTCCGCGCCAGAGAGAAAAACGCGGGGTGGCGGATCGACTATTTTGTGGTTTCCGAATGCTTAAAGGACAGGCTTCAGGACGCGGCGATCCATACCGAAATCATGGGCTCCGACCACTGCCCGGTGGAGCTTTCCATGGCGGACTGACGAACGGACTGACGACGGAAGCGTTTTAATTATTAAAAAATAATTAAATTCGGAAAACCTTCTACTTTTTGGCGGAATTGTGTTATACTATATGGGATCGGAGCATCGGCGGCAGTCAGGACCAGGACGGCAAATGGTGTTCCGTTCATTTGAGTGTAAAGAAAGGTGATCATCATGACAAAAATTGATATTGTATCCGGTTTTTTAGGCGCCGGCAAGACAACATTGATAAAGAAACTGTTGAAAGAGGCGCTTGGCGGCGAGCAGGTGGTGCTGATTGAAAACGAATTTGGAGAAATCGGCATCGACGGCGGGTTTTTAAAGGATTCCGGCATTGAGATTACGGAAATGAACTCCGGATGTATCTGCTGTTCGCTGGTCGGAGATTTCGGGACTGCTTTGAAGGAAGTGCTGGACAAATACCATCCGGACCGCATTTTAATAGAGCCTTCGGGCGTAGGAAAATTGTCCGACGTTATGCGTGCGGTGGAAGGAGCTACGGCTTCGGAGGGCGTTCATTTAAACAGCGCGGTAGCCGTGGTAGACGCAAAGAAATGCAAGACTTACCTGAAAAACTTCGGCGAGTTTTTTGCGAACCAGATCGAACATGCCGGAACGATTATTTTGAGCAGAACCGGCGAAATGAGCGATGAAAAGATCAACGCTGCGGTTGCACTGATTCGCGAACACAATGCAAAGGCGGCGATTATTACGACTCCCTGGGATAAACTGGAGGGCGTCAAAATACTGGAGGCGATCGAGGACGCGAAGGATCTCGAGGCTGAACTGATGAAGGAGGTGCTGGCGGCGCACGAGCATGACCACGAGCACCATCATCACGATCACGAGCACGAACATCATCACGACCATGACGGGGAATGCTGCCACGACCACGACCACGAGCACCATCATCACGACCATGACGAGCACGAACACGAGCATCACCCCGACCATGACGAAAATTGTACCTGCGGGTGCCATGATCACGATCATGAGGGGCATCACCACCACCATCATGCGGACGAGGTATTTACCAGCGTGGGCATTGAGACCTCGAGCAAGTTTACGAAGGAACAGGTACAGGCTTGTCTGAACGAGCTGGAAAATGAGGAGAAGTACGGCGCCGTGTTAAGGGCGAAAGGAATGCTTCCCACAGAGGGCGATCTGTTTATTCATTTTGACCATGTACCCGGCGAAAGCGAGATCAGGGACGGAAGCGCGGAATATATCGGCAAGATCTGCGTCATCGGTTCCGGTCTGAAGGAAGAAAACATCAGGGCTCTGTTTGCGGGCGGGGAGGATAAAGCATGATTCCGGTATATGTTATTAACGGTTTCTTAGACAGCGGCAAGACGGAGTTTATTACTTATACATTGGGGCAGCCCTATTTCCAGACAAGGACCACGACGCTGTTGATTGTCTGCGAAGAGGGGGAAAACGAGTACGACGAAAAGCTGCTCAAAAAGAGCCGTACCGTTATGGAGCTGATCGAGGATGAGGCGGATTTTACCTCTCAGAACCTGATCAGTCTGGAAAAGAAATATAAGCCCGGCAGGATCGTCATCGAGTACAACGGCATGTGGAACGTTAAAAACATGAAGTTTCCGTGGCATTGGAAGATGGAACAGCAGATCACGATGATCAACGGGGCGACTTTTGCTTCTTATTTTACCAATATGAAATCGCTGGTTGCGGAGCATATCCGAAATTCCGAGCTGATTATTATGAACCGCTGCGACGGCATGGAAGATAAGATTGCGGGATATAAGAGAAATATTATGGCGCTGAACCAGAGCGCGGAAATTATTTTTGAAGATTCCAAGGGCGAAATGAATGTGACGCTGGAGGAGGATCTCCCCTATGATTTAAAGGCGGACCCGATTATCCTGGATGATATGGGATACGGCTTCTGGTATCTGGACGCGTTGGATAATATGGCGCGTTATGACGGAAAGACGATTGAATATACGGCAATGGTGCTGCATCCGCCTAAATTTCCAAAGGGATATTTCGTCCCGGGGCGTATGGCGATGACCTGCTGCGCCGAAGACATGGCGTTTTTGGGATACGCGTGCAAATATGACCGGGAGGCGGAGCTTGAGCAAAAGGCTTGGGTCAAGGTAACGGCGAAGGTAAGGATTGAGTATTTTGAAGATTATGGAAAAGAGGGTCCGGTGCTTCATGCTGTCAAGGTTGAACCGGCGCCGAAGCCCAAAAACGAAGTGATTTCATTTGTTTAGATGAAAAAATCCTTAACCGTTTCTAAAATGCACTAAGCGGTTAAGGATTTATTTGTTTCAAATATTCCAGATATCTTACCAGCTCGCGCCTTCGCGGACGGGAGAGCTGGTCCAGATCATACAATAAGTCGGCTACCGTGATATCATCGACATATATGCGGGTGCTGTTTAATGTTCCCGACAAATCTACGGAGGTACTCATCATGTAGTCCATGCTTGTGTGGTAAAATTCGGCAAGAGCTTTCAGATAACATGTGGGAATTTCGCGGATGCCTCTTTCATAGTTAGAATAGGTTTGCTACGAAACGCCCAGGATATCGGCGACATCCTTTTGCTTTAGATTGTGTTTCTCACGTAAATCCAACAGAATTTGGTTTACTGCTTTTTTTGCCAAGGCAATACCTCCTTTTGTTGTTTATTAGAATATCATACAACGAAATGAATATACCTGTTTTCGGCAATATTTTGTGCGGGGAAAGAATGGCACAATGAATCGTTGTGAGTCGGAGGAAAATCCTGAAAAAACGATATTTTAATATGAAAGGATAAAGAGTAAAATAGAAGAAAAATACTGGGAAATGAAAATGGTGATGCCGAATGGAGAAAAACTGTCTGATTATAGAAGATAATTACTCGCAGAGAGAAACAATCAAGCAGGTGATACAAGAATCAGCTGTCAATACCAGAATATACACTGTCGACAACATCACGGGAGCATATAAACTGCTTTTGGAAAACGTCATTGACCTATTTGTTGTGGACATCGTGCTGGAACCGGATAAAAGAGGGGATACCTCCGGCGTGAAGCTGGTCAATATCATCAGGGGGATACCTCAATATATGTTTACGCCGGTTATTTTCGTTACCTCTTTGGAGGACCCGAAAATGTTTGCTTACAGCAAGCTGCATTGTTTCGGATATTTGGAAAAGCCTTTTAATTTCAGAGAGGCGCGGACGATTATCGATAAAGCGCTGAAATATACCACGCCCCGAAACGAATGCGACACGCTTTGCCTGAAAAAGGAGGGCGTTTTATATCCGTTTTCGATTGATCAGATTGTCTATATTGAAAGTTGCAACCGGAGCGTTTTTATTCATAAGGCAGACGGCGATACGGAGCGGATGCCGTATATGGCTTGCAGACAGATTTTAGATGAGGCGAATAATACTTCGCTGTTGCAATGCAGCAGAAGCGTGATTGTGAATCGGGATTATGTGAAAGCCGTAGACAGGACAAACTGTATCCTGGAAATGAAGGGAAGCGGGGTACGTCTGGATATCGGCGTGACCTATGCAAAACAGGTGCTGGAAGATTTGTCCGAATAGTTGATATATACAAGTAGTAGAGGTTTTGACAAATTCTGCCCTATATATTGCAAAAATTGCCATTTTTCACAAAAAAATTTCTCCGTCCTGTATGGTGGTCTTATCAAAGCAAGGGAGGAAAAATTTATGAAGTGGTTGTAGGTTGAACCGGATTATCCGGCTGCGCGTCATTCTGATTGCCGCTGCGTGCAGGCGGTCCCCCTAACCCCTACGGAATGAAGTGTAAAGGATAAGCCGGAAACACAATGTAAAGGGAAAATTTCGGGAATTGCAAATGTGCAAGTTTAAATGGTTCGCTAAGGTCAGCCTTTGCGGACCATTTTGTATTTTATTTTTTTAAGAACTTGTGTATAATAAGAATCGGTCTCAAAAACCCACAGAGATTGCTTACAATAGAAGGAGGATAAGACAGATGCTGGAACTGAAAAATATTTCTTATCTGGTGGAAGACGGAAAAAAAGAAATCATCAAAGATATTAGTTTGAACATAGAGGAACGTTTTGTGGCGCTGACCGGACCTAACGGCGGCGGAAAATCGACGTTAGCGAAGCTGATTGCCGGAATTGTGACGCCGACGTCGGGAAAGATTTACTTTGACGGACAGGACATTACCGACTGGAGTATTACGGAGCGGGCGAACGCGGGTATCAGCTTTGCCTTTCAGCAGCCGGTACGGTTTAAGGGAATTACGGTAAAGGATTTGATTATGCTTGCGTCGGGCAAAAAGATTTCCATGGGCGACGCGTGCGAAATCTTATCGGAAGTCGGTCTGTGCGCCAGAGATTACATCAACCGGGAGGTCAACGATTCTTTATCCGGCGGGGAGCTGAAAAGAATTGAAATCGCCATGATCTTAGCCAGAGGAACAAAGCTTTCCATTTTTGACGAGCCGGAGGCAGGGATCGATTTGTGGAGCTTCAACAGTCTGATTAAGGTCTTTGAGAAGATGTACGAAAAGATCAACGGCTCCATTATGATCATTTCCCATCAGGAACGCATTTTAAATATTGCGGACAGGATTATCCTGATCGCCGACGGACAGGTAAAAGCGGAAGGAAGTAAAGAACAGGTTATGCCGATGATACTGGGTACGGAGGGCAGCGGTCCCTGTACCGTTTTAAAGGATAAAATGTAGGACGGAGGTAAGGACAATGGATCAGATTCAAAAGACGCTTTTAGAAGAAATTGCCGGACTGCACGAGGTTCCCCAGGGCGCTTACAACATCAGGGCAAACGGCGCCATGGCGGGCAGAAACACCACGGAGCATATCGATATTGTGACAAAGACCGATGTATCCGGCATCGATATTATCATTAAACCGGGAACGAAAAAGGAAAGCGTGCATATTCCCGTCGTATTGAGCCAGTCGGGCTTGAAGGAGAGCGTATACAATGATTTCCATATCGGCGAGGACTGCGACGTGACCATCGTGGCGGGCTGCGGAATCCACAACGGCGGAGACGCGGCGAGCGAACACAGCGGGATTCACCGTTTCTTTATCGGGAAAAATTCCAGGGTGCGCTATGTGGAAAAGCATTACGGACAGGGAGACGGCGCGGGAGAACGTATTATGAATCCCGTCACGGAAATGACGCTGGAGGAAGGCGCTTCTATGGATATGGAAACGGTGCAGATCAGAGGGATCGATTCCACCAGGCGCGTAACGAGGGCAAAGCTGGGAAAGGGCGCGTCCCTGACCATTCATGAAAAGCTCATGACCCATGGAAAGCAATTTGCGGAAACGGATTTTACGGTGGATATGGACGGAGAGGATTCCAGCGCCAACGTCGTGTCCCGCTCGGTGGCAAAGGAAAATTCTCATCAGGTATTCCGCAGCAGAATCAACGGAAACACCCGCTGCAACGGGCATACGGAATGCGACGCGATCATTATGGACCGGGCGAGCGTCAGCGCGATTCCGGAGCTGACCGCAAATCATATTGACGCGGCGCTGATTCACGAGGCGGCAATCGGTAAGATTGCAGGCGACCAGCTGATCAAGCTCATGACTCTGGGACTGACTGAGGCGGAAGCGGAGGAACAGATTATCAACGGCTTCCTGAAGTAAGAGCGGCGCGCGCTACAGGCGCCGGAAGCGGGAGCGTTTGATCGATCCGATATACGGATGGGAGGAAATACTTATGGAATACGGTTTTTTAAGCATACTGCCGTCAGTCCTTGCGATTGTGCTGGCGCTGACGACCAAAAATGTTTTTCTGGCGCTTTTGGCTTCCCTGCTTCTGGGCAGCTTTTTCCTTTCGGATTACCATGTGCTGGGCATGTTCGTAGGAGCGAAGGAAAGGATTGTAAATGTTTTTGCTTCGCCCTCCAATACTTCCATCATCATGATATTGACCTTGTTGGGCGGTATGTTTTATATGATAGAGGTGTCGGGAGGATTGAAGGGGGTTACAAACCTGATGATTGAAAAAAGGAGCCTGATCAAATCCCGCGTGGGGGCGGAGATTTTTACATGGCTGATCGGCGTCTGCGTTTTTATTGACGGGACTTTAAGCGTTATGATAACGGGCTCGGTATCAAGACCGTTAAACAAGGCGTTTGGGATTTCTCCGGAAAAGACGGCGTGGATCGTCCATTCCACAGCGACGCCGTTATCCGTTCTTGTGCCCATAGCGGCTTACGGTCCTTATATCGCAAGCTTTATCGGAGCGCAGGGAATAGAGAATCCCACGGGACAGATGGTCAAAGGGATTTTCTTTAATTTTTATTGTATCTTTGCGGTCATCGGCGTGGCGGTTTTTATCCTGCTGCGTTTTGATTTCGGTCCCATGAAAAAGGCGGAACAGGCGTATCGGGAAAAGTGTCTCGGAGAGCAAAACGGAAACGGCGAAGATGGAGCGCCTGAGGATAACGATGACGGAACGAAGGAGCCGGCGAAGGCAAGATATCTAATCGTTCCGTTAGTTCTTATGATTGTGACTGCAGCGGCATACATTCTTTACAGCGGCGGCGGAAATATGATGAACGGAGACGCGGAGACAGGGCTGATACTGGGGATTTGCGCCGGATGTATTTATCTTGCCGCAGACCGGGCGGTTTCCGGAGGCGGTTCCGTGAAAACCAGCGTCGATAATCTGTTCACGGGATGCGGGAATATGTTCGGCATCGTGATCATTATGATATTGGCGTATGCCCTGAGCGGTCTGCTGGGAGAGCTGGGTACGGCGGAGTATCTGTCCGGCGTTCTGATCCGGTTTATCAGTCCCGCCGTTTTTACGGCTGTGGCGTTTCTGCTTACCTGCCTGCTTTCCTTTTCCACGGGAACCAGTGCGGGCACCATCGCCATTATGATGCCGATCCTTTTGCCCATGGCGATTTCTTTTCAGATCCATATTCCTATGGTCGTAGGAGCCGTTGCGGGCGGAGCGGTTTTCGGAGATCATACGTCTCCGATTTCCGATACGACGATTATGTCCTGTTCTTCCACGGGCTGCGACGTGGTATCCCATGTGAGGACCCAGCTTCCTTATTCCCTGTGTTTTGCGGCAGGGGCGTGCGTTTTATATCTTGTGCTGGGAATCCTGCTTTAACGGGTAAAGACGGCAGGCGCGGCATAAAGGAGCGGAAAGGAAGGGGCGAACGGCATGTATGAATTTGACCGGATCATAGACAGACGGGGAAAAAACAGTGCGAAATGGGACAGCCGTCTGATCGGGGAAGGAGAAGGGCAATTGCTTCCCTTCTGGGTGGCGGATACGGATTTTGCCGCCCCCAAAGAGGTGCAGGAGGCGCTGCAAAAATGCGTGGACCACAACCTTTACGGTTACAGCCTGCCGCCAAAGGGATGCGCCAGGGCGGTAGCGGACTGGCAGGAGCGAAGGAACGGCTTTTTTGTAAAAGAGGAATGGATCGGTTTTATAGGCGGTATCGACAGCGGTCTGGCTGCGGCGGTATGCGCCTGTACCGAGCCCGGGGACGGTGTGCTGATCCAGCCGCCCGTCTACGGTCCTTTTTTTGAAACCATAGAAAAAAACGGGCGTAAGGTGCTTGCGAGTCCTCTCATCGTGAAAGACGACCGCTATGTGCCGGACTTTGAGGATTTTGAGAAAAAGGCGGAAGAAGCGAAGCTGTTTATGCTCTGCAATCCCCAGAATCCTACGGGACGGTGTTTTACGAGAGAAGAACTTTGGCGCCTTGCCCGGACTTGTCTGGAGCATGGTGTGACGATCGTTTCGGACGAAATCCACGGAGACATTGTATTTCAGGGGCATACGCATATACCGATGGCATCCTTGTCCCCGCAGATCGGCGCAAATACCATAACCTTTACGTCTGCGGCTAAAACCTTCAGCCTGGCTGGGCTTTCGGCTTCGGCGGTCATTATTTCCGACGAGGGACTGAGAAGACGCTTTGATCAGGAGAAGGAAAAACGGTGTCTGAATACGGGCATTTTGGGACTTGTGGCGATGGAAGCGGCGTACCGTTACGGAGACGCCTATCGGGATGAACTGCTTGCATACCTGCAGGAAAACAGGGATTTTGCAATCGGGTATCTGCGCGACAGGATTCCAAAGCTCCATGTTTTTTGTCCGGAAGGCACTTTTTTGCTCTGGCTTGACTGCAGCGCGCTTTTGCTGACCGGGGAGGAACTGGATGACTTTTTTAAGGAAGCCGGCGTAAAGCTCGGCATGGGCAGCTCTTTCCGACCGGAAACGGGAGTCTTTGCCAGAATGAATTTTGCATGTCCCCGTGCGGTTTTAAAAGAAGGGCTTAACAGAATGGAAAAAGCGGTTGCAAATAGACGGCTAAAAATGATGGAGAAATGAGGCGGAATAAAATGAGAAGATCAGAGAGACAGGTAACGGATTTAAAAGAGATCCGGGATATCATCGACACGTGCAAGGTCATGCGGATCGGGCTGCAGGATCAGGAAGGGCTTTATGTGGTGCCTGTTAATTTCGGCTATTCCATGACTGAGGACGGCGGCGTCAGCGTGTATCTGCATTCGGCAAAGGAAGGGCGCAAGGCGGCGGCTTTGTACGGACAAAAAGCGGTCGCGGTGGAAATGGATTGTTCCCACGAGCTGGTGGAGGCGGGACAGCCCTGTAACTATTCCTATTTGTATCGGAGCCTGATTGGAACCGGCATTCCCCGTTCCATAGAAGAAACGGAGGAAAAGAAGGCGGCATTAAATCAAATCATGCTGCACCAGAGCGGGAAAACATTTGATTTTCCGGACGCCGCGGCAGACAATGTGGCGGTCTTTGAAATCCCGTTAAATTCTTATACGGTCAAACAGCACCGGTAACGCATTGCCCGTTTTCATCTTGAATTTTGGGGAATACAATTGTTTATCGATGGGAATGTTACATAGAGATATCAGCAGAAAGCGGCGTAACAGCGGCAAACGCGAAAACTGTTTTGGAGATGAGCAACATAAAAGGGAGCCACAGAGTGACTCCCCCAGTGCAGTCCTAAAACATACACCTCTTTCAATATTTATAATATACAATATAACCTGAAAAAATACAAGAAAAATTTGGGTTTGACAAAGCATTTATGTGTTGAGGTAGGTTTCCAAAGAGGATATCTTTTGGGTAACGTTCTGCTGTATAATTTGTGCGTAAATGGAAGGTGCAACACTGTTTTGAAGAAGTTGGTTTTGGCTTTTGTAGGCACCAACCAGCTGTTTTGCTCTTGTAGAGCTAAAATCAACACGTTTCAGCAAACAGCATACGATAATTATGTAGTCAATCAGCGAATATAAGGTAATGTTTTGTATGCTGGTTTCTTTTTCAGTCCACTTTTTAAGTACAGGGCTGATTTTTCTGTCTTTGAATCTGGTATCAAAAATTATATTATTATGGGCAACGGAATTGCGAAGCGATTTTATGGTATACAGTATGCTACTGAGCAGATTTCTGTTTGTATCAATAGATATGTCGAACATGCTTAATTGTGTCATGATGCGTTCTCTAACTGATTCATTTAAACATTCAAAAAAGCTTGCAAGATCACTCAAATATAATATTTCAAAAACAACCCATAAAGGGGCATCTTCTCCCCGGTTATAAAAGTGACGCACCATTTGATTATCACTGCCTTCTTCATCATGGTAACGCGTGGATAACTTTGAATATACAGAATTCCGCAGCCTAAGCCGTTTGGATTGTAATTTTGTATTTGTAGGATTGTCGCACATTCGTTCTTTATAGATATGTTCAAATGTGCCTAGTTTTAACCCATTTACAGATTCATTGCAGACAATATTTTTTATGGCGGTTTCGATAAACATCAGGTCAGAATATAATGCGGCTTTTAAGTTGTTGTCATATTCAATTACCGCAACTACTTCTCTGAAATCCGTATATGGAATTTGATTGTGTCTGTTTTTTATGAAACGATAACCCTTATATCCATGATAGTAACCATAACTGATTAGTTGTTGTTTTTGGTAACTGCCACTGATTTGAACGTTGCAGTCATCTCTTAAATGCTGCATTAAACCGTTTATTGTCTGTGGAACACTCATTTCAGAACCTTCTTTCTGTATATATGAATAAAGTATAACAGTAAGTAGAAATGAGGGCAATGAAATTTGGAGCGGATTTTACGTTTTTTATACATAACCTTTACAGCAGAATGATAGCAGGTAAAATCTGCCGCCTGTTATGATAAGCAGGAAATCGGAGAAACTAAAGCCAACGCTTTCAAACTGATGAAAGGATATGATCCTATGAAAAATACAGGCTTACACCTCAAAAAAGCCGCAATTCCTCTTACTTCTGGCGGTCAAACGGACCGCAAAACCCACGCGCGCCTGCAAATCCTGTGGCTGTACATCCTATTTTTCGCAGCCCTGGCAATCGTGGATCTGCTGCTGAATTTTATTCTTCCCTTTACCATATAACAAAAGGCAAGCCAAAGCCGCGCCCGCCTGTTTAAAAGCTATGGCGTCTGACAAAGGAAACCTTCGCAAATACGCCGGTACTTAATCCGCGTACTTTGCGGATTTACGTACCGCTGCTGTAGAGCGAAAGCGTGTTTCCGTGACAGACGCCATAGCTTTTAAACAGGCGGGCGCGGCTCCCCTCCCTTTTGCCTTTTATAAGGGAGATAACTTATAAATTCGCCCCATACTTCTCCTCGCAATACTTACACCGATAAATCTCCTTTTTCTCATCCGCAAGAAAGAAAATATGCGGCAGCTCCTGTTCGATGGAAGTGATGCAGCGGGGATTTTTGCATTTGATGACGTTTTTGATTTCCTTTGGCAGCACCAGTTCTTTTTTATCCACGATTTCTCCGTCTTTGATGACGTTGACGGTAATATTGTGGTCGATAAATGCAAGGACGTCCAGATCCAGCATATTGATGTCGCATTCCACTTTCAAAATATCCTTTTTGCCCATTTTGTTACTGCGCGCGTTTTTGATGATCGCCACGGTGCAGTCCAGTTTGTCCAATTGCAGATGATGATAAAGGGAAAGGCTTTTGCCGGCTTCGATGTGATCCAATACAAAGCCTTCTTCGATTTTTCCCACGTTCAACATAGTAAAGTTCCTCCTTTATGCCTGAATAATGATAAAACAGAACGAAAATATCCGACAGAATCGTCAAGATATCTTCATTGACCGCCGGGGCGTTAAGCTAATCCTAACAGGGTCAGAATCAGCGCCATCCGCACATAGACGCCGTACTGGACCTGCTTGAAATAAACGGCTCTTGGGTCGTCGTCCACTTCCACGGAAATCTCGTTGACCCTCGGAAGGGGGTGCAGCACCAGCATATCGTCCTTGGCAAGCTCCATTTTTTCCTTGTTTAAAATATAAAAGTCCTTCAATCTGACGTAATCCTCTTCGTTAAAGAAACGTTCTCTCTGGACGCGGGTCATGTACAACAGATCCAGCTTGGCAATGCTGTCTTCCAGCCGGATAACCTCTTCGTAGGAAATGTTCTTTTCCTTCAGCATTTCAATGATGTAATCCGGTACGCGCAGCTCTTCGGGAGAGATAAAAATAAAATGAATATCCTCATAACGCGACAGGGCGTTGATCAGGGAATGGACGGTGCGTCCGAATTTTAAGTCGCCGCAAAGACCAATGGTAAAGTGGTCAAGCCTGCCTTTTAAGGAGCGGATCGTCAGCAGATCCGTCAGAGTCTGGGTCGGGTGCTGGTGACCGCCGTCGCCCGCGTTGATGACGGGAATGGAAGATTTGGAGGCGGCGACCATTGCCGCGCCTTCTTTGGGGTGGCGCATGGCGCAGATATCCGCAAAACAGGAAATGACGCGGATCGTATCGGAAACGCTTTCGCCCTTGGAAGCGGAAGAGGAGTTGGCGTCGGAAAAACCGATGACGCTTCCGCCTAAGTTGATCATGGCGGCTTCAAAGCTTAAGCGCGTCCTGGTACTGGGCTCGTAAAAACAGGTGGCAAGTTTTTTGCCCCTGCATTTTTCGGCGTATGCCTCCGGGTGCTTTTCAATGTCGTTTGCCAGATCAAACAGGCTGTCCAGCTCTTCCACTGAAAAATCCAGTGGATTCATCAAATGTCTCATGAATGATAGTCCTCTCTTTCTTTGCATGTCATAAGGAAGGAGCTGGCGCATCAGTGAAATTGCTGATGCAGCAGCCCCTTTTTAACTAACTTAAAAATGAAACTAATTCATCGACCGGCTTTCTGCGGGGAGCAGCGGGTTCCTCATCGGGATATCCCACGGGAATCAGAGCAACCAGCTCCCTGTCTTCGGAAAGCTGCAGCAGGTCGGTAACAACGGCTCTGTCAAATATTCCCATAATCACGCTGCCGAGTCCGGCTTCGTAAGCGGCGAGACAAAATGTCTGGGAAGCAACGCCCGCGTCGTACATCTGCCAGCCGTCTCCTCTGTCTGTGGAAAAAGAACCGTCCCTTTCATAGCCGGATCTTTTTTTGATAACGGTTACCGCAACGAGCATCGGTGCGTTTTTGATGATGCTGCCGTTGTTGGGAAAAATCTTGGTTCCTTCCTCAGCGATTTTATCCTTTAAGGCACCTTCCACAGCGACATATCTTGCGATCTGTGTGTGCTTCCAGCTCGGCGCGTAGGAAGCGGTTTCAATAATCTGTTTCAACAATTCGTGGTCAACGGCATCGGATTTGAATTTGCGGATGCTGCGGCGACCTAATATACATTCTTTTGCTGTCATGAAAAATACCTCCCTTTGTGTTCACATTTTTACTATCATACCATATGTGGTTGCCGCTTTCAATGATTAAAATGGAACAAATCATAGAGTAAATAGCAGGATTGCATTGTTTGTCCGCCGGATAATGTGTTATACTGAACAAAATGATTACAACAGCTGACAAGCGGTGTGCGGCGGTACGGCTGCATACAGACGGGAGGATATGCAAATGGAATTTACGGAAAAGAAAAGAGTCTTGTTTTTTGGTCTGCCGTGGACCGTTACCAAATATACGGTAGGTGAAGAGGTTATCAATATCAAAGCGGGCTTATTAAAGACGGTGGAGGATGACTGTTATATGTACAAGGTAACGGACGTTAAACTGGAGACTTCCCTGCCGGAGCGCATTTTTAAACTGGGGACGGTTGTCTGCTATACGGGAGATACGACGCATCAGGTGTTAAAACTGGTACATATCAAAAACGCCTGCGCCGTCAAGGACTTCATTCTCGATCAGTCCGAGAAGCAGCGTCTGAAACGCAGGACCTTAAATACCCAGAGCTTAAACAGCGCCGCCGTAGACGATTTGGACGATGATTTATAAACAAACCGGACAAACGATCCGTAAAAGAAGGGGCTGCCGGATATCGGCAGCCCCTTCCAAGTTTAGGGGAGGATATATATAATACATCATCACAATAAATTGTGACGAGGTATTGCAAAAGTAAAATACCGGCGGGACCGGACCTTCAGTCTCCCTTTTCCCGGTGCTGGTGGTTCAGGATATATTCGTACAAAAGTCCCGTTCCGAACCAGTAGGGCGCATAATCGATCCGGATGACGCCATCGATGTTAAACGGAGTGCCCTGATAGTCCCAGGGACAGATCTTTTTCTTTTTCAGGGCGCGCCCTGTCAGAAATTCCGTCGTAAAGATGCAGACGGTATAAAACAATCCCCGGAGCGCCATGGGCCATTTCTTAATCAGCCGGTACGCTGGTCTGAAAAAAGCCGCCAGACCGTATATGGGAAACATCCATAACGATGTGTTTCCTTTTAATTTGAAATCTTTGTTTTTCAGACCGTTGAAGGCGGTGAACAGGATTTCCAGACACCATCCCACCAGTCCGCAGGTAAAAAAATTTTTGATCATAGCTAAAGTATTTCCGGTTGTGAAAATTTTATTCAGGTAAAATTTACGGATAAAAAATGCTAAGATCCTGCCGGCGTGGTATAATAGGTGGGTCAAGTCGTATGCGGCGTGCGGCGGTCGCAGAAACGGCGGTGGTCGCAGAAATGGCGGCATCGGTCGCGAAACGGCGCGGCGGACATACAATCGGAGAAAGGCAGATTGAAATGACGGAAAAAGAAACCTTTGATTATATAGAGAGCCTGCAGGTTCTGGGCAGTTGCTTAGGTCTGCAAAACATAACGAATCTTTGCGAAAGGCTGGGCAATCCTCAAAACGATTTGAAATTTATCCACATAGCGGGAACCAACGGCAAGGGAAGCATCCTTGCCATGGTATCCGAGACGCTTGCGGCATGCGGTTATAAAACCGGGCGGTACATTTCGCCGACGCTTATCGACTACAGGGAGCGGTTTCAGATCAACGGGCGCATGATTTCCAAAAAGGCGCTGTGCGAGTATACGGAGCGGGTAAAAGCCGTCTGCGACGATATGGCGGCGGATGGACTGCCCCATCCGACCCCTTTTGAATTTGAGACGGCGCTGGGCTTTTTATATTTTAAAGAAAAGAAATGCGACGTGGTGGTGTTAGAGACCGGCATGGGAGGGGAAACCGACGCTACCAATATCGTCACGACGACGATGGTTTCGGTGCTTTCTTCTATCAGCATGGATCATATGCAGTTTTTGGGACATACGCTTACAGAGATTGCCAAAGTAAAGGCGGGCATTATCAAAGAAGGCGGACAGGTGGTCAGCGCCTGGCAGGAACCGGAGGCGGAAGCGGTAATCAGGGAAGAATGCCGAAGTCTTGGGGCGGCGCTTCGGATTGCGGACCCGAGCCGGGCGAAGCTTTCCGGCGCTTCGGATCAGGGGCTGCGGTTTGCTTATAAAGACCATAAGGGAATGAAGCTTTCTCTGCGGGGCACTTATCAGCTTGCCAATGCCGCCGCGGCTTTGGAGGTGTTGGACTGCCTGCGGGACACATTCGGTTACCGGCTGCCAAAGGAAAAGATCAAAGAGGCGTTTGCGGGGATTTCCTGGCACGGCAGGTTTGAACGGATTGCAAAGAAACCGGATTTTTATATCGACGGCGCCCACAACGAGGCGGCGGCGAAATCTCTTGCGGATACCATAGAGTTTTATTTTACAAATAGGAAAATAATTTATATAATGGGAGTACTAAAGGATAAGGAATATGATAAAATAATTCAGGCGACTTATCCTTATGCGGACAGCATCATTACGGTTAAGACGCCCCATAATGCGAGAGCGATGGACGCCTATGAGCTGGCGCAGGCTGTGGCGGCGTACCACGGCAGGGTCACGGCGGCGGACAGTCTGGAAGAGGCTGTGGAAATGGCGTATCTGATCGCCGGAGACGATGCGGTCATCATTGCATTTGGTTCCCTCTCTTATCTGGGAGAACTGACAGCAATTGTAAAAGACGGAAAATGGACGAGGAGAGACTCCCATGGTAAATAAGGAGAAAATCAAACAAGCGGTTACCCTGTTGTTGGAGGGAATCGGAGAGGACGCAGACAGAGAGGGGTTAAGGGATACCCCGGACCGGATTGCACGGATGTATGAGGAGATTTTTGCAGGAATGGATCAAAAGAGCAGCGGGCACCTTGCGAAAACCTTTCATGCAGAAAACAACGAGATGGTGTTGGAAAAAGATATTGTGTTTTACTCCATGTGCGAGCATCATCTGATGCCTTTTTACGGAAAAGCGCATGTGGCATATATTCCCGACGGGAAAGTCGTGGGGTTAAGCAAAATCGCAAGGACCGTGGAGGTCTATGCCAGACGGCTCCAGCTTCAGGAGCAGATGGGGGCGCAGATCGCGGACGCGCTGATGAACGAGCTGGGCGCAAAGGGCGCCATGGTCATGATCGAAGCGGAGCATATGTGCATGACCATGCGGGGCGTAAAAAAGCCCGGCAGCAAGACCGTGACCATTGTGACGCGGGGAGCCTTTGCAGAGGATGAAAAGCTGCAAAACAGCTTTTACCATATGCTGCAGGTCGGATAAAAGGTTACAGGGGTCAGAATCATGAGCGGACAAAAGAGTATGAAAAGGGTGCAGAGGATTTTGCAGCATCCCTTCTATCAGGAGTGTATACAAAAAATTGCAAAATACGAGCAGGACAGGGAATTTTGCGGACACGATATGGTGCATTTCCTGGATGTGGCGCGAATCGCCATGCTGTTCAATCTGGAGGAAAATAAAAAGCCCATCCGCAAGGATCTTATTTACGGAGCGGCGCTTTTGCACGATATTGGCAGATACATACAATATGAAGACGGTACGGACCACGCGAAAGCTTCGGCGAAGCTGGCGCCGGGGATTTTAAAGGACTGCGGGTATTCTGCAGCGGAAACGGAACTGATCACAGAGGCGATTGCAAATCACCGCAACAAAAAGATCAGGGAAGGTTCCGATTTAAAAGGAATATTATACCGGGCGGATAAGGCAAGCCGACCCTGCTACGGCTGTCTGATGGAGCCGGAATGCGACTGGAAACGGAAGAAGAAAAACAAAACTTTGGAGATTTAGGCATGAGGATTGGAAATAAAGAGTTTGACACCGCTAACTATACATATATTATGGGAATTTTAAATGTGACACCGGATTCTTTCTCGGACGGCGGCAAATGGAGCGATTTGGACGCAGCGCTGTTCCATACGGAAGAGATGATAAGGGACGGGGCGGCGATCATTGATGTGGGCGGGGAATCCACGAGACCGGGCTATACGATACTGCCCGATGAAGAAGAGATCGAAAGAGTCGTTCCGGTCATCCGCGCGATCAGGGAACGGTTTGACATTCCGGTATCCCTGGATACCTACAAAAGCGGCGTTGCGCTTGCGGGTCTGGAGGCGGGCGCGGATATGATCAACGATATCTGGGGCTTAAAATACGATGCGGCGATGGCGGACGTGATTGCAAAGGCAGGCGCGCCCTGCTGTCTGATGCACAACCGGAAAGCGCCTGATTATGGGGATTATGTAAAGGACCTTCTTGCCGATCTGGAGGAAACCCTGGAAATCGCCCAAAGAGCCGGCATTCCTTACAAAAATATTTGTCTGGACCCGGGAGTCGGCTTCGGTAAGACCTATGAAAACAATCTGGAGATTATCCATAAACTGGATGCGCTGCATACCTTCGGGCTGCCGATTTTGCTTGGCACTTCCCGCAAGTCGGTAATTGGGCTGACTCTTGATCTGCCGGCGAACGAACGGTTGGAAGGGACACTTGCTACGACCGTTATCGGCGTGATGAAGGGCGTATCCTTTGTCAGGGTACATGATGTGAAAGAAAACGCGCGCGCCGTCAAAATGACGGAAGCGGTTTTAAATGCAGGATAAGAGAAAGCGGACTAAAAAACGCGGGATAAGAGAAAGGAGTGTGCGGTATGGACAAAATTCAAATTAAGGGACTTAAGGTATTTGCACATCACGGAGTATATCCGCAGGAGTCGGCGCAGGGACAGGATTTCTATGTGGACGTGTGTCTGGAAACGGACACCAGACCGGCAGGACTGCGGGATGACCTGGGACAATCGGTGGATTACGGCGAATTGTGTATATTTATCGACCGCTATATGAAGAAACATACCTATAAGCTGTTGGAAGCCGTTACCGAAAATCTGGCGAGGGAAATCCTGCTGCGCTATCCTAAGGCGGTTTCGGCGGAAATCAGCGTCAGCAAGCCCCATGCGCCGATTCCCCTTCCTTTTGAGGATGTGCGCGTTACGGTCAAACGTTCCTGGCACGAGGCGTATATCAGCTTCGGATCCAATCTGGGGGACCGGGAGGAGTATATCAGGAAAGGGCTGGAGACGCTACAGCATGAAACCGACGTGTTTTTGCTTCGCACCTCTTCCATCATAGAAACCGAACCTTACGGCGGCGTGGAAATGGACCCGGTGCTAAACGGCGTGGCAAAGATCAGGACGCTGTTGACGCCCTATGAATTGTTAGCATTGTGCAACAGAATAGAGGAGGAAGCCGGCAGGGAGCGGGAAGTCCACTGGGGACCGCGCACGCTGGATTTTGATATTTTATTTTATGATAAGCTGGTATTGGAGGACGAGTATCTGACGATTCCCCATATTGATCTGAAAAACAGGGATTTCGTGCTGGAGCCTATGGCGGAAATCGCGCAGGGCTTTGTCCATCCGGTATATCAAAAGACAATGGCTGATTTATTAAAGGAATTAAAGGGAAGCGTATAAGATGTCGGATAAGAAAAAAGTGATCATCATATTATCCGTAATGATTCTGGTGCTTGGAGGGATCTTTTGTCTGATCAGGTTCCGGGACTATTTTCATCAGAATCCGGAGGATCTTGCGGGAAATACGGCGGGCAACCTCAACAACGGCGGGTATTTCTGCCAGATCGGGGATACGGTATTTTTTGCCAACGGATATGACGACGGTAAGCTCTACGCCATGAATGCGGATGAAACGGATATTCGGAAATTAAGCGACGCTAAGGTATCCCAACTGAACGCGGATGAGAAATATCTGTATTACTATTCGGACGATGTGCAGGCGCCTTCGGGCATGGGCGGCTTTTCCGTACAGGTGCTGGGGATCTACCGCTGCGACCATAAGGGAAAAAACGTCAGGACCATGGAAAGACTTTCCTGCGGCACGGTAAAGCTGCTGGGCAACGCGTTGTATTTTCAGCAGTTTGAGGACTCCAAACAGAAAACGCTTCAGCGAATAGATACAAGGTCCGGGGAACAGGAAACGGTGCTGGAATTTCCGGCGAATCCCGCCTCTTCCTACGGAGGCGCAATTTATTACAGCGGTGTGGACGATATTGAGAGCAGGGACCAGAGCCTGCGCCGGTATGATCTTGCAAGCGGAGCGGATTCGGTAGTCTATGAGGGAACTGTATGGAACCCGGACGCCCAGGGCGATTATATCTATTTTATGAATATTGCCGACGATTACAAACTGTGCCGTTATGACATGGGGACGGGGGAAGTACAGACTCTGACCCAGGACCGAGTGGATCAGTACCTGGTCTGCGGAAGCTATGTTTTTTATCAGAGAAATTCTGAAAGCGAACCGGCTTTGGTCGTTATGTATACGGACGGGTCCGAACCGCGCGTTATTGCCGAGGGCAATTATACAAATTTAAACGCCACTTCCCAATTTGTATATTTTTCGGAATTTGGCACGGTCGGGGACATGTATAAGGTATCGCTTGAAAACAGCGGCTTTCAGGTTATGACCTTTGACGGGGCAAAGGAAGCGGCGGCTGCAGGCAATCAATAAAGAGAAAAGGACGCGTTGACAAAATGGATTTATTGGAACTGAGAACACAGATCGATGAAATTGACAAACAGATCGTGGAATTATATGAAAAAAGAATGGATATCTGCAGAGAGGTTGCGGAATATAAAATAGAGACGGGCAAAAAGGTTTTCGACAGAGTGCGCGAAGAAGAAAAAATCAGAAAGGTAAAATCCATGACTAACAGCGATTTTGCCAGCCGCGCCGTAGAGGAACTGTTTGAACAGATCATGTCCGTCAGCCGGAAACTGCAGTACCAGCTTTTGGCGGAGCACGGAAGCGTTGGGAAGCTCCCTTTTATGAAAATCGACACCCTGCAGGAAGGCAGAGTCAGAGTTGTGTTCCAGGGAGCCGAGGGCGCATATTCCCAGGCTGCGATGATACAGTATTTCGGGGACCGAATCGACAGCTTCCACGTGGACACCTTCCGGGACGCGATGAGCGCCATCGAGGAGGGGAGCGCGGACTTTGCGGTCCTGCCCATCGAAAATTCCACGGCGGGCATTGTCAGCGATATTTATGATCTCTTAGTGGAATTTGAAAATTATATCGTCGGAGAGCAGATCATTAAGATCGAGCATTGTCTTTTGGGCGTGCCGGGCGCGGAGCTTAAGGATATTCAAACCGTATATTCCCATCCCCAGTCGCTGATGCAGAGCGCAAGGTTTTTAGACGACTATGACTGGAAACGGATCAGTATGCAGAACAATGCTTTTGCGGCGCAGAAGGTAAAACAGGACGGCGATAAGACCCAGGCGGCGATCGCCAGCGCCTACGCGGGAGAAATCTATGGGCTTGAAGTGTTAAAGCGCGGCGTGAACCAGTCCGAAAACAATTCGACCCGGTTTATCATCGTGACAAACCAGAGAGTATTTTTAAAGGACGCAAAGAAAATCAGCATCTGCTTCGAGGTGCCTCATAAAAGCGGTTCCTTATATCATATGCTTTCGCATTTTATTTACAACAATCTCAATCTGTGCAAAATAGAAAGCCGCCCCATTGAGGACCGGACCTGGGAGTACCGTTTCTTTGTTGATTTTGAAGGCAATCTTGAGGACGGAGCAGTCAAAAACGCGCTGCGGGGGCTTAGGGACGAGGCGCGAAACATGAAAATTCTCGGGAATTATTAAAAGCACGAAGTGAAAATCAGTGAGAGAGGGAAATCAGATATGGTAGTAAAGACATTTGCGGCGATTGACGTGGGCTCTTACGAGCTTTCCATGAAAATATTTGAAATATCGTTAAAGACGGGAATCCGCGAAGTGGATTGCATCAGGCACAGGATCGCGCTGGGACTGGATTCTTATAACAGCGGAAAGATCACGATTGAAAAAATGGATGAGCTTTGCGAGGTGCTGCGTGAATTTTCGGAAATTATGAAATCCTATCGGGTGGACGATTACAAGGCTTACGGCACCAGCGCCATCAGAGAGACTGAAAACACCCTGATTGTACTGGATCAGATTAAGAACCGCACGGGGATTACCGTGGAGGTCATCAGCAATTCGGAACAGCGCTTTCTGGATTATAAGGCGGTGGCGACCAAGGGCAGGGAGTTTGAGAAGAGGATTGAAGGCGGTACGGCGATCCTGGATATCGGCGGCGGCAGCATTCAGATTTCCCTGTTTGAAAACGATACCTTAGTGACGACCCAGAATATGCGGCTGGGCGTTATGCGGATGCGGGAGCGGCTGGAAAAAATCTCCGGCAGGAGCGGACAATATGAGCGGCTGATTGAGGAAATGGTTAATAATCAGTTTTCTCTTTTTAAAAAATTTTATTTAAAGGACCGGGAGGTCCCCAATCTGATCATAATAGACGACTATCTGTCCCCGGTATTTCAGAAAAAGGAAATCTGCAAAGAGCCGGGAAATATGGATCAGGGCGGTTTCATGGATTTTATGGCTGAGGTTTCCGGTAAAAACAAGGTAGACATCAGCAGGTGGCTGGAGATTTCCGAGGAACATGCATCCTTACTGTTTCACAGCGCGGTGTTGAGCCGCAGGATTATGGAAGTGCTGGGGACGCAGAATATCTGGGCGCCGGGCGTAACGCTCTGCGACGGAATGGCTTATGAATATGCACAAAAAAACAAGCTCCTTGCCAACGTCCATGACTTTGAAAAGGATATCATCGCTTCCACCGCGACGATCAGCAAACGCTATCTGTGCAGCAGGAAGCGCAACGAGATCATGGAAACCCTTGCGTTATCCATTTTTGATACGATGAAAAAGGTGCACGGGCTTGGAAAGAGAGAACGGCTCCTGCTGCAGATTGCGGCGCAGTTAAACGACTGCGGAAAATATATTTCCCAGACCGACGTGGGAGAATGTTCCTTCCGGATTATCATGGCGACGGAGATCATCGGGCTTTCCCATGCGGAACGGGAGATTGTGGCTTATGTGGCAAAATACAACCGGGATGACTTTGAATATTATGAAGCGCTTGGACAGAAGACGACCCTGAGCAGGGAGGCGTATCTGACCATTGCCAAGCTGACGGCGATTTTGCGGGTCGCAAACGGTCTGGACCGGAGCCATAAACAGAAATTTAAAGACGTTAAGATTATGTTGAAGGAAAATGAGCTGATCATCAGCGTGGATACGTCGGAGGACATTACGCTGGAGACGGGGCTGCTGACCGCAAGGGCGCGCTTTTTTGAAGAAGTATACAGCGTAAGACCCGTGATCAGGCAGAAACGGCATAGGTAGGAGGAGACAAGATGGCGGAAGCAATCAATTATCTGGACCCGGAGTATTATTACAACAGGGAATTGAGCTGGCTGAAATTTGATTACAGGATTTTGAGCGAAGCAAGAGATAAAAATAATCCTTTATTTGAGCGTTTGAAATTTTTAAGCATTACCGCTTCTAATCTGGACGAGTTTTTTATGGTGCGGGTCGCTTCGTTAAAGGATATGGTTCATGCGGGCTATGAAAAAGAGGATATTGCGGGGATGACGCCCAAAAAACAGCTTGCGGCGATCAATGAGGATACCCATGAGCTGGTCAGTCTGCAATATTCCACCTATAACAGGAGCCTGGTTCCGCTGTTGAAGCAGAACGGCATTCGTATGATCCCCCATCATGAGGCGCTGACCAAAAAGCAGGCGGCGTTTGTGGACCGCTACTTTGAGGATAATGTTTATCCGGTGCTGACGCCGATGGCGGTGGATTCTTCAAGACCCTTCCCGCTGATCCGCAATAAGTCCCTCAATCTGGGCGCGTTAGTCAGGAAAAAAGGGGAAAAGGATGCCGAGGTAGAGTTCGCCACCGTGCAGGTGCCCGGCGTGCTGCCCCGCGTGGTGGAAATTCCCGATGAAGAAGAACGGGTATTTATTTTCCTGGAAGAAATCATAGAACGGAATATTGAAAAGCTGTTTTTAAATTACGACGTGCTCTGTATCCATCCGTTCCGTATCATGAGAAACGCCGATTTGAGCATCGGAGAGGATGAAGCGGAGGATTTATTAAAGGAAATCGAGAAACAGTTAAAAAAGAGACAGTGGGGCGAGGCGATCCGTCTGGAAGTGGAAGAAGGGATTGAAAAGCGGCTGTTGAAGATCATCCGCAAGGAGTTGAAAATTTCCGAGGAGGATATTTATTATATCAACGGTCCGCTGGACCTGACCGTGTTAATGAAGCTCTACGGCGTGGACGGCTTTGATTTTCTGAAAGAAGAAAAATTTACGCCCCAGCCCGTGCCGGAACTTCCCGCGGACTGCGATATTTTTGAAGAGATCCGCAAGCGGGATATTCTGCTGCATCATCCCTACCAGACCTTTACGCCGGTGGTGGATTTTATCAAAAAGGCTTCCAGGGACCCGCAGGTGCTTGCCATTAAGCAGACCCTGTACCGGGTCAGCGGCAATTCGCCGATTATTGCGGCGTTGGCGCAGGCTGCGGAGAACGGCAAACAGGTATCGGTGCTGGTGGAGCTAAAGGCGAGATTTGACGAGGAAAATAATATCGTATGGGCGAAAATGCTGGAAAAGGCGGGCTGCCATGTTATATACGGCTTACTCGGATTAAAGACCCACAGCAAAATTACCCTTGTGGTCAGAAAAGAAGAGGACGGGATCAGAAGGTATGTCCATCTGGGAACCGGAAATTACAATGACGCTACGGCAAAATTGTATACGGATATGGGGCTGTTGACCTGCAGGGAGGATATCGGAGAGGATGCGACGGCGGTCTTTAATATGCTGTCCGGCTATTCCGAACCCCGTACCTGGAATAAGCTGTCGCTGGCGCCTCTTTGGATGAAGGACCGTTTCCTGTATCTGATTCAGAGGGAAATCAAGTATGCCAAAGAGGGAGCGGAGGCAAGGATTGTCGCCAAGATGAACTCCCTGTGCGACAGGCAGATCATCAGCGCCCTTTATGAAGCGAGCGCGGCGGGCGTTAAAATCGACCTGATCGTGCGCGGGATCTGCTGCCTGAAAACGGGGATTCCCGATGTTTCGGAAAATATTACCGTGCGCTCCATCGTAGGCACTTTTTTGGAGCATAGCAGAATTTTCTATTTTGAAAACGGCGGAGACGGGGAATACTATATGGCGAGCGCGGACTGGATGCCGCGCAATCTGAACCGCCGCGTGGAAATCCTGTTTCCCATTGAACAGCCCGACCTGAAGGAAAAGACGGCGCATGTGCTGGAGTGCCTGCTGCAGGACAACTTAAAGGCACAGATTTTGCAGCCCGACGGAACGTATGAAAAGGTGGACCGCAGGGGTAAAATGCCCTTCGGCGCCCAGAAAAATTTCTGCGAAGAGGCAATCGCCGCGGCAAAGGCATTGGAAGCAGACATCTTGGAGGAGCGGGTATTTATCCCGGAAAAACATCATGAGTAAAAAAGCGGTTATTTTCGATTTGGACGGTACTTTGACCGATACCCTGAAATCTATCTGGAAATCGGCAAACCTTGCCCTGGCGGATGCGGGACTGCCCCCTTTTGAGGCGGACCGTTATCGATACTTTGTTGGAGACGGCGCCGAGGAACTGTTAAAACGGGCGCTGATAGCAGACGGAGATACGGGGCTTGTCCATCTGGAACAGGTGCGGGAAAGCTACCGGAAGCATTTCAAAAAATATGTCAATTATGAGGTCAAGCCCTATGACGGCATTTTGGAGCTGTTGTCCGCATTAAAGGAAAGAGGTCTGTTTCTGGCGGTCAATTCCAATAAGCCCCATGAGCGGACGATAGATGTGGTGGAGACGATGTTCGGCAGGGAGACCTTCGACATGATCGTCGGTCAGTGCGAGGAAAGGAAACGCAAGCCCGCGCCCGACGGCGTGCTCTATATTATGGAGAGGCTGCGTCTGTCCAAAGAGGAAGTGATCTATCTGGGGGATACCTGTGTGGATATGAAGACCGGAAAGAGCGCCGGGGTATTTACGGTGGGCGCTTTGTGGGGCTTTCGTGACAGGCAGGAGCTGGAAGAAAATCATGCGGACGCGGTTATCACGCATCCTCTGGAGTTGTTGGATTACGTATAGAGATCCTATGTATAGAGACAGAGCACACAGTATGACGGAATGAGAAAGTGACGGGTTTATGGAACAAAAAATAAAGTTAATTGCGACAGATGTGGACGGTACGCTGGTTAAGGACTCTTCCAGAGAGGTCTATGACGAAATGATAGAGATTATCCGGGAACTGACTGACGCCGGGTACCATTTTGCAGTGGCAAGCGGCAGACAGTACGGAAGTATCAGGCGGATGTTTGAACGCACCGGACGGAAGCTGCACTATATCGCCGAAAACGGAGCCCATATTATTCTGAACGGAGAAAACTATTCCGTGACCAAAATGGACAGAAAGCATGTGGAAGGCATTATGGCGGATCTGCGCGCCCTGTATCCGGAAGGGTGCCATGTGGTGGCGTCCACTGCAAAGGGATGCTTTCTGGAAACGGGAGACAGGGATTTTATCAATCTGATCGCCAATGAGTACCGCAACGACGTGACAATGACCGATGATATTCTCTCCGAAGACGTGGATATCATCAAGCTTGCCGTGTATAAAAAGGGAACGATCCGCTCCATAGGAGAAAGCGTGTTGCTTCCCAAGTGGCAGGATCAGGTAAAGACTACCATGGCGGGAGAAGAATGGGTTGATTTTATGGATCAAAGCGTTGACAAGGGCAATGCGCTGCAAAAGATCCAGGAAGCTTTGGGCGTCAGCCGGGAAGAGACCATGGTCTTTGGGGACAACAATAATGATCTGGGGCTGATCCTCGCAGCGGAGGAAAGCTACGCGGTGGAGAACGCGGTAGAAGAAGTAAAAAAAGCGGCAAAGCACATTTGTCCCGATTATACCCAAAAAGGCGTATATCAGATTTTGAAGCAGTTACTATAGCAGAGCAGGAAGAAACGGAGGTAGTCGATATGCCTGATTTTGATGAAGCGGTTGTCAATTGTTTTTTAAAGAATCAGTCACAGCTCTTTCCGGAGCCCGTGGCGGAGAGCGAAGAGGAGGCGCGCGACTTTCTGGAGGAATGTATGGCGATTGTGGTCGCTTCCAGGCAGCAGGTCTGGGAATACTTCGACGAAGAGGGCGTGGATCTGGAAGACATGGATGAAAACGACATTCTGGACGCCGACGAGGTTTTTGATGTGGGCGACGGAAGATACCTGATTGTGGAAGGGTAGGAAAATGCAACAACCGCCACTCTGCCAAGTGACGGTTGTTTGTATCAATTATAAATAACTCGATCAAAAGTCTGTTTTGGTGGCAAGGCGTAAGACTTCCAAAAAGCCGTTATGATTATTATCCGCTTCGGTGATATAATCGGCGGCTTTTTTTGCATCCTCCGTGCCGTTGATCATGCAGACGCCGGTTCCGGCGGCTTCCAGCATGGAAATATCGTTTGCCGCGTCGCCTGCGGCGACGGAATTTTTGATGTCGAGGCAAAGATAATCGCATAAAAAGCGAACCGCGTTGCCCTTGGAGGCGTCAGCCATACAGCATTCCAGATATACGGGAGAGGAGTAAAAGGTATGCAATGTCCCTTTTGCGACCCGGTCCAGTGCGCTGCGGAAATTTTCCAGTCTGCCGTCCTGTTTCAGGTCAATGAGAATCAGTTTGAAAGGTTCTTCATCCAATGCGCCAACCACGTCCGGGGCAATTACGGCGGGCAGATGGATATGCTGGCGGTAATATGCCAGTTCTTCATTGTCCTTTGGGGAAACGATCGTATTGCCGTTGTAGGTGTGGACGTGAACGCCGCATTCTCCGGCTGTTTCCAGCGCTTTTTCCACATAGGAAAAGGGGACGCGCCGCTCTAAGATCGGCTTTTCGTTTTCACAGTCATAGACCAAAGCGCCGTTATAGGAAATGATGTAGGTGCCGGGCAATGCAAGCCCAAGCCTGTCTCTGGTTTCCAGAATGCTTGCAAGGGGTCTGCCGCTTGCGAGCACAAAGTTTCCGCCCTGAGAGGTAAAATCCATAATGGCATCATAAATTTCGGGCGAGAGGTTTTTCTCATCGTCCAACAATGTCCCGTCCATATCGGAAAAAATAATACGGTCGCGGTATTTTCCGTTTTTGCGCCTGTATTGCTTGATATTGTCCAAAATCTCATAAGGAATGCAGAGCTTTCCGTATCCCGTACCCAGATCCAGATTGGGTTTCGTCGTTCCGTGAAAATCCGAGCCGCCGGAGATCAGCAGATCATATTTTTGGGCAAGATGGCGCATCTGGCGTTCCTCCGCGGAATTGTAGGTGGAATAGACCGCTTCGATGCCCGCAAGTCCCGCCGCCTTCAGATCCGCTACCAGCTTATCAAGCTTTGCGTCGCTTAAATGGTAGAGGACCGGATGAGCCAGCACCGGTACGCCTCCGGCGTGCAGAATCAGTTCTACCGCCTGCATGGGCGTTACTTTTTCCCTGGGCAGGAAACAGGGCGCATGATCGCCGATGTAGCGTTCAAACGCCTCGGGCATATTTTTAACGAACCCTTTTTCCAACATATATTTTGCATAGTGCGCCCGGGTCAGCACCGCGCCCGGAAAGCGGGCGGAGAGCTCCTCATAAGTAACGGGGACGCCGTGCTCCGTCAGCTTTTTGCACATCTTATGGTTTCTCAGGTCTCTGGATTCCTGAAAGTCCTTCAGATATTTTTTAAATTCCTTTCCGCTGTAATCGATATAGAGCCCCAGAATATGAATATCTTTTTCCTCGTATTCGGTGGAAAACTCAATTGCCGGAATGACCTCAAGCCCCGTTCCTTTTGCCGCCGTTACCGCTTCTTCGATCCCTTCCGTCGTATCGTGGTCGCTTAAAGCGAAAGCCGACAAGCCCTTTTCTAAAGCATATGCAACTAATTCCGACGGCGTAAAGCTGCCGTCCGATTTGGTGGAATGTACATGCAGGTCAACCCGTTTCATTCAATTTCACTCCTGTGTCTGTGTTCTAATTATTATCATCCTCGTTGTTTGCCGTATAAACCGTCCGTTTTCTCGCCATAGCGTCGCTTGCCAGATATTCGTCATAGGTTGTGATCTTGTCGATCAGAGTGCCGTTTGGTAGGATTTCCATAATACGGTTTGCGGTTGTCTGGACAAACTGATGGTCGTGGCAGGCAAACAGCACCACGCCGCTGAATTTAATCAAGCCGTTGTTGAGTGCGGTAATGGATTCCATGTCCAGATGGTTCGTAGGCTCATCCAATACGAGACAGTTTGCGCCGCTGATCATCATCTTGGATAACAGACAGCGGACCTTTTCGCCACCGGAGAGTATCTTTACCTTTTTCACGCCGTCTTCGCCGGCAAAAAGCATACGACCGAGGAACCCTCTGACGTAGGTAATGTCGTCCACGGGTGAGTAACCCATCAGCCAGTCGGCAATGGTTAAGTCGTTGTCAAATTCTTCGGTGGAATCTTTGGGGAAATAAGCCTGTGAGGTTGTCACGCCCCATTTAAAGGAGCCCTCGTCCGGTTCCATTTCTCCCATCAAAATCTTGAAAAGAGTCGTCTTTGCCAGCTCGTTGCCGCCGACGAAAGCGACCTTATCGTCATGGTTTAAAATAAAGGAAATGTTATCCAATACTTTCTCGCCGTTGATCGTCTTGGAAATGCCTTCGACGGAAAGCACCTCGTTGCCGATTTCCCTGTCGGGGCGGAAGTCGATATAGGGATATTTTCTGCTGGAGGGACGGATCTCATCCAGTTCAATTTTTTCCAACGCCTTTTTACGGGAAGTAGCCTGTTTGGATTTGGAAGCGTTTGCAGAGAAGCGGGAGATAAATTCCTGCAGCTCTTTGATTTTTTCTTCTTTCTTTTTGTTTGCTTCCTTCATCTGTTTGATCAGAAGCTGGCTGGATTCGTACCAGAAATCATAGTTTCCGGCGTATAACTGGATTTTGCCGTAATCGATATCCGCGATATGGGTGCAGACCTTATTTAAGAAATAGCGGTCATGGGATACGACGATTACCGTATTTTCAAAATCGATTAAGAAATCCTCCAGCCATGCGATCGCATCCAGATCTAAATGGTTGGTCGGCTCGTCTAACAGCAGGATATCGGGATTGCCAAAGAGAGCTTTGGCGAGGAGCACCTTTACTTTCTGACTGCCGTTTAATTCGCTCATCACGCTGTAGTGCAGGTCCGTTTCAATGCCAAGACCGTTTAACAGCATCGCGGCGTTGGTCTCCGCGTCCCAGCCGTCCATTTCGGCAAATTCCGCTTCGAGCTCGCTGGCGCGGATGCCGTCTTCGTCCGTGAAATCTTCTTTGGCGTAAATCGCCTCTTTTTCCTTCATGATTTCATATAATCTGGCGTTGCCCATAATGACAACGTCCATGACCGGATAAGCGTCATATTTAAAATGATCCTGTTCCAGAACGGAAAGGCGCTGACCGGGCGTGATGATAATCTCGCCGTTGGTGGTTTCCAGATTACCGGATAATATCTTTAAAAAAGTAGATTTTCCGGCGCCGTTGGCGCCGATCAGTCCGTAACAGTTTCCCTCCGTAAACTTGATATTGACATCTTCAAATAAAGCTTTTTTTCCTACGCGGTAGGTTACATTACTTGCCTGTATCATGGTAATACCTCTGTTTTCCTAGATTTTTTCGCAATAAACATACAATTTTAATTATACATAAAACCGCCGGATTTTCAAGAAAAATAAGCACCATACACAAAATGCAATTTGAACCAGACACCGGGTACCCTGGGGCGGGGACTTTTCCGGGCGATCTGCGGTCAACTTACCCCCGCAAATTTCCCAAAAATAAAAAAGACATTCCCTGAAAACAAAGTCGAAAAAGCATAGTTTTTGATTGAAAGGAATGCCCTGCAATGATATTATAATCGCATGGGAGACCAGAGAGCCGGGCGGCTTACCCTCTTTTATCGGAGGGACTAACCCTCCAGACGAAAGAAAGGAGGGCGTTGTCAATGGTTACATATTCTGACTTGATTCAGTTTTGTATTTTCATTGTTGCCCTTGTTGGATTGTGTTACACGATTTTCAAGGGAAAACGAAAATAGCCGCCACTATTCGCAGTAGTGACGGCTGTTTGTAAAAACAGTATGCTTATTACTTGAGGGTAGCCGTTTCTCTGGCTTTCCCTGTTTCTATTATCAATATAACATAGGGGACCCGGATTTTCAAGTCAAAATGTCGGTCTGTCCTCTTTGGATATACAATAACCTTTCGCAAAAAGCGGTTTTGCGAAGGATGGCAGTTTACGCCACAACCCTGTTTTTCCCGTCTTTTTTGCCTTTATACAGATTGTCGTCCGCAATGGAGATCAATTTGGTAATGGACAGTCCCGGGATATATTCCGCCACGCCGAAGGTCATGGTAATGCGGAGGTCGGTTTCATCGGTGCGGGTAGGGGAAGCGGCAATCTCTTTCCGGAGCTTTTCCGCTATGGGAATGGCGGTTTTCGCAGTATCGTGTATCAAAATCAGGATTTCCTCGCCGCCCCAGCGGCAGACCTTTGCGTCTGCGGGAATGTGGGAAGTAATAATGCCTGCGACATGGACCAGTACGTCGTCGCCGATGTTGTGCCCGTAAGTGTCGTTTACTTTTTTAAAATCATCGATATCGGCAATGATAACCGAAAAGATGCGTCCTTTGGATTTGGCAAGATCAATGGCGGCGTTTAAATGCTTATCCATGCTGCGGCGGTTCAAAAGCCCGGTCAGGGGATCTTTGGAAGAAACCGATCGCAACAGCTCGTTCTGGGATTCCAGCCGGATTTCATTTCTTCTGATCTCAATGGTAAACATGATGGAAAAGAAAATCAGCATTAAAAATGCGACCAAAGCGTTCAGATTGTAAGCAACGGTCAGATTTTTATCGTATTTCCGGTTGGTATAAATCGGATCGATATAGCTGCAGAAAATCTTGGTCAGGACAAAAACGCACATGGTAATAAAAGTAAAAACAAACGGTTTTGCCATGCTGCGCCCAAACTGGGGCAGGGAATAGGCAAGATAAAAGGCAACCGGCACCATGGCGAGGGCATAGATCATATATCCCCAGTCCCAGCCTGCAAGCAAAGAAGCGAGAGCCGAGTGAAACAGGATCTCGCAAAACGCACACAAATAAACGGCATAGAACTTCCCTTTTCTGGGAAGCGTCGAGCCGATGACAAGATAAAAAATACAGGATAAAAAGTTATAAATATATAAAATTGTATAATCTAAAGAAAAAAATCTGATGGTAATGCAAACGTGGATAAACGCGATGGAATAACAGAGGAAACGATATTTGCTCGTGTCCGAAAACTCGCGTTTTCCGTTTAGGATATCTACCAGATTATAAAAATGACGCAGTAACCCCTTCATTAAAATGACCTCTTCAATATCGCTTTCCGATTATCGTATTATACTAAAACGTCGATATTGGAACCGATATTGGGATTTACGGATAATTCCATGGAACGGTCGATCATTTTGACAAGACCTGCGCCAAGCTCGGTGGTCGCTTCCATCGTTTTATCCAGCATGGCAACGCCTACATCGGTCTGAAGCTCGGACTTAGACATGGCGATTGATAAAGCAGCAATATCCATAGTGAAAACCTCCCTTTTCACGCTTTGGGGAATGCCCTGTTTTACAGTATGATAAGATGTAAAGCAATAGCAAAAAAGCCAAAGCACAAGCAAAGTACTAAAGTACCAAATGATTATATTCATTTTATAATAATAAAGATAAAAATTCAACTCATTTATAAAAGTTTCGGAAAGTTTTTTGACAAAGCGCATAACGGAGCGAAGGGGCGGAAAGCGCTGGACAAAAGGAGTGAAAAAAGTTATAATAATTTTGACCTGCCGCTTATAGGACGGCGATGAATAAAGAGAGGGATTGGATATGGCGTTTGGACTGATACCGTTAGAAAAGCGATTAAGGGACAATATCAGAAATTACAGTCTGGATCAGATTTTTGAAATCGGTCAGTTGTCCGAATTGTTGGAAAATATGAACAGGGTAACCGGCATCAGCCTGCTTTTGACGGACAGACACGGAGAGAAAGCCGCAAGCACGGGGAACTTTGTAGGCTTTAAGCCCGATACGGTAAATGCTCCGGGCAAGAAAATCCGTGTGGAGGGCAGGACGATCGCGCATTTGTATACCAAAGAAGAGGAAATGCGCGACAGCGCAAAGGAAGCGCTGGTGGACAGCTTTGTGGAGCAGTTGACGAGACATGCACAGAAAGCGTACGAATCCATCGAATTATCCCTGTATGCGGACGACTTGGAAAAGAAATTGGAAAAGGAGCAGTACCGGGTAAAGCACGGCGAAAAGGAAGACCCCTTGACCGGAGTGCTCAACAGCACTTATTTCGACAATAAATTAAAAGTGGTGGACCGCTCCCAGATCGTACCGGTGGCGGTGATCTGTGCGAATATCAACGACTGGAAATATGTCAACGACCATTTCGGAGACGAAGAAAGCGATCGCCTGATCCGGGTAGTCGCTTCTTTCCTGAAGGCGGAAGCGAAGCCCGAATACATAATCGGCAGATGCGGGGGAGACTTTTTCAATGTGCTGATCCCCATGACTGAGGATAACGAGGCAAAGGAGTACTGCGAGAGGGTGCAGCAAAAATGCCTTGACTTTGAGGATGCCCATCTGGCGCCCAGCGTGGCTTGCGGCTATGTGATCAAGTACAATGTGGAGCAAAATCTTTCGGATCTGTTGTCCGATGCGGAATACGAAATGTTTAACAACAAGTTTGAAATCAAAAATTCCCCGGGCTACAGAGAAAGGCTGGAGAAAGCGTAAACTGAATGAAAGGGGCTGCCCTGTTCGGAAAGCTGAACGGATATCGCAAAAACTTTTGATATCCGCTCAGCTCCGGACGTCCGGCAGCCTTTTCTTTATGCAATGCAGTCGGGCGGGGCGGCAAAAGGCATGCGCGCTTTCCGGGCGGCTGCGCCTGTAAAGAAAAGAATGTAAGGAAAAGAATATAAGGAGAGAAGATAAAAAGATGAACAAAAAAGCGGTATTTTTTGATATAGACGGCACATTGTATGTGCAGGGCAAGCCGGCAATCCGGTCAACGGCGGAAGCGATACGCAAAATCCGTGCAAACGGACACTTTGCCTTTGTCTGCAGCGGCAGGAGTCGGGTTATGATCCCGAAGACGCCGATTTTGGATATGGGATTTGACGGCGTTGTGGCAGCCTGCGGCACTTACGGAGAATATCAGGGAAAGGAAATGTTTCGCCATTCCCTGGACCAGGAGCAGCTGAAAGACCTGGTCAGCGTGTTCCGCCAGTATGGCGCCATGTATATTCTGGAGGGAACGGAATACATTTATTATGATGAGGAAACGGAGAAAAGCCCTGAAGGAGACTGGTACCTGCAATATGTCAATGAAACGATTCCCCATAATTTCCTGTCGATCCAGAAGGCGGAGACGGTGGAGGCGTGTAAGGCGAGCATTCATATAAAAAAGGGAGATCCCGAAGATATCTATGCAAAGCTGAGAGGCGGTTTTGAAGTGCTGGAGCATGTCTTTGGCGTGGCGGAATTTGTGCCGAAGGGCTTTTCCAAGGCAAAGGGCATCGAATTGATGTGTGAAAAGCTTGGCATTGATCCGGCGGATACCATTGCCGTAGGGGACAGCATCAATGATGTGGAAATGCTCAAATACGCCGGAACCGGGATCTGTATGGGAAACGGAAGCGAACCGGCGAAGGCGTGTGCGGATTACATTACCGCGGACATTTTTGACGACGGCGTTTACCATGCGATGGAGCATTTCGGTTTGCTGTAATTTTAGAAATATAAAATAAGTATTAAATGTGCCTTTTAAAGGGGTAAATAAGATAAAGCAAGAAAAAATGAGATAGTGGCATGAAAAACAAAGAAACAGAGATGTAAATGTCCGTAAACCGGTTTGCAACACATTCCATAAATTACTAATATAGGTATTGCGATTAGCACTCGAGGGAAATGAGTGCTAATAAAATAGAAAATCAATAAAACAATCATACATTTTAAGGAGGCTTTTATTATGAAGTTAGCACCACTTGGCGACAGAGTCGTATTGAAACCGTTAGCAGCAGAGGAGACAACCAAATCCGGGATTGTGCTTCCGGGCGCGGAAAAGGAAAAACCCCAACAGGCGGAGGTTGTAGCCGTAGGACCGGGTACCGAAGAGGTCAAGATGGAAGTAAAGGAAGGCGATCAGGTCATCTATTCCAAATATGCGGGAACGGAAATCAAAGCCGACGAGGAAACATGGATCATCGTCAGCCAGAAAGATATTCTTGCCATCATTCAGTAATATCGTAAAAACCGGCGGACCGGTGTAATCAGGAACATGTAATTTTATTAAAAACAGGAGGTCATTATTATGGCAAAAGAGATTAAATACGGAGCGGAAGCCCGTGCAGCATTGGAAGCAGGCGTTAATCAACTGGCGGATACGGTCAGAGTTACTTTAGGACCGAAAGGAAGAAACGTAGTTTTGGATAAATCCTACGGCGCTCCGTTAATTACCAACGACGGCGTGACCATCGCAAAGGAAATTGAGCTGGAAGACGCTTTTGAAAATATGGGAGCGCAGCTTGTAAAAGAAGTTGCAACCAAGACCAACGACGTTGCAGGCGACGGTACGACGACGGCGACCGTACTGGCGCAGGCTATGGTAAACGCGGGAATGAAAAACCTTGCGGCGGGCGCAAACCCGATTATCTTAAGAAAAGGTATGAAAAAAGCTACTGACTGCGCGGTAGACGCTATTGCAAAGATGAGTTCCAAAGTAAAAGGAAAAGAGCATATCGCAAAAGTAGCGGCGATTTCCGCAGGAGACGAGGAAGTCGGAAATCTGGTAGCCGACGCTATGGAAAAAGTATCCGGGGACGGCGTTATTACCATCGAAGAAAGCAAGACCATGCAGACGGAGCTGGATCTGGTAGAAGGTATGCAGTTTGACCGCGGCTATATCAGCGCATATATGGCTACGGATATGGAAAAGATGGAAGCGACGCTGGATAACCCTTATATTTTGATTACGGATAAAAAGATCATCAATATTCAGGAAATCTTACCGCTGTTGGAGCAGATCGTCCAGAGCGGCGCAAAATTGCTGATTATTGCAGAGGACGTTGAGGGCGAAGCGCTGACGACTCTGATTGTCAACAAATTGAGAGGCACGTTCAATGTCGTTGCCGTAAAGGCTCCGGGCTATGGCGACAGAAGAAAGGCAATGCTTGAGGATATCGCTATTCTTACAGGCGGTCAGGTTATTTCTTCCGAGCTGGGCATGGATTTAAAGGAAACCACAATGGATCAGTTGGGTCGTGCAAAATCCGTTAAAGTCCAGAAGGAAAATACGGTTATCGTTGACGGCGAAGGAGAGAGAGAAGCGATCGACGCGAGAATTGCAAGCATCAAACAGCAGATTGAAGAGACCACATCCGATTTCGATAGAGAAAAATTACAGGAAAGACTTGCAAAACTTGCCGGCGGCGTAGCGGTTATCCGCGTGGGCGCGGCTACCGAGACCGAAATGAAAGAAGCGAAACTGCGTATGGAAGATGCGCTTGCAGCTACCAGAGCGGCGGTTGAGGAAGGCATTATCGCAGGCGGCGGTTCCGCATATATCCATGCTTCCAAAGAGGTTGCAAAACTTGCGGATCAGTTGGATGGCGACGAAAAGACCGGCGCGCAGATCATTCTGAAAGCTTTGGAGGCTCCTTTGTACCATATCGCGTCCAACGCAGGGCTGGAAGGCAGCGTAATTATCAATAAAGTACGCGAGTCCGAACCCGGCGTAGGTTTTGACGCGCTGAAGGAAGAATACACCGATATGGTGGAAAGCGGCATTCTCGATCCTGCAAAGGTTACCAGAAGCGCGCTGCAGAATGCGACCAGCGTAGCGTCCACATTGCTGACCACCGAGTCCGTTGTTGCAAATATCAAAGAGCCCGCACCGGCAATGCCTGCGGGAGGCGACATGGGCGGCATGATGTAAAAGACATGACTCAGACGGCGCGATGCAGAGGATAGATACTGACAGTGCCAAATAGAAACAAACAGTAAAAGAAACAAACGGGCTGTTGCGGATAAAAACGCAGCAGTCCGTTTTTGGATTCCTTTGGAAAAAGCGGAATACAGGTTGTAATTATTTTAAAAATATTATATTATGTAAATTAGAAATAGATGATTGGGGTACTATGCCCAAATACAAAATTCGATGTTTAAAATTCAATGGAAACCAAAATGAAAAAGAATGCGAAAGCCTCTAAGGGAACGGATAAAATCCTGCTCGTTGCCGGGAGCCTTTTTCTGATCGTATTTGTCGTCTCGGGCGCGGCATTGCTGCGCTATTATCTCGATTACCGGGAACAGAAGCAAAGCAATGACGGCATTGCGGCGCTGCGCGAGGCGGAAAGCGTGCCGGAAGGTGACGGAGCTGCCGGAGCGGACAAAGAAGGCGGGGAAACGGGACAGGATACGGCGGATGACGACGGAAGCAGGGCGGCAAAGGAAAGCACCGAACGGCTCAGGGCGGTCAATGCGGATTACATAGGCTGGATTACGGTGCCGGATACCGATATCTATTATCCTTTTGTACAGAGGGATAACGTATATTATCTGAATCATGATTTTTATGAAAAAAAGAGCAGCCACGGAACGATTTTCCTGGATGAAAGCTGCGCGCCGGAGGATGGAGTGATCCTGATCCACGGGCATCATATGAAGGACGGGACGATGTTCGGGGCGTTAAAAGGATTTCGGAAGAAAGAGTTTCGGGAAAGCCATGAGACGCTGTATCTGGACTGGGGAGCGGGCGATGAAGCGTATCGGATTTTTGCGGTTGCCCTGATAGATCTGACGCAGGAGACGTATTTTCATTATGACGAGCTTCCCGGTACCGGAGAGGAACGGGAAAGCTATTTGAAGGAGTTAAAGCGAAATTCGCTTTGGTATGAAGAACCGGGACAAAACCCGGGGGAGGCGGGGCAGATTGTTCTGCTGTCGACCTGTGAATACGGGACCGAAGCGCAGCGGCTGATCGTTGCGGCGGTATCGGAAACGATTGAGTGATAAGGGAGAGGTTTTATGAAAAGAGCAGTTTGGAAGCGGATATTACCGATAGTATTGGCTGTAGCCATGTTTACGACTTCTATGCCGACGAGCGTATGGGCGGGGCAGACGAACCAAAACGATTTAGATAAAAGCGTTTCTCAAAATGCGGATACGGGGATTCTTCCGGTCACAAAGAGCGCGGCGCAGGAGCCGGTTTATCAGACGGAAAGCGGCTCTGCGGATATTTTTGACGACACGACGATTACCCTTTCCAGCCTTGAATTAAAGGCGACTTATAAAGATGAATCCGGCAAAAACCAGGTTTTGGAGCTGACGGAAAACGGAGATTTTGAACTGCCCTACAATGCGGATATCAACATGAAGCTGGATTTCATATTGGGAACCGCAGACGCCATAGACGCGGGGACGGAGTATGTTTATCAGCTGCCGACCTCGATCCGCGTGGACGTGGAGGCGACTCATCCCCTTTCGGACGGAGAAGGCAACTCCATCGGTACGGTAAAGATTGCAAAGGACGGCACTTTGTCCTTCCGGTTTGATAAGGACGTCATCGGTACCAGCCAGAACACCAGATTTTACGTACAGTTTGACGGAGGCTTGAACGAGGATCTGCAGGAAGCGGGCAAGGAAGCGGATATCAGCTTCCCTACCAGCGGCGGCAGCTTTGATTTCTCGATTACAACCACGGATTCCACGGAGGATACCGAAGATCCGGAGCCGAAGGACGTGGATATTTATAAATCCGGTACCCGTGTGGTCAATGATGGCGGAAGAAACTATATCGAATGGACGGTCGAGCTGGGACCGAACGGCAGGGATACTTTGGACGGCGTGATCAGCGATACGCTGGCAAGCGGGCTGACTTATGTGCCGGGCAGCGCTATGCTGACGGACGCTTATGAAGGCACCGTGACGGAAAATTGCTCGGGGCAGAATGTGGAGCTGACGTTAAGCGGCGTTAAGACATATTATCATGCAAAGGTAAAATTCCAAACCTATTATGACGCTGCGATTTTTAACAGTGTGGACAACAATACGAGCCAGATCATCAATAATACCGCGATCTTCAATCCGGACGACGGCACGAAGGGCGTCACGGACGACGGCTCGGTTACGATCAGACCGGATATGCTCAACAAAAGCGGTTCTTCCATCGATGCAGACGGCAATATTACATGGAAGATTATATTAAATAAAGAAAATCTGAACTTAAAAGGCGCAACTTTTTCCGATCTTTTCGGTTCGGGACTTGAGCCGCTGACCGGTGCGGGAGATATCAAGGTTACGCCGGCGCTGCCTGCAGGAACGAATCTGACCGTTACAGATACGGGTTTTAGCATCGGCTTCCCCAATACGGATACGACGGATATGTATACGATTGAATATACGACGCACGTGTCGGATCTTTCCCAGACCTCTTTTACCAACCGGGCGCAGCTTAAGGACGGGGACGAAGTTACTTATGATATCACACAGGACGCTACGGTGCCGGGATACAATCTGCTGCAGAAAAACAGTAAAGATTATAATCAGGTTACCAATGTCCTCACATGGGAAATCGTTGTCAACGATTCGGCGGTGGAGCTGAACAACGTGAAGGTAACGGATACTTTTGATGCGTCCAAAATGGCGTTTGTCAGCGCCAGCGAGGCGCTTGCCGCGGATTCCGATCAGGAGAACGGAACCCTGGTTTTCGACCTGGGCACGCTGACGGAGCGGAAGGTCATTACCGTTACGACCCGCGTCATAGATCCCGAGCAGTATATTGAAAACAGTAAGGATAATCCGTGGCGGGAGTTTAGAAACAAGGCGAGCATGACCAGCTCGCTGAATAACGACCCTATTGAAAAAGAGGCTTCACGTTATGTGGAAATAAAAAAACCGGACCTGATTTCAAAGGAAGGACAGATCAAGGACGGCGTCATTGAATGGACCGTTACGGTAAACGAACCGCAGCTTACGGTAGAGGGTATGCTGTTTTCGGACGTGCTGCCGGAGGATACCGAGTATATTCCCGGCACCTTTAAGATACAGAATACATGGTATGATGCAAATCCCCTGTACCGCGAGCCGTCGGTTACAACGGACGCTTCCGGTGTTCAGACGATTTCCTATACGTTTGACGATTCCGATGCGGCGGAAAAAGCGTTTTATGAAAAAGCTTTCTGGATTCAGTATCAGACCAGAGTAACCGATATCGACAAGGCGACCACAAACAGCTCCTATACCAACGAGGCGAAGATCGATGTTGATTATGAGGGCGATATTACCGTTACCGACGATGCAGGAAAAACGGTTTCCGGCGTAGTCGGCGGCGTGATCAATAAGACGTATTCCTACAGATCGGGAAATCAGTACGTGGACTGGACCGTTGCGATCAATGAAGCGGGCAACGACATGAGCACGGTTACCAATCCGAAAATTACCGACCAGCTTGCCGACTATTTTGATTATGTGTCGGGCACGCTGTATCTGGTAAGCGAAAACGGCACGGAAACCGAGGTAAGTAAAGACGATTATATTGTTTCCGTTTTTAACGGAAGACTGACGGTACAACTGCCGGTGGACGGCGACGGGAAATATATCGGCAGCAACCGCTATAAATTCAAATTCAGAACGAATTTCAACTGTCTTGCCGCAGAGCTGGAAGGCAAGAAGATTACCAATACAGCTTCCTTTACGGGATCGGGCGAAGAATATACGAAGGAAACCACCAGCATCGACAACGTTTCCTTCAGCTCTTCTTCGGCGGGCGCCGTAGTCCGCAGGGAGATTCGCATCAAAAAGGTGGATGCCGATGATCCGGATAAGGTACTGCCCGGTGCGAAGTTTGAACTGTATCTGGGCAACGAGTGTGTCGGCGAAGCGGTATCCGGCGAAGACGGTATCGCCGTGTTTGAGGACCTCAATGCCATGACGGGCTATACGCTGCGGCTGTTGGAGACCCAGGCTCCCGACGGATATCGGATTGACGGAACCGGAGAGACGGAGATAACGGATTATACGGAAGACAATCTGGTAACCGACAGTAACGGCGTCAGATGCTATGTAATCGAGATTCCCAATACCAGTCTGACTGCCGTGAATACCGGAGATATCAATTTGAAGAAAGTGAATGCGGACGGCACGCTGTTATCCGACGCCGTATTCGGGCTGTACAGCGATGCGTCGTGCAGCGACGCGGACCTGTTGTATACAAGGACTACTGTGAACGGGCTTGCTTCTTTCTCCAAGCTTGCGCTGGGGACCTATTATCTGAAGGAGATCAGCTCTCCGGCGGGTTATAAGGTTTCGGACGATGTGGTTACGGTTGTGATTGCAAAGAACGGTACGGATGTGGAGGTCAGCTATGACGGAGCGGTGCAGGATCTCTATTCCGTTACGGATGAAAAGGCGGTAGGCAGGCTGATCATTACCAAGCAGGATGAAGCGGATGAAAACCATACTTTGGATGGAGCCGTTTTCAGCATCTATAAAGATGCAAACTGCACGGACCGCGTGGATACGCAGACGACGTCCGGGGGCACAGTGACCTTTGACAATCTGGAGCTTGGCAGAACCTATTATTATCGGGAGGTAACCGCGCCGCAGGATTATGTGTTGGATTCCACGGTCCATGAGATCACGATCGGAACCGGCGACGAAGTGACTGATCAGGTTGAAAGTGTGACGCTTACCAATGTAAAGGCTGTGGGGAATATCGTCATTCAAAAGGTGGATAACAGCACCGTTGCCCAGCCGCTGTCGGGAGTGGAGTTTACCCTTTATGAGAGCGACGGGATCACGACGTGCGATTTTGACAACGACGGAAATCCGGACAAGGTAAGCACGGACGATCAGGGAACCGCGGTGTTTGAAAACATTCCTTTCGGTTCTTACATAATAAAAGAAACAAAAGGAAAAGACGGATATCGAATCAATGTGACCGATACGCCTGTTACAATCAGCGCTGTCGGCAATCAGAATGTGACGGTCGTTAATGATCTGATAAAATGTGATATTAAGATTATAAAATATGATTATGACGATGCAGACAATAAGCTTGCGGGTGCGGAATTCGGACTGTATACCAGTCAGGGTGTGCAGGTAGCCCGCGCTACGACCAATGACGCGGGAGAGGCGTATTTTCGGGATATTTCCTACGGAGACTATGAAATCCGGGAACTGAAAGCGCCCGGAGACTATAAGGCGTCGGGAAGCGCGATTGTGATTTCCGCGACAAACATTGCGGATGCCGCCGAAAGCGGCATTGCGATTACGCGCCAGGTTGCCAATGAAAGAGAAAAAGGAGAAATTGTTTTAACAAAGCAGGGAGCTCTGAGCACAGGAGGAACGAAACTGTTAGATGGAGCGACGTTTACGCTGTATGACGAAAATATGCTTGCGGTTGCGTCGGCGGTGTCCGATGCGAACGGTCAGGTATCCTTCACGGAGCTTGCTTACGGCACCTATTATATACAGGAGACGAAGGCTCCGGACGGATATGTCAGGGATGCGGGAATCTATCAGGTTGTCGTAAGCTCGGATGACCCGGTTACGGAATATGTCAGTGCGGACGGAAACAAAGAAGCGCTTACCGTTGTCAACCAGTTATCCAATGCGCCTTATATCAGCTTTAAGATCCGGAAAACGGACAGCGAAACGGGAGCGGCTTTGCCTGACGCGACCTTTGAGCTTTATAAGAACGGCAGTCCCACAGGTATTACGGCGGTAACCGGCAGCGACGGTATTGCCTATTTCAAGCGGGTACATATCGAAAATGATGCGGACGAGACGTCTTATGATGTGCGGGAGGTATCCGTGCCCACCGGATATATTCAGACTTCTTCGCCGATTGTGCTGGGCGACCGCGAAGATGTGAATTTATATGCTGATCCGGTAAATACCGGGGACCCGAATTTGACGGATTCCGAGATCAAATGGGCGAAGGGATCGGAAGCGCAGGCGACGGTAACCAACGATCCGATGAAAGGCAAGATCTGGATTACCAAGACGGGACTGACTTCCGGCGTACTGTTGGAGGGAGCCGAGTTTACGCTTTATGAAGATGATAAAATAACGCCTGTTACAGGAATTACCAACCCCGTAACGACCAATGCTTCGGGAGTTGCGGCTTTTGATGATCTGCCGCGGGGTATTTACTATCTGAAGGAGACCAAGGCTCCGAAGGGCTATACGCTGAATACGACGGAAACAAAAGTGACCATCGTGGACGACAGCACGTTATCCTATACCTATAAAGATGCGCCGATCAATGTCAGCATCAGCAAAAAAGCGGTGGGAGGCACCGAGGAAATCGCGGGAGCGGTCTTTCGGGTAGTGAAGGCGGGCGACGAGTCCGTGGTAATCGACAGTTGGACTTCTACTGCAACCGCCCATAGAATACCGTTTAGCGCCCTGGAAGCAGGAGAGACTTATATCCTCCGCGAGGAAACGGCTCCGGCGGGATACGGTTATATGAATGATGTGACCTTTAAAGTCAACAGCGATGGCAGTATTACGACGACCGCGGAGAAAAACGGACAGACCCTTGTGGTAAGGGATATGCCGGTTACGCTTCGGATTGCCAAAGAGGGATCGGATGCTCCCGGCGTGGGATTGTCGGGCGCGATTCTTGCGGTTTATGACGAAAACGGAACGGAGCTTACACGCTTTACCTCCGGTACAACGGCTTACAGCCTTCCTTTGGGAATGCTGACGGCTCCAAAGACCGGATACCATTATTATACATTGAAGGAAATCAGCGCGCCCGACGGTTATGAGCTTGCGGACGATATGACCTTTGCCGTTGCTTCTGACGGCACGGTTTATCAGGCGGTAGAGACGGGCGGCGCATATAGTTATACGGCGCTTACCGACGCGACTTTGGTCATGACCGATGCGAAAAAGCTTTCGACGGATATGTATATCCGAAAGCTGGATGCGAATACCGGCGCTGATCTTGCGGGAGCGGAGTTTGCGATTTATGACGAAGGCGATCTTACCAATGCGATCGAGACATGGACTTCGGACGGCAGACCTCACAAGTTGAGCACGACAACCTTTACGCAGGGTGTAACCTATGTGCTGCAGGAAGTTTCGGCTCCGGCGGGATATCTGAACGCAACGGCGGTTAAGTTTACGATCGGCGCGGATAATAAGATTACGATTGTGACCGGAAATGCGGAAAATATCAATGCCGACCGGGATACGATACTGGTTAGGGATCAGGAACTGGAAGTAAAGATCCGCAAGCAGGACAGCTACGGTCTGCTTTTAAAAGGAGCGACTTTAAAAATCTGTGAATATGATATGACGACCGGTACTGTGGGAGCGGAGGTTGTGACCTTTGAAACGGGCGCATCGGTTTATACGGTGCTGCCGCAGTCTCTGTACTCGGACGCTTCCTACATTTTGCAGGAGCTGGACGCGCCCGACGGATATAAGCTTGCCGAGGACATTGTCTTTACCATCGACAGGTACGGCAGGATCACAAGAGCGGATGGCGTGCCGGTATATAACAATACGATTGTCATGGAGGACGATGAGGCAGGACTGGGAATCGGCAAACTTGCGCTGGAGACCGGAGACGGGCTCGCAGGTTCCACGCTGCAGTTGACGGCGGTGGACGATCCCTATTTCACGGAACAGACCTGGGTCAGCGACGGTCATGTCAGAACCTGGGATCTAACGGATTTTACGCCGGGCTGTACCTACATTCTGACGGAAATCAATGCGCCGGACGGATATGCGTATACCGATCCGATTACCTTTACCATCGATGCGGATGACCATCAGATTTATATTGACGGCGAGAAGGTGGAAAACCGCACGGTACATATTGAAGACGCGAAGCTGATGCTTGTTGTGAGCAAGCAGGATCTGTACAGCAAAGCGGAGATAGCAGGCGCAGAGCTTGCCGTTGTGGACCGGAACGGTCAGACCGTTGCTTCCTGGACGTCCCAAAATAGCGAATGGAATGTGGATACAAGCAAATTTATCGCCGGAAAGGACGGCGGCTATGCGGAATATACCCTGAAAGAAACAAAAGCGCCAAACGGTTACAGACTTGCCGATGATATTGTCTTTGCCATCGATCAGGACGGAAACATCTATTATGTGACGACGGATGCGTCGAATACGAAACAATATACTTTAGCCGAAGGCAACAAACTGGTAATGTATGACGAACCGAATCTGTCCATTGCCAAGCTGGATACGGACGGAAATCCGGTTATCGGAGCAAAACTGACCGTTACGGCAAAGGATGACGCGGCATTTGCGCCCATATCCTGGGAGACGACAAAAGAGCCCCGTTATTTTGAGGCGGATGTCTTTACGCCGGGCGTTACCTATGTACTGACCGAAACGGAAGCGCCGAAAGGCTATGCTTATGCGACGTCCATGGAATTTACGGTAAGTGCGGACGGATTGGTCAGCGTCAACGGCGAGACCGTGGAAAACAAGCGGATTGTGATGTTAGACTATCCGATTAAGGTGTATGTGAAAAAGACGGACGCTTCCAGCGGGCAGCCGCTTGCCGGAGCCAAACTGGTGATTAAGAACGAGGCGGGCGAGATTATCTACAGCTTTGTATCGGAAAATCAATCCGTTTTACTGCCGTCGGAAATCTTTACCGCGCCGCAGCCGGGAGAAAAGCGCTTATTTACGCTTGCCGAACTGGAAGCGCCCGGCGGATATCAGGTAGCGGCGGATATCGGATTTGCCATTGACAGCGAAGGAAAGCTGTATGTGAAAAACGAAAAGGGCGAATATGTATTGTCCGATGAGGCGGAGCTTGTGATGCAGGATCAGCCTGCGCCCGGCGCGCCGGGACAGCCCGGAAACCCCGGGATCGGAACGAATATTCCAAAGACCGGGGACGATACGCCTCTGGGTATGCTGATTGCGCTTTGCATTACCGGTTTCGCGGGAGTATGCGGCGCCTTCGGATATTATTTCTTCCGCAGAAGGAGAAAGCAGTAAGCAGGTAAGAACCTGTACGGGATAGAAAAGGATTCAAGAAGCAATGGAAAGGGATTTAACGTCGGGGAGCGTGCTGAAAAATATTTTATATTTTTCGCTTCCCTACCTGTTATCATATTTTTTACAGACCCTGTACGGAATGGCGGATTTATTTATCATCGGTCAGTTTAACGGGGTGGAAAGCATTACGGCTGTTTCCATTGGCAGTCAGGTAATGCACATGCTGACGGTTATGATCGTCGGTCTGGCAATGGGAGCGACGGTTATGATCGGACAGGCGGTGGGCGCAAAGCAGCCGCAAAAGACGTCGGAAATCATCGGGAATACCGTTACGTTGTTTGTGGTCGTATCCCTTGTGGTGACGGCGGTTCTGCTGATACTGGTAAAGCCTGTCGTAGCCGTTATGTCGACGCCAAAAGAGGCGGTGTCGGGGACGATTTCCTACCTGACGATCTGCTTTATCGGGATTCCGTTTATTACGGCGTATAACATTATCAGCTCCATTTTCCGCGGGCTGGGAGATTCCAAGAGCCCCATGTATTTTGTGGCGGTGGCGTGCGTAGTCAATATTGTACTGGATTATGTTTTTATCGGGGGAATGAATCTCGGTCCCGCAGGCGCGGCGCTGGGTACGACGTTGGCGCAGACGGTCAGCGTCGTCGTTTCCCTGATCGTCATGATCAAAAAAAAGACGGGCATCAGCATTAAAAAGAATGATTTGAAACTCCGGCGGGAAACCATCGGAAAGGTATTAAAGATCGGCGTCCCCGTGGCGCTGCAGGACGGATTTATCCAGATTTCGTTTATTCTCATTACGATTATTGCCAACCGCAGGGGATTAAACGACGCCGCGGCGGTGGGAATCGTGGAAAAAATTATCGGCGTGCTGTTTCTGGTGCCTTCCTCCATGCTTTCGACGGTTTCGGCGCTTTCGGCGCAGAATATCGGCGCGGGAAAGCATGACAGGGCAGCGGCAACGCTGCGCGATGCGATTTGTATTGCGGTGGGCTTCGGACTGGTCGCGTCCGTTGTGATCCAGTTCTTAGCGGAACCGGCGGTAGGGCTGTTTACCGACAAAGAGAATACGGAAGTAATTATGCTCGGCGGTCAGTATCTGCGGGGGTATATCTGGGACTGCATGTTTGCGGGCGTTCATTTTTGTTTCAGCGGATACTTTTGCGCCTACGGGAAATCGGGCATTTCGTTTTTGCACAACTTTTTGTCCATTGTCTGCGTGCGTGTCCCGGGCGCGTATTTTGCCTCGAAACTGTTTACGGATACGCTGTTTCCCATGGGGCTTGCCGCGCCGGGCGGTTCGCTGTTGTCCGTCGTGGTCTGCGTGATCGCCTATCTGTGTATGCAAAAAAGCATGAAATCAAAAGAAAAAGCAGCGGACGGCGAAATGCTGCGCTCGGAATCGGCGGCAGAGTCGGCGCGCGGCGAAATAAGCGGTTGAATAACCGTATAAAATGTGCTATACTGCATGAGAAATTGAATATGGAGCAATGAGGTGTCAGAACATGTCGTAATAAAGCATGGTTCTGGTGAAAAGGGAAACAGGTGCAAATCCTGTACGAACTCGTCACCGTAATTAGGGAGCTGAAGCCGATAGATCACTGGAAAACTGGGAAGATGGCGGATGCGAAGATCTTTAAGCCGGGAGACCTGCCTGATTGTTGTACGGGAACGATTGTTTCAGACCACGAGTAACTGGTTGTACGTTAGATTTGCAAAACGGCTGCGTATCCGGCTTTGTTTTCAGCCTTTTCACACCGCCTTTTGCAGATTTGTTTTGAGTATAAACCCTTTATCCGGATTCACTGGAAAAAGGGTTTTTCTTTTTCATGCGCTTTTGCGACATAGATGCGGACACCCTCCCAAGGTATGAGGCAATAGATTTTCTGCGGACATATTTGATCAATCTACAGATGGGCCGGCGGAGACCGTCAAAAGGAGGAAACTATGAAAAAGAAAACGATTGCTCTGTTATTGGCGACGCTTATGGGCGCGGTCTGCCTGACAGGATGCGGCAGCAATGAGGAACCCGCGGCGGAGACGGGCGTACAGACCGAGGCGGAGAACGAAACGGAAAGCGAAGCGGAAGGCGAAACGAAAGAAGAAACCGAAAGCGGCGCGCAGGACGAAACGGAAAATGAAGCGGACGCGGATCAGAAAGCGGCTGATGAAGTGGCGGCGTTAATCGACGCGATTTATGTACAGGAAAGAACCGACGAGACGGACGAACAGTGCGCGGCTGCAAAGGCGGCATGGGACGCTTTGACGGATGCACAAAAGGAGCTTGTAGAAGGCGAAAATGCGGACCCGGACTATTTCGGCAGAGATACCGGAGACGCTTCCAAGGACGATCCCCGCAACCAGGATGAGATCGGCGAAAATGAAATCCTGGTAGTCAGCTTCGGAACATCCTTTAACGACAGCCGTGTGACGGATATTAAGGGAATCGAGGACGCTTTGCAGGAAGCGTATCCCGACTGGTCCGTAAGGAGAGCGTTTACGGCGCAGATCATTATCAACCATATTCAGGCGCGCGACGGAGAGTTTATTGACAATATGGATCAGGCGCTTGAACGTGCGGTTGCAAACGGTGTAAAAAATCTGATCATACAGCCCACGCATCTGATGCACGGAGCCGAGTATGACGAGCTCGCGGAAGCGGCAGCGGCATATGAAGATCAGTTTGAAACCGTAAAGATTGCGGAGCCTTTGCTTGGAGAAGTCGGCGCGGACGCGTCTGCGGTCAATGAGGATAAGAAAGCCGTAGCGGAAGCGCTTACGGCGGAAGCGGTTGCCACAGCAGGTTATGAAAGCCTGGAGGCGGCAAAGGAAGACGGAACCGCGTTCGTATTTATGGGTCACGGTACATCTCATACGGCAAAGGTGTCCTACAGCCAGATGCAGACGCAGATGAGCGAGTTAGGATATGATAACGTATTCATCGGTACGGTGGAAGGCGAGCCCGAAGAAACCTCCTGCGAAGCGGTGATCGAAGCGGTTTCCGGCGCAGGATATACCAAGGTTATTCTCCGTCCGTTAATGGTAGTGGCAGGGGATCATGCGAATAACGATATGGCTGGCGAGGATGCGGATTCCTGGATCAGCATGTTCAAAGCCGACGGCAGCTTTGAAAGCGTAGATACCCAGATTACCGGTCTTGGTTCCATCGACGCCATTAAGGATATTTATGTGGCGCATACGAAAGCAGTTATGGACTGATAAGGAAAAATAAAAAACATACAGAGGATGTCACAAGTTATGAGAAAGAAAAAAATGACGATATTAGGCGCGCTGTTGCTGTCATGCGCCCTGCTTGGCGGATGCGCCGGTGGCGATGACAAGCAGGAGCCCGCGGCGGAAACTCCCGCCGCGGAGGCGGAAGCGCCTGCAGAAGAAACGGAAGCCGTACAGGAGGAAACGGACGCGCCCGCAGAGGAAACGCCCGAGGAAGCAGAGCTTCCCGACGGCGTGTATACGGCGAAATTTACGACGGACAGCACAATGTTTCAGGTAAACGAAACGTATGAGGATATGGGAACGCTGACGGTTCAGGACGGGGAAATGACCATTCATATTACCCTTGGTTCCAAAAAGATTGTAAATCTTTACCCGGGGCTTGCAGAAGACGCCGCAAAGGACGGGGCGCAATTACTGGAGCCCACGACGGACAGCGTGACCTACAGCGACGGACTGACCGAGGAAGTCTACGGCTTCGACGTACCGGTTCCGTATCTGGATGAGGAGTTTGACCTCGCCCTGATCGGGACAAAGGGAAAATGGTATGATCATAAGGTCAGCGTATCCGACCCGCAGCCCATGGAAGAAGGAAGCGATGCAAAGAACGCAGAGGGCGCGGGGGCTTCGGTGGATTTCGCGGATGGCACCTATACGGTGGAACTTGATTTTGCAGGCGGCAGCGGAAAAGCGCAGATTGCTTCTCCGGCGCAGATTACCGTAGCGGACGGCGTCGCGACGGCAACGGTGGAATGGAGTAGTCCCAATTATGACTATATGATTGTTGACGGAGAGAAATATCTGCCGGTTAATACGGAAGGAAATTCCGTTTTTGAGATTCCGGTTTTGGTTTTTGACGAACCGATGGAGGTAATCGGAGACACCGTCGCCATGAGCACGCCTCATGAGATCGAGTATACCCTTACATTCCGTTCGGATACAATGAAAACTGCGGAATAAGAGGTTACGGCGGATGAAAGGAAGAAAAAAAGAAATTAGGATATGCTGTTTGCTTTTGTTGGGACTGCTGGGGCTGTATAGCTGCGGCAGTCCTTCTTCCGATCTGTCGGAAGATACAAAGACGGCGCAGGAAACGAAGGCGGAGGCGACCGTAAGCGGGGAGAGCCGGATCGGCAAAAATCCGGTCTATGAAGATTTGACCTATGAAGATTTGGTCTATGAAGGCAGTATCGCGCTGCAGTATGCGGAAAATTTTTCCGTGGACTGTTATGAAGGCGGATACCGGCTGTTGGAAACCATGGACGGGACAAGAATTTTTGTCGTGCCCGAGGGAAAAGAAACGCCACAGGGGATTGAAGAGGATGTGATCGTATTAAATCAGCCGCTTGAAAATCTCTATCTGGTATCTTCTTCGGCGATGGATCTTTTCGTGCATCTGGACGCGCTGGATTCCATCCGGTTTTCCGGGCAGAAGGAGGACGGGTGGTATATCGACGCCGCTAAGGAAGCGATGGCGGACGGGGATATTCTGTATGCAGGAAAGTATAACAAACCGGATTATGAGTTGATTGTATCCGGAGACTGCACGCTTGCCATTGAAAATATGATGATATCCCATTCGCCGGAAGTCATAGAAATGCTGGAGGATTTCGGGATTCCGGTGGTCATAGAATATTCCAGCTATGAGTCTCACCCGCTCGGACGCGTGGAGTGGATTAAGTTTTACGGCGCCCTGCTTGGGAAAGAAGAAGCCGCTGAAGCGGCGTTTGCCGAGCAGACCGCGATTTTGGATGAGGTAACGGCACAGGAAAAAACGGATAAAACCGTGGCTTTTTTCTATATTACCTCTAACGGGCTGGTGCAGGTACGCCAAAGCTCTGATTATATTCCGAAGATGATCGAGCTTGCCGGGGGAAGATACATCTTTGAGAATCTGTCAGATCCGGAAACCAAACGCTCTACGATGAGTATGCAGATTGAAGAGTTTTATGACGGCGCGAAGGACGCGGATTTCATCATTTACAACAGCTCCATCGACGGCGGGATCACTTCCGTGGAGGAGTTGCTTGATAAGTGTCCTGTTTTGGCGGATTTTAAGGCTGTGCAGGAGGGCAATGTCTGGTGCACGACCAATGATTTTTACCAGCAGTCCATGGCGGTTGGTTATCTGATCCGGGATATTCACGGCATGTTGCTGGGAGAGGACGAGGAAAAGATGGAATATCTTTTCCGGCTTAAATAAAGGAGGCGCGGTATGGAGCGGAGCAGGAAAATCAGATATACGGCAGTTTTCCTTTTGTTGGGAACCGGCGTCATTCTATTTGTGATACTGAATGTCTGTATCGGAACCGTCAGGATCTCCTTATCCGATATTTTAGCGTCCGTCCGTGGAGCGGAAGTGGAAAACAGCAGGATCTTGTGGGATATCCGAATGCCCAGGGCGCTTGCCGCCATGATACTCGGAGGCGCGCTGGGGCTTTCGGGATATCTGTTGCAGACCTTTTTTCACAATCCCATTGCAGGTCCTTTTGTGCTGGGAATTTCCTCCGGAGCAAAGATGGTCGTGGCGCTTACCATGGTATTTTTTATGGAACGCGCCGTGCGGCTCAGTTCGGCGGCGTTGATTATCGCGGCGTTTGCGGGAGCGATGCTTTCCATGGGCTTTGTCCTGCCGATATCCCGCAAGGTCAGCACGACGTCCATGCTGGTAGTCAGCGGGGTAATGATCGGCTATATTTGCTCGGCGGTGACGGAGCTGGTGGTAACCTTTGCCGACGATGCGGATATCGTCAATCTCCACAACTGGTCCAGAGGAAGCTTTTCCGGCATGACGTGGGACAATGTCGCCGCCATGGCGGGAGTGACCGCCGTGACCACGGTAATTGTATTTTGCCTGTCGAAGCCTTTAAGCGCCTATCAGTTGGGAGAGGCATATGCCGGAAACATGGGTGTAAATGTTCGCCTGTTGCGCGTCGGGCTGGTGGTGTTATCCGGCGTTTTGTCGGCGTGTATCGTGGCGTTTGCGGGACCGATTTCCTTTGTGGGGGTTGCGGTTCCCCATCTGGTAAAAAGTCTGTTAGGCACGGCGAAGCCCATTCTTATGATTCCGGCGTGTTTCCTGGGAGGCAGCGTATTCTGCCTGTTCTGCGATCTGCTGGCGAGGACTCTCTTTGCGCCTACGGAGCTTAGTATCAGCACGGTAACGGCAATCTTCGGAGCGCCTGTGGTGCTGTGGGTCATGATCAGACGCAATCGGGAGAAGGTGGTATGATGGAGTACTATTTCAGGGCGGAAAAGATGAGCGTGGGCTACCATGGCAAGCCCTTGATTGAAGAAATCGAAATCAAACTGAAAAAGGGAGAAATCCTGACGTTAATCGGTCCTAACGGCGCGGGCAAATCCACGGTTTTAAAAAGCATTGCGAGGCAGCTTCGGCTTCTTGGCGGAGTCGTCTGTCTGGGCGGGGAAAGCCTGGAGGAAATGTCGGGCAAAAGGCTGTCCCAAAAGATGGCGGTGGTCTTGACGGACAGGCTGCGGACGGAGTTGATGACCTGTGAGGACGTGGTTGCGACGGGCAGGTATCCCTACACGGGGCGTTTCGGCATTCTTTCCCAAAAGGACCGGCAGATTGTAAAGGAAGCGATGGAGCTGGTCCGCGTCGGAGAGATCGGGGAACAGGATTTTACGCGCATCAGCGACGGGCAGCGGCAGCGGGTCATGCTGGCGCGCGCCATCTGTCAGGAGCCGGAGATCGTCATCCTGGATGAACCGACTTCCTATCTGGACGTGAAATATAAGCTGGAATTTTTGTCCGTGCTGCAGGAGATGAAAAGGGAACGGGAACTGACCGTGATTTTGTCCCTTCATGAGCTGGAACTCGCCGCAAAGCTCTCCGACCGGATACTGTGCCTTAACGGGAGCTATGTGGACAGACTGGGAACGCCGGAGGAAATCTTTGTGCCGGGATATCTGTCCCGGCTCTTTGGGGTATCCGCAGGCAGCTTTGACGAGGAAAGCCAGACGATGGAGCTTCCTGCGGCGAAAGGAGAACCCGGGGTCTTTGTCATCGCGGGCGGCGGCTGCGGGCGCGCAACTTACCGCAGGCTGCAGAGGCAGGGCGTTCCCTTTGCAACCGGGATTTTATTTCAAAATGATCTGGATTATCCGGTGGCGAAGGCATTGGCGGCGCAGGTCATTGAAACCGGGGCGTTTGAGCCTATAGGGGAGCGTTGTCTTGAAGAGGCGAAAGAAAAGCTGGCGGGCTGTCGGAAAGTCATCTGCTGCAGGGAAACCTTCCATACGCTGGAACGCGCCAACCGGGAATTATTGGAATTTGCGCGCGAAAGCGGCAAGCAGATTGAGACGCCGGGAAAAGGGGCGGAGAATTGATGGAGACGCCGGAAAGGGGCGGAGGATTGATGGAGACGCCGGAAAAAGGCGAAGATTGATTGGGACGCAGGGAAAGGGTCAGAGGATTATGGCAAAGGTAATTATGGTGCAGGGCACTATGTCAAATGCGGGAAAAAGCCTGCTCGTTGCAGGGTTATGCAGGATATTCCGACAGGACGGCTATCGTGTGGCGCCCTTTAAATCACAGAATATGGCGCTTAATTCGTATATTACGGAGGAGGGGCTGGAAATGGGCAGGGCACAGGTCATGCAGGCGGAGGCGGCGGGAATCAAGCCGATGGTCTGTATGAATCCCATTTTGCTCAAGCCCACCGACCATACCGGCTCCCAGGTCATCGTAAACGGAGAAGTCCTTGGCAATATGAGCGCCAAAGATTATTTCGCCTATAAGCTTCAGCTTGTGCCGCAGATCAGGGAGGCGTTTGGGAGGCTTTCGGAACTGGCGGACATTATTGTGATAGAGGGGGCGGGCAGTCCTGCCGAGATCAATTTGAAGGAACACGACATTGTAAATATGGGGCTTGCAGATATGGTAAATGCGCCCGTCCTGCTGGTGGGAGATATCGACAGGGGCGGCGTGTTTGCCCAGTTGTTAGGGACTCTGATGCTGTTGACGGAAAAAGAGCGGGAGCGGGTCAAAGGGCTTGTTATCAACAAGTTTAGAGGAGATCTTTCGATTCTCGATCCGGGGATTCGGATGCTGGAGGAAAAGGGAGGGGTCCCTGTGACGGGCGTCGTGCCCTATATGGAGCTTTCGCTGGAGGATGAGGACAGCCTGACGGAACGGTTTGACCGAAAAGAAACAGGCTGTATCGATCTTGCGGTCATCCGCTATCCGAGAATCTCCAACTTTACGGACTTTAATGTATTTGAGCAGATCCCGGAAGTAACGGTGCGGTACGTGACGAAGGCAAGCGACCTGCGCCGACCGGACATGATCTTTCTGCCCGGCAGCAAAAATACCATGGGAGACCTGAAATGGATGCGCCAAAACGGGCTGGAGGCGGCGGTTAAAAAGCTGTCCGGGGATATTCCGGTGTTTGGAATCTGCGGCGGCTATCAGATGTTAGGCTGTGAAATCTCCGATCCCGACCGGGTGGAGGAGGGCGGAAGCATCCGCGGCATGGAGCTGTTACCGGTGTCTACCGTACTGCAAAGGGAAAAAACGCGCCGCCAGGTAAAGGGACGCATCGGCGAGACAAAAGGCATATTGAGCGCGCTTTCAGGATGCAGCTTCCGGGGCTATGAAATCCATATGGGACGGACTGTTTTTATCAATGGCAAGAGTGAAGAGCCATGCGTTGTGGTATCTAATCATAACAATATATATGGTTCATATACACACGGTATGTTCGACGCTGCGGACGCTGCGGACGCGGTGGTGCGGACGCTTGCAGAAAAAAAGGGAATCAGCATAACGGAAAGCGGCTTTGAGGACTATCAGAGCTTTAAGGAAAAGGAATATGACAAATTGGCGGATACGCTGCGCGCGTATCTGAATATGGAGGAAATCTATGGAATGCTGCAGGAAGCCGAAATGGAATGACTATACGGGCGCGGAACTGAAACGGATTTCGGTCAAAGCACCCGATGAAACAATCCGGAAAAAGGTGTTGGAAAACTGGGACTTAGTGGCGAAACCCCTGGACGGGATGGGGCGGTTCGAGGAGCTCATTGCCAAAATCGGCGCGGCTTCGGGGACGGACAAGGTGGACCTGACCAAAAAGGCGGTGCTAATCCTGTGCGCGGATAACGGGATCGTGGAGGAAGGCGTCAGCCAGTCGGGACAGGAGGTCACGGCGGCGGTGGCGCGGTCCATGGGAAAGAAACAGTCGTCGGTGTGCAGGATGGCGGCGGTCATAGGAGCGGATACGATCCCGGTGGATATCGGCATCCGGACGGAAGAGGAGACGGAAGGCGTGCTGAACCGGAAAATCAGGCATGGCACCGCCAATTTCCTGAAAGAGCCGGCAATGACGGAGGAGGAAGCCGTCCGCGCTATCGCCGTGGGGATCGATCTGGCTGCCGCCTGTAAAAAGGACGGCTACAAGATTCTGGCGACCGGAGAAATGGGAATCGGCAATACGACCACAAGCAGCGCGGTGGCGGCGGCTCTGTTGGGCTGCGAGGCGGCTGCGGTCACGGGAAGGGGAGCCGGACTTAGCGATGCAGGGCTGTCCCGTAAGCGGGAGGTAATTGCAAAAGCAATCCGAAACTATGATCTGTATCATGCCGATGCGCTGACGGTGCTGCGGACCGTGGGCGGGCTGGATATCGCGGGGCTTGCCGGGGTCTGTATCGGCGGCGCGCTTTTTTCGGTCCCCGTGGTTTTGGACGGCGTCATCAGCATGGTGGCGGCTCTTTTGGCGGAACGCCTGGTTCCGGGGACGAAGGCGTATCTGATTCCTTCCCATAAGGGAAAGGAGCCTGCGGTAACACTGTTGGCGAAAGAACTGGAAATGGAGCCCGTCATCGACGGGAACCTGGCGTTGGGAGAGGGAACCGGAGCGGTCATGATGTTTTCTCTGTTGGATATGGCGCTTGGTATCTACAACGGCAGAACGACTTTTTCGGATATCAGCATAGAACAATACGAGAGGTTTCAGACGACATGATGGTATTGATCACCGGAGGGAGCGGCAGCGGGAAGAGCACTTATGCGGAGGCATGTATCGAAGCGCTTTCCGCGGGCTGTCAAAAATATTACATCGCGACGATGCAGGCTTTTGACGAAGAAAGCAGGAACAGAATAGAAAGGCACCGCAAAATGAGGGACGGCAAGGGCTTTGTCACAATCGAACAGCCCGTGGAGGTAAATAAGGCGCTCCAAAGGATGAAGAATACGCCGGGGCGGGAAAAGACGGCGATCTTAGAGTGCGTTTCCAATCTGACGGCAAATGAAATGTTTACAGGCGGCGGACAAAAGTCGTGCCGGGAAGTGACGGAAACAGTCGTACAGGGTGTAACGGTATTAAACAGAAAACTAAAACACACAGTTATAGTTACGAACAATGTGTTTCAGGACGGGATTACCTACGAGGAACCGACCCGCGAATATCTGAAGGCGATGGGAAGCATCAACGAAAGGCTTGCGGCGCTTGCCGACCGGGTCGTTGAAGTGGTTGTGGGAATCCCGGTTACGGTAAAGGAAGGTACAGTAAAGGAAGGAAAGTAGGATGCGGCTTGTAAAATCATGTATGATAGCGTTCTCCATGTATTCCGGGGTTCCGGTTCCCCAATTTGCGTGGAAGGACGAGGATATGAAATATGTGCTCTGCTTCTTCCCCTGGGTGGGCGCACTCATCGGAGGGGTCGTATATCTCTGGTACGCCGTCTGCGACCGCTTTGCGGTGAACGGGCTGTACTATGCGCTGATCGGGGCGGCGATCCCGCTGGTAATAACCGGAGGGATTCATGCGGACGGGTTTTTGGATACGATGGACGCGTTCCATTCTTATCAGCCGAGGGAGAAAAAGCTGGAAATCCTGCAGGATTCCCATATCGGCGCCTTTGCGGTCATTCAATTTGCGGCATACGGGCTCATTTATGTGGGCGCCTTTTCCCAGGTACGGGATAAAAACCTGCTGCAGATTTTGTGCGCGGGCTTTTTCCTGGCAAGGTGTTTAAGCGGGATCGGCGTGGTTTCCTTCCGGTCGGCAAAGCAGGAGGGTTTGCTTTATCTTTTTGCAAGCCGGGCGCAAAAAAGGATTGTAAAAGGCTCCCTGGGGCTCCAGGGGATATTGTGCGCGGCGTTTATGCTGTGGCTGTCCTTTTGTGCCGGAGGCGTGATTGTGCTCGCCGCGCTGGGCGCCTTTGCATATTATTACTTTCGCTGTAAAAAAGAGCTTGGCGGCATTACGGGCGATACGGCGGGGTATTTTGTCCTGATCTGCGAATGCTGCATGACGGCGGCTGCGGCGATTTTGCAGGTTGCCGGGTAAGCAGACGGCGGGGCAATGCCAGGCGGGGAAAGGACCGGGCGGGGAAAGGACCGGGCGTGCGAAAGACCCGGCGGGCGAAGAAACCGTCCGGTGTGAAAGGAAGAAAAAGATGAAATTGTTTATCGGAGGCTATGCACAGGGAAAATTAAATTATGTTTTCCGACGGGAGAATCGGCAGGGCGAGCCAAAGCCCGAAAGCGGGTTCGCGGTCTGGGACGGAGAAATACCGGAAAAAGAACAGGCGGCGGAGGCGTTGGCGCAGGGGAAACGGATTGTTATCAACCGCTTCCACGAATGGGTCAGGACCTGTATGCGGCAGGGAGAGGAGCCCGAAGCGCGGTTGGAGGCTTTTTTAAAGCAATGCCCGGACAGTATGATTATCAGCGACGAAATCGGAAACGGAATCGTACCGGTGGACGGGTTTGAGAGAGCGTACCGGGAGCGGACGGGAAGACTGTTGGTCCTGCTTGCAGAACGTGCGGACGAGGTGGTAAGAGTCATATGCGGAATCGGTCAGAAAATCAAATAGAGCTGGTCTGGATCAGGCACGGAGCCACAAAAGCAAATAAAGAACGCCGCTATCTTGGGCAAAAAACAGACGAACCGCTGAGCGCGGAAGGTATCGGCAGGCTGCAGCGGCAAAAGGCGGAAGGAAAATACCCTGCGGTCGACTGCCTGTTTTCCGGTCCGATGAAACGCTGCAGGGAAACGGCGGAAATCCTTTATCCGGATAAGCGGGCGGTCATTGTACCGGAATGGAAGGAAACGGATTTCGGCGCCTTTGAAGGGAAAAATTATACACAGTTGCAGGGAGACAGGCGGTATCAGGCATGGATTGACAGCGGCGGCAGGCTGCCTTTTCCGGAAGGCGAGAGCAGGGAGGCGTTTGCGGACCGCTGTAAACGGGGATTTAATCGGGTGACCGAAGCGCTTTCGGCGATGGACGTATCCTTGAAAAAGCCGGAGCGGGAGCGTCCGCTGAGGGTGGGGCTGATCGTCCACGGAGGGACCATCATGGCGCTGTTTAGCTGCTTTTTCGGCGGAGATTATTATGATTATCAGGTGTCAAACGGAGACGGGTATCGCTGTATCCTTTCTATGGATCGCGGCGTTACCTTGCAAGAGCTGCGTCCGCTTTTGCAGGAGGAGGCGTTATGAAATATCATATAACTGCATTTTTTGCCGGGTTTTTGTTAGACCTTCTGCTGGGAGATCCTCACGGCATGCCCCATCCGGTGTGCCTGATCGGAAAGCTGATTGCGGGGCTGGAAGGGAGTCTTCTTACCGTATCACGGCAAAGAGATGCTTCCCTATTACAGCAGGAAGATGCAAAAAGGGAAAAAAGAAAAGGAGTGCTACTGGTTGTTATGGTTCTTGCAGCGGTCACTGCGGTAAGCTCTCTGTTACTGATCATAACATATAGTATAGATATATATCTGGGAGTATGTGCCGAGGCGGTTATGACCTATCAGCTTTTGGCGACAAAATGTTTAAAGGACGAGAGCATGAAGGTATACCGATGCTTAAAGGAAGGGCGGCTGGAGGGCGCGAGAGAAGCGGTTTCCATGATTGTAGGCAGGGATACGGCGGACCTTTCCGAAGAAGGCGTGACCAAAGCCGCCGTGGAGACCGTAGCGGAAAATACTTCGGACGGCGTCATTGCGCCCATGCTTTTTACGGCTCTGGGCGGTCCGGTGCTGGGATTTGCTTATAAGGCGGTCAATACGATGGATTCCATGGTCGGCTACCGAAACGAACGGTATCTGTATTTCGGGAGGGCGGCGGCAAAGCTGGACGACGTTTTTAACTTTATTCCGGCAAGAATCAGCGCGTGTCTGATGATAGCGGCGGCATACCTGGGAGGCAAAAGCTTTGACGGAAAGCGCGCTTTGACCATATACAGGCGCGACAGACACAACCACGCAAGTCCCAATTCGGCGCAGACGGAATCCGTATGTGCGGGAGCTTTAGGGCTGCGGCTGGCGGGTCCTGCGAGCTACTTTGGCAAAAGGACGGATAAGCCCTATATCGGGGACGGGGTGCGGCAGGCGGAGTGCGAGGATATCAGGCGGGCAAACAGGCTGTTATATCTGACGGCATGGCTGGGCGCGATCCTGTGTCTGGTTATTCTGGCGGGCGCGGCACTGGTTTTGGAAGGGAAGTGAACGCGGAGGATGAAAAGCATACACGGCGGCGATATTTACAGAAACAAAGTGAATATGGATTTTTCCGTAAACGTCAATCCTCTGGGACCGCCAAAGGAAGTTGTGGAGGCGCTGCACCGGGCGGCGGGACGATGCGCGCAATATCCCGACCCTGCGGCGGAACGCCTGAAGGAAGCGGTTGCCCGCGGGCTGTCTGTGCCGCAGGAGTGGCTGTTATTTGGAAACGGCGCTTCGGAGCTGCTGATGGCGGCGGTACATGCCCTAAGCCCCGGGAAAATTCTGATTCCGGTTCCGTCCTTTTACGGCTATGAATATGCGGCGAAGGCTTCGGGAGGCGAGATCGTTTATTTCCATTTACGCGAGGAAGACGGATTTGCGCCGGAGGATGATTTTTTGGACGCGTTATCCGATGATATCAATCTGTTGTTTCTTGCCAGTCCCAACAATCCTACGGGGTGGCTGTTGGAACAAAAACGGTTAAAAAACATACTGACAGTATGTAAACAGAAACAAATAGTTGTGGTTTTAGATGAATGCTTCATAGAATTTTGCATGGAAAAAGAGGAAAACGGCAAGATGTTCCGAAAGGGACAATCCGCACTGTCTCTGGTGCAGGAGTATGACAATCTGGTGCTGGTGCGCGCGTTTACCAAAATTTTTGCAATTCCCGGCGTGCGGCTGGGGTACCTGGTATGCGCCAACTCCGTCCTGCGTGGAAAATTAGCGAGTCACCTGCCCGAATGGAACCTTTCCGTCTTTGCACAGGAGGCTGGGATTGCCTGCGCCGGTCAACAGGCGTTTGCGGTCCGGACGGCGGAGTATATCAGAGCGGAGCGTCCGTTTTTGGAAGAAATTCTCAAAAAGACGGGAAGCCGCGTGTTTCCCGGCGAAGCGAATTTTATCCTGCTATACAGCGAAAAGCCCCTTTATGAAGAATTGCTGCAAAAGGGGATTTTGATCCGGGACTGCAAAAATTTCCGGGGACTGACGGAGGGGTATTACCGGATTGCGGTAAAGACCAGGGCGGATCACGAAAAATTACGGAAAGCGATGGGTGAGTGGATTGAAGGAAATTGAACGGCTGCGACCGGATGAAATTGAAAAAAGGAGCTTTGCAATCATTTCAGAGGAGTTGGAGGAGAGGGGGATTACCCTGCCAAAGGAAGAGGAGATGATTACGAAACGGGTCATCCATACAAGCGCGGACTTTGAGTATGTGCAGACTCTTGTCTATGCAAAGGACGCCGTTAAAATTGCGAAGGAACTGTTGTTAAACGGGGCGGATATTGTGACGGATACCAATATGGCGCTTGCGGGGATCAACAAAAAAATCCTGGCGGGTTTTGGCGGCGAGGCGCATTGCTTTATGGCGGATGAAAGAGTCGCGCGCTTGGCAAAGGAGCGGGGCGTTACCCGCGCGGCTGTCAGTATGGAATTTGCCGCCAGGATTCCCAAACCGGTTATTTTTGCCGTGGGAAACGCGCCGACGGCTTTGGTTTCGCTGTATGAAATGATACAAAAGGGAGACTGGAAGCCCGCTTTTGTCATTGGGGTCCCGGTGGGCTTTGTCAACGTAGTGGCGGCAAAGGAGCTGATCATGGAGACGGACGTCCCCTATATTGTCAACCGCGGCAGGAAAGGCGGCAGCAATGTGGCGGCGGCGATCTGCAACGCCCTGCTGTATGAGCTTGGCAGAAATGTTTAAAGGGGTGGGAAAATGCGGTACGGGTTTACGACGGGAAGCTGCGCGGCTGCGGCGGCAAAAGCGGCGGCGTACATGCTGTTGACGGGAATGGAAAAAACGGAAATAACCATAGAAACGCCGAAAGGGATTCCCTATACGGCGCAGATCTTAGAGATCGGACGGGGGGAAAACGAAGTAAGCTGCGCGGTGCAAAAGGACGGAGGCGACGATCCTGACATTACGACGGGCGCGCTGATCTTTGCAAAGGTGTCTTTTGGAAAAAATGTTCCGGAAGCCGGGAGGAGCCCGGCGGCAGGGGATGGCACGGAGGCAGACGGCACAGAGGCAGAAGATAACCCGGCGGCAGCAGGAGATGGGAAGCGGCGCCGGAAAGAAGCGCGGATTCACATCGAAGGCGGCGCAGGAGTCGGCAGAGTGACCCGCCCCGGTCTCGACCAGCCTGTGGGAAACGCCGCGATCAATCACGTTCCCAGGGAAATGATTGAAAAAGAAGTCTTACAGGTGTGCGAGGTCGCCGATTATGAGGGAGAGCTGGAGGTTGAGATTTTTGTGCCGGAGGGAGAACGCCTTGCGGGGCAGACCTTTAATCCGAGGCTTGGGATTACGGGAGGCATTTCCATCCTGGGAACCAGCGGAATTGTGGAGCCTATGAGCAGTCAGGCGATTCTGGATACGATCCGGGTGGAGTTGAACCAGAGACGGGCGCAGGGTTTTGACTATGCGGCGGTGTCGCCGGGCAATTACGGACTGGATTTTATGAAACGGGCATACGGCTACGATCTGGACCGAAGCGTCAAGTGCAGCAATTTTATCGGGGAGACCATCGATATGGCGGTTGAAATGGGATTTCAAAAAATCCTGCTGACCGGGCACATCGGGAAGTTAATCAAGGTTGCGGGCGGCATTATGAATACCCATTCCCGGGAGGGCGACTGCCGGATGGAGCTGTTGGCGGCATTTGCCGTCAGACAGGGAGTATCGGCGGACGACGCGCGCCGGATACTGGATTGCGTCAATACCGAAGAGGCGGTGCGGATTTTGGATGAAAGCGGAAAGCGCCGGGCGGTTATGGACTATGCCATGGAACGCATTTGTTTTTATCTTGACAGGCGCGCGAAAGGAAAAATCAAAACGGATTGTATCATGTATGCCAATGAATTTGGGGAACTGGCAAAGAGTAAGGAGGCGGAAGCATGGTTTACTTTGTTGGCGCGGGAACAGGCGCGGCGGATTTAATTACGGTCAGGGGAATGCGGCTTTTGCAGCGGGCGGATGTGATCATTTATGCAGGCTCTCTGGTCAATCCCGAGCTTTTGGATTATGCCCGGGCGGAGTGCGAAATTTATAACAGCGCGAAGCTGACCCTTGACGAGGTCGTCGATCTTATGAGACGGGCGGACGATCAGGGGAAAATGACGGTCAGGCTGCATACGGGAGACCCGAGCATCTACGGCGCGGTCAGGGAGCAGATGGACGCTTTGGACGGACTGGGGATTTCCTATGAAAGCTGTCCCGGCGTCAGCGCCTGCTTCGGAGCGGCGGCTTCCCTGAACCTGGAATATACGCTGCCGGGAATTTCCCAGTCCTTAATTATCACAAGAATGGAAGGCAAAACCAAGGTGCCGCCCGCAGAAAGCATTGAAAGCTTTGCGGCGCACCGGGCGTCCATGGCGGTCTATTTGAGCGCGGGAATGCTAAAGGAATTAAGCGCCAGGCTGATTGCGGGCGGATACCGGAAGGAAACTCCGGCGGCGCTTGTATATAAGGCGACCTGGAAGGACGAGGAAGCCTATACCTGCACCGTAGAAACCCTGGAACGGACTGCAACGGAGCACGGCATCACAAAGACGGCGTTGGTGTTGGTGGGAGAAGTCATAACCCACCAGAATTACCATAAATCAAGATTGTATGCGCCTGATTTTTCCACGGAATTCAGGCAGGCAAAGGAATGACGGCATGCGGTATCAGATCATCAGTTTTACGGAAAACGGAATACGCCTTTCCAAAAGAATAGCCGGGCTGTTGGCGCCGCAAGAGGTCTCTCTTGCGACAAAATGCTCTTTTGCAAAGGAAAACGGCGGAAAAGAGCCTGACGGTTTGGCGGTGCAAAGCGTTACCCAAAGCCTCGGAGACTGGACAATGGAGCAGATGGATAAAAAGAATGCGTTAATCTTTATCGGAGCCTGCGGGATTGCGGTGCGTGCCGTCGCGCCCTGTCTGACGGACAAGCTGCATGACAATCCGGTGCTTGTCATAGACGAGACGGGAAAATTTGTCATCCCGCTTTTGTCCGGTCATGTGGGCGGCGCCAATGAGATTGCCGCAGCGCTTGCCGCCGGGCTTGGCGCGACGCCGGTCATTACGACGGCAACCGACAGAAATCATAAGTTTGCGGTGGATTTGTTTGCAAAACGAAACAACCTGTATATCGAAAATAAAGACGGGATCGCCAAAGTATCCGCAAAGGCGCTTGCAGGAGAACCAATTACCGTGTGGGCGGAGCCGGGACGCCTTCGCGATCCGGATCAAAAGCCGGATGGAATCTTGATTCTGCCTGATTGCAAGAAGCCTCTTTACGCGGATATTGTCATTGCTTCGGGAAAAAATGAGTGCGATGCGCTGATCCGTTTAAGCCCCAGGGAATATGTGATCGGAATGGGCTGCAAAAAAGGAACAAAGGCAAGCCGGATAGAGGCGCTGATTACAGAAACGCTCCAGGAAGCGCGCCTGTCCCTTTGCCGGATTTATGCCCTCGCCTCCATCGACATAAAAAAAGAAGAAGAGGGGCTTCTGTCTTTCTGTGAAAAAGAAAATATTCCGTTTCTGACGTATACAGCCGTGCAGCTGCAGGCGGTAGAGGGAGAATTTCATGCCTCGTCCTTTGTAAAGGAAAAAGTAGGGGTTGACAATGTCTGCGAACGCGCGGCATTAAAGGCGTGCGGAAACGGCGGCAGTCTGATCCGAAAGAAGCGAGCAGGGGACGGTATGACCATCGCCGTTGCAAAAAGGGAATGGAGCGTGACGTTTGCAGAAGGAAGAAGGAGGGACGAGACGGCATATGAGCAAAAATAAAATTTACATCATAGGAATGGGACCGGGCAGGGAGGATATGATGACGGCGGAAGCGCTGCAGGCGCTGGAGCAGGCGGACGTTATTGTGGGCTATACGGTCTATGTGAATTTGTTAGGGGAGCGCTTTGCCAAAAAGCGGATTCTTTCAACACCCATGCGGCAGGAAACAAAGCGGTGCAGGCTCTGTTTTGAAGAAGCGGCAAAGGGAAATACGGTCGCCTTAATCTGCAGCGGCGATCCCGGAATCTATGGGCTTGCCTCTCTGATGTATGAAATGGGAAAGGAATATCCGCAGACGCACCTGTCGGTCGTTGCGGGCATTACGGCGGCGTCAAGCGGCGCGGCGGTTCTGGGAGCGCCCCTTAATCACGACTTTTGCACCGTCAGCCTGAGCGATCTGCTGACGCCCTGGGACAGGATTGAAAAGCGTCTGACGGCGGCGGCAAAGGGCGATTTTGTCATAGTCCTTTACAATCCTTCCAGCCATAAGAGAAGGGATTATCTGCAAAAGGCGTGCGATATTCTGCTGCGGGACATAGAAGCGCAAAGACCCTGCGGTTATGTGGAAAACATCGGCAGGGAGGGCACAAGGGCGGTTACCTGTACGCTGGGACAGTTAAGAGAAGCGCAGGTCAACATGTTTACGACGGTATTTATCGGAAATTCCGGTTCGGAAATCATCAACGGAAAGCTGATTACAAAGCGGGGGTACGAGATTGAAAGAAATACTGATTTTTGCGGGAACAACTGAAGGAAGAAAATTGTCGGAGCGTTTAAGCGGCGCAGGTGTGCCGCATACCGTCTGCGTCGCCACCGAATACGGAGAGACCGCTCTAAAAGAGCGGTCCTTTGCGAAGGTGCATTGCGGCAGAATGGACCGGGAACAGATGCGTGCCTGTCTGGAAGCAGGCGATTTTGCGGCGGTTGTGGACGCGACCCATCCCTATGCGGAGGAAGCGACAAAAAACATCAAAGCCGCCGTAGCGGGGACGACTGTTCCCTATCTGAGGTTGAAGAGAGAAAACGACGCGGAGACTGACGGGGGAAAGGTCCGTTATTTTAAAAGTCACGAGGCATGTGCCAAAGCGCTTGAGCAGACGCAGGGGAATATCCTGCTGACGACCGGGAGCAAGGAGCTTGGCGCATACTGCGGCGTGGAACAGGTCAGATCCAGACTGTATGTGCGGGTGCTGCCGGGGATGGAAAGCCTTGCCCTTTGTATGGAACAGGGGATTTGCGGAAAACAGATTCTTGCACTCCAGGGACCCTTTTCGACCGAACTGAATGAAGCCATGCTCCGCCAATACCAAGTCGGATGTCTGGTCACGAAAAAGAGCGGCAGGACGGGCGGTTACCGGGAAAAACTGGAGGCGGCAAAGCGCCTGGACATTCCGGCATATGTCATCGTGCCCGAGGGAGACGGAAAAGAAGAGGGAGATTCCTTTCAGGAGGTCTGCCGGAAGCTGGAAGCAATCTGCGGGCGGCGGATCATGCCGGAAAGTAAATTTGAGATTATACTTGCCGGGGCGGGTATGGGCGGTAAAGGCACTCTGACAAAGGAAGTCTGCGAGGCGATCGAAAGCGCGGATATTTTGCTGGGGGCGAAGCGGCTCATGGAAGCATACCGCTGCAGCGCGGAAAAAAGAGATTATTACAGCGCCGGTCAGATGATCCCGTATTTAAGGGAAATTCAGGAAAGCGGCAGAATGCCCGGCGAAAGAAAGGTCGTGATCCTGTTTTCCGGCGACAGCGGTTTTTACAGCGGGTGCCGGAGCGTGTACAGCGCGTTGCGCGACGAGGTGGAAGCCGGGCGTTTGCGCGCTTCTTTTTGTATCAAGCCGGGGATTTCTTCGGTGGCTTATCTTGCGGCGTGCATCGGGGAAAGCTACGAGGATGCGGATCTGTGCAGCGTTCACGGGAAAGAACTGCCCAATCTTGCAAAACGGATCAGAAGCAGGAAAAAGACGTTTCTGCTGACGGCGGGCGTAAAGGATTTAAACAAACTGGGACGTCTGCTGACAGACGCCGGACTGCGGGAGTGCAGGATATGGGCGGGCTGTCAGTTATCTTATCCGGAACAGAAGGTTATGCTTTTAAGCCCTAAGGAATGCTGTGAACTGCGGGAAGAGGGATTATATACCTGCTGCATTCTCAATCCGTGCGCCGAACCGGAAAGACTGACGCACGGGAGGGCGGATACGGAATTTATCAGGGAAAAGACGCCCATGACCAAGGAAGAGGTCAGAGAAGTCAGCATCTGTAAGCTGCGGCTGCACCGGGACGCCGTGGTCTACGACGTCGGAAGCGGGACCGGTTCCATTGCGATAGAGACGGCGGCTCTTTCCGATGAAATCCGAATTTATGCCATTGAAAAAAAGGACGAAGCCCTTTCCCTGATAGAAAGAAATAAAGAAAAGTCCGGGCTGGAAAACATAGAAATCATAAAAGGAGAAGCGCCGGAAGCCTTTGCGGGGCTGCCCGCGCCCACCCATGCGCTGGTGGGAGGAAGCGGCGGCAGGATGCAGGAAATATTGGAGTCGCTGTATCAGAAAAATCCCGAAATGCGGGTGGTCGTCAACGCCGTTACGCTGGAGACGATTTGTGAAATAAAGGAAATGCTGTCCCGGTTTCCCATGAAGGATGACGAGGTCGTGCAGCTACAGGTTGCCCGTGGAAGAAGGACCGGGAACTATCATTTGATGCAGGCGGAAAATCCTGTGTGGATCTGCGCGTTTGATTTCTGTAAGGAGGTTAGCGATGAGGCTTGACCGGGTTATGATCGCCGCGCCGAAGAGCGGGAGCGGCAAAACGACGATTACCTGCGGACTTTTGCAGGCTTTGATAAATATGGGGCTTAACGCCGTTTCCTATAAATGCGGTCCCGACTATATCGATCCCATGTTCCACCGCAAGGTGCTTGGCGTTCCTTCTAAAAATCTGGATACGTTTTTTACCGGAGAGGAGGAGACGAAGGCGCTGCTTGTGCAAAACAGGAAAGAGGGAGATTTTGCGGTGCTGGAGGGCGTTATGGGGTTATACGACGGGCTTGGCGGTGTCCGTGAAGAAGGATCTTCCTACCATCTTGCCAGGGTCACCGGAACGCCGATTATCCTGACGGTGGACGCAAAAGGAATGGGGCGGTCCGTGATACCCATGATTGCGGGCTTTCTTGCCTATGATACAAAACACCTGATCAAAGGCGTTATTTTAAACAGGATGTCAGCCGCCTCTTACGAAACGCTCAGACCGCTTATAGAAAAAGAACTGCCTGTTTCCGTTCTGGGCTATTTTCCGGAGCGCAGGCAATTTCAAATCGAAAGCAGGCATCTGGGGCTGATCATGCCCGATGAAACGGAGCATATCAAAGAACGGCTGCAAATGCTTGCTGAAGAATTGAAAAAAACAATCGCGGTCCGGGAAATCCTGCAGATCGGAAAAACGGCGGGGGAGATTGCGCTGCCGCTTAAAGCGTCCTCCGGCGGCGGTACAAAGCCGCAGCAAACGCAGGCGGACGGGGACGCCCCGGCGGTCGCGGCGGCGTCGAAAAAGAGAGACGCTCCGGTAATTGCGGTAGCGTCGGACGAAGCGTTTTGTTTTTACTATGAGGACAATTTGCGCCTGTTGGAAGAATACGGGGCGAAGCTGGTCCGTTTTTCTCCGCTCAGAGATCAGACGCTGCCCGCAGGATGCAGCGGGCTGTTGCTCGGAGGCGGTTATCCGGAGCTGTATGCAGGTAAGCTGGAGGAAAACAGCGCCATGCGGACAGCCATCCGGAAGGCAATAGAGAGCGGAATGCCCACGGTGGCGGAATGCGGCGGCTTTTTGTATCTTCATGATTCCTTAAAGGATCGGGAAGGAAAGTCCTATGCCATGGTTGGGGCGATCCCTGCACAATGTCATGACGCCGGGAAGCTGGTGCGTTTCGGTTATATTGAATTGGAGGAAAGGGAAGAAGGGTTCCTGCCGAAGGGAGAAAGAATCAGAGGACATGAATTTCACTATTATGACAGTGAAAATAACGGAGGCGATTGTCTTGCCCGCAAACCGGTCACGGGAAAAACCTATGCCTGCGTGACTGCCACGCAAAGCTGTTTTTGGGGCTTTCCCCATTTATATTATCCGTCAAACCCGCATTTTGCCAAAGCTTTTGTGAAAAAGGCGGCAGCCTACCGGGAGCGGTAATTTTGACCGACTTTGCTGAATACCCGGTAGAGCGGTTTGAATAAAATCAGACATAAGATAAAATTTGAGACACAGTGAATGATATCGTAGGGGATACCCGCGACCCACCAGGAAAACGCCATGGACCAGCCCCCGATCAGCAAATAGGGGAGGGAGCAGAGGGCGCCGTAAAACAGACCGAAAACGCCGGAAAGAATGGCATAGGGCAGGGGAGCGGCATATTTACGAAGGCGCCAGGCAAAGAAGGAGAGCAGGGGCCAGGTGTAAAGATACATGACCCACCAGATCCCGAATCCGTACAGGCAGCCCTCTAATAGAATAAAGACCAAAACCGCATATACGGTCTTCCGACCAAAGAAAAGCGTATAAAGTATGATTAACAGGGATACGATTTCCACATTTGGCAGAAAGGATAATGCGAGCTTGCCTGCTTCCAGCGTCGCCGTCATCATACCGATCAGTGCGATATCTTTCCCTGTCAGGGGAGTTTTATTCTGCGCCTTCATATACTAATGAAAATTCATCCCCGTCGTATACGGGCTGCAGGTCGGCGGCATAGGAACCGTAGGTTCCGTTCACATAGATGCTCCAGTAAGCGCCGTCCTTGTCATAATCGGCTGTCAGTCCGTTTACGGTCTGGATAAAAAGACCATAGTCGCCGACTTCGCCTTCTACTGTCAAGCCGTCAATCTCATCAAATACTTCGGAAAGATATTCCGCGTCCGTGTCCACATCGTAAACAGTTTCTTTCCCCGCATCGTCCACGACGGTAAGGGTAACGGATTTTGCGCCCTTTGCCGCTTTCGGAGAAAAAATAAAATAAACTGCCGCAAAAACGGCGATCAATGCGATAATCACCGCTACGGCAATGATCATCGGTTTTTTATTGCTTTTTTGGGTTGTTTCGTTCATTGAGAGTTCCTTTCTGAGACCTGTATTTTTTGACACTTAGGAAAGTGTAGCATAAAAGCATTGCGGATGCAATATACACTGACCGTTCGGATATTATTCAGCTTTAGCACAGAATCGTGACTGATAAATGAAAAGCACTCAGATCAGGGTGCTTTTTTTGTTGCCGGGCATCCGGAAGAAGCAATCACAAGTTCCGGCTTTTTTAAGGAAGAAAAGGCGGAACGATATTTTTTATCCAATAGATGATCCGTGATGATTTTGTCAGAGAAATGTACAGGAGCCAGCTGATGAATGGAATTGTATCCAAACTGGGAGGAAGGAATCAGAAAAATGGTCTGGGCAGAAAAATCCGGCAGGTGTGACAGCATGCTTAATTGTGACAATTCATGCATGGTATAGCCGGATTGAAAGTCGATACCGTCCACACAGGCAAACGCTTTGCTGACAAAAATAGTGCTGAGATTGCTTTCGATCCTGGGACCGCCGGTATAGAGATTTTCGGTGTTTTGAAGCAGGTCTCCGCCCAGCAAATATACGTGGGCAATGAAATTTTCCAATTCCAATGCCACGCTGAAATTGTTTGTGACAACTGTGATGTTTTTTAGTCGGTCCTGTTTCCGGATATTTTTGGCGAGAAGGAGACAAAGCAGACCCTCACCGATAAAGATGCTGTCCATATCGGAAATCATTTTGACAGCAACGTCGGCGATGGATTTTTGCTGTGCATAGTTGGAAGGGGCAGGAATGGCAGTTTCATTGGGAATCAGGTAGTTGGTCTTGGATATATGTGTCAAAGAGATCAATCCGTTTTTTATAGAGACCATCCCTATTTTTTCAAATTGCAGCAAATCCCGGTACAGCGTGGAATGGGAAGCGTCTACTTTCGACAACAATTCCTGAAATGTTATAGTTTTCTCCGAAACAATGATCTTCTGGATCAGTTCTCTTCTTTCAGCAGGCAGCATGATAAGTCTCCTTTATGCAGTAACAAATTCTATTCCCATATCTAAGATAGCATCCTTGTAGGAAGGATGGATTTCCTTATTGGTTACAACAGTATTGACAAAACCCTTGATGGGTCCTAACAAGTGGGCGCTCTGGCATCCGAATTTGGTCATATCGCTGACAAGGATGGTTTTTCTTGCAATCTTATGGATGGAGGAATAAAGATTAAACTGGGTCAGATCATAAATGGTCAATCCTGCTTTCAGGTCGATGCCGCTTACGCCGATAAAGGCTTTATTGACATAGACCTTTTCCAGTTCGTAAGGGATCTTGGGACCTCCGGTATAGTAAATGCCGTCCAGCTCCATCAATTCTCCGCCGATAAAATAGACGCTGTGGGAGCCGGAAGCGAGCTCGTAAGCCACATTCAGATTGGTGGTAACCACTTTTAAGTTTTTAAAAGTGTTTAAATATTTTGCAAATACATAAAATGTGCTTCCACAGCCAATAAAAATTGTGTCGTTTTCCGATATGAGTTTTACCGCTTCCATGGCAATGCTTTCTTTTAATTCCAGATTTGCGATTTTTTCAGGATGCGGCACGGGAATAGTAATGGATTTCTGCAGTCCCAGAGAGGGATAGACTGCTCCGCCGTGGGTACGGATCAGCTCCTTTTGTCCGGCTAACAAATTCAGATCGCTCCTGACCGTTGCAGGAGAAACCTGCAGCCTGAAAGCCAGTTCCTGGACAGATAAAGATTTCTCCTGTTTTAAAAAGTCTAAGATCATCTGATGGCGCATTTCTTTTTTCATTTTTTGCCTCCGTAGGTCAGCATTGAAAGGTTTTGTGTTTTATCTGAACAACTTGTTTCAAAAATAAAAAAATCGGTTATCTAATTTGAGATATTATTTCAAAAACATTAAGAAAGTCAATGGGATATACTTATTTTTTACAAAACTTTACAAGAGTTTGATTTGAAGACAGGAGGGGGAAATTTATAATTCAGTTTGTACTTAGCAAGTGTTTTAAAAACATGGAGGTAGAAAGGATGAAAAAATTTAACAAGGTACTTGCCGGAATTTTGGCAGGCTGCATGATGGCTGGTCTGGTTGGCTGCGGTTCAACGGAAAAGGAACCCGTTCGTGCTCAGAATGAGGCTAATGCGGAAAATGCTGCCGGAGAAACACAAGAAGCAGAAGCTGAAGGCGAAGAAACAACAGAAAGAATTGAAATTGAATATTGGCATAAGAATTCTGAAACTGCCGGAGGTCCTACCATTGAAGAGTATGCGGAATTATTTAATGCAAGTCAGGACAAATATACCATTAAGCCGGTATTTATGACAGAGGATTACAAAGGGATCATGCAGCAGCTGCAGGCTGAGGCGGCTGCGGGCAATGCACCGGGAGTTATCCAGGTAGGATATTACTGGTTAAACTATTTTACCGAGAACCATCAATATGTAGATATTAAGGAACTGGATGAAAGTTATCTGGACAATTACCTGCCCAATATCACAGAGCTTTGCACCACACAGGACGGAAAGGTAGCCGGTGTTCCTTATTCTTTAAGTACACCTGTCATCTATTACAATACAGAACTGTTGGAGGAAGCAGGACTGGATACAAGCAATTTGCCCCAGACAACGGATGAATTATATGACTGGGCAAGAACGGTAAAGGAAAATACAGGAGAATACGGTCTTGCGATCGCAGCAGCCAGTGACTTCTGGGTTGAACAGTATGAGATCGAATCCGACGGCGGTCGCATGGTCAACTATAACGATGACGGAACGATGACAGCAACATTTGCATCTGAAGAAGGAAGCGAAGCGCTGCAGGGAATCGCAGATCTGATCAATAAAGACGGAGCGGCTACCTATGTTCTTGGAGAGCCTATCAAAGAGGCATTTTCCAGCGGCAAGGTGGCAATGATCGCGGCAACGATCGGTTGGAATACAGGTATCGTGGAAGCCTCCGATTTTGAGGTGGCGGCAGGACCTATGCCTTCTTATGGAACAAATGAAAGACGCATCCCGGTAGGCGGAAACTTCCTTGCCATCACTGCTCTGGACGAAGAAGAACAGCAGGGCGCATGGGAATGGATTCAGTTCATTACAACTGCAGAGGCACATGTTGACTGGACAAAAGCAACCGGTTATGTTCCGCCCCGCAAGGATGTAACGGAATTAGACGATTTTAAAGCATATCTGGAGGAAGCACCCCAGTTAAACGCAAGTCTGGATCAAATGGAATATCTGGTGCCTTTTGTATCATTCCCGGGAGATGCCGGACTTGAGATTGAACAGGGACTGCTCGATACCAGAGACGTGATCATGAACGGCGATAAGCCTGCTGCGGAAGCTTTAGCAGAACTGCAGGATAAAGCGAATGAGTTAATGGATCAGTAAAGCCTGAAATAGCGGAGGGGAACAGAGTTTCCCTTCCGGTATTCTATTGAGGAGAAGATACCTATGAGATTTTTAAATATAGCGTGTTATTGTGTGAATTTTGACCAGTATGATTTTCTGTTAGAAATATTGGACAGGCTGGAATTTGCAGATGCAGGGGCAGAGTTGTCCATGTTTTCTGATAAACCGGAATATATGAAAGAATTATTAAAGCAAAAGGAACGGTTTTCGCCATTTCATATCACATTTCACGGACCCTATGAAGAGGTGGAAGCAACCAGTCCGTTGAACAGCAGGGAACATGAAAAGCTGATCCAGGCGTATCAAATGGCGTTTGAAGTTTATCAGGTATACGGAGCAAAATCCATTGTGATGCACACCAACCAGCGTGGATTCGCACCGGAAGATAAAGAGCAATATCAGGAAAATGTCATTGAAAGCATCCGGGAAATTGCAAAAGAGGCGGAGAAAAACGGCGTTTGTCTGTTAGTTGAAAATGTAGGGGAGACCATGTATGGAAACATGCTCTTCGGAGAGCAGGAATTCATTGAACTGTTCCAAAAACTTCCCGGAACAGTAGGATGCCTTATCGATATAGGACATGCCATCTTAAATAACTGGAATCTGGAACACGTGATAGATGAATTAGGAGACAGGATCAAATCCTATCATCTCCACAATAATGACGGCAGCGGAGATATACACAGACCGTTATTTGAGGAAAACATGACCCTGGATAAAGAAAAGCTAAAGTCGTTACTTGATCATATGGAAAAGAAAACGCCGGATGCGGACTGGATCTTGGAATATGCGCCGGGTAAACATATCAGTGCGGATCTGATCGAAGATGAGGTCAGAACGCTGCTTGCATTGACTTCGGCTTAAAAGCAAAAACGGAGAAAGTTATGAAAAGGAAAAGAGAAAGAAAAGAAAAAATATTAGCGTTTGGATTGATGCTTCCCACAATAGTTGTTTTTTCCGTTTTCATGTTTTGGCCCATTATCAGAACCGTGGAATTAAGCTTTTATAAATGGAATATGGTAAGCCCTGACAAAAAATTCGTTGGATTTTCCAATTATGAAAAGATATTGACAGATCCTATATTTCATAAGGTTTTATGCAATACGGTCTGGTATATCATTTTGTTTATTGTGATCGATTTTGTCATTCCCTATATCATTTCCTATGTGCTTTCTTTTTTGATCAAAAAGGGAAGATCATTTTATAAGACGGCATTGTTTGTCCCCAGTTTGATTTCCCTGGTAGTGGGAGCCATCATTATGTCATGGGTATTAAATCCTCTTTCGGGACCTATCGCAACAATATTTAAGGGATTTGGAGTGGATTTTCCCATCTGGTCGCAGACAAGCGGGCTGGTAATCGTTATTTTAAGCCTGGTCACTTCCTGGAAAATCTTCGGCTATAACATCATTGTGCTTATGGCAGGGGTGGCAAGCGTTCCTATGGAATTGATAGAAACGGCTAAACTGGAAAAGACTCCCAACTGGGAGATTTTCTTAAAGATCATTGTGCCTATGAGCTCATCAACGGGAATTTATACTCTGCTCATAACCCTGGTATGGGGACTGCAATGGGTATTTACGCCCATCAATGTGCTGACTCAGGGAGGACCCAATAACGACAGCTCCAATTTGATCTATGCAGTCTATAAAGAGGCTTTTACGATCTTCCAGACAGGGTCCGCATCTGCTATGGCGGTATTGGCAATGCTGCTCTTCGGGCTGTTGTTATTTCTTGAGATCCGGTTTGTAGAGAAAGGAATCTATTATGAAAACTAAGAAAAAATATATATGGGCTCACGTATTATTGATACTTTTAGTCGTTATAATGCTTTATCCCATTGTCTTTTCGGTGGCAAATTCCTTTAAGACACAAAAAGAAATCTATGGAAATGTACTGTCCGTTCTGCCGAAAAATCCCACGTTGGATAATTACAAAACGATCATAACGAAAATCCCTTATTTTAAGATCGTGTTCAATACCTTCTTTATCGCTGCGGTGGTCATGATCTTTAAAGTATTTACCAGCTTTATTGTTGCTTATGCATTTGTATATTTGAAATTTCCGGGAAAGAATGTCCTTTATTTTATTTTGATCAGCATCATGTTCATTCCATTTTCCGTAACAATGATACCCAATTATATTACGCTCTTTTAAATTGACTTATTGGATAATGTGTGGGGCGTCATTCTGCCTCAGTTAAGCGACGCTATGGGAATCTTTTTGCTGCGGCAGCAGATGCGATCCATACCAAAGGCATTGATCGAGGTGGCACGGCTGGAAAAAACGCCCCATAGGACGATCATGTTAAAAATCGTATTGCCGATCATCCGTCCGGCAGTCATTTCAACGGCGATCATTTTCTTTATCAATTCATGGAATGAATATGTATGGCCCAGATTGATTTTAAAATCGGAAGAGGTATATACCCTTTCTCTGGCTCTGCAGAAGTTTGTGGGGGCAGAAGGAAGTCCGGATATGTCCATTTCCATGTCTATGGCTACGGCAACAATGATCATTCCGCTGATATTATTTGCAATCTGCCAACGTTATATTATGAGCACCTATGCAAGTTCCGGTATAAAAGGATAGGAGTAACTATATGAATACGATCAAATTTGAACATGTGACAAAATCATTTGGAAAGACAAAAGTAATCGATGATCTGAACCTGGAAATAGAATCGGGGCAGCGTGTGATTTTGCTGGGACCGTCCGGCTGCGGGAAAACCACTACATTGCGTATGATCGCAGGTCTGGAGGAAATAACCTCAGGAAAGCTGTATATGGGTGACCGTCTTGTAAACGATGTGGAAAGCGGAGACCGGGATATTGCCATGGTATTTCAGAATTATGCCTTGTTTCCCCATATGACAGTATATAAAAATATTGCATTCGGACTGAGAACCCATAAATTGCCCAAGGAGGAAATCCGGAAAAGAGTACAGGAAGTAATGAAGATCCTGAAATTGGAAGGGTTAGAAGACCGCCTGCCGAGGCAGTTATCAGGAGGACAGCGTCAAAGGGTGGCACTGGCAAGAGCTGCGGTTAAAAATGCAGAGTATTTCCTTTTGGATGAGCCGCTTTCCAATCTGGATGCCCAGTTACGGGTCCAGGCACGAAAGGAGCTTGTAAAACTCCATGAGATCAACCACCCTACCTTTGTGTATGTGACCCATGACCAGATCGAAGCAATGACTATCGGACAGAAGGTTGTATTGATGTATAACGGCAAGATCCAGATGGCGGATACGCCATATAACATCTATCATCGTCCGGTCAATGTGTTTACGGCAAAGTTTATCGGTTCTCCGCCTATGAATATTATGAAGGTTCAGCTTACAGGGAGAAAATTAAAAATAGGGGACGCAGAAACGGAATTGGATGATCAGTGGCTGGATGTATTAAAAGGTACAGGCGGGGAGCGCTTTTATATGGGTATCCGCCCGGAGAATGTACAGTTATCCAATGAGCCGGATGACAAAAGCATTCCCATCTGCATAAAATATGTGGAAAATTACGGCAACAGGCTGGGAGCTTACTTTGATCTCGATCATAGCGAATGTATTGCCTGCATTGAGATCGGGGAGGAGCTTAAAAAAGGGGAAGCTGTGTATTGGAAATTAAATCCTTCCAAATTAAGCTTTTTCAGTATAGAAAATGAAATGAATGTGGGTTATCCTGCAGCCTATGAGCCCGAAGAGAGTATGGAGCTGACAGATGCAGAGTATCTGTCAGGGATTCATGGGAAATGAAGAAGGAGGATAACGGTTTGTGGAAAGTAAAAATGGTCATATTTGATTTTGACGGAGTCATAATGGATACCGAATGGGCGCATGCTAAGGCAAAGGAAATCATATGCTCCGACAGAAAGCTTGCTTTGAAAGAAGACCTGCATTTATCCGTAGGACATTCCAATGTAGAGTTCTGGAAAAGGGTCATTGCCGAAAACCGGGTAAATGAAAGCCCTGAAAGGCTGGCAGAGGAACAATACAGGCTGACCTTAAAAATCTTAGAGGAACGGCAGCAGAAAGAATCGCCGGGGCTTAGAGAGCTTTTGCGGCAATTAAAAGAAAAGGAAAAACTGATTACCATCTGTTCCGGTTCAGACCGTGGCTTTATCGTACAAATACTGGATCGTATGGGGCTGACCGGTTATTTTGACTGCATTATGGGCGGCGAGAAAATCGAAAATCTCAAGCCTGCACCGGATATTTTTATGAAAATGCTGGATAAAATGCAGATAAGTGCAAAAGAAGCGGTGGTCATTGAAGATTCTGCCTCCGGATGCAGGGCGGCGAAAGAAGCGGATATTGCCTGCCTGGGGTATTTAAACTGTGGAAATAACAGCCAGGTTCTGGAAAATGCAGATGTATCCATCAATCAGCTGCAAGAGGTACTGGATTTTATTATATAGAGGGTATAACTTTTTTTAGATAAATTTTTTCTCATTTGTCAAAGAGGAGGGCATCTTAGATTCATAAAAAGGATTTAAGATGCCTTCTTCTTTTTGGATATCAGAAATGCTGTTTGTAAAAGCAAATATGATACATTTTTATGGTTTAATCTTTATAGAAGTATGCACAGGAATCTGCTTGCAGGAAAATGACAGGGATACTAGAATAAAATATGTGGATCAGAATGAAATCAACCTCTGTACGAATTCTGGAATGATTCAGAGCAATCTTTTCTTGCAAACTACTGCAAAGAGGTATATAAATTAAGAAGGTAATATTTTCAGCAAAAATATCGAATAAAAAAAAGGACACCATACGAAATGCGGCTATATGACTTTTTAAAACAACGGGTACAGGAGGATCAGGGTTATATCCGGTACAGCCATCTCACGTTTACGGAGCTTGGAGAGGGAAAGGCAAAGGCTGAAATTGCGGTAGGGAAGGATCAGTTAAATCCCATGGGTTCGGTGCACGGCGGATGCCTGTTTTCCATCTGCGATACGGTGGGAGGAACGGCGGCGATGACCCACGGCGCGGCGGTTACAACGACGACGGGGACGATTTCTTATTTGAATCCGGCAACAGGCTGCGGCACGCTTTATGCGGAGGCAGTCGAATTAAAGGCGGGAAAAACATTATACCGGTATGATGTGTATATACGAGACGACAGGGGAATACTGATTTGTAAGGCGGATATGGAGTATTACAAATTGGGAGAACTGGAATACGAAAAATAAGAGGGAAAGAATTTTTGAGGAGGAAAAGATGGAAAAAATCAGGATCATTACGGATGCGGCAAGCGATATTTCTTATGAAGACGAAAGGAATTTGGATATTAAAATCCTGCCTTTTCAGGTTATGCTGGGGGATCAGTCCTACACCAGCAGGATCGATTTTGACAATGAAGGTTTTTATGAACTGATGGCTCAATATGACGAGATCCCCAAGACTTCTCAGCTTACGCCTTTTGAATTTCAGGAGTTATATCTGAAAGAGGCGCAGGCGGGGTATACGGATCTGATTCTTGTCCTGATCAATTCCGAAGGGTCTTCTACCTATGTCAATTCGCTGATGGCAAAGGAATTGTTTTATGACGAGCATCCCGAATATAAGGGAAAAGTTAATATTTACAATTTTGACGGGAAGGGGTATTCTTCCCTGTACGGCGCGCCTGTGGTCGCCGCGGCTAAAATGATAAAGGAAGGGAAAGGTGCGGAAGAAATTACCGCTTATCTGAAAGAAAAACTCAAAAAACGCAGGATCTATTTCGGTATGTATACTCTGCGCTATGCGGGAAAATCGGGGAGGATTCCCAGCGCCGCCGCTTTTGTGGGCGACAGGCTGAACCTGAAACCGATTATGAAGATTTATGATAAATACATTTCCACGGCTGCAAAGATCAGGGGCGAGGGCAAGCTGATCGGTAAAATTGTCGATATGACCCTTGCGGATATGGAGCCGGGGTCGCCTTATGAGATTATCTACGGAAGCGACCTGCAGGCGAGAGACGAAATGGAAGCGGTTATGAGAGAACGGCTCGGTTACGGTCCCGCCGGATACTATCAGATCAGCGCGGTAATCGCCGCCAATGCGGGACCGAGGACCGTAGGGATTTCTTTTGACATCAAAGAAGGCTGCCGTTAAGCACGGCTATTCTTCTTCACTCATGCGGGCAGTCAGTCGGAAGACGTCGGAGGCTTTGCCGATGACGACGATATGGCTGCCTTTTTCAAATATGTGATTGCCGCCGGGGAGGGGATCGACTTTCGCCCCGTTTTTGACAGCAATGATATTGATGCTGTAATTGCGGCGCACGTCCACCGCCGCGATTGTCTGACCGATCCATTCGGGCAGCAGGGGAATTTCAAAAATCGAATATTCCGAAGTCAGCTCGATATAGTCGAAGATGTTGGTGGCGTTGTAGCGGACGGCGAGCTTTTCGGCAATTTCCCGTTCGGGATAGAATACCTCGTCGGCTCCGATTTTCTTTAAAAATTCAGCCTGTCTTTGGCGTTTTGCTTTGGAAATCACACATTTTGCTCCCAGCTCCTTCAGGATAGAAGTGATTTCCAGAGACGAATAAAAATCTTCTCCGATCGCCACAAAACAATAATCGAAGTTGTTGACGCCGACGGAACGAAGCACCCCTTCGTTGGTGCAGTCTCCGACGATCGCGTCGGGAAAGATCGGCGCAAGCTCCTGAATGATATATTCGTTTTTGTCAATGATCATGACGTCGTTGCCCATTTCCTGCATTTTGGCGGCAAGATGCCTTCCCAAAGTGCCCATTCCGATAACTAAAATTGATTTCATAGCCCGTTTCCTTTCTGTTACAATAAATTGATATGACCTTCTTTATGTTAAATGTTTTTCAGCCTTAACCTATGATGATCGGTTCCGTCGGTCTTTGGACCGGCGCCTGAGGCTTTTCTTCGCCGAATACCAGCATCATAGACAGTCCGCCGATGCGCCCTGCAAACATCAGAAACGCAAGGATGATATGGGATACCGCTCCCAGAGAGGGCGTCAGCCCGCGGGACAGACCGACGGTTGCCGCGGCGGATATGGTCTCGAAGAGGACGTCCGTCAGAGAGTAAGGCTCCAGGTGGCAGATCAGGACCGTGGCGGTCAGAATGCCGGTCAGATAGATGATGATAATGACCGACGCCTGTTTAACGATATCGACTCCCAGGGTCCGTTTAAATAAAGTTACCTGCTTTTGTCCCCTTGACATGGAGATCATGGCAAAAAAGACGGCGGCAAGGGTGGAGGTCTTGATACCGCCCGCCGTAGAACCGGGGCTTCCGCCGATAAACATTAACACCATGGAAAACAGGCTTCCCGCTTCGCCCAAAGAGGATAAATCCATGGTATTGAATCCCGCCGTCCTGGTGGTTACCGACATAAAGGCGGAGGAGAGCAGCTTGTCCCCGAGGGAAAGCCCGGCAAGCCCGCCGTCGTATTCCAGCCAGAAAATCCCGAGCGTTCCGACGACGATCAAAAACAAGGTTGTGCTCAGGACGATCTTGGCGTGCAGGGAATATTTTTTAAAATAATATCCGTAGCGGATGATCTCGTCCCATACCAAAAAGCCGATGCCTCCGACGACGATCAACAGCATGATCACAATGCTGACCAGCGGATCGGTCTCATAGGCGGTCAGGGAGGAAAACGGCTCGTATTTTCCCATGAGGTCAAAGCCGGCGTTGCAGAAAGCCGAGACCGAATGAAAGACGGCGTAATAAACGCCCTGCAAAAACCCCATTTGGGGAATGAAACGCACGGCAAGAAGCAGCGCGCCGGCGCCTTCACAGATCAGGGTGCCCGTTACGATCCTCTTTACCAGCTTTACCATGCCGCTGATGCGGACCGTACCTGCGGACTGCATGAGAATCAACCGTTCGTGGAGGCTGATCTTTCGTTTTAAAAAGATAAATACCATAATAATAATCGTCATCAGACCGATGCCGCCGATCTGAATCATGACAAGGATGACCAACTGACCGAAGAGGGACCAGTGCGTATAGGTGTCAAACACGACCAGACCCGTCACGCAGGTTGCGCTGGTGGCGGTAAACAGGGCGTCGATAAAGTTTGTCCATTCGCCGTTTTGGGAAGAAAACGGGAGGCATAAGAGGACGGAGCCTGTGAGTATAACGATAAGAAAGCTCAATGCAATCAATCGGGTCGTGCTGATTTTTTTTGCTAATTTTAACATGGCAGTTTCCTTCCTTTGTTTTACAGAATGTATTTTATCATAATTGATACAATTTTAATATGGTTCGCGGAATTTTTTCGCGCGTCCGGGAGCCGTTTGAAACTATTTTTGGGGATTCGGAAGCAGGAAATTGACGAAAAGTTAAAATAATACTATAATCTTTTTAGATTTGCAAAGTTTGGAAATGGGCGGTAAATATGGAAGAAACGACAAAGAATTTGCCAATGCAACCGGAAGAAGAGAAAACCGAACTGGTACTGGACGACGGACGCATCGAAGCAATGGCGGAATTTAAAAGCCCCGAGGAGCTTTATGACGATCTGATTACCAGAGTGCGTAAGTATCACCCCAGCGACGATATTACTTTGATCGAGAAGGCGTATCGTCTCGCTTATGATGCCCATAAGGATCAGGCGCGCAAATCGGGAGAACCGTACATCATCCATCCGCTGTGCGTGGCGATCATACTGGCGGATCTGGAAATGGATAAAGAAACCATCGCGGCGGGGCTGTTGCACGACGTGGTGGAAGATACGATTTTTACCACCGAGGAAATCGAACAGGAATTCGGAAGCGACGTTGCGCTTTTGGTGGACGGCGTGACCAAGTTAGGCGGGATTCAGTACGAAGGGGATAAAATCGAGCTGCAGGCGGAGAACATGCGTAAAATGTTCCTTGCCATGGCAAAGGATATCAGGGTCATTATTATCAAGCTCGCCGACAGGCTGCACAACATGCGTACCCTGAAGCACATGACGCCCGAAAAGCAGCAGGAAAAGGCGCGGGAGACGCTGGATATCTATTCGCCGATCGCCCAGAGACTCGGTATTTCCAAGGTAAAAGTTGAATTGGACGACCTTTCTTTAAAATATCTGGAACCGGACGTCTATTATGATCTGGTGGAAAAAATAGCGATCCGCAAAAGCGAGCGCGAGAAATACGTGCAGGATATTGTGGATGAAGTCAGCAAGCATATCAAAAATGCGGGCATCCAGGCAAAGATCGACGGCAGGGTCAAGCATTTCTTCAGTATCTATAAAAAAATGAAAAACCAGAATAAGACCATAGACCAGATCTATGATCTGTTTGCGGTCCGCATCATTGTGGACAACGTCAAGGAATGTTATGCGGCGCTGGGCGTGATTCATGAGATGTATAAGCCGATTCCGGGCAGATTCAAGGACTATATTGCGATGCCCAAAGCGAACATGTATCAGTCCCTGCACACGACCCTGATCGGTTCTACGGGACAGCCCTTTGAGATTCAGATCCGTACCTATGAAATGCACAGGACGGCGGAATACGGTATCGCGGCGCACTGGAAATATAAAGAGGCTTCCGACGGCAAGAAAATCTCTACGGGCGAGGAAGAAAAGCTTTCCTGGCTGAGACAGATTTTGGAATGGCAGAGGGACACTTCCGACAACAAGGAATTTATGAAGCTGTTAAAGAGCGACCTGGACCTGTTTGCGGACAATGTTTACTGTTTTACGCCTACGGGAGATGTCAAAAACCTGCCTGCGGGTTCCACGCCCATTGATTTTGCGTACAGTATCCATTCGGCGGTAGGCAATAAAATGGTGGGAGCAAGGGTCAACGGCAAGCTGGTGTCCATCGATTATGTGATCAATAACGGCGATAAGGTGGAAATCCTTACAAGCCAAAACTCCAAAGGTCCCAGCCGCGACTGGCTGAACGTGGTCAAATCCACCCAGGCAAAAAACAAGATCAACCAGTGGTTTAAAAATGAGTTTAAAGATGAAAATATTATAAAGGGCAAAGACCTGCTGCAAAATTACTGCAAGTCCAAATCCATCAATCAGGTGGATATTATGCGCCCCGATTATATGGAAGCGGTCATGAAAAAATACGGCTTCCGGGATTGGGAATCCGTACTGGCGGCGATCGGACACGGCGCGCTCAAAGAAGGACAGATCGTCAATAAAATGCGGGAGCTTTTTGAAAAAGATCACGCAAAGCAGGTGACCGACGAGGAAGTATTAAAGAGCGTGGAAGAAAGCGCAGCCGCGAAACAGATGCTGCCCAAGGGCAAATCCCAGAGCGGTATTGTGGTAAAGGGAATACACGACGTGGCAGTGCGGTTTTCCAAGTGCTGTTCGCCTGTGCCGGGGGATGAAATCGTAGGTTTTGTCACAAGGGGCAGAGGCGTATCCATCCACAGAACGGACTGTATCAACGTGATCAACCTGCAGGAGATCGACCGCGCAAGGCTTATAGACGCCGAGTGGCAGGAAGAAAGTCTGGAGGGCGGCGAGAAGTATCTTGCCGAGATCGTGATCTATGCGGATAACCGCAACGGTCTGCTGGCGGATATTTCCAGAGCGCTTACCGAAAAGAATATCGATATCATCAGCATGAATACCAAGACCAGCAAACAGGGCGTGGCGACAATGGCTACCTCTTTTGAGATCAGCAGCAGGGAAGAGCTGAACCGGATTATCGATAAGCTGAGAAATGTGGAAAGCGTCATTGATATCGAAAGGACATCGGGGTGAGAAACACCCCGTTTTCAGTAGGAGGAAAACATGTTAAAAATCGGAAAATTTATTTTGAGCGTATGCGGGACCAACTGTTATTTTGTATACGAGGAAGGAAAAAACGAGGTTATTTTCTTTGATCCGGCGGATCAGGGGGAAATGATTTATGAAAAATTGAACGAAGCGGGCTTTCGCGTTGCGGCGATTTATCTGACCCACGGTCATTTCGACCATATTGCGGGCTGCAACGAGCTGAAAAAGTTAAGCGGCGCTAAGGTATATGCCCTGGACGAAGAAGCGGACCTTTGCCGGGACGTAAACTTAAATCTTTCACAACAGTTCGGCAGGGCGTATACGGTGGAACCGGACGGATTTGTCCGCGACGGGGACCTTCGCACCGAAGCCGGAATTTCATTCCGGGTCATTGCCACGCCGGGACATACCAGGGGAAGCTGTTGTTATTATTTTGAGGAGGATGGAATCCTGGTAGGAGGGGACACTCTCTTTTTGGAATCCGTAGGAAGGACGGATTTTCCCACCGGCTCCGCTTCCACGCTGGTACGCAGCGTAAAGGAAAAACTCTTTGTGCTGCCGGAGGAAGTGAAGGTCTTTTCAGGACACGGAGAATCAACGACAATCGGACACGAGAAGCAGTACAACCCTTTTGTCCAATAATCATTAACAAATGATAGGAGCAGATGATGTTCGCGGTAACGGTAGATACGGACAGATTGGAATATGATATTCATTCTCTGGTCAAGGCGTTTTATCCCGGAGAAACGGTAAAAGTGCTTGCGCCGGCGACGGATCAGAAGAAGGCGGAGGAATTAAAGTCCGATATCCGGATGGAAATTGTCTTGAAGGCGGAGAAGCCTTCGGTTCGTTTTTTTGATGAAAAGGGCAAAGAAGCAGGACAGTATGACGGATCGGGGTTTGGCAGCGACGGCGGCAAAAACGCAATCAAGGCGTTTTTATATCAGGCGCTGAGGGAGAAAACAGGGAAAGACCTTCCCTGGGGAAATCTGACGGGAATCCGTCCCACAAAAATTGCCATGAAAATGCTTGCAGAAGGAAAGAGCGATACACAAATCATCCGTTTTATGCAGGAGGCTCATTTTGTGAGCGAAGAGAAAGCGGAGCTTTCCGTTCAAATCGCCCGCAGGGAAAGGCAGATCCTTGCGCCGCTGCATGCACAGGAAGGATACAGCCTGTATATCGGGATTCCGTTTTGCCCGACGACCTGTCTGTATTGTTCCTTTACCTCTTATCCCATTGCGGCGTATGAACAGACGGTAGAACAGTATATCGACTGCCTGTGCCGGGAGATGGAGCTGGTTGCCGCAGCTTACAAAGGGAAGATATTAGACAGCGTTTATATCGGCGGAGGAACGCCGACCACGCTTTTGGCAGCGCAGATGGAACGTCTGCTGACCTGTGTGGAAAACACCTTTGATCTTTCCCGTCTGCTGGAGTATACGGTAGAGGCGGGAAGGGCGGACAGCATTACCCGGGACAAACTGGCGGTTTTAAAGCGCCACGGCGTCACAAGGATTTCGGTAAATCCCCAGACGATGAAGGATGAGACGCTGCGGGTGATCGGCAGGCGCCATACGGTCAGGGAGGTCAGGGAAGCGTTTGCCATGGCAAGAAGCGAAGGCTTTGATAATATTAACATGGATATCATTCTGGGACTTCCGGGAGAGGGAACGGAGGAAGTAGGGGAAACGATTGCAGAGATTAAAAAGCTGGGACCCGATTCTTTGACCGTGCACTCCCTTGCCGTCAAGCGCGCCTCAAGGCTTAGAAGCTGGATTGAAGAGAACGGAATCGACTGCCTGAACAATACCGAAGAGACCATGGCGGTCGCCGCCGCGGGCGCGTTGGAAATGGGAATGGAGCCGTATTACCTGTACAGGCAGAAAAACATGTCCGGAAATTTTGAAAATGTGGGCTATGCAAAACCGGGGAAATACGGGATTTACAATATTTTGATTATGGAGGAAATGCAGACGATCATGGCACTGGGAGCCGGAAGCATTTCCAAGATCGTGCTGCCGGACGGCAGAATCGAACGGGCGGATAATGTAAAGGACGTAAACCTCTATATAGAAAACATCGGGGAAATGCTGAAGCGGAAAGAAGCTTTATTTTGCATACAAAAAGATGAGGGTTGGCTGTAAAAATGATAAACAACAGTACGGATTCGGACAACTTCAAAATCAAAGAGGGGATCTACCTGTCAGACAGGCTGAAAAAGGCGCTGATGGCGTCCTTAGAAAAAACGGCGACCGTGGTGGAAGCGCCTACGGGCTACGGTAAGACCGTTGCAGTCAGGGAGTTTTGCCGCAATGTAGCGCTGCCCGTGAAGTGGATCAATATCTATGACGACAATCCCTTTCACGCATGGGAAAGCCTTTGCAGGGAGCTGTTTTGCAATGCGACGGGAGCGCAGCGCTTTCTGAAATGGCCTTTTCCGCTGGAGGGTATGCAAAGAGACCATTTTGCCGATGAATTTGAGCAGATTTTGACTGACGGTCCCATGGTCATTGTACTGGACGATTTTCATCAGATCCAAAGCGACCAGGTCAGCGAATTTTTCCGCTATCTTGTGAAGGAATTTCCCGATAAAATCCATCTGATCATTATTTCCCAGAAAACTGTTTTTAAGGACGAAACTCTCTTTGTGGCAACCGGCAAGGTAAACCGTATCCATACGGAGGACCTTAGGCTGTCCAGAGAGGATTTTTATGCGTATCTGAACATGAATCATCTGGATATGGACGAGGAATACAAGGCGCAGATTTATGAGAAGTCGGAGGGCTGGATTTCCATGATCTACGTGTCGGTGCTCAATTATAAACGGGTCGGCAAAAGCGACCTGGGTGCGGATATGGAGCATCTGGTGGACCGGGTGGCTTATGCGACCTGTTCCAAGAAAACCCAGTATTTTTTATCCTACCTTGCCCTTTTGCAGGACTTTACCAAGGAGCAGGCGGACTTTTTTAACGGCGGCGAGGACAGTGCGCCGATGCTGCAGGAGCTCATAGAGAACCATTCTTTTTTCGGAAAGGACCCGAATACCGGCAAATACCATTTCCATACGATTTTTAAAAACTGTATTTACCATCATTTTGAAAGGCTGAGCCTTTCGGAAAGATGTATCCGTTATGAAAGGCTTGCGGAATATCTGGTGCAGGAGGGCAATTATCACGAAGCGCTCAAATGGTATGAAAAGGCGGGAAATTATGAAGGCGTTTTACGGACGTTGGAGCTGTTTGAAACGATCTGCTCCGGGGATGAGGACCGGGAGCTGATGATCCGGTGCTACGACGACTGCCCGAAAATCCTGTTTGAGGATTATCCCTTAAGTCTTGTACTGTTTATGTGGCGTTTTTACAATTACGGAGAAGAGGAGCGGCTTGCCCGGTGCCGCGGGCTTTTTGAACAGTTGATGGGACAGATCAAGCTTGCCAGGGAGGACAAGGATTATCTGTGGAAGGCGTACTATATGTTTTTGTCCCAGAATGCCTTTAACGATCTGGACCGGATGCGGTACTATATGGAAAAGGCGGTTGCGTTCCCGGCGGATGAAATGCCGAGGATCGACGCGGACGTGCCGAGGACCTTCGGGATACCTTCTGTTTTCCATATGTTTTATACGGGCGGAAGCGGAAAAGAACTGGTTGAAAAGCTGAAAAGCCAGCTGGAGGAATACAAGGCAAAGGGAATCTGCGGCTACGACGGCGTGGAGAGCCTTGCCGAAGCGGAATACCGATACTATACCGGCGACTTTGAACAGGCGGAAATATTGTGCCATAAGGCGTATAGAAGGTGCGGGGCAAACGGGCGGCTTTGTTATAGGGTCGATATTCAATTTCTGAGCGCCCATTTAGCTTATATGCGCGGGGATTTTGAAGAGGTAAAGGGTCTGCTGGACGATATGCGCGCGACGGTAATGCGGGAAAAGAGCGAAAACGCCACACTGATTTATACCGTGGATATGTGTGAAGCCTTTTTTCATCAGTATATCGGATATCCGAAGCAAATCGCGGGGTGGATACAAAGAAGCGAAGCGCTGCCTAAGGAAATCCTGCCCCAGGCGTATCCCTATGCCATGATGGTCAGAATGAGGGCGGCGTTATACGAAGAAAAATATACGGAAATACTTTCGGCGCAGGAGGAAGTCCTCGGGTGCGTCAGCCGCTATCCCAACCGGTTTACCCTTGCCAATATCTATCTTTCCCTTGCCTGCGCGTCGGCTTCGCTGATGCGGATCGAGGAGGCGAAACGCGATATCCAAAAAGCCGTGGACCTGGTAGGGACGGAGCCGGTGATGCTCTACGCCGGATATGGGGAATGGCTGGTCAGACCGCTGCAGGGGCTTGCCGAAACGCAGGAAAGCTATAAACAGATTATCAGTGCCTGCCGCAGGTTTTCCGACGTTCACAGGAGCGCTGCAAAGAAAACCTATACGGGAATTTTCCCGACGCTGACCAGGCGGGAAAACGATATCGCCCTGCTGGCTGTGGACGGCTTTACCAACAAGCAGATCGCGGCGCAGTTGTTTATCAGCGAAAATACGGTTAAAAGCTCCTTAAAAAATATTTTTACCAAGCTTGGGATCAGCTCCAGAAGGGATCTTTTACGGATCGCCCAGATGGGGGCGGGAATGTAGCCGTCCGGCGGAAAGGTCCGCTGGAAACCGAACAGAAAATACCGAATAGAAAATACAGATAAACCTTGTAGAAACGCCCAAAAGGTTGTAAAATTGTGAATGATTATGAGAAAGAGAAAGGTGAGGACATGGCGTTAAACAAAAAACCCGTTACCGGCATGAAGGATGTGCTGCCGGCGGAAATGCAGCTTCGTGATTATGTCATGAACGTGATTAAGGAAAATTACAGAAAGTTTGGATTTACTCCCATCGAGACTCCCTGCGTGGAAAATATCGGAAATCTTTGCAGCAGGCAGGGCGGAGAAAACGAAAAACTGATCTTTAAGATTATGAAAAGAGGGGACAAGCTGAATTTGTCTGAGGCGAAGGAGGAAGCCGACCTTGCAGACAGCGGTCTCAGGTACGATCTGACCCTGCCTCTTGCCAGATATTATGCCAACAATGCGGCGAATCTCCCGTCGCCCTTTAAGGCGTTGCAGATGGGTAACGTATGGCGCGCGGACAGACCCCAGAAGGGGCGATTCCGCCAGTTTATGCAGTGCGATATCGATATTCTGGGCGAACCGAGCAATCTCGCCGAAATCGAGCTGATCTTAGCCACGACTACGACTCTCGGAAAGCTGGGCTTTTCCAATTTTAAGGTGCGGATCAACGAAAGAAGGATTTTAAAGGCAATGGCGGCTTACGCAGGCTTTGACGAGGAACAGTTTGATACGGTGTTTATCATTTTGGACAAGATGGACAAGATCGGCATGGACGGCGTGGCACAGGATCTGGTCGCAAACGGCTTTGACAAACAGGCGGTTGACAAATATATGGCGCTCTTTGCAGGAATCGAAGGAGCGCAGGACGGGATCGCATATTTGGGAGAGACTCTGGGAGACTATCTGGAAGAAGAGGTTGTGAAAAATCTTTCCGAGATCAAGGCGAGCGTTTCGGCGACCGTGGATACGAATTTTACGATAGTGTTTGATCCGACGTTAGTCAGAGGCATGTCCTATTATACGGGGACGATTTTTGAAATCGAAATGCCCGAGTTTGGCAGCAGCGTCGCAGGAGGCGGCAGATATGACAAAATGATCGGTCGGTTTACGGGAAACGATGTTCCCGCCTGCGGATTTTCCATCGGATTTGAGCGTATCATTACGATTATGATGGATCATAATTTCCAAATTCCGGCAGAGGCGAAAAAGGTGGCGTACCTGATTGAAAAGGGTGTGGATACCGACAGGCTCTGTGAGATTATTGCCCGGGCGCAGAAAGAGCGCGCGGAAGGCAGACAGGTACTGGTTGTCCGGATGAACAAAAACAAGAAGTTCCAGAAAGAACAGCTTGCGAAGGACGGCTACGAGGAATTTGTGGATTTTTATAAAGAAGCGTTGAAAAATTGACAGGAGGCAGTTGATCATGGCTGAGACAATGAAAGGCTTAAAGAGGACTCACAGATGTACGGAGGTCAGTGCGGCGAATATCGGCGAGACAGTAACCGTCATGGGATGGGTCGCAAAACAGAGAAATAAAGGCGGCATTATTTTTGTGGACCTGCGGGACCGGAGCGGCATTTTGCAGATTATCTTTGAAGAGGATAAATGCGGCGCCGAGAGCTTTGCGAAGGCGGAAAAAATGAGAAGCGAGTTTGTAATCGCCGTTGTGGGAAAGGTTTGTAAGCGCGAAGGCGCGGTCAATGAAAATCTTGCGACCGGAGACATCGAAGTAGTGGCGGAGCAGGTACGCGTATTATCCGAGGCTGACACGCCTCCGTTCCCCATAGAGGAAAACAGCAAGACCAAAGAGGAAATCCGTTTAAAATACCGGTATCTGGATCTGAGAAGACCCGATCTGCAAAGGAACCTGATGTTAAGAAGTAAAATCTGTGCGGAAGTCCGTTCTTTCCTGACAAAGGAAGGTTTTTTGGAGATCGAAACGCCGATTTTAAATAAATCCACGCCCGAGGGCGCAAGGGATTATCTGGTGCCCAGCCGTGTGCATCCGGGCAGCTTTTATGCGCTGCCCCAGTCGCCGCAGTTATTTAAACAGCTTTTGATGTGCTCCGGTTACGACCGCTATATGCAGATCGCAAAGTGCTTCCGCGACGAGGATTTACGTGCGGACCGCCAGCCGGAATTTACCCAGATCGATATGGAGCTGTCCTTTGTGGATGAAGAGGACGTAATGGATGTCAATGAAAGGCTCATTGCCGATGTGTGCGAAGAGGCAATCGGGCTTAAGGTTTCCCTGCCCCTTCCGAGGATTACCTGGCAGGAGGCAATGGACAGATACGGTTCAGACAAGCCGGACACCAGATTCGGCATGGAGCTTAAGGACGTATCCGACGTTGTAAAGGGCTGTGGATTCGGCGTATTTACTTCGGCGCTGGAAAACGGCGGTTCCGTCAGAGGCATCAATGTCAAGGGACAGGCGGGAATGCCCAGAAAGAAAATCGACGCGCTGGTTGATTCCGCAAAAGGAAACGGCGCGAAAGGGCTTGCTTATCTCTCCGTGCAGGAGGACGGCACTTATAAATCTTCTTTTGCAAAATTTATGACGGAAGAAGAGCTGCAGGCGTTGGTTGCAGCGATGGGCGGCGAGCCCGGGGATCTGCTGTTATTTGCGGCGGACCGCAATAAGATTGTATGGAACGTGCTGGGAGCGCTGCGTCTGGAGCTCGGTCATTCCCTTGGGCTGATCGATGAAAACCGGTTTGATTTCCTCTGGGTAACGGAATTTCCGCTTCTGGAGTGGAGCGATGAGGAAAACCGTTTCATGGCGATGCACCATCCCTTCACGATGCCCATGGAAGAGGATTGGCAGTATATCGACTCCGATCCCGGCAGAGTGCGCGCAAAGGCTTATGATATTGTATTAAACGGCGTGGAGCTTGGCGGCGGGTCCGTCAGAATCCACCAGAACGATATTCAGGAAAAGATGTTTGAGGTACTGGGCTTTACGAAGGAAAGCGCATGGGAGCGCTTCGGCTTTTTGTTAAACGCCTTCAAATACGGCGTGCCGCCTCATGCGGGGCTTGCATACGGATTGGACAGATTGGTTATGCTGTTGGTAAAGGCGGACAGTATCCGGGAGGTTATTGCGTTCCCGAAGATCAAGGATGCTTCCTGTCTGATGACCAATGCGCCCGACGTTGTAGATCAGTCGCAGCTGGATGAACTGCAGATTGCGTTGAATCTGACGGAGAAGGAAGAGAATGAATCAGTTTAATCGATTTAACCTGCCCCTTTGTCTGGTGGTGGAAGAAGGCGTGTTTGATCACGTGGACGAGACCGTCGCTTCCTATCTGCCCGAGATCAGGGGACAGAAAGCCATTATTGTAACGGAGCAGTTTTTAAAGGATCTGTATCCGGAGTATTTAAAAGAGATGCAAAAGGATTTCGGCGACAGTGAAATCTATCTGTCCGAAGAGGGCAGCTTTGACCAGGCTGTGGCGCTTGCCAAATATATCTGTATCCACAATATCAGGGTGGTGATCGGATTTGGCGGCGGACGGGTGCTGGACGTGGCGAAATACGCGGCGTTTGTCAGCAAGGCGATCTATATCTGCCTGCCTACAACCTTAAGCAATGATTCCCTTGCCTCGCCTTTTGCGGTGTTACAGACGCAGGGCGCTAACCGCAAGACTCTGGGCTGTAAGATTCCTGCGGCGATCCTGGTGGATACGGATATGATTATGAAGGCGCCGAAGGGACAGACCTTATCGGGCGTCGGCGATACGATCAGCAAGCATACGGCGCTGTTTGACTGGCAGCTTTCGGCAAAGCATGAGGGAAAGCCGGTCAATGATTTTGCCTATGCCATTGCGCGGATGGCGTATGACAGCGTCTATCATTGTGACGATAAATCCCTGACCAGCAAAACCTTTATCCGCATTTTGTCAAGAGCGCTGGTTATGGGCGGACTTGCCATGGAGATTGCGGGAAGCTCCAGACCCAGCAGCGGCTCTGAGCATTTGTTTGCCCATGCGCTGGAGGAATATTATCCTGAACTGAAGATTTCCCACGGGATGTCGGTGGCGCTTGGCAGCGTGGGCGCGTGCATTTTCCAGGGCAGGGACGAAACCCAGCTTGTGAAGGTGTGCAGGGAGTACGGCATTGATTTGAATCCCGCCTCTTACGGCATCAGCAAAGAGATTTTTGCCGACGCGTGGATAAAAGCGCCCGGAACCCGTAAAGACCGTTTTAACATTCTCAGTACCACGGAATTGAACCGGGAGTGGCTGGATATGATCTACGACCGTATGGCGGACGACAGCGATACCGTTTACCGGATGGGGCTGCAGAGAAAATCCTGATCAAAGCGGAAACGCAGGACAGGAGCTTAAAATGAGCCGTATTGAAAACGAAAAGCGGAATAGAAAATGGAAATTTATATAACGAAAGTCTCTTCCCTTATGGAAGAGTTTGAACAAACCGAACTTTATAACCGCCTGCCGGAATTTCGCAGGAAGGCGGCGGATTGCTGCGGCAATCGTGCCGACAGGGACAGAAGTATTGCCGCGGGTCTTCTGCTTCGGTTTTGTATGCAAAAAAGGGGCGTTTCCTTGGAGGAAGCGCCCTGTTTTAACGAAAATGGGAAGATGTTTTTCCCCCGGGAGGACAAATTTTATGTAAACCTATCCCACGGAGGCGATTATGCAGCCTGCGCCCTTGCTCCGGCAGATGTAGGAATAGATCTGGAGCCGGTCAGGCGGTACCGGGAAAGCGTTGCAAAGCGTATCTGTTCCGCAGAAGAGATGCGGGAACTTTTGAAAGAAAAGAAAGAGGAGGAACGAAACAGGCAATTTACAAAGCTTTGGACAAGAAAGGAAAGTATGGCAAAGCTTTCGGGGGAAGGAATTGCTATGTTGCTTCCTTCCCGCAACAGGACAGAGCCGATGGATTCCCACACCGCTACGAAAACCTATACGCCTGCGCCCGGCTATTTTTTGTCGGTATCTTCCCATGAGAATGACTTTCCCGACGGGGTCAGGTTACTGTCTCCAGAATCCCTTGTGCGATAGCATTGGCGATATCGTCAAACCGGGCGTCAAAAAATACGTTGTCCGCATCGGTATTGACATAACCGATTTCCAAAAGGACGGCGGGCATATTGGTGCGCCGCAGCACGACGAGATTTTTTCTCTCGTTGATTCCCAGATTGTTCATGCCGATGTCGGCTAATTGCTCGTTGATATTAGTGGCAAGCTCATAGGCTCTGCCGGATTTGCTGTATACAAGGCTTTCCACGCCCGAATAGGAATTGGGCACGGGTGTGGAATTTCTATGAATGGAGACGAAGTAATCGGCGTTTGCTGCATTTGCTTCGTTTGCTTTTTGCAGCGGCGTTTCATAGACGTCGTCTGTGCGCGTATAGATTACGTTGATACCGTTTCTTTGCAGGATTTCCCCGACGGCGAGAGTCAGGGCGAGGTTGTCGTTTTTCTCAATCCGTCCGTTGTAGGTTGCGCCCTGGTCATAACCGCCGTGTCCCGCGTCCAGTACCACTGTTGCCATGATATTCACCTGCAGTTTTTCTTTTAGTGTATGCAGGGCTTTACGAAAGGTGACGCAATTTTTGCATTCTGCAATTTTGCGGATAACTGATGCGGATAAATTTTGCGTGTAAATTTTGCGGATATCTGATGCGTGTGAATTTTACGTGTGAATTTTGCGGATGAAAAATCTTGACTTTCAAAATTTCAAAATGGTAAAATAAATACAGAGGATCAGAGAAAGCGTAAATCCGGCGGGAACGGATTTGCGCTTTTCATTGCCCAGTTTTAACAGGCGTGTGAGGCGGCAGCCTTTACCGACCGGAAAGAGAGCAGTTATGTTTAGAACAGGAGATTTTATTGTATATGAAAGCCGCGGCATCTGTAAGGTGGAAAATATCACGGAGTTGAATCTGCCCGGCGCTACGAGAGGGCAGAAGTATTATGAACTGAAACCGGTTTATGAGGAAGGCGGAAAGATCTATTCCGCAGTGGATAATGAAAAGGTAATTATGCGCCCGATGCTGACTAAGGAAGAGGCGGAGCAGTTGATCGGCGAGATTCCCGAGATACCGGAAATGTGGATCGGGGATGAAAAACAGCGGGAAGTCAAATACAAGGAGGCAATGCGCTCCTGCGACTGCAGACAATGGGTCAGCATTATCAAAACCTTATATTTAAGAAGGGAAAGCCGGCTGTCCCAGGGGAAAAAGACGACCAATACCGACGACCGCTACTTTAAGAAAGCCGGAGACAACCTCCATGGAGAGCTTGCCATGGCGCTTGGCAGAGAAAAGAGCGAAATGGAGCAGTATATCAGCGAACGGCTGGAGCAGTTGGCGAAATAAGGCATGAAGCAGGGAAATGAACGAAAATCAATTTTATGAATCCTATAAAAAAGTGAAAATCGGCTGCCATGACTGTGAAGGGTGTTCCGCCTGCTGCAGCGGCATGGGAACCTCGGTTATTTTGGACCCCTGGGATTTTTATCAGCTTGAAGCGGGATTGTCTAAAGATCCCGGCGGGCTGTTAGCCGGATACGCGCAGCTTCATGTGGTTGAGGGACTGATTTTACCCAGCCTGCAAATGGCGGGCGAAAAAGAAGCGTGTCCGTTTCTAAACGCAGAAGGGCGCTGCGGCATCCATAGCTTTCGTCCGGGTTTATGCAGGCTGTTCCCGTTGGGCAGGAACTATGAGGACGGGAAGCTGACCTATTTTATTCTGGAAGACGCCTGCCGTGCGTCCGGAGAGAGAACGAAAGTGAAAATCACCGACTGGATCGGCGTTGCGGACGGGGAACGGTACGAAGGTTTTTTGACGGACTGGCATTACTATTTAAAGAACGTCAGGCAAAAAATCGCCGCTCTCCCGGAAAAAGAATGGGAGAGCGGCGCTAAAAACGCTTCCATGAATATCTTACAAAGGTTTTATTTAAGTCCCTATGATTGTGAACGGGACTTTTACAATCAGTTTTATGAGAGGCTTAACCGCCTGTAATTCTATGCTTCGCCGTCGGCGTCCTTTAAACCGGTTTCCGTTGCAGACTGTGCGTTGCTGTCGGGTTTGTCAGCGGTTGTACCGGGGTTATCCTGTCTGTTATGATCCGGACTGCCGCCGCCTGCTTTCTGCGTTTCTTCAGCGGAAGCATCCGACTTTTCGGGCAGTACCACCGTGACGCGCATGATACGGTTTTTGTTCATAACCGTCGCCGTAACGGTCGTGCCGTCGGCTAAGGTAACGGTTTCGCCCTTTTTCGGAATATGGTCGAGCTGTTCGATCATAATGCCGCCGATGGAGTCGTAATCGTCGGAGTCGAAGGTGGTGCACAGCGCGTCGTTGATATCGTCTAACTTCATGGAACCTGCGATATCGTATGTACGCGTATCGATTTCCTTTAACAACTCTTCCTCTTCTTCATCATATTCGTCGCGGATTTCTCCGACAATTTCTTCCAACAGATCTTCCAGCGTGATCAGACCTACGGCGGCGCCGTACTCGTCTAATACGACGGCGATATTGTTGGCGCTTTCCCGCATTTCAATCAGCAGATCGTCCGTTTTCTTGGTTTCATACGTATAATAAATGTCCCGCATGATATTGCGGATATTGAAATCCGTCTTTTTGCTGACCAGAAAGAAGTCTTTTAAATTTACGCTGCCGATGATATGGTCCTTATCCTCTTCATAAACCGGGATACGGGAATACAGTGTATTTTTAAACAGATTTTGCAGCTTGGTATAAGAAGTATCCACATCCACCATGGTCATTTCGATACGGGGGATCATAATGTCCCTTGCAAGGGAATCGCCCAGATCAAATACGTTTAGGATCATTTCCCGTTCTTCGGATTCGATAGCGCCGTCCTCGTGACTGACCTCCACATAGGTTTTCAGCTCGCTTTCCGTCATGGGATTATAGGAACCGTTGGCATTGATGTGCATCAGCTTTAAGATAAAAGCGGACAGCTTATCAATGATAAAAATAACCGGCGTCAGTAACCACATCAGCGCCTTGATAATAGGGCTGTAAGCAAGCGAAAGTTTCTCTGAATTGATGCTTGCCGCCGTTTTGGGAACGATCTCGCCGAATAACAGGACCAAAATGGTAATCAGAGCGGTTACGGCTCCCACAAAAGCGTTTCCAAACAGCTTGATGGTTAAGGCGGTCGCCATGGAAGTAGTGGAAATATTTACGAGGTTATTTCCGATTAAGATCGTGCTAAGCATTTTGCCGGGTGATTCCAGAATTTCCAAAACGCGCTTCGCATTTTTGCTGCCCTCGTCGGCAAGGCTTTTCATTTTTACCTTGTTCGTGCAGGTCAGCGCCGTTTCCGCAGAGGAAAAGAAAGCGGAGAGCATCAGTAAGATTGCCAGAACCACCAATTGTATGCCATCAGAAGTATCCAAAATTAAAATCAACTCCAATCATATTTTTTATTGTACTTCATATGTTATAAGGAAAGATACTATAAAAAGTTTCCATTGTCAAATAAAAAGAAAATAAAAAAGTAAAGAGGGGGATTGGGATGCGTCAGCAGCTCTTGGACAAAGAAAGCAGAAACGGAAAAGTATTGATCTTATTGGGACTTTTGGTCTTTGCCTATGTACTGACGGGGATTTTATTGCTGGGGCTGGCTTTTTTGCTCTACAAATTTCGTCTGGATGAAAAAATCGTGAATATTGCCATCATTGTGATCTATGTGGCGGTAACTTTTCTGACCGGGTTTTTAGCGGGAAAGAAACTGAAGGTCCGTAAATTTTTGTGGGGATTTTTGCTGGGAGCCGGATATTTTGCGATTCTGGCGGCGGTTTCCCTGATTGCGGGGCAGCAGGAAACAGTATTCGGCAGCCATCTGCTGACCACGTTTCTGCTCTGTGCGGGCGGCGGAATGCTGGGCGGAATGCTTAGCTGAAAAAAACTCTTTCAATAGGAAAAAAACTGTGTTATAATCTGTGGAGTACCTAAAGTGAATAAAGGAGGCTGTGTGATGAAACATATCAAAACATTAAGCACGAGAGATTTAAAGAAATCCATGAAAAAAGGTGGCTGCGGTGAGTGCCAGACATCTTGTCAGTCAGCTTGCAAAACATCTTGTACAGTTGGCAATCAGAGTTGCGAACAGGTTAAATAATACGATGTTTTTTAAGCAGCGAGAGATCGCTGCTTATTATACGTTTAGCTAAAAATATAGTTGATTGGAGAGAATACGGTGGTACATGTTTATAAAAACAACGGCTACAATCTGGTGCTGGACGTCAACAGCGGTTCGGTGCATGTGATTGACGATGTTGTCTATGATCTGATCCCGGTTCTGGAAGAAGCCGTAAAAAACAAAGGCACGGCAGAGGAATTGTTTTCGCTTGCCGAAGACGCCCTGCAAAAATCGGGCGCGGTTTATCCAAAGGAAGAGATCAGGGAAGCCGTTGATGAGATTGTAGAGCTTTCGGATGCGGACATGCTCTATACGGAGGACATATACGAGCCTTATATACAGGATTTTAAAAACCGGGAGACCGTGGTAAAGGCGCTTTGCCTGCACATCGCCCACGACTGCAACCTTGCCTGCAGGTATTGCTTCGCGGAAGAAGGAGAATATCACGGCAGAAGAGCGATCATGAGCTATGAGGTCGGAAAGAAGGCTTTGGATTTTCTCGTAAAAAATTCCGGTAACAGAGTAAATCTGGAAGTGGATTTCTTCGGCGGGGAGCCCCTTATGAACTGGCAGGTTGTAAAGGATCTTGTGGCATACGGAAGATCTCTGGAGGAGCCTTTTCATAAGAAATTCCGCTTTACCCTGACGACCAACGGGGTGCTTTTAAATGATGAAATCATGGAATTTGTCAACCGCGAGATGGCAAATGTGGTTCTGAGCATCGACGGCAGAAAAGAAGTGCATGATTTTATGCGTCCCCACAGAGGCGGACAGGGCAGTTATGATGAAGTTGTCCCGAAATATAGTAAGCTGGCGGAGAGCCGCAACCAGATGAATTATTATGTGCGGGGTACTTTTACGCACCACAATCTGGATTTTTCGAAGGACGTGCTCCATCTGGCGGATCTGGGCTTTAAACAGATTTCGGTAGAGCCGGTGGTGGCGGATGAAAAAGAGGATTACGCCATCAGAAAAGAAGATCTTCCGGTTATTATGGAACAGTATGACGAGCTGGCAAAAGAGATCATTAAGAGGAGAAAGGAAGGCAGAGGCTTTAACTTTTTCCATTTTATGATAGACCTTGAGGGAGGACCGTGCGTGGCAAAGAGACTTTCCGGCTGCGGATCGGGAACGGAGTACCTTGCCGTAACCCCGTGGGGAGATTTTTATCCCTGCCACCAGTTTGTGGGAATGGAACAGTTTTTAATGGGAAATGTGGACGACGGCATTGTCAATACCGCTGTTCGCGATGAATTTAAGAACTGTAATGTATACGCGAAAGAAAAATGCAAAGACTGTTTTGCAAAATTTTATTGCAGCGGAGGCTGCGCGGCAAATTCATACAACTTCCACGGCAGCATTAACGACGCCTACGATATCGGGTGCGAAATGCAGAGGAAGCGGATTGAATGTGCGATTATGATCAAAGCGGCGCTTGCCGATGGAGAGGAGAACGAATCATGAAAAAGAAAAATGCGGTTCTGACTATGATTCTCTTTGTAGCTGCCCTCGTGGGGCTTGGCTACGTGGCATTAGTGGGAATCGGACCGACAAAGACCGGGTCTGCGGGAAATATCAAGCAGGGTCTGGATCTTGCGGGCGGTGTCAGCATTACCTATCAGGTAGTCGGAGAAGAGGACCCGTCCGATGAAGATATGCAGGATACGGTCTACAAGCTGCAGAAGCGTGTGGAAGGGTATTCGACCGAGGCGCAGGTATATCAGGAGGGAACCAACCGGATCAATATCGAGATTCCCGGCGTGTCTGACGCCAATGAAATCCTGCAGGAGCTGGGACAGCCCGGCAGCCTGTATTTTATCGCCCAGACGGACGACGGCGGCAATCAGAACTATTCCATTACCGGCATCGATGAAAACGGTAAATATGTGTATACCTTAAATAAGACCATCGACGAGCTGCTTGCGGACGGTTCTATCAAACTGGACGGAACCATGGTGGCGAGCGCGGACGCAGCGCAGACTACGGACAACTCGGCGTTAAAGCAGACGCAGTACGTGGTGGAACTGACTTTTACGGAGGAAGGGACCCGGGCTTTTGCGGAAGCGACCCAGAGAGCTTATGAAAGAGGCGAGACCATCGCCATTTATTATGACGGAGAGCTTGTCAGCGTCCCCACGGTACAGACCGTAATTACGGGCGGACAGGCACAGATCAGCGGCATGGCGGATGTGGAAGAGGCGAGAACCCTTGCGTCTACGATCCGTATCGGCGGACTGAAGCTGGAACTGGAGGAAATGCGTTCCAACGTGGTCGGCGCACAGCTTGGTTCCGATGCCATTAGGACCAGCCTGATCGCGGCGGTTATCGGTTTTATCATTGTATGTATCTTTATGACGGTGGTTTACCGCCTCCCCGGTTTTACATCGGCGCTTGCCCTTTCGATTTATGTTGTTCTGACTTTGTTGATTTTGAATTTGTTTAACCTGACTCTGACGCTGCCCGGTATCGCCGGTATTATTCTTTCTATCGGTATGGCGGTGGATGCAAACGTCATTATCTTTGCCCGTATCCGGGAGGAAATCGGAACGGGAAAAACCGTTAATTCGGCGATTAAGATCGGGTTTAACAAGGCGACCTCGGCAATTGTGGACGGCAATGTCACCACCTTTATTGCTGCGCTTGTACTGGTGCTGAAAGGCTCCGGTACGGTAAAAGGGTTTGCCCAGACATTGATGATCGGTATTATTTTGTCCATGTTCACTTCCATGGTTGTGACCAGACTGTTGTTAAGCGCGTTTTATGCGTTGGGCGCGAAGGACGAAAAACTTTACGGCGTCAGCAGAGAGAAAAAGCCGATCAATTTCCTGTCAAAGAAAGCGGTATTTTTTGCAATTTCTCTTGTTGTGATTATCGGCGGCTTTGTCATGCTCGGCGTGAACAAAGCGTCTACGGGAGATATTTTAAATTATTCCATGGAATTTAAAGGAGGAACTTCCACAACCGTTACCTTCAATGAGGATATGAGTATCGAAGAACTGGATGCGGAAGTGGTTCCCCTTTTGGAAGAGATCACGGGGGACGGATACGTACAGACCCAGAAGGTATCCGGCACCACCGAGGTCATTATTAAGACGAGGACTCTTTCCGTGGAGGAAAGAGAAGAAATGAGCCGGGTGCTCGGAGAGAATTTCGGCGTGGAGGAGGATAATATCCAGTCCGAGACCATCAGCGCGACGGTCAGCAACGAAATGAAGAGCGACGCGGTGGTTGCCGTTATCCTTGCGACGATCTGTATGCTGATCTATATCTGGATCAGATTTAAAGATATCCGTTTTGCGACCAGCGCGGTTCTTGCTCTGGTGCACGACGTTTTGGTGGTGCTTGCGTTCTATGCGGTATCCAAGACCAGCATCGGAAATACCTTTATCGCATGTATGCTGACCATTGTAGGTTATTCCATCAACGCGACCATCGTTATTTTTGACCGTGTCCGCGAGAACTTAAAGGAAATGCCGAAGAATACGGAGCTTGCAGAGGTTGTCAATACGAGTATTACCCAGACGCTGACCAGAAGCATCAATACTTCTTTCACAACCTTCGTTATGGTGGCGGCGTTGTACGTGCTGGGCGTTACCAGCATCCGTGAATTTGCTCTGCCTCTGATGGTAGGTATTGTCTGCGGCGCATATTCCTCCGTATGTATTACGGGCGCACTCTGGTATGTGATGAAGACAAAGATAAAGGGAAAGACGGCAAAATAGTAAAGGGAAAATAAAAAAGCCTTATTGACTTTCCGTTTTTTCGTTGCTATACTTCATGTAATAAAAGGGAGTAGTTGGCGTCACGGACGTCTGTATAATCGTCAGTACGATTTTTCCGTTTCGGAAAATCCGGTTTACAGCAAAGCAGCGAGACTTTTATTGTGCTTTTATTGTACAATAGGAAGTCTCGCTTTTTTCATACTTAGTAGGAGGACAATCCGGGGCTTCTTTGAATATTGCGGTATACAAGCGGGAAAAACAAAATAAGGAAAAGGAAAGGGAAGACAGAGAAATGAATTTGCTTATTCAGATTTTTATTATGGCGGTGGGATTTGTGATGCTTGTAAAGGGCGCCGACTGGTTTGTGGAAGGCGTGGCGGGAATAGCGGAAAAATTCGGAATACCGCAGCTTGTTATCGGTCTGACGATTGTAGCGATGGGAACCAGCGCGCCGGAAGCGGCGGTCAGCATCACGTCTGCAATGAAGGGAAACGCCGGTATTACCATCGGAAATGTGGTCGGCAGCAATATTTTGAATATTCTGATTATTTTGGGGCTGACGGCGGTTATTACCAACGTGGCGGTGCAAAAATCCACGATCCGGTATGAAATTCCCTTTATGCTGGTCATTACGCTGGTTCTGCTGGGGCTCGGCATGAACGACGGGAAAATCAACCGCGCAGAAGGCGTGATCCTCTGGGTTTTGTTTATCATATATCTGATTTATTTGTTTGTCATGGCAAAAAAGAAAAAAGAGGAACCCCAAAAAGAAAAGGAACAGCCGTTGTGGAAACTGTTGCTCATGGGCGCTGCGGGCGCGGCTATGGTGGTGGTTGGCGCGGACTTTACCGTTGATTCCGCTTCCGCAATTGCGAAAATGTTCGGCATGTCCGACCGTCTGATCGGTCTGACCATCGTAGCGCTTGGCACTTCCCTGCCGGAGCTTGTGACCAGCGTGACCGCGGCAAGAAAGGGAAAGGCGGATATTGCCATCGGCAACATTGTGGGCAGCAATGTGTTCAACATTTTGTTTGTCGTAGGCACAACGGCGCTTGTAACCCCGGTTATTTTTGAAAGCAAATTTATCATCGATACACTGGTTGCTTTCTTATCGGGCGTCCTTTTGTGGATCGGCGTCGCAAAGCATAAGGAACTGCGCCGCCCCGCCGGGATCGTCATGCTCCTTGCTTATGTCGGATATTTTGTCTATCTGCTTATGTAGAAAATAAAAGAAAACTGCATGGAAAGCGCGTTGTTTTGATGAAGAAAAACAGCGCGCTTTTTTTGACGCTTTTTCCGAATAAGAAAAGAAAAAGCCGGTCATACTACTAAAAAAAGCAGGAGGTTGGTTTTTATGAAACAAATTACGGAAAAAGAATTGACAGGTCTTTCCGAGCTGTTAAACGAAGAAGAACTGCTGATCCACAAATTTCAGATGCTGGCAAGTCATTGCGAGGACCCCGAAGTAAAGGCAAAATTTGAGGATATCGCAAACAAACATCAGAGTCACTTTAATTCTCTTTATGAACAGGTTAAGTAGGAGGGCGCGCAATGCAGGAACAATTTTCAGAAAAAGATGTTTTAACGGATGCTTTGATTTCCGAAAAAAGAGCGACGGAACAGTACAATCATTATGCCAATGAATGTGTCCACAACAGCGTAAGAGACGCGATCATTGACTGCCTTGGCAAAGAACATGCGATTCAGGAAGAGGTATTCCACCTGATGCACGAGAGAGGCTATTATCCGACGCCCATGGCAGAGGACAAAAAAATTATGGAAGCGCAGCAGAAATTTTCTCAGTGCGTGAAATAGTGGCGGATTTTTATAAAACATGGTAAACTGAAACCCGGAGGCAGCAATGCTTCCGGGTTTTTCAAAAGTTTGGATTGGATATGAATCAGGATGGAAAAGTGGTACATAGAAGTAAAAAGAGCTGATTTTGAAGCAATCGCCAAAGAGTTTCGGATCAGTCCCGTTGTGGCAAGGCTTTTAAGAAACAGGGATATGACACAAAAAGAGCAGATTGATCTTTTTTTGAACGGAACAAGGGAGAATCTGCACGATCCGCTTCTGATGGCGGATATGGAAAAAGCGGTTTCTCTCATGGAAGGGTATCTCAAAGAAGAAAAGAAGATCAGGATCATCGGGGACTATGATATTGACGGCGTATGCTCCGCCTTTATTTTACAGCAGGGGCTGACCTTTGCAGGAAAATGCCTGGCGGGGGATACGGAGACGGATTTACTGGATGTGGTAATTCCGCACCGGATTCAGGACGGGTACGGCTTAAACGACCGTCTGATTGAGAGCGCTTACAAAGACGGGGTGCAGGTTATCATTACCTGTGATAACGGGATCGCGGCGGCAAGCCAGATCGCCTATGCAAAAGAGCTGGGAATCCATGTGATTGTAACGGATCATCACGAAGTGCCCTACGAGCAGGAGGGGGAGAAGCGGCAATATCTTCTGCCGCCTGCCGACGCGGTGGTAGACCCCAAAAGGGAGGACTGCGGATATCCTTTTAAGGGAGTCTGCGGCGGCACGGTCGCCTATAAATTTGTACAGGCGTTGTTTTCCCGAATTGCCCGGTCAGACTCCCCGGAAGCGGCGGAGGGCGAAAGGGTGCTGGAGGAGTGTTTTGCCTTTGCGGCGTTCGCTACCGTCGGGGACGTGATGGAGCTAAACGGAGAGAACCACATTTTGGTAAAGTACGGGCTTAAATCCATTGCCCGCTGCGAAAATCACGGAATGCAGGCGCTGATCGAACAATGCGGTTTAAAGGATAAGGAATTGACGCCGTATCATGTGGGATTTATCTTAGGTCCCTGTTTTAACGCCTCCGGGCGGCTGGACAGCGCGGACCGAGTACTGGAGCTTTTGAATGCAAAGACCAGGCGGGAGGCGATGGGGATTGCCGCCGAGTTGAAAGAGCTGAACGTACAGAGACAGGAACTGACCCTGAAAGGGCTGGAGGAAGCCGTAGAGGCGGTAGAAAAAGAAGGCTTGGGAAGAGACCGGGTGTTGGTCGTCTATCTGCCGAAGGTACACGAATCCCTTGCCGGAATTATTGCGGGAAAGCTGCGGGAGCGCTACGGAAAGCCGGTGTTTGTGCTGACTGACGCGGAGGAGGGGATCAAAGGCTCCGGGCGGAGCATTGACGCCTATCATATGTTTGAGGAAATGACGAAGATCAAAGATATTTTTGTGAAATACGGCGGGCATAAGCTGGCGGCGGGGCTGTCCCTTCCGGCGGGGAGCGCCGGGGAGTTTCGCAGGCGGATCAATGAAGTCTGTACTTTGACGGAAGAGGATTTTGTGGAAAAAGTTATGATCGATGTGCCGATGCCCATTGATTATGTTTCAAAGGAACTTCTTGATCAGATGCGGCTGTTGGAGCCTTACGGAACCGGCAACCGGAAGCCGCTGTTTGCACAAAAGGGCGTGGCGCTTCAACAGTGCCGGATTTTGGGAAAAAGCGGTAATGTGGTCAAGGGAAGGGTAAAAAGCCCTTCGGGCGCGTCCTTTGACGCCATCTGGTTCGGGGACGGGACGGATTTTTTAAAGAGGCTCCAAAGAAGCGGGGGGACGGCGGATATCGCCTATACGCCCGAAGAGAACACGTACCGGGGTGCTACAACGATACAAATAACAATCAAACATATTAAATTTGCAGGGGAGGAAAATCAATGATTTTAACAGTAACATGTAATCCGGCGGTGGATAAAACCTATAATACCACCGGCATTATGATCGGACAGGTCAACCGTATGCGGGATCTGCTCAGTCTGGCGGGCGGCAAGGGAATCAATGTGACGAAGGTGTTGAAGCAGTTTGGCGCCGATGTGACGGCGACCGGCTTTTTGGGCGGCTATACGGGCGAATTTATCGAAGAGGCGCTGCAAAAAATGGATGTGACGGCTGCATTTACCAAAATCCGCAATATGACCCGTTCCAACATGAATATTATCGGAGACGACGGATATGTGACCGAGATTCTGGAACCGGGACCGCATATAGCGGCGTTTGAAAGGGATCTGTTTATGGATAAATTCAAGGAGCTGGCGCCAAAGAGCGAGTGCGTCGTTTTATCCGGCAGCCTGACCGACGGCTTAGCCGATGATTTTTATGCAAAACTGATCGCTGTCTGCAATGAGGCTGAGGTCAAGGTGTTTTTAGATACCAGCAAGGAACCGCTTCGGAAGGGAATCGGGCAGAAGCCCTATTGTATCAAGCCCAACCGCAAGGAACTGGAGTACATAGCGGGCAGGAAGCTTTCGACGGAAGCGGAAATCATTCAGGCGGCGTATGCTTATGTAAAGGCAGGCGTGACGAAGGTTGTTGTGTCCATGGGGGACAAAGGTCTGCTGGAGGTAACCAAAAGGAAGGTCATCAAGGCTGTTCCGCCGCGCGTTAAGGCAGTCAATACCGTGGGCTGCGGAGACTGTGTAGTCGCGGCGATGGTTCTCGGTCTGGTACAGGGAATGGGCGAAGAGGATACGATGCAGCTTGCGGCGGGCATTTCCGCAGCAAACGCCACAACCCTCGAAAGCGGCGTGATTCCCAGAGATACCATGGAAGAAATCATTAAAAACGTCATGATTGTGACAATGTAAAGATAAGACTATTTTTATTTTACCGGTATTTTTATTTTAGTTTATAAAATTTGCAAATTTTTTATGATTTGCACATATTTTGGACACAATTTACAGATATTATAAGAGTCAGATAGTTGAACCACAACTCACTATCTCCCCCCTCATAAGAATTCAAAACAGAAACCCCGGCTTCCCCGCCGGGGTTTTTGTTTTAGAAAAAGGAAACCTTTATAAAAACGCCGGTACTTAATCCGCGTATTCTGCGGATTTATGTACCGCTGCGTTCTTATAGAGCGAAAGCGTGTTTCCGTGATATCCGCCCTAGTTATTACTGTCCCGGCGCCGCAGCTATTTGTTAAACTGTTCTAAAAGCAAAAATTCAGCTTTCGTTTAGGAAGTTTTGGATTTTTTTATAATTTAATCACACTTTGTACACAATTCATGGTTATTATAATAATCAGATAGTTGAACCACAACTCACTATCTCCCCCCTCATAAGAATTCAAACGAAAAACCCGGCTTCCCCGCCGGGTTTTTTGTTTGCTTAAACTGATGACAAAAGGCGCGCCTTGTCCACAAACCGCAAAACGTCCTGCGGCGCATCGAGGCTGTACAGAAGACCGTAGGGAATACTGTAGTCCCAGTTTACCGGGATGGAAATCAGCCCCGGATGAACCTCTGACCAGCATTCGATGGTAAGCAGTACCTTACCGGTTTCCGCGCAGCGGTTAAACACGGATATGTCATAAAACTGAGGAGTATCCTCGATCCGGATTTGAGGATGGTTTTTTTCCAGATCGTTGCGGATAAAATCATTGACGCCGGAATCGCCGCGGCATACCATCATCAGCGTTTCGCCGTATAAATCTTCCATTTCAATCAGGTCTTTGTTTGCAAGGCGGTGTTCTCTGGGCACGGCTATCATTTTTTTATATCTGCCCAGAGGCTGGAACCGGCAGAGCGAGAGCCAGACCTTGGAATCACAGACGCCGATCAGAAAATCAAATTTTTCTCCCAGTTTTTCAATTTCCGACACAATACCGTTGTGGTCGTCCTCAAAGGGGACGAGGTGCAGCTTGTAATCGGGAAAATCCTTGTTTACCCGGTACCACAGGTCCATAAAGGGCTTTGCCGGGTTCAACAGGGAAGTGCCCACGCAGAAGGTCGTATCGTAAGTATGCGCCGCCGCATGGGCTTCGGCAATGGATTTTTTGGAATAATCCATCATAAATCCGGCGTCCCGGTAAATAATTTTTCCGGCAGGGGTAAGCTGCACGCCGGTACGGGTCCGTTCTATGAGCTTGACGCCGAGATGGTCTTCCAGACTGTTGATCTGTTTCATAACCGCAGTAGGGGAAATATAGAGCTTTTCCGCAGCTTTATTCAGGCTGCCGCAGTCGGCGGCGGCAATCAGGGTATCAAGTTTGGGATTATACATCTTTTTTCCTCCGTTTCGGTCAAAAGGTATTAACTTTAAGTTGATACAATCATAACATATCGGAGATTCTAAAGCAAGGAGGCGCGTGTTACATTATAAGTACGCAAAAGGGATCAGAGAGAAGCGGAGGGATGAAAATGTCGAAAAATCTCATTGCATTTTATTCAAGAGCGGGTGAAAACTATGTGAACGGTATGATCAAAAAGCTGAAAGTGGGCAATACGGAAACTGCGGCGGAAATGATCAGGGAGCTGACGGGCGCCGATTGGTTTAAAATCGAACAGGCGCAGCCTTATGCCGGGGACTACAACGAATGTATCGAACAGGCGAAAAACGATCAGCAAAAAGACGCGCGTCTGCAGTTGAAGGCATATCCGGAGACGTTAAAGGACTATGATGTGATTTATCTTGGGTTTCCCAATTATTGGAATACGATGCCCATGGCGGTCTTTACGTTTTTGGAGCATTTTGACCTGAAGGGAAAAACAATTAAACCCTTCTGCACCCACGAGGGAAGCGGCATGGGAAGCAGCGTTGCGGATATCAAAAAACTGTGCCCGGAAGCGAAGGTTTTAAGAGGGCTTGCGATTCGCGGCGGCAGCGTCGGACGGGCAAAGGAAGAAATAGAAAAATGGTTGAAGGAGGATTTATCATGAGTGAAAAAGAAATCGGCAAAGAAGGAACGAGCGGAAGGGAAATGAGCGTATTTCCTACAGGCGGGGCGAACGATGCCTTCGCGCAATATTTTACGGGACAAAGCTTTTTAAATATGCTCTCCACGGAGCAGGTAGCGGTGGGCAATGTGACCTTTGAACCCGGGTGCCGCAATCACTGGCATATTCATCATGCGGACAAAGGCGGCGGGCAGATGTTGCTTGTTACGGCTGGCGAAGGCTGGTACCAGGAATGGGGAAAACCGGCAAAGAAGCTGACAGCTGGAGACGTGGTTCATATTCCGGCAGGAGTAAAGCACTGGCACGGCGCGGCGGCGGATGCGTGGTTCCAGCATCTGGCGATTGAAGTGCCCGGCGAAAACTGCAAAACGGAGTGGTGCGAACCGGTATCCGATGAAGAATATGCGAAGCTGTAAAACGGAAGAGAGAAAAATGTCATAGCAATGAAAAGCAGGAAAGAGAGGAAATCAAAATGGCAAAGGTAACGGCAGGAAGAGACGAACTGGGAGAATTTGCTCCCAAATTTGCAGAACTTAATGACGATGTGCTTTTCGGTCAGGTCTGGTCGAGAGAGGACAAATTATCCGCCAGAGACAGAAGCATCGTCACGGTAACGGCGCTGATGGCGGGCGGAATTTTGGACAGCTCTTTAAAATACCATTTGTTAAATGCAAAGAATCACGGTGTAACCAAAGAAGAAATTGCTGAAATCCTGACCCATGCCGCATTTTACGCAGGATGGCCGAAGGCATGGCGGCGCTTCGCATGGCAAAAGAAGTATGGCAGGAGGAAGCCTAGATGAAAAAAGTACTGATCATTTCGGCAAGTCCGAGAAAGCACGGAAATTCCGATCTGCTCTGCGACAGATTCGCAGAGGGCGCAAAGGAAAGCGGACATCAGGTGGAAAAGGTGTTCCTTGCTTCCCAAAAGATAGGGTACTGCCTCGGCTGCGGCGTGTGCAATACGACGCACCAATGTGTTCAAAAGGACGATATGGCTGAAATCCTGGATAAAATGGTAGAGGCGGATGCAATCGTGCTGGCGACGCCCGTTTACTTTTATTCCATGGCGGGACAGTTAAAAACCTTTATCGACCGTACCGTGCCCAGATATACGGAGATCCGGAATAAGGATTTTTATTTTATTATGACGGCGGCGGATACGGAAAAGGATAATCTGGAGCGGATCCTGGAGGCGCTTCGCGGCTTTACCGAAGACTGCCTGGAAGGGGCGAAGGAAGCCGGAATCATTTACGGCGTTGACGCATGGCAGGCGGGAGAGGTCAAGGACACTCCGGCGTATAACCAGGCGTATGAAATGGGAAAACAGGTATAAGATACTAAAAAATTATAAAATTGAATTTAATTCATTGAATTACATTCGTTTTTATGGTATGGTAGAACCATAGCGGAGAAACGGAGGTGAGGAAGTGGAGAAAAAAATGACAAACAGGCAGATCCGCGCCGTGGAAACAAGAAATAAAATCATTGAAGCGGCAAAGGTGCTGATTGCCAAAAAGGGGTTTGACGCTACGTCCATAGACGACATCGTCAAGGAAGCCGGCGTGTCCACAGGTTCGTTTTATACCTATTTCAAAAAGAAGGAAGACGTGGTTGAGGAACTGAACCGGACGGACTTTTACCGGCTTGCGGAAATCGTGAACGGGATGCAGGATAAAGATATTTTGGAGCGGCTGCGGTATTACTGCCGCAATTTCCTGGGAGATATTGAAAAAACAGGAATTGAAATATGCAGACAGTGGGTTAGAAACAATCTTTCTCCCGCAGATATGCTGTTTGACGGCGAAAAAATGACAAAATACAAATATGACTACCGCGCAATGCAGTCCGTTTTGGAGGAGGCGGTAAAACGCGGCGAGCTGAGGGACGATCTGCCCGTTGATGATCTTGCGTTGTTGATCAATGCACAGCTTTACGGGCTGATGGTTGCCTGGTGCATGACGGACAGTGAGGTCATGGGCTCCGAAAAGACGGATGTTTTATGCGACACCGTGATAAAAGCGGCGCTTGCAGCTTACAGACAATAAATAAATCAACCAAAGGAGGATGTTTAAAATGGAATATGTAACAATGAACAACGGCAATCAATGCCCGGTAATCGGGATCGGCACCTTTATGATTTCCCCGGCGGATGCGGAAAACAGCGTCAGAGAGGCGCTCAAGATGGGGTATGAGTGTATCGATACCGCTAACGCTTATGTCAATGAAAGAGCTGTCGGGCGCGGTATGAAGGAAAGCGGCGTTCCCAGAGAAAAGGTCTTTCTTTCCACCAAGCTCTGGGCGAGCGAATATGAGAACGAAAATGCGGTGGATGAGACTTTGGAGCGTCTCGGCGTAGATTATGTGGACCTTCTTTACATTCACCAGCCTGCCGGAAACTGGCTTGCGGGTTACAGACAACTGGAAAAGGCGTATCGCGACGGTAAGGCAAAAGCGATCGGTATCTCCAACTTTGAAGGCAGGTATCTTGAGGAACTGGAGGCGAAATGGGAGATCGCTCCCCAGTTTATCCAGGTGGAGGCGCATCCTTATTTTACACAGGATGAGCTTCGTAAAAAACTTGATCAGTACGGAATCAGGCTGATGGCATGGTATCCGTTGGGACACGGAGACAAGGCGCTTATAGAAGAGCCGGTTTTTGCAAAACTGGGCAAAAAGTATGGCAAATCCCCGGCGCAGATTATCCTGCGTTGGCATACCCAGATGGGATTTGTGGTCATTCCGGGCAGCAAAAACGTGGACCATATCCGGGATAATCTCAATATCCTTGATTTTCAGTTGACGGATGAAGAAATGGCGGAAATCGCAAAATTAAATAAGGGCGTCCGCTATTACAACCGTACGGATGAAGCGCTTGCCGGATTCGCGGCATGGCAGCCGGAGTATGAGAAATAACCAGTATAAGAAATAAAAGAATCGAAGCGGCAGCCCATTTTGGCTTCCTGTTTTTCGGTCTCGGGTTTTTTATTTTCTGTTTTTGTAGTTTTTGGAGGGCATAGTTTTCCGATATGCGGGTATGTTCGATTCTTTTGCCACAATCCGGTATGGAACGCGCTTTAAAATCAATTCCGGCAAAATGCTGATACCAAGACCGATTTCCATCACTTCCGTTTTTGCACCTTTTTCCAAAAGTATAAACGGCTCCTCCCACAGAGCCGCCGCGTTAGCGGCTGCACAGGGGATAGACACCATAATTACCAATGGAAGAGCGCCGGAAGCTTTGTACGAAATCGTGAAAGGCAACAAAGCGGGCACTTTATTTGCGGGAAAAATGTTTTGAAATAGCATAGTACACAGCGATAAAGCCGCTGCTTTATAAGTAACTGTCGTGTGGATATATTTTGTATCTGTCAAAGGAAACCTTTATAAAAACGCCGGTACTTAATCCGCGTATTTTGCGGATTTACGTACCGCTGCGTTTTTATAGAGCGAAAGCGTGTTTCCGTGACAGATACAAAATATAACAATGCTGCAGTTTTTTTGTATACAGGCGAACTTATGCAGGACCGCTTATTGAGACAGTTTACCGAGATATATCTTGTACACCGATTGAAAAAACACACTATATGTGCTATCCTATAATAGATTAGGTTTTGCTCTGTTTGCACGAAAAAAAGAGCGGAAAGTGTGGTAATATGACGGATTGCAAAAGCTTACTGAAAAATATCGAATACAAGGTTTTGAAAGGAAATACGGACAGACAGGTTTCGTCGGTTGTTTATAATTCCGACAACGTAGAAAAGGACTGTATGTTTATCTGTATTGTGGGAGCTAAGTTTGACGCTCATGATAAAGCGGCGGAGGTCGCAGCAAACGGCGCGGCTGTGCTGGTGGTAAGCCACGAGGTGGAACTGCCGGAGGATGCGGACGTGACCGTGATCCTGGTGGAGGATACCAGATACGCCATGGCGTTTATCAGCGCAGCGTATTTCGGCAATCCCGCGGATCAGCTGAAAGTCATCGGTGTGACGGGAACAAAAGGAAAGACGACGACGACTTATCTTGTCAAATCCATTCTGGAACATGCCGGACATAAGGTGGGGTTAGTAGGCACCATTGAGGCGGTCATCGGAGATCGAAGGATTCCTGCTGACAATACGACTCCGGAATCTTATATTTTACAGAAATATTTCAGGGAAATGCTGGACGCGGGATGCGATCTGGCGGTGATGGAGGTGTCCTCCCAGGGGCTGATGCAGCACCGCACCCAGGGCTTTACGTTTGAACTGGGGATTTTTACGAATATCGAACCGGATCATATCGGACCTAACGAGCATAAAGATTTTGAAGATTATATGTATTGTAAAGGGCTTTTGTTCAAACAGTGCAAAAAAGGCATTGTCAACATAGACGACGCCCATTGGGAAAAGGTTTTGGAGGGGCACACCTGTGAGCTGGAAACCTATGGCTTTTCCCATGAGGCGGATTTGTATGCGGATGATGTGAAGCTGTTAAAGGGCGAAGGCTTTTTGGGTGTGGATTTTAAAGTAAAGGGACTTTTGGACTTTGAAGTGCAGTTTCATTCCCCGGGGCGGTTCAGCGTATATAACGCTCTGACGGCGATTGCGATCTGCCGCCATTTTGACATTCCGGTTTCCGTGATGCAGGAAGCGTTAAAGGAAGCAAGCGTCAAGGGAAGGATTGAGCTGATCAGGATTTCTAAGGACTTTACGCTGATGATCGATTATGCACACAACGCAATGGCGCTTGAGAGCCTGCTGACGACCTTAAAGGAATATGAACCCAAACGCCTTGTCTGCATGTTCGGCTGCGGAGGAAACCGTTCCAAGCTTCGCAGATACGAGATGGGAGAGGTCAGCGGAAGGCTTGCCGATCTGACCGTGATTACCTCGGATAATCCCAGATTCGAGAAGCCGGAGGACATTATCGGAGATATTAAGATCGGGATCGGCAGGACCGACGGAAAATATATTGAAATTATCGACAGGCGGGAAGCGATTGCCTATGTCATCCGCTATGCGAAGCCGGGAGACGTCATTGTGCTCGCCGGAAAGGGACATGAGGATTATCAGGAAATCGAGGGCAAAAAATATCCCATGGACGAAAGAGACATCATTGCCGACGTTATGGCGGGACGGCAGGACCCGCCGGCAAACGCGGAAGCATTAGCCGCGGAAGTAACGCCGGAGGAATGAGCCGTGAAAGAGCGTAAAGGCAAAGGCTGAAAAGACAGGAAGGAAATAAAGTGGAGGGTAAATATGCAAATATCTGTGTAGATATTTCCCATGAAAAAGTAGACAGACCTTTTCAATATAAAGTGCCGGAAGCGTTGAGAGGACGGCTTGAGCCGGGAATGCAGGTGTTCATTCCATTCGGAAGGGGCAATAAGCAGATTAAGGGCTTTGTGCTGGAGCTGACCGACGTTTCGGAATATCCCGATGAGCTGTGCAAGGAAATTTCCAGCGTGGTGGAGGGCGGAGTTACCGCGGAGGGGCGTTCTGTGGCGTTAGCGGCATGGATGCGCGCCAATTACGGTTCTACCCTGATCGCGGCGTTAAAAACCGTACTCCCGGTAAAGGAACAGATCGGGCGGGTTTTGCAGAAAGAAATTTATCTCAATGTTACTCCAAAGGAGCGGCAGCGTCTTTTAATTGAGGCGGAGCGCAGGCACCATGTGGCAAAAAAACGGCTGTTGGAGGCTTTTGAAGGCGTTGAAGCGCTTTCCTACAGCTTTGTGACGGCGAAGCTTAACGTATCGGCAAAGACGCTTCAAACCATGGAGAGCCAGGGCGTCATCCGCACGGAGACTAAAAACGTCTACCGAAACCCCGTCAAGGCAAAGGTCTGCGCCGGGGAAAAACCCACGCTTTCCGTGCCGCAGCAGGAAATAGTGGACGCTTTTTTAAAGGACTATGAAAATCAGGTCAGAAAGACCTATTTGCTGCATGGAATCACGGGAAGCGGTAAGACTGAGGTATATATGGAAATGATCGAGGGGATCATCGACCGGGGAAAAGAGGCGATTGTGCTGATTCCCGAAATCGCCCTGACCTATCAGACGGTGCTGCGGTTTTATAAACGGTTCGGGGATCAGATTTCCGTCATCCATTCCAGGCTTTCCAAGGGAGAACGTTTCGATCAGTTCGAGCGGGCGAAACGGGGAGAAATCAAGATTATGATCGGACCCAGAAGCGCGCTGTTTACGCCGTTTCAAAACCTTGGGATGATTATCATAGACGAGGAGCACGAAGGCAGCTATAAAAGCGACGGTATGCCCAAGTATCATGCCAGGGAGACGGCGGAATATATTGCCCGTACCCAGGGCGCGAGCGTCGTGCTCGGTTCGGCGACGCCTTCCGTGACCGCTTATTACAAGGCGCAAAACGGAGAGTACGGATTTTTCCGGCTGCAGGACCGGTTCGGAGGAAAGCGCCTGCCCAAAGTCCATACGGTGGATCTTAGGGAAGAGCTTCATGAAGGGAACCGCAGCATATTTTCCAGGCTTCTTTATGAAAAGCTTCGGGAAAGGCTTGAAAAGAAAGAGCAGACGATGCTGTTTTTGAATCGCCGGGGATACGCGGGATTCGTGACCTGCCGAAGCTGCGGTTATGTGGCGAAATGCCCCCATTGCGACGTTTCCCTGACGGAACACGGCAGACATAAGCTGGTCTGTCACTATTGCGGTTATGAGACGCCTGCGCTGCGGCTGTGTCCGGAGTGCGGTTCAAAATATATTACAGGCTTTAAGGTGGGAACCGAGCAGGTGGAGGAGCGGATCAAAGAGATGTTTCCCGCTGCGCGGGTTTTGCGGATGGATAAGGACACCACCGGCAAAAAGGATGATTATGAAAAAATCCTGTCCGCTTTTGCCAACGAAGAAGCGGATATTCTCATCGGCACCCAGATGATCGTCAAGGGACACGATTTCCCGGGCGTGACGCTGGTGGGCGTGCTGGCGGCGGATTTATCCCTTTCGGCGGGGGATTACCGGGCGGCGGAGCGCACCTTTCAGCTACTGACCCAGGCGGTCGGAAGGGCGGGCAGAGGTAAGACGCCCGGAGAGGCGGTAATCCAGACTTACCGCCCGGAGCATTATGCTATCGTCCATGCGGCGAATCAGGACTATGAAGGCTTTTATGAGGAAGAAATCGCATACCGGAAGGTCTGCGGCTATCCGCCGGTCAACCATATGCTCGCCGTGTTAATTGCTTCCGGCAGCGAAGCAAGGCTGACCGAGGCGGTAAACGACGTCGCCGGTAAGCTGAGGCGCGCATCCTGCAATATCGTCGGTCCGGCGGACGCGACGATCGGGAAAATCAGCGATACGTACCGGAAGATGATATACATCCGCCACGAAGATTATGCACAGCTTGTTGCGGCGAAGGACCTGATAGAAAAAAGAATGGAAGAAAAAAAGAAAGAATATGCGGACTGTACCGTTTATTTTGATTTCGACCCGATGAACGGATATTAAGGAGGGAAACGCCTAATGGCAATCAGAAACATCAGAGAAATCGGAGATCCGGTTTTGAACAAGAAATGCAAAGAAGTAAAGGAAATGACCGAACGCACCAGAGAATTGATCGACGATATGTTTGAGACCATGTATGAAGCGGACGGCGTGGGGCTGGCGGCTCCCCAGGTGGGAATTTTAAAAAGGATCTGCGTCATTGATACGGGAGAGGACCCGATCGTATTGGTCAATCCCAGAGTTGTAGAAACAAGCGGCGAACAGACCGGACACGAGGGATGTCTTTCCGTGCCGGGAAAAAGCGGCATTGTTACCAGACCCAACTATGTTAAGGTCGTCGCTTTAAATGAAAATATGGAACCGATCGAGGTGGAGGGCACCGAGCTGTTAGCGAGGGCGCTGATGCACGAAATCGACCATTTGGACGGACACATGTATACGGAGCTGGTGGAGGGACCGCTTTATGAAGTCGGCGCCGATGACGAGGAATACGAGGAAGAGGACGAATAGCAGATGAAAGTAGTATATATGGGAACTCCCGACTTTGCGGTGGGACCGCTGGAAGCGATAATAGAAGCGGGACATGAGGTGACGGCGGTCGTTACCCAGCCCGATAAACCCAGGGGCAGGGGAAAGGAAATGGCGGCTTCTCCGGTTAAGGAATGCGCGCAAAAGCACGGCATACCGGTGCTGACTCCGGTTAAGATCAAAGCGGCGGAAGCCGTAGCGCAGTTGAGAGAATATCCGGCGGATATTTTTGTGGTGGCGGCATTCGGACAGATTTTGTCGGAAGAGATTTTACAGATGCCAAAGCACGGCTGCGTCAATATTCACGCTTCCCTGCTGCCCAAGTACAGAGGGGCGGCGCCGATCCAGTGGAGCATTATCGACGGCGAAACGGAAACGGGCGTTACGATTATGCAGATGGACCGGGGACTGGATACCGGGGATATTTTATTTCAGCAAAAAGTACCGATCACTTCGGAGGATACGGGAGAAAGCCTTTTTGATAAGCTTGCCGAGGCGGGAAGCGCGTTAATTACCGAGGCGCTTGTAAAGATCGAAAAGGGAGACGTGCATCCGGTCAAACAGGATGATGCGAAAAGCTGTTATGCCAAAATGCTGACCAAGGCGGCAGGGAAAATCGACTGGAGCAAGAGCGCCGCAGAGATTGAGAGGCTCGTCAGGGGATTAAATTCCTGGCCCAGCGCCTATACGGAATATAAGGGAAAACAGTTAAAAATCTGGAAGGCAAAGGTTATGCCGGCAATGGAAGGCGCGCCGGGAACCATAGCCAAAGTGACGAAAGACCAGGTCATTGTCTGTACCGGAGACGGTGCGCTTGCCCTGGAAGAAATCCAGTTAGAGGGGAAAAAAAGAATGTGTATGAAAGAATTCCTTTTGGGGCGGTCGTTTGAGGAGGGAGAAGCGCTGTAAAGAAAGGAAGGAAGATCTATGCCATATGGATATTGGGGATATTATTATGATCCCACCTATCTTCTGGTGCTGATTGCGGCGATTTTATCTATCCTAGCATCCGCCAGAGTCAATACTACTTTTCAAAAATATAACCGGGTACCCAGCAGGTCGGGAATGACCGGGGCACAGGCGGCGGAACGTCTGCTTCACAGCAACGGTATCTGTGATGTGAGGATCGAACATGTGAGAGGGACGCTGACCGACCACTACGATCCCAGAACGAAGACGGTGCGCCTGTCGGATTCTACCTATCATGCTACATCCGTTGCGGCAATCGGCGTGGCGGCGCATGAGTGCGGTCATGTATTGCAGCATCATCAGGAATATGTGCCGTTAAAACTGCGTACGATGCTGGTGCCGGCGGCGAACCTCGGTTCCAGGGCAGGGGTTCCGCTGATTTTGCTGGGTATTATCCTGGGGTACAACAATCTTTTGATACAAATCGGTATCTGGGTATTTGCGCTTGCCGTTTTGTTTCAGATCGTTACGCTGCCGGTGGAATACAACGCTTCCAAAAGAGCGCTGCGGCTTTTGCAAAGTCAAGGGATTCTGACGGAAACGGAAACCGGGCAGAGCGGGAAGGTTTTGCAGGCGGCGGCATTGACTTATGTGGCGGCAGCGGCAAACGCGGTGCTTCAGCTTCTGCGTCTGATTTTACTGACGGGAAACGGCAGAAGAAGGGATTAGTACAATACAGTAAACTTGGATATGAGGGAATCATTGTGGTCAATACCAGAGAAATTGCGCTGGACTGCATCATGGAAATCATGGAAAAGAAGCAGTACAGCCATTATGTGATGAAACAGGTTTTGGATAAATACGGATATCTGGAAAAACAGGAGCGGTCCTTTATCAAACGGGTAACGGAAGGAACCGTGGAACGGTGCATCGAAATGGATTATATCATCGACGCTTTTTCCAAAGTGCCCGTCAGAAAGATGAAACCCCTGATCAGAAGTCTTTTGAGAATCAGCGTTTACCAGCTCCTTTATATGGACGGTACGCCGGATTCCGCGGTCTGCAACGAGGCGGTAAAGCTGGCGGCAAAAAGAGGCTTTTCTTCTTTAAAGGGCTTTGTCAACGGCGTGCTGCGGACGATCGCCAGAAACCGGGACCGGATTGCCTATCCGGACCCGCATAAAGAACCGGAAGGTTATTTGTCGGTGGCGTATTCCATGCCCTTATGGATTGTGACCATGTGGATTTCCCGGTTTGGCAGAGAGAAGACCGAATTGATCTTAAAAGGGCTCCTTTCGGAAAGACCGGTTACGGTCCGGTTTGATGAGAATCTTTCCGGCGCGGAAAAGGAAAAACTGTTGCGGGAGATGGAAGCATCAGGTATCGAAGCAGAGCAGACGCAAGAGCTGCCCTATGCTTACCGGCTGAAAAATACGGACCGGATCGAAACGATTCCGGGGTTTGCACAGGGAAAGATCGCAGTACAGGATTTAGGTTCCATGGCGATTATAGAAACGGCGGATATTCAAAAAGACCAGATTGTTATCGACGTCTGCGGCGCGCCGGGCGGGAAAGCGATCCATGCGGCGCAAAAGCTTAACCATACAGGATTTGTAACGGTCAGGGATCTTTCCGAAAGGAAGGTGACGCTGACGGAGGAAAACATTGCAAGAAGCGGCTGCGATAATATCCGGGCGGAGGTTTGTGACGCGACCGTTCCCGATCAGGACAGCATAGAAAAGGCGGATCTGGTCATTGCTGATCTGCCCTGTTCGGGACTGGGGGTTATCGGCAGGAAACCGGATATCAAATACCGCGTGACAAAGCAGGATATCGCTTCCATCGCCGTGCTGCAGCAAAAAATCCTCGGTACTGTGTGGCGGTATGTCAAACCGGGCGGAAAGCTTTTGTATTCGACCTGCACGCTGACTGAGGCGGAAAACGAAGACAATATGGCTTGGTTTACGGAGCGGTTCCCTTTTGAAAAAATAAAGGAAAGGACCTTTTTTCCGGGCATAGATCCCACCGACGGCTTTTATACGGCGCTGTTGGTGCGGAAAGCGGAGTGAGGCGGCAGTTAAAATGGAAAAGACGGATATCAAATCCATGACCCGCGAAGAGCTGCGGGATGTGATTGGCAAAATGGGTGAAAAAAAGTTCAGGGCTGACCAGATGTATGACTGGATGCACGTCAAACTCGCGGCGGGATTTGACGATATGACTAATATATCCAGGGCATTTCGGGAAGAATGTAAAGAGAAGTTTCTCTTTACGTCCTTAGAAGCGGTCAGAGTACAGAAATCAAAGCTTGACGGAACCCAGAAATATCTTTTCGCCTTAGAGGACGGCAACGTGGTGGAAAGCGTACTGATGCCCTATAAGCACGGCAACAGCGTGTGTATCTCTTCCCAGGTCGGCTGCCGTATGGGCTGCCGGTTCTGCGCTTCCACGCTGGATGGGCTGACCAGAAATTTAAAGCCTTCGGAAATGCTGGATCAGATTTACTGCATTTCGCGGCTGACCGGAGAACGGGTTTCCAATGTGGTCGTCATGGGAACCGGGGAGCCCCTTGACAATTATGACAATCTTGTGCGGTTTATCCGCCTTTTGACGGATGAAAACGGACTGCATATCAGCCAGAGAAACGTGACGGTCTCTACCTGCGGTATCGTGCCGGGAATTTTAAGGCTTGCGGAGGAAGGGCTGCAGATTACCCTTGCGTTGTCTTTGCACGGGGCGACGGACGAAAAGCGCCGGGAGCTGATGCCCGTTGCGAAGGTTTATTCCATCCGGGAGCTGATGGACGCCGTAGACGTTTATTTTGAGAAGACGGGCAGGAGAATCACGTTTGAATACAGTCTGGTATCGGGCGTCAACGATACATATGAGGATGCCGAAAACCTGTCAAAGCTTGCAGGAAAGAGAAACTGCCATATTAACCTGATCCCCGTAAACCCCATTAAAGAGCGGAATTTCAGGCAGCCGGATAGACGTTATGTAGCTGCATTTAAAAATAAACTTGAAAAAAATCGAATAAATGTTACTATTAGAAGGGAAATGGGCAGAGATATAGACGGTGCCTGTGGACAGCTTAGAAAGAGACATTTAGAAGAGGGCAAGGAGGATATACGTTGTTAGAAGCATATTCCGTAACGGATGTCGGACGAAAAAGACAATTGAATCAGGACTACGTGTTCTCTTCGGCGAAGCCTTTGGGTAATATGCCGAATCTGTTTATCGTAGCAGACGGTATGGGCGGACACAATGCGGGAGATTACGCATCCAAGTGTACTACGGAAACAGTCGTCGGTGAAATCAGAAATTCCTTTGAGAAAAATCCGACGATCATTATCCAGAAGGCGATACAGACTGCGAATAAAAAGATCAGAGAGGATGCCGCATCGGATGAAAACCTGTTCGGAATGGGTACGACGCTGGTAGTGGCTACGATTATCGGCAAATATCTGCAGGTGGCAAATGTGGGAGATTCCCGTCTGTACATTATCGGTAAAAGGGGAATCAGGCAGATTACCAAGGATCATTCTCTTGTGGAAGAAATGATCCGTCTGGGAGGGCTTGCGAGAGAAGACGCCCGCAAGCATCCGGATAAGAATATTATTACGAGGGCAATCGGCGCAAAGGATGAGGTGGAAGCGGATTTCTTTACGGAAGAGCTGCAGCCCGGCGATATCATTCTGATGTGTTCCGACGGATTGACCAATATGCTTGAGGATCGGGAAATTGAAGAAATCGTCAGAAACGATGAATTGGAAGAATTGATCCAGAAGGGCGACGCCCTGATCAACGCCGCCAACAATCACGGCGGAAAGGACAATATAGCGGTTATATTAGTAAAACCCTTTGAGGACGAGGTGGAAAGATGATTATACTTGGAATGTTAATTGGCGACCGGTATGAAATATTGGATAAAATCGGGACCGGCGGTATGAGCGACGTCTATAAGGCGAAGGACCATAAATTAAACAGATTTGTTGCCGTGAAGGTATTGAAACAGGAATTTAACGAGAATACCAATTTCGTATCCAAATTCCGCACGGAGGCGCAGGCTGCCGCAGGGCTGATGCACCCGAATATCGTCAACGTCTATGACGTCGGAGAGGAAGACGGTATTTATTATATTGTCATGGAGCTTGTGGAGGGCATTACCCTCAAAAATTATATTGAGAAAAAATCCCGCCTGTCCATTAAAGAAGCGATCAGCATCGCCATTCAGGTGTCCATGGGCATCGAGGCGGCGCACAACAATCATATTATTCACCGGGACATCAAGCCTCAGAATATTATGATTTCCAAGGATGGTAAGGTAAAGGTAACGGATTTCGGCATCGCGAAGGCGGCGACCAGCAATACGATTACTTCTAATGTCATGGGAAGCGTCCATTATACTTCGCCCGAACAGGCAAGAGGCGGCTTTTCCGATGAAAAGAGCGATATTTATTCCCTCGGCTGCACCATGTTTGAGATGCTGACCGGGCATGTGCCCTTTGACGGGGAGACGACGGTGGCGATCGCCATCAAGCATATTCAGGAGGAAATGCCTTCTCCGAGAGAATATGTGCCCGAGATTCCCGTTTGCGTGGAAAAAATTATTTTTAAGTGTACCCAGAAGAGCCCTGACCGCAGATATCAGAATATGGGCGAACTGATTGTGGATCTGAAAAAATCCCTGATTACGCCCGACGAGGATTTCGTGACGATGGTTGATGTGGATACTTCTGCGGCGACCAAGGCGATTACGGACGAAGATATGGCGGAAATCAAGGAAAGAACCGGCTCCCTTGCCGTAGAGGAAGTGCATATGCGCTTAAACGAAGACGTGGCAAAGGCAAAGAGCAGGCAGAAGGCGTATCTGGAAGATGAAGAAGACGACGAGGAAGAAGAGGATGACGAGACCGACGATGGGGATGAAGAGTACGATGACGACGATTTAGATCCCAAGATGGAGCGGGTCACGACAATCCTTGCGATTGTTGCGGCGGTTATCATCGGCGTGATCGCCCTTGTGCTTGTGGCGAACGCCATCGGTATCTTTAAAGGCGATGATACGGAGCAGGAAGAACAGACCGAAGAGATCGAAATGGTAAATGTCGTAGGAATGGACGTTGAAGTGGCGAAGGCTACGTTGGATGAAATCTATGTGACTTATAAGATCGAATATGAAGAGTCTGACGAAGTGGAAGAAAACAAGGTCATTTCCCAGAGCGTAGAGGCTGGGGAAATGGTGGCGCAGGGAACTGAAGTGACGCTGGTTGTCAGCAGCGGCGTCGCAGGCGTGGAAGTGCCAAACGTAGTCAATAAAGAAGAATCGGCTGCGATGGCGGAACTGCGCGCCGCAGGCTTTAAAGTCTCCACGGATACGGATTATGACGACGAAGTGGAAGAGGGATATGTCGTTTCCCAGAGCATTGCCGGAGGAGAAAAGGCGGCGGAGGGCTCCAACATTACGCTGATCATCAGCATGGGTCCCGCTGTTAAGAAAACGGAAGTCCCTGATTTAAGAGGACTTAGCGAAAGCGCGGCAAAGGATAAATTGAGCGGCGAGAACTTAAAGGCGGGAACCGTAACCGAAGAGTACAGCGATTCCGTGACCGCGGGCTGCGTGATTTCCCAGAGCTATTCTCCGGGAATGGAAGTGGATGAAGGTACGGCGGTTAATTTTGTATTGAGCCTCGGCAAGAAAGAAGTTAAATATAATTTTGTAGGAATTATTAACGCGCCAGTGGGCTATCAGGAGGGAGAGACCGTTACGATTACGATTACAGCGGCGGACGGAGAGAAGCGTACTTATACGACCTCCTCTTTCCCATATACACCTGAAAATGCGACGGGCTTTAAGTCTGAGACGGGAACGGTCAATATTAGCGGGACTAGAACGGAAACTCAGCAGGGAGAGCAAGAAAGGAACCCCGATGGCAGTCTTGTCTGGGCTGATGAGGCACAAACGCAGCCTGTTTACGAAACTGTGGAAACCCAAGTGCCTGTGGATTACGGTTCTTACAGCGTGACCTTTACAAAGGCGCAGTAGGTCGGCTTCATGCAGGGTAAGATTGTCAAAGGGATCGCGGGATTTTATTATGTGAAATGCCGGGACGGAAATTTATACGAATGTAAGGCAAAGGGCGTCTTCCGCAAGGATCACAGGAAACCGTTGGTGGGCGATGATGTGGATATGGACGTGATAGACGAAAAGGAACGCCTTGGAAATATTGCAAAGCTTTTGGAACGAAAAAACGAGCTGGTGCGCCCTGCCGTGGCAAACATTGATCAGGCACTGGTAATCTTTGCGGCGGCATCGCCGGAACCGAATCTGGGGCTTCTGGACCGGTTTTTGATTCAAATGGAGTATCGGGGGATCGGGACGCTCATCTGCTTTAACAAAGCGGACTTGGCGACGGAAGCGGATAAGGAAAGGTTTACGCGGATTTATGAGAGCGCGGGCTACCGGGTTTTATGGATCAGCGCGCTGCAAAAACAGGGCGTTGAGGACGTGAAGGCGCTTTTGCGGGAGAAGGTGACGACGGTTGCCGGACCCAGCGGCGTCGGAAAATCCACGCTGGTCAACTGTCTGCAAAACGAAACCGTGATGGAGACGGGGGCGGTCAGCACAAAGATCGAGAGAGGGAAGCATACGACCAGACATTCCCAGCTCATAGAAATAGAAGCGGGTACTTATATTTTTGATACGCCGGGCTTTAGCTCCTTAAGCGTGTCGGAGCTTCTTCCGGAGGAACTGACCCGATGCTTTCCGGAATTTGCAGGATATAAGGACCGGTGCAGATTTATGGGCTGCGCGCATATTCACGAGCCGGACTGCGGGGTAAAAGAAGCGCTTGCTATGGGGGAAATCAGCAGGGAAAGATATGAAGACTATGTAAATCTTTATACAGAATGTAAAAATAAGAGGAGATACTAGAATGGCAATTTTATCCCCATCCATTCTTGCGGCGGATTTTGCAAGACTGGGAGAACAGGTAGAAAAAGTTGATAAAGCGGGAGCGGAATATATTCATATAGACGTTATGGATGGGGTCTTTGTTCCATCCATTTCCTTTGGCTTTCCGATCATTCAATCGCTTCGCAAGGTAACGGATAAGTTTTTTGACGTGCATCTGATGATTACCGAGCCGGAACGCTATATTGATCAGTTTGCGGCGGCGGGAGCGGACGGACTGACCATACATATTGAGGCGTGCCGCTGTATGGTGGATACTCTTTTGAAAATCAGGGCGAAAGGGCTGCGGACCGGGATTTCGCTGCACCCGCAGACGCCGATAGAGTCCGTATATCCCTATCTGGATTATGTGGATCAGGTATTGGTCATGACGGTCAATACCGGTTTCGGAGGGCAGAAATATCTGGACAGTTGTACGCAGAAAATCAAGGACGTCTGTGCCGAGATTGAGCGCAGGGGGCTCAAGGTGGACGTGGCGGTGGACGGCGGCGTGCATCTGGGCAACGTCAATATGATTTTGGACGCGGGAGCCAATGTAATCGTATCCGGTTCCGCAGTGTTTAAGGGCGATATTACGGCAAATGTGGAATATTTTATGGATTTGTTGAAAATTCATGATTTACAGTAGAAATATAGTTGGAAAGCGGGCTTTTGCGGGAGCAGCGGAAACAGGGCTTTGCGGGAGCAGCTTATATGGGTTTTTACGAAAACGGCGGATACATGAGGAAATTGTGCATGATTGTGCGGCAGTTTCCTTTTTTTATGCTCTGAATCGGCACTTTTAACAAAAAATGAGCGCGGTTTTTGTATATCATGTAACAACGTGTACAAAGATTGTCTCTTTTTGGCAGTAAAAACAGTGCAATTTGACAGAAACAGAAAAAGCTTTGCATATAAAATGAGATTATCAGAAAAGGAAACACAAGATGATTTTGGAAGGAAAGATGAAGAAGCGCGTCACATTGACGTGTACGCAGGAAGGTCTTGCCTATTATGACGAGAAGCGTGAATGCTTCGTGACAGAACAAATTCCGTATGATATCTATGTAGGGACAAGCAGCTTTGCGGAGGATTTGCAGATGAAAACCTGTATTTGCCAGTCATCCTCTTTCCATCGTCTGACAGCTTCTTATAATTCAGTTTGAGCCGCCTGTAAATCAAAATCACAGCCGCCTGTGCCGGATCACTGTCTGCTCTTTTTGCCGCTTTCTTTGGCGGTCTGCAGTTCTGAAATGCGGGCAGAAAGCTCTGCAATCGTGGCATCTTTGCTTTGATTGTCTGCTTCCAATTGCTGTTTGCTTTCTTCCAGCTGCCGGGTATGGTTTTCCAGTTGTTGTTTGCTTTCCTCCAACTGTCGGGTATGGTTTTCCAGTTGCTGTTTGCTTTCTTCCAACTGCCGGGTATGATCTTCCAGCCGGCGTGCCTGGTCTTCCAACTGTTTAGTATATGCTTCCAATTCCTTCGTATAATTTTCATTGACCTTCTGCCAATAAAGAAAATCTTCTCTTGCCTCGCATTGCAGGCGGATCTGTTCGTCCTGCGTGAGCTGGAAAATGGTGTTGGAAGCTTCTTCAATCATAGGATCTTTTTGTGCGAGCATTTTAATTTCCTCCCATGTAACGGCTTTGAAGAGGGACGCCCAGTAATCAACGTGAAAACGTTTATCCTCTTCTGTTGCAAGGTTTATATGGGTTAAGTCTAGCACAGAAAGTCTGAATTTGCTACTGTATATTTTATGGTTTTTTACATTGGACATCATGTATGTGGCAAAAAATTCCGGCGTGTCGGGAAACAGTGGAAAATCGAGAATGCTGATCTGGATAGCGGTCTTTACCTGCAAATATTTCTCACCGCGGTTTAGGTTGTCAAAGGAACGGCTCAGATAACTGAGAGAGCGCTCCGACCAGTTATGTTCGTTGATAACCTGCATTTCAAGATTGATTATCGTGTTGTTATTGAGCAGACACTTAATATCTAAAAGAAAGCTTTTTTCATCAATTGCCGAGCCAAGTTCGATGGGATTCAAAATTGTGGCGGACAAAACTTCGTCGGGCAAGAGATGTAGGAGAGAACAGATAAGTCCTTTTAAGACCTTATTGTTTTTCTGTAAAAGGGCGCGGAAAAGATAATCGTTTGTCATGGGAATCCGTACCGGTCCGGCTGCATGGGAGAAATGAGAAGTGATTTTGCTTTTTTTCATAGATGTGTTCCTTTCGTAAAAAGATGTGTTCCTGACGGACTGTCATAAAATGAAATGAGATCAGATAAAACTCATAATATGAATGAAGATAGTTAAAAAATATCATAGCGGTATGGAAAAAGCAAGTAAAATCTATGAATTTACTTTTGGGTGTCTTTATGATATAGTGAATGCTGGACACAAGAGAAAAAAAGAAGCCTTTAAGGAGGAAATATAAACTATGAAACTCGGAATCGTGGGACTTCCCAACGTTGGAAAAAGCACATTATTCAATTCGCTGACAAAAGCCGGAGCGGAGTCGGCGAACTATCCGTTCTGTACCATCGACCCCAATGTGGGGATCGTACCGGTGCCCGACGAAAGGTTGAAGCTGTTGGGCGATTTGTACCAATCCAAAAAGGTAACGCCTGCCGTAATCGAATTTGTGGACATTGCAGGTCTGGTCAAGGGGGCGTCCAAAGGAGAAGGGCTTGGCAATCAGTTTTTGAGCAATATCCGCGAGGTGGATGCGATTATTCATGTGGTACGGTGCTTTGAAGACGCCAACGTTGTGCATGTGGACGGCAGCGTTGATCCCCTGAGGGACATTGAGACGATCAATCTGGAGTTGATTTTTTCGGATATTGAGATTCTGGAAAGAAGAATTGCCAAGACGGCAAAGGGCGCCAGAATGGATAAGACGCTGGCAAAAGAACTGGATCTGCTGCAAAGGGTAAAGGAGCATCTGGAAAACGGAGAACTGGCGATTACCTTTGAAACGCAGGATGAGGACGAGCAGGCTTGGTTTGCGGGATATAATCTGCTGACTGCAAAGCCCGTGATCTTTGCGGCGAATGTATCCGAGGATGACCTTGCGGATGACGGAAGCTCAAACGAACAGGTGGAAAAGGTGCGGGAATACGCTGCAAAACAGGGCAGCGAGGTATTTGTGATCTGCGCGCAGATCGAACAGGAGATCGCCGAGCTGGACGAGGATGAAAAGGCGATGTTTTTGGAAGATCTCGGATTAAAAGAATCCGGATTGGAAAAACTGATCAAAGCGTCCTACAAGCTGCTCGGTTTGATCAGCTATCTGACCGCCGGAGAGGATGAGACGAGAGCATGGACGATCAAGGTAGGAACCAAGGCGCCTCAGGCAGCAGGCAAGATTCACTCGGATTTTGAAAGAGGTTTCATTAAGGCGGAGGTTGTCAATTATAAGGATCTGTTAGAACTCGGTTCCCTGTCCGCCGCAAGAGAAAAAGGTCTTGTGGGAATGGAAGGCAAGGATTATGTGGTACAGGACGGCGACGTGATCCTGTTCCGCTTTAACGTATGATGCGGACGGATTTTAACAGAGAAATAAAAGGAGATTGATGCAGCATGGCGGATATTATGGGAAAAATGGATATAGCGTTTCCCAATCTTCACATTTACCTGTCGGATGTGCCAAAAAGCATTTCCGTTTTCGGTTTTGATATCGCTTTTTACGGGATCATCATTGCGATCGGCGTGTTTTTGGGCTTTACCCTTGCGGCGAAGGAAGGCAGGCGTCTGGGACAGCCGGAAGATGTCTGGTGGGATTTTATTATTTGGGCGATTGTTTTTTCGGTCATCGGAGCAAGGATTTATTATGTGATTTTCAGTTGGGATTTGTATAAGGACAATCCGATGCAGATCTTTAATATCAGAAACGGCGGGCTTGCCATTTACGGCGCTGTAATCGGCGGTATTCTGACGCTGTACGTCTTTTCCCGGATTAAAAAGCAATCCTTTTTCAGCATGGCGGATGCGGGCGTATTCGGTCTGCTGTTAGGTCAGACTATCGGACGCTGGGGCAATTTTATGAACAGAGAGGCTTTCGGCGGCTATACGGACGGATTGTTTGCGATGAGGCTTCCGATAGAAATGGTACGCGCGTCGGATATTTCTCCGAATATTGCGGCTCATATTGCGGAAGGCACCAATTACATTCAGGTGCATCCTACTTTCCTGTATGAGAGTTTCCTGAATCTCATTTTGCTGTTGATCATGTGGGCTTACAGGAAGCATAAAAAGTTTGACGGCGAAATGACGCTCTGGTATCTGGGCGGATACGGGATCATCCGCTTTTTTGTGGAGGGGCTTCGGACGGATCAGCTTCAGATCGGACAGACCGGCATTGCGGTATCCCAGATGTTGGGCGGCGTTTTATTTGCCGCGTCCCTGATTACGGCGATCGTCGTGCACAGCAGGCTGCGCCGGAAGGCGAAGGCACAGTCTCTGACGGACCAAAGCGGGGACGAAGTGGAGGAAATTCCCGCCGGAGAGAAAAATGATTAAAAAAATTTTTTTCGGATGTAAAATCCACGAAAAATCTATATTTTGTTTGTAAATAAGATTTGAATACAAGATCTTGTTACGAAGACGTGAACGGCTTTGCAAAAACCTTGCAAAGCCGCTTTTTTGCCAATTTTTAGCAAAAAAAATTTCTTGTCAAATCCCAAAAACTGGGCTATTATTATTCATAAGTGGTGGAAAGTGGTGGAAAGTGCCACAAAAACCCATAAAAGTGAAAGATTAGTTTCAAAGGTGTTTCCGAGTGGTTTGGCAGGTGATGAAGAATGTTCATGGGCGAGTACAACCATACAATAGATGCCAAGGGCAGACTGATCATTCCTTCCAAATTCAGGGATACGCTGGGCAATGAGTTTGTCGTTACAAAGGGATTGGAAGGGTGCCTTTTTGTGTTTGAAAAATATGAATTTGACTCCTTCATCGACAAACTGAATGAGAAATCCGATTTGGAAGCAAAGGTACGTAAGATTAAGCGTTTTTTTATCTCAGGAGCCCAGGAAGTGGAAGTGGACAAGCAGGGGAGAATCCTGGTGCCGTCCGTTCTGAGAGAACATGCTTCTCTGGAAAAGGATGTGGTATTCGCCGGAGTGGGCGGTCATATTGAGATCTGGGATAAAAGTAAGTGGGAAGAGATTTCCGCTTATGACGATATTAACGATATTGCAGAGGAATTATCCTCCTTTGGTATTTCATTTTAGGAGCGGGCATGAGTTTTTCACATAAATCGGTTTTGCTGGACGAGACAATTGAAGGATTGCGGATCAGACCCGAGGGTATTTATGTGGACGGAACGCTGGGAGGCGGCGGACATGCGCTGGAGGTCGTAAAGCGGCTGAAAGGGCAGGGACGTTTTTTCGGAATCGATCAGGACGAGGCTGCGATTGCGGCTGCGGGAGAGAGGCTGAAGGAATACGCCGACCGGGTAAGCGTGATCCGGGACAATTATGAAAACGCGGTTTCCGATCTGAAAAATGCAGGGATAACAGGCGTTGACGGAATTGTACTGGATCTTGGCGTGTCTTCCTATCAGTTGGACACCGTAGAGAGGGGCTTTTCCTACAAGTACGATACGAAACTTGATATGAGGATGGACACCAGACAAACCCTGAGCGCCAGAGATATTGTCAACGAATATTCCCAGGCGGAGCTTGCGAGGATCATCAGGGATTACGGAGAGGACAGGTTCGCAAACAATATTGCAAAGCACATTGTGGCGGCGAGACAGCAAAACCCCATTGAAACAACCTTTCAGTTGAACGAGATTATCAAAGCGGCGATACCGGCTAAGATGCGCGCCGAGGGAGGACATCCTTCCAAACGGACCTTTCAGGCGATCCGCATCGAGTGTAACAGGGAACTGGAGGTTTTAAAGAACTCTCTGGAAGAAATGATCACATTTTTGAATCCGGGAGGAAGAATCTGCATTATTACGTTTCATTCCCTGGAGGATCGGATTGTAAAGTCCGCTTTTAAGAAACAGGAAAACCCATGTACCTGCCCGCCGAATTTTCCCGTCTGTATGTGCGGAAAGAAACCCCTTGGCAGGATCATTACGAGGAAACCGATTTTACCGTCGGCAGAAGAACTGGCAGAAAACAGCCGTTCCAAAAGCGCAAAATTAAGAATTTTTGAACGCATGTAACCGCGTCCTGTTTAAGAACTGCGTGCGTACGCATAGGGAACGGATTTTAGCAATTTTGAATAACAGAAAGTTTTGAGGAAACAGTATGAGTACAAGATATGGAAGAACAAGCCGTGCGGGCGGCAGAAGCAGAGCATACGGAAGAAGCGGCGGCTACGGCGAATATTATATAGACGGTTCGGCTGTCAGGAAAATTGACGTCAGAAGGGAAATCGAAGAGGCTCCGATTAAGAGGACGAGCCGGGCGGTACGCAGAAACCGCGAAAAGGCGGCGCATATGAACGTGGGTTATGTGGCGTTTCTGGTGCTGGCGCTTTGCCTGGCGTCGGTGGTGCTGATCGGTTATATCAGGCTGCAGGCGGAAAATACGGCAGCGCTTGAATCAATCGCGCAGAAGGAAAGCCAGTTAAACTCCATGAGGCTTGCCAACGATGAGGAATACAGCAGAATCCTTTCCTCCGTGGATCTGGAATATGTCAAGGACGTAGCGATCAACGAACTGGGTATGCAGTATGCCGAGGAAGGGCAGATCGTGGAAATACAGACACAGGGCGATGACTATGTCAGACAGTATCAGGATATGCCTTAAGGTGGTGTGAAAGTGAGAAACAACGGAAGAAATGTCCCCCGGCGGGAAAACGAAGGAAAAACAAAGAAATTTTCCCTTAAAATGCAAAAGAAGCTGGTAGTATTGTTTATGGTAATACTACTGGCTTTCGTTGCGCTTAGTGTCAGATTGATTTTAATCAATAAGGAAAACGGGGAAAACTATAAAAAGCAGATTTTGTCCCAGCAAAATTATGTGAGTACCGTCATCCCCTATAAGCGGGGAGATATACTGGATACGCAGGGAAGCAAGCTCGCTTACAGCGAGAAGGTGTATAATCTGGTCGTGGACTCGGATATTATCAATAAGGTGGAGGGCTCCTTAGAGCCGACCCTTGCCGCTCTTGATGCGTGTTTTGATGTGGATATCGACGCGCTGCGGACTTATATTACGACGAATACCAATAATAAATATTATGTTCTGTTGAAACAACTGACCTATGATGAAATCGCCCCTTTTGTGGAAATGCAGAATAACAGCGAGGAATATCCCAACATCAAGGGCATCTGGTTTGAAGAGGAATATAAGCGCATTTATCCCTACGGCTCTCTTGCCTGCGACGCTATCGGCTTTACGACGGCGGACAATGTGGGAACTTTCGGGCTGGAGGAATATTATAATGATACGTTAAACGGTATTAACGGCAGAGAGTACGGCTATATGACCGAAGGGTCGAATCTGGAGAGGAGCACCAAGGCGGCGGAGGACGGAAAAACCATTGTGACGACCATCGACGCCAATATCCAGAGTATTGTGGAAAAATATGTGGCGCAGTGGAACCACGAACATGAAGGCGAAAACGCATACCGTGCCGGAGAACTGGGCAGCCATAATACGGGAGTCGTCGTGATGGACCCCCGGTCGGGAGAAGTGCTCGCCATGGCGGGGTATCCCGCGTTTGATCTGAATAATCCCCGTTCTTTAAGCGGCAACGGACTTTATACGGATGAAGAAATTGCGGCGATGGACGAAGAGACTTATTACGAGGCGTTAAACGAGTTGTGGAGAAATTTTTGTATTTCCGATACGTATGAACCGGGATCGACGGCGAAAGCACTGACGATGTCCATGGCGCTTGACAGCGGCGCCATTACCGGAAATGAAACCTATTACTGCGGCGGCGTTTTGAATGTGGGCGGGCATGACATCCACTGTAACAACCGTGCGGGGCATCAGACCCTGAGCGTGTCCGGGGCGTTGGAAAAGTCCTGTAACGTGGCGCTGATGCAGATCGGCAATGCCATGGGAAAAGATACGTTTATGGAATATTTATCCAATTTTAACATGGGGTTAAAGACCAATATCGATCTCGCCGGCGAGGCGAGGACGGATACACTGATTTATAATCCGGATGAAATGGTAAGCTCCGATCTGGCGATTTCCACCTTTGGACAGGGATATAACGTAACGATGATCCAGATGGCGGCGGCGTTTTGTTCGGTTATCAACGGCGGTTACTACTATCAGCCTCATATGGTCAGGGAAATCCGCAACCCCGACGGCAGTACAGTGGAAAAAATCGAACCCCGCGTGCTGAAGCAGCCCATATCCGAGACGACTTCGGACCAAATGCGCGAGTATCTGTTCAACGTATGTAATGTCGGTACGGGTAAAAAAGCCGTTCCGGCGGGATATTTTATCGGAGGTAAGACCGGCACGGCGGAAATGTATCCCCGTAAAACCGGAAACTATGTGGTATCCTTTATCGGTTTTGCGCCGATAGACGATCCCCAGGTAGTGGTTTATGTGGTTGTGGACAGACCCAATGTGGAAAGTCAGCCTCATTCCGATTTCGCGCAGGAGATCGCAAAGAATATTTTTACGGAGATTTTACCTTATATGCAGATATTCCGGACGGAAGAGATCAGCGAAGAGGACGAGCAGTATTTAAAGGAGCTGGGAATTATTTCGGGCGAAAGCGGAGAAGGCGCACCGGAGGAGGGCGAAGGCGAAGAAACGCCCGAGGAAGAGGAAGAAGAAACGCAGGCGCCCGAACCCCAGATTGATCCGGAGACGGGCTATGCCATAGATCCCAATACGGGAGAATTTTTGGATCCCGATACGTATGAGCCTGTTGATCCCACCGTTTCCAATCTGGGAGGCATCGGGGCGTTGGTGGATGAAAGCGCCAATGTCCGCACGCAGGAAGATGTACAGGAATAACCTTTCGGGAAATCTAATAGATTAGTATAAAGAATATGCCGGGTGGATTTCTTGAAAGGATATCAGACATATCATAAAAGAAAAATAGTATTTGTGTTTTTTGCGGTTGTAATCGTAATGCTCGGACTGATCGGAAGAGTTTTTTATCTGATGGTGTTCTGTTCCGAATATTATTCGGAAAAGGCGCTGGAGCTTCATGAGAGGGAACGGGATATCAAAGCTGCAAGAGGCAGGATTTTGGATCGCAACGGCGTTGTTCTGGCGGATAACAGGACGGTATGCACCGTTTCCGTCATTCACTCCCAGATACAGGACCCGGACGAAGTGGTGCGGGTGTTGTCGGAAAAGCTGGATATGGAGCCGGAGGCGGTCCGCAAAAGAGTGGAAAAGGTCTCTTCCATAGAGCGGATCAGAAGCAATGTGGATAAATCAGTCGGGGATGAAATCAGGGAATGCAATCTGGCAGGGGTAAAAGTGGATGAGGATTACAAACGCTTTTATCCCTATTCGACGCTTGCCAGCAAGATATTAGGATTTACGGGTGCGGATAATCAGGGCATTCTGGGTCTGGAAGTCAGGTACGAGGAGGAGCTTAAAGGCACCGACGGGACGATACTGACCGTAACGGATGCAAAAGGCGTGGAGATTGACGCGGCGGGAGAGGGCAGAATTGAGCCGGTCGCCGGAAGGGATCTGACGCTAAGCCTGGATATGAATATTCAAAGCTATGCAACCCAGCTTGCCGATCAGGCGATGGAGGCAAAAGAAGCGGACAGCGTTTCGATTATTGTGATGAACCCCAAAAACGGGGAAATCCTCGCAATGGTCAACGTGCCCGAATATGACTTGAACAATCCCTTTGATCTGCAAAGCGTCTACGGGGACAAAACGGCGCAGATACTCGCCTCGGTGTCGGGCAATTCCGTAGAGGCGGCTAACAGAATGTGGAGAAACGGCTGTATCAACGATACTTATGAACCCGGCTCTACATTTAAGGTAATTACGGCCGCGGCGGGGCTTGAGTCGGGAGCCGTGACCATCGACGATCAGTTTTCCTGTCCGGGATATTGTATTGTGGAGGACCGGAAAATCCGCTGCCACAAGACCCAGGGGCACGGTTCGGAAACCTTTTTGACGGCGACCATGAATTCCTGCAATCCGGTATTTGTCAATGTGGGGCTGCGGGTGGGAATCGACCGTTATTATGAATATTTCCGGCAATTTGGATTGCTTAACAAAACCGGAGTGGATCTGCCGGGAGAGGCTGGGACGATTATGCACAAAAAGGAAGATATGGGGCTGGTGGAGCTTGCCACGGTTTCCTTTGGTCAGTCTTTTCAGATCACGCCGCTTCAACTGATTACGACGATCAGTTCCCTGGTTAACGGCGGCAAACGGGTAACGCCGCATCTTGCCGCTTATACGACGGACCCGCAAACGGGCAATATCCTGCAGTTTGATTATGAAGTGCAGGAGGGGATCGTCTCAGAAGAGACGTCGGCAACCCTGCGGTATATGCTGGAAAAGGTCGTGTCCGAGGGCGGAGGGCAAAAGGCGTATATTGAAGGTTATTCCATCGGGGGAAAAACGGCGACCAGCCAGACGCTTCCCAGGGGCAGCGGAAAGTATATCGCTTCCTTTGTGGGCTTTGAGCCGGCGGACGACCCGCAGATTATAGCGATCGCGATTATCAATAATCCCAAGGGCGTATATTACGGCGGCCAGATTGCGGCGCCCGTAGTAAAAAAACTGTTTGAAAATATCCTTCCCTATTTGGAGGGAATCCAGTATAATTAACTGTGGATAAACGGAAAGGACATTAAAGAAATGTATCAGGAAATTGTTGCACCGACACTTATATCATTTGCAATCAGCGTGATTTTGGGACCGATCTTGATTCCGTTTCTGCGGCGGCTCAAGGTGGGGCAGACGGTTCGGGATGAGGGACCTAAGACGCATCTGCAAAAGACCGGAACGCCTACCATGGGCGGGCTTTTGATTCTGACGGCAATGACGGTTACTTCTTTGCTTTATATGAAGAAATACCCCGATATTATGCCGATTCTGTTCCTGACCCTCGGGTTTGGGCTGATCGGGTTTTTGGACGATTATATCAAGGTTGTATTGAAGCGCTCCATGGGGCTGCGCGCATGGCAGAAATTCGGGCTACAGATTATTGTAACCGCCGTGTTCGCCTTCTACCTGCATCAATATACCGATATCGGTCTTGCCTGCAGGATTCCTTTTATGTCCGGAAAATATCTGGATTTTGGAATTTTTAATATCCCGCTTCTATTTATTGTGGTGTTGGGAACCGTGAACGGAACCAATTTTACGGACGGACTGGACGGACTTGCCACCAGCGTTACCATATTGGTCGCGACGTTCTTTACGGTATGCGCCATCGGACTGAATGTGCCGATTACGCCGATAACCTGCGCCGCAGTAGGCGCATTACTGGGCTTTTTGCTGTTCAACGGCTATCCGGCAAGCGTGTTTATGGGAGATACGGGTTCCCTTGCCCTCGGGGGCTTTGTGGCGGCGTGCGCTTATATGATGCAGCTTCAGTTGTTTTTGCTTATCGTAGGTTTCGTCTATGTGGCGGAGGTGGCGAGCGTCATCATTCAGGTTACCTATTTTAAACTGACGGGCGGCAAAAGGATTTTTAAAATGGCGCCGATTCACCATCATTTTGAATTGTGCGGATGGAAGGAAACAAAAGTTGTCAGTGTGTTTTCTATCGTAACTGCTGTTTTGTGCCTGATCGGATTTCTGGCGCTTTGATGAAATAAGGAAAAGAGGAATGGGAGCATGCCCTCTGGGAAGAGAAGAAAAGTAAAAAAACAGAATTTTTTTGATTATACCCTGTTGTTCGTGGTCGTATTTTTGATTCTTTTCGGGCTGGTTATGATTTATTCCACCAGTTCCTATGAGGCGGCGGACAATTTTGACGGCGATTCCACTTACTATTTGCGGAAACAACTGTTTGCGACGATTTTGGGAGCTTTTGTTCTTGCAGCGACGACGTTGATCGATTATCATTTCTGGGAAAAATTTGCGCTTCCCGGTCTGCTGGTATCCTTTGTGCTTGTTTTGCTGGTACTGACGCCTATGGGAATTTCGGCAAACGGCGCCAGAAGATGGATCGGCATCGGACCGTTGTCCCTGCAGCCTGCGGAAGTTGTGAAGATCGAGGTTATTTTATTTTGTGCGGTGCTCATCAACAAAATGAATAAAAAGTGGATCGGAACGATGAAGGGAGTGGCGACGATCCTTTTGGTTCCGATCATTTTTGCCTTGATGCTGTGGCAGATTACCGACAACCTGAGTTCGGCGATTATCGTGGGCGGTATTGCGGTTGTGATGCTGTTTGTTGCCGATTCGGATTATTTAAAATATATTATCATGGTGCTTGCGGTCCTTGCAGCGGCGGCAATCGTCATCTATGTGGCGACTCATTCGGATGGCGGAAGCTTTCGTATGACCAGGATCAAGACCTGGCTGGACCCGGAATCGGACCCCTCGGATACGGGCTTTCAGACCCTGCAGGCACTGTACGCCATCGGTTCCGGCGGCATTTTCGGAAAAGGGCTTGGCGCCAGTATGCAAAAGCTGGGCTTTTTGCCTGAGGCGCAAAACGACATGATCTTTTCCATTATCTGTGAGGAGCTGGGGCTGTTCGGGGCATTGGCGGTAATTCTGCTGTTTGTGCTGTTGATCTGGAGATGTATGGTCATTGCCAATAACGCGCCGGACTTATTCGGGGCAATGCTGGTCGTAGGCGTAATGGCGCACTTTGCGATACAGGTTATTTTGAATATTGCCGTTGTGACCAATACGATACCCAATACGGGAATTTCTCTTCCCTTTATCAGTTACGGAGGTACGTCGGAAATGTTTTTGATGGCGGAAATCGGGCTGGTGCTGAACGTTTCGCGGCAGATCAGGCTGCGGGATACGATGTGACAAAAAAGGCGGCGGTTGGATGAGAGCCCGGAGCGAGCGGCCTCTTATCCCATCGTAGCATTTTCTAATGTAATGGCTATTATCGCAAAGCGGTTAGTACCTTGGACAGATTGGCGGCATATACTATAACAGATGATATTCACGAATGGATGGTGGATATGGATGCTATCAGTATATGCGGGGGGAATGCGTTGTGCGGCGAGGTCGACATACAGGGCTCTAAAAACGGAACGCTTCCCCTGTTGGCTGCGTCCGTTTTGGTAAAGGGAAAGACGGTTTTGGAAAATTGCCCGATGATTACCGATGTGGATCATATGATAAAGCTGCTGGAATATGTGGGCTGCAAGGTTACGAGAAACAGAAGGAGCGTAGAAATAGACGCTTCCTCTATTGACCGGACGGATTTTCCGCCGGAGCACACAAAGGTTATGCGCTCTTCAATTATGCTGTTGGGAGCGATGCTCGGCAGGCAGGGAGAGATTTCGACTTATTATCCGGGGGGCTGCGTCATAGGAGAAAGACCGATCGATCTTCATATGGCTGCGCTGTCCCAACTGGGAGTGGTGTTTTCGGATACCGATTGTAAGGTGGAAGCGAAAGCCGGGAAACTGGCGGGCGGAACCGTCCGGCTGTCCTTTCCCAGCGTGGGAGCTACGGAAAACGTCATACTTGCCGCCGTGCTGGCAAAGGGAAACACGGTCATAGAAGGCTGTGCGTTAGAACCGGAAATCGTGGAGCTTTGCGCCTTTTTAAACCGCGCCGGTGCGAAGATATCCGGAGCCGGGGAAAGCCGCATCTGCATTGAAGGGGTAGAGGCGCTTCGGGAGATTTGTTACCGGGTCATGTCGGACCGGATTGTGGCGGGTACTTATCTGCTTGCGGGCGTCATGACGAAAGGCATTGTGGTGCTCAATCACGCTCCGGTGGATCAGATGCAGGAGTTGTTTTATGTGCTGCAGCAGATGGGCGCCGATCTTGCCATTGCGGATCAATGGGTCTGCATCAACGGAGAACACGCGCACAAAGCGGTGCCGGGAATTAAGACATCCACATATCCGGGATTTCCGACGGATCTGCAGTCGGCGTTTATGGCTGCGTTTACTTTGGCGGACGGCTGTAGTATTATAGAAGAGACGATTTTTGAAAGCCGTTTTAAGATTGTGCCGGAGCTTGTGAAGATGGGAGCGGACATTCATGTGATCGGAAACCGTGCCATGATATGCGGCGTACCGTTTCTGACAGGCTGCACGGTAGAGGCGGCGGAGCTGCGGGGCGGGGCGGCGCTTATCCTTGCGGGGCTTGCCGCGTCCGGGACTACGGTGGTAACAAACAAATGCTTTATTGACCGCGGTTATGAGAATATCTGCCGCGATTTAAGGGCGCTTGGCGCAAAGATTTCGGATGAGGATATTGCGGGCTGTTCTGCCTGAAATCTGGTGTAAGAAATGAAAAACGATTACGAGAGATTTACATTTAAACAGAAACTGTGGATGTCAGCGGCAGCATTGGGCGTTATTTTTGTTGCTGCCCTGGCATTTGTTTTGATTCATTACCGCATAACTCAGGTCGAAGTAATCGGCAATCATCATTATACGGAAGACGAGATTAAGGAGATGGTGTTAAACGGAAATGTGACGGACAATTCCCTGTTGCTTTCCCTGAAATACCGCAATCGTTCCATTGAGGACATCCCTTTTATCGAAACGATGGATGTGGAAGTGCTTGGAGCGGACAGCGTCAGAATTATGGTGTATGAAAAAACGCTTGCCGGCTGTGTTTCCTACCTGGGAAATTATATGTATTTTGACAGGGAAGGAATTGTGGTCGAAAGCTCTCCGGAGTTTACGGAGGGCGTGCCCGAGATTACGGGATTGCATTTTGATTATGTGAGACTGTATGAAAAGCTGCCGGTGGAAAAGGAAGAAGTGTTTCAGGAAATTCTGAACCTGACCCAACTGTTGGAAAAATATGAGATTTCTGCGGACAAGATCTATTTTGATCATGATATGAACGTGACGCTGTATTTCGGACAGGCAAGGGTGCGGATCGGAAACGGGAGCAACATCGATGAAAAGATCATGCAGCTTTCGGTTATGGTTCCGGCGATTGAAGGCAAAAGCGGAGTGCTGGATATGTCGGAATTTAACGAAAATACGAAAAGTCTGACCTTTGAACCCGATTAAAAGATATAGTATTTCATTAACAGAAATCTACAAGAAATTGAAAAAATAGGTTGATAATTTTCGTAAATAATTATATGATAAAGTATATGGAATTTTAGTGGATTTGTGAAGGAGGAACTACTCTTGCTTGAGATTAAGTCAAATGATGCAGATACTGCCGCAAAGATTATCGTTGTCGGCGTCGGCGGTGCGGGCAATAATGCAGTAAATAGAATGATTGAAGAAAATATCGGCGGCGTCGGATTTATCGGCGTCAATACGGATAAACAGGCGTTGCAGCTTTGCAAAGCGCCTAAGCTGATACAGATCGGTGAGAAACTGACGAAAGGTCTGGGAGCCGGAGCAAAACCGGAGATCGGCGAGAAAGCTGCGGAGGAAAGCGTAGAAGAACTGACAAGCGCATTAAAGGGCGCGGATATGATATTCGTTACCTGCGGTATGGGCGGCGGAACCGGTACGGGAGCAGCCCCTGTTGTAGCTAAGATTGCAAAGGAGATGGGCGTTTTAACGGTCGGCGTTGTGACGAAGCCTTTCAAATTTGAGGCGCGTACCAGAATGGAAAACGCGATCGGCGGCATTGAGAGATTAAGAGAGAATGTAGATACTTTAATCGTGATTCCCAACGATAAATTATTGGAAATTGTTGACAGAAGGACAACCCTTCCTGACGCTTTAAAGAAGGCGGATGAGGTATTGCAGCAGGCGGTACAGGGCATTACGGACCTAATCAATGTTCCTGCGGTCATCAATCTGGATTTTGCGGATGTTCAGACGGTCATGAAAGACAAAGGCATCGCGCATATCGGCATCGGATATGGCAAGGGTGACGAAAAAGCGAACGAAGCCGTTAAAATGGCGGTCGGCTCTCCTTTGCTGGAGACAACGATTACAGGCGCTACGGATGTTATCATCAATGTTTCCGGCGATATCGCACTGGCGGACGCATCCGACGCGGTTAGCTATGTACAGGATATGGTGGGAGAAAACGTCAATATTATCTTTGGCGCAATGTATGACGAGACCATGACGGATTCCTGCAGCGTGACGGTTATTGCGACCGGTATTGAGCAGGCGACGGGCGTGGGCGCAAGCGTAATGAGTAAAATGGGCGGAAGCTTTTTACATACTCCGGTAGGACAGGCGGCGAGAACAAAAGCGGCATCGGTAAAGCCTTCCATTAATCCCGCGATCAATACGGCGACCACCGGTACAGGACCGATCCCCTCGGTAACGCCGATTAAACCCGTGAACGGTTTCCAGAAGCCGGAGGCAATTAAGAGCAGTGTAGAATCCCAATCCTTAAAAATACCGGATTTTTTGCAAAGAAATAAATAGTGATCCGAACCGGGAAGCTGTTGCATTTCGTAATATTTTTAGAATATTTCGAGATGCAGCAGCTTCTTTTTTTGCGAATTTTGTCAATCATTTTTGATTCTTTGTGCCGCCGGTTTGACAAAATGTGCACCGGAATTTTCCTATAATATCTCTGACAGGGAGGTGCAAAAATGACCATTTATCTCGATGTGGTTTTTTTTATCAACCTGTTATACCAGTTGGGTATTCTGACAATACTGAACGGGCTTTTTCATATGCGGGCGTCTGTGGGAAGGCTGTTTTGCGGAGCGATCCTTGGCAGCGCCGTTTACTGCGGATGTCTTGTCGCCGGGGTTTTGGTCCATGCGTATCCGGGCAACCTCGCCTTAGGGGCACTGATCGGATTTATCAGCGTAGCGGCGGCTTTTTTTCCAAAAGGCGGAAAGAAGTTCGGGGGGCTGGTTTTGGCGGAGTGTTTTTTATCGGTCTGTCTGGGCGGCATTTTGGAGCTGATTCCTCAGGGAACAAGAGAGAGTTACCTAATGCTAACAGGATCCGCGGCGCTTGTTTTTATGGGACTCTTTTGCGTAAGGATCAGACGAATGCTGTTGGAAAGGACGGAAAGGGAAAGGAATATTCAAAAGGTAAGGCTGATTCACAAAGGAGTGTTAGTGGAAGCTAACGGATTGGCGGATACAGGAAACGGGCTGACAGATCCGATCAGTAAAGAGCCCGTAATTATTATCCAGAAAAGCGTCAAAGATATGCTGTTTTGCGGCGAAGTCAGCGGGCAAAAAGGGTACCGCGCAATTCCCTACGGCAGCATCGGGACCAAAAAAGGAATTTTGGAAGCGTTTCGTTTGGAAAGGCTGGAAATTCTAAACGAAAATAAAAGCAAAAGGGATGAAGCAATTGTCAGAACACAGGTAATATGCGCCGTGTATGATGAAAATTTCAGCACCGGCGGAGGCTATGAGGTTTTGTTGCACCCATTCTTGCTATAGGAAAAAGGGAGGAAGAACATGATATTAAAGGTATCCATGCCGGGAAAATTTCAGTTCCGGATATTAAGAAGAGAGGGGAGTCTCTTATTCAGCAAACAGGGGGATATTCATTATATAGGGGGAACGGAGGTGCTTCCGCCGCCGCTGATGGACGAACAGGAAAACCGGATGATACAGGAGCTTGGTACGGAAGACGGAGACGAGGCGAGGGCGGTTTTGATTGAACATAATCTGAGACTGGTCGTATACATAGCTAAAAAGTTTGAGAATACGGGAATTGGGGTTGAGGATCTGATTTCCATCGGAACCATCGGACTGATCAAATCCATCAATACCTATAATCCGGAGAAAAATATTAAATTGGCGACTTATGCGTCCCGCTGCATTGAAAATGAGATTTTGATGTATCTGCGGCGCAACAACAAGACCAAGCTGGAGGTTTCCATCGACGAGCCGCTCAATGTGGACTGGGACGGCAATGAGCTTTTGCTGTCGGATATTTTAGGAACCGACGAGGATATTATTTATCGGGACATTGAAAGCGAGGTGGAGCGGAAAGTTTTAAAATCCGCGATCAGCAAGCTCTCTGAACGGGAACGGACAATTATCAATCTGCGCTTCGGACTGGACACGGAGGACGGAGAGGAACTGACGCAGAAGGAGGTCGCAGGAATGTTGGGGATTTCCCAATCCTACATTTCCAGGCTGGAGAAAAAAATCATGAAACGGCTGAAACGGGAAATGAGCAAGGAGGTATAGGCGGCAAAGCGCAGGATAAGCCATAGAGGTTCCATATACAGACACCCCTCACATAATAAGAATGGATTGACAGAAAACGAATAATCAGTAATAATGAAAACATCGATTTCGGTCGATAAATCTGAATTTTATGAGGGAAAAAAATGAAAAAAAGAAAATGGACTTTGATTGCATTGGCAGGAGCGCTGATGCTCGTTGCAGGGGGCTGTCAAAAGGAAAAGGACGAGGCGCCTGTTGTAACCGTGCAGCCGGTTTTGGGAGAAGATGTAGCCGGATATGCCGGTTTTTCACATCTGCAGGCGTATACGCTGGGAGAAACGGCTCAAAATTCCGTGCTGTATCTTCCGGCGGATGAAAACGCTTATGTGGGAGAGACCTGTATCATCAGCAAAACGGAGGGCGTGGAGGTTACGCTGAATTATGCGCCGATGCTCGGCGATGAAATGATCAATAAACCGATTGAGAAAAAACTTCAATATACCCTGGATATGGAATTTAGCGATACATATGCAGAGGAATATGAGAATCTTGATATATCGAAGGTCGAAGCCATCGGTAATGACGCAGTGGCGGCAGAGGTTTCCTATCTGGAATATCAGGATGAAAACAAGAGTTATACCGCAAATTGGATGGACTATATATATCTGGAACTGGAGGACGACAGGGAGTTTAAGATTGTTATCAAGGTTGATTCCGTTTCGGAAACGGAGCAGACTGCGGCGGTTATTGAAGAACTGGAAAAGTATTTTGGGCTGGAGATTCCCTATGAGAGCGGAGCGCTTCAGGCAAAACTGGAAAGACATGAACCGGATGACGATACGCAGCTTAAAATGGATGCGAATACGGTATCATTTGCCGGTTTTTCACTGTATTTTCCGCAGGGCTGGGAGGAGGCTGTTTTAAAGGAACTGCTAATTACCGATCAGATGATGAAAGAGGCAAAAATCGATGATGTAATTTATTTTAGCCCCCAAGATTCGGACATTGCTTCCGAAACCGCTATTTTTTTGGCAAGTGGAGCTTCAGATATAAACAGCGGCGAAATTGGCATTTTAAATAAAGAAGAAGAAAAGCTGTTTGAGCGGACTTTAGAGGAGGAATTTTGTAAAGAGTATGATACGACAGATCTCGAGCTTCGTATCTTGGGAAAAACAGAATTGGGATGGGTAGTGACAGTCGATTTCAATAATTGGCATGAGTTTGCTGCCAGAGTATATTATATTTACAGAGGCGATCAGCGCTATATGGTAATGGGAATTATTGAAGCGGGTGCTGATGATGAACTGAAAACGGAATTGTATGATGCGGTTGATCAGATTTATTCTACGATGGAAGTAAAATAAAACGGTAAGAAGATATAGATCAGTTGGCTGATTACTGTATAAAAATGTGAATTTTGCACATCCTCTTAGTAGATGAAAATTCTACCAGGAGGAATGGAAAATGGCACAGGGAAAAGTAGAAATATGCGGAGTGAATACGGCAAAGCTTCCTCTTCTGAAAAACTCGGAAAAGGAAGCTTTGTTTGTGCGTATCGGCGAGGGCGATAAGGATGCGAGAGAAACTTATATCGAAGGAAATTTAAGGCTGGTTTTAAGTGTCATTAAGCGATTCTCTTCCAGTAATGAAAACGTAGACGACCTGTTTCAGATCGGATGCGTGGGTCTGATTAAAGCGATTGATAATTTCAATTCTGAGCTGGGGGTAAAATTTTCCACTTATGCCGTACCCATGATCGTAGGAGAGATCCGCAGGTTTTTGCGGGACAACAGCTCCATCAGGGTATCCAGAAGTCTGAAGGATACCGCCTATAAGGCGATCTATGCAAAGGAGACCATGACGAAAACCAATTTGAAGGAACCGAGCATTGAAGAAATTGCCGAGGAGATAGGGATTCCGAAGGAGGACATTGTCTATGCGCTGGACGCTATTCAAAATCCCATGAGCCTTTATGAACCGATTTATACCGACGGCGGAGATACGCTGTATGTGATGGACCAGGTTGCGGATAAGAAAAATAAGGAAGAAACCTGGGTGGAACATATTTCGCTTTCGGAGGCGATGAAAAAGTTAAACGAGAGGGAGCATGAGATTATCACGCTGCGCTTTTTTGAGGGAAAGACTCAGATGGAGGTGTCGGAAATGATCGGGATTTCTCAGGCGCAGGTGTCCCGGCTGGAGAAGAATGCGTTGAAAACTATGCGGAATTACCTGGCAGGGTAGGGATTGCCGGGTATTTTCATAAGGCGGATAAAGAAACGGGGTTTTTCTAACAAAATGCGCGGGAGGGGATTAGCGGCGGACGGGTCGGCTTGCAACGCGGCATCCGTGCCGCGGCAAGCCTAAATCGACCGTCCTGGTCGATTTCCCCTTGGTTTTGGAGCATTTTGTAAGAAAAAACGCCGTTTCTTTATAACGCCTTATGAAAACACCCGGCAATCCCGGGCTTGTTGACTCAACCCGGCGGGAGGCGCGACCTTGCGGCGCGCTGGGAGGGGTGTGTGAGGGTGAATGGATGAATGGGTAAATAGGAGGGGATGTGGGAGGGATTCATGGAGAGGGGAGTTTGATTGAAAGAGTTTGAAGGATTTTTTGGTTGCTTTTTTGTGTTGGTTTGTATATAATGTGGTTATAGAAAACGTAAATACGGATTTTGCGGTTGTGATAGAAGTGTTGTTGAGCCTGTATGGTTTATGCGGTGGGGAGGTTCGCATGGATATGGGTGGTCCCTGGAGAGAGTGAGAAGAGAAAGGGACAGTAGGACTTGAACGAAAAAGACATCACGGAGAAGATGCTGGCGGAGCATAATGATGTGTTTGCGGATATTGTAAATGTTCTCTTATTCCAAGGGAAATACCGGATCGGAGAGGACGATCTGATGAATGCAAAGGATAAAAGCCAGTATAAGGCAAACGGTGTGGTTCATGAGCAGGAGAGGGATTTATCGAAAATCTGGAAGCAGAAGGATCTCAGAATTTCCATGCTGGGAATGGAAAACCAGACGGTGGAAGATCCGGATATGCCGTTTCGGGTATGACGGGGCGTCTTACCGGTCGCAATGTCTTGCCGGTGGGGAGGACAGATATCCGGTTGTAACAATGGTTTTGTATTTTGGGACGAAGCACAGATGGAAGACGCCCAAGAGGATGTCAGAACGGATGAGCATACCGGAGGAGATAAAACCTTATTTTCAGGATTACGGTATCAATGTGTTTGACATTGCTTTTTTATCGGATGAACAGATCGCCATGTTTCAGAGCGATTTTAAGATTGTAGCGGATTATTTTTCACAGATACGTAGAAAGGGCGATTATCAGCCGCCAAAGCAGGAGATCAGGTATGTGGATGAAGTTTTAAAGTTGTTGACGGTATTGACCGGAGACGACAGATTTGAAAAGGCACAAAAGGATTTTAACAAAGGAGGTGCGGTAACCATGTGTGAGGTATTGGACAAAATAGAAAAAAGAGGAATGGAACAAGGCGGTTTAAAGATGTTGGTCCGGCTTGTAAAGAAGGGGGTTATTAGCATTCAGGAAGCGGCGGAAAACGCCGGAATGGATATAGCTTCCTTTGAGAAGAAAATGCAGCAATAGATCACAATAAAAAATGTGGGCTGTCTCATTGATCAGTTTGGGTATCGATCAATGAGACAGCCCCTGCATTTTTTTAATGGTGGAATAACCGGATTCCCGTGAAAGCCATTACCATATCATATTTGTTGCAGCATTCGATCACTGCATCGTCCCTGACGGAGCCGCCCGGCTGCGCGATATATTTAACGCCGCTTTTGTGAGCTCTTTCAATATTGTCAGAGAAGGGGAAGAAGGCATCGGAACCAAGGGTTACATTCTGGTTTTTGGCAAGCCAAGCTTTTTTCTCTTCTGCGGTAAATACGGGAGGCTTTACCTTAAAGGTTTTTTCCCATACGCCGTCTGCAAGCACGTCCATATATTCTTCGCCCATATATACGTCGATGGCGTTGTCTCTGTCAGCGCGTCCTAACTTATCTACAAACTGTAAGCCCATGACCTGGGGAGACTGGCGTAAGAACCAGTTGTCCGCTTTCTGTCCGGCAAGGCGCGTGCAGTGGATACGGGACTGCTGTCCGGCGCCGATTCCGATTGCCTGTCCGTTTTTGACATAGCAGACGGAGTTGGACTGGGTATATTTCAAGGTAATCAGAGCGATTTTCATATCGATCAGAGCCGATTCGGGGATTTCTTTATTTTCCGTTACGATATTGGATAAAAGATCTCCGTTGACATCCAGTTCGTTGCGCCCCTGCTCAAAGGTAATGCCGTAAACCTGTTTCTGTTCAACGGGAGCGGGAACATAAGAAGGATCAATCTGGATGACATTATAGTTGCCTTTTTTCTTTTCTTTCAGCATGGCAAGTGCTTCTTCGGTAAAACCGGGAGCGATGACGCCGTCGGAAACTTCTCTTTTGATCAGTCTTGCGGTGTCTGCGTCGCAGATATCGGATAAGGCGATGAAATCGCCGAAGGAAGACATGCGGTCCGCGCCTCTTGCTCTTGCGTACGCGCAGGCAAGGGGGGATAATTCGCCGAGATCGTCGACCCAATAGATTTTGGCAAGCGTATCGTCTAAGGGAAGACCGACTGCCGCGCCGGCGGGAGATACGTGTTTAAAGGAAGTGGCGGCGGGAAGTCCCGTGGCTTCTTTTAATTCCTTTACAAGCTGCCAGCCGTTGAAAGCGTCCAGAAAATTGATATAGCCCGGTTTCCCGTTTAATACGGTAACGGGAAGTTCGCTTCCGTCAGCCATAAAAATGCGGGAAGGCTTCTGGTTCGGGTTACATCCGTATTTCAATTGGATTTCATTCATGTTTTTTTCCTCCTGAAAGTAATTTATTGATTTTTGTTGACAATTTTCGTTTCATAGGTTCCTGTGGCGATATCGATATAGCGGACAAACAGGGAAACTTTATTTTCTTCATTCAGACTGTTCCAGAGCATGTCCGTAAAAGCGTCGATATCATCGGATACCGCAACCAGTTTGGGCTCTCCTTCAAAGCTTGGCAGAGGATTGCCGTCGTGCATATAGGTGTGGATAAAATGTCCTTCGCCGGCAACGGGATTTTCATAGGCAAAGGTATAGCGGTTGCATGCTGCGGGATTGCCGTTATTGCTTTTTAAGATGGACATTGCATAATTGAAACTGCCGTTTTCCCTATGAATAATACCGGAAATACGAGGCGTATAGTTGGGGGCGTCCGGCTCAAATTCGCGGCATCTTAAAGATTGCTCAAAGGTAAGCTGGATATCCATGCCTTCATAGATCGTGTCTGTCTGGTCACCGTTTGTCACAATGGTCTTATTGCCCAATACGCGAACGGGCGCGTAGATGATCAGACTGGGATCTTCCAGCTTGGAGGGATCGAAAGCCTGTGTGCGGATGCCTTCGCCGTCTTCAACAAAAATGCGGTTCCGGCTGTTGACGCTGCGCCCCATAATGAAGTAAGCGGCAACGGCTTTGGTTCCGTCGGGGGATTTGCCGATCACAATGCCGCGCCCGGGATAGGCGTTGCTTTTCAACTCGTTTTCCAGTGATAACATGTTCATAATCTGTTCCTCCTAAAAATTAAGGTCCAACTTTTAAGTCTTGTATATGGGAGAGAAAGAGTAGATGGAAGCATATAATGAAGGAAAAGCATGCTGTTAGAAAAATGCCATTTAAAACTCCGGGCTGAAAAAGCAATTATAATCTGACATGCTTCCACCACAGCCCATAGCCCTATACAAAACTTAAAACACCATATAATCAAATGGTATACGATATAAGTATACTTTTCAAGCGTTTTTCAAAAAAATATTGAATATTATGGGTTGCTTTTCTCCATAGGGTGTCCTATAATAGAAACGCAACATCTTGTATGGAAAAGGAATAAAAATACAAGATTTTGGAAGAATAAAGCTATAAAAGGTTGCCGGTTTTGCGCGGGTTTGGGGGCAAAACAGCACAGAAACGGAAGGAAGGAATTTTTTGTGAGGATTATCAAAAGAAGCGGAAAAGAAGTGGGGTTTGATATTTCTAAGATTATGGCGGCGGTGCAGAAGGCGAATCGGGAAGTGCCCGAAGCGGAACGCATGAGTGCGGATCAGATCGATGAAATTTCCAACAATGTAGAAAAAATCTGTCTGGAAATGGCGCATACGCCAAGCGTAGAAGAAATACAGGATATGGTGGAAAACCAGATCATGAACCAGCACGCTTTTGAGGTGGCGAGAAAATATATTACGTATCGCTATAAAAGAGCTTTGGTGCGTAAATCCAATTCCACGGATGAGCAGATTTTGACCCTGATAGAGTGTAATAATGAAGAAGTAAAGCAGGAAAATTCCAATAAAAATCCCATTGTCAACAGCGTACAGCGTGACTATATGGCTGGCGAGGTCAGCAAAGATATTACCAAACGTTTTTTGCTGCCGCCGGATATTGTCAGGGCGCATGAGGAGGGGATTATCCATTTCCATGACGCGGACTATTTTGCACAGCATATGCACAATTGCTGTCTCGTTAATCTGGAGGATATGCTGCAAAACGGTACGGTAATCAGCGAGACGATGATTGATACGCCAAAGAGTTTTTCCACAGCTTGCAATATCGCGACCCAGAGCATTGCACAGATCGCCAGCAGTCAATACGGCGGACAGAGTATTACCTTATCCCACCTTGCGCCTTTTGTGGACGTGAGCAGGCAGAAGCTGCGCCGTCTGGTAACGAAGGAATATCAGGAGGCGGGGTTGGATCTTGACGAAGAGCAGATTAACCAGATTGCGGAAATGCGTGTCAAAGAAGAAATCGAGCGCGGCGTGCAGATGATCCAGTATCAGGTCATCACACTGATGACGACTAACGGACAGGCGCCCTTCGTAACGGTCTTTATGTATCTGGACGAAGTGCCCGAAGGACGTACCAGGGACGATCTTGCCATGGTCATTGAGGAAATGCTCAGACAGAGAATTTTGGGTGTTAAAAATGAAAAGGGCGTATATATTACGCCGGCTTTTCCAAAACTAATCTATGTATTGGAAGAGGATAATGTCAGGGAAGGAACCAGATATTGGGAAATTACAAAGCTGGCGGCACAGTGCACCGCAAAACGGATGGTTCCCGATTATATTTCCGAAAAGGTTATGAAGGAGTTGAAGCAGGGCTATTGTTATCCTTGCATGGGATGCCGTTCTTTCTTAACCGTATATCATGACGAGGAGGGCAAGCCGAAATTTTACGGGCGTTTCAATCAGGGCGTTGTTACCTTAAATCTCGTGGATGTGGCATGTTCCTCGGGCAGGGATATTGATAAATTCTGGAAGATTTTGGATGAAAGGCTGGAGCTTTGTTACCGCGCGCTGATGTGCAGGCACAACCGCCTCAAGGGCACCCCTTCGGACGTTGCGCCGATCCTTTGGCAGGATGGAGCGCTGGCGAGGCTGAAAAAGGGAGAGACCATCGACAAATTGCTGTACAACGGCTATTCGACGATTTCCTTAGGCTATGCGGGATTGTGCGAGTGCACCAGATATATGACGGGAAAATCCCATACAGATCCGGTAGCGACGCCGTTTGCCTTAGAAGTTATGCAGCATTTAAACGACGCCTGTGCAAAATGGAAAGAAGAAACCAATATTGATTTCAGCCTCTACGGCACGCCCCTTGAGTCCACGACCTACAAATTTGCGAAATGCCTGCAGAAACGTTTCGGCAAGATCAAGGATGTCACGGACAAAAACTATATTACCAACAGCTATCACGTACACGTTACCGAAGAGATAGACGCTTTCAGCAAGCTGACCTTTGAAGCGCAGTTTCAGAAGCTGTCGCCGGGCGGGGCGGTAAGCTATGTGGAAGTGCCCAATATGCAGAATAATATCGATGCCGTTTTGGCGGTAATGCAGCATATTTATGATAATATCATGTATGCGGAATTGAATACCAAGAGCGATTATTGCCAGAAATGCGGTTTTGACGGTGAAATCCGCATTGTCAAGGATGACGACGGCAAGCTGGTATGGGAATGCCCCTGCTGCGGCAACAGAGATCAGGATACGATGAACGTGGCAAGGCGTACCTGCGGATATATCGGAACCCAGTTTTGGAACCAGGGACGTACGCAGGAGATTCAGGAACGGGTGTTACACTTATAGATCGGAGAGGTTATGAATTACGCATCCATTAAAAAAACGGACATCGCCAATGGGGTTGGTGTCCGTGTTTCTTTATTTGTATCCGGCTGCACCCATCATTGCAGGGAGTGTTTTAATCCGGAGACGTGGAACTTTGAATATGGGAAGCCTTTTACAAAAGAGGTGGAAGAAGAGCTTTTGCAGGCGCTTTCCCCGTCGCATATCAAAGGGCTGACCCTTCTGGGTGGAGAACCCATGGAGCCGGACAATCAGAGGGCGCTGGTTCCTTTTTTAAGAAAAGTAAAAGAACGGTTTCCAAATAAATCCGTCTGGTGCTATACTGGATATACGCTGGAAAGAGATCTTTTAGGGACGCGTGCCGACGGGAGCGCAGGCGCCGGTCGGGCAAGATGCGAAGTGACGGAGGAATTTTTGAATATGCTGGATATTCTGGTGGACGGGGAGTTTCAGATCGACCTAAAGGATATCCGCCTTAAATTCCGCGGCTCATCCAATCAAAGGATTCTGGATATGAAGGAAACCATGAAAAAAAGAAAAGCGGTATTGGTTGAAGAATTTTTGTAGCGTATTGATGAAGGAGGTAACAGGATGGATCAGAAAGCGATGTTTCAATTGACTTACGGGCTTTTTGTGCTTAGTACAAAAGAGGGAGATTTTCAAAACGGCTGTATCATTAACACAGCGATGCAGGTAACCAGCGATCCGAACCGTATCGGCATCACGGTCAACAAAGGGAATAAGACCTGTGAAATGATTGATCATTCGGGGATATTCAACGTATCGGTGCTTACGGAAAAGACGCAGTTTGAGGTGTTTACCCATTTTGGGTTCCAGAGCGGCAGAGTCGCGGATAAATTTGCGGGCTGGGGCTTTAAAGAGACGGCGGAAAACGGCGTTTACTATCTGACAGGGTGCACCAACGCTTACTTAAGCGGCAGAGTCGTTCAAAAAATTGATTTGGGAACCCATATGATGTTTATTGCTGATGTGACGGACGCAAAAGTATTATCGGCGGACCCCAGCGTAACTTACAGTTATTATCAGCAGAACATTAAGCCGAAGCCTGTGGAGAAAAAGAAGAGCGGATATACCTGCACGGTTTGCGGATATGTATATGAGGGAGAAGAGCTCCCGGCGGATTTCATCTGTCCGGTCTGCAAGCACGGCGCAGAGGTCTTTGTCAAAAATTAAATCGGGAGAAGTTTTATGAAGTTCATGCACTTATCAGACCTTCATATCGGAAAACGGGTAAACGAGTACTCCATGCTGGAGGATCAAAGCTATATCTTGGAGCAGATCCTCCGTCTTGTGGATGAGGAAAAGCCGGAGGCGGTTGTAATTGCCGGAGACATTTATGATAAAAGTGTTCCCGGCGGCGACGCCGTTTTGTTATTTGACCGGTTCCTGACACAGCTTGCAGAGAGGAAAGCGCCCGTTTTTTTGATTAGCGGAAATCATGATTCGCCGGAGCGCCTTTCTTTTGCAAGAGAGCTTCTGGCGCAAAGCGGCGTCTATATATCGGAGGTCTACGAGGGAAAAATACAAAAGGTTGCGCTGCAGGACGGGTACGGAGTTGTGAATTTCTATCTGTTTCCGTTTTTAAAACCCGCCGTGGTAAAGCATTTTATGCCGGAAAAGGAGATTACGGATTATCAAAGCGCCATGGAAGCGGTTGTGGAATCATTGGACGTTGATTTTTCGGAAAGAAATGTATTTGTGGTACACCAGTTTCTGACGGGAGCGGTCCGTAGCGAATCTGAGGAGGTATCCGTAGGCGGACTGGATGATATTTCCGCATCGGTTTTTGACGGCATAGACTATGTTGCCCTGGGGCATATCCATAAGCCGCAGCAGGTGGGCAGGGAGACGGTCCGCTACTGCGGGACGCCGCTCAAGTATTCCTTTTCCGAGGCGGAGCATGAAAAAACCGTTACCTTTGCGGATATGAAGGAAAAAGGAGAAATTAAGATTACGGAAAGAAAGCTGGTTCCGCTGCGGGATATGAGAAAACTCAAGGGAAGTTACCTTGAGCTAACTGATCCGGAGCATTACAGGAATACGAGGGTGGAGGATTACCTTGCGATAACATTGACCGACGAAGAGGATATTCCGGAGGTTATGGGAAAGCTTTCGAGCATTTATCCCAATATTATGAAGCTGGAATATGATAACCGGCGCACAAGAGCGGCGGGGATTAAGGATGTGCCGGGAGCGGCGGATCATAAGACGCCGGCGGAACTGTTTGAAGAGTTTTATGAAAAACAGAACGGTACGCCCATGTCGGAAGAACAGCGCGAGTATGTAGCTGCATTGATAGAGGATATTTGGGAGGAGAGCCTATGAAACCTTTAAAGCTGGTAATGTCCGCTTTCGGTCCCTATGCAGGAGAGGAAACCATAGATTTTGAAAAACTGGGAAATACGGGTTTATACTTGATTACCGGAGATACCGGTTCCGGTAAAACCACGATATTTGATGCCGTTTCCTTTGCCCTGTTTGGAGAAAGCAGCGGTAACAGGGAGCCGTCCATGCTGCGGAGCCGTTTTGCCGATGCAAAGACAAAAACCTATGTGCAGCTTAGCTTTTTATACAAGGGGAACCGTTATGAAATCCGCCGCAATCCCGAGTATCTGCGTCCCAAAGACCGTGGGGAAGGCGAGACGACGGAGCGCGCGGACGCGGTATTGACTACCGTGGCGGACGGGAAGGTAATTACGGGAGTCAAAAATGTCAACGACCGGGTAACGGAGCTATTGGGGATCAATAAAGAACAATTTTCTCAAATCGCTATGATCGCGCAGGGGGACTTTTTGAAGCTGTTGCTTTCGGATACCAGGAAGCGCAGCGAGATTTTCAGGGAAATTTTCGGGACGGGAAGCTATCAGGCGTTGCAGGATGCCTTAAGAAGCAGGAGCGGAAAGCTGCATGACGCTTATGACGAAATTTCCCGCAGCATCCGCCAGTATCTGGAGGGCTTTCGCTGTCCCGGGGAGCATGAGCGGTACGAAGAGATCGAAAAGTTAAAATCCGACCGGCAAATTACATCTCCGGTGGGAGTCCGTATCCTGCTTAACGAGGTATGCGACAGTCTGCAAAATCGTGCAAAGGCGGCGGAGAAGGAACTGCAGGAGGCGAACCGGGAATGGGACCGGATCAGTAAAGGTCTGGCAATCCATGATACGGCAAAGGGCACGGAAGCGCAGCTTCAAAAGGAGCAAAAAAAATACGAAGAACTTCATGGAAAGCTGGAGTCCTGCCGGGAAATCCTTGCAAAGGAAGAACAGACCGCGGGCAGGAGACAGGAACTGGCGCAGGAAATTTTATTAAAGAAAGAAAACCTCAGGGAATTTGAAGGGCTGGAGGACTTGATTTCGGAATATAGCGCAAAGGAAAAGACTTTGAAGGAAACGGAGGGAAAGACCGGACGCGAACAGGAAGAAATGGAGGGGCTGCAAAAACAACTTGTAAAAGGGCAGGAACAAAGAAGGCTGTTGGCAAATCCCGAGGCGGATCATGGAAAATGGCAGCGCAGGAAGGAAAGGCTGGAACGAATTTACGGGATTTTGCAGGAATACCAAAGCGATTCCGGCAGGATAGCCGCATTGCGGGAAACGGAAAAACAGGAGCAGGAGCGCTATGAAGAGGCTGCAAAGGAAATGGACGCGCTGTCGCAGGAAGCGCTTGCCATGGAACGAGCCTTTTTGGACGAACAGGCGGGAGTCCTTGCCAAAGAGCTGAAACCGGGAACTCCCTGTCCGGTCTGCGGCGCCCTGGAGCACCCGCAGCCGGCAAAATGCCGCGGCGATGTTTTGGAGCAGGCGGAAGTGGAAGCGGCAAAGGAACGGGCAAAAGAAGCGAGAAACCGGGCTGCGTCTTACAGCGGACATATCAAGGAAAGCGCCGCGGCAAGAGCGGTTTTGGAAGAGAAAAAGAAAAAAGCGGGAGAGCAGATTGCGGCAGCGCTCAAGGAGGCAGGCTTCGCAGAGGAAAAGAATACGGCGGAAGACATGAGTGCCGAGGAGGATATGTGTACCGCGGAGAATAGAAATACGGCGGAAGACATGAGCGAAACCGAATCCTTACTGTCGGCGGGAATTGCAGAAGCAAACGCCGGACTGGAAAAAGCAAAGCGGCAGATGGAGGAAGCAAAGCGGCTGGATGAAAGGTTGCCGGAGCAATCAAAGAGGCTTGAGGAGCTGACCCTTCAATATCGGGAGGATCGCGAACAGCTTGTAAAACTGAAAGAAGGCAGCAGGTCCTTAGCCCGCCGGATCGAAGAAAAGAGAGAGCAGCTTGGATTTGCGGACAGGAAGGAAGCCGCCGCTTACATCGGGAAGCTGGAAGAGGAACAGGGACGTCTGCAAAAGGCGTATGACAAGGCGTTAGCCGACGTTACCGAAACGGAAATCAAAGTCAGGGAAACGGACGCGTCGATCCGCACCCTTTCCGCGGCGTTAAAAAAGCAGCGGAAGGAAGCGGGCGAAACAAACGAGGAAGAACTGCGAAACCGGGCGGAAGAACTCAGACAGGAGAAAAAGCGTCTGGAGTCGCTCAAAAAAGAGGCGGAGCTGACAGCCGATACCGATGAAGGGATCAGAAAGCATGTTTTCAGACAGTTGGAGCGCCTGGAGGAGACCGGAGCACAATGGCAGATGGTCAAAGCGCTGCATAATACCGCAAGCGGGAGCGTCCCCGGCAAAGACAAGATTATGCTGGAGACTTATGTGCAGATGGCGTATTTTGACAGGATTATTGCAAGGGCAAACGTGCATTTTATGAAAATGACCGACGGGCGGTTTGAGCTTGTGCGCGCAAAGGAAGCCGGAAATCAAAGGAGCCAGAGCGGTTTGGAGCTGAATGTGCTGGATCATTACCATATGAGCCGGGACGGCGGAAGCCGCAGCGTAAAATCCCTTTCCGGCGGTGAATCCTTTTTGGCGGCGCTGTCGCTTGCCCTGGGTATGAGCGAAGAGGTCAGCGCAAATGCGGGCGGGATTGAAACCGACGCGCTGTTTGTGGACGAGGGCTTCGGGACGCTGGATGAAGCGGCTTTGGACAGGGCGGTCCGCGCTTTACAGGAGTTATCAACCGCTAACAGAATTGTAGGGATCATTTCCCATGTGCCGGAACTGAAAAACCGGTGCGAGCGCCAGATCGTCGTAAAGAAAGATAAGCAAAAAGGAAGCAGAACGGAACTGATCATATGAAATATGCAAATGTAACGGAAGGGATTTTTGTGGAACGCCCGAACCGGTTTATCGCCTATGTGGATTTAGAGAGCGGCAGAGAGGTCTGCCATGTGAAAAATACCGGCAGATGCAAGGAGCTGTTTGTTCCCGGCGCCGCGGTTTATCTGACCGAATCGGACCGCCCGAACCGGAAAACGAGATACGACCTGATCGGCGTGCAAAAGGGAGAACGGCTGATCAATGTGGATTCCCAACTGCCCAATGCCGCCGCCTATGAATGGATTGACGGGCAAAGGGAAGCATGGGAAATTGAACAATTAAAGCGGGAGGTAACGCACGGAAATTCCCGTTTTGACCTTTGGGGAAGGAAAACGGACGGACAGGAATTTTTTGTTGAAGTAAAGGGAGTCACGCTGGAGGAAAACGGGATCGTAAGGTTTCCCGACGCTCCCACAAAACGGGGGATCAAGCATTTGGAAGAGCTTGCCGCATGTGTGAAGGAAGGATACAAAGCGGCGGTCTTATTTGTGGTTCAGATGGATCATGTTAAGTGGTTTGAGCCGAATATGGCGACGCACCCGGCTTTTGGGGAGGCGTTAAAAAAGGCACGGGCAAAGGGCGTTATGGTCAAAGCCGTCTGCTGTAAGGTGGGTCGCGATGAAATGTGCATACGAAAAGAGGTGGAAGTCCGCCTTCCGTTGTGATAGTATGTATGCGGCGGGAATTATCGGAAAGGATATAAGGGGAGGCGAGTGATGAAAGCATGAAAACGGCACAAAACGCAGATACCAACAGATATTTGGAGCATTTAAAACGGAAAAAATTGTTTTTATTTGATATTGACGGCACCATAGCATTATCAGAGGACGTCATTGACGGGACTTACGAGCTTTTGGATTATATCAAAAGAATCGGCGGGAAAGCGGTTTATATTACGAATAATTCTTCCAAAAGTACAGCCGACTATGTGGAAAAATTCAAAAAGATGAAAATAGAAGCAGCGCCGGAGGATTTTGTGACGGCGGGCAGCTTTACCCTATCCTATCTGAGCGAACATCATGCCGGTGATCTGATCTATGCCATGGCGACAGAATCTTATGTCCGTGAATTGCAAAAAGCGGGGCTTTCCATAACGAGAGAGGCTGACGAAGCGGCGGATCTGGTGCTGACGGCGTTTGATACGGAGCTGACTTATGCGAAAATCGAAGGGGCGTGCAGGCTCTTATCAGATTCTCAAAAAGAGCGGATCTGGCTTGCGACCAATGCGGATCTGCGCTGTCCCGTCAGCTTTGGGATGATACCCGACTGCGGTTCTATCTGCAATATGATTTCCGCAGCCGTGGACCGGGAACCGACTTATCTGGGAAAACCCGCTCCGGGACTGGTCAACTACAGCATGGAGAAGACAGGATTTTCCAAAGAGGAAACCCTTGTAGTGGGGGACCGCATTTATACGGATATCGCATGCGGAGAAAATGCGGGCGTGGAAACCTGTCTCGTATGTACGGGAGAGGCAAAGGCGGAGGACGTGAAAGGGGCGGCTAACCGTATTGATTTCTGTTTCCCGTCGGTAAAAGAATTGTATGAGGCGCTTCCCCGGTAAGAAACGTAGAAATGAAAGGCATGGATTATGGAAACGAAAAGAATTGCATGGATTGACGGATTAAGAGGGGCGGCAAGCCTTTTTATTGTGTTTCATCATTTTATTATGGGATACTATCCGGCGGCGTACCAGGGCGCCCAGGCGCTTTCCCATATGGAGGGCGGCGTGGAAGCGGAGTTTTCCCAGTCTCCGCTTGCTTTTTTTGCCATCGGCGATCTGTGGGTCTCCGTGTTTTGCCTGGTCAGCGGCTTTGTCATCAGCTATCAGGTGTTTCACATGACCGATGAAAAACAATTTTCCAGATCTCTGTTAAAACGATATCCCAGGCTGATGCTTCCGGTATTTGCCCTTTCGGCAATCGTCTATGTGATGCTGCATCTGAATCTGTTTTTTAATACCCAGGCTGCGGCGCTGACCGGGTCGGAATGGCTCGCTCAGTTTTATCAGGATAAGACGACTTTGTCCGACCTGTTTTTTTCCAGCGTTGCGGATACCTGGATCGTGGGATATTCCACGCTGTACTCCAATGCCTTCTGGATGCTGGCGGATCTGTTTTCCGGCTCTTTTATGGCTTATATTCTGGCGGCTATGAGCAAGGGGACGAACAGGCGCGTGATCTTTGTCTATATCGGAGCGGCGTTAATCTACTTATCAACCAACAGCCGGCTGACGGATTTTGCGCTGGGCGTGTTGCTTTCTTATATTGTGGTGCAGTACGGAGAAAACATACATAAACATAAAAAAGGCTGCGTTGCGGCGGGGATTATAATGCTGATTTTTGCCGTCCTGCTGGGCGCTTATCCGGTGGCGTATGCGCCGACTAACGCATACCGCTTTTTAAATCATCTGCCGGATCGGTTGAATCCTTATTATTTTTATCATATGCTTGCCTCGGCGCTGTTGGTTGCGTCGATCTGGCTGTTAAAACCTTTAAGCAATCTGCTTTCCGCAAAGCCCATGCGGTTTTTGGGTAAAATATCGTACTCGATCTATCTGGTGCACATTCCGGTGCTGTTTTCTCTGTCGGCATGGCTGTTGATCCGGCTGACGGACGCCATGGGAAACTATAATGCGGCGGCAGGGATCGTATTTGCCGTATCCCTCGCGGTTATTCTGGTGCTGGCGCTGTTATTTTACCTTTTGATTGAAAAGAATACGGGAAAATTGATTAACCGGGCGACGGATAAGCTTTCGGGAGATATCAAAACAAAAGATATCAAAACGGAGGAACAAAAAAATAATAACCGCCGCTAAAGTGCATAGACTATCTGAAAGAAAGGTGGTCTGTGTAAAAATGAAAAAAGGTACGGATACGGCATGGGGAAAATGGGAAGCGGCGGAAGCGGTTTTTGCGGCTGTTGCCGGGACGCTTCTTCATTTTGTGTATGAATGGTCGGGAAACAATCGGTTTGTCGCCGCTTTTGCACCGGTCAATGAAAGTGTGTTTGAGCATTTAAAGCTGTTATTTTTCCCGGTTTTGTTGTTTACGGTTTTGCAGTATTTTATATTAAGGGAAAAAGGCGCGCTGATTTTGTGGGTAAAATTGCAGTCCGTCCTGGCAGGACTTTTGTTTATTGTGGTGGTCTATTATTGTTATACGGGCGTTTTGGAGAAAAATATTGCGTGGCTGGATATTTCCCTGTTTTACGGAGCGGTCGTTGTAAACAGTCTGTGCGCGTACAGTTTGTTTCAGAAAGCGGGAGTGCAGCCGCTTAAAGAAACGCAAAACGTCACCGCAGGGATTTTGTTGTGGGCAATTGTTACGGCTTTGATGATCTGCGGTACGTTTTTTCCGCCTGTGGGGGCTTTACCGGGGCTGTTTGCAGCGCCGTGAGGATAAAGGAAAATAAAATACGGAGTTGAGAAAATGAAATTTTTATTGGAGTTGTATTGGACCTTTTTCAGAATCGGTATTCTGACTTTTGGCGGCGGTCTGACCATGCTGCCGATGCTCAAATATGAGATTGTGGAAAAAAAGAATTGGACGACCGAAGACGAGTTGTTAGACTGTTATGCCATCGGTCAATGTACGCCGGGCATCATTGCGGTAAATACGGCGACCTATGTCGGTTATAAAAAAGCGGGAATACCGGGCGGAATCTGGGCGACGCTTGGAATGATTTCGCCGTCTCTGGTTATTATTACCGTAGTTGCCGCCTTTTTAAAGGAATTTATGGACAATGTGTGGCTGCAGCACGCCCTCATGGGAATCCGCGGAATTATCTGCGCCCTGATGCTTAACACCGTGCTGACATTGGCGAAGAAAAGCCTGGTTCATCCGATCTGTTACGGTATCTGTATCGCAGCCTTTATCCTTGCCATGTTTACGCCCATGCCGACCGTTGCCATCGTTGTGCTTGCGGCGGTTGCAGGAAACCTGCTGGCGAAATTCGGAGGGAAGGCGTCATGAGCGAACTGGTTCGGGTATTTTTTGCATTTTTTAAAATCGGTCTTTTTGCCGTGGGCGGCGGACCGGCGACGATTCCGTTTCTGATTGACCTGAGCGAGAAAACGGACTGGTATACCATGGAGGAGCTTACCAATATGATCGCGATCAGTGAATCCACGCCCGGTCCCATCGGTCTGAATATGGCGACGTATGTGGGATTCCATACGCTGGGGATTTTCGGAGGGGTAGTTTCTTCCGTCGGTTTGACGCTGCCGAGCGTCGTTGTCATTATACTGATTGCGAAATTTCTGAATAATTTTAATGAAAATCCTTATGTAAAAAATGCGTTTTGGGGAATCCGCCCGGCGGTTACGGCGCTGATTTTTGCCGCTGTGCTCAGCATGTGCAAAGCGTCTTTGTTCGTTACAACCGAGGCGGGGGTGCAGCCTGCAGTGGGGAGCATATTGATTTGCGCCGCCGCATTCGGGCTGATGCAGATAAAGAAACTGAAAAAGCTGCACCCGGCGGTGTGGATACTGGGTGCAGCTGTGTTAGGAATTGTATTGCAGTTGTGATAAATGAAAAAGGATGGTTTAGCGCCTGCCATTTTAAGAAGGCAGAAACGTTTACCGTGCAACGGTATATTCCTTTTCGATCGTTATTTTGGCGATGCTTCGGATGTCGTCGCAGGCGTATGCCGCGCAGATTTCGTAGTCGCCGGCAAGCGTTACATAGCATTTTCTCTCTTCGTCATAATAGGAAAAGCTGTAAGCGTCAAATTCCGCGGTAAATTCTTTGGTTTCTCCCGCTTTGAGGAATTGCTTTTCAAAGCCGCGCAGCTCTTTGAGCGGGCGTTTGATCGGCGAATCAGCCGGTCTGATATAAAACTGGACGGTAACGGCGCCGTCCCGACTGCCCGTATTGCTAACCGGAACGGAAGCACTTACGGAAAGCGCAGGAAGCGTACCGCTTCCGTTGCCGCGTCCACCTTCTTCGGAAACGGAGGCGGAAACTTCCCCGAAAGAAAACTCCGTATAGGAGAGCCCGTGACCAAAGGCAAAAGCGGGTTTTACGCCGAAGGTATCAAAGTAGCGGTAGCCCACATAAATATCTTCGTTGTAATGCACACTGTCGTTTCCGGGAAATTCTCCGAGCTTGTGCGCCGGAGAATCTTCTAATACCCTCGGAAGCGTCATGGTCAGTTTTCCGGAAGGATTGGATTCGCCGAAAACGGTTTTTGCAAAAGCAAGTCCGCCCTGCATACCGTTGTAGGAGTAGTAGAGAAGCGTTTTTGCCTCATCCAGCCATTCGTGCATATCCACGGGGCTTCCGGTAATCATCGTAACGATCATATCGGGGCGGACCTGCAACAGCTCTTTGATGATGCGGTCCTGACCGTATGGCAGGCGCATATCGTCCTTGTCTTTTCCTTCCACGTCAAAATCGTGATTTAATCCGCCGATAAAGATGACCGCGTCCGCATCCTGACATGCCGCCTTTGCGTCCGCAAGATATTCCTTGTTCAACGTTTCGATTTCTTCGGGATTTAATTTCTTTACCGGATTGCAGCCTGCGCCCTGACCGTTTTCATCGTGCCCCCAGGCGTTTCCTACCACATAACTGTAATAGCCCGGTTTGTAGGTAACCTGACAGTTGCCGCCAAGCACCATTTTTAAGCCCAGGAGAGGAGAAATTTCATAAAGCGCTTTGATTTCCGCGCTTCCGCCGCCTAAGGCGTGCATACGGTTAGCGTTGTCTCCGATGACCAGCAGCTTTTTGATCTTCTTTTTATCAAGGGGCAGCAGCTTTTCATCGTTCTTTAATAAAATAATGCTTTCTTCTGCGGTTTTTAATAATTTTTCTCCCGTGGAGGGCTGGTTGCAGGTGCCGCTTTTTCGTTCGCCGTCCAGCATATGGAGCTTATTCATGACATTTAAAATGTGCATGATTTTTTCATCCAGCTTTTCCATGGGAACAGTGCCGTCCTCAATTGCCGCCTTTAACGGGTTGGCAAAATAATACTCGTCAAAATCGTTAGTTACGCGCATATCCACATCGATTCCGGCGTTTCCGGCTTCGACCGTGTCGTGAATGCTGCCCCAGTCGGATACGACGATGCCATCAAATCCCCATTCGCCGCGCAAAATCTCGTTAAGCAGATAGGAGTGGTGGGAGCAGTAGGTTTTCCGAAATTTATTGTAGGAACCCATCAAGCCGCAGGTTTTGCCTTCTTTTACTGCCGCGCGGAAGGCGGGCAGATAGATTTCAAATAAGGCGCGCTCGCTGACGTAGGTATCCACGTCGTTTCTGCGGGTTTCCTGGTTGTTTAACGCATAATGCTTGACGCAGGCGGAAACGTCGTTTTCCTGTACGCCCTGTATATAGGGGACTGCCATGCGTCCGGAGAGATAGGGATCTTCGCTCATATATTCAAAGTTCCGACCGCCCAGAGGAGAGCGGTGGATGTTGACGCCGGGACCTAAGATCATATCCTTTCCTCTGCCGCGGGTTTCCTCTCCCAGAATCTGTCCCGATTCGTAGGCAAGCTCGGGATTAAAGGTAGAAGCAAGCGCCGTATTGCTCGGCAGGTAAGAGGTATAATCGTCGGAATAGCCCACGGGGAACCATTCGTCCTTCTGATATTCAAGTCTGACGCCCATGGGACCGTCGGAATAAGTAAAGGCGGGAACGTTGAGCCGTTCTACGGCTTTTGTCTGAAACAAAGATGCGCCGTGCACCATACCGATTTTTTCTTCCGGCGTCATACTGTCGCAAAGAGCTTTTAATTCATTCTGTGTCATAGCAGACCGTCCTTTCTATGCTTGCCGTCCTGATTAGCGGACGGCGAAAAAGATTACGTTTTATGTATAAAGATTAGTCCAGGCGCAAAAGAAAAGATACACAAATCCTAATATTTTTGATAAAATTGTGATGTGTAGTTTGGAAAATGCAAAAGCAATGCGGATGAGGATACAGAGATCGGGGTGAAGGTTATGGCGATGGAAAGGCAGCTGCGGGAAAAATTGTCTGCGGACAGGGAACAGCAGATTGCCCATGCGCCCTACGGAGGCGAATTTGCCTTTTATGAAGCGGTGCAAAAGGGCGATATCAAAACGCTGCGGGAAGCGTTTTTGACAGAACCCATTTACAGGGAAGAGGGGCTTGGAAAGCTGTCGGAAAATCCCGTCAGAAATATTTTGTTTCATATTATCGTATCCGTTGCGATGATCTCCAGATATTGCATTGAAGGCGGAATGGACGTGGAAACGGCGTACAGTCTGAGCGATCTTTACATTCAGCGTGCCGATTTATGCAAAACAAAAGAAGAGCTGGGCGATCTGCACCGGGAAATGACGCTGGATTTTGCCTCCCGTATGAGAAAGCTGCAAAAGGAAAATGTTTATTCCAGGCATGTAGTCGTCTGTATGGAATATATCTACGAGCACCTTTATGAAAAAATCAGTATCAAAAATCTTGCCGCGGTTACCGGGCTTCATGAAAATTATCTTTCCCGCATCTTCAAACAGGAAACGGGGATGACGATTTTAAGCTATATTCAGGAAAAAAAGCTGGAACAGGCGGAATATATGCTAAAGCATACGGACGCCGATATTGCAAAGATCGCCAGCGATTTATGCTTTTCCTCCCAGAGTTATTTTATCAAGGTCTTTAAAAGGAAAAATCAAAAAACGCCGAAGGAATACAGGAACTGTTATTTTCGGAAAAATTTAAAAAACGATTTTCGCTATTAGGAAGCGGTAGATGACAGGATAACGAATTACAGAAAGGAAATACGCTATGTCGGAACATATTACAACGGCTCATAAAATCCACTTCAAACCTTTAGAGCCGCAAAAGGATGAAATATTGATTGAGGATATCGCGCACGCGCTGTCGCTGATGACCAGGGCGAACGGACACTTTCCGGAATTTTATTCGGTGGGGCAGCATTGTATCGGATGCAGTAAGGAAGCGGCTGCGCGGGGAATGGGAGAGCGGATTGCGCTGATGTGCCTGCTTCACGACGCCAGCGAGGCTTATATCGCCGATATTACCAGACCGGTTAAAAAAGAGCTGAAAGAATATCTTGTGATTGAGAAACGGCTGCAGGATACAATTTATGAAAGATTCCTGGGCGCGGCGCCGACGAAAGAGGAAGAGGCAGCGATTTGCGCGGTGGACGACGCCATGCTGTTTCATGAGTTTTACCATTACATGGGAGAAAAAATTGTAAAGGGAGAACCGAAGCTTTTGACGGAGCCGGATTTTTACGAAAGACCATTTAAAGATGTGGAACAGGAATACCTGGAGGTGTTTGAGAGGCTGCACACAGCCGTCTTTTGCCGCATATCATAACAAAAAAAGGGGTGGAAAGCCATGTCCTTTGAAGATATGTGTAAAAAAGAAGTGATCAGCATCAAGGACTGCCGCAAGCTTGGGCATGTGGTGGATCTGGAGTTTGACGAATGTAAGGGATGTATCTGCAAAATCATTGTTGCCGAGAAGGCGGGAATCGTCAATTTTTTTTGCTGCGGGGATGAGATTGCCATTCCCTTTTGCAATATCAAGCAGATCGGACCGGATATTATCCTGGTGGACTTTTGTTGTTAGCTTTGCACAAGCGGACAAATTTTCGACGGAGTTTTCGACAGTTGCCACAAATTAGTTGACATAAATTTTATCATAGAATATAATGTAACTAAATTACGTCGCATACATAGATGTTGTGTTTGCAAAGAAACGAAAATGAAACAGATGTGAGGGAGAGTTACAATATGAAATGTCCGTTTTGTGGTCATGAAAATACCAGAGTCATCGATTCCAGACCCGCAGAGGAAAATAATTCCATTAGAAGAAGGCGTGTCTGCGATGAGTGCGGCAAACGCTTTACGACCTATGAAAAGGTGGAGACCATACCGCTTATTATTATCAAAAAGGATAATAACAGGGAGACCTATGACCGTGCCAAAATTGAGGCGGGCGTGCTTCGTGCCTGTCATAAGAGACCTGTCAGTGCAAATCAGATCACAAGGCTGATAGAAGAAGTGGAAACACAGATCTTTAATATGGAAGAAAAGGAGATACCGTCCAGCAAAATCGGGGAACTGGTTATGTCCAAGCTGAAGGATATGGATGCGGTTGCGTATGTGAGATTTGCGTCCGTGTACCGGGAATTTAAAGACGTAAATACTTTTATGGATGAATTGAAAAAAGTGCTGGATAAGTAGGCGATTGAATCATGGCAATGAACGAAGAACAAAAAAAGGAACTGGAAAAAGTAGACAGGAAGATTAAGTTTTTGACGAATTTAAGGCTGGGCATTTTATTTATCGCCCTGTTGGACGTGCTGGTGATTTTCTATGGCGACAAACTTGCCGAAGGAGCAGGCTGGCTTTTGTATTTTAAAGCGTATTCCTACAACATTCTGGGGATTGCCATATTTATTGTATTGGTAACGATTATCATCCGAATGTTTTTGGTAGCCAAGCATAACAATATTGTGAGAAAGAGCAGAGACTGAAAGACGATAAAAATCCCTGATATCGGAAAAGGATGATGCGTATGGGCAGACTGCCGCGTAAAACCCCGGAACAGATCGCCGCGGAAAAACAGGAGCGGGCAAAGCTGGAAGAGGCGATGCACAAGGTCGTTTTTTTATGTCAGGTTACAGGAATACCCAAGCGGAAAGTCGTGGGTATCGTAAGGGACAAGTGCCTGACCGGATATAAAGAAGCAAGAGGCGGCGTAGAGCGTTATTGGGACGACAATCTGGACTTTAGCAAGGTTCCCGGAAGAGATTCAAACAATGAGAAAAAATAAATATGTGAAAATAAAAATCCTCAGCTGTAGTTTCCTATGGAGACGCAGCCGAGGATTTTTTTGGCTTGGAGGACGGATGAGAAACGGGTAAGCGGCTCTGCAGCTCGTTGATCGTATTGCGGAAGATGTCATTCGTCTCCTCTATGCTGTAAACCAGCTCCGAGTCGCAGAGATTTTTCACAAATTCATTGAGGGAAGCGATGATATTCGGTTCTCTTAACGTGCACGATTGAAACGCCTTATCATGCGCCTGAAAATAAAATATGATAGAGGAATTATCATAAGAAACAAAATTTACCTTGGGACGAAAGGCAGATTTTTTAATCATGTGTAAACTGCGGCTGCCATGCTCGTTGGCCTGGATGAGCCGCTTTAGAATGACAATGCGTTCCTCGGTTATAAGCGGACGGTACAAATAGTCGGGGATCGTATGGATTCTTCCGTTGTTTACAAAGTCATCATAGCCCTCTCTGGTAAAAACAGACGTGGAACTTGTAAGAGTGCGTAAAGTTTTACAATGCTGCGTCAGCAAATCCATCAGCATATGCTGCTGTTTTTCGGGAATCTCTTTGTTAATGGCTTTGGTAATCATGGCGTTGTCAATAAATTGAATAAGGCACGGCTGGGATTCTATGACATAAGAAAAGTCTGATCTGGCGGAAGGGGTTGAGAATACGGACATCATGTCCGGAACCCCGGTCGCATTCGGCGAATCCAGTAAAGGGCAGGAGGCGTTTGCAATTTCATCAAAGTGCTGTCTGTAAAACGGCAGGAGGTGATCGGACAGAATGAGCGCGTTCTGGCAATCGGAAGAAAGGGAAATTACATTGTGGTTGGTCAGAATGTAATAGGTAAAGGGAATCCCGGACAAGGCGGAAAAATCCGTTTCTTCATAATAATAAGAAAAAGTGCAGTTGATACGGTTGGACAAGGCAAAAGGAAGCAAAGTGGATAAAATCTGAAGATTGAACAGAGAGGATTCGGAATCCGTCTGCGCGGTTTTGACAAAAGGCGTAATATGCCGGATCTTCAGCTTCTGAAAATAGTAAGACTGAAACTGCTCGTACAAGTCTTTAAAAAAGCGGTTATGAAAGTGGGATAAAATACAGATATACGGTTCTTCCTCATTTTTGACGTTCAAAACAGTGGTCTGATAGATGTATTTAATGATATTGAAAACACCCTTTAATAAGCGGGTTTCTCCGGCAGGAACCGAAGAATAAGTCGTGATGGGAAATTCATCTAAATCAAAAGCGGTATTGTTAAGCTCGATATTTTCTAACAGGTCCTTGACGTAGATATATTTTTGATAGGTATATTCGCCCATTTGCGATATAAAAAAGGCTTTTTCCAATTCGTTTTTTTCATTCAGCGTTAAATTCAGAAAAGGCAGGAGTTTGTCCAGATTTTCACGGCTGATGGGGCGTTCTCCGGTAATTGCCCTTTGCAGGGTCGTGCGGTTTATTTTGCTGGCATAGGAAAGTGAATAAATGGTATAGCTGCTTTTTTCTACATATTCTTTCAGTAATTCCTGCAATGATTTCATGATGTATCCCCCTCCAGAATAGAAAAAATGAAGAAATTGACAAAATGTTAATTATTATGACATATTGTATGGCATTTTTTGACAAATAGCTAGGACGAAAATTTTGTCACATATTTTGTCACATATAAAAGTTGTTGAAAAAACAGGCTTTTTGGCGGTTGAAAAAATTTTGATTTTGAAGAATGGAAACGCAGGGATTCAAGTGATGAAAAAAGTAGTTGTCATTTATTTTGTCTCATATTGCAGACTGTATCGGTTGGCTTTTAGAATACTATGCAGGGTAAACAATTTGGGAAAAGCAGGAAAGAAGGCTTAGGAAGGTGAAAGGAAAGACACAAAAGTCGGTATTTCTTATTTTAATGGCGCTCCAGCTGATCTTTGCAGCCGCGTTATTGATCAGGGTATGCAGGATGAATATGCTGCCCGGGGGATATATCGCCGCGTATGTGCTTCTCGTGGCAATCGTCAATATCGCTATGCTGGCGGCGGTCATGATATCCAAAAAAAGAAATGCCGTTTTTTTGGCGGATGCAGTCTGTATCCTGCTGTCCCTTGCAATGCTTTGCGGCAGTCTGGCGTTATACAAGCTGGATAACACTCTGCAAAAGATCAGTGACAGCGTGCCGACGGAAATTACGAGGATGGCGGTGGTCGTTTTAGAGGAAAATCCTGCAAAGGCTGTGACGGATATTTCAGGGTATGCGGTCGGTTATGCAGAACAAGACGCTGCGGCAAAGGAAATGACGGAAAAATTGTATGAAATGCTTTCGCCGGACGCCGATTACAGCGGCTATGCAGATGTGATTTCTCTTTGCAACGCTTTGTTGGAGAAAAAAGAAGACGCCGTGATCCTGGACGAAGCATATGTAGATATCATAAGCGGGCTGGACGGCTATGAGGATTTTGCGGACAAAGTCAGGGTGCTGGATACCGTGGAGGTCGAGACGCAGGTTGAGGAAACGGTCGCAGATCCCGAAGAAACGGCAAAGCCGGAAGAAGCGCAGGATACTGGGGAAGACATAGCGCCGACGGAGGACCCCCGCAGACTTTCTTCGGATGAGGAAAGCTTTATTGTATATATCAGCGGGATCGATACCTTTGGAAGCGTCAACGTCAGAAGCCGGAGCGATGTGAATATCCTTGCGGCGGTAAATACCCGTACCGGGCATATTCAGCTGATCAATACGCCACGGGATTATTATGTGACGCTGCCTGTCAGCGGGACCGTGAGAGATAAGCTGACCCATGCGGGGCTGTATGGCGTGGATAATTCCGAAGGAGCCCTGGAACAGCTCTACGGCATTGAGATAGACTACTATGTCCGCATGAATTTCAGCGGGTTTGAGGATATCATTGATACTCTGGGCGGAATCGATGTTTATTCGGCATATGAGTTTACGGTAGAACCGGTCAGACACTATACCGTGGGCTACAATCATTTATCGGGCAGGGAAGCGCTTGCTTTTGCCAGAGAGCGCCATGCTTTTGCATCGGGCGACGTGCAGCGGGGGATCAATCAGATGGAGGTCGTCAAGGCGATGATCAGTAAACTGGCAACCGTCGAGTTTTTATATCATTATGACGAAATCCTGGAAGGGCTGACGGACTGCTTTCAGACGGATATTCCGTCCGGTCTGATCTATTCCATGGTAAAAAACCAGTTGTCGGCACAAACCTCGTGGCAGGTGGATACGTATTCCGTTACGGGGCGCGGCAGTCATGAGACGACTTATTCCATGCCGGGCGTAACCGCCTATGTTATGATCCCGGATGAAGAGAAGGTAGCGGAGGCAAAGAAACTCATAGAAGAGACGTTAGACGGAGAGTGACATGAAGAAAGCGCTAATCATTACAACAATCAGCGGTTTTCTCCCGCAATTTGAGATGAACGACGTGAAAATCCTGCAGGAATACGGTTATGAGATACACTATGCCACCAATTTCCATCATCCGGTCTACTCCTTCAGCAGAAAGGGATTAAGGGAAAAAGGGATCAGGCTTCACCAGATCGATATTGAGAAAAGTCCTTTTGCCGTCGGCAAAAATCTGAAGGCATTAAAACAGTTAAGACAGATTATGATCAGGGAAAATATCGGGCTGGTGCACTGTCATAATCCCATGGGAGCCGCAATCGGAAGACTGGCGGCAGGAAGCGTCAGAAATAAGCCGTATGTGATCTATACGGCGCATGGATTTCACTTTTATAAGGGCGCGCCCGTGAAAAACTGGGTTCTTTATTATACGGCGGAAAAATTTCTGGCGCATAAAACGGATCTGATCATCACGATCAATAAAGAAGATTATGACAGGGCGAAAAGATTCCGGTTAAAGAAAAACGGAAGCGTGGAACGTATCTACGGAGTGGGCGTGGATATTGAGCGGTTTCAGGCAAGACCGGAAGAGAACGCCCCGAAACGAAAAGAGCTGGGCATTCCGCAGGATGCCTTCCACATTGTGACGGCTGCGGAACTGAATATCAATAAAAATCAGAAAATCATCATAGAGGCGATCGCAGAGCTGGGGAAAAAGGATATTTATTACAGCATTTGCGGAAAAGGAAGCAGGGAAGAGGAGCTTGGGGAACTGATTTTAAAAAACGGGCTGAAAGAGCAGGTGCGCCTTTTGGGGTACCGCACGGATGTGGAAGAAATCCTGCAGACCGCGGACTGTTTTGCCTTTCCGTCCATCCGGGAAGGGCTGGGAATCGCGGCAGTCGAGGCGCTTGCCACGGGGGTGCCCCTGATCGTGGCGGATAATCGCGGGACAAGGGAATACAGCCACGACGGTTACGCAGGGCTGGTATGCGAGCCTTATAATATGCTCTCGTTTGCAAAAGCGATCGAAAGGCTCTATTCGGACGAGCGTTACCGGAAAGAACTGGCGGGGCATTGCCGCAGTATTGCGGAGCGCTTCAGCATAGAGGCTGTCGGCGAGGTCATGCGGGATATTTATGCAAAAGCAGATCAGGAAATCAGTATGAAAACAGGCAAAGGCGGCATGCCGGTATGAGGGAGCGGACGCCGGAGATATCCGTGATCATGGGGGTATATAACCAGTGGGACAGAGACGCCTTGCACAAAGCGGTACAGTCGATCCTCGCCCAGACCTTTCAAAACTTTGAATTTATCATCTATGACGACGGTTCTTCACCGGATGCGGCGGGCTATATCCGGGAACTAAAAATGCTGGATAAGCGGATCATTCTGATCGGCAGGGAAGAAAACCACGGGCTTGCCTTTTCGCTGAACGCCTGCATCGGCTTAGCAAAAGGCAGATATATCGCAAGGATGGATGCGGATGATTTTTCCTATCCGGAAAGGCTGCGGGTCCAATATGATTTTTTGGAATCCAACCCGGCGTACGCCTGGTGCGGATGCAATACGGATCTCTTTGACGAAAAGGGAATATGGGGAAAAAGAAAAATGCCGGAAAGACCCGAATATCGGGATTATCTGAAATATTCGCCCTATATCCATCCGACGGTCATGTATCGGAGAGAAATCTTTGACCATAACGGCGGCTACATGGATACGGAAGAAACGCTGCGGTGCGAGGATTACGAGATCTTTATGCGTTTAAGGAGAAAGGGACTGAGAGGATATAACATCCAACAGGATCTGTTCTGTTACCGGGAGGATAAGGAATCGTTTCACAAAAGGAAGATGAAATACCGCATCAATGAGGCAAAGCTGCGCTTCCGCAATTTTAAGGCGATGGGAATCCTGCTTCCCTTTGGCTGGCTGTATGTATTAAGACCCCTTGCAGGAGGCATACTGCCCGCAGGGTGGATCGCATGGCTGAAAAGGAAGGAATCAGAACTATGAGGAAAAGGCTTTTGATAATTCCCATGATACTGACGGTAACAGGGCTGTTGTCCGGCTGCGGCGCAAAAGAACCGGAGGCAAAACAGTATGTTCAGGCACAAGGGGTAGACCGTGCCTATGAGGTTACCTTTATCGAAGCAGAGCCGGAGCCGGAAGCGGACGAGCCGATCCGGGAACCCGTGAGATCGGAAGCAACCGGTCTGGAGCAGGAAAAATCCCGGGTAGCGCTGGAAGACGCCGATATCTATAACCAGCCGTCAGAGGACGCGGTCAAAATCGGAAGCGTCCAAGAGGGAGACAGGATCTCCTTGATCGAAACGGTTGAAGACGGCGCATGGTGCAAAATCAACTACAACGGCAGAGTCGCCTATATAACGGCGGATGCGGTGGGAGAGGAAGAAACCGGAAACGAGCCGGAGGAGGAAGAGGCGGAGGAAGAAACGCCGGAGAAACCAAATCCTGCCGTCGGCGGAACGCCGGGCAATGCAAATTACCCCGCCGCGACGCCGGGCAATGGAGGCGGCGAAGCGCAAAATCAGGAAGAAACCACGGATCAGGGGGATGAATCCGGGAAAGAAGAGCATACGGTCAGCGGAAATTTAGGAGGCGGTGTATTTGGTACCGGGACACAGTGAGCAGAAAGCGGACAGATTTGAGGCATATAAAACTATCCTTGCCAAAGAACCCTGTATTCTCTCGGCGATCGCAGCGGTGGAAAAGGAAAGACCCCTGTGGTATGATACCGGGCTGTATCTTTATGCTTTGTTGCCTGCGCTGACAAAGTTTGTGGGCTGGGTGCTGGATGAGGCGGCTGCTTCCGGCAAACAAAGACTTTATTTCCTGAGCCGGGACGGCTGGCAGATGTATCAGATCGCATTAAGACTGGCAAAGCTGCGGGGACTTTCCCTGGAATGCAGATATCTGTATGTATCAAGGTATGCCATGCGGGTGCCCGAATACCATTTGAATCCGGCAAAGAGCATGGATAAAATCTGCGTCGGCGGAATCGATGTGACTCTGGAAAAAATCCTGGGGCGCGCTGCGCTGACCGTGGAGGAAGCCGTTGAAATCATCTTTGCTATCGGCTGGCAGGACCGATACCGGGATATTTTAAATTACCGCCAGATACAGGAATTAAAGAAAACCCTTATGCAGCAAAAAAAGCTCCTGCAATATATGGAAGCCCATTCCGCAGACGAATATCAAAAGGCGATGGGGTATCTGAAGCAGGAAGGGCTTTTATCGGAGACTCCCTACGCCATTGTGGACAGCGGATGGACAGGAACCCTGCAACAGTCCATACAGACGTTGCTGCGAAGTAACAATCCGGACATTTCGTTGGAAGGATATTATTTCGGATTGTATGAACTGCCGAAGGAAGCAGATCCGGATAAGTATCATGCTTACTATTTTTCACCGGAAAAGGGATTGACAAGAAAAGTACATTTCAGCAATTCCCTCTTTGAAACCATTTGTTCCTCCAAAGAGGGAATGACCGTCGGATATGTCAACAGAAACGGAACCTATATGCCAAGAACGGATCTGTCTGACCGCCCCAATCGGGAACAGTTGGAAGAAAACCTCCGGGTGCTGGAGCGCTTTCTTTACTACTATAAGGAGCCGGAGGGCGGAAAACGGCAGACAGAAGCGGAAAAAAAGACGATTGAAAAGCTGTTCCTGTCCTTTATGTCAAAGCCCACGGAGCTTGCCGTAAAGGCATACGGAGACAACCTCTTTTCGGATGACGTGCTGGAAAACGATCTGAAAAAGGTTGCGGCGGAGCTGACCGGGGAAGAAATCCTGGATCAGCGTCTGGTTCGCAAGCTGTTTATCCTATCGGGGATCAAGAAAACTTCCATCCATGAAAGCGCATGGATTGAGGGAAGCATCGTCAGATACGGAGAAAATATTAAGAGCAATTTGTATCACGCCAGATTATATAAATACTTTATTTATGCAAGAAAGCAGATAAAAGCAGGAAAGAGACAGGATGTTTGAGATGAGAACCGGAAAAGAAGAACGCCGGCAATACCTATTTGCGGTAAAACAATTGGTATCCAGAGAAATAAAGAGAAAGTATGCCAGATCCTATCTGGGAATCGTGTGGAGCGTGTTGAATCCGCTGCTGTCCATGGCAGTGCTGTCCATGATCTTTTCCACCATGTTCAAACGTTCCATCGAAAACTTTCCCATTTATTATCTGACGGGAAGCATTTTCTGGCAGCTGTTTTCACAGGCTACCAATTCGGCAATGACAGCATTAGTGGATAACCGCACGATGCTGTTAAAGGTAAAGCTGACCAAACAGACCTTTGTTATGGCAAGGATCTTGACGGCGCTTACCAATTTTGGCTATACCTGTGTGGCTTATGTGCTGATGTTAATCATATTCCGGGTAAGACCCAGTCTTTATATGCTGCTTTTCCCGATTGATGTGGCGTTTATTCTCCTGTTTTCCGCCGGAGTCGGCTTTTTGCTGTCCGTTCTGTATGTCTTCTTCGGAGACATTAAATATCTGTATTCCGTGGTCCTGACCCTGTGGATGTATCTTTCGGCGATTTTTTATCCGGTGGACGGATTAAATGAAACCATAAGAACCGTAATCCGGATGAATCCGATCTATAATTACATCCTGTTTGCAAGGGACATTATTTTATATAAGGTTATGCCGGAGCCCGGCGTATGGATCAGGATGATTCTCTGGGGAGTCGGATGCTTTATAGCGGGGTATCTGATATTTAAGAAAAATGAAAATCTGGTTATGCAGAAGATGTAGGAATAACAAAATGAAACAGTCAAGAGCAAAAAAATGGATAGGCGCTCTGTGTGCAGCCGTCGGGATCGCCGTTTTTTTCCGACCGGTACAGGTATATGCCGAAAACGCGGAAGTCACTTTCGGTTCCGACAGCTATACAAAGGAGAGCAATGAACAATTTCAAATCGGCGTTTATATCAGGGGAGATACCGGGATCGGCACCTACTATGTGGAAATGGAATATGACACAACCCGCATGGAATATCTGGGAGGCGCCGACGACGAACAGGACGGCGTTATCATCCTGCGGGGCACCGGACTCAGAGAAGAAGTGAAATATATGCTGGATTTCCACTCCATCGGCGGAGGGGAAGCGGGAATCAGCGTCCGCTACGCCGACATACAGACGGCGGAAGGAAACGGCGGGGAGGATTTTGAAGTGGTTACCTTAGGCTATGCGCCCGTCAGCATAGAAGGAGACGACGAAAGCGGAGTCCCTTTCCCGGACAACCTTTCCGGGCACGAAAATGCAGAGTCCGGCAGTGATACAGGGCACGAAAATGCCGCATCCGGCAGCAATGCAGCGCCCGGTACCAATGTAGAGCCCGGCAGCAATGCGGCGCTTTACGGAATAGAGACGGATATTCCCATACTTGCCGCCGTGGATATGAAAAATGAGGAAACCTTGTATATTGTAGATCATTCCCAATATGTACCGCCGTCAGCCGATTGGAATTACAGTATCTGGGTCGACAGCTACGAAGGAAGACGAATCAGTTTTCTGACAAACGCGGAAAGAACCGTGCGGCTTTTGTATCTGATGGACGGGGAAGAAAACTTTTACCTGTATGCCTACAGCGATGAAAAAGACCTGCTGTACCGGTGCTATGAGTTTGACAGGGAAGGAAAAACATACTATTACATGTCCGCCTACGCGTGCAGCGTGTGGCCTGCGGAGCTGAATTTGCAGGCGATCAAAGAAGATTATGTATTTTATGCAATGGACAAGGAAGGCAGCGGCGGATTTTACCGGTTCGATTCGGAAGGAAACCTGACGGAATGGAATGCAGACCAGTCCGAGACCTCCGACTCCGTACAGACCAGAAAACTGATCTATATCGTTTTGGCGGCGATGATCCTGCTGCTGATTGTCTGTATCGGCGCATACCGGGCGGCAAGGATCAAAAAAAGGAGAAGACGGCAAAAGTATCAGCAATATAAAAGTCTGGAAAAGAGGCTGGAAGAACGGAAAAAGAGGGAACAGCTGGATCTGGAATTTCCGATTGCCGGGCTGCATGAACCGGAAAAACAGGAAAGAAAAGCCTCTGCCGGAGAAAAGAAGGAACAGCCTGTCATTTCCGTACAGGATGTGACCATGGTATTTCATATCTCTACGGGCAGCGCATCGGGGATAAAGGAATATCTGATCCAATGGCTGAAGCATCAGGTAACTTATCGGGAGCTTGTGGCGCTGGATCATATCAGCTTCGATGTGTTTAAAGGAGAAGTGGTGGGAATCATCGGGACAAACGGTTCCGGAAAGAGTACCCTGCTTCGGATCGTTTCGGGAGCTTTAAATCCCACAGGCGGACAGGTCCTGGTGGATCGTCGGAAGGTGCAGCTTCTGACCCTGGGAACCGGGTTTGATATGGAGCTGTCCGCAAGGGAAAATGTCTATCTGAACGGTTCTATGATCGGCTATTCCAAGGAGTTTTTGGATACTCACTATGATGAGATCGTAGCGTTTGCCGAACTGGAGGATTTCATGGAAGAAAAGGTAAAAAATTTTTCTTCCGGCATGGTGTCCCGCCTCGGCTTTGCCATTGCTACCGCGGGCGACGCGGCGGAGATCCTGATATTGGACGAGGTCTTAAGCGTCGGGGATGAATTTTTCAGGAAGAAGAGCCTGAAAAGGATAAAGGAAATGATCCACGGCGGCTCCACAGTGCTGATGGTATCCCACGGAATGGGCACGATCCTTGAGAATTGTACGAAGGTGGTATGGATTGAGAAGGGGAAGATGCAGATGGTGGGGGAAGCGAAGGAAGTATGTGCGGCATATAAGAAGAATGGTTAGGTAATAAACTTAAGTAAAAATTTGAATAGGGAGGAGCGGTTTAATGATTATCACAAGAGCACCATTTCGAATGAGTTTTGCTGGAGGAGGGAGTGATATCCCATCATTTTACGAGAAGCATGGAGGCTGTGTATTAAGTGCCACAATAAATAAATATATGTATATATCTGTTCATCCCAGCTTTGAATCAATGGATACTGTTTTAAAGTACTCACAAACTGAAATTGTTAGTGATATTGGAAAAATTGATCATAAATATTTTAGAGAAGTTTTAAGTATGTTGCGAATCAGTGGTGTTGAAATTTCAAGCACGGCTGATGTACCGGCAGGTACGGGGCTTGGTTCATCCAGTTCCTTTACGGTAGGATTGTTGCACGCTTTATATAGTTATAAGGGGAAATTTGTGTCAAAAGAAAAGCTTGCACAAAAAGCGTGTGAAATAGAGATAGACAGGTTAAAAAATCCTATTGGGAAACAAGACCAGTATGCGGCAGCATATGGTGGTTTGAATTTCTATCAATTTAATAAGGATGGCAGTGTATTTGTAGAACCAGTGATCATGAAAAATGCTCTCTATAAGCAATTAGAAACTAATTTAATGATGTTTTATACAGGAAAATTACATTCTGCTAGTGATATTTTGAAGGAACAGAGTTCAAATATTACCAGTGGTATAAGGGAAGCTAATCAGTTAAAAATGTGTGATTTAGCGCGCGAATTGCGAGAAGAATTGCATCATAATAATATTGACGCAATGGGAGAAATATTAAATGAAGGTTGGAATTTAAAAAGAACGCTTGCAACGGAAATTTCTAATCCTGAAATTGATGAATATTATGATATTGCATTGAAGCATGGAGCTATTGGTGGAAAATTGTTGGGGGCAGGCGGTGGTGGATTTTTGCTTTTTTATGTTCCTCAGAAAAAGCAGCAGGAAGTAAAATTGGCATTAAATTTACAACAAATGCCAATTGCATTTGATTATCAAGGGGCATCTGTGATTTATGTAGGGATAAAGCCTGAAATGAATTAGTTTGTGCTAGGAAAGGATAAAATTATGGAGAAAATACTAATAACAGGTGGAGCTGGTTTCATAGGATCTCATCTTACAGAAAAATTATTGCAACAAGGAAATGAAGTTACATGTGTGGATAATTTTGAATTAGGAAAAAAAGAGAATGTAGAAAAAAATATGAATAATTCTCTGTTTGAATTGATAGAAATGGACGTTTCAAATGTAGACGATTTCAGTGATATTTTAAAGGAAAAGAAAATTGAAAGAATCTATCATTTAGCGGCTAATTCAGATATTCAAAAAAGCGCAAAGATGCCAGGAGTAGATTTTGTAAATACATTTAGTACTACTTATTCTGTATTGGAGGGGATGCGGAGAAATGGAATTAAGAAGTTATTTTTTGCATCTACCTCGGCAGTTTATGGGAACAGAACAGGTGTAAATTTGGCAGAAGATATTGGTGGATTAAGCCCTATTTCATATTATGGTGGGGCTAAACTGGCATCGGAGGCATTTATCTCTGCCTATTCTTATATGAATGATTTGGAGGTCCTAATTTTTAGATTCCCAAATGTTATAGGACCTAATCTTACGCATGGCGTTATTTTTGATTTTATCGGTAAATTGCAGAATAATGCTAAAGAATTGGAAATATTGGGAGATGGAACACAATGTAAACCTTATTTATATGTGATGGATCTGGTGGATGCAATTATAGAATATTCACAAAAACAGCAGAGGGGTGTGGAAATTTATAATATTGGAGTTGAAACAGCTACTACTGTAAGGGAAATTGCAGATATGGTATGTGAGCGATTGGGGCTTTCAAATGTAACATACAAATTTACTGGCGGGAATGTTGGATGGAAGGGTGATGTGCCTTCTTTTCAATATGATTTAAGTAAAATTTATGCGACTGGATGGAAAACAAAATACAATTCTAATGAGTCCGTAAAGGCAACATTAGATAGTCTTGATTTATAAAATGATAGAGATAGAGGAATGCAAACATTATGAAAGCAGTAATTATGGCTGGCGGAAAAGGGACTCGCTTATCATCGATATTAAAAGATATTCCAAAACCGATGGTAAAATTAGCAGGAAAGCCTTTATTGGAGCATCAGATAGAGAATTTAAGAGAAAATGAAATCTGCGATATTATTATGGTTGTAGGTTATCTTGGAGATGTGATACGAAACTATTTTCAAAACGGTGATAAGTTTGGGGTACATATTACTTATTATGTGGAAGAACAGCCGCTAGGAACTGCAGGAGCATTGCATTTTCTGAAAGATGAATTGAAAGAGGAGTTTATTCTGCTATTTGGGGATCTGTATATAAATATTAACTTTAAAAGGTTTTATGAATATCACAGGAGGAAAAAAGCTCAAATTACTCTTTATGCACATCCTAATTCACATCCTCAGGATAGTGATATTTTGGTAGTAGACAAAAGTGGGAGCGTTATAGAATGGAGTTTTAAAAATACGGATCGACATAAGGATTATAAGAATTTAGTAAATGCAGGGGTATATGTGATTTCGCCCAAAGTATTACAGTGTATTCCGGAAAATCAAAATTTTGATTTGGAAAAACAAGTTATTATGAGATTGCTTCCGGAACAAAAGGTATTTGCATATCAGTGTACGGAATATGTAAAAGATATTGGTACACCTGAGCGGCTAATGAAAGTAGAGAAAGATTACAGAAACGGTATTTGTGAAAAACGAAATCTGAGGCATAAACAGAAATGTATCTTTTTGGATAGAGATGGAACTCTTAATAAATATGTGGGGTTTCTTACAGAACCGAAACAAATGGAACTGGAAATACATGTTGCTGATGCAATTAAGAGAATTAATGAATCGGAGTATCTTGCAATTGTAATAACTAATCAGCCGGTGATTGCACGCGGGGAGTGTTCTTATGAAACTTTGGAGAAAATACATAACGCTATGTATATGAGCTTAGGAAAAGAGGGGGCTTATCTGGATGATTTGTATTTTTGCCCGCATCATCCGCATAGTGGATATGAAGGAGAGGTAAAAGAACTAAAAGTAGAGTGTAATTGTAGGAAACCAGGGATAGGAATGATCGAAAATGCAGTTGAGGACCATAATATTGATCTGAAATCTTCATGGATCATTGGTGATACTACGGTGGATATACAGACCGGTAAAAATGCAGGACTTCATACCGCACTGGTATTGACGGGAGAAGCAGGAAACGATGAAAAATATAGTGTTTTGCCAGATATTGAAGAGGAAGACATATTACAATGTGTAATGAAGATACTGAAAGAGGAGCAGAGCGAATGAAGTATAGAATCAGAGAATATTATAATAGGTTAGCAGATACTATCAGTAAGCTTGACATAGAAGAAATCGAAATAGCAGTAGAAGCTATTAAGGCTGCCTATGATAGGGAAGCAGTTATTTATACGTTGGGAAATGGTGGGAGTGCAGCGACGGCATCTCATCTTGTATGTGATTTTAACAAAGGAATATGTGAATGTCAGGAAAAAAAATTTAATTTAGTTTGTTTAAGCGATAATACACCAATGATAACTGCAATTGCAAATGATATCTCTTATGATGATATTTTCTATTTTCAGATAAAAAATAAGCTAAAAAAGGATGATCTCATTATTGCAATATCAGGTAGCGGCGATTCGAAAAATGTGATCAAAGCAGTGGAGTATGCAAAACATATAGGGACAAAGGTAGTTGGGATTACTGGATATTCAGGTGGAAAATTACGTGAATTAGCCGATTATAACATGCACGTAGATATACGGGATATGCAAATTACCGAAGATATTCATATGTCCTTTGATCATATGATGTATAGGGTTCTTACAGAAGAGTTGACAAAATAATGTGGAGGAGAAAATGAGAATGGGTATTAAAAGTTATATTAGAGAAAGAGTAATTGGAGCAGTTAGATATGCGATTAGAGAGGAATTGAGCGCAAACGGATACAACTTACAAACATGTAACAATGGTGGAGATAAAACCTTGGAACAGATGGAGGAAGAAATTGTTCAAAGATTGGACAAGCAGATTGAGAGGTGGACTTGGGAAAGATATAAGAGAACCAATTCCTTATTTGAAGTTTTAGGATATGATTTGGGACACGATTTAAGTAACGGAATTGAAAACATGGAAAAACGAATAAAAATCGTTAATGAAAAAGAAATAGGCACTATAAAAGATACTGTTGATGAAAAAGTAAAATATTGGACAGCAAAAAGATTTGACCAGACAGATAAACAAATCGAGAGATGGACTTGGGAACGTTATAAACGATCTGAAGATAAGTTACTTTATATTTACAAATTGCAAAATCAAATATCTGAATTATTATTTCAGGAAAAAAAGGTATTATATCAACCAGGTGAGAAGGTTAGAATAGTGTTTTTGTTTCAGGTAGCCTCATTTTTTCCTTCTTGGGAGAGCTTTTACAAGGCGTGTTTGGAAGATGATAGAATTGATGCGAAATTCCTTTTCTTGGATGAAACAGTTCGAGAAAGAGTACAGATGAAAACAGCAAAAGATTTTCTGAATACACAAGAAATTGAATATATTGATTTTGATGATTTTGATATTAATACTTATAAACCGCATGTAATTGTGGTTCAAACTCCTTATGATGCAGGGCATAGGATCAAGGCTCATTGGTCTTCCGCTTGGAAAGCGCAAGGATATCGGGTTGTTTATATACCATATGGAATTGAAATATCTGATACGGAGACCTCACATGGCATGCATTTCGAGCAACATGTAATTGAAAATGCATGGAGAGTCTATACCTTTTCAGATGTAATGCTTAAGGATTATCGAAAGTATTGTTTAAATGCAGGTAATGTGCGTGTATTAGGCTTGCCAAAGTTTGATTCTTTATATTATAAAAAGAGATTTAAATTGGATGAAGAATTGGTAAAACAGATTGCGGGAAGAAAGGTATGTCTTTGGAAAGTTCATTTTCCTAAAATCTTTACAGAAAATGGAAAAGATATGTTTGTGACACCGGATGTTTATGAATACATAAAGTTTGCAGAATATGCAGCAGAGCATAAAGAAATTTTCTTTATCTTTATGCCGCATCCCAGATTTCAAGAGCCTGTCAAAAATCAGAAATTACAACAGTTAGCAATTGAATTAATGAATAAGTTGGAGGATGTTGATAATGTATATATAGACAAAAAGGATGATTATAGATATTCATTGGTAAATGCAGATTTTATTATTATTGACCGGAGTGCAGTAATGGTAGAAGCTGCAGCAATTGGGGTTCCAATACTCTATATGGTTAATACAGAATTTTATGAGCCGGTTACAAAAGCAATTGAACCTTTGATAAATAGCTATGAGCAAGGATCGACATGTGCGGATATGATAAGTTTCACAGAAGCGTGTTTACGCGGAGAAGATAGAAATAAAGAATGCCGTGTGCATGCCTTTGAGACATGTATTCCCTATTTTGACGGAAAAGCGGGAGAGAGAATCAAAAATGATATATATGATAGTGTAACAAATGAAATTCTGTCAGAATAATGAAATGTAAATTGTCAAGTTAGTTTCATTTGATTATTGCTTAAAAATTGATTTTACAATAAAGGAAGAAGCTTGATTAATAAAGAAAAAGGTCAGTATTTTATAAGAGGAAGAATCAGTATGGGAGTTTTACCAACAACTTTTGGGATATTTGGAACATGTGACAGTGTTGATATATTTGATTTTAATAGTAATGACATAATATCAAATCATACTCCAATGAGGGCGGGAAGTATTTTAACCGCGGATATATCACGAACGGATAAGAACATATCTAATTTTTGGCATAGTAGTAATCTTGCCATTATGCTTTTGCACATTATTTTAAATGGGCAGATTTTTGAATTTATGGACAAAGAAGCTGGCGAATATCTGATTATAGATTTAGTAGAGGAGAGAATGCCGTTTATCAAGTTTGAAGAAAAAATGTTTTTATATTCTCCATGGTTTAGAGATTCTAATCTTAAAGAAATAATAGAGGCAGATTCTAAAGTTGATTTTATTGATCATGAGCAATTTGAAGAAGAATTCTTAGAAAGTAGAATAAGATTGTTTTGTGATAGGATTTTAGAAATATATCCGGAAAAAAACATTATTATCAATGAGGTAATACTTAGTGACAAATATGTTAATGAACAGGGGATGACTTTTAGCTTTGAGAGAGAAGAGTATGTTAAGTGGAGTTATAAATCCAAAAGTATAATTAAAAAAATGTATATAATTTTAGAAAAAAATTTACCAAATGCAAAAATTTTAAAAATGGAAAATACATGTTTGGCAGATGCTAATAATAAGAGGGGATTATCACCCTGTCACTTTGTGCTAGATTGGTATAAAGATCGCTATAATCAATTGCTTCATTTGATAGAAAACGATTATAAAGAAAAAAGAAAAATTGAGACTTCCGAATTGAAACTGGATGGGAAATTAAGTGCGAGGAAACGTAAACTAGAAAAAACTGGGGTCAGTGGTATTTGTGCATACTTTTTGGGAAATTGTATGCAGTTTACAGAATTTAAAAATAAGAAAGTTTTATGGATTGGAGGACCGACTATCAATCATGATGTTGTTAGAAAGATGCAAATAAGTAAATTTGTTTTTCTTACAACTGATAAAATAGCTATTCCAAAAGAGATTCAAGGTGAAAACATATTAAATTTTACTGATAAATATATATCTCCAAGAAATATTTTAGAAAATCATAATTTTGCATATTATTCTGGAGGAGTTGAGGATCTAACAGAAGATTTTTGTGACTTCTTTGATGTTGTGTGTGCACTTAATATAATGGAATATACCAATAATTTCCCGGTTTTTTTGGATAATATTTACAAATGTTTACGGAGAGGAGGGAAGTTTTTTGCTAAACCGGGAAGAATTTGGTCTGCCCCATATGGAACAGAATGGAAAGTAAATTCTTCATTATCATATTTAGTTAGTAAGAATAATGAGATACCCTATTTTTCACATTTATTATTAAAAGCGAAAGATATAACGGAATTGTTAGAAAAGAAAAGAATTGATAAAAATACTATAGCAATTTTCACACATGAAATTTTGAATGGACATGATGGAATGAACCGATTGTTTTATGAAGACTACATTTTTTATTTGAAAAACAGTTTATTTAGTTTTAAAGGGATTTGTCCTATGGGAAAAGTCTATATAGAAGAAGATATTTTGAATAAGTTGTCTATGAAATATGAAGGATATACTCATTTCGAATTTAATACTTTTTTTATGTTTTGTGAGAAATAAAAAGAGGTGTTTATTATATGCCAAAGATATCAGCAATATTACCATTATATAATGGAATCAATTATATCACGGAAGCTATTGAGAGCATTCAAAACCAGACCTTTTCTGACTGGGAACTTATTATTGTTAATGAGTATGGTAGTGATGATGGATGCGAAAAAGTTGTTCTTGAATATGCTAAATCAGATTCCAGAATTCAATTTCAACAGAATAAAAAGTATCTTGGTTTAGCAGAATCACTAAATAGTGGAATTGCAATTGCAAGGGGTAAATATATTGCCCGTGTGGATGTAGATGATCCTTCATACCCAGAGAGGTTTGAAAAACAGGTAATTTTTTTAGAGGAACACCCTGGTATTGCTTTATGTGGAACGTTACAGAGAAGTGTTTCCTTGGAACATAGTTGTGTGGAGGAAGTACCTTGTGAGGGAGAAGAATTAAAAGCAGCACTTTTATTTGGATGTGAGATTAGTCATTGCTCTGTAATGTTTCGACGTCATTTGTTTTTACAAAACAATTGGAAATATGACAAGAATAGATTGGGTGAAGATTATGACTTGTGGACTCGGATTATGTTTAATGTTGAGTTATGTAATTTACCAGAAGTTTTAGTAGATCATCGGTGGGGGGTTAATAATATATCCCTTAAAAAAGGGGAGGCTTTGCATCAGGAAACAAGAGAAATTAGCGCGCGCAATCTGGAACGGTTTGGAATAAAAATTCCGAAGGAGGATTTTATAATACTCTCTAGTTGGAGAAATAGACCAGAAAAATATGCAAGAAAAAATATTGCTACTTTTCTAAAGAAATCATATAAATTATTGGATGAATTAGATACGCAAAATTGTTATTTGCGCCTGATAAAGGAAGAAGCATTACAAAAAATATTATGGAAACGCTGGAATTGGACGTGTAAAACATGTGGAATATTTTTTCAGGAGTTTCCGTATGAAAAAGTTGTGCATGTAGATATAAATCCGGTAGTTTCAGTGATTTTGCCAGTATATGAAGCAGTGCATACATTGCGAGAAACAATTGACAGTATTATTGTACAGGATTATGAAAAATGGGAATTAATAATAATTTGTGAATATGATAATCTTGATGGCAGTACTGAAATTGCAAAATATTATGCAAAGTTAGATAAAAGAATTAAGATTGTTGAAAATAAAAAATATCTTGGATTAGCAGAATCTTTAAATGAAGGAATTCGTAATGCGCGTGGAAAATATATCGCAAGGATAGATGCAGATGATCTGGCAAATAGAAAGCGTCTATCAACCCAAGTCATTTATATGGATCAAAAGCAAAATGTCGGTGTTACACAATTTTATCAGCATTATTTTGGATTAGAGGCAAATGATTTTATCCATAGACCGCCAATAGCTGCAGAGGCAATGAAGGCAAAACTACTATTTTTTTGTGATGCATGTCATTCTACGGTAATGATTAGAAAATCAATTTTGGAACAATATCATTTACTATATAGTGCCAAAGCTCAGTTAGAAGATTATGATCTGTGGATTCGCTTGATTCGTTTGACGGCATTTGAAACTATTCCGGAAGTTTATGGAGAATATCGAACTGGAATGAATAATATTTCATTATCTAAGAGCGAACGGATACAAAAGGAAATGTGTCATGCCACAGCAATACAATTAAAAGATAATCTGGGAATGATTGTACCTGAAAATCAGGAATATCTTCTTGGGGGATGGATAAATATATTTAGTGATTTAAAAGAAGACCAAAAAGAAAGTGCTTTAAAGACACTTCAAAGCATTTTATTAGAAATTTGGAATGCTAATACAAAAATTGCTTATTATGAAAAAAAAGCATTATTAAATGCAATTGCAGCAAAATGGCGATGGTCAAAATATAATGAACCCTGGCAGGGAGAGAAAAAGGTAACCAGTATTAGGCAGGCGATTGAATTAGAGTGTAATAATAATTGGAAGATGAAAATGTTTCATATATTTGTTAAGAAACCATTATCTTTTTTTCAATCAATAAGCTTACATGTAGATGCTAAAAATATAGAACATTTAAGTAATGTTACAAAAAATGTCTCAAAAGAACAGACATTACAAATTGATTCACGAATTGAATTTTGGACATGGGAGAGGTATCAGAGGATCGAAACAACTTTAGAAGCATTACTGCATCAAACGTCATATTTGCAAAGTGCTGTTACCGAATTACAATATCAGAATAATTTAATACCATATGTAAAGGGAGAGAAAGTAAGAATTGTATTTTTGTTTCAAATAGCGTCATTCTGGTCGTCATGGGAAACATTATATAAAAGCTGTAAGGAGGATTCAAGAGTAGATACAAGGTTGGTATTTTTGGATGAAACTAATACTGAACAATCACAAATGAAAAATGCACAAGATTTCTTAGACAGAAATCGTATGGATTATATACGTTTTGAAGAATTTTCATTGGAGAAATTTAAACCACATATACTTGTTGTTCAGACACCTTATGACGAATGGCATCGCAAAGCGGAACATTGGTCTAATCAGTTTCGATCGAGAGGATATCGATTAGTATACATACCTTATGGGGTAGAAATTTCAGATACGGAAGACTCTCATAAACTGCATTTTACGACAAATGTTATTAATAATTGTTGGCGTATTTACACATTTTCAGAAGTAATGAGGAGAGATTATGTGAAATATTGTGCTAACAGGAATGCAGTAAGAGCTTTAGGACTGCCACGGTTTGATTACTATTTTGATTATAGTAAGAAGTGTCTTCCTTTAGAAGTAGAAAAACGAAGAAAAAGCCGCCCTATTGTGCTTTGGAAAGTACATTTTCCCAAAATGATTCAGGAACAAGGCAGAAATATTATAGTTACTCCTGACTTAGAGGAGTATGTGGAATTTGCTCGTAGGATTAAAGAATTTAAAGATTTGTTTTTTGTCTTTATGCCGCATCCTAAATTTTGGGAAAAGAGGCATGATGTCTATATGCAAAAGCAGATAGATCAGATAATAGATTCAATTTCAAGCTGTAGTAATGCTTGGATTGATGATCAAGAAGATTATCGTAATACTTTGACATGCGCTGACTGTGTTATTGTTGATAGGAGTGCCATAATGGTTGAGGTTGGGGCGTTAAATGTTCCGGTTTTGTATATGAAAAATCGGATATATGAAGAACCGCTTACAGAGGGTATTAAATTGTTAATTGACAGCTACTATCAAGGGACTACAAGTAAAGATATGATTGAGTTTTTACAGAAGTTTCGAGAAGGTAAAGATACAAAGGCGTTGGTTCGGAAAAGAGCATTTCAAAGATGCATACCATATTTTAATGGTAAAGTAGGAGAAACTATAAAGGAAGACATGCTTCATGGAGTTTATTACAACGAAAATTAGAAAAAAGTTCAAATTATTGCCTAAGGTATCTATTATAATTCCATTTTATAATTCACAGGAATATATTAATAATTGTTTAGACACGATTATTAAAGGTACACATATTTCTTATGAGATTATTTGCGTAGATGATGGATCGACGGACGATACTTCACTAATCGTAAAGAATTATAGCAAATGCAATAAAAATATCCGATTGATTTCATTGAAGGAAAATAAAGGGCTATATTTCGCTAGACTTATAGGGGTACGTTATTCAAGAGGGGAGTATATAGGGTTTGTTGATAGTGATGATTATGTGTCGGATGGCTATTTTGATCATTTGCTCTGTGAGATTGAAAAAAATGGTGCAGATATTTCGGTAGCAAAAGTAGTAAATGTGGATTTAAATGGATGTAAATATATACAAACGCGTTGTTCTCGTTTTCCATATGCTTCTGAAAATGCAGATACAATCAACAAGAGTATTTATTACTTATATTGGGAGCAAAGTGGGAGATGTTATCATTGGCATGTTGTATGGAATAAACTGTACAGGCGAAAGTTGTGGGAAAATATGTTTTCTATATTGAAACAACAGAAACAGCATTTGATAATGATGGAAGATTTTATTTATTCCTCTCTTATTTTGTCACAAGTGACGAAGTATGTTGTTGCAAATGAAGCTAATTACTATTATGTAGCGCACGCAAATACATCCATACAGAATGGAAAATTTATTAAAATTAAGAAAAACATAATAGATATGAGCAATGCGTTTGAATTTGTTGAAAAATATTTAATAAGTAAAAGGGAGTTTTTGTGTTATAGGAAATATCTTGAAAAATGGAAACAGCGATATGGAAGATATTGGAGAAGAAATATCATGTGCTCAAAGTTACTGTTGGAAGAAAAAGATATTTGCATCCATATGTTAGAAGATATGACAGGAAACGTGGTAGGAGAAATTATGCCCGAAGATGATTATTATTATGAATTGGCAGATATAATTAATTGAAAAGGGAAAATGTCAATTCGCATTGCTGGCGGATCTGTTCCTCCTGAGTAAGATGGTAAATGGTATCGGAAGCTTCTTCAATGATGGCGTCTTTTTGTGCAAGCATTTTTATCTCCTCCCAAGTGGTAGCTTTGAAGAGGGAAGCCCAGTAGTCGATATGGAAACGATTGTCCTCCTCGGTTGCTAGTTCTATATGAGTTATGGTTTTGCTATTGCTTTAAAAATCAACAGTAATTAGGCTTGTAATTTTGCAATTAAAGCATCCTTTTCAGCAATGATAGAATCTTTTTCAGCAATAGTAGCTGCAAGAAGAGCATCCTTTTCCGTAATGGTAGTTGAATTTTCTGCAAGAAGGGCATCCTTTTCGGCAATAGTAGCTGCAAAAAGGGCATCCTTTTCAGCAATAGTAGCTTTATTTTGAGCCAATTCCTCTTCAAGCTCCTGGATATAACGCTCTCTGCGGCGCTGCCAATAGAGGAAGTCCGCTCTAGCCTCGCATTGCTGGCGGATCTGTTCCTCCTGAGTAAGGTGGTAAATGGTATCGGAAGCTTCTTCAATGATGGCGTCTTTTTGTGCAAGCATTTTGATCTCCTCCCAAGTGGTAGCTTTGAAGAGGGAAGCCCGGTAGTTGATATGGAAACGCTTATCCTCCTCTGTTGCTAGTTCTATATGAGTTATGGTTTTGCAGTTGCTTGAAAAATGAATAATGATTAAGCTTGTAATTTAGCAATTAAAGCATCTTTTTCCGCAATAGTAGCATCTTTTTCCATAATCGCAGCATCTTTTTCAGCAATGGTGGTTGCAAGAAGGGCATCCTTTTGAGCCAATTCCTCTTCCAGCTCTTGGATATAACGCTCTCTGCGGCGCTGCCAATAGAGAAAGTCCGCTCTAGCCTCGCATTGCTGGCGGATCTGTTCCTCCTGAGTAAGGTGGTAGATGGTATCGGAAGCCTCTTCAATGATGGCGTCTTTTTGTGCAAGCATTTTGATCTCCTCCCAAGTGGTGGCTTTGAAGAGGGAAGCCCAGTAGTCGATATGGAAACGCTTGTCCTCCTCGGTTGCAAGTTCTATATGAGTTAAGTCTAGCACAGAGAGGCGGAATTTGTCACTATAGATTTTATGATTTTTAACATTTAACAGCATATTTGTGGAGTAAAATTCCGGACATTCCGGAAAGAGGGTAAAATCCAGAAAACCGATATGTATTGCTGTTTTTACATTGGAATATTCATCGCCGCAGTTTAGGTTGTCGAAGGCGCGGCACAGGTAGCTCAAAGAGCGTTCGGACCAGTTGTGTTCGTTGATGACCTGCATCTCCAGGTTGATGACGGTATTGTCATTTAAGAGGCATTTAACGTCCAGAACGAAATCCTTTTCCTCGATAGCGCGCCCTAATTCGATGGGATTAGTAATGATGACGGATCTGACCTGTTCAAAAGTAAGATGGAGCAGAGAACAGATCAGTCCCTTTAGCACATGATTGTTCCGTTGCAAAAGAGCGCGGAAGAGATAATCGTTGGTCATGGGAATGCGGATGGGACCGGTTGCGTGAGACAGTATAGAAGTGGTGTGAGATTGTTGCATAGACTTGTTCCTTTCTGTGTCAGATTAGATAAAATGATTTGTTGGAATATCCGGCGGACTGCCGTTGATAAAAAGAATAATTAGAATTTTCAGATAAATTTAAAATATCACAGAAGATTTGAAAATGCAACAGCTTGAGAAAAAATTATGCAAAGGACTATATAAGGCAGGTAAACAGATATGCGTATGAAACTTTATCATTTTCTTGTAAATCGCCATAGCGGCATTTGCAGCAGATATCATAGAGTGCATGATAACGGCAATGGTATAAGAAAACTTTTATCCTATTTTTATTTGCTTTGGATGAATTTCTGCTATTATTTTTTGTTCTGCCGTTTTTTGGGGCGACCGGAAAAAGTCTCGATTTATGAGGAAAAGAATTTGCTGCCGGAAGAAAGTGAATCGGGCAGAAGGCTCAGAAACGGTTTTTCTGCAGATGAGTTTGTAAAACGGCTGGAGAATTATGATATCGTTTCTTTTGATATTTTTGATACCCTGATCCTGCGTCCCTTTACGGAGCCTGCGGATTTGTTTTATTTTCTTGCGGACACTTTTGACATTTTGGATTTAAAAAGAATCCGGATGGAGCAGGAAGCGGCGGCAAGATGGGACTCTTTTCAAAAAAACGGGCATTATGAGATAACCCTGCGGGATATCTGGCAGCGGATAGAACGGGAAGTCGGGATCTCTGCTGTGCGCGGAATGGAAGAGGAACAGCGTCTGGAGATGAAATTCTGTTATGCGAATCCTTTTATGAAGGAAGTTTTTGACAGACTGCGGGAAAAGGGCAAAAAAATTGTTGTTGTTTCGGATATGTACCTTTCTGAAGCATTTCTTTTCAAGCTGCTTGAGAAAAACGGATATACGAGCATATCCCGGCTGTACATATCCTGCGAATACGGTATGAGCAAAGGGAAAGGAAAGCTTTTTGAACAGGTAAAGAGCGACTGTCAAAAAAACGCAAGAATTATTCATGTGGGAGATCATGAATTGAGCGATGTCAAAATGGCGAAAAAAAGCGGATTTGACAGTATGTATTATCCAAATGTTAATAAAATGGCGTTGTCCTTCCGGGCTTATGATATGTCGCCGGTAATAGGGGGAGCTTACCGCGGAATTGTGAACAACCAATTATATGCGGGACTGCATGACTATTCCATGGAATATGAATATGGTTTTATTTACGGCGGGCTTTTTGTATTGGGATATTGCCATTTTATTCACACCTATTGTCAAAAGTATCAGGTGGACAAGCTTTTATTTCTTTCCCGGGACGGAGATATTTTAAAGCAGGTTTACGACAGATTGTATCCGGATGAGCGTACTTCCTATGTATATTGGTCCCGGGCGGCGGCTACAAAACTGATGGCGGAGCATAATCGTTATGATTATTTCCGAAGGTATCTATACCATAAGATCAATCAGAAAATCACGCTCCGTCAGATACTGAAGTCCATGGAGGCGGAAAGGCTTTCGGACCGGCTGGAGTTTTATGCGGATAAGGATCTATTGGAAAAAAAGACAGGCGTGAAACTAAAACCGGAAGATGAATTGACGGATCGAAATGCAGAAGCGATGAAACGTTTCCTGCAGTTTTATTTTGATGAAATTGTGGGAGATATCTATCAGAAACAGGACCAGGCGGCGAAGCAATATTTTTCCATGCAGCTTGCCGGTGTAAAAAAGGCGGCTGCAATTGATATCGGATGGGCGGGAAGCGGAGCGATGTCCTTAGCTTATCTTTCGGAAAAGGTCTGGAAACTGCCCTGCGAGCTGGTCGGTATCGTTGCGGGAACCAATACGATCCACAATGCAGAGCCGGACGCGAGTGAAATATTTTTGCAAAACGGCAGGCTGGTATCCTACCTGTTTTCCCAGTCCCATAACCGTGATGTCATGAAAAAGCATGATTTGAACAAGGATTATAATGTCTATTGGGAGCTGCTTTTATCTTCTCCAACAAAGCAATTCCTCGGCTTTGGTCTTGACGAGAGGGGTAAGACGCAGCTTCATTTTGGAAAAGAGGACGCTAATCAACAGGGAATCAGAGAGATTCAGCGTGGAATACTGGATTTTGTAAAAGCATACCGGGAGCGCTTTGGGGATTTTCCGTATATGTTTGCCATCAGCGGAAGGGATGCTTATGCACCCATGCTTGTTGCGGCAAGCCATAATGAAAAATATCTGAAGGCAATGGAAAAAAGATTCGGGCTTGAGATCAATGTAAATTAGCGGATACGGCTGGCAAAGGATTGGAAGAAGCGGAATGAAAAAGTTACATAAGAACCTCCTGCATGGCTGCAGAGTGCCGGCGGCGTTGGTAATGGCGGTTTTGTCAATGGAATATGGGATTTGTTTTTGCGGTGTGAATCCTTCGCTGCGGGAGGGGTTTTTATGTGTTGGTTATCTATTGCTTACCGGCATGATTACCTGCAACAATCACGGCAGGAATGTCAGGGTAAAGTATGAGCAGGAACTGAGTCTTATTTTAAAATGCGCGGTTACCAATGTTTTAATGGGAAGCTTTTTGTGTGCGGCATATGCGGGTGAGGCAGGTTTTTCCTATCTGTTTTTTATTGAAAGGCTATTGCTTCTGACCTTGATTCAGATTGTAAGTATTTGTGTTTTGTGTGCGGCAGGTATCTGTTTTAAAATGACAGGGCGGTCCAAGTTCAGATTATATCTATATGAAAAATATCCGGTCAGAATGTCGGATGAGGCGGATGGAATCCGTCTGTCTGTCCTAAACGCTTCCATGGAGTTGATCGATGAGAATATAAAAGCCTGTGATGAAGTGTATTTATTTGATCTTTCGGCAGAAAAGAGAAATGATCTGCTGAAAAAATGCTTTGATTATAATAAGCCGGTCTATTTTACGACGAAATTATCTGATATGGAGTTAAGATCGGCAAGTCTGGCGCAGGACGGCGATATGCCTGTCTTTTATTGGAGCGGCTACGGCATCGGCAGGGTTTCGGCAATCTTAAAGCGGTTGTTTGACGTATTGCTGTCGGGGATTTTGATTGTAATCCTATTGCCTTTGTTTCTTGTGATTGCGGTCTGTATCAGGATCGATGACGGCGGCAGTGTTTTCTATCGTCAGACAAGGTGCACGATTGGAATGAAGGAGTTTCAGATTATTAAGTTTAGGAGTATGGCGGCGGGAGCAGAGGAGCGATTTGGGGCGCGGCTTGCAGACAGAAAGGATTCGAGGCTGACAAGGGCAGGATATATCCTTCGGAAGAGCAAATTTGATGAATTGCCGCAGCTTTTTAATATCTTTAAGGGGGATATGAGCTTTGTGGGGCCAAGACCGGAGCGACCGGAACTGATTCAAAAGACCATAGAGAAGGTGCCGGAATTTACCTTTCGGACCACAGTCAAGGCAGGGCTTACCGGATACGCCCAGGTGCACGGGGATTACCATACCGACTTTTTGGACAAGCTGAAATGGGATCTGATGTATATAGAGAATTATTCCCTGCTGTTGGATTTGAAAATCATTTTAATGACAATTCCAGCCGTGCTGCGCGGCAGCAGTGATGTGTGAACAGGAAAACAAATTGTGAAAAAAGCACAAAAAACAGCGAAAATTTTCTACACCCTTTAGAAGAAATTTACATATTTTTTGTATACGGAACAATGGGACAAATGTTATAATAAATTCAGTGTGTAACACAAATTTATCTAAGGGGGTAGAACAATGCCTAACAAATGGGTCTATTTATTTGAAGAAGGAAACGCTGATATGCGTAACCTGCTTGGCGGTAAAGGAGCCAATTTAGCAGAGATGACAAATCTGGGGCTTCCCATTCCTCAGGGCTTTACCGTTACCACGGAAGCCTGTACGGAATATTACAACAGTGGAAAAACGATTCCGGAGGAGATTCAGCAGCAGATTTTTGACGCGCTTTCTACTTTGGAACAAAAGCAGGGAAAGAAATTCGGGGATACGGACAATCCTCTGCTTGTTTCCGTCCGCTCCGGCGCGAGAGCGTCCATGCCGGGTATGATGGATACGATTTTGAATTTGGGATTAAATGATGTTGCAGTAGAAGGATTTGCGAAGAAGACCGGCAACCGGAGATTTGCATATGATTCTTACAGAAGATTTATTCAGATGTTTTCGGATGTTGTTATGGAGGTCCCCAAATCACATTTTGAGAGAGTGCTGGATGAAGTAAAGGATAAGAAAAGAGCGGCGCTTGGCAGAGCCGAAGGTGAGCCCGTATATGATACGGATCTGACGGCGGACGATTTAAAAGAAGTTATCGATATTTTTAAGGGCATTTATAAAGATGCAATGAAAGAGGATTTCCCGCAGGACCCCAGGGTACAGTTGATGGAGGCTGTGAAAGCGGTATTCCGTTCCTGGGATAATGAACGCGCGATTGTTTACAGACGTATGAACGATATTCCCGGCGATTGGGGAACGGCGGTAAACGTACAGGCGATGGTATTTGGCAATATGGGAGACACGTCCGGTACGGGCGTTGCGTTTACGCGCAATCCGTCCACCGGCGCCAAGGGTATTTACGGAGAATATCTGATCAACGCCCAAGGCGAAGACGTGGTAGCGGGCGTCCGCACGCCTCAGCCGATTACAAGACTGGAACAGGATATGCCCGAATGTTACCGGCAGTTTATGGAAATTGCTGGCAAGCTGGAAGATCATTACCGCGATATGCAGGATATGGAATTTACCATTGAAGATAAGAAGCTGTATTTCTTGCAGACGCGTAACGGAAAGCGTACCGCCCAGGCAGCGTTACAGATTGCCTGTGATCTGGTGGATGAAGGAAAGATCACGCCGGAGGAAGCGGTGCTTCGTATCGAGGCAAAATCATTGGATCAGTTGCTGCATCCTACCTTTAACGCGGAGGCATTGAAAAACGGTAAGATCATCGGACACGGGCTTCCGGCGTCGCCCGGAGCTGCGGCCGGTAAGGTTTATTTTACCGCAGAGGAGGCGAAGGAAGTACACGAAAAGACCGGAGACCGCGTTGTGCTGGTACGTCTTGAGACCTCACCCGAAGATATCGAGGGTATGCACGCGGCGGAAGGCATCTTGACTGTCCGCGGCGGTATGACAAGCCATGCAGCCGTTGTAGCGCGCGGCATGGGAACCGCATGCGTATCCGGCTGCGGCGAGATCGCCATTAACGAAGAAGAAAAAGTATTTGAGCTGGGAGGAAGCGTCATTCATGAAGGAGACTATATATCTCTGGACGGTTCCACCGGAAATATTTATTTGGGAGATATTAAGACCGAGGAAGCGAGCGTAACGGGTAACTTTGGCAGAATTATGGATTGGGCGGATCAGTACCGCAAACTCCAGGTGCGTACCAATGCGGATACGCCTGCCGATGCTGCAAATGCGGTTAAGTACGGTGCGGAAGGCATCGGGCTTTGCCGGACGGAGCATATGTTCTTTGAACCGGACAGGATACCGAAAATCCGTCAGATGATTTTGGCAAGGACCCAGGAGCAGAGAGAAAAAGCACTGAATGCACTGATCCCTTATCAAAAGGGCGATTTCAAGGCTTTATATGAAGTTGTGGAAGGAAGACCGGTTACAATCCGCTTCTTAGACCCGCCGCTTCACGAGTTCGTACCTACGGAGCAGGACGATATTGACGATCTCGCGGTAGAAATGCTGATGACGGCGGAGGATGTGCAGGAAATCTGTGATTCCCTTCACGAGTTCAATCCGATGATGGGGCATAGAGGCTGCCGTCTTGCGGTTACTTATCCCGAGATTGCCAAGATGCAGACAAGAGCCGTTATGGAGGCGGCAATTGAGGTAAAACAGGAAAAAGGCTACGATATTGTTCCTGAAATTATGATCCCTCTGGTAGGCGAAAAGAAGGAATTGAAATTTGTCAAAAATATTGTAGTAGAGGTTGCGGAGCAGGTTAAGAAAGAAAAAAATTCCGATATTCAGTATCATATCGGCACGATGATTGAGATTCCCCGCGCTGCGCTCCTTGCCAACGAGATTGCGGAAGAGGCGGAATTTTTCTCCTTCGGAACCAATGATTTGACGCAGATGACCTTTGGCTTCTCCAGGGACGACGCCGGCAAATTCCTTGGCGATTATTACAAAAACAAGATTTATGAATCCGATCCGTTTGCAAGACTGGATCAAAAGGGTGTAGGTCAATTGGTACAGATGGCGGCTGAAAAAGGTCGCGCCACAAGACCCGATATCAAGCTTGGTATCTGCGGCGAGCACGGCGGCGATCCCAGCAGCATCGAGTTTTGCCATAAGGTGGGACTTACTTATGTATCCTGTTCGCCGTATCGCGTTCCGATCGCGAGGCTGGCGGCGGCGCAGGCAGCTATTGCCAATGCAGGAAAATAGAAGAACGCAGATATTTTTATTTCACAACGCTTGTTGTTACAAGGGATGATGTGCGAGAGTACATGAAATATCATTCTGAATACACAAAGGCGAACCGATTTAAAGATATTATTTGCAAAATCTATATATAACTCGAAAGGGAAGCTGAAAAAGCTTCCCTTTCTTTAACTCTTGATTAGGACTAATTCCTAAAAGCTATGGCTTTTAAAGGACTTAGTCCTTTTTAATTGCAAAAATAAATTAAGGAGGTTCAGACATGAACAACACAGCGTTAGGTGCAGGAGCTAATAAGGCTCAAAACAACATTATTTTTATCAGCGATGTACATGAGAAATTCTATTATGAGAAGTTAAAAGAGGTAAGGTATCAGGATGTGTACCACAAGGCGCTCTGCTACTGTCTTGGCATCAGTGACGATACCAGAAGGAACATTAAGAGAATTTACGATTTTAAGACGGGCTGCGTGAAAACGGAATGCCTGCATGAAGGCTGGCAGACCAGCGGAAGCGTGAAAGTAGTCAGAATGGCGTTTAACCTGTACTGCAATGGTACGCCGAGTGTTTCTGACTATGAGGATATGGAGGAGCAGATTGACGAGTGCAGGAATTACACGGTGGAGGAGTTATTCTGCTGTGCCTATGCACCATATTTTTGACAGGCGGTACAGATCAGGTATCCGGAATATGCGGTATATAACCACAATCTGTATGCCATGCTTGGAGGAGCAGACTAATGTTAAAGGTCAGACTGATGGGAACGAAGAACGATATTACTTGGTTCGGAAAAATATTGAAGAATAATCCCAAAATTGAAGTTATGGAGTTTTCAGACTTGTACCCGAACAAGGGGACAAAAAAGTTTTACAGGGCATATGTAGAAGTAAGAAAGAGCAATGTAGCAGAAAAATAACAGAATACAGAGAAAAAAAGGAGAATATCATCATGTGCAAAATAATCGCAATCGCAAATCAAAAGGGCGGAGTCGGCAAGACCACCACTACAAGCAACTTAGGAATCGGACTGGCAAAGCAGGGAAAGAGAGTCCTGCTGATAGATGCGGACGCACAGGGAAGCCTGACTGCAAGTTTGGGTTTTACGGAACCGGACAAGCTGGAAGTCACGCTTGCCACTGTCATGTCAAATATCATCACTGACGAGGAAATGGAAGCCGGATATGGCATTTTAAAGCATGAGGAGGGTATTTCCCTTATGCCGGGAAACATTGAGCTGTCCGGTCTGGAAGTATCGCTTGTGAATGCCATGAGCAGGGAGCTTGTGCTGCGTTCCTACATAGAGCAGGTAAGGGAGAATTACGATTACATTCTGATTGACTGTATGCCCTCACTTGGAATGATAACCATAAATGCCTTTGCCTGTGCTGACAGTATCTTAATCCCCGTACAGGCGGCATATCTGCCCGTAAAGGGATTGGAGCAGCTTATCAAGACGATAGGCAAGGTAAAGCGGCAGATCAATCCGAAACTGGAGATTGAGGGGATTCTGCTGACAATGGTGGATAACCGCACCAACTATGCAAAGGACATCAGTGCTTTACTGGTTGAGAATTATGGAAGTAAGGTAAGGATATTTCAGAACAGTATCCCGATTTCCGTAAGGGCTGCGGAGATTTCCGCAGAAGGTATCAGCATCTACCAGCATGACCCGAAGGGGAAGGTGGCAAGTGCCTATCAGTCTTTGACAGAGGAGGTGCTTCGTGATGAGTAAGGGAGGAAGTGCAGCAAAAATAAAGCTGAACAGCTATGATGATTTGTTCGGGGCTTCCCAAGCTCCGGCGGGTACGGAGCAGGTGCAGGAGATACCGCTTTCTGACCTTTATGAGTTTAAAGGACACCCGTTCAAGGTGCTTGATGATGAAAAGATGCAGGAAACCGTGGAAAGCATTAGAAACTATGGAGTGCTGATGCCCGGTATTGCAAGACCGAGAGCAGAGGGCGGTTATGAGATCATTGCCGGACACCGCAGGAAGCACGGGTGTGAACTGGCAGGGCTTTCCACCATGCCGATATTTGTGCGGGATTACAGTGATGATGAAGCTACGATTATCATGGTGGATACCAATATTCAGCGAGAGGACATTTTACCCAGCGAAAAAGCAAGGGCTTATGCCATGAAATACGAAGCCATGAAGCATCAGGGGAAGAAAGGAAACGGAAGCAGTCTTGACGAAGTGGGGGAAGCTGCCGGAGAGAGCGGAAAGACGGTGCAGAGGTATATATGGCTTGCCCGTCTGTCTGACGAGCTGTTAGATATGGTAAAGGAGCTGCTTGAAAAATTAGCAGAGTACAAGCCCCTTGCCAAGATCGAGGAAATGGAAGAACAGAACTATAACATGATTGACAATGTGCTGAACAATGGTGCAGAAAAAGCACAGAGGGAAGCAAATAAAAAAGAGCAGGAGCAGCCTGCCGCAAGAGTTTCCTTAAAAGCCCGTCTTGCCGAGAAAAAGGCACAGGTGGCAGGACATAGCGGGGAACATGATGCACAGGAAAACATCAAGAAAAATCAGAGGGAGATGTAAGTGATGAATAAAGAATTTACTGTGGAAGAAACCAATTTAATCAGTATTTTTACGGAAGAAGGTGCAGCTTTCGATTTGCGGAGCAGGGCAAAGGTCATAAAGGGTATCAGTGATGCAATGGAGCATCTGGAGGATGATGAGATGGTGGAATTGTCCCTTCGAGTGATTGTGAAGCTGAATGATTTGACAGATCAGGAATTTGCGGAGATGAAGTTTGTAGCAGCAGAGTAAAAATAAGTGTAAGGCAGAGCATGGCTTATGTGGCTGTGTTCTGCTTTTTTTTGTTATACATATTTCCATGTGCGCTTCCAGTGTTGTTTTTGCCATGCAAAAGAGGCTGTATGAGAGCATGGAGCGGCACTTGGACGCAGCCATTGAAAAGGTAGAGAGCCTTGCAAGGGATAATCAGCAGGGAAAGCAGCAGAAGCAGGCGGAGTCTTGCAGCAGCATGGAGCCAGAACAGTTAGAGACTTTGGGTATGGTGGCAGAGCCGGAATTTGAGTACGGAGCAGAAGCCTTTGAAGCATATCAGAATAGCGGAAAACAGAATACTTTTGAGGGAAAAAGCTTATCGCAAGATATGCAGAAAAAGAGTATGAGCCGATAAAGCAGAGAAAAATCAAAGTTACTTATGTCCATGACAATCCAAGAATAGTCATATACTAATTTCCAAAACATCAAAAATGCAAAACAATAAATCTAATAAAGAGGCTTGCAAAAGTTTTGGAAAAGAAGGCATCATTTAACAAAATGCAAAAAAACTCTCAAACGAAAAAGTCTATCCCTTTGGCTAGTTTACTTATTCTGTTTTTACTGTGTATAATATTATGAAGCATGGGGAAAATTATGTGCACTAAAATGTTAAAATTTTACCGAAACATTGTTGAATAAGAAGTTGACGATTTTTTTATGTGTGGAAGTTTGGTGCAGAAAGGAGTGCTTCATGTCAGAGAAAAAAACTTACAAGCTTGACCTTGATGAATACTATGTGCGTCCGCAGGCGGCATGGGAGAAAATGAAGGCAGCCCAGAACATCCGGCAGACGGTGTATATTTACGGTACAACAGGAACTGGCAAGACTTCCTTTGTGGCAGACTTCCTTGCCAGAAAACGATACTGTTATATCGACATGGCGGATATCGGAATGGATGAACTTGCCAATATCGTGCAGGAAAAAATGGAGAAAACGCATGAAGAAGTAAATGCACATACGATTATTGTGATAGATGACCTGCATGTACTGGAGACAGAGGAGGACAGAAGTACTTTCGGGAAGCTGATAGAGGAGTTGAGCGGCAGAAAGGATGTCTGGCTGATCCTGATTTCCAGAGCTCCAGTACCGAAATGGTTAAAATCTGTCTTTGTCCGGCATATTTTCGTGACAATCAGAGAAGAAGAGTTATGTCTGACAGAAAAAGAGCAGGTAACTTATCTGGAGAAGTGGGAACTGTCCCCTACGGAAGCTGCGTGCAATAGAATACGAGAGCTGGGCTATGGAAATCCTCTGTTTCTTCGCATTGTGGCTATGAGGCTTAAGGACATTCCAGAGGTAGAAGCTGCAAGGGACAGGATGGGTGCAGAACTTCGTGCCATTGAGGAATCCAGAAAGGATTTGTGGGATTACGTCGAAACCCATGTGTATGACCAGTGGAATGTTGAGTTGCAGGAGTTTCTGGAAGCAATATCTATTGTAGAGAGGTTTGAACTGCATATAGCGCAGCAGATTACCAAGAAGAAAGAGGCAGGGAAGCTGATCCAAAAGGGGCAGGAAGTGGGGAACTTCCTGCTGGAACACAGAGAGAACGGGCGAAGCATATATGAGCTGAGAACTCCTGTGAAATATTCCATGCGCCGGAGGCTTTCGGCGAAATATTCGCAGGATTATATAAACGAGCTGTATTACAGTGCAGGAAATAGCTATGAAATGGAAGGAGATGTGCTGGAAGCTCTCAAGATGTATGAAATGTGCCACAGTGAGGAAGGCATTTCTCGGATACTGATTGAAAATATGCGAAGAAATCCGGCATCGGGAGATTATTTTGAATTGAAACACTACTATTTGGTACTTCCGGAGAAAAAGATAAAGCAAAGTATGGAGCTAATGGCAGGCATGAGTATGCTGCAGTCCATGCTCTTAAATGAAGAAGAAAGCGAACGATGGTATCAGGAACTTTCTGACTATGCAAAAGAAAAGACAGGTAGCATGAAAAGGGCGGCAGAAGCCAGACTTCTATATCTGGATATTGCTTTACCACACAGAGGAACGATTCGGATGATAGACCTGTTAAAACGGGCGGGAGTACTTTTGATGGAGGGACGGATGGTTCTGCCGGAGTTTTCTGTTACCAGCAATCTGCCTTCCATGATGAACGGAGGAAAAGATTTCTGTGAGTGGAGCAGGAAGGATAGGGAACTGGCAAAGAGCATTGGAAAGGTTATAAGCCTTGTGCTTGGAAAATATGGAAAAGGTCTGGTAAACCTTGCACTTGCAGAGAGTTTTTTTGAGAAGGGCGGGGATGATTACGAAGTGGCATCCCTTGCCGGCAAAGGAAGGATGCAGGCAGAAAGTGGCGGAAAGACGGAACAGGTCTTTGTGGCGGTAGGAATTCTGACATGGTTATCCATATTAAATAACCATATGGAGGATGCTGTGGATATGCTGGAGAGCTTCAGGCAGGTGGCAGAACAGGAAGCACCAAAGCTTTTGACAAATATTTGTGCCATGTCGGTAAGAATGGATTTATATACCGGCAAGATCAATGAAGCATACCAGTGGTTGGAGGAAGCCCCGGATGAGAATGCAGAGTTCAATGGCATGGAACGATATCGTTATCTGACCAAGGTGCGGGTGTATTTGGCAGTCGGACGAAAGGAAAAGGCGCTGCTTTTATTGGATAAGTTGGGTTTCTACGCAGAAAAAGTGCATAGAACCTACATAGCGATAGAAGTAAAGATACTGACAGCCATCGCCATGTACCGCATGGGGAAAGATGGCTGGCAGGATATTTTGCAGGAAGCGGTGGTAAAGGCAGAGGAGTATCACTTTGTGCGAATTCTGACAAGGGAAGGTGCAGCACTTTGGGAACTTTTGAAAACTGGTACAGTCACATGGAAGGATCAGGCATTCAAAAAGCAGGTCATGGAGGAATGTAATCAGATGGCAGGTTTTTATCCGGCTTATCTGAAGGAAAAGCAGGAGGGAAATGTGATTTTGAGTGATAAAGCACTGAAAATCCTGCGGCTTCAGGCGGAGGGTATGTCTGTGGAAAATATCGCAGAGCAGCTCGGGCTGTCCAAGGCTGGTGTGAAATATTATAATCAGGAAACTTATAAAAAGTTGGGTGTAAACAACAAGACAGCCGCAGTGGCAGAAGCTAGAAATCGGAGGCTTTTGTGAAGAAATTGTAGTGGGGTTATGTGTTCTCTTTGTAGTAAAAGGACGCAGAATAAAAAAGTATGGTTAGGGGAAAAGGAAATGCAGTCAGATTTTCTTTTCCCTGTAAGCTGCTGACTGAGAAAAAGGAGATCATTAAGAAATGAGTGAAAAAGTGATTGATTTTATTAGAAGTGCTGAACAGAAAGAAACTTTGTTGAGTAAGGAGTTGACATTTTACATGAAACGCAAGATAATCTGTCAGAGCAGAGCTCTTTTTGTGATACCACTTTTAGGGTAATATTAAATAAAAAAAGTCAAGCGTTGGTGTGTAGAGGTATGTCCACGCTTGACATTTTTTATGGATGGAGACATATATTATGAGACTAAGAAAAAGTTATGAAATTTGTTTATTTATTGCGGGATGCATTTTGATCAATTATTTCGGAAAGGCATTATCGGATTTTTTCATGCTGCCATTGTGGCTGGATTCCGTTGGCACCGTCTTTGTAGCATATGTGTTTGGACCGGTATGCGGTGCAATTGTGGGAGTGACATCAAACATTATGTATAGTCTGCATTCTCAGGCGAGCTTATTTTACGGATTGACCAATCTTGTGGTTGGTGTCACGGTTGGCATCTGTGCGAAAAAGGGTTTTTTGAAAAATATATTTGGTATCTTGTCAATCGCATTTTTAGTGGCGGTTCTTTCTGTTTTGGTATCGGCACCGCTAAATTTTATTCTGGCGGATGGTGCTACCGGAAATATATGGGGCGATGGTGTGTCCGGATTGTTACAGGAACTGGGGTGTAATACAGAAATCAGCAATATTGTAGGGGAATTTTATCTGGATTTTGCAGATAAGGTAGTAACTATGCTGATTCTGTTTATGGCTATACGTTTTTTTCAAAAAAGAAAAGGAAGATGTAACAAGCATAAAAATAATCAAAAAAGAGTTGCTTCTTTTTTACTGCTGTTGCAGCTTATTGTAATTTTGGTTCCGGGCAATATGGTTTGTGCAGAGAATAATTCTGAAAAGCAGGAAATGGATGAGTATGATTTTCACAAATATGTGCAAACGGTTTACAATGGAGAAAATGGTCTGCTGGGAGGGAGTGCGAATGATATTGTCCAGACAAAGGATGGTGTTTTGTGGATTGGCACTTATGGCGGATTATATCGTTATAGTGGTAATACCTTTCAGTGGATCAATAAATTTGATTCTGTCAAAACGGTGAATTGTCTGTATGAAGACGAAGCGGGAAGACTCTGGATTGGAACCAATGATAATGGGGTATCCATATGTATCAATCAGAATATATCCAATGTAGTGAAACGGGAGGATGGACTTCCGTCCAATTCGGTTCGCTGTATTGTGCAAAGCACGGAAGGTTATTATTATGTGGGAACCACTGATGGTCTAGCTGTTATGCGGTTGTCAGGAGGACTAGAGGTTTATAAGATCATACCTGATGTGGTGTATGCGGATAGTATATGTGCGGATAAAAACGGAAATGTTGCTGCTGTTACGGATGAAGGGGGACTTTATCTAATCCATGGTACGGACATTATTGCACAGCAGACAATGCAGGAAGAGGGGAAATCTTATAGCTGCTGTGCTTTTGATGAGGCGGGGAAATTATATGTGGGGACTTCGGCAAACACGATTGAAACCTATCAAATTTCAGAAAATCGTTTGGAGAAGCTGTCCTCCACAGAATGCGGCAGCCTTGCGGGAATCAATTCACTGAAGATTTCGGAAGAAAATATCATGTTTATCTGTGCAGATAATGGCGCAGGGTATATGACTTTGGATGGAGAGTATCGTTTTATTGACACGAATACATTCAATAGTTCTATTGAACATATGCTGATTGATTATCAGGGAAATTTGTGGTTTGTATCTTCAAGACTTGGTTTGCTTCGTCTATGTCCGTCTGTTTTTCAGGAAATTTATGAAAAATACGGTTTGGATGAAAATGTTGTAAATACTGTGGCAAAGTGGCAGGACTGCATGTACTTTGGAACAGACGTAGGGCTTTATGTTATAACGGAGAACTACGAGACAAAATCGGAGGATTCCATTGAGGAGCAATTAAAAGGAATCAGGATTCGCTGCCTGATGGTTGACTCCCAAAACCACTTATGGATTTGTACTTCAGGTCATGGAATTTGGGAAATTTCGGAAACGGGAGAAAGCAATACATATGACAGTAAGACCGGAGCCATTGGAGATAAATTCCGTTCTGTAATGGAAATGAAGAATGGTACAATTGTAGTGGCAGGGGATTCTGGAATTACCTTCATCCGACAGGGAAAGGTGTATGATACCATCGGTATTTCGGATGGTCTTAGTAATCCCAAAGTGTTGACGCTGTATGAAAGAGAGGATGGAAGTATTCTTGCCGGAACGGATGGGAATGGTATTGCTGTGATAAAGGATGGCAGCATCACTCAGACATTGAAACAGGAGAATGGATTAAGCTCTGATATTATTCTGCGAATGGTGCCGGATTCAGACAGTGGAGGAGTTTTCATTGTAACAGGTAATGGCTTATGTTACTTAACAGAGACGGGGAATATTCGGATTTTAGATAATTTTCCGTATTACAATAATTATGATCTTGTGGAAGGAAAGAATGGTGAACTGTTTGTATTAAGCTCGGCAGGTATTTATGTTGTGGATAAAACGGATCTGTTGGAAGGAAAAGAGGTGTCATATGAGCTTTTGGATGCAAAGAGAGGACTGCGCATAGAACTTACCCCCAACTCATGGAATTATATGGATGAAGAAGGAAATCTATATTTATCAGGAGAAACGGGAGTGGTATGCATGAATCTGAATCAATATGATATATCTGTGAGATCCTATCGCATGTTGTTAAAAGAGATTGTTATAGATGGCGAAAGCTATCCGTTGGAAAAGGGAGAGACAACCTATATACCACGAGGGGCACGCAGGATTGAAATAAATCCCGAAGTAGTCAATTATTCCATCAATGACCCGAATATCAGTGTTTATTTGGAGGGCTTTGATCAGGAACCAAAGATAATGGCGCAAAGCGAGATGGCGAGTATCGTATATACCAATCTGGCATCGGGTGAATACACGTTTCATCTTGCTGTATTAGAGAACAGGACGGGTAATATCATTGCAGAGAATACATATCAGATTATTAAGGAAAAGGAAATCTATGACAACTGGTGGTTTCAGTTATATGTGGTAGTTGTGGCAGTCATTGTAATTGCGTATCTTACATGGATGTTTATCAGAACACAGATACAGAAAACACTTCGTATACAGAGAATGGAGCTGGAATGGGCAAAAAATCAGCTGCAGATGGGAAATGAAACGATACTGACTATTGCCAAGACAGTAGATGCAAAGGATGAAAATACCAGCCAGCATTCTGTCCGGGTATCAGAATATTCCGTTTTAATTGCAAAAAAGTTAGGATATAGTGACGAGGCATGTGAAGAATTGCGTAAAATAGCAATGCTGCATGACATTGGTAAAATCGGAATCCCGGATAAGGTATTAAATAAACCAGCAAAACTTTCAGATGAGGAATATGAAATGATGAAATCTCATGTGACGAGAGGTGCAGAAATCCTTAAGAATTTCACACTGATTGATCATGTGGCGGATGGAGCACTTTACCATCATGAGAGATGGGATGGACGTGGATATATTCATGGTCTGAAGGGAGAGGAGATTCCTTTGAATGCAAGAATTATTGGAATTGCGGATGCTTTTGATGCAATGACTGCAAATCGTGTTTATCGTAAGAAACTGGATTTTGAATATGTTCTGGCAGAACTTAAAAAGGGCAGAGGAACTCAGTTTGATCCGAGGCTGGTCGATATTATGCTGGAGTTGATTGAAGACGGCACAATTGACATAACACAGATTTACAGGATAAAAAGCAGCGAGGTGTGAGAATGAAATCTGAAATAAGACGGGTTTATAGAATTACTTTGATTAGTGCGATTGCCATGATTGTAATTGCATTCGGTATCCATTATTTTGCAGATGGAAAGGAAAAAGACAGAACGATTCAAGTGGGATTTATTTATGTAGGAGATGCCAGTGATGCGTATACTGCTAATTTCTTAAAAGTACAGGATGCGATAGAAAAACAGTATGCTGGACAGGTAAATATTATTGCAAAATACAATGTGCCGGTCGACGCTGTGGAAGACGCTTTAGAGGAGCTGGCGGAAGAAAATTGCAAGTTGATTTTTACAACCAGTTACGACTACGGTGAAAAGGCAAAGGAATATGCTGCGGCTTATCCAGAAATTCAGTTTTGCCAAGCAACATGCAGTAATGCAAATGAGGAACCATATTTAAGTAATTATCATACTTTTATGGGGAATATTTATCAGGGCAGATATGTTTCCGGTGTAGTGGCAGGAATGAAAATGAAGGAATTGATCGATAATGGTACGATTACGCCGGAACAGGCAAAGGTGGGATATGTAGGTGCTTTTCCCTATGCAGAGGTAATTTCCGGTTATACATCTTTTTTTCTGGGAGTAAGGTCAGTAGTACCAGAGGCAACAATGACAGTAAAATATACAAACACATGGTCAAATTATTATCTGGAAAAGGAATGTGCCAGAGAACTGATTGACGAGGGGTGTGTGATTATCTCTCAACATTCTGATACAAGCGGTCCTGCGGTGGCTTGTGAGGAAACAGACCGTTCTAAGGTAGTGTTTTATGTCAGTTATAATGAAAGTATGAGAGATGTTGCTCCTACAACCTATCTGACCGGTTCCAAAATTAACTGGTCGCCATATATGATGAAAGCGGTAGAGGCAGTGCTTTCAGATAAAGAGATAGAGCAGAATATTAAAGGAAATGTCAATGGAAATGATATGGGAGCAGGCTTTGATTATGACTGGGTGCATATGCTGGAAATCAATGAGTTTGTGGCTGCAAAGGGAACACAGGAACGGGTGAATGAACTGATTCATGAATTTGAACAGGGGAAAATTCAGGTGTTTCAGGGAGAATATATAGGCGTAGATCCGGAGAATGAATCAGATACGATAGATTTAAGGGAAGGATATCTGGAAAATGAGAATTCTTCTGCTCCCAGCTTTCACTACATCCTAAAAGATGTGATTACAATAGAGTAAATTCAGAATGATAAAAAAGTGGTAAAGGAGACTAAGAATGAAAAGAAGAATAATAGGATTTTTAGCGGCAGGGATGCTTATAGTCAGCAGTCTAAGCGGCTGCGGAGCGAGTACCTCTGAGCCGGATGATTATGTGACAAACGATGGTTATGAGTCAGAACCGGTTGATACAGTTCAGACGGAAACAGATACATCGAAATCCATTAGTAGAGAAGATATTAAGGTGGGGGTTTTGTACATTTCTGATCCGGCGGAGGGAAGCGGATATTCCTACACACATGATCTTGGAATATTGGGAATGCAGAGCAATCTGGGCTTATCGGATGACCAGATCAAGCGCAAAATAGTGGATGATGCAGATACGGAGGGAACGAAAGCTGCAATCGAGGAATGTATTTCCGATGGCTGTAACATTATTTTCAGTACAAGCTGGGGATATATGGAGACCACTTCTGAAATGGCGGAAAAATATCCGGATGTATATTTTTCCCATGGCACAGGATATATGTCGAATGGCACGAATTTCAATAATTATTTCGGTCGAATTTACCAGCCGAGATATCTAAGTGGAATTGTGGCAGGAATGAATACCACAAGTAATAAAATCGGGTATGTGGCAGCCATGGACACCAGCAGCTCAGAGGTAACGGGCGGGATTGACGCTTTTGCCATCGGAGTGGCATCCGTAAATCCGGATGCAAAGATTTATGTGGTAGTCACCAATAGCTGGTATGACCCGCAAAAGGAGGAAGAGGCAGCGAAGACACTGTTGGACATGGGGTGTGATGTTATGGCACAGCACTGTGATACACCCTATCCAATGACGCTGGCGCAAGAATACGGGGTATATGGAATTGGATATAATTCAGATATGAGCAAGGAAGTTCCGGAAGCATGTTTATGTAGCGTGATTTGGAACTGGAGCGCCTATTATACGGCGGCGGTAGATTCTGTAATAGAGGGAACATGGGACGGTTCTAATTATTACGGAGGCATGAAGGAAGGGCTGGTGGGAATAACGGAGCTGGCTTCTTTTTGTGCAGACGGAACACAGGAAAAGGTTTCAGAGGCAACGGATGCAATTTTAAACGGAAGCAGTAATGTTTTTGACGGAGAACTGAAAACAAACACAGGCGAAGTAATCGGAAACGCAGGTGCAACGCTGGATGATGCAACAATTACCGGTGGAATTGACTGGTATTATGAAAATGTTGTTGTTGTCGAGTGACGAAAAGGAGGAAAATGCAATGAAACTGACTATCCGCAAAAAAATGTTTTTATGTGCATTGCTGCCAATCAGCATTCTCGGAATTATCATCGTTATCTTGGCGGTAACGTCTCTGAGAACTTCCATTATTCATCAGGTGGAAAGTTCCCTGAGGGGAACAGCATCTGCGACACTGGCAGCCTACGATCAGAATTCCGGTTCTTATACGGTGGCTTCAAATGGAGATATCTGGAAAGGCGGGTATAATATTTCCCGCTCGGAGAAGCTATTGGACACCATTAAGGAGGAATCCGGAATGGAAGTTACTTTTTTCTATGGAACCCAAAGAATTATGACGTCCATTATGGATGAAGATGGAAACCGTATTCTTGGCAGTCCTGCGGGAGCTAAAATTGAAGAAGAAGTTCTTAAGAACGGTCAGGAATATTTTAGCAAGAGTGTGTCTGTGAATGGTGAAATGTATTATGGATACTATGCTCCTGTATTCCAGAATGGAGAGCCAATCGGCATGGTTTTTGCAGGCGTGAATAAAAATGAAACTGTAAACAGCGTTCTTAGCATTGTGTTTTATATGATTATTATTGTTGTACTGATTGCCTTGATTGGAATGATTAGTGCCGGTCTGGTGGCAAATTCCATATCGAAAGCATTGAATAAAGAAATTACTTGTGTGGAGGATTTAGCTACGGGAAATCTGAATGTGCTGTTGGATGAGAAGCATATGAGACGCAAGGATGAGGTGGGGGATTTGACGAGGGCAATCGGCAAGCTCCAGTCGGATCTGCGGAATATCATCGGAGGAATCAGTGACAGTACGAATCAATTGATAGATGCTTCTGATACGTTGGAACAGACCTCTCATCAGACCGTCGCCAGTATGGATCATGTGATGAAGTCGGTAGATACCATTACATCAGGGGCAATCTCACAGGCGGAGGATACCAGAAATGCATCAGAAAATATTACATATATGGGTAATCTGATTATTGAAACCGGCAGTGAGGCGGCTGTATTAAATGAAAGTGCGGATAACATGCTTCTGGCAAGCGATAAGACCAATGCTACCATTGAGGAGCTTAAGAGCAGCAGCGAGGAAGTAGGAAGGGCGGTCGATCTGATTGCAGAACTGACCGAACAGACCAACGATTCAGCAAAGACTATCCGCAAGGCGGCAGGATTTATTTCTGAGATAGCGGAACAGACAAATCTTCTTTCGCTGAATGCAAGTATAGAGGCGGCAAGAGCCGGAGAAGCGGGAAGAGGATTTGCAGTTGTGGCAGATGAAATTCAGAAACTGGCAGAGCAGTCGAACGATGCCAGCGGCAGTATTGACCAGATCGTAAATACGCTGATTGCAAATGCAGGACATGTGGTGGAAGCAATGCAGCAAATGCAGTCAGTAATTGGAAAACAGAACCAGTATATTGTAAGTACGGAAGAGTCTGTTGTTAAAGTCATAGGAGAAATACATACATCCATTCAAAGTATAAGAAGTATTGAGAGCAAGACACAGGAACTGGAAAAGGCAAGAAAAGAAATGATTGGTACAATTGCGGGCTTATCTGAACTATAGTCAAGTAAGTGGACACGTTTTTAGCAGGAATTTATCTGAGAGAGT